>Ga0209148_1000038_pt1 | contig 493744 bp, 504 predicted proteins | sample AraplaCol_mMF_r2_2_FD_184288 | JGI IMG/M metagenome (GOLD analysis project Ga0209148, IMG submission 184288) | Arabidopsis root microbial communities from North Carolina, USA - plate scrape CL_Col_mMF_r2 (SPAdes) (version 2) | ecosystem: Host-associated > Plants > Roots > Endosphere | place... | reverse complement strand
TCCCGTGCCAATTCGGCGCTCAGGTGCTGGTAGACCTCGATCAGATGGGTGACGTCGGCCAGCGCGTAATCGAGCTGCTTGTCGGACAGCGGCCGGTGGCGCCAGTCGGTGAAGCGCGAAGATTTGTCGAGCCGCGCACCGGTGATGCGCTGCACGAGCTGGTCGTAGGAAACGCTGTCGCCAAAGCCGCAGACCATCGCCGCGATCTGTGTATCGAACACAGGATGCGGCACCAGATCCCCGAGATGGACGATGATTTCGATGTCCTGCCGGGCGGCATGGAAGACCTTGACCACCGCCTCGTTGGCCATCAGCCTGAAGAAGGGTGCCAGGTCGATGTCTGGCGACAGCGGATCGATCAGCGCCGTCACGCCCGGGGCCGCCATCTGGATCAGGCACAGGATTGGCCAGAAGGTCGTTTCGCGGATGAATTCGGTGTCGACGGTGACGAAATCCGACTTTTCGAAAGCGGCGAGAACGGTCTCGAGTTCTTTCTGGGTGGTGATGACGTGCATCAAATCGCTTTTGGCAGGAGTAAGGTCTTCCTAGATTTCAGCCGGGAAGGCTTTCGTCAAGCTTTGGCGCCGCCATCATGCGCTTCCCGGGCCATCGGAATCGCCATTGCGCCTGGCCAGCCGCGCGAAAACGGTCGATGTGCGCAACAGCGCGATGAAGCGGCCGCGCTTGCCCACGGGCACGCCGGAGCGTGCCTGCATGCGATAGAGGATGACGGCGATGAAGATCGCATAGACGGTGGCGCTGAACACGAACAGCGCGCTCGGCCCGAAATACTGCATCACTGTCGAGGCGGCGAAAGGGCCGCCAATGGCGCCGAAGGAGTAGAACAGCATCAGCGCCGCATTGATCAGCACGAACTCGCCCGTGTCGGCGCGGTCGTTGGAATGCGCCGCCGACAGCGAATAGAGCGGCATGGCGAAACAGCCGAAGATGAAGATGATGATGAAGTTGAGCAGCGGATTGCTGCCGGCGATGAACACCAGCGCCAGGGCTGAAAGCATCGCGCAGCAGGTCGTCAGCAACAGCACCCGGCGCCGGTCCCAGCGGTCGGAGAGGTAGCCGAGCGGATACTGGATGATGGCGCCGCCGAAGATGCCGACGCTGACGAAGGTGACGACATCGGCGACCGACATGCCGATCTGCTCGGCATAGACCGGCGACAGCGTGCGGAAGGCGCTGTTGGTGACGCCGACGGCGATGCAGCCGAAGCAACCGAGCGGCGAAATGCGCCAGACGCGCGCCAGGTCGAGCTTGACCTCCTCCGGTGGCGTCGGGTTGGAGCGGTCGCCGAGCGAGACCGGCACCAGCGACAGCGTGATCATGATCGACATGATGGCGAAGATGGTGAAGCCGCCGGCGCCGAAGACCGGAATCAGGAACTGGGCTGACGTCACCGAGCCGGTATCGACCATCCGATAGATCGCCAGCACGCGGGCGCGATCTCTGTTGGTGACTCCTGAATTCAGCCAGCTCTCGACGATGGTGAACAGCCCGGCGAAACAGAAGCCGCCGGCAAAGCGCACCGCGCACCACATCACCGGATCAAGGACCAGCACCAGGAGCAGAGTGCCGACCGAGGCGATGGCGGCCAGTGCCGAAAACGCCCTGATATGGCCGACCGCCTTCATGATGCGGGTAATGGCCAGGCAACCGAGCAGGAAGCCGGCGAAATAGAAGGTGCCCATCAGGCCGATGTCGGAAGCGGAAAATCCCTCCTGCGCGCCGCGCAGCGCAATCAGCGTGCTCTGCAGCCCATTGCCGCCGAGCAGGATGCCTGCGGCGAGAAGAAGCGGGATCAGCGGGCGGATGGAGGACATGAAAGGCGATCACGTATCGGTGATCCCTTCTTGAACCATTGCCTGGGTCAATGCCAGCGGCAATTGCCGCTGGCGGGATCGATCGCGGTTCTGCGTGGGGGCGACGCGATCTTAATTGACCGGCCGCCCCGTCCGCGGCGAGGGAAGCCTTCACTCACCCCTTGCTGCCCCCGCCAAAAGTTTGTCCCGCGTCGGTTCGAGCGGCTCGTCCACCGGCGCGGCCGGCCGCCGGCCAAGCGATCCCGCGGTCAGCAGGCTGAGGATAATGAACGGAATGCCGATGCCAAAGGCCGAGCGGATGCCCCAATGGTCCGAGACGAAGCCGAGCAGCGGTGGTCCGAGCAGGAAGGCGACGAAGGAGATCTGCGACAGTGCCGCGACATTGATCGCCGCCGGCCGGTCCGTCCGTTGGGCGGCAGCCGAGATCGCCAGCGGGAAGAGGGCGCTGGTGCCGATCCCCAGAAGCGCAAAGCCCAGCATGGAGAAGAACGGCGCGGGCGAGAAAAACACAATCACCACGCCGGTCGCCATCATTGCCAGCAGCACCCGCGCCACGCCGCTTGGCGAATAGCGGTCGACGAAACTGTCGGCGAAGAAGCGCGTGGTTGCCTGGGAAAAGGCGAACAGCGCCACGGTGAAACCGGCGACGAAGGGGCCGGACTCGAACACGGTACGCATATAGATCGCCGACCAGTCGATGCTGGCGCCTTCCATCAGCATCGCCGAGAGTGTCACCGCGACGAGAACAAGGATCGGCAGGGTCGGTCGGGCCAGCATGGGTGCCTTCTTGCCGGTGCCGACGAAGCGACTCGGCGCCGGCTGATAGCCGCCGAGGAACAGCGCCATCGAGATCGCGACGATCGGCACGATCAGCGCCAGATGCAGTTGCGGCGATATGCCGAGATGCGCAAGAGCCCCGCCGAACAGGCCGGCGCCGAAAAAGCCCATGCTCCAGAACGAATGCGCGCGGTTCATGATGCGACGCTTGACCAGGAATTCGGTCCGGTCGGCCTCGACATTGAGCATGATCTCGACGCTGCCGATCATCAGGCCGACTGGAAAGAGCATGAGGAAAAGCGCGAGCGGCCCCGGCGCATGCACCGCAATGGCATAGGCAAGCGCCAGCAGTGGCACCAGGATGAGCAGCGCGCGGCGGAAGCCGACGCGCTCGAGCAGCGGCGTCGCCAGCGTCAGCGCCGTCAACGTGCCGATCGGCGTTCCGATCAGGCTGAGGCCGAGCGTGCCGTCCCCAATGCCCATGGCGTGCTTGATGTCGGGCAGCCGCGGAAAAATGTTGCCCATGGCGAAGGAATAGATCGCGAACCCGGCATAGACGCGGTGCTGCGGGGCAAGGTTGAGACCAAAGGTCATTGCGGCGCTTTCGAAGGAAGGGAGGCTGGCTTGTGCGACAGCCCGGCCAGCCACTCCTTGCATAAACGTGCAGAACATGCAAGAACGCGCACAGAGAAATAAGATCAGGCGAAACAGGCAATGCTGACCGATCAACGGCACCAGGTAATCCGCGACCGCCTCGCGGCGGAGGGGAGCGTGCTGGCGGGCGAACTGGCGAGCCGCTTCGGCGTTTCGGAGGACACGGTGCGCCGGGACCTGAGGGAACTGGCGAAAGCCGGGCACTGTCGTCGGGTCTATGGCGGCGCGGTTGCAGCGGCACCCTTTGCCGCGACCCCCATCGGTCTGCGCGGCGGCCATGCGGTCGAGGAAAAGGCGCGGCTGGCAAGCACGGCCGTGGCGTTGCTCGCCAGCGGACAGACCCTGTTCATCGACGGCGGCAGCACCAACACCGCCATCGCCAAGGCCATTCCCCGCGACCTCGAACTGACCATCGCCACCAATTCGCTCGGTGTCGCCTCGGCGCTATCCGACCATCCCCTGGTCGAACTGACCGTGCTTGGCGGCAGGTTCGTCCGCGACCTCGGAGCCTGCGTCGGCGCCGACACGCTGGCCGCCATTGCGCAGCTAGGCGCCGACCTGTTTTTCCTTGGCTCGTGCGGCCTGGATGCCTCACGCGGTGTGACGGCATTCGATTCGGCCGAGGCCGAGGTGAAGCGGGCCATGGCCAGGAACAGCGCCGGCATCGTCATCGCCGTCACCAACGACAAGCTGGCCACCGCGGCGCCCTATCGCGTCGCCGGCGCCGAAGCGATACGCCATCTGGTGGTCCAAAAGACCGCGCCAGCCGCTATCCTTGCCGATTTCGAAAGTCGGGGCGCCGAAATCCACTTTGCTTGAAGGCGGCGAGCTACTTCCTCGACGCCGCATGTGCGATGAACACTTCAATATCTTGCTTCGAGTAACCGAGAAGGGTTCCTTCAAGCCTGGCCAGATCATTCGATGTGAAGATGTCGAAGGCCTCTCCGCTGCGGCACATTCTGGATATCAACAAGCTCAGCTTGCAGCGCCATTCCTCTGTCGGCAGGCAGTAGCGGCGCTCCTCAACCAAGGTTCCAAGATCAGTGTGGGTGAACTTCAGAACACGACCTGTTTCTACAAACGGCTCAAAGTCCGCGTCACCAATATCTTCGGCGTCCATACCCGGTTCGGCCGAGAACAAGGCCATTGGCTTGTCCCCCTGAAGCATCAGTTCCATCTCGCGGCCATTGTGCGGGCCTATTCCGGGCGGGAGAGTGCGTTTTGGCGGCAATGCGTTAAGGCCGGCAAAGACTTAAACCCTGGCGGTCGGACCTGGATACGGCCCGACGTCTCCTTGCCTTGACAAATCCGGCCTCCCATGCGCTTTTCGCGCAAATTTTGGGCCGGGCTTTGATGCTTTGGCCTGCCACCCAGCACCCCGGACTTTACCAATGACAATGCACCGTTACCGCAGCCATACCTGTGCTCAGTTGAGAAAGAGCGACGTCGGCTCTTCCGTTCGCCTGTCGGGCTGGGTGCATCGGGTACGCGACCATGGCGGCCTGCTGTTCATCGACCTGCGCGACCATTACGGCCTGACCCAGATCGTCGCCGACCCGGATTCGCCGGCCTTCAAGGTCGCCGAGACCGTGCGCGGCGAATGGGTCATCCGTGTCGACGGCGAGGCCAAGGCGCGCCTGCCGGAGACGGTCAACGCCAATTTGCCGACCGGCGAGATCGAGATTTTCGCCCGCGAGATCGAGGTGCTGTCGGCGGCCAAGGAATTGCCGCTGCCGGTATTCGGCGAGCCGGACTATCCCGAGGACATCAGGCTGAAGTACCGCTTCCTCGACCTGCGCCGCGACACGCTGCACAAGAACATCGTGGCGCGCACCAAGATCATCGCCGAGATGCGCAGGCGCATGGGGGAGGTCGGCTTCACCGAATTCTCGACGCCGATCCTGACGGCTTCGTCGCCTGAGGGCGCGCGCGACTTCCTGGTGCCGTCGCGCATCCATCCCGGCACTTTCTACGCGCTGCCGCAGGCGCCGCAGCAGTACAAGCAGCTGATCATGGTGTCGGGCTTCGACCGCTATTTCCAGATCGCGCCCTGCTTCCGCGACGAGGATCCGCGCGCCGACCGCCTGCCTGGCGAGTTCTACCAGCTCGATCTCGAAATGAGCTTCGTCGAGCAGGATGACGTGCTGTCGACCATGGAACCGGTGATGCGAGGCGTCTTCGAGACCTTCGCCAACGGCAAGCCGGTGACGCAGAAGTTCCAGCGCATCCCCTATGATGTCGCCATGCGCAAATACGGCTCCGACAAGCCCGACCTGCGCAACCCGATCGAAATGCAGGCCGTGTCCGACCATTTTCGCGATTCCGGCTTCAAGGTGTTCGCCAACATCCTGGCCAACGATGCGAAGGCCGAGGTGTGGGGCATTCCAGCCAAGACCGGCGGCAGCCGTGCCTTCTGCGACCGCATGAACTCCTGGGCGCAGGGCGAGGGCCAGCCGGGGCTGGGCTATATCTTCTGGCGCAAGGAGGGCGACAAGCTCGAAGGCGCCGGCCCGCTCGCCAAGAACATCGGCGAGGAGCGCACCGAGGCGATTCGCCAGCAACTTGGCCTTGCCGACGGCGATGCCGCCTTCTTCGTTGCCGGCGATCCGAAGAAATTCGTTTCCTTCGCCGGGGCGGCCCGCACGCGCGCCGGTGAGGAACTGAACCTCGTCGATCGCGAGCGCTTCGAATTGTGCTGGATCGTCGACTTCCCGTTCTTCGAATGGAACGAGGAGGAGAAGAAGATCGACTTCGCCCACAACCCGTTCTCGATGCCGCAGGGCGGCATCGATGCACTAAACGGCGAAGATCTGCTCGGCATCAAGGCCTTCCAGTACGATATGGTCTGCAACGGTTTCGAGATTGCCTCAGGCGGCATCCGCAACCATCTGCCAGAAACCATGGTCAAGGCGTTCGAGACGGTCGGACTGGACCGTGCGACCGTCGAGGAGCGCTTTGGCGGCCTCTACCGCGCGTTCCAGTATGGCGCGCCGCCGCATGGCGGCATGGCAGCCGGCGTCGACCGAGTCGTCATGCTGCTGGTTGGCGCCAAGAACCTGCGCGAGATCACCATGTTCCCGATGAACCAGCAGGCCTACGACCTGTTGATGAACGCGCCGTCGGAAGCTTCGCCGCAGCAGCTTCGCGAACTGGCGCTGCGCGTCGCGCCGACCAAGAAGGATGCTTGATAGCAGCTTCGGGCGGTACTTTAAAAACCCGCCCGAACCGATTCTTTCGACTCGATAATCCCACAAAAAAGCCCGGCAGCGATGCCGGGCTTTTTTGATCCTGAGGCCGTTAGAGCGGTTCACCGTTTCATCGAAACGGCGAACCACTCTAACTCTTTGTTTTGACGCAATTCCAGACGGAAAACCGCTGACACTTTTCCTGGAACTGCTCTAGATCAGTCTTCGTTCGCCTTGACGCTGACGCCGAGCGTCTTCGGCAGGTCGAGCGGATTGGACATGGCGCCCGCCATGATCAGCGCGAACGGCACCGATGCCGGCGGCTCGGCCGAGATTTCGATGCTCTTCGGATCGTCGAGATATTTGCTGACCGCCGCCGTCACCTGCGCCGTCAGCTCCGGATTGTTGAGCTGCGCCATGCCGAAGGGCACGATCGCCTTGGCCTGGTTGGCGATGTCCTTGGCCGACATGCCTTGCTGCTTGCCGACATATTCCAGCACCTTGCCGGTCAGCGAATCGTCGTCGAAGCGGATCGAGGCGCTGTTGAACGAAAGCTGCTGCAACAGGCCGAGCATGGCCATGCCCTGCGCCGAATTGTCGGCGCCTTGAGGCTGCGCGGCCATCTTCTTCTGCATTTCCTGCAGCGACTTGATGAAGTCGATCGTGTAGCCGCCGAGGTCGAAGGTCATGCCGAGCGTGCCGGCATTCTCGACGGAGATGTCGTATTTCGACAGTTCCATCTTGCCGTCCGAGGGCTGCCAGGTGCCGGCCATCTCGAGATTGCCGGAGATGTTCTGGTAGCCGAGCGCGTTGATGACTTCCTTGGACTTGGGATCGTCGACCAGTGTCAGGTCGGCGTTGAACTTTTCCGTGTTGGCGGTGAATTCCATCGCTTTGCCGTCCGCCGGCGGCGTGATCTCGACGGCAAGCCCGTCCATCGAGAAGGCGGTCTTGTCCGCGACCTTGACCGTCATGTTGGAGAGTTCGGCGGATTTGTACATCATCAGCGAGCCCAGCGGGCCGGTGGCGCCATCGGCCGGAACCGTCATGTCATGGATGACGAAGGGGCTGAGGTTGAGGGTGACGCCGTCCTTGCTGTGTTCGAAGGCCGAGGTCGAGACGGTGCCGATGTCGAAGCCGCCATTGGCCGCGGTCACGTTCTCGAGCTTGACGTCGCCGATGGTGAGGGCTTCCTTTTCCGCCGCCGGCTTGATGGCAACGCCCTGCAGCACCATGCTGGTGTTGTCGCCGGTCACGCCGGTCCAGGAGATGTCGACGCCCTGGGCCGCCAGCGCCGCCTTCAGCCGGTCGGCAACCGCGGCATCCTGGGCAAGGGCCGCATTCAGCGGCAGTGTGAACAAGAAGGTCGAAAGAGCGAATTTCCGGAGAGTTGAGCGTTTGATTGTCATCGCGAGGTCCCTGAGAGTGTCCTGAAATTGTTTTTCAATTCTTCGCGCCATCACCATTCCGTGACGAACTGGACGGGAAAAAGGCGTATCCCGGTACCATGGTCGAAAATCACAGTGAAAGGCAAACTCGATCCCACCGTCTTGGCGCAAATCGGTGAATTTGTCATGAAGAGCCGATTGCCCGATATCATCACGCTTGGCCATAGAGGCCTGATGTAACAGGCTGATGTTGGTCGACATCCCCAGGCGTACGGTTTCATGTTGCAGAACAGCGGGTATGTCTGTCGGCCTCTTGCCGCGAATCACCCGCTCGGCTAGTCCCAGCCCATGGGAAAAAGGCTTTTGCCGCCTCAAGATGGCGGTGGCGATCACATTGAACCGGTCGATCTGAAGAAGGCGCTGGAAGAGCGCTATCTCGCCTATGCGCTGTCGACCATCATGCACCGGGCGCTGCCCGACGTTCGTGACGGACTGAAGCCGGTTCATCGCCGCATCATGCACGCCATGCGGCTGCTCCGGCTCAACCCCGACCAGGGTTTTGCCAAATGCGCCCGCATCGTCGGCGAGGTCATGGGCAAGTTTCACCCGCATGGCGACCAGTCGATCTACGACGCTCTGGTGCGGTTGGCGCAGGATTTTTCCATGCGCTATCCGCTGGTCGACGGGCAGGGCAATTTCGGCAACATCGACGGCGATAACGCCGCCGCCATGCGCTACACCGAAGCGCGCATGACCGACGTGGCGACCGAACTGCTTGCCGGCATCACCGAGGACGCTGTCGACTACCGGCCGACCTACAATGAGGAGGACGAGGAGCCGGTGGTGCTCCCCGGCGCCTTCCCGAACCTCCTTGCCAACGGCTCGTCCGGCATTGCGGTCGGCATGGCGACATCAATCCCGCCGCACAACGCTGCCGAGCTTTGCGACGCGGCATTGCACCTGATCGAGCACCGGGATGCGCCGGTGTCGAAGCTGATGGATTTCGTCCAGGGCCCGGATTTCCCGACCGGCGGCATCATCGTCGACAGCCGCGCCTCCATCCTCGAAGCCTACGAGACGGGGCGCGGCGGCTTCCGTGTCCGGTCGAAATGGACCCAGGAGGACCAGGGCAGGGGCACCTGGAGCATCGTCGTCACCGAAATTCCCTATGGCGTGCAGAAAGCACGGCTGATCGAGAAGATCGCCGAGCTCCTGATGGCCCGCAAACTGCCGCTGCTCGAGGACATCCGGGACGAAAGTGCCGAGGACATCCGCGTCGTGCTGGTGCCCAAGAGCCGTTCCGTCGATCCGGGCATCCTGATGGAATCGCTGTTCAAGCTCACCGAGCTTGAAAGCCGGTTTCCCCTCAACATGAACGTGCTGTCACGCGGCAAGGTGCCCAACGTCCTGTCGCTGAAGGGCGTGCTGCAGGAGTGGCTCGACCACCGCCGCGACGTCCTGATCCGCCGCTCGAAACATCGCCTGGGCGAAATCGAAAGACGGCTGGAGATCCTCGCCGGGTACCTGATCGCCTATCTCAACATCGACGAGGTGATCAAGATCATCCGCGAGGAGGACGAGCCCAAGCAGGTGATGATGGCCCGCTGGTCGCTCACCGACAACCAGGCCGAGGCCATCCTCAACATGCGCCTGCGCGCCTTGCGCAAGCTGGAAGAATTCGAGATCCGCAAGGAATTCGATGGCCTGAGCGCGGAGAAGAAGCAGATCGAGGCGTTGCTGGCGTCCGATGCCAAGCAATGGTCGACGATCAAGTGGGAAGTCACCAACATCCGCGACAAGTTCGGCCCGGAGACCGAAATCGGCAAGCGCCGCACCCAGTTCGCCGATGCGCCCGAGCACGACCTGACCGACATCGCGCACGCCATGATCGAGCGCGAGCCGGTCACCGTGGTGGTTTCGGAAAAGGGCTGGCTGCGGGCGATGAAGGGGCATCTGGCCGATCTTTCGACGCTGACCTTCAAGGAAGGCGACAGCCTCAAGCTCGCCTTCCATGCGCAGACCACCGACAAGGTGCTGGTCTTCACCACCGGCGGCAAGTTCTACACAATCGGCGCCGACCGGCTGCCGGGCGGGCGCGGCCATGGCGAGCCGATCCGCATCATCGTCGACATGGACAATGACCAGGACATCGTCACCGCTTTCGTCCACGATCCGAAGCGTAAGCTTTTGCTGGCCTCGCATGACGCCAATGGCTTCATCGTGGCGGAGGAGGAAGTGGTCGCCAACACCCGTAAGGGCAAACAGGTGATGAACGTCAAGGCGCCGGACGAGGCCAAGCGCTGCGTACCGGTCACCGGCGATCACCTGGCCATCGTCGGCGAGAACCGCAAAATGCTGGTGTTCGCGCTTTCCGAAATTCCCGAGATGGGCCGCGGCAAGGGCGTGCGGCTGCAGAAATACAAGGATGGCGGCCTGCTCGATCTCAAGCCGTTCACCTTGGAAACGGGTCTGTCCTGGCAGGACTCGGCCGACCGTACCTTCACAAGGTCGCGCGAGGAACTGGCCGAATGGATCGGCGCCCGGGCGTCGGCCGGCCGCATGGTGCCGAAGGGTTTCCCGAGGACGGGCAAGTTCGGGTAGTTAAGCGCGTCTTCCCTTCTCCCCCTGTGGGGCCTAAGGGCGGGGGAGACCGTTGGTTCGCTCCGGGGGTGGCCGAGCGAAGCTCGGTCGGATGAAGGGTGTTCCAGGGAACGCCGACGCCTTACTCCGCTGGAGCCCCCTCATCCGTCTCGGCGCGCCAATCATTTGGAGTATCGTCACGATTGCTGCACTATATCGGTGCATAACGGGGAAAGGTGTTTGGGAGAGACGGGCGTTTGAAAGAATCCAGGATCCAGAAACCGGAAGGGCAGCAGCGCCTGTTCGGCCTGTCGACGCCGCTGCGGTCGGCTGTCATTCCGCCGCTGTCGGCGGCGCGCTGGCTGCTGGTGCTGATCGTCGCCGCCGGCGTCTATTTCTTCCACGGCTTCCTGTTCCCGGTGCTGGCCGCACTGGTCATTGCTTTCGCCAGCTGGCCGCTTTACCAGCGGCTGCTGGCCGGCGTCGGTGGCAACCGCACCATCGCCGCCACTCTGGCCATCCTGTTCATCCTCGCCTTCCTGGTGATACCGATCGCCCTTGCCGGCACCTACGCCATCAATGAAGTGCGTGAGTGGGTCGGCTGGGCGATCGAGACCAACCGGCACGGGGCCGTGACGCCGCATTGGATCGCGACCATGCCTGTCATAGGCGATTGGCTGAACGAGCAATGGACCACCAATTTTGGCCATCCCGGCGGCATTGGTGAACTGATCCAGCTGATCAGCGGCGCCAATATCGGCAGCATCTATCGTGGCGCGCTCGCCGCCGGCGGCAGCGCCTTTGGGCTGCTGTTGACGCTGCTGTTCATGATGATCGCCCTGTTCTTCGCCTATCGTGACGGCGAGCATTTTGCCGGCCAGGTCGACCGCCTCGGCGAGCGCATCCTGCCGACGCGGTGGGAGCGGATTTCGCGCGTCGTCCCGGCGACGATTTCCTCGACGGTGACCGGCATGACAGTCATCGCCATCGGCGAGGGGCTGGTGCTGGGCATTGCCTACTGGCTGGCCGGCGTGCCGTCGCCGGTGACGCTTGGCGCCCTGACCGGCGTCATGGCGCTCATCCCCGGCGGGGCACCATTGTCCTTCACCCTTGTCTCGATTTATCTCGCCGCCAGCGGCTCGCCCATGGCCGGTCTGGCGCTGTTCCTGTGGGGCGCGGTCGAACTGTTCATCGTCGACAAGACACTGCGCCCGAAGCTCGTCGGCGGGCCGATTAAACTGCCCTTCCTGCCGACCTTTTTCGGCCTGATCGGCGGCGTCAAGACGATGGGCTTTCTCGGCCTGTTCATCGGCCCGGTGCTGATGGCGCTGCTGGTCGCCATCTGGCGCGAGTGGCTGCGCGAGGTGGAACTGGTCGACGAGTTGGCCGCCGGCTCGGCGGCCGAAATCGAAGGCGGGCCGCAGCAGATCGAGATCCTGCCGGAACCTGGCGTGGCGAAGAAGGCCAGCGCCTGATCCCGAAACGCAACTTGCGCTGGGCCTATCAATTACCAGTTACACCGCATGGTGCACCGCGAAGTCACTGCGGCGCTTGCGGCCATCATGCAGCTGCCAGAGCGAATGGGCGACCAGCGTCACGATCAGGATCGCGCCACCGATCAGGCTGTTGCGGGTCGGCGTCTCGGCAAAGATCATCCACACCCAGACCGGCGCCAGCACGGTTTCGAGCAGATAGAACATCGCCACTTCCGGCCCCGAAATGTATTTCGGCCCGGCGGCGAGGCAGAAGAACGAGATCGGCATGATGACGGCGCCGTTGAAGATGATCCACCAGGGTGCGTTCACGTGAAAGCCTTCGCCTGACACCATGAAGGCGGCCAGGGCCATCGGCAGAAGGACGCCGACGAGCGAGGTGAAGCCCATGTCCTTGCCGCTGGCGCGCGAGATGGTGATGGCGACCGCGATGAAGAAGGCCGAGCAAAGCGCCATGAAATCGCCGAACAGCTTGCCGGTGCCGACCGATCCGCCGACGATGACCAGCACGCCGAGGATCATGATCGCCATCGCCGCGATGGTCACCAGCCGGGGTCTTTCCCGCAGGAATATCCAGGACAATAGCCCTGCGAACACCGTATTGAAGGCCAGGATGAACACCAGATCGGCGGTCGAGGTGTGATAGACGGCAGTGACGAAGGTGATCCCGGTCATCCCATAGCAGGTCGCCACGATCAGGCCGGACCAGCCGGGGATGAGCGGCGGGGCGTTTCGGCTGAGTGCCCGCCAGACCGACCAGATGACCATGGCGGCGGCGAACGTGGTGCAGGTGCGCAGCAGCATGATGGTCCATGCGCCGCCGTCGGCGAGGCGGATCAACGGTATGTCGACAGTCAGCGTCAGCCCGCCGATGGCGGTTATCAAAAGGCCCTTCTGGTGATCATGGTGAGGGGACATGCAGGAACTTTCGCAATGAAATGCAAGCCGAGGGCTGACCGGTGCAATGGCGTACTCTCTCCAGCCAACCGGCTGAAAGACCAGCATCCCCTGCCTTGAAACTGTTAAGCGCGGATCGTGGAAAAACTCAGCGTGAAACCGCTTCGTTGGTGTAGCGTTCCCAGCCCTTGGGGCCGAGATGCTCCTGCGGCATGAAGCGCATCTTATAATTCATCTTGCGCGAGCCGTTGACCCAGTAGCCGAGGTAGACATGGGGCAGCCCCATCGCCCTGGCGCGGGCGATATGATCGAGGATCATGAACGTGCCGAGCGAACGCTCCTCGAAATCGGGATTGAAGTAGGAATAGACCATCGACAGGCCGTCGGCCATCTTGTCGGTGAGCGCCACCGCGATGAGCTCACCCTGACCCTTGCCGGTGATGAAGGTATCGGGCCCACGCCGCCGGTATTCGATCACCTTGGTGTCGACATGGGTGTCCTCGACCATCATGGCGTAGTCGAGCACCGTCATGTCGGACATGCCGCCGCGGCGGTGGCGGGCATCGAGATAGCTGCGGAACAGCGAATATTGTTCGGTCGACGGCTCGGCATTGTGCATGGCGCCGACGAGGTCGGAATTGTGCTGCAGCACGCGCTTCATGTTGCGGCTGGCGCTGAATTCCTGGGCGAGGATGCGCACGGAAACGCAGGCGCGGCAGGTCTCGCAGGCCGGCCGGTAGGCAATGTTCTGCGAGCGCCTGAAGCCACCTTGCGTCAAGAGGTCGTTCATCTCCGACGCCTTGTCGCCGACCAGATGCGTGAACACCTTGCGCTCGAACTGGCCATCGAGATAGGGGCACGGCGACGGCGCGGTCAGGAAGAACTGCGGCGACTGGGTCGGATGCTGCGTCATCTAAGTCTTGGAAACGCTCCTTCGAGTCGCTCTACCTTTGGCGCGGAAAGCAAAAAATTCAACAGGATTGTGAAGGTGCGGGCAAGCGGATGCCTTCACATTTGCGCCTACAAGACGGGAAAGCCCCCGAAACATCATTAGCGGCCGGTGCGGCTGACCACCGTGCCAAGCAGAAGATCGTGCAGCGTGCGCTTGCGGTCGGAGAACAAGGTCACCAGCAGGACCAGCGGCGACAGGATGACGTTGCCCGCCCAGAACAGCACGGAATGGACCACCGCGGTCAGGCCGTCGATCGGACGCCCGTCGAGACGATCGAGGCGGATACCCATCATCTTCATGCCCGTGGTCGCCTGGTCGGCGCTGCCCAGCGTGTTCCAGATATAGAGAATGGCGACGGCCGGCACCAGGACGCCGAACAGCATCCAACCGAGACCGAGGGTTAACAGCCCGAGAAGGAACACCAGTATGGCGAAGGGAATGGAGAGCAGGGCGACGATGATGTAGTCGAGCACAAAGGCCAGGATTCGCCGTGTGCGCACGCCTTCATAGGCCCTGACATCGTCGAGCCTTGTGTTGATGATTTCGCCGTCTAGAACGCGCGCGTTCATGTCATTTCCTCGTAACAGGGCCCGACATAGGGTGCGGGCCGCTGGTAAATGAAATGGTAAAGGCCTGTGTCGGAATCAAGGTCGGGGTTCTCTCCGGGGCGCAAGGCAAGAGCGACGCGGGACACAATCCGAAACGGTTGAATTTGCCACGCGGATGGCATTAGCTTGCTGCGGCGCAACAAAAGCGCTCAGGGGCAGAGGGACGGGGCACTATGGACTATGACATGCTGGTCATCGGCAGCGGCCCCTCCGGCCGCCGCGCCGCGGTGCAGTCGGCCAAGCTCGGCAAATCGGTGCTGGTGGTCGACCGCGGCCGGCGCCTGGGGGGCGTCTCCGTGCACACCGGCACCATCCCCTCGAAGACGCTGCGCGAAACCGTGCTCAATCTCTCGGGCTGGCGCGAGCGCGGCTTTTACGGGCGCGGCTACAGGGTCAAGCAGGATATTTCCGTCGGCGACCTGATCGAGCGCCTGCACAAAACGCTCGACCACGAGGTCGAGGTGCTGCAACACCAGTTCATGCGCAATACGGTCAAGAGCGCCCGCGCGGCGGTAAAATTTCTCGGCCCCAACAAGGTCAGCCTGACGGCCGACAATGGCGACTACAGCGAGGTCGGCTTCGCCAACGCGCTGATCGCGGTCGGCACCAGGCCGCACCGGCCAAGCGATGTGCCTTTCGACAAGACTCGAATCTTCGACAGCGACGAGATGCTGGAGCTCGACCGCCTACCGCGCACGCTGACGGTTATCGGCGGCGGTGTCATCGGCGTCGAATACGCCACGATCTTTTCAGCACTCGACGTGCCGGTGACATTGGTCGAACCGCGCCACTCCATCCTAGATTTCGTCGACCGCGAGATCGTCGACGATTTCATCCACCAGATGCGCGATCGCGGCATGACGATCCGACTGGGCAGCGCGGTGAAGGAAATCCGCTCCAAGCCCGAGGCGGCCGAAGTGGAACTGGCCGATGGCCGCACCATCCGTTCGGAAGTCGTGCTCTACGCAGCCGGCCGCACCGGCAATGTCGGTAGCCTAGGCCTCGACGTGGTCGGCATCGAGGCCGACTCCCGGGGCCGCATCGAGGTCGATCCGCAGACCTTCCAGACCAACGTCCCCAACATCTATGCCGCCGGCGACGTCATCGGCTTTCCGAGCCTTGCCTCGACCTCGATGGAGCAGGGCCGGGTGGCCGCCTGCCACGCCTTCGGCGTGACCTTGCCGCCGCCGCCGGAAACGTTTCCCTATGGCATCTATGCGGTGCCGGAGATCTCGACCGTCGGCCAGTCTGAAGAACAGGTGCGTGAGAGTGGGGCCGCCTATGAGGTCGGCGTGGCGCGTTTTCGCGAGACCTCGCGTGGCCACATCATGGGCGTCAACACCGGCTTCCTGAAGCTGTTGTTTTCGATCGAAACGCGCCGCCTGCTCGGCGCGCACATCGTGGGCGAGGGCGCCACAGAGCTCATCCATATCGGCCAGGCGGTGATCAATCTCGGCGGCACCGTCGACTTCTTCGTCAACAACACCTTCAACTACCCGACGCTGGCGGAAGCCTACAAGATCGCCGGGCTCGATGCCTGGAACAGGATGGGGCGGTAGGTTTTGGCGTCCTCGATGCGCAGCCTATGCTACTTCGCGGCTTCCTGCCGTGGTTCGGCTCGCCGCGCGCCGACGAGCAGAGGCAGGCACAGGACATAAAGCGCCGCGCCCGCGATCCACACCGTTCCTGGAAAGACTGTCCGCGTGCGAAAGTAAAGCGTGGCGATGACGAAGGGTCCGAACACCGAGACCAGGCTGGTCATGCTGGTGAGCACGCCTTGCAGCCGCCCCTGGTGGTCGGCGCCGATGCGGGACGTCAGGAGCGACTGCAACGCAGGTGCCCCAATGCCCCCGAGACAGAACAGCGGCAGTAGAGCGAAGGCCATCCAGCCTTGCCAGGCCAGCGCGATCGATAGATAGGCCGCGCTGTCGGCGAGGATGGCGGTGACCAGCGCTGCTTTTTCGCCCCGGCGTTCGGCGATCGGCCCGGCGACAAAACCCTGGGCGCCGGCATGGAAGAGGCCGAACAGCGCCAGCGAAATGCCGACGGTGAAAAGATCCCAGGCGAACTTATCCTGCATGTAGAGCACCCAGATGGTGCCGCCGACTTCGCCGACCAGAGCGAGGACAGCAAAGGCGCCAAGCAGCGGCAAAAGGGCCGGGAAGGTCAGCGCCCAGCGCAGCGGCGCCAGCGGGTTGAAAGACGGCGTTTCTCCGGTGCCGCGTGTGCGCTCCGGTTCCGGCAGCAGGAAGAAGGCCAGCGCCAGATTGATGCCATTGAGCACCGCCGCCGCCAGGAAGGGCGCGCGCAGCCAGACATCGCCGAGCAGCCCACCGAGCACCGGACCGGCAATGCCGCCAATGCCGAAGGCGGCGTTGAGGTGGCCAAAGCCGCGAGCGCGGCGGTCTTCGCTGCTGATGTCGGCCATATAGGCTGAGGCTACCGCCATGCTGGCGCCGGTGATGCCGGCGATCAGCCGGCCGGCGAACAGCAGCGGCAACGATGGTGCGAAGGCCATGAACAGGTAGTCCGCCGCCGATCCCGCAAGCGAGACAAGCAGCACTGGCCGGCGGCCATAACGATCCGACAGGGCGCCGAGCAGTGGCGAGAAAAACACCTGCATGGCGGCATAGACGGACAGAAAGGCGCCGAAGATCCAGCCGATGTCATCGACATGGCCGACTTCGCGCAACAGGCCGGGCAATACCGGCATGATCAGCCCGACGCCCACCGCATCGAGCGCTACCGCCATCAGGACGACGAGACAGGCTTTTCTCATTGCTGTGCCCTCAAAATTTATCGTTGATAAGGGGCGTTTATCACTGATAAATTGACCGCGCAAGCCGGAGGGATTCGCATGAAACTGGACCAGCCGCTGATCGTCGATGAAGCGCTGAAGCTGCTCAACGAAGTCGGTATCGATGCCCTTTCGACCCGCCTGCTGGCGCAGCGCCTCAAGGTCCAGCAGCCGGCGCTCTACTGGCATTTCAGGAACAAGCGGGCCTTGCTTGATGCGATGAACGAGGAAATCCTGCGGCGTGGTCACAGGCATCGGACGCCGCGGCCCGGCGAGGCCTGGCAGGATTTCGTGCGCAAGAATGCCCGCAGTTTCCGCGGCGCACTGATTGCCTATCGCGATGGCGCGCGTGTCCACGCCGGTACGGAAGCAGATCCAGAGGAACTAGGGCATTTCGAGCGCCTGCTGGAGTTTCTCAGCGGCGAAGGCCTGTCCGCGATCGCCGCGATGGAGCTGCTGATGACGATCGGGCGCTACACGGTCGGTTGCGTGATGGAGGAGCAGGCCGAATATCCGACCGGCCCAGGGCGGGGCGAAGCGCTGGACGCCGCGGCACAGGATTATCCGCTTTTGCGTCAGGCGCTGGTTCATTATCGTGCCGGTGGCCACGAAGCGCTGTTCGAAAGCGGGCTTGCTCTGCTGATTGCCGGAGCGGAGGCACGGATCGTGGCCGAGCGCTGATCTTGCCAGCGCCCGCCCGGCCAGCCTGTCAGCTCAAATGCGCAGTCGTCGATCCCGCCAGCCATTGCCTGACGATGGCGGCATCCGGATCGCCAATTTCATGGCCCGACGGAATGATCCGGGCGTCGACCTCGGCGCCGTGCCGGCTGAGCAGCGTCACCAACGCCGGCGCGAAGGGGCCGTAGGTCTCGTCGGCGGCTCCGGCGATGATCAGCGTCCGTATTCCGGCGAGATCCGTCGCCGGCACGTGGTCGAGCACCGGCATAGGCCTCAGCAGCGCCGCCTTGCGAACGATGCCCGGGTGAAGCAGCATCAGGCTGGAAACCAGATTGGCGCCGTTCGAATAGCCGAGGAACGTTGCGCGATCGAGTTTGAGCCCATGGCGTTTGACTGCCTCGCTTGCGAATGAGGCGAAGGCAGCCGTTTCGGCGAGGATGCTCTTCTGTTCGAAGCGCGTCGGGTCTATCCGCCCGAACCAGCGAAAACCATCTTCCTGGGGGATGCGGCCACGCGCCGCGACCAGCGTGGCGGCGGGCGCGATCCGTCTTGCCAGCGGCACCAAAGTGGTCTCGTCCACACCCGATCCATGCAGCAGGAACAGGCACTCACGGCTATCCTTGCCGGCACCCAGCAGGCGATAGGGAAAAGCCAGATCCGTGAGCAAGGGGGCGTTTTCGATGCTGTCGCCGATCATCCCGCATGCCCTTGATTATATGAGGTTCCGCTCAATTTGCCGGCTTCAAAACGCAATATTTTCATGCTCCGCGAAAGTTGATTGAACCAGGCGCATTCCGGCCCGTTTATGCGCCGATATACTCCGCATGGGAGGAATCGAAGCGGTGCGCCGGGGGTCGCATTGCTGGACATGAACAACCAGCTTTGAGGCCTTTTGTCGATGACTACCCCTGTTTCGCCCGAACGCGATACGCGTATCGATGTGCTGCGCGCGTTGGCACTGATCGTCATTTTCATCGACCATGTGCCCGGCACGGCCTTCGAGACCCTGACGTATAAGAATTTCGGCTTCTCGGACGCGGCCGAGGCTTTCGTGCTGATTTCCGGCATCTCGGTCGCGCTCGCCTATGGCACCAGGTTCCAGCCGGGTAGCCGGCTTCTGGCCACGTTGAAGATGTGGCGGCGCGCAGGCGTGCTCTATGTTGCCCACATCGTCACGACGATGGTGGTGATCGCCCTGTTCTGCACGGTGGCCGTGTTCACCAGGCGGCCGGAACTGCTGAAGCTGATCAACATCGAGCCATTGATGAAGAACACGCCGGAAGTGCTGGTCGGCATCGTTACGCTCGGCCATCAGCTTGGCTACAACAACATATTGCCGGTCTATGCCGCGCTGCTCCTGATGGCGCCCGCCTTCGTCCTGTTCATCAGCTACCGGCCCGCCGCGGCACTTGCCGCGTCCGGTGCGCTGTGGTTCGTCGCCGGCATCTGGCAGATCGCCCCGCCCAATTATCCCGAGCCTGGCTTCTGGTTCCTGAACCCTCTCTCCTGGCAGTTCCTGTTCAACATCGGTCTTGCCGCCATGCTGTATGTCAGACGCGGCGGCGTCATTCCGGTCAACCGCTGGCTGGTCGGCGCGGCCGCGGCCTATGTGGCGACGGCGCTGGTCTGGGTGCACAGTCCGCTCTGGGGGCAGATAACCTGGTTCAAGCTTCCCGTCGTGATCGGCGGCTTCGACAAGACCTTCCTGTCGCTGCCGCGTCTGTTGCATATACTGGCGGTCAGCTATCTCGTCGTCGCTTTGCCGGCGCTGTCGAACCTGTTCCGCACCAGCCCGGACCATCCGCTGGCGGTACTCGGCAAACGCTCGTTGCCGGTCTTCATCGCCGGCACGGTGATCGCCATGGTCGCGCAGGTGATGAAACTGATCAATCCGGGCGGGCTTGTCTATGACACCCTGCTGCTTTCAGCCGGCATCGCCATGCAGTTCGCGCTGGCCTTCTATCTCGAATGGCTGTCGACCATCGGCGGCTCGGGCAAGGTTCGCGCGCCGCAAAAGGATGTCATGCCGGTGCGTGCGTCTTTCGGCATCTCAGCGGTGGCAAGGGTCAATCGCTGAGGGACGGCTCAGCCGCGCGGCGGAGCCGACGAGGCGCGCACGATCAGTTCGACCGGCAGTTGCCTGCGATTTGTCGTGCCGTCGTTCTCCAGGATCGCCTTGACGGCGAGACGGCCGATTTCGGCAATCGGTTGGGCGACGGTGGTCAAGGGCGGCTCGGATACCGCAGATTCCGGAACGCCATCGAACCCGACGACCGAAACATCGTTGGGGACGTTGAGCTTGCGCGCGCTCAGCCATTCGAGCGCCACCAGGGCCATCCTGTCCGACATCGCCAGGATCGCAGTGGGCGGTTCGGCGACGCCGAAGATAGCCTCGAGTGCCGCGATCGTGCTGGCCACATCGTTGGCGGTCTCGTAGACGGGAACTTTGGATGTGTCGACGCCAACCCGCGACAGCTCCTGGAAATAGCCGGTGAGCCGGTCTCGCGTTCCTGCATAAACCGCGGTCTGCACCTGCTCGGGGGAAACGGGGCCTGTCCTGCCGTCGACAAACTGCAGCGCGAGCACGGCAAAGCGGCGGTGCCCAAGGTCGGTGAGATGGCGCGCCGCCATGGCCGCGCCAGCGACATTGTCAATGCCGATTGTCGCGACCGACCCATCCTCGGAAGCGAGGTCGAGCGCCACGAAAGGCAATTTGCGCTCGCGTGCCAACTGGACGAGGCGCGAACCGCCTTCGATACAAAAGACGATGAAGCCGTCGACCAGAGCGCTCTGGATGTTCCAGGCAAGCTGCTCGTTGTTGCCGGCCGAGACCAGCGAGATGCCGGCCCCTGTCGCGTCGCAGGCCTGCGAGATGCCCGCCATCATCACGCGCGCGAAGGGGTCGTCGAAGAAGTAGGAGAGGGGTTCTGCCGTTGCGACGCCAATGGCGTTGACCTTGCCAGCCCGCAACAGGCGGCCCTTGGGATCCGGCCCGCCATAGCCCATCGCCTCGGCCGCCGCCTTGACCCGTTCGCGGACTTCCTCGCGCACGATCTCCGGGCGGCTGAAGACATTGGATGCGGTGCCGTGCGAAACACCGGCGGCCTTGGCGATGTCGGCCAGACGGACGGGTCTTCGATTGCCTGCGGTGAGTGACGCCATTGTGCGTGCCTCCTGACATGCATTTAGCACGTTCAAGATTTGCATCTAGCACTTTCGTTGGATCGATTCAAATTTTGCTTGACCGGAAATACCTGCAGGCGTACCTTTGAATCGATCCAAGCAGTGGATTTACCCTGGAGAATGACAAGGGGAGGTGCGCCATGCATCCCGTCAATTATCTGTTCGAAGACATCTATCGCAACGACTGGAGTATCCAATCTGGCGCCAAGAGTTCCAGGCGCCGGGGTAGGGCTGGCCCATGGATTCGCGACTTTCGCTTCCTTGTGGAGCGCAAGCGAAGCTGAGCGCCGCATTTATTTGCTCGTCGATTGGATCGATTCAATTCAAAGGGAGAAAAGCCGTGCATCCCATCAAGCATCTGTTCGAGGACATCTACCGCAACTACTGGGGCATTACGCCGGCCGCCGAACGGCCGAAGATGCGGCGCCTGACGAATCCGGCCGCGCGCAATCGAGACCTTTGGGTCCGCACCGAACGTCCCAAGGATTGATCCTATTTGGGCTCAGGAACGCGGCGTACCAGCGCGGAAATCGCTATCCCCAGCCAGCCGACGATGAGCAGGGTGCCTCCGATCGGTGCCGACATCGGAAACAGTCTCGATCCGAGGACATCGCGGGCGAGGAGATCGCCCGCGAAAAGCAGGAGCCCGACGAGCAGGACGAGGCTCGCGATCCGCAGGCAGCGATTCGCGCCGATGAGGCCGACGGCGAGGAAGACCGGTGCGTGCATCAAGAGGAACGACGCAGCCGTGCCGGTGAAGGCGCCGCCGCGATGCGCCGCCGCCGCCGACAGCGCTACGCCCGCCGCGCCGACGAGACCGCCGGCAAGCACAAGCAGACGGCTGGCGTTTGATTCGGCGGAATTCATGTCGGCCAGCTCCTCTAAAGCCTCTCAGGACTCACTTGCTTCCAGCGCCATATGCCGTGTGCGCCGCGACTGGACAATCCAGTTGTAGACGGCGCCACCGGCCATCAGCGCCGATGTGCCGAGAAACACCGCCCGCATGCCGAAGTGACCGCCGACGAAGCCGCCGGTCAATGGTCCCGCAACTTGCCCGACATACTGTGCCGAGATCGCCAGGCCAAGCACATTGCCGCCGACGCCGTCCGGTATGTTGTGGCGGATGACGCTGGTGATGCAGGGCAGCAAGCCGCCGAGCGCCAGACCCATCAGGAAGCGAAGGCCGATCAGTTGCCAGCCATTGGTGACGAAGGCTTGCGGAATGAGCAGCAGGGCCGAGACGGCCAGCGCCCCGACGACGACGTTCCAGTGGCCGACGCGGTCAGCGAGCTTGCCAAGCCAGGACGCCGACAGGATGGTGCCCAGCGCCGCCGCCGACATGACCACGCCGGCGACCATCGTCACGCGGCTCGGATCCTCGATGAGCTGCTGCACATAGACGGTGATGATCGGCTCGATCGACATGTTGGCGAAGGCCAGCAGCATGCCTGTTATCAGCATGGCCACGACCGGGCGCTTGTCTGGAATCTGTGACCAGCCGCTTTTCGGCCTGGCGCCCGATTCCGCCTCTACCGGCTTCAGGCGCGGTGTCTCCTTGATGAGGAAGGTCGTTGCCAGGAAGGCAAGGAAGATGACGCCGCCGGACAGGAGGAAGGTGGCGCGAATGCCGATCACTGGCGGCAGCGCACCGCCAAGCAGGGGGCCGACCAGCGAGCCCGCCGTTATCCCCGCCGACAGGACGCCCAGCGCCCAGCCGGAACGGTCCTTGGGCGTCTGCATGGCCACCAATATGGTCGACCCCGAGGAATAGCCGCCGGCAAAGCCGATCAGCAGGCGCAGCAGCACCAGTTGCCAGACCGTCTCGACCATGCCCGTCAGCGACATGCAGATCGCCATGCCGAAGCTGGCGCGCACCAGCATCACCTTGCGCCCGTAGCGGTCGCCCAGCCGTCCCCACAACGGCGCGACCAAGGCCGCGGCGAAGAAGGTGGCGCCATAGGCGATGCCGGACCACTGTACGATGGCGGCATGGCCCTGCGCGCCGAGCTGTTCCACATAAAGCGGCAGGAAGGGCAACAGCAGGGTCATGGCGATAAGCGTGCTGAACGATCCAGCGAAACAGACGGCGAGATTGCGCCGCCAGTGAATGTTGTAACCGCTTTGTTGGGTGTCTTCCTGTGTCATGTCCTGCCTGCTCGGCATCAGCGCTTGTTGCGGATACCGTTTTGGGATACCAAACTGGTATCCGTCATGAACGCCAACCCAGCCGCTGTCAATGCGGCTTCGGAACAAGGAAGCGCTATGTCGCAGATGCAGAATGTCGAACGGCAGTTGCGCGAGATGATCCTGGGGCTCGAGATCGGTCCGGGCGAGAAATTGACCGAGCGTTGGATCGAAGGCCGCTTCGGCGCCTCGCGCACGCCGGTCAGGGCGGCACTTCTGCGGCTGGAGACAGAGGGGCTGGTGGGCAGGGATGGCCGCGGCTGGACGGTATCGCCCATCAACCTTGCCGAGCTCGAGCAGATCGCGGTCTATCGCGAAGCGGTCGAGGTCGCGGCTGTGCGGCTGACATGCATGCACGCCGAAAGCAGCGCCATCGACGTCATCGAGGCGATGCTCGATTCCTGCGACGACAATACGCCGCGCGAGGAGTGGCATCGTGTCGGCATGGATTTTCACATCGAGCTGGCGCGCCTGTCAGGCAACGAATTCCTGTTCAGGGCCGTGCGTGATGCCATGACGCGCCTGTCGCGCGCCCGCTGGCTGGAAGTGCGTGACGAAGCGGCCCTTGGCCGCGCCTGGGCCGAACACCGCGCCATTCTGGCCGCGGCACGCCTTGGCGATGCCGATGAAGCGGCCCGCCTGCTTTCCACCCACATCGTCGGCAGCCGCGACCGGCTGGTGACGTCGCTCGCCAATGACCGGCGCGGCCTTCGCGCCAGGGGATTTGCCGTCGTGGCTGCTTAGCACCACTGTAGGGCAGGGCGCTCGCCGGCAAAAACAGGCGACGCCTGACGCCAACCGCACTTTCGGCCTCGCTTCACGGACGCCGATGGCGTAAGAGCGGCGATGGAAAACAACCGATTTGAAACACCCGTGACCGTCAAGTCCGTCACGGCGGGAAGCACCCAGCTCTTGCGCACGGCCCGCGAGGCATCTGAATACCTGCTCAACAGCTGGCCCGGCAAGCGCAGTCCCAAGCATCGTGCGGCGCTGCAGGCCTGCCACGACGCGCTGGCCGGTGACAAGCCGGCCATGAACGCGCGGCGCGCCTTTATCGCCGCGGCGCGCGAAGTGGACGTTTTTGTCAGCGACAAGGCGCCCGCCTGACGCAGCGCGACATCCTGTGTTGAGGCAAGGCCCGCATATGCGGGCCTTTTGCCGTCATTCCGCCGTTTCGTTTTCGATCTCGGCCTCGGGTTTGGAACGTTCGCGCGCGGCAACCTTGGCCGCCAGCTTTTCGGCCTTCTTCGCCGCCTTCTGCCGGTCGCGTTCCTTGCGTTCCTGATCGTAGTTTGGTGCTCGCGCCATATCGGCTCCTTTTGACCTGCCTTGCGGCTCTGACCCTGCCTAGGAGCATTAGCCGTCAAACACAACAGCTGAAACGACAGTGCGCGGGCGCGGCCCCGGAGATCGGGGGGCTTGCCAGATCGGTGCCATAATGATGTAGGAAACGCGGGGCGCCAGCGTATTTGAGAGCTGCCCGTTTGTTTTGACCAAGTGAATCATGGCTACAATTGCGCGCACGTCGGCACGGGTTTTCTACTATGCGCGAAACGTCGTGCGCGATGTCATTCCACAAGCCCTGTTCCGCCGCAGACTGGCTGCTCGCCTGGAACAGGCCATGCTTTCCGACGAGGCGGCGCGGCGGCGGTTGAATTACTACAACAAGCTGCAGGATGGTTTCGCGCCAAGCGCCAATGCGGTGCGCATCAGCAAACTGCCCTTCACGCCGACCATGTACTATTATGACCTGAAGGAATTCGCCCGCTATTTCGATCCCGGATTGCTCATCGACATCGAATTCGGCGACGTCAGGAATGTGCCGAAGGTGCCAGCGATCGTGAAGGATCGGCCGATCCGTGACGACGACCAGAACGCGGTCATCATGAAGCTCGACAAGTTCCGTCACTTCCAGATGCCGGCTGACGCCATCTCGTTCGCCGACAAGTTGCCTATGGTGGTCTGGCGCGGTGATCTCAACAATCCGATCAGGACGCGGTTTCTGAAAGCGGTGCGCGACCTGCCATTCTGCGATGCCGGTTCGCACAAGCCGAACGCACCGGCTGAATACGCCAAGCCCTTTCTCAGCATCAGCCAGCATCAGCGCTACCGCTACATCGTCTCGCTCGAGGGCAATGACGTGGCGACCAACCTCAAATGGATCATGAACTCGAAGTCGCTTTGCCTGATGCCGCCGCCGACATACGAGACATGGTTCGCGGAGCGGCAGCTCAAGGCCAATGTCCACTATGTGCCGCTCGATCCGGATTTCGCCGATCTCGGCGAAAAGGTGCGCTATTTCGAACGGCATCCGGCGCAGGCCGAGCGCATCATCGCCGCGGCCAACGCCTATTGCCGGACATTTGCCAATGAGCGGGACGAGCAGGCGATATCCCTGCTGGTGCTCTACAAATATTTCGTGCTCAGCGGCCAGGTCGCACCCGATCCAGCACTCTGGCGCTTCATCGACGGTTAGCGCGCTTTCGCGGGCTGGTCATATGACGCTGCGATCGAGAACCATGTCGGCCGGACCGAAGCGATCCTTTGCCGTCAATTGCTGGTGCCAATAGGGGTAGAGCACGGGCGGCCGGCTGACTGTGTCGAGGCGCTGGCGTTCCTCAAGGCTGAGCGCCAGGCTTGCGGCCGCGAGATTGTCCTTGAGCTGGGCATCGTTGCGGGCGCCGATCACAAGCGACGAGACTGCGGGGCGGCCGAGCAGCCAGGCAAGTGCCACCTGTGCGGCCGATACGCCGCGAGCCTTGCCGATCTCGACCAGCACATCGACGATCCGCCAGAGCCGGTCCTCGTCGCGGATCGGCGGCTCGGACCAGCCGGCGAGTTGCCGCGCGGTCGGGCTGTCGCGGTGGTATTTGCCGGACAGCAGGCCGCCGGCAAGCGGGCTCCAGACCAGCACGCCCAGTCCTTGGTCGACCGAGATCGGCAGCAGTTCATATTCCGCCTCTCGCGCCTCCAGCGTGTAGTGGATTTGCTGGGTGACGAAGCGCTGCTGGTGACGGCTGTCGCTGACGGACAGCGCCTTCATCACCTGCCAGGCGGACCAGTTGGAGCAGCCGATATAGCGCACCTTGCCGTGGTTGACCAAAGTGTCGAGCGCCGCGACCGTTTCCTCGACCGGGGTAAGTCCGTCCCACTGGTGGACGAAATAGATGTCGATGACTTCGGTCTTCAGCCGCTTCAGGCTCTTCTCGCATTCGCGGATCAGGTGATGGCGCGACAAGCCTTCGTCGTTCGGTCCGCTGCCGATCCGCATGCGGGCCTTCGAGGCGATCAGCACGTCGTTCCTGCGCTTGCCGCCGAGCGCCTCGCCGATGATCTCCTCCGACAGGCCGTTCGAATAGACATTGGCGGTGTCGATGAGGTTGATGCCGGCGTCGATGCACATGTCGATCATGCGCTTGGCTTCGGCAAGATCGCTGTTGCCGACCGCGGCGAAAGGCCCGGTGCCGCCGAAGGTCATGGTGCCCAAAGTCAGTGTCGAAACCTTCAGGCCGGAACGGCCAAGGGTGCGGTATTCCATGTCAGTCCTCGCGATTGCGTTGAATTGGGGCGGGGCCAAAGGGCAGCCCGGAATGCGACGGGGGATTTGTAGGACAATTCAGCCGGCTTGTCGCCATGCCATGGCGATGGATCGCTTGGACATGGCGGCCGCTATCGCGCCCGGGCTGCAATAAAACCGTCACTGCCGGTCTATATTGAAGTCGGCTCAGGTGTTTCCCTTCCAGGCTGCCGGCCAGCAATTTGGGGCGCCGTACGGGAACCGACAGAGCTTGCAAGCGGAGCAGTGCAAATGACTGAGCTAAGACAGAATTCTCCCGCCAAGGACTGGCTCGAAGCCGAGCTCGCCGACACGCTCGACGAAGACTATGAGCTCGAAATGTCGGAACCGGCGCTGTCGATGGAGATCGCCAAGATCTACAAGAACGCGCATCCGCCTTCGATCGACCGCATGCAATATTTCCGCGACCTGATCACCCTGCAGTCCGAATTGATCAAGCTGCAGTCCTGGGTCGCCTACCACAAGAAGAAGCTCGTTGTGATTTTCGAGGGCCGTGACTCCGCCGGCAAGGGCGGCGTCATCAAGCGCATAACCCAGCGGCTCAACCCGCGCATCTGCCGTGTCGTGGCGCTGCCCGCGCCGACCGAACGGGAGAAGTCGCAGTGGTACTTCCAGCGCTATGTCCCGCATCTGCCGGCAGGCGGCGAGATCGTGCTGTTCGACCGCTCCTGGTACAACCGCTCCGGCGTCGAGCGGGTGATGGGCTTTGCCGATGCCGGCCAGGTCGAGGAATTTTTCCGCGACGTTCCCGAGTTCGAGCGGATGCTGGTGCGCTCGGGCATCACCGTGGTCAAATACTGGTTCTCGATCACCGACGAGGAGCAGCAGATGCGCTTTCTGATGCGCATCCATGACCCGATGAAGCAGTGGAAACTGTCGCCGATGGATCTGCAGTCGCGCGTGCGCTGGGAGCAGTACACCAAGGCCAAGGAAGAGACCTTCGCCCGTACCAACATTCCCGAGGCGCCGTGGTTCATTGTCGAGGGCAATGACAAGAAGCGGGCGCGGCTGAACTGCATCGATCATCTGCTCAAGCAGATGCCGTATGAAGAGGTGCCGCACGAGGAGATCACGCTGCCGGAACGCGTCTTCAATCCCGAATACGAGCGCCAGACGCTGCCGCGCGAGCTTTACGTGCCGGAGAAGTATTGAGGGGTTCTTCCTTCTCCCCGTTTCACAGGGAGGTGAGGAGTGGTCTGCTGAGCAGACGAAAAACCAACTGCTTGGCCTTTCGAACGCCGAACGCCGAAGGTCGGATGAGGGGCGGCGCTGGCGTTGATGAATTTATTGCCATCGGATGCTCTAACCTCCAAACGTCGGCGCCGCCCCTCATTGCCCTGCCGGGCATTTCTCCCCGTAGAACGGGGAGAAAGAGGCTAACCCCGCTTGATCACCACATGCGTGGCAAGCGCTGTCGCCACCTGCTCGGTGCATTGATAGCCGAGCTTCAACATGTCCAGGCCGGCGAAGAGGTGCTCGCCCTTGCCGAGCAACACGGGCGAGATTGCCAGATGCATCTCGTCGATCAGGCTCTCCTGCAGATATTGCCGGATGGTGGAGACGCCGCCGCCGACCCGCACATCCTTGCCGCCGGCGGCCGCCTTCGCCTGCTTGAGCGCCGAATGAATGCCGTCGGTCACAAAATAAAAGGTCGTGCCGCCTTCCATCGTGATCGGCGCCCGCGCGTGGTGCGTCAGCACGAAAACCGGCACATGGTAGGGAGGGTTTGCGCCCCACCAGCCCTTCCAGCTGTCGTCAGGCCATTCGCCGCGGATCGGCCCGAACATGTTGCGGCCGAGGATCCAGGCGCCGAGATTTTCGAAACTGCGCGCCGCGAACGCCTCGTTGACATCGGTGGTGCCGCCATCTTGTCCGCGCACCATCTTGCGGAAGGTTGGGGTATCAACAAACCACTTGTGCAAGGATTCCCCGCCGACGCCGAGCGGATTTTGCAGATCCTGATCGGGACCGGCGCCGTAGCCGTCGAGCGACAGGGTGAATGCGTTGACACGCAGCATGGACATGAAAGCCTCCTCGATAACCGGTTGTATTTCGCAAGCGGTTGTAGCAAACCGATTGCGAATTGCAAGTGCTATTTTCCTGGACGAAAAGGCAGATAGGTGAACCTCGCCTCCAAACGAGGTCCGCATTGTTCGTGACGAGCGGTTTGAATGGCAACCGGCGGTCGCCGGAACGGCCGCCGCATCGGCTCATTCGCCAGTGAGTTCCATGAAGCGGATATGGTTGCTGAACGGGTCGATGACCTCGACAGTCTTCGCCGACAGGATATTCCAGGTCGCCAATCCGAACTGGCGCGCGACGATCTCCAGCGCCTCGCTGTGGCTGATCGTCAGATCGCGGGTGGCAAGCGCCTGCCGCATGGCTTTCGCCATGGTCTTGGCATCGCGATAGGCAAGCATGTTCGTTTCCTCGGGTCACGGCGAAGTCAACGTTAGTCCCCGCATTGCCGACGCCTTCGCCGATGGCGAAACGGGTCAGGAAGCATTCTCTGGAGGCGTTCGCCATACCTCGTGGCGAGGTGCGGGCTGCCGGCCGCCTCCGGCCGTGCCCATATACTAGCCGCGCTCCACACCGCTTGTCAGCGGAAAATGGCGATGCCTGTGCCGCGCCATTCAACTCACGATCGAGGCGTTCGGTCTTGGCCCTGCGTATTCTGGTTAGTGATCAAACGAGCACGCAAAAGAGCGAGCATCGCACCGGCGAGATCATAAGGAATCTTGCAATGCGCAGACACCCGATAGTAGCGCTCGGCGGAAAAGCCCAGGCCAATAGCCAACAGCTCGATGTCGCCGGCTGCTTCAAGTTCTCCAATCACCTGCAAAAGATGGTCGTGCAGATAGTGTGTCCCGTTTGCCAGAAGCGTCGCGTCGTCGACAGGTGCTCCGTCGGAAACAACGAGGAGAATTTTGCGAGCTTCAGGACGCTCCCGCAGGCGCCCGCTGGCCCATTCGATGGCTTCGCCATCGATGTTCTCCTTAGGTAGATCGGGTCTCAGCATCGGCTGAAGCGCAACACCCATGCTGCTCTGGCGGTTGTCCGTAGCATCCCTGTAGATGACATGAAGCAGATCGTTCAGCCTTCCAGGATTGGGAGGGCGGCCGTCATCATTCCAGATGCGCCTCGATTGACCGCCCCGCCAGCCGCAAGTCGTGAAGCCCAAGAGTTCGACCTTGATGCCGAGTGTGCTCAAGAACTCCTGCACGATGTCGGCGGATGCCGCTGCGTACAGCATTTTTTGGCCGCGCATGGAACCAGACTGATCGAAGAGAATGGAAATAGCCGTATCGCGGAGGTCCGATTCCGGTACGCGGTCACGGATTTCTGCGGCCATGTCTGCAGCCAAGATCAGGTTCTTCGTCTTCCAGCCCGTGAGGCCGCTTAGCAACTCTGCCCAGGCGTTATCCAGGGCCGATTTGTCCTTGTCCGAAAGGCGACCGATCGCGCTGGACAGCTTGGTGCTGGGGACAGTCCAGTCATGGAGCGTAACGTAAGCATGATACCCGGGCGTGTGGATGTCGCCACGTGGTTTGGGGTTGAACATCGATCTGAAGTGCTTGCCCAGCCTCCGGAGCAATGCCTGCTACCCCTTCAGCATTTCAGCCACTTCGGGCGCGAAATAGGTCAGGATACCGTCGCAGCCGGCGCGCTTGAAGGCGAGAAGCGATTCCAGCATCGCCTTCTCGCCGTCGATCCAGCCATTGGCGCCCGCCGCCTTGATCATCGAATATTCGCCCGACACCTGGTAGGCGAAGGTCGGCATCTGGAACTCGTCCTTCAGCCGGCGGATAATGTCGAGATAGGGCAGGCCGGGCTTGACCATCAGCATGTCGGCGCCCTCGGCGATATCCTGCTCGGCCTCGCGCACCGCCTCGTCCGAATTGGCGTGGTCGATGTAATAGGTCTTCTTGTCGCCCTTGAGCAGGCCGGCGGTGCCGACCGCCTCGCGATAAGGGCCGTAGAAGGCCGAGGCGAACTTCGTCGCATAGGACATGATCGCGACGTCCTGAAAGCCGTTGGCGTCGAGCGCGTCACGGATGGCGCCGATGCGGCCGTCCATCATGTCGGACGGCGCGATGATGTCGGCGCCGGCCGCTGCTTGGATGACGGCCGCCGCCGCGACCTGTTCGACTGTTTCGTCGTTGACGATGATGCCGTCGCGCAGGATGCCGTCATGGCCGTGGCTGGTGAACGGGTCGAGCGCCGCGTCGGTGATGATGCCGATCCCGGGCACCGCGTCCTTGATCGCGCGGGTGGCGCGGTTGATGATGTTTGCCGGGTCGAGGATGTGCGAGCCGGTCTGGTCGCGCAGGGCCAGTTCGACATTGGGGAAGGTGGCGAGTGCCGGAATACCAAGCTTGGCCGCGCGTTCGGCCTCCTTGACGGCAAGATCGACCGACAGGCGGAAGACGCCAGGCATCGCGGCGATCGGCTCGCGCACATTCCTGCCCTCGACGACGAAGATCGGCCAGATCAGGTCGTCGACCGAAAGCCGGTTCTCCTGCACCAGACGCCGCGACCAGTCTGCCTTGCGCATGCGGCGCAAGCGGCGGCTGCCGGTGACGTCATCGACGCTGCGCGCGCCGGCTGGCTTTGTCGGGGTGAATTTGTTCATGGCCAATACTCCGGATCAGCGGGTTTTATCACGAGCCCCTGCCGCTGACCAATGCGACACGATTGTGCCAGCCGCAGAGGAGGGCGCGTCCCGCCATGTCCGGTCAGGGTTGTCCATTACCCGAAAGAATCCGTGCCGCGCCTCCGATTGCCACACGGAACGCCTCGTCGAAGCTGACGCCGCGTACCTGCCAGCGATAGGTCTTGCCGCGATCGGCCAGTCGCCAGTCGGCGATCCAGCCGAGCTCCTTGTCGCTCCATACGATGCTGCCCGCGAGCGCTTGCGCGCCACCGGCCTGTTTGGCCAGCAGATCCAGCCTCGCCATATCGTCGGTGCGCAGTCCTTTTTCGCCCAGCTCGGCCAGTTGTGCCGCCTTCGGAAACACCACATACATCAACAGCGGATCGGTGGCATTGGCGAAAGACTCGCGCATCGTCTTGCCACGCTCTTCCTCGGCGCTGAGCGCGAAATGCCTCGCGCCCTGTTCGACGGTGAGAAAGACGGCAAGCGTTGGCCGCTCGCCAAGCCAGGGCTTGCCGCCGAGCTGCGCGAGCAGCTTGTTGACCGTGGCGGGCTTGTAGAGACAGGTCAGATCATGCGGCCGGTCATGCGTGCCTTGTTCGTCATGGATCGGAATGCCCTCCAGCCGGTCGTGGTAGCGGAAGGTCTCGACGAAATCGCCAGCCTTGTCGCGCAGAGCCGCCATTTCGGGTTTCTCAAGCAGGCGTTGATCGCCTGAAACCCTGACCAGGACCCGGTCCAGGCAATCCTTGAAGCCTATCTGACGGTTCACCTCGCCCTGGCCGGTGACGATGGTCCGCGACTGGTAGAGATCGTCGGTCGTGATGGCGAATGCACAAGGCGCCAGGCCAGCGATCACGACCCCGATCGTCAAAAACACCGCACGAAGAAATCCGGGCATTGCCAACTGTTCCCCGACGCCGTCTGTGCGCGATATCGGCGCATCGCTGGCAACGGCGGCGATCTTCGTAGCATTGGCCGCCGCCGGTCGCCAAGACCACGGCGCGGAGGCCGCTGCCATTGACGCACCCATGCGCCGCCTTTAGCACTTCAGTCCCGCAGGCGCGGGGGAGGGATTCTCTGGCGATGGATTTTGATGGAGGCGACGAAATTCGCTTCGAGCGCTTGGGCAGGGCCGGTGTCGTCACGCTGACGCGGCCGCAGGCGCTCAATGCCGTCACCCATCGCATGGTCAAGGCGCTGGGCAAGGCCCTGCATGCCTGGGAGCGCGACGACGGCGTGGACGTTGTCCTGGTCAAGGCGGAGGGCAGGGCGTTTTCGGCCGGAGGCGACATCCTGCACATCTATGAAGCCGGCCGGGCCGGAATGGCGCCGGTCGAGTTCTTCGCCGACGAATATAGGCTCAACGCCCATATCAACAGTTTCAAGAAGCCTTATGTGGCGCTCATCGACGGCATCGTCATGGGCGGCGGCGTCGGTATTTCCTTTCACGGCTCGCACCGGGTGATGACCGAAAATGCCCAGTTCGCCATGCCGGAGGTCGGCATCGGCTTTTTCCCGGATGTCGGCGCCAGTCATCTGCTGCCCGACCTTGGCGGCTCCTTCGGCATGTATCTGGCGTTGACCGGCAACCGCATCCGCCATGGCGATGCGCTGTGGTCGGGGCTGGCCACCCACACCATCAAGGCCGAAGACCAGGCCAGCTTTCTTGATCGGCTGGTGCTGACCGGCGATCCGGAATCTGTGCTGCGCGGTTTCTTCGTCCCGGCAAAGCGGGAGACCGACAGGGCGGCGCTGGAAGCAATCTCCCGCCATTTCGCCCAGCCGTCGCTGCAGGATGTCATCGACAGCCTGGACCGCGCGGCGGGCACCGACGAATTCGCGGCAAGGACGCTGGCGACGATGCGCACGCGCTCGCCGACCAGTCTTCGCGTCGCCTGGCGGCAGATCAGCGCCGGGCAGACCTTGTCGATGGACGAGTGCATGAAGATGGAGTTCCGGATCCTCAACCGCATGCTTGCCGGCCACGATTTCTACGAAGGCATCCGCGCCGCCATCATCGACAAGGGGTCGAAGCCGCAATGGCGGCCGGCAAGCCTCGACGCGGTCGGCGAGGCGGATGTCGAGGCCTATTTCGCTCCGCTCGGCGAACGGGAACTCCAGCTATGAGCGAGGTGACGTCGAGACGCGTGGTGCTGCAGCCCTCGACGGTCGAGGTGATCTTTGCCTGGTTCCAGCGCGTCATCGCGGGTTACTGCCTGCTGTTCGGCATCCTGTACTGGATCAAGCTGATCGGCTTCTATCCCGGCCCGCTGTGGCGCTTCGACCTGATGCCGGTGCACTGGCAGGTGGCGGCGGTGGTGCTCGCCGTGTTTTTCCCCTTTGCCGCGGCGGGGTTGTGGATGCTGGCCTCGTGGGGCCCCGTGATCTGGTTCATCTGCGCGATCACCGAGACCGTCATGTATGCCGGTTTCCCCGAGCTTTTCGGCCATCGGCTGCTGATAGTCATCTCGCATGCGGCGGTGGCGCTGCTCTATATCGTCTTTCGCGTCGTCATCTGGCTGCAGAAACGCCCCATCAGGCACTAAGCCGTTGAGGCCATTGGCGACTTGGCAAACGCGCGGATTGAGCCCTGCGATGACTGCCTAAGCCTTTAGGTTAATTATCCTTACTCGGGTGACCGTTCGTTAAGCCTCTTCCGAAACCTCTTACCGGTAAGCTCTTGTTAGCCCTAGCGTTTAAGTCGAATTTTATGAGTATTCGATAGTGTCGCGATCAAGGTGAAAAACAAAAAATCACCAGGGCGACAAACGAGAGGCAAAGACAATGATCAATTCGCGTCCGGCGGCGAAGACCGCCAACGTTTCCGACGACCGCCGCGAGGCTATCCGCTCGCTGTACATGGAATCGCTGCAACTGGTCGAGCGGCTGCACCGCCGTCTGCTTGATGTGATCAAGGACGAATTCGACCGCAATGGCCGTTCCGACATCAACGCCATCCAGGCGCTGCTGCTCTTCAACATCGGCAATTCCGAGCTGACCGCCGGCGAGCTGCGCTCGCGTGGCTACTATCTCGGCTCGAACGTCTCCTACAACCTGAAGAAGCTGGTCGATCTCGGCTTCATCAACCACCAGCGCTCGCGCATCGACCGTCGTTCGGTCCGCGTCTCGCTGACCCCGAAGGGCAACGAGGTGGCCGAGGTCGTCGCCGGTCTCTATGAGCGCCATGTCGGCTCGATCGAGCAGGTCGGCGGCATCAACACCGACGAGTTCAAGCAGATGAATCGTGCCTTGCAGCGGCTCGACCGCTTCTGGAACGACACCATCGCCTACCGGATGTAAGCCATCCACGAACGGCAGCCGTGCCGCAGAAGCACGGCCCGAACAGCGACCTTCAGTCAGGGGCCGGTGCCGAAAAGCACCGGCTCTTTTTCTTATCATGGACAGCCGGCAGTTCGGGTGGCCCGTCGCTTGACCTATGCAGCACCTGAAGCCGGCAAGCGGCTGCTTCCGCCGCACGCTTTGCTTTCGCCTTCACAATGCCTAATGTCGCCAAAGAAGGGCGCATGATGGGACGGAGGAGCTGCTGCAAAATCTGTTCGGTTGCCGCGGTGCTCATGCTGGCACCGGGAATGGCCTCCGCGCAGGAGTGGTGGAAAGATTCCTTCGCCATCGAAGGCAGCAGCCCTTGCGACAACAATGATTCCAGGGTGACCTTCACCGACAAGTCGGTGGACATGTGGGAAGTTGGATGCACCCTCGACAGGGTCCAGAAGCTCAGGGGCCTGGACGCCGTCATCCTGGACATGACCTGCTCGGATGATGAGCAGAGTGTCGAGGAGAGACGCGCGCTGTTGCTCAAGCTCGATGACAACAAGATATTGCGGTATCCCGAGTACCAGGTGCTGCAACGGTGTTCGGAGCTGGAAGCCAAGAGCGGGTCAAAGCCCTGATCCTGCCGATAGAACAGTGCGGCTTCTGCGCGCTGCATTCCCACGCTGACAACGCGGCGATGATGCGGCTCATGGCCAGGTACCGAAAAAGCACGCACATTTCTTTTCGTGCGGACGGCGGAAGCAAATTGCGGGCCAAGGCCACGTTGCCGCCATATTCCAATGGAACCGAGGACGCCGGTGATGCTGCGGTCAAGGCCGTGCGTTCACCCGGAACTCGTATCGTGCGTCGCGCGTTTGTAGCCGAACCGATGCGGACATGGTTGGCTAATTGTTAAGATTGCCAACTCTAGAGTGCGGGCAAAATCGCCCCTTGATCGAATGCTACAGGAATGTCTGGAACGTCCATGAGAACCAGCCGCCGTTTTTTCCTTTCCGGAGCCTCGTTGCTCGCTGCCGCCATGGTGGCCGGCCGTGCGAGCGCGCAGGATGTGATCGGGGATATCCTGAAATCCTCGGCCCGCGGCAATTGGGACGACCAGTTTGACGCCCGCGCCAGCGAAGGCGGCAAGGTGGCCTCGACGCTGCCGATCTTCAGCCCGCAGACCGTTGCCTTCACCGAGCAGGCGGTCGCGCAGTATCAGAATATTGTCGGGCAGGGCGGCTGGGTAGAAGTTCCCGCGACAAAGAAATTGGAACTCGGCGTCGATGACCCGGACGTGGTGCCGTTGCGCAAGCGCCTGATGGTCGCGGGCGATCTATCGCAGAGCGCCGGCATTTCGACGGCCTTCGATTCCTATGTCGACTCGGCGGTCAAGCGGTTCCAGTTGCGCCATGGTTTGCCGGCTGACGGCTCCATGGGCAAATACACCTATGCGGCGATGAATGTTTCGGCGCAGGTCCGGCTCGGCCAGTTGCAGACCAATCTGCAGCGGCTGAAGGAGAAGGCCGGCACGCTCGGCAACCGTTACGTGCTGGTCGACATTCCGGCCGCGCAGATCGAGGCGGTCGAGAATGACCGTGTCGTACTGCGCCACACCGCTATCGTCGGCAAGATCGATCGCCAGACGCCTATCGTCAATTCCAAGATCAACGAGATCATCGTCAATCCGTACTGGAACGCGCCGGTCTCGATCGTGCGCAAGGACATCATTCCGTTGATGCGGAAGGATCCCAACTATCTGAAGAACAGCCATATCCGCCTGTTCGCGCCGGATGGCAGCGAAGTCGATCCGATGAATGTCGACTGGTCGACGGATGATGCGGCCAAGTACAGGTTCCGCCAGGATCCCGGTTCGGAAAACGCCATGGCGTCGGTCAAGATCAACTTCCCGAGCCCGGACGGCGTCTACATGCACGACACGCCGCAGCAGAGCCTGTTCGGCAAGATGATGCGCTTCGATTCTTCGGGCTGCGTGCGCGTCCAGAACGTGCGCGATCTCGTCACCTGGATCCTGCGCGACACGCCCGGTTGGGACCGCCAGCATTTCGAGGCCGCGATCAAGACCGGCCAGAACACGCCGATCCAGGTCACCAACCCGGTACCGGTGCACTTCCTCTATCTCTCGGCCTGGTCGACCGGACCCGGCGTCGTCCAGTTCCGCGACGACGTCTACGCGTTGGACGGCGCCAGCGAACTGCAGATCACATCATCGCTTTAAGCAGCTGATAATCTTGATGAAAGGCCGCTCGAAGGGGCGGCCTTTTGTTTGCGGGGAGCGTTAGATCAGCCGCTGGTTGACCAGCCGCGCCACCGCTTGCGCGCGGTTGACGGCGCCGAGTTTGCGCCTGGCATTGTCGACATGGAAGCGCACCGTCGCTTCGGCAATGCCGAGAATGACCGAGATTTCCCAATCCGTCTTGCCTTCGGCGACAAGCGCCAGGCTGTCGCGCTCGCGCACCGTCAGCCGGGCGGTGGCGGTGGGCGGTGGCATCGTCAGGCTCATCAGCCGTTCCGTCAGCACGAGGCCGGCCATCTGGATGGCAAAGCTCTCTTCATCCGTGAAGTCGCGTTTTTGGAAGCCGAGATGCAGCGAGGCTATGGCGCCGTCCGCGCCATAGGATGTGGAACACAGGGCGTCGTTGATCGCGGCTTCGCCGAGCGCCTCCCAGTAGGTACCAAACTGCGCGCCGTCGCGCGGGGCAAAGTCGGAGAAGCGATAGCGCGTGCGGCTTTCGCGGATAGCGCCCAGCAGCGGATTGCACTCGAAGCAGACATAGTCGAACGCCGGGCTGCCCGGCCAGTCCGCCGGCGCCAGCCGCGCGATGAAGCCTCCGGCCGCCCAATGGCTGGCCGATGTCAGCGTCGCTGACGGCCTTCGGTAGAGGCGGGTCTGCAGATAGGAGGCGCCGAAGCTTTCCATTGCCGCGAAATAAGCGGTGCTTGCTTCTTCGGCCGTTTCCGACGCCAACGCTGGTTCGGCATGTGCCATGATCCGTGACAGCATCGATCGAACCCCCGCTCGCCAGCCGTCATGCAGCGTGGCACAGCCGTATGTCAGCCGCAAGGCAGCAGCCCGGTGCAAGCCGTCAGTCAACCCCGCGTTGCGCTGACGCCAGGTGCCGGCCTTTTTTCTGCTATCCGCTTGATGCGGCCATACGGGCTGCTGCCTGTCGGCCATAGCCGTCCCGGCGTTGTCTGGACGCGAGGCCGACGATTGCGCATGGTTCGCCAAACAGCCGGAATCGTGCCATGCAAGCCGCCATCTTTGTCCTCGTCGTGCTCGTCTTCGTCGCCGTTTCCGGCGCGCTGGTGCGGCTTGTGCGGGTGCCGCTGCCGGTTCTGCAGATCGCGATAGGGGCTGTCCTTGCCTGGCCGGTGCGCGGCATTCATGTCGAGATCGATCCGGAACTGTTCCTGCTGGTGTTCATTCCGCCGCTGCTGTTCAGCGACGCCTTCGGCGCGCCCAAGCGCGAGCTGATGGCATTGCGCGGACCGATCCTCGACCTTGCCATCGGCCTCGTCTTCTTCACCATTGTCGGTTTCGGCTATGCCTTGCACTGGCTGGTGCCGAGCATTCCGCTGGTCGTAGCCTTCGCGCTCGCGGCGGTGCTGTCGCCGACCGATGCGGTGGCCGTCTCCTCGATCGTCGACAGGAACGTCGTCCCGGCGCGGCTGATGCACATTCTGGAAGGCGAGTCCCTGCTCAACGATGCGTCGGGTCTGGTCATGTTCCGCTTTGCCGTCGCGGCGGCATTGACCGGCAGTTTTTCCTTTGCCGCGGCTTCGCTGAGTTTTCTCTACGCCGTGGCGGTCGGTATCCTGGCCGGCGTGGCGGCCCTGTTCGTCGCCGCAAAGGCTCTGCAACTCTTGAATCGCATCGGCGGCGTGCCGGCCGAGGCGCAGGTGCTGATCACCATCCTGCTTCCTTTCGTCGCCTATCTCGGCGCCGAGCACTTCGGGGCCTCGGGCATCCTGGCCGCGGTGACCGCCGGTCTCTTGACCGGGAGCACTGGCATATTCCGCTTTCTCGGCGTCTCGGCGCGCATGCAGACGATCTCGCTCTGGACGACGTTTTCCTTCGTTTTCAACGGCGCGCTGTTCATCGTGCTTGGCCTGCAGCTTCCCGAAATCATCCGCAAGGTGCCGCCCGAGCTGTCCAGCCGCCATTGGCTTCTGGAGCCGGTCCTGACGGTCCTGCTGCTGACCCTTTGCCTGATCGCGCTCCGCTTCGTCTGGATCTGGATTGGCGACATCGCGGCAGGTTTTGCAGCGCGGCTCGGCAAGCGCAAGGCCGAACCGTTCGGCCTGCGCGTGCGGCTGGCCGGTTCGGTGGCGGGCGTACGCGGCGCCATCACGCTGGCCGGCATATTATCGCTGCCGCTGGCCTTGCAGGACGGTTCGCCATTCCCGGCGCGGGACCTGGTCATCTTCCTCGCCGCCGGTGTCATCATCTGCTCGCTGGTGATCGCCAGCCTGGCCTTGCCGGTGATCGCGCGCGGCCTGGTCGAGCCCGGCGAAGATGCCGGTGCCGCCGAGGAACGCATGGCGCGCGTTGGGGCGGCGAAGGCGGCGATCGCCCGCCTTGAAAGCATCGCACAGACGGATGAAGAGGAAGGCGATGTGCCCGGCCTCAAACTCGCCGCCGCCAACGGCATTGTCGCTGCCTATCGGCGCCGCATCGCGGCATCCGACGAGGCCGACGAGGCGCGCGCCGAGATGCGCGAGGCGGGAAGGCTGGAGATCGATCTGAGGCTCGCCGGTATCGCCGCCGAGCGCGACGCCTTGCGCGCCATGCTTCGCCGCGGCGAGATCAACGACCACACCGCGCGGGCGCTGTTCACCGAGATCACCCTCACGGAAGCTCTTTTGAACGGCAGGCAGACACGGAAATAGGACCGGCGATGCTCAGGGGCTGCGGATTTGCAGTCTCTGCCGCAAACCGGCCAGCAAATTTCGCGCCGCAAACGTGGCGGGTCGAAAACAACTGTGTTAATGGCGCGGCAATGCGTGTCGCCCAAAAGTGTGCAGCGGTTTTGGGGCAACGATAAGCATAAACAAATTGCCCCGAACCGGAGGATTTCAGGCCATGGCAACAGCAGCGGCAGCGTCGAACAAATTCGAATCCTTCTTCGAAACCACGCTGGAAGACGCCGATCCGGAGATTTTCGGCGCCATCCGCAACGAGCTTGGCCGCCAGCGCCACGAGATCGAGCTGATCGCCTCGGAAAACATCGTTTCCCGCGCGGTGCTCGAGGCGCAGGGGTCGATCATGACCAACAAATACGCCGAGGGCTATCCGGGCAAGCGCTACTATGGCGGCTGCCAGTTCGTCGATGTGGCCGAGGAACTGGCCATCGAACGGGCGAAGAAGCTGTTCGGCTGCAATTTCGCCAACGTCCAGCCGAACTCCGGCAGCCAGATGAACCAGGCGGTGTTCCTGGCGCTGCTGCAGCCCGGCGACACCTTCATGGGCCTCGACCTCAACTCCGGTGGCCATCTCACCCATGGCTCGCCGGTCAACATGAGCGGTAAGTGGTTCAAGGTCGTCTCCTACGGCGTGCGCAAGGAAGACCATCTGCTCGACATGGACGCGATCGAGAAGACCGCGCATGAGACCAAGCCGAAGCTGATCCTGGCCGGCGGCACCGCCTATTCGCGCATCTGGGACTGGAAGCGCTTTCGCGAGATCGCGGATGCGGTCGGCGCCTATCTGATGGTCGATATGGCGCATATTGCGGGCCTCGTCGCCGGCGGCGTGCATCCCTCGCCATTGCCGCACGCCCATGTGGTGACGACCACCACGCACAAGTCGCTGCGCGGCCCGCGCGGCGGCATGATCCTGTGCAATGACGAAGAGATCGCCAAGAAGATGAACTCGGCGGTGTTCCCCGGCCTGCAGGGCGGCCCGCTGATGCACGTCATCGCCGCCAAGGCCGTGGCCTTCGGCGAGGCGTTGAAGCCGAGCTTCAAGGTCTATGCCGAAAGCGTGGCCGCCAACGCCAAGGCGCTGGCTTCGAGCCTCAAGGAGACAGGCCTCGATATCGTCTCAGGCGGCACGGACAACCATCTGATGCTGGTCGATTTGCGTCCCAAGAACGCCACCGGCAAGCGTGCCGAGGCAGCCCTTGGCCGCGCCAACATCACCTGCAACAAGAACGGCATTCCCTTCGACCCGGAAAAGCCCTTCGTCACCTCGGGCGTGCGCCTCGGCACTCCGGCCGGCACTACGCGCGGCTTCGGCCAGGCCGAATTCCGCGAGATCGGCAAGCTGATCGCCGAAGTGCTGGATGGCCTCAAGGTCGCCAATTCGGACGAGGGCAATGCCGCGGTCGAGGCGGCGGTCAAGGCCAAGGTCGTGGCGCTGACCGATCGTTTTCCGCTCTATCCCTATCTCGGCTGACCGTCCTTATCGATTGACCAGGCGCGAAGCGTCATCTTTTATCCGCCGGCGGTGCGCCACCCCTGATCGGGTGGCGCATGGAACTGGAGAAACGATGATGCGCAATTTTCGTATCGCCTTACTCGGCGCTGTCGGCTGGCTGGCCGTTTATGGGCCAGCTTCGGCCCAGACACAGCCCGCTCCGGACATGCCTGTCACAAGCACCTTCGGCCGATGGACAACCATGGTCGATACACTCGATACCGGCCAGGATGCGCACAAGACCTGCGCGGCTTCGACGGCGTTCTTCGATGCGAGCGGCAATTCGGGCACGCTGACCTTGTCGATCTCGACTGGCGATGCGCTGCCGCCCGATGCCTATCCGGCCATCATGCTCACCGTCGACAACAAGCAACTGCCGACCGGCAAGAAGATCGCGGCGACGTTCGGCGATCCCGGCGTCAAGGTTTCGGCAACGGTCTATTCCAACGATGCCGGCATCGGCCGTCCGAGCTGGAGTGTGGACAATCAGGCCAAGACCAGTCTCGCGCTGTTGCGAGCCATGCGTCAGGTCGTCTCGCTCGACGTGACTTTCGGCAAGCAGGCCTTCGCCAGCATCCCGATGGACGGCTTCACCAAGGCCTACCGCAACCTTGGAACGTCTTGCGGCTTCCCGACCAAGGACGTCGCGCCGTGACGGCCCGGTCGCAGTAGGAATCGCGGATGGATATTGTCTGGAAGGGCGTGGTCGGCGGGCTGGTGACGGCGCTGATCGTCTGGGCGTCCAAGCGCGGCAATGTCCTGCCGGGTATCTTGCCGCTGGCGCCGACCTTTGCCGTCATTGCCTTGCTCGCCGTCGGCGCCAAGGGCGATCCAGGCGGTTTCCGCGATGCCTGCCTTGCTGGAATGAAGACAATTCCCGCCTATCTTGCCTTCCTCGGCGCCTGCTGGTTGTTCATCGACAAAGTCGACTATCGACTGGCTGTTGCCGGCGGCATCGCCGTCTGGCTGGTTGCCGCGCTGGCAATCTTCCTCGCGCCTCGCTATCTCTGATGCTGCAGTCCGTTGAAGAGACGGAACGGCTTCAATCACGGTCGGAAAGGCTCTAAGCCTTTCGCCTCACCAGATTCGCGAACCCAAGGCTCTCCATGCGCTGTCCCTATTGCCAGTCCGAAGATACGCAGGTGAAGGATTCGCGCCCCGCCGAGGATGGCGCGGCGATCCGCAGGCGGCGTGTCTGCCCAGATTGCGGCGGCCGGTTCACCACCTTCGAACGCGTCCAGTTGCGCGACCTTGTCGTGGTCAAGAAGTCGGGCCGGAAAGTGCCGTTCGACCGCGACAAGCTGCTGCGCTCGGTTGAGATCGCCGTGCGTAAGCGCAATGTCGATCCCGAACGCATCGACCGCGCGGTGACAGGCATCGTGCGCCAGCTCGAAAGTTCTGGTGAGACGGAAGTGGCCTCCGGCGAGGTCGGCCGGCTGGTCATGGAGGCGCTGAAGTCGCTCGATGACGTCGCCTATGTGCGTTTTGCCTCGGTCTATCGCAATTTCCGCGAGGCCAAGGATTTCCACGAATTGCTGGGCGAGCTGAAGGGCGACGAAGACAAGAGTGAAGAGGACGCCGGCTGAGCATGGCAGCATCGCAACTGAGCGAGGCCGAACAAGCGGCCGTTGATCGTCGTTTCATGGCCGCCGCCTTGCGGCTTTCGCGCAGGAATGCCGGCCGCACCTCCACCAATCCTTCCGTCGGCACAATCATCGTGCGCGATGACGGCGAGGGGCCGATGATCGTCGGCACCGGTGTCACCGCCATTGGCGGCCGGCCGCATGCCGAGACCGAGGCCTTGGCCGAGGCCGGCGAACTGGCACGTGGCGCCACGGCTTACGTCACCTTGGAGCCTTGCGCCCATCACGGCCGCACGCCCCCTTGCGCCAACGCGCTGGTCAATGCCGGCATTGCGCGCGTCGTGGGGGCCGCCAGCGATCCGGATCCGCGCGTCTCCGGCAAGGGCTATGCCATCCTGCGCGCCGCCGGCATCGAGGTGGTCGAGAAGGTGCTGGCCACGGAAGCCGCCGAGCAGATGGCGGGCTATTTGATTCGATCTCTGCGAAAACGCCCGGAAGTGACGCTGAAGCTTGCGCTTTCGAGCGACGGCAAGATCGGCAGGAAAGGCGCCGGCCAGGTTGCGATCACCGGCGAGATCGCGCGCCGCGACGTCTATCTGATGCGCGCGGAGTCCGATGCCATCCTGATCGGCATCGGCACGGCGCTGGAGGACGATCCGGCGCTGACCGTGCGCTTGCCGGGGCTGGAAAACCGTTCGCCGGCGCGCATCATCCTCGATCGCCAGATCCGGCTCCCGGAAGCCTCGAAGCTGGTTTCCGGTGTCGACCGCGTGCCGCTCTATGTTGCTGCCTGTCTCGAAGCCGACCCGCATCGTCGCGCCGCACTCGAACGCGCCGGCGTACGCTTCATCGGCACCGAAACCCATGACGGCGTCGTCGCCTTGCCGGAACTGCTCGAAGACCTGGCGGCGCTCGGCATGGCAAGCGTGCTGGTCGAGGGCGGCGCCCAGGTCGCCAAGGCATTCCTCGACGAAGATCTGGTCGACCGCATCGTGTTGTTCCAGGGGCCGGAAGCGATCGGCGAGGATGGCATTGCATCGCCGGTCGACGCTGACCATATCCCGGCAGGCTTCCGCAAACTGCGCGAGATGCGCTTCGGCGAGGACAGCTACGCCGAGTGGGTAAGAGACCTCTAGAGCCGGATGATTTCAGGTCGAGTCGACCTGAAATCTGAATCCGGCTCTAAATCAAAGTGATAGAGCATGATGTCGTCCGAAAACCGCTTCACACTTTTCGGCATCATGCTCTAGGGATCAGCATCGATGTTCACCGGAATTGTCACCGATATCGGCACCGTCGCGGCCGTCAAGCCGCTCAGCGAAGGCGTCGGCTTGCGCATCGATACCGCCTATGACCCCGAGACCATCGCCATCGGCGCCTCGATCTCATGTGGCGGCGTCTGCCTGACGGTCACGGCGCTGCCCGAACATGGCTCGAACGCGCGCTGGTTCGAGGTCGAGGCCTGGGAAGAGGCCTTGCGGCTGACCACGGCCTCGAGCTGGAAATCCGGCAGCAAGGTCAATCTCGAGCGGGCGCTGAAGATCGGCGACGAACTCGGCGGCCACATCGTGTCTGGCCATGTCGACGGTACCGCCGAGATCGTCGAGCGCAAGGACGAGGGCGACGCGGTGCGCTTCACGCTGGAGGCGCCACGCCATCTGGCCAAATTCATCGCCCCAAAGGGCTCCGTCGCACTCGACGGAACCTCGCTCACCGTCAACAAGGTGGAGGGCACCCGCTTCGACGTGTTGTTGATCCATCACTCGTTGACCGTGACCACCTGGGGCGACCGGAAGGTCGGCGACCGCGTCAATCTCGAGATCGACACCATGGCCCGCTATGCCGCGCGCCTGGCGGAGGCGGCGAAAGAGGGGCTCTAGCAGGCTGCCGGACCTGCCGGTCCAACGCGTCTGACACCCTCCAGCAATCTTCCGCTTGCGATCAATCCGGCTTCGGCCTAAGTCACCGGCAACCCCCCGGAGACTTTTATGGCTGGTACATCCCAACACGGCAAAGCCTTCATTCGTCCGAAGGCGAAAGCGCATCTGCTGATTGTCGAAGCGCGCTTTCACGACGACCTTGCCGACGCGCTGCTCGACGGCGCGACGAGCGCGCTCGATGAAGCGGGCGCGACTTACGACGTCGTCACCGTTCCAGGTTCGCTCGAAATTCCCGCAGTGATCACCTTCGCGCTGGACGGCGCGGCGGAAGGCGGCACAAATTACGACGGCTTCGTTGCGCTCGGCACCATTATCCGTGGCGACACCTATCATTTCGACATCGTCGCCAATGAATCCAGCCGCGCGCTGATGGACCTGTCCGTGCAGGACTCGGTCTGCATCGGCAACGGCATCCTGACCACCGAGAATGATGCACAGGCATGGACACGGGCCAAGCGCTCGGAAGGCGACAAGGGCGGCTTTGCCGCGCGCGCGGCGCTGACCATGATCGCGCTCAAGGAACAACTGGGAGCGCGATCGTGAGCGAACCCGCTTCGCCCGGACAGCCGGCTGTGCGCCATGCCAACAAGCGCGGCGCCGCCCGTCTGGCCGCCGTGCAGGCGCTCTATCAGATGGATGTCGCCGGCAGCGGCGTCTTCGAGATCACCGCCGAATATGAGGCATTCCGGCTCGGCAAGGAAGTCGATGGCGCGCTCTATCGCGAGGCGGATGCTCAATGGTTCCGCGCCATCCTGACTGGCGTCGTCGAGGACCAGAAGACAATCGATCCGGTCATCCGCCAGGCGCTGACCGATGACTGGCCGCTGTCGAGGCTCGATTCGACGCTGCGCGCAATCCTGCGCGCCGGCGTCTACGAATTGATGAAGCGCGAAGACGTGCCGGTGGCGGTCATCGTTTCGGAATATGTCGACATCGCCAAGGCCTTCTATGAGGAAGACGAGCCGAAACTCGTCAATGCCGTGCTCGACCGCGTTTCACGCCGGGTGCGCGGCGAGGGGCGCGGCAAGGACGCCTCGTGACGGCCATCGCCATCGAGACGGGCAGGGAGGCGCGGCGCACCGCGCTGATCCTCGCCGCCTCGCAGGCAATCATCGGCTCGGCGGCGCCCATCGCGATTTCGATGGGGGCGCTGGCCGGGCAATACCTGCTCGGTGCCGACAAATCGCTGGCGACGGCGCCCATCACCGGCTTCAACATCGGTGTCGCGCTCGGCGCTTTGCCTGCGGCGGCCATCATCCGCTGGCTGGGCCAGCGCGGCGGCTTCATGACCGGAACCGTCGTCACCGCGTTTGGCGGCCTGATTGCCACACTGGCGCTTTTCCACGGCAGTTTCTGGCTGTTCGCGTTCGCGCTGCTGGTGATCGGCATCGGTGGCGCCTTCGTCCAGCAATTCCGCTTCGCCGCCGCCGACAACGCGCCACCGCAGTTCAAGGCGCGCGCCATCTCCTTCGTGCTGGCGGGCGGCATCATCACCGCCATCCTCGGGCCGCAGATCGTCATCTTCACCCGGGAACTGTTCGCGCCGGTGATGTTTGCCGGATCGTTCGCCTCCATCCTGCCGCTGGCGGCCGTGGGCGCGATTATCCTGTCGTTTCTGCGCCTGCCGGCGAAGCCGGCGAGCAAGGTTGACGTTTCCGGCGGCGATGCCCGGCCCCTGTCTGAAATCGTCACCAAGCCGCGCTTCGTCGCCGCGCTGTTCTGCGCCGTCGGCAGTTATGCGCTGATGAGCTTCGTCATGACCGGTGCGCCCCTGGCCATGGTCGGCTGCGGCCTGTCGGAGGACGATGCGACGCTGGGGATTTCCTGGCACGTCATGGCGATGTTCGCGCCGAGCTTCTTCACCGGCTCGCTGATCCACCGCTTCGGCGCCGAGCGCATCGTCGCCATCGGCCTGGTCCTGCTCATCGGCTGTGCCGTCGTTGCCTTGTCGGGCTTGGCGCTGTGGCAATTCTGGACGTCCCTGATCCTGCTCGGCCTCGGCTGGAATTTCGGCTTCATCGGCGCCACCGCCATGGTCGCGGCCAGCTACCGGCCGTCGGAAAAGGGCAAGGTGCAGGGTTTCCACGACTTCGTCCTGTTCGGTTCGGTCGCCTGCGCGTCGCTGCTGTCTGGCATGGTCTACAACGCCTGGGGCTGGGAGATGCTGAACTGGATGATCTTTCCGGTCACCGTTCTGTGCTTCGTGGCCCTCGGCGCGCTCAAGTTGACGAGCCCGCGCAACGCGCGCACCTGATCCCCGAACTGCTGTCGAGTTGGCATGATGCCGTCAGGATTGCTTCGGTTGAATTTGCCGGTCTGAAACAAAATTATTGCGTCTGTGCCTAATGTTATGAAACCGTGTGCCCCGACTGGCCGTTGAAGCCATGCTCATATGCGGCCGCCGCATTCCGGTTCACAGCAAGGGGTTTTCACGATGTTTTCAGTCAAGGTTTTCGCCGGCGCGGCATTGGCGCTGGCCATCACTGCAGCTTCCGCCAGTGCCCAGGTGGTCGTCTCCTCGAAGATCGACACCGAGGGTGGCGTGCTCGGCAACATCATCCAGCTCGTTCTCAACGCCAACAACATCAAGACATCAGACCGCATCCAGCTCGGCGGCACGCCGGTGGTGCGCAAGGCGATCACCGCTGGCGAGATCGACATCTATCCCGAATACACCGGCAACGCCGCCTTCTTCTTCGAGAAGGCCGACGACCCCGTCTGGAAGGACGCCGCCAAGGCCTATGAGACGGCTAAGAAGCTCGACTATGACGCCAACAAGATCGTCTGGCTGTCGCCGGCGCCGGCCAACAACACCTGGGCGATCGCGCTACGCAAGGAAGTGACGGACCAGAACAAGCTCGTCACGCTGTCGGACTTCGGCAAATACGTCGCCGGCGGCGGCAAGGTGGTGCTCGCGGCTTCCGCCGAGTTCGTCAATTCGGCCGCCGCCCTTCCGGCCTTCCAGACCACCTACGGCTTTACGCTGAAGCCGGACCAGCTGATCACGCTTTCGGGCGGTGACACGGCCGCGACCATCGCCGCGGCCGCCAACCAGACCAGTGGCGCCAACGCCGCCATGGTCTACGGCACCGATGGCGGCATCGCGCCATCCGGCCTTGTCGTGCTCGAGGACGACAAGGGCGTGCAGCCGGTCTACCAGCCGGCGCCCATCATCCGCGAATCCGTGCTTAAGCAGCATCCCGAGATCGAGACGCTGCTGAAGCCGGTCTTCGCCAAGCTCGACCTGGTCACGCTGCAGGAACTGAACGGCCGCGTGCAGGTTGGCGGCGAACCGGTCAAGGGCGTCGCCGAGGACTTCCTGAAGAAGAACGGCTTTCTGAAGTAGGACGATTCCGGCGCGCCGCTCGCGTGGCGCGCCGGAACGACCGACGGGGGAGGGCGTGAACATCCGTTTCGACAAGCTCGGCGTGGTCATTGCCGCGATCGCGGCCTATGCGGCATTCCTCGCTCCCTTCGCCACGTTCCGCGCCAACCGGATCGTTCCGGGCCAGGCGCGCTCGATGCTCGAGGCGCTGCCGGCAGCCGCCGGGCCGTTGCTTTTGGCTATCGTGGTCGTGGCGGCGCTCGTGGCACTGTTCAGGACACCGCTTGTGCTGCGCCTTGCCGCCAGCGTGGTCGCGCTTGCCGCGCTTGCGCTGCTCGTCGGCGTCGCCGGAACTTTCTTGACGCCGGCCGGCAACACCTTCGCCAGGGTATCGCCGGCCTCCGGCTTCTGGATACTCATCTTCGTCTTCACGCTTTTGCTGGCGGATGTGCTGACGCGCCTGAACCTGTCGCCATGGGCCCGTGTCGGCGTGCTGGCCGTGGTCGCCGCGGCCATCGGGCTGCTTTTGGTGTCGGGGGCCTGGAACGACCTTTCCATCCTCAAGGAATACGCCAACCGCGCCGACAGTTTCTGGGCCGAAGGTTCCAAACATGTGACGTTGGCGCTTGGCTCGCTGCTCGCGGCGGTCGTCGTTGGCCTGCCGCTCGGCATCCTCTGCCATCGTGTCGAAAGGCTGCGGGCCGGTGTGCTCAACGTGCTCAACATCATCCAGACCATCCCTTCGATCGCGCTGTTCGGCCTGCTGATCGCGCCGCTCGGCTGGATCGCCACTCATGCCCCGGGGGCGGCCGCGCTCGGCATTCGCGGCATCGGCACCGCGCCGGCCTTCGTCGCCCTGTTCCTCTATTCGCTGCTGCCGGTGGTGGCCAACACCGTGGTCGGGCTTGCTGGTGTACCTCGCGCGGCCAACGACGCGGCGCGCGGCATGGGCATGACCGACCGCCAGCGCCTGTTCGGCGTCGAGTTCCCGCTGGCCTTTCCGGTGATCCTCACCGGCATCCGCATCGTGCTGGTGCAGAACATCGGCCTTGCCACCATCGCCGCGCTCATCGGCGGCGGCGGCTTTGGCGTGTTCGTCTTCCAGGGCGTTGGCCAAACGGCGATGGACCTGGTGCTGCTCGGCGCCGTGCCGACCGTGGCGCTCGCTTTCGCCGCCGCCATCATCCTCGACGCAGTGATCGAAATGACCGCCACCAAGCGCAAGGTTGAAACGGCATGATCGAGATCGAAGGCATCACCAAGCGCTATGACGCGACCACCGTCGTCGACGACGTCTCGATGGTCATCGAACCACGTACCATCGCCGTCATTGTCGGTACCTCGGGTTCGGGCAAGACGACACTGCTGCGCATGATCAACCGGCTGGTCGAGCCGACATCAGGCATCATCAAGCTCGACGGCGCCGACAATCGCTCGGTGCCCGGCTACGAACTGCGCCGCAGCATCGGCTATGCCATCCAGGGCCACGGCCTGTTTCCGCATCGCACCGTGGCGCAGAACATCGCCACCGTGCCGGTGCTGCTTGGCTGGGACAAGGACCGCATCAAGGCGCGCGTCGATGAGTTGATGACGCTCTACCAGCTCGACCCCCGGGAATTCGGGCCGCGTTACCCGCACGAACTGTCCGGCGGCCAGCAGCAGCGCGTCGGCGTGGCCCGCGCGCTCGCCGCCGAACCCAACGTGCTGTTGATGGACGAGCCGTTCGGCGCGCTCGATCCGATCATCCGCACTAAGGCGCAGGAAGATCTGCTGGCGATCCAGAAGCGGTTCGGCACCACCATCATCCTCGTCACTCACGACATGGAAGAGGCCGTGCACATGGGCGACAAGATCGCCGTCATGGATGCCGGCAACCTCGTGCAATACGCCAAGCCCGCCGAGATCCTGGCAAACCCGGCCAGCAGCTTCGTCGAGACCCTGGTCGGCGCCAGCGAAAGGCCATTCCGGCTGCTGTCGCTCGGACGGGTGCGGGACGCAGTGGAGAACGGCGCGGCCGAGGGCGAAGCCATCCCCGGCGATGCCAGCCAGCGCGATGCACTGGCTGAACTCCTGTGGTCGGGCCGGCCGGCGCTGCCGGTGAAGGGCGCCGACGGCAAGCCGCTCGGCCGCGTCACGGTGGATGGGCTGGTCAAGCGGGCGGCGAGGCCGGCATGAAAGCCTGGCTGCCTTTGTTGCTCAGGCTTGCGCTGGTGGTGTTGCTCGTGGCGTTCGTCACCAGCCCGGGCTGGTTTGAGCCGCTGCTCAAGCCGCTGACCGAGAACAATGCGCCGGTGATCTACAATCAGGGCAGCCTGCTGACGCTGACTTTGCTGCATCTGCGCACCGTGCTGATCGCCACCGTCGCCGCGACCATCGTTGCGGTGGCCCTGGCCATCCTTGTCACCAGGCCGGCGGGCGCCGAATTCCTGCCGCTGTCGCGCAGCCTGGTCAACATCGGCCAGACTTTCCCGCCGGTGGCGGTGCTGGCGCTCGCCGTGCCCGCCGTCGGCTTCGGTGAGAAGCCGACGCTGATCGCGCTGTTTCTCTATGGCCTGCTGCCGATCTTCGAGAATGCGCTGACAGGGCTGACGACACTGCCGGCCAATGTCGTCGAGGCTGCGCGCGGCGCCGGCATGACCGGCTGGCAAAGGCTCACCAAGGTCGAGCTGCCGCTCAGTGCGCCGATCATCCTTGGCGGCATCAGGCTCTCGGTGGTGATCAGCCTGGCCACCGCCACCATAGGCTCGACGGTTGCCGCCAAGACGCTGGGCGAGGTGATTATCGCCGGTCTTCTGTCCAACAATCTTGCTTTCATCCTGCAGGGCGGCCTGATCGTGGCGGCCCTTGCCGTGCTGATCTATGACGGATTGTCGGCGGTCGAGCGCTATGCGGCGCGGCGCATGGGGCGGGGGGCGGAGTAGCCTTCAATTCTGGATATCGTGGCGCCCATCTGGTGTTGAGGCCCAACAGGCCGCGCAGCGAAGCCCGCCATGGCGCGGGGGCTCGCCAAGGGCTATGCAATGGAACTGGGTGGAAGTAAGCCGGATGACGGTACAACGCGGGGCATTGGGACATGGACTGGCTATCACGCCTTGGCTTCAGGGTTGGACGCTCTGAACAGGCAGGGCCGGCGCGTCCAGTCGGGTTTCCGATCGCCATACTGTCGTTCAACAGGCCCGACTATCTGCGCCAGGTGCTCGCCAGCCTCCGTCCGCAAGTCTGCGAGCAGGATCGGATCTTGCTGTTTCAGGATGGCGGCTGGAATCGGTGGAGCGGCCGCCAGAAGGGCCGCGCCGAGCTCATAGCGCAATGCGTTTCGATCTTTCGCAGAGCCATACCATGGGGAGATGTGGCCGAGGCGCCGGAGAACCTCGGCATAGCGCTGAATTACGAGCGCGCCGAGCGTTATCTGTTCGAGGATATCCAGGCAGAAAAGGCGCTGTTTCTCGAGGATGACCTGATTCTTTCGCGCAACTATCTTGGCGTCATCGGCCAGCTCCTCGATATTGCCGAACGCGACCAGCGCATCGCCTATGTCTCAGCCTATGGTGACTTCTGGGCTAGCCGCCGTGATCAGCGACGCCGGGCAGGCGATCTCATCGCGATGCACGAGAATTGGGGCGCCGCACTCACCCGGCGCACCTGGCTGGCCGAGCGGCCGTTCCGCAAGCAATATCTCGAACTGCTTGGCGACTGCGACTACTCCAGGCGGAACCACAAGGCGATAGACGCTTTCTACGCCGCACGCGGCTGGGACAAAGTGGTCAGCAGCCAGGATGGCGCGCGCTGGATAAGCTGCGTTGAACGCAACCAAGTTCGTGTGACGACCTTCGCCTGTCATGCCCGCTACATCGGCAAACGAGGCGAACACTCCACGCCCAAGCTCTTTAAGGAATCGAAATTCAGCAAGACGGCGATGTTCAGGGGCATTCCACCTGATCTGACTGGGCCGACGGACGAACAGGTCGCGCGGTGGCTCGACGCCGAGCGTCTGCGCTTTCAGGGTGGCGGCAAGCCCTGCGATGCCGGGCACGGTCCAGCCCAAATGTGATTCAATCGGTTTGCACGAAAGCATTACGGCAAAAGCCGGGCAAAAACCGAACAATATCTTGACGTTCCGAGCCCTGTTTCGCATACACCGATGCGAAGAGGTGGATTCCGTGCGCGGATTCCGGTCTTTGTCTCAACGGCCCAGGGAGGGGTTCATTTGGGCCAACAATCGAGGAAAATTTGGCAATGACCATACTTTACGCCGTCATCGCCTGCGGCCTGCTTTCTGTCCTTTACGCAATCTGGGCGACACGTTCGGTCCTTGCGTCCGATCAGGGCAATGCACGCATGCAGGAAATCTCCGCCGCCATCCGCGAAGGCGCGCAAGCCTACCTGGCGCGCCAGTACACCACCATCGCCCTTGTCGGCGTGGTCGTGCTTTTGCTCGCCTGGTGGCTGCTTTCGATCACCGCCGCGATCGGCTTCCTGATCGGTGCCGTCCTGTCGGGCGCTGCCGGCTTCATCGGCATGCATGTTTCGGTGCGTGCCAACGTGCGCACGGCACAGGCGGCCTCCAATAGTCTGGCCGCCGGTCTTGACATCGCCTTCAAGTCGGGCGCCATCACCGGCATGCTGGTGGCGGGCCTGGCGCTGCTCGGCGTCTCGATCTACTACCTCATCCTGACCGGTCCCATGGGCCTGCAGCCCAATGACCGCATCGTCATCGACTCGCTGGTCTCGCTCGGCTTCGGCGCCTCGCTGATCTCCATCTTCGCTCGTCTCGGCGGCGGCATCTTCACCAAGGGCGCCGATGTCGGCGGCGATCTGGTCGGCAAGGTCGAAGCCGGTATTCCCGAAGACGATCCGCGCAACCCGGCCACCATCGCCGACAATGTCGGCGACAATGTCGGTGACTGCGCCGGCATGGCCGCCGACCTGTTCGAGACCTATGCGGTGACGGTTGTCGCCACCATGGTTCTCGGTGCCATCTTCTTTGGCGGTACCGCCGTTCTCGGCGCCGCGATGCTTTATCCGCTGGCCATCTGCGGCGCCTGCATCCTGACCTCGATCGTCGGCACCTTCTTCGTCAAGCTTGGGGCCAACGGCTCGATCATGGGCGCGCTGTACAAGGGCCTGATCGTCACCGGCCTGCTGTCGATCGTCGGCCTCGGCGTCGCCACCTCGGTATGCTTTGGCTGGGGCGAAATCGGCACCGTCGCCGGCATGGTCATCACCGGCAAGAACCTGTTCATCTGCGGCCTGATCGGACTTGCGGTGACGGGTTTGATCGTGGTGATCACCGAGTACTATACCGGCACCAACAAGCGCCCTGTCAACTCGATCGCCCAGGCATCGGTCACCGGCCACGGCACCAACGTCATCCAAGGCCTCGCGGTCTCGCTGGAGGCGACGGCGCTGCCGGCAATCGTCATCGTCGGCGGCATCATCTCCACCTACCAGCTCGCCGGCCTCTACGGCACGGCGATCGCGGTAACGACGATGCTTGGCCTTGCCGGCATGATCGTTGCGCTCGATGCCTTCGGCCCGGTCACCGACAATGCCGGCGGCATTGCCGAAATGGCCGGCCTGCCCAAGGAAGTGCGCCATTCCACCGACGCGCTCGACGCGGTCGGCAACACCACGAAAGCCGTGACCAAGGGCTATGCCATCGGTTCGGCCGGTCTCGGCGCATTGGTGCTGTTCGCCGCCTATTCGAACGACCTGAAGTTCTTTGCCGCCAACGGCGACAAATACCCCTACTTCAAGGGCATGGGCGAGATCTCCTTCGATCTCTCCAACCCTTACGTCGTCGCCGGCCTGATCTTCGGCGGCCTGATCCCCTATCTGTTCGGCGGCATCGCCATGACGGCTGTCGGCCGCGCGGCGGGCGCCATCGTCGAGGAGGTGCGCAAGCAGTTCCGCGAGGATCCCGGCATCATGGCCGGCACCTCCAAGCCGAACTATGCGCGTGCCGTCGACCTTCTGACCAAGGCGGCGATCCGGGAAATGATCATCCCGTCGCTGCTGCCGGTGCTGGCTCCGCTCGTCGTCTATTTCGGCGTGCTCTTGATCTCGGGTTCGAAGGCCTCGGCCTTCGCCGCCCTCGGCGCCTCGCTGCTCGGTGTCATCGTCAACGGCCTGTTCGTCGCCATCTCGATGACTTCGGGCGGTGGCGCCTGGGATAACGCGAAAAAGTCGTTCGAGGACGGTTTCGTCGACAAGGACGGCGTCAAGCACCTCAAGGGCTCCGAGGCGCACAAGGCCTCGGTGACCGGCGATACGGTCGGTGATCCCTACAAGGACACTGCTGGCCCGGCCGTCAATCCGGCGATCAAGATCACCAACATCGTCGCGCTCCTGCTGCTGGCCGTGCTCGCGCACGGCTGAACGGAGCCTGGCCGCTAGCTAGAAACCCGCGGGGAGCGATCCCCGCGGGTTTTTGTTTGGCACGGATCAGGCCCATTGCTTACGTCAAAACCCGAAGACCCGCTGGATTTGGCGCGGGCTTGCCCCCGTGCTGGCAAGCCGGGCTCGCATTGGCCAAACAAAAACCCGTGGGATCGCTCCCACGGGCTTTTGGTCGCCTGAGATGATGCTGCATTCCCGAGGGGGGAAGCAGGGTCTGATGATCAGGGAGTGCCGCCGCCGGGGATGCTGGGCGCCAGCTTGCTGGCGCCGTTGATGATCTGGCTGAGGAAGTTCTGGTCCTTGCCGCCAGTCGGCGTGGTGCGCGAGATGAAGTCGAAAATCTTGCCGTCCTTCATGCCGTAGTTGGCGATCTGGGTGACGCGGCCATCGGCGCCGAAATAGACCGCCAGCACTTTCTGGTCGACCAGCCTGGGCTTGTCGAAGGCGACATAGCGCTTGCGCGTCTGCGAAATGTAATAAAACGCCTCGTTGTCGAAAGTCGCCGTGGTCGACGGCGTGCCAAGCGCCAGAAGCACCTGCTCACGGCTGGAGCCGACGGGAACCGAATCGACGGCCTGCTGGTCGTAGACATAACCTTGCGTGAACGTCTCGCTCGGATTGAGGTCGCCGATCATCTTGTTGGTGTGACACGCCGAAAGCGCCGAAACGACGAGCAGCAGCGAGATCGCGCCGGCAGGCCTGGACGAGAAGGTCGACTTGAAATTCAGCGCGCGCAACAACAATTCTCCATTATATCGCCGCAACTTGCGCTGGGCCGCAAAACCGGTAAACCAGCTTGCCTGCCGATGCAACAAGGCCAATTCAACAAACGGTCCCCGGGAGACCATCCCCATGTTCCAGCGCCTTTTTGGTCGCGAACGCCACGCCAACCGCGCCATCACGGACGCGCTTTACGCACAAATCGTGGCGGCGGCGCGGCAGACTGTATTTTATTCCCACTGGAATGTGCCGGACACGCCGCTCGGCCGTTTCGAGATGATTTCGCTGCATATGTTCCTGTTCCAGCATCGTTTGCGTGGCGAGGGCGGCGGGGCGCAGGAGATCGCCCAGGTGCTGATCGACGAGTTCTTTCTCGACGTCGATCATTCGCTGCGGGAGCTGGGCATTGGCGATGTCGGCGTGCCCAAACGCATGAAGAAGCTGGCGAAGATGTTCTATGGCCGCACCGCCGCCTATGATGATGCGTTGGAAAGAAACGATCGCGACGGGCTGACCGCGGCGCTTGCCCGCAATGTCCGGCCCGATGCCGGCACATGGCCGGAGGCATCGCAATTGGCCGAATATGTCGCCGACGCCTGCCGGCAGTTGGCCGCGCAGCCGTCCGAATCGATCGTTTCCGGCACGGCGGTGTTTCCGCTCGCCAAGGGAGGTGCTTGATGAAACATGCTGATCCGCATAGCCCGGTTTCCTTTTTCGCGAATGTCGCCCGGCTGCCGCAGAAGGGCCTGCCGGTGGTGATCGAGGCCGACGCCGCCCAGCGTGCCGCGCTCGCCGAGGAGCACGGGCTGCTGTCGGTCGAGGCCTATCGCGCCGAACTCCTGGTGGCCTCCTGGAAGCGCAATGGCGTCAAGGTCAGCGGTCGTGTCGAGGCCGATATCACACAGGCCTGCATCGTCACGCTCGATCCCGTCGAAGCGCATATCGACGAGCCGGTCGAGGCGCTGCTGCTGCCGGAGGATTCCAAGCTTGGGCGGCAGGGGTTCGAGGGCGGCGGCGAGATCCTGCTCGATGCGGATGGTCCTGACAGCCCCGAAACATTCTCCGGCGACACGATCGATGTCGGCGCTCTCGCCGAGCAGTTCTTCGGACTGGCGATCAACCCCTATCCGCGCAAGTCGGGCGCGTCGCTGGATGCCGGCGGAGAGACCGAAGCGGTGGAGAATGAATTTCAGCAAAAACTGCGATCCTTGCTGGGAAAATCCTGAAAACCTCGCCCGCGATGGAAAAGTCGGTTGTGTGAAAACCCAAAACCGCTATTTTCGCCGAACCTTCGCGATCACTAAAGCGACCTGCCGCATAACCGTGAGATGAATACCGCGTGATCAGGATTTCCATCGATGCCATGGGCGGCGATCACGGACCAGCCGTGGTTATTCCGGCGCTCATGACGGTCGCGACTCGCCGTCCCGACATCCGCTTCGTCATCTACGGGCGTGATGAGCTTGTGCGCCCGGAACTCGCCAAGTTCCCCAAATTGGCCGAGGTGAGCGAATTCTTCCATTGCGAGATCGCGGTCAGGATGGACGACAAGCCCAGCCAGGCGTTGCGCCATGGCCGCTGGAAGTCGTCGATGTGGAAGGCGGTCGAAGCTGTCAAGTCAGGCGCCGCGGACGCCTGTATCTCCGCCGGCAACACCGGCGCGCTGATGGCGATGTCGAAATTCTGCCTGCGCACCATGGCCACCATCGATCGCCCGGCGATCGCTGCATTGTGGCCGACATTGCGCGGCGAAAGCGTGGTTCTTGACGTCGGCGCCACCATTGGCGCCGATGCGCACCAGCTGATTGATTTTGCCATTCTGGGCACCGGCATGGCGCGCTCCGTATTCGGCGTGGCCCGGCCCACCGTCGGCCTGCTCAATGTCGGCGTGGAAGAGATCAAGGGCCAGGAAGAGGTCAAGGAGGCAGGGCGCATGCTGCGCGAGGCCAACATGGCCTCGATGAACTATCATGGCTTTGTCGAAGGCGACGATATCGGCAAGGGCACGGTCGACGTGGTGGTGACGGAGGGTTTTGCCGGCAACATCGCGTTGAAAACCGCGGAAGGCACCGCGCGCCAGATCGCGGGCTATCTGCGCGCCGCCATGAGCCGCACGCTGATGGCCAAGATCGGCTATGTCTTCGCCAAGGGCGCCTTTGACCGCCTGCGCGAAAAGATGGATGTCGGCCGCTCCAATGGCGGCGTCTTCCTGGGGCTGAACGGGATTGTCGTCAAAAGCCATGGCGGGGCCGATTCGGATGGTTTTGCCGCTGCGATCGAGCTCGGCTATGACATGGTGCGCAACAATCTGCTCGACCGCATCGAAGCCGACCTGGACCTGTTTCATGCGCGCAATCCGCATGCCCTGTCATCCCGGAAATCCGACGTCGTTGTCGACGCGAAGGAATAGGAAAGAACTTTGATCAGATCAGTCGTGCGCGGCACGGGCGCCGCGCTGCCCCGCCGCATCATGAAGAATGCCGATTTCGAGGGCATGGTTGAAACATCGGATGAGTGGATCGCCCAGCGTACCGGCATCCGCCAGCGTCATATCGCGGCCGACGACGAGACGACGGCTTCGCTCGGAGAGGCCGCGGCACGAGCCGCCCTTGCCAATGCCGGGCTGACGCCGGACGATATCGACCTGATCGTGCTGGCGACATCGACGCCCAACAACACATTCCCGGCCACCGCGGTCGAGATCCAGAACCGGCTCGGCATGCATCACGGCTTCGCCTTCGACATGCAGGCGGTGTGTTCAGGCTTCGTCTATGCGGTGACGACAGCTGACCTCTACATCCGTGGGGGGCTTGCCAAACGTGTGCTGGTGATCGGCTCGGAAACGTTCTCGCGCATCCTCGACTGGAGCGACCGCTCGACCTGTGTGCTGTTCGGCGATGGCGCCGGCGCACTTGTCCTGGAGGCGGGCGAGGGGGCCGGCACGATTGCCGACCACGGTGTCCTGGCGGCCAGCCTGCGCTCCGACGGCGTGCACAAGGACAAGCTTTTCGTCGACGGCGGACCGTCGACCACGGGAACGGTCGGTCATCTCAGGATGGAAGGCCGCGAAGTCTTCAAGCATGCGGTCGGCATGATCACCGATGTCATCGAGGCAACCTTCTCGGCCGCCGGCATAACGGCCGACGACCTCGACTGGTTCGTGCCGCACCAGGCCAATAAACGAATTATTGACGCATCCGCCAAGAAGCTCGGGATAGCAGAGCAAAAGGTGGTGGTTACGGTCGATTTGCACGGTAACACCTCGGCCGCTTCCGTGCCGCTGGCGCTGTCGGTGGCCGTTGCCGATAGCCGCATCAAGAAGGGCGACCTCGTCCTCCTGGAAGCGATGGGCGGCGGCTTCACCTGGGGTGCCGTTCTGGTTCGCTGGTAAGTGCCGAACGGCTCGGTTTCGGTCCTTGACCTTGCCGGATCAATTACTTAGGCTCTGCCGTTGTTGTGCCGATTTTACGTTTTGAACTGATGGGACGGTCGCATGGGGGGAAAGACACTTACGCGTGCCGACCTGGCGGAGGCCGTCTACCGAAAGGTCGGCCTGTCGCGCACTGAATCCGCCGAATTGGTCGAAGCCGTGCTGGATGAAATCTGCGAGGCCATCGTGCGTGGCGAGACGGTCAAGCTGTCGTCCTTCGCGACGTTCCATGTCCGCTCCAAGAACGAGCGCATCGGGCGCAATCCCAAGACCGGCGAAGAGGTGCCGATCCTGCCGCGCCGGGTGATGACCTTCAAATCGTCCAATGTGCTGAAGAACCGCATCTTGCGCTCTCACCAGAACAGCAAGGCCAAAGGCGGCAAATAGCCTCCATTGTACGGTTGAAAACCAGCCCCGCGATCACGCCGGGCTTGAATATTGCTTCACAAACCGCTGAAATAAGGCCCGATTCGGCAGCATGGCCGGATTGGTGTTCCGCGTATGATCCATTCCGCGCAAATGGAATGAGCTTCTCTTTGTTGAGCGTGATCTCGCTGAAGACCGTTCCGGATCACGCTCCAGCGTGAGGATTTCGCCCATGGACAAGAGCCCTGACGCCTTCCGCACCATCAGCGAGGTCGCCGAAGATCTCGACCTGCCGCAGCATGTGCTGCGCTTCTGGGAGACACGGTTCAACCAGATCAAGCCGATGAAGCGCGGCGGCGGCCGCCGCTATTACCGGCCGCAGGACGTCGAACTGATCAAGGGCATCCGCCACATGCTCTACGACCAGGGCTACACCATCAAGGGCGTGCAGAAGCTGCTGCGCGAGAACGGCAATCATTTCCTGGTTGCCATCGGCAATGGCGACATGGCCGCCGTCGAGGCGATCTCGCAGCGAAAGCAGGCCGACCAGGTGCCGCTGACGCCGGCGGCGCAGCCGCGCGGCGGCGACGATGAATTGGTTGGCCAGCCAAGGGTCAAGCCCAGCCGTCGCTTTTTCGGCCTGGGCAAGAGCGATGAGGAAGGTCCGGTTCAGCCGGACTCATCGAAACTCTCGCGCGACAATCGCGCGCTGCTGCAGGAGGCGCTGTTCGACCTCCTGGAATGCAAGCGCCTGCTTGATCAGGTGCGCTGACATCAGCGCGAAGCGCTTTGGAGCCTCGAGACCGGAACCCGCAATGGGGTGAGGCGTTACGTTTCCTTCTGCAAGATTAAGGAAACGAACGATGGCATCATTTTCGACCCTTTCGGACATCGATCTCGAAAAGCAGGTCGCGGCCCTCTCCAGGGAACTCGCGGCGCTGCGCAAGGCGGTGTCAAAGCGCGGTGGCGCTTACTATGAAGACGGCCGCGATGCCGCTCTCGACACGTATTCGGATCTTGCGGGGCGTCTGCGCGATGCGATGCCGGCAATCCGCAAACAAGGCAGGGTGATTGAGAAATCGGCGCGTGACCATCCGGCTGCGGCCGCCGCGGTTGGGCTTGTCGTGCTCGGCCTTGTCGCCAGCCTGCTGTTCAGCCGGCGCTGAGATAGCCACTGTCCTTGGATGAAGGTGACCTGGCCCTGTTCGCGAACGCCTCACGTCGGACTGGCACTCCACACCGGGAGAAGACCTGCCTTGAACAGGGAGCCAAGGCGGGTCTACTCCTTGGAAGTCCTTATTTAGTAGGTCTTCTTCATGTGGTGGTGGCGGTGATGAACATGGTGGTGAACGCGGTGATGACGAACATGACGATGATGAACGCGGTGATGACGATGATGCTTTGCCATCGGGGCCGCATCGGCGCTCGTCGCACCGATGACCGGCGCCGTGAAAGCGAGTGCAACTGCAAGCCCGAGGGCCGAGAGGAGGGACTTCTTCATGGATCGTTTCCTTCTTTCGCCGGCGGATCTTAAAATCGGGTCGATGGCCCGATCGCCGTGAGTGGAATTACGCTCCTGATTTTTATCGTCAGTATTTCCCGATTGTAGAATTTTGTTTCCGGCGTGTTTCTGGGAACCGGCTTCCCGACACTTTATTGTGAGGGCCGAAAAGCCGGCTCTGGCCGCCAATTTTGGCTACATCGGCGGGATCACGCCATTGTTACCCACCACGACGCGGCTGGAGCTCAGCGTCCCGTCTGCCTCGCGCTGGGCAGTGACGAAGACCGTCGCGCCCGGCTTGAGATCGGCCGGCGTGGCCGGGGCGAAGGTCACGACGGGCGTGCTGTCGGGGATCGAGATCTTCTTGGTCTGCCCATTGTCGTAGGTCAGGGTCACGGCGCGCCCGCTTATGTCGGTCACGTCGGCCACCGTGCCGTTGGTCATGCGGCTGTTCGGCTGCAGGTCCCAGGGGCGGTCGCCTTCGCCAGTGCCTTTCAGGGCGGCTGGGAAAATCACCACCTCCAGCGCGCCGCTGCCGCCATCCGCCTTCGAAACGGAAGCAATGCCGAGGAAATCGCCTTGCTTGATGTCCTCTTGCGAGGCGCTGGCGACGCCGGAGATCTTCCAGCCGGTGTTGAGCTTGACCGCGGAGGTGTCGCCTTGTCGGGTTTTGACGGTGAGCAGCGACGGCTCGAAACTGACCACCGTGCCGCGCACGCGCAGCGTGTCCGCCGCCTGGGCGGTCGCCGCTCCGGCGATGAAAAGGCTGGAAATCGTACCGAGCACGAGGAGGGACGTCTTGAAGTTCATTTCGGAGATCCTTCTGGGGACGGGCCGGCTGGAACCGGATGGTTTCACGCGGCGCATCAGAACAACGAACAGGTGGGCCTAAATCTCTGGGCAAAAAGGTGCCGGGCCGTTCAAAAGAACTTGATGGCGCTATGTGCGTGCACCTGCTCGCGGGGGGCGGTTCACGATAGCGTGACGGCCTGTTTGGCCCTTGGCAAATCGCTGGCGAGCGGGCATGTTCCTGCTCGTCTCAGGCAACGCTCCATTTTGATCAAACTCTTTCAGCCACCGGAGTTGCCAATGCCCAACAATGCAAAAAGCCATGCCCTCTCCGAACCGTTAGCCAGTGAGATCGGGCCGAATTACACCACCCTCAGGGCCATGCGGGAATCCCGCGGATACAGTGTGGAAGAGCTTTCCCTGACCTGCGGCCTCTCGGTCGGCGAGATCGAGGACATAGAGAACGGCCGGGCGGCCGATCCGTCGAAGCTGCGCCGTATTGCGTCCGCGCTTCGCATGTCCCAGGACGCCCTCATCGCTTCCGCCGCGCCGGCGCCAGCCGCACAAGGCAGACCGCTGGCATAGACCTGCGCCAGGCATGCAAAAGAACCCGTCGAGGCCCGCCTGGCGGGTTTCTTGTTGATGTTGAGGCGTTCTCGAGCAGGCCGGCCTTGCCGACTTTGAGATCACGCGTGTTTATACCTGCGACATCCAGATCCGTGCCAATCGCGCCTGCCGTGTATCGAGGTTGAACCGTGGTTTTTTCGATATGAGCCTGGAAACCGTTCGTGCCTTCTTCGCCGCTCATGCACCCGACATCGAGGTCATCGTCACGCAGGCGAGCTCGGCGACGGTGACGCTGGCGGCGGAGGCGCATGGCGTGCTTCCGGCGCAGATCGCCAAGACCATCTGCCTGCGCGTCGGCGAGCGCACCATGCTGGTCGTGACCAGCGGCATCGCCAGGCTGGACAACCGCAAGTTCAAGGACCAGTTCGGCGGCAAGCCGCGTATGCTGGACGCCGACGAAGTCGTCGCCGCCACGAGCCATCCGGTCGGCGGTGTCTGCCCGTTCGGCCTGCCGTCGCCGCTGCCGGTCTACTGCGACGTCTCGCTGCGCGAATTCGACCAGGTCGTCCCCGCCGCGGGCGCCACCAACGCGGCGGTGCGGATCGCGCCGCAGCGCATGACGGATCTTATCGGTGCTGAGTGGGTGGACGTGTGCCAGGGGTGAGTGCCGGATCCAATTCGAGCTGAAATCCGCAAGGCATTCTAAAATTGGCCGATTTGGCCAAGGCGGACTTCGGGGGCGAGTCCTGCTTCGAAGTGGTCGGAGTGGCCATGGACCAGGCCGGCTGAGGCAGACGGCCAGGACGGTGCCAGGGAGCACGAGATCGAGGCGTCGAACGCACGAAGTGCTGCTGAAGACGGGTCAAGGACATCACCCGACGACGATGCGCCGCTCTTTCGACGGAAATGGGACAGGACCGGGCGCGGGGCGGTCCGCGGTTGAGTGGTCCAACAGGACAGCGGCCCAGCAGCTTGTTGCGAGAGGGGACTGGCAGCGGCGGCCGCTGGGCCTGACCGGACAGGGCCTTGAGGACGGGCGGCGCCGGCTGGCTGGAATACATGCGCTCATGCTAATATTGTCGCAACATGCGAATGAACGAGCGCATGGGTCGAGCGATGACCGACAAGCCTGCAACCACCTATGTTGTCAGCGTCTTCGAGAAGCCGCACTGGCGGACCGTGCTGACCACCAAGAACAAGCAGAAGGCGCTCGATACGGCCAGGGAGATCGGCGATAAAGTGCGGGTCGAGGAGATCACGCCGAAGCCGGAGAAGGGGCAAACCTGAGCGCCTCGCAGCCCCTTACAAATCTGTAAGTAGTACACATGAGTGTTTTCTAATATAATCCGGCCGGGCAGCGTTTCATTCAGGTCCCGCTGCCCCATGGGTTCCCACACCCAACAGCCCGCTGCTCCCCCCAAGTCCGGCAGCGGGCTGATCTCGCGACCCGTTGTTTTCGATGATGTCGACTTCGCCGTCGGGATGGCGTCCGGCGCTTGGAGGATTGCTCGGTGCGCGACGTGATGACTAAGGGTGAGCCGCTGGCGTCGGCCTGACCGCTCCACATCACATGGATAAGGGCCCGCTTCGGCGGGCCGTTTGTTGCGCTACCTCGGCGGCCGACTTCTCGGAAAAGGTACGATCGTCAGCGGCGACTTCTGAAATTCCGCGGCCGCTATTTCTTCGATCATCACATCGAGCCTGGCGCGGATCTTTTGGCTTGTTTCATCCTCTCCGCACAGGCGGTTTTGTGCGCATTCCAACAGCTCGCGCGCCGCTGCAAAGTCGCTTTGCATTGCAACACCCACTAGCCACCCAACAAAGAACATGGTCGGCTCACTTAGTTGAGGGATTGCTAATGGAAGTGTCGGCAATTTAAGGAATGGCAGCGATGGCCCTATTGGGCGGAACCGCCTGAGGCTGGCTACAATGTAGCTAGAAATTTTGTAGCCCCCCTCGGGGGGAAGGGCGTGGCGCGCTACGCTTCAGATGCCGGCTTCACGGTGCCGAATGCGGCCTACCGAGGCCCTGACGGAAAAGGGCCGGCGCGACGAACGCCGGCCCTTTCTAGGCCGATAGCAAGTGATGGTCGCTAACCTCCAAGAAAGGAAGCCGGCCCACTATCGAAAGCCTAGCAAGTCCCGCCGGCAGTGCCTGTTGCGGAGATACCCTTGGTGTTGAGCTTCGTGCAGAGCCCGGTGAACTGGCTACCGACCCAGCCGCCAATAGCAATCACCGCAACGATCGATGCAGCAGCGACGATGCCGATGAGGATCGAGTATTCCACCATCGCGGCGCCGTTTTCGTCGTCGCGAAACTGTTTCATCATATTACGCATGTAAACACCCCTTTTGTTGACTTCGAACCCCGGAGTTGCCGGCATATCTGCCCCCAAAGCCACCCCGTCGAGGATCATTAGCCTTTGCTGATACAGCGGTGTCAAAGGGATTTAACGGAAAGTTAACTGCGAACACTTGCCACGTTAATTGTTTTGAAATGGTAAGCTTATGATTTTGCAACACATTTCAGTGACTTAACCATAGAAGCAAGCCGAGACGGCAAGTGGACCGTAGTCTATGGCTATCGATATACCCCGTTATCCAACCTGCCCGTGAGGGGCGGCAAGGAACTGTCATGCGCCTCGTCAATCCCTAGCGCTACCCGCCTTCAGGGACATGCAAGCATGTGCTAATAAGATCAGAGTTGGTTCTGTGGAGAAATCAGGTGAGCTTTCTTCGCCCACGGCCGAAGCCGAAGAAGGCTTACCCGAATAGCGATCGGTTCGGAGAGGACGGAAAGCGCATTTACAGCGCCTACACTGCTGCGGACACGAAGAGGCCAGTCAATCGTCGCAAACGTCAGCGCCGCCTCATGTTCATCGCTGGAGCGTCAATCGCCGCAGTTGTGAGCGCGTTGGTCTACCTGATCGGTGCCGGCTAAGCGGCCTTTCGTATAAGTCACGACCTATGCAATGTCCGCCGCATCCCAAACGATGAAGCGCGACGTGCGCGATAGCGAACTGACAGAGCGTCCAGGCCGCGATTAGACCCCTTGGAAGGAAGGCATCGTCGACCTCGAAATCGATCACGTCTGGTGAGTTGCGCTACCGGTTTGCTGCGGAGGAGCGCGCGATGGCTGGTCGCTACAGAGGACCGACCGCGCCTTCCATTAGAAAGGCACTCAGGGCGCTCATCAGAGCCTCGGCGCTGTCCTCCTCGAGATGGAGTTGTATCTCGTCGGTGATCAGCAGCAGCTTACCCTGCAGCGGGTTGCGCGAAATGATCGCCACATCGTTATCCTGATGATCGGCTTCCTCGAGCGGCACTTATTATGCATGCGCAGCTATCGCGCCATGAGCACGCGCGGGATTCAAAAGGCCCCGGCGCAGGGTGAATCACCGGGGCCTTAGCCATGTACGAACTACTCAGCATGTCCGCTTATTACGATGCGCCAACGTGCTCAAGAATCCGTAAATTCGCTACACAACCTGTAGCTGGTGGCAAGCGAGGGAAGGGCAGGAATATAGTCCTCACTGTTGCGGCGAACCTCTCAAAAGGAGATCGCCAATGGCCAGGACCAAACCTTCCAAGCAGTTATCGCAGGCTGAAATCGAACGCTTCCTGGTGGCAGTGGAAGCGCTGCACAAGAGCATCGTGAAGCCGCTCATATCGCCACACTGCGACCACTACCGAACAACGCGTGTCCTGCATGATGCGCTGTTGAAGGCCGTGCGAGAAGTCACCGGGAAGGAAGTCGAGTTCATTCGCTGGTTTGGCGGCGGTTCCGCCTAGCGATTCGGATCACAATCGGCCCGGCATCCTCCGGGTGCGCTGCACGATGCCGGCTGCCAGCTAAGGCAGCTATAGCGACCCGCTAGTCCGAATAAACCCTGCGAATGAAGGAAGCCAGTAGCGCCACCAAAGTGTGCACGTACTGAATGGCCGATATCACGTTTGGCTAAAGTAATGGAACGTCCAAAGGGCATTCGCGGAACTAAAGCGGTAACGTCAGACCTACGCTGTCAGCGCCCAAGACTTTAGTCCCACCGGCTTATGACTGCTACTCCGGACGCCTTCAATCTACCGTTGGATGATTTTCGTTCGCACGGATAAAGCGGAATCCCGCGGTTGGCTAGCCCAACAAAAGCCTCGCCAGCTTCATCGAGAGGGGCGTCTACGGGACTTCAGTCGCAGTTGCGCAGTTGCTAATATGCTCCTAGTTTTTTAGGCAGTGCGGGGAACGCCTAAGTGCTCTCAACTGTATTGCGAGAAAAGCTCATTTGCGAATGCGGTCGCACCGGGTATTTGAAACTGCGAGAAGACGATCAGCCCCTCAGCGGCACTTGGGAATCTTACAGCTTGGAGGGGTTCAACGGCGGTAGCCTGACTATCACCAGTTCCGGGAATATTCCGGGCGACAAGTTGGCCTATCTCCGTCCCTTGTGTCCTCAATGCAGACAGTGGGGCAAGGTGAAGTATGCAAGCCGGACCTGAGTCCGCAAGGACCTGGGGCCGGAGCCTTTGCCAAAAGCGTTAGTGATCTCGGCGCTCTATTTTCCAGACTTTTTGCCGGCGATAAATGATATCGAGCAGGCGTCCAGGCAATATGCAGTCTGGATTACACAGACCGGCCAGCGGCGTCTGGCAGGTGAATCCGTCTACACCGGGTTCAATGAAGCCTACCAACCCTACTGGGCGAAGGTCGTGTCAGTTTCGGAACCAAATTACAAAGTACGCTGTGGATCGACGCGGGCAAATCTGAGGGCCAAACATGCGCGCCTCATTGTGCCCTACGGTGACGTCTGACTTACCCGACAATCAACAAATTCGATGTCGCGGTCGACACTAGCGATTGCCTTTTCATAGGCCGTCTGTCCCGAGCCAACGTTAGACAGCATAGCTTTGCCGACATCGGCGGCTCTTTTGCAAGTCCAAGGTCCCACATGGGACCATGCCGAGCCCGGCAACCCGCGCACTCGCCGTAATGACGACTGCTGGTGTCGATTTGACCACAAACCTATCTGGCTTAGGATAATATGCGCGAGCGAGCACGCTGCCTCACGGTGGCGGGTCGTCACTTTTAATGGTTGTGGGACTGCTGGAATCCGGCCACGTCGTATTGAGAAACGCTCTTTGGATTGTTTGAATTCTGCGGCTGGGTGCCTGCGTATTTTCCGTCAGCAACGCCACCCGGATTGAAGGCTGAGCCTGGAGCGGAACTGGCATGGCCAGGCGTGGCGCTTCCTGTGTCGGCGGTTCCGATCGTTTGGCTGGGCTGACCCGGCGCGCCTGTTACGGTGTGGACATTGCCGGCCAAGGCCGTGCCGGCGGATGCTGCGAACAAGCCAGCCGCCATCAGCGCGAGAAGACGTTTCATGGTTTCCTCCTAGACCATGCGTTTCAGGAGGGCGCTCGGGTTGCGAGCGCCCGGCATGAAGTACAAACGCTTTTCGGACCACCATTCATCCCGAGAATCGCTTCCGGGTCCCGCTGCTTCGGTGGCGGGCTTTTCACAGTCTCACATTTGTTGCAGCAGCGTGCTGACTCGCCTCCCGGGCCGGGAGTTATCCCTGGCGTTACCCTGGAACAAAAATACGATGAAAGCTTGAGGCGGACTCGTGGGGGCAAGTCCTTGTTTTTATTAATGGTCGGAGTGGCCGGATTCGAACCGACGACCCCTTGACCCCCAGTCAAGTGCGCTACCGGGCTGCGCTACACTCCGGACCGGTCGCGATGTATCGTGATAACCCCGCCCGGGTCAACCGAAATTCGGCGTTTATCGTACCGGTGTGGATGCGATCGCCGGTGCGCCCAAAAATGCCGGCCGCAACAACCGCTGATGGCGGTATTCGAGCGCGATGGCACCCCACACCAGCCCGAGCAGCAGATACATATGGCGCCAGTGGTCGATGTCGATGAAGGTGCCGAGGCCGATATTGCCGATGAAGGCGACATAGGCGCACAACAGATAAGGCTGCCACGGCCGGTCGCGCAGCAGGATGCGGAACCCGGCCACCATGGTCCAGACGACCAGCGTCAGGAACGACACGAAGCCGAGCCAGCCATAGTCCATCAGCATTTTCAGCCAGATGTCGTGCGTGTCCTCGCCGAACATCTTGCCGAAGACCAGCGGCCCGATGCCGAACGGACGCTCCATCGCCATCTGGAAGCCGATTCCGTAGCGGGCGAAGCGGCCGAGGCGGGCGGTGTCATAGCTCTGTTCGAGATGCGCGCGGCTGGAAAACATCTCCGACACGCCGGGCAGTTGCAGGATGACGATGATGGCGATCGTCAGCAGTGACAGCGCGGCGATGGTCATGATCACCACGCGCAGCCGGAATTTGCCGCTGGCGCTCTGCAGGAACAGGCAGCCGGTGAGCAGGACCGCCGATACGGCGAACATGCCCCAGGCGCCGCGCGAGAAGGAGAAGAAGATGCCCAATGCGATGATCAGCAGCGGCACCGCCAGCAACGGCATGCGCGCGATCGAACCTGTCAGGATCAGATAGAGCAGATAGATGCCGGGCAGCACCAGGAACGGCCCGAAAACGTTCGGGTCCTGGAAGGCGCCTGCGGCACGGTCGTATTTGGTGAACATCTCGGCGCCGGGGAAGGCATGGAAATAGCCTGCTATGCCAAGCAGCGAGGTCGCCACCGCCGAGACGACATAGGCATTGAAGATCGGCCGGTAGAGGTTTGGCTGCGTGGCCGTCACTGAGGCGAAGAACACCGCGCTGAAGGCCAGAAACAGCGATACGGACAGATAGAGCGGCGTGAAGGCGAGGTCCGCCATCTGCGTCATGGAGATCATGCCGCCGATGTTCATCGTCACCAGCAGCACCAGCAGCGGCATGGCCGCACGCGAAATCCGCAGGCCGAAGAGCGCCCAGATGGCGATCAGTCCGGCCATGTAGATTTCGTAAGGCGCCGGCTCGCTGATGACGAAGCCGGACAGAAGGATGCCGACCACCACCGCACTGGAAGAAATCAGGGCGATCAGCTTGGCGTTGACCGCGGCCTGCGGCAGCTCATGGGAAATCGCGCTCAATAGGCGTTTTCCGTGTTGAGCAACCGGATCGGCGTCAGGAACAGGATCCTGAGATCGAACAGCAGCGACCAGTTCTCGATGTAGTAGAGGTCGTATTCCGTCCGCATGCGGATCTTCTCATTGGTGTCCATCTCGCCGCGCCAGCCGTTGATCTGCGCCCAGCCGGTGACGCCGGGCTTGACCTTGTGGCGAGCGAAATAGCCGTCGACCACCTCGTTGTAGAGCAGGTTGTGCGATTGCGCGGCGATGGCATGCGGGCGCGGGCCGATCAGCGACAGCGAGCCCAGCAGGGAATTGACGAACTGCGGCAGTTCGTCGATCGAGGTCTTGCGGATGAAGCGGCCGACGCGGGTGACGCGCGGATCGTTCTTGGTCACAGTCTGCTTGGCGGTCGGGTCCGACCGGTCCGTGTACATCGAGCGGAACTTGTAGACCTCGATGATCTCGTTGTTGAAGCCGTGGCGCTTCTGCTTGAACAGCACCGGTCCCTTGCTGTCGAGCTTGATGGCGATGGCGGTCGCCAGCATCACCGGCGAGAAGACGATGATGCCGATCAGCGAGAAAACGATGTCGAAGGTGCGCTTGGCGACCGAATCCCAGTCGTTGATCGGCTTGTCGAAGATGTCGAGCATCGGCACCGAGCCGATGAAGGAATAGGCGCGCGGACGGAACTGCAGCGCGTTGGAATGCGCCGAAAGCCGGATGTCGACGGGCAGCACCCACAGCTTCTTCAACAGCTGCAGCACGCGCGTTTCGGCGGTCAGCGGCAGCGACACGATCAGCATGTCGATACGGGCGATGCGGGCGAACTCGATCAGTTCCGAAATGGTGCCGAGCTTGGGATAGCCGGCGACGATCGGCGGCGAGCGCTTGTCGGAACGGTCATCGAAGATGCCGCAGATGCGGATGTCGTTGTAAGGCTGCTTTTCGACCGAGCGGATCAGGATTTCCGCCGCCTTGCCGCCGCCGACGATGACGGCGCGCCGCTCCATGCGGCCATCGCGCGCCCAGCGCCGGATCAGTCTCGACATCACCAGCCTGAGGCCGAAGAGCAGGACGAAGCCGACGACGAACCAGGTGCCGAACAAAAGCCGCGAATAGTCTTGCGACATCTTCATGACGAAGGCTGTCAACGCCATCAGCGCGAAGGCGCCGGCCCAGACCAGCAGGATGCGGCCGAAATTGGCGATCGGCCGCATCAGCGAAACCGCTTGGTAGCAGTCGGTGACATCGAGGAGCACCACGGCGAGGAACGACGCGGCGGCGATCGTCACAGGATATTGCCAGGCGAGATAGTTGAAGAAACCGACAAAGTAGAAATAGACGCAGAGCCCCGAAAGGAACAGCACTCCGAATTCGACCATGCGCAGGACGCCGCTGACCATGATCGGCGACATCGTATCGCGCCGGTACTGCGACGCGACCTGCCGGGCGACGTCGTTCATGCCGCCGGGCGCATCGCCATCGGTCGGGCCGTCGAATTTACGCACCGCTTCGGGTGAAAAGCGGTGCGCGGGGTCGATCTCATTCATGGAACAGTCCGCAAGCTTCCCCAGGGTGATTAGCAAAAGAGAGCTAAGAAACCCTTGAAACAACGTGTGGCTTTGGAAAGGCCCGGACGTTACCTGCCGAGCGCGGCAAAATAGGCCTTCTCGATTTCAGCGGCCATGACGTCGGCGCCGAAGCGCGCCCTGAGGCCGGCGCCATCGGGCATCAGGGCGTCATAAGCGGCAAGGTCGGCCAGTGCCTCGCTCATCTTGTCAGCGAGTTCGGCCGCATCGGGGCGGATCAGGGCAGGGGAGCCGGAACCGAAGATCTCCGGTATGCCGCCCACGGAGGTGGCGATCATTGGTCTTGCCGCGGCAAGTGTCTCCAGCACGATATAGGGCATGGCTTCCGCACGGGAGGGAACGACCACCAGCCCGGCAAGAGCGAAGGCCTCCCTGGCCGGCATCGGCGACAGGAAGCGGACATGGCCTTGCAGTCCCAGGCGCTGCACCTGCGCGTGGTAGCGCGGCAGGTCGTCGCCGTCGCCGACCATCACCGCGCTCAGCGCACGGCCGAGCCTGGGACCGGCGGCCGCCAGGGCATCGATGAAGATGTCGGGCCCCTTCAGGTCCCGCATCATGCCGATATAGAGCAGATCCGCCGCGTCGGGTGCTATGAGCACCGGCTCGAATTCGGCGGCGCGCAGTCCGTTGTAGACCAGCGTGTTCGGGATCGGCGGCTCGCCCACCTTCCTGCGGTAGGTGCGCCGCTCGTAGTCCGAGACAAACAGCAGGCAATCGGTGAAGCGCGCCATGGAGCGCTCCAGCGCAAAGAACAGCTTCCCCGTGGCTGTCGTTTCGTCATAGTGGAGGGAGCCGCCATGCGGCGAATAAAGGCGGGCTACGCGAGACCTTGATACCCGCAACAATGAGCCGAACAGACGGGCATAGGCGCCACCCTTGGCACCGTGCCCATGCAACACGTCCGGCCGCAATTCCTTGATGATCCTGTAGGTGCGCCGGGCAGAGGCGAGATCGCCCGGGCCGACATGGCGCTGCATCGGCGTGCGATGGATGCCGAGCGCCAGCATGTCCTTCATCTGCTCGAACAGGCGTTCCTCGAACTCGCCGCCAGTGGTCGAATCGCAGACGATGCCGACCACATGGCCGGCGGCGACCTGCGCTTCGGTCAGGTCGCGCACATGCCGGAAAATTCCTCCGACCGGTGAGCGAAAGCAGTGGACGATCCTGAGCTTGTCCGCCACGTGGTGTCTGTCAGAACAGGCGTTCGCGGACGTAGACGGTATCTCCGGGCAGCAGCGGATCGGATGTCACCACGCGGCCGGTCATCACCTTGCCGTTGATGTCGCGGGTGATGTCGACGCTTTCCTGGTTGGCGCGTGGCGAGAAGCCGCCGGCAATGGCGATGGCCTTCTGCACGGTCAGGCCAGGGACGTAGGAATACTGGCCGGCAGCGCCCACTTCGCCCATGACGAAGATCGGCCGGTAGCGATCGATCTCGACCGAGACGTCGGGGTCGCGCAGATAGCCCTGCCGCAGTTTGTCGGCGATTTCCTTTTCCATCTGCTGCGCGGTGTGGCCACGCGCCGGAATGGCGCCGACGAGCGGGAAGGAGAGGTAGCCGGACTGGTCGACACTGTACGTGTTGGTCAGGCCTTCCTGCTCGAACACGGTGACGCGGATGCGGTCGCCGGCGCCGAGACGGTAAGGTTGGTCGAGGACCTCGTGGAAGGCAGCCGGCGTCGGACGGTAGCTGGAGCAGCCGGCGAGCATCGATACGGCAAGCAGAGCGTGAAAGAGGGAAGCAGTGCTTTTCATGACCGGATACGTACCTTCGACTGGCCGCTGCGGCGTCGCAGCAAACATCTGGGATCGGGTTCGTTATCATCCTGTTAGGGTTAATGGCCGGTAAAGGAGCCAGCCGATAGCGCTGCACGAAGCAGGGGTTTTGCCGTTTTTATCGTTTTTCTTGGGCGCTGCCAGTAATCCCTAATGGGGTATTACCGTGATCTTAACGGCTGAGTTACCATAGTTGTTTACGGTGCATCCTGACCCAGTTTCGGAGTAGGGATGCATGTCCGTTCAGTCCGCGGCCGCAGATGTCGACGTTGACCTCAGGCAGCTCTTCGCCAGCCTGGCGAGGAACTGGCTGCGCATATTGCTCTTCGTTCTGGTGGTGACCGGTCTGGCGTTTGCGTTCGCTTCGTTCGCGACCAAGCACTACAAGGCCCAGACGCAGGTGGAAATCGCCCCGCGCGAATCCGTCTACACCCGTCCGGCCGGCAGCAACAATGACGGCGACAAGCCGATCCTGGATGAGCAGGGCGTCGCCACCCAGGTCCAGATCATTTCGTCCAACGAAATCCTCAAGCAGGTGGCGCAGAAGCTCGGTCTGGCGCGGCTGCGTGAGTTCGACGAAACGATCAACATGTCGGCGCTCAGCCGCGTGCTGATCCTGCTTGGGTTGAAGAACGACCCGATGGATGTTCCGGCCGATGAACGCGTTTTGAAGAAGATGCGCGAGAAGCTCAACGTCTTCGGCGTTGAAAAGACCCGCATCATCGCCATCGAGTTCTCCTCAGAGGATCCCAAGCTCGCCGCCGCCATCCCCGATGCCATTGCCGCCGCCTATATTGCGGGGCAGGGCGCGGCCAAGAGCGAATCGAACACCGCCGCCGCCGACTTTCTGGCGCCCGAAATCGCCGACCTTTCGAAGCAGGTCAGGGATGCCGAGGCCAAGGTCGCGGCCTACCGCGCGCAGTCCGACCTGCTGATGGGCGGCAACAATGCCACTCTTGCCACCCAGCAGCTGGCCGAACTGTCGACCGAATTGTCGCGGGTGAGGGCCAATCGGGCCGCGGCCGAGGGTACCGCCGACAACGTGCGTAAGGCGCTGCAGAATGGCGGCTCGCTGGATTCACTGCCGGAAGTCCTGTCGTCCGACCTGATCCAGCGGTTGCGGGAACGGCAGGCCGAGTTGCGCGCCACCATCGCCGACCTGTCGACGACGATGCTCGACAACCATCCGCGTGTCCGCGCCGCCAAATCGCAGCTCGCCGATCTCGACGCGCAGATCCGCAGCGAAGCCCAGAAGATCATGAAGGGCCTGGTGATGCAGGCCGATGCCGCCAAGGCGCGCGAAAGCCAGCTCGTCTCCGACGTCAATCAGTTGAAGGCGGCTTCGGCGCAGGCCGGCGAACAGCAGGTCGATCTCGACGCGCTGCAGCGCGACGCTGCCGCAAAGCGCCAGCAGCTCGAGCTCTATCTGACCAACTACCGCGAGGCAGCTTCGCGTCAGGACCGCAACTATGTGCCGGTAGACGCCCGTGTCGCCTCGCCGGCTTCGGTGCCCTCCGAGCCATACTTCCCCAAGGTTGGGCCGATCGTTGGCGCGGCTGCGGCGGCTTCGCTTCTGCTGGCGGCCATATTCACCTTGTTGCGGGAACTCTTCTCGGGTCGCGCCATGCGCCCGGCTCCAGGCGCCCGTTTTGCGCCGATCGACGAAGTGGCCATGCCGGCAACTGCTCGCCAGCAGCCGGACGCCCTTGAGCCATCTGCCCGCCTTGAGCCGGCTGTCGCGAGCACGTTCGCCGATCGTGGGCCCGAGACGCAATGGCCCGAAGCGGTCACGGAACCGGAGATGGTGATGCAGCCGCGGCCCGTTGCCGAGCCTGAGCCTGCCGCCAAGGTTGAGCCAGTCGCCGAGGCCGAATCGGTCGCCGAGGCGGAGCCCGTCGTGGAAGCACAGCGGCCGCGCTCGGTGCTTGGTGAGATCGACATCGAGAAGGCCGCGGAAAGGCTGATCGCCAGCGGGGCCGCCCGCGCCATATTCGTTTCGCCCGAAGGCGACGAGGCAGCCGCGTCGGCGATCCTGGTGGCGCGCGAAGTGTCCGACGCCGGCCTGCGTGTCCTGCTGCTCGACCTCACCGCCTCGGGTGCTGCTTCGCGGCCGATGCTGGACAGCGGCCTTTTCCCGGGGATCACCGATCTGCTCGCCTCGCAGGCGCAGTTCAGCGACGTCATCCATGCCGATCTCTATTCCGATTGCCACGTCATTCCCGTCGGCACCGCCGATCCGGTCCGCGCCATGCGCGCGGCCGACCGGCTGCCGATCATCATGCAGTCGCTGACCACCGCCTACGATCTAGTGGTGGTCGAATGCGGGCCTGCCGACGCGCAAGGCATCAGCCGTCTGGGCGGCGAGGCCACTGAGGTGTTCCTGTCGATGCTCGAACCGGACGACGAGGTCACCAGGGCCGCGGTCAAGTTGATCGAAAGCGGTTATCCCGACCTGACGCTGGTGACGCCGCTTGGCCACGAGCCACCGGGCACGCCGGGACGGCGCTCCGCGGCCTGAAAGCCGCCGCCCGGCCTATCCCAGCTCCAGCGTCGTCACGCCGAATACCCTCTTGGCATCGAGTTTCGGTGGCGTGCCTTGGTACATGCGGGTGGTGCTGAAGGTCGGTGCGAAACCGGCCGCCTCGAGCGCAGCGATGAAATCCACCTGGGTGGCCGGCACATCGACGTTCAATTCGCCACCACACGTGCCAGACAGTTCCCCGAGCAGTTCGAGCGCGGTCTGCGCGTCGTCGGCAAAGAGCGGGCCGATCTTGAAGCCGCTGCGACAGGCTCGCGTCACCGCATAGCCGGCCATCCCCCGCGAAGTGATCGCCGCCACGGCATGGTGTGGCGGCTGCAGCCATCGCTGCAGGAAAGAGCGCCGGGGCGCGGGAAAGCAGAGCGCATCATAGGCGATGATGTCGGGCACCGGTTGCGCACTCACGATGCGAGACAGCGCGGCGCCGACGGGCAGGGCCTCAGGGCGCCTGCTATAGCGAATGGTTTCGTAGACCGGCCTGAACCCCTTGCTGCGGTAGTTGGCCTGCTGCTCCTCGACGCCATCGAGGCCGATGGTACGCCCGGCCAGCCTGTCCATGCCCGCGGTCCACACCGCCTTGCCGTGGCCCTTGCCGCGCATGTCCGGGCGGCTGATGTAGAGGCCGATGAAACCGAAATCCTGTCCGTAGGCCACCGCCGAGATCGCGGCGACCATTTCGTCCCCGACAAAGGCACCGATGAAACCCTCCGGGTCCGCTGCCTGGAACATTGCCGCGTCTTCAAGGCCGGGATTCCAGCCCTCGTCAGCCGCCCAGTCGATGAGATCAGTCAATTCCCCAAGCGACAGCGTGCGGATGATCGGGTTCATGGTGCTCACTCCGCGGCGACAGCTCCGGGCGAGAACGATTTCAGCATACCATAATAGGGCTTGGCCAGCGGGCTGGCATACGCGCCGCGCTTCGATGTCGAAAGGCCCAGCGCAATCAGTGCTTCGGCCTGCTTGATCGCGGCGCTAACGCCGTCGATGACAGGCAGTCCGAAATCCGCCTGCAACTGGTGCGCAAGGTCTGCCATGCCTGCACAGCCAAGCACGATGGCTTCGGCACGATCCTCCTCCACGGCCCGGGCGATCTCGTCGCGCAGCTTGCCAACCGCTCCCGATGCCGGATCCTCGAGCGCCAGCACCGGAATGTCGGCGGCCCGCACACGCGCCCGTCCCGCCATGCCGTAGCGTTGCACCAGCCCCTCCACCGGCACGCGCGAGCGCTCGGTGGTGGTCACGACTGTGAAGCGCTGGGCGATGAAGGAGGCAATGCCGAGTGCCGCCTCGCAGATGCCGATGACGGGAATGGCGGCCATGGCGCGCGCGGCGTCGAGGCCGGTGTCGTCGAAACAGGCGATGATCGCCGCCTGCGCACCGCCGCGCTCGCCGGCGGCGATCTCCATCAAAAGCCCCGGCACGGCCAGGGCCTCGTCATAATAGCCTTCGATCGAGGCCGGTCCCGTGGACGAGGTGACGGCGACGATTTCGGTCCCGGCGCCGGCAACGCCGCGCGCGGCCGCCGCGATGGTCTCCGTCATGCTTGCCGTCGTGTTGGGGTTCACCACCAGGATCTGCACGGTCACGCTCTCGCCCGGCGGCGGCCGACATAGAGGATAGCGCCCAGCGTCGCCAGGATCACCAGGAAGGAAAACACCGTCGTCACCGTGCCCAGCGCGTAGAGCACCGGCGTGGTGACATTGGTGGTCATGCCATAAATCTCGAGCGGCAGCGTGTTGAAGGTTCCCGATGTCATCAGCGTGCGGGCGAACTCGTCGTAGGAGAGCGTGAAGCCGAACAGGCCGACGCCGATCAGGCTCGGTGCGATCATCGGCAGCACGACATGGACGAAGGTCTGCCAGGAGGTGGCGCCGAGATCGCGTGCGGCCTCTTCGTAAGCCGGCGAGAAGCGGTTGAAGACGGCGAACATGATCAGCACGCCGAACGGCAAGGTCCAGGTCAGATGCGCGCCGAAGGCAGACGTATACCAGGCGGGGCGCAGGCCGACTTGCTGGAAGACCACGCCGATGCCCAGCGAGATGATGATGGAGGGCACGACGAGACTGGCGACCGCCAGATAGAACAGGGCGGTGGCGCCGCGAAACTTCCGGCGGAAGGCAAGGCCCGCCAGCAGCGACACGATGACGGTGACGACCATCACCATCAGGCCCAGCACCAGCGAGCGTTTGAAGCTGCCGCCGAAATCGCCGACCGCCTGGCGTTCGAACAGATTGGCGAACCAGTGCAGCGACACGCCGTTGAGCGGGAAGGTGAGGCCCCCGGTCTCGCCCTGGAAGGACAGGATCAGGATCGCCGACAGCGGACCGTAGAGGAACAGCACGAACAGCGCGAAGAAGGCCGCCAGCACGTAGAATTCGAGGGTGCGTTTTTCGTGGCTCACGTCAAAGCTCCCGGCGGATATCGACGATGCGCAGGATGCCGGCGACCATCAAGAGCACCAGCACCAGCAGCACCACGGCGTTGGCGGCGGCCGCTGGATATTGCAGCAGCGACATCTGGTTCTTCATCATCAGCGCCACGGAAGCGCTCTGGCCGCCCGACATCACCTGCACTGTGGAAAAATCCGCCATCACCAGCGTGACGACGAAGATGGTGCCGATCGCCATGCCGGGCTTGGCCAGCGGAAGGATGACGTTCCAAAGCACCTGCCAGCCGGAGGCGCCGGCGTCGCGAGCGGCCTCGACCAGCGAGCGGTCGATGCGCATCAGCGTGTTGAAGATCGGCGTCACCATGAACAGCGTGTAGAGGTGCACCATGGCAAGCACGACCGCGAATTCGGAATAGAGCAGCCATTCGATGGGTTTTGGCACCAGGCCCATATGCACCAGCGTCGAGTTGATCAGCCCGTTGCGGCCGAGCACCGGGATCCACGAGATCATGCGGATGATGTTGGAGGTCAGGAACGGCACGGTGCAGACCAGGAACAGCACCATCTGCATGGCCGTGGTGCGGATGTGGAAGGCGAGGAAATAGGCGACCCAGAAGCCGATGAACAAGGTCAGCACCCAGACGATGGCCGCGAACTTGATTGTGTTGAGATAGGTCTTCCAGGTGACCCAGGAGCCCAGCACGTCGGAATAGTTGGTTGTCAGGAAATCCGGATACATGGCGGCGAAGTCGTAATCCCAGAAGGACACGACGACGATCATGATGATGGGCAAAAGCAGGAACGCGCCGAGGATCAGCGCCAGCGGAGCCGACTGCAGATAGGGCGTGACGGCACCGAGCGAAAGGCGGCGGCGTCTCACGGGCTTAGTGGCAGCGATTGCAGGGCGTTCGAGCGCGACTGTCATCAAGGCTCTCGGGTTTGACGATGCGGCCTGAACCGCGTGCCCTTCTCCCGCTGGCGGGAGAAGGGAAGATGAGGGGCGCAGCTTTACGCCGCGATGAACTCGTTCCAGCGCTTCACCATGTAGCGGTCCTCGTCCATCACCGAATTCCAGCAAGCGACCTTGCCCATGCGCTCCTCGAACGAGCCGCCATCGCGCACGGCGCCGGCCTTTTCCATGACGGTGCCGTCGGGCGCCTTGATCTCGCCCTTGGCCGGCTTGCCCTCGATCCAGTAGCCCCACTCGTCCTCGGTCATGAACTTCTTGGCCGAGACCATGTTGGCCGAGTAGTAGCCCTGGCGGTTGAGGTAGCCGCCGACCCAGCCCGACGTGTACCAGTTGATGTATTCGTAGGCAGCGTCGAGCTCCGCGCCCTTGAGGTGGGCGGCAAGGCCGAGACCGCCGCCCCATGAGCGATAGCCTTCCTTGAGCGGCTGGAAGCGGCAGGGAATGCCCTTGGAGCGCACTGCGGCTACCGCGGGCGACCACATGGACTGGATGACCACTTCGCCCGACGCCATCAGGTTCACGCTCTCGTCGAAGGACTTCCAGAAGGCACGGAACTGGCCGCCCTGCTTGGCCTTGATCAAGAAGTCGATCGTCTTGTCGATCTCGTCCTTGGTCATGTTGCCCTTGTCGGCGTATTTGATGTTGCCCATGGCTTCCATGATCATGGCGGCATCCATGATGCCGATGGAGGGAATGTTGAGGATGGCGGTCTTGCCCTTGAAGGCCGGGTCCATGATGTCGGCCCAGCTGGTGATGTCGCGGCCGACGAGGTCAGGGCGGATGCCCAGCGTGTCGGCATTGTAGATGGTGGGCACCATGGTGAACCAGTTGGTCGGTGCCTTGGCGAAGGTCTTGGAGTCCTGCGCCTCGACATAGCCCACCGTGTGCGGCGCCGTGCCCTGGGCGATCACGCTGTCGGGGGTGAGCTTGCCGGTTTTGAACAGCGGCACCAGCTCGTCGTAATATTTCAGCTTGCTGACATCCATCGGCTGCAGCACGCCAGTGGGGAACACCTTCTTGCAGATCCAGTATTCGATATCGGCGATGTCGTAGCTGTCGGGCTGGGTCACGGCGCGCTGGGCGGCGGCGTCGGAATCGGTCGCCGTCATCTCCAGTGTGATGCCGAGGTCGGCCTTGCACTTGTCGGCGATGGCGTTGAGGTTCGACACGCCGGTGCCGAACTGACGCAGCGTGATGTTGGACTGCGCCCAGATGGTCGGGAAGCCCGTGATGACGCCCGAGCCGGCGGCGAGGCCGACGGCGGCCGCACCCGTCTTGAGCAGCGAGCGGCGGGAGATGCCAGTCTTGGTTTGTACTGTGTCTGTCATGTCTATTCCCCTGTCTTGTTTTGCTTGGTTGATTTCATGAATGAAGGCGGCCGAGGACGATCGCATCCTCGGCACCCCAGGCGAGCGGTACGGCGTCGCCAATGGCGACGGGTTTGGAGAAGAAGTCGGAATCGTCGATGATGACGGTGAAGTCGTCGATACCTGCACCGGTGGCGGAGAGCTTCACCGTGGCGCCGCGATATTCGATGTTGGCGACGATGCCGGTGAAGCCGAGCCCGGGCGCGGGCGCTTCGCCGATGCGCACATGGTCGGTGCGGATGGCGATGTCGATCGGCGCTCCCGCCTGCTGCGGCTTGCCGCTGGCGGCGAGCGAGCCGCCGCCATTGACGTCGAAGACGACCATGCCGTCCCGGCTGCCGGTAACCCGGCCGGCGATGACATTGTGGTCGCCCATGAAGCGTGCGACGAAGGCCGTGGCCGGCCGCTCGAACACGTCGCGCGGCGGCGCCGCCTGTTCGATGCGGCCGTCATTCATCACCACGATCAGGTCGGCAAGCGCCATCGCCTCCTCCTGGCTGTGAGTGACATGGACGAAGGTGATGCCGAGCGACGTCTGCAATTTCTTCAGCTCGGCGCGCATGCGGATCTTCAAGAACGGATCGAGCGCCGAAAGCGGCTCGTCGAGCAACAGCGCCTCGGGATCGGTGATCAAGGCGCGCGCGAGAGCGACGCGCTGCTGCTGGCCGCCGGAAAGCTGCGCCGGGCGACGTGTCGCATAGGCCTCCATCTGCATCAGCTTCAGCATGTCGAGCGCCTTGGCGCGGCGCTTGTCCTTGTCGAGGCCCTTCATCTTCAGGCTGAAGGCGACATTGTCGATGAGGTTGAGATGCGGGAACAGCGCATAGGACTGGAACATCATCGCCGTGCCGCGCTTGGCCGGCGGCAGGTCGGTGACGACGGTGTTGCCGAGCCGGATGTCGCCGGACGAGATGCTTTCGTGGCCGGCGATCATGCGCAGCGTCGAGGTCTTGCCGCAGCCGGAGGGTCCGAGCAGGCAGCAATAGGTGCCCGCCGGTATCTTCAGGCTGATATCCTCGACGGCGGTCGTCGTTCCATAGACTTTCGAAACGGACACGATGTCGATCTCGGCGGCTTTGGACATTCAGGCTTCCCCGTTTGGTCGCATTAACCAATGCATCATGCGTGCCAATATCGGGGTCACTGGCCAAGCATTTGAATTGTCTAAAAAATCAGGATTCTTGTCTGCTGCCTGCCGGGCAGGCTGTCTTGTGCATTGCACAAATTATGGGCGATTGTGCGCGATCTGCACAAAAATCGTATGCAATCTTTTTTGGCTTTGTGTTCACTTTGCCTCTCGTGCGCAAACGGCGAGTCGCGCTAGAAGGGGGCGGGAACATCATTGCCATGAATATCGCCGATCAGATCTATTCCACCGACAGCGCCAATCAGGATCGCGCGCAGGCGATCCGCGACAATCTGCGCGACGCCATCGTCGATCGCCGGCTGGCGCCGGGCACCAAGCTTTCGGAGGGCGAGGTCGGCACGCTGTTCGATGTGTCGCGCACCGTGGCGCGTGCGGCGCTGCAGATGTTGTCCTTCGAAGGTCTGGTGCGCACGGAGCGTAATCGCGGCGCTTTCGTCGCCAACCCATCGCCCGAGGAAGCGCGCCAGGTGTTCGCCTCGCGCCGGCTGATCGAGCCCGGCATTGCCATTGCCGCCTGCGGGCGCGTCACATCAGCCGACATCGCTGCCTTCAGGGCGCAACTTGACGAGGAGGGCCGCTTCATCGCCGAGCGCGGCCCGACCGCGCGGCGTTCCGAGATCAAGGCGTCCGGCGATTTCCATCTGCTGCTTGCTTCGGTCGCCGGCAACGCCATCCTGCAGCGCTTCATGGAGGAACTGGTCGCGCGCTCTTCGCTTGTCATCGCGCTTTACGGGCGGTCTGGCGTGTCAGCCTGCGGGCACATCGAGCACACGGAAATTGTCGGTGCGCTGGAGAGCCGCGATTGCGAACGGGCCAGTCAGCTGATGCTGCATCACATCGACCATATCGAGGCCGATCTCGATCTGCGCGTCAGGGCGGGACCGGCGCTCAAGGAAGCCCTCAATTTCTGAGAATTAGCTCTCGTCCTCGCTAGCCGCGGGCGCTGGCTGTCCAGATGCCTTGCGGCGCAGCATCTTGGTCAGCTTCCAGATCGTCGGGCTGTTCTTGACGAAGGCCTTCAGCCGCGCGCCATGGCGAAGCATCTGCGCCAGCGCGCGGCCCTTCAGCGTCAGCGGGACCAGCACCTCGAAATGCTGGGTTTCGATATCGCACCACTGCCGCTTGTAGGGCTCGTCGCCGACGGAGAAATCGTAGATGGCGAAACCGCTCTCGCAGGCTTCCTGGATGTTGTCGAAGAATAGGAAATCGCCGGGACTGCTGTAGGCGAGATCGTCCTCGGCGATCGCTCCGAACTCGCAGATCAGGCGTTTCCCGGAGCGGCTCGACCCGGTGATGGCGCGCAGCTTGCCGGCGACTTCCAGGCCATGCAGCACGAAAGAGGGCGTGTCCTCGGCCAGGGCCTGCGTGAACAGCGCCCGGAAGAAGGCGCGCGTCTGGTCGTCGCCGAAGACATTGGCGATGCCCATCTTGCGGAAGCGGAGCTCCTTCATCTCGAAGAAGGCGTCGAGCAGCCTTTCCACCTTATCCGGGCTGCGCGCCTCGATGCGCCGATGGCTGCCGACGGCCTCGAATTTGCGCGTCTGCGACCGATGTTTCTTGCGTTTGCGCTTGCCGCTGGCGCGCAGCAGCAGTGCATCGAAGCCACCGGCAAGGTTGACAGCCAGCGAAAGATTGGGGCTGGCGAAATGATCGAGCGATGCGAGCGGATTGGCGATGCCGTCGAGATCGGGCAGCAATCGTTCCAGCGCGATGAGATCGATGTCGGGCCGGGCCTTGGCAATGGCCCCGAACACTGAGCCGACGGCCGCGCTCTCCGCCCTGGCAAGCCATTGCGGGTCGGCGGCGGCGAAATTGCCATTCGCATGGCGGCCGCCCATGAAACGGGCGACCCGGAACGGCCCTTGGCTGACAACCTCCAGTGCCAGCGCAAAGACCGGCTTGCCTCCGAGGGTGAGTGTGGCCACGAGCAGATCCGGCTTGACCTGCGCGGCCCAGTTCAGGATCCATGTCGAACCCTGTGCCGGCGCATGGAGCGCCGAGCGGCAGAACCCTGCATAGGCCGCGAGTCCATCGGCTGCGGCAACGGAAACCGATGGCCCTGCGGCATCCTTCGGCAGGGCGCGTGGCGAAGCCTCGGTCGCCGCGAGCCGATTGCCGTCAAATGACGCCATTGCGTCAACCATACCTCAATCCTTAAGGCGTATTGATCCCGATTTGGGGGGCGCTCAGGCGTATTCCGTGCTTGGATCAGCCTAGGCGCAAAAGGTGAATGAATGATCGACGGTGGGGAGGCAATCCGGAAACTGGCGCTCAACGTCGCCCGCTATACCGGCCTCGCACCGCTGGCCAGGCCGTTTGTCGGCGGCATCGGAGCCATCCTGATGTTGCACCGCGTGACGGCGACACCGGAAAAGCCCGACAGCGTCAACCGGCACCTCAACATCGCGCCCAGTTTCCTCGACGCCGTGATCGCCGACATGAAGGCGGACGGCTATGCCTTCGTCTCGATGGACGAAGCGGTCGAACGCATCAAGGCCGGCGGCAAGGGCGGCCGGTTCGCTACCATCACCGCCGATGATGCCTATCGCGACAACATGACCGAGGCCCTGCCGGTGCTGGAAAAGCACGGCGCGCCGATCACCATCTATGTCGCGCCGGGGCTGATCGACGGCACCGCCGATCTGTGGTGGGACGTGGCCGAGGATATCGTCAACGCGTGCGACCGCCTGACTTTGTCGACCTCGAATGGTCCGACGGTGATCGACTGCGCTACCCCCGCCAGGAAAAGCCAGGCCATAACCCGGTTGCACGCCTACCTCGCCACCGAGGTCCGCGAAGAAGATCTGCGCACCGTGCTGCGCGATCTCGCCAGTTCGAATGGCGTCGACGCGGATGCCTCGCGCCTGCGGACGCTGATGAACTGGGATGAGGTCCGCACCGTCGCCGCGCATCCGCTGGTGACCATCGGCGCCCACACGATCAACCACAGCAATCTGAAGCGGCTTTCCGAAACCGACGCTCGGCGCGAGATCGGCGCCGTGAAGGACATGTTGCGAGCAGAGCTTGGCAGGGAGCCACACCATTTCGCCTATCCCTACGGCTATGCAAGCGCCGTCGGCTGCCGCGAAGTCGGCTTTGCCCGCGACGCCGGCTATGTCTCCGCCGTGACGACCCGCCATGGCGTGCTGCGCGCCGAACATGCCGGCTTCCTGCATGCCTTGCCGCGCATTTCGATCAATGGCCGCTACCAGAGCCTCGCCCATATCCGCACCATGCTGTCGGGCGTTACGACGCCGCTCGCCAATGCCGGCAAGATGGTCGTCACCATCTGACCGGGGTCTGCCGTCAATCCGTCATGCGTGTTGATCCAGCCGCGTATGCCTCTGCGAACCGAGGCAGCCCGTTTCAGCCTTTCGAGCGCGGCTCCAGCATCAACCACTTGATGATGCCCATCGCCGGCAGCACCCAGAGCAGGCCGCTGAACAGGAAGAACAGGAAGTGCACCAGCGCGCCCGATTCCGAAAGACGGGCGACTGCGAAGATCGATGCGACCAGCGCGTAGATGATGACCAGTGCCACCAGCAGGAACATTCCGATCAGCTTTTTCAGGCGAATGGGCATGGCTTGGCCTCGTTGATCGCTATCGCTTAGGCCGAACGTAGGACACGCGCAACCCGCGACATCGGGCGCGACGGCGTGCCGCGCTGCACGGTCTTGCAAGCACGGATGCGATGGTCCACCAATCCGCCACCTCAACCGGACGGGACAAGATCATGGCTGCCCTATCAGCCGCCGCGCCATACGTCGCCCGCGACCGCGACCTGCGCAACCGCACGCTGGTGCGCGGCTGGCTTTATGCCGTGCTTCTGGTGCTGTTTGCGCTGGTGCTGGTCGGCGGCGCCACCCGGCTTACGGAGTCCGGCCTGTCCATCACCGAATGGCAGCCGATCCATGGCGTCATCCCGCCGCTCAACGACGCCGAGTGGCAGGAGGAATTCCAGCGCTACCAGCAGATCCCGCAATACACCGAGCTCAACAAGGGCATGAGCATCGAGGCGTTCAAGTCGATCTTCTGGTGGGAGTGGGCGCATCGTCTCTTGGCGCGCAGCGTCGGCCTGGTCTTTGCCTTGCCGCTGCTTTTCTTCTGGGTGAGCCGCCGCATCGAGCGCGGCCTCGGGCCAAAGCTGGTCGGCATCCTTCTCCTCGGCGGCCTGCAGGGCGCCATCGGTTGGTGGATGGTGGCCTCAGGCCTCGTTGACCGCGTGTCGGTGAGCCAGTACAGGCTGGCGACCCATCTGACGCTCGCGGCGCTGATCTTCACCGCCACCATGGTCGTCGCGCGTGGCCTGGCGCCGCATTCCGAGCCCGCCGCCGATCGCTCGACGCAGCGTGTGGCCGGCTTCATCGTGCTCCTGGCGCTGGTCCAGATCTATCTCGGCGGCCTGGTCGCCGGGCTCGACGCCGGCCTGAGCTACAACACCTGGCCGCTGATGGACGGCAAGATCATCCCCGGCGATCTGCTGATCCTCGAACCGGCATGGCGCAACTTCTTCGAGAGCCCGAAGACGGTCCAGTTCATCCATCGACTCGGCGCCTACACGGTCTTCGCCGTTGCGCTCTGGCACATGATCGCCACGCGCCGGCGACTGCCCGGCTCGACCCATGCCCGCCGCGCGACGCTGTTGTTTGTGCTGGTGCTGGTGCAGGCCTCGATCGGCATCGGCACGCTGCTGATGCAGGTACCGCTGCATATGGCACTCACCCACCAGGGCTTTGCGCTGATTGTATTGGGTTTCGCCGCCGCGCACTGGCGCGGAACCAAGGGCGCTTATCGCTTGCCGCAGGATGTCGTGCTCAGGAGTTAATGCAGAGCCTCTCGGCCCGTCCCTGAGGTCAGAAATTCGCTCGCACGGCGCGGATCGCCCCGGCGATCGAGAGTTCGCGGTTCTCATCGACCGCATTGTCGTCCTCGTGGTGCCAGGCCGCCGACAGGCAGCCATAGGCGATGGCGTGGTCCAGTATCGCCGCCGGTGACTGCCCAAGCGTCTTGGCAAAGACTTCGGCCATGTGCGCGATCCGCTGGGGATCGAGGCAGAGCGCGTCGCGGTCGAGCGGGTTGTAGAACATGTTGGCTGCGTCGAAGCCGGGGTCGCCGAGCACGCCCTTCGGATCGATCACCAGCCAAGCCGCGCGGCCCGTGCAGGATGTTGTCATGGTGCAGGTCGCCATGCAGCGGCCTGATGTCGTGCGGGTTGGACAGCAGCCGCTCGGCGATGGCGGCTGCCTCGACATAGAGGCTGTCATCACCGGTAGCGCGATCGGTCGCGGCTTTCCCGAACAGGCTGGCGTACCGCTCCCTGAGCGGCTGAAGCTCGGGCGGGTAGGGATGTTTGGATGGCGAAAACAGCCTCGCCATCAGCTCGGCCGCGATTGCGGTTGCGGCGTTGTCTCCCCGCTGGTCGAGAATTCCTGAGAGCAGGGTTTCGCCGGCATATTCGAGCAGCATGCTGTGGCCATCGCGGCCAAGCAGGCGCACCGCACCTTCGCCGCGCCGCCAGGCGAGGAAATGCTCGCCACGCAATTCGTCGGCGACATCGTCGAAAGGTTTGAGCGCCTTGACGACGGCCGGCGAGCCGTCGTCGCGAACAACCTTCCAGATGCGGCTCGAAAAAGTCTCGGCGATGAGTTCGGGCGCGCTGACTTTCCAGCGCGCCGGGAAGGCTGGTGCGTCCATCAAAGCCCGAGCATCAGGTCCATGTTCTGGACGGCGGCACCCGAGGCACCCTTGCCGAGATTGTCATAGACCGCCAGCAGCAGCGCCTGCGCGCGCTTGTCGTTGGCAAAGACATAGACCTTCATGCGGTTGGTGCCGTTGTAGATCTCGGGGTCGATCTCCGGCATGCGCTCCAGATGCGCATAGGGCGCCACCTCGACCACGCCGCCCTTGATGGCGGCGAAATGGTCGGCAATGGCGGCATGAAGTTCCGCGCCTGTCGGCACATGCTCGAGGCCGCCGAGCTGCAGCGGCACCACGGTGATCATGCCCTGGGCGAAATTGCCAACCGCCGGCTGCATGATCGGGTCATGCGACAGCTTTGCATAGGCTCTGAGTTCCGGCACATGCTTATGCTGCAGGGTCAGGCCATAGGGCAGGAACTCCGAGGCGTCCTCGCCCTTGGCGACATAGTCCTCGATCATCGGGCGTCCGCCGCCCGAATAGCCGGAAATGCCGTTGACGGTGATCGGGAAATTGGCCGGCAGCAGGCCCGATGTGACCAGGGGCCTCAGCGTAGCGATCGGTCCCTGCGGCCAGCAGCCGGGATTGGCGACGCGCTTGGCCGAGGCGATCGTCTTGGCTTGCTCCTTGTCCATCTCGGCGAAGCCATAGGCCCAGCCTTCGGCGACACGATGCGCGGTCGACGCATCGATCACCTTCGTGGTGTCGTTGGCGATCAGCGAGACGCTTTCCTTCGCCGCATCGTCCGGCAGGCACAGGATCGCGATATCGGCGGCATTGAGGAATTCGGCGCGCGCCGCCGCTTCCTTGCGGCGCTCCGTCGGAATGGAAATTATCTCCAGGTCGCCACGCTCGGCAAGCAGCGCCCGGATCTGCAGGCCGGTGGTGCCGTGCTCGCCGTCGATGAAGATTTTCGGTTTCATGACCTGATCAAATTCCCTGATATTCCGAGACTATATGCCGTTACCGTGATTCACCGCGGCACCGTTGTGATTGCCGTTGTTCATCTCTTCCTGCCGTGCCTTTCGTTCAGCCAGCAGGCCGAGATACTGCATGGCGACCATCGAGCCGGCGATCGCCGTTATATCGGCGTGATCATAGGCCGGCGCAACCTCCACGACATCGGCGCCGACAATATCGACCTGGTTGAGCTGGCGCAGCGTCGACAGGATCTTCGCCGAGGACGGTCCGCCGGCCACCGGCGTGCCGGTTCCGGGCGCATAGGCAGGGTCAAGGCAGTCGATGTCGAAGGTGAGGTACGTCTTCTTGCCGCCTGTGCGGTCGACGATGGCGTAGGCGATGTCGGAGGCCCGCATCTCCTCGATTTCGTGGCCGTAGAGGATCTTGATGCCGAACGTGTCGGGCGCGTGCGTCCGGATACCGATCTGGATCGACCGGTCGGGGTCGATGATGCCTTCCTTGACCGCGCGGCCGACGAAGGATCCGTGGTCGATGCGCTTGCCGTCATCCTCCCACGTGTCCTGATGCGCGTCGAACTGCACCAGGGCGAGCGGTCCGTGGATGGCGGCATGCGCCTTGAGCAGCGGCCAGGTGACGAAATGGTCGCCGCCCAGCGTCAAAAGGAAGGCGCCTGATTTCAGGATCTTCGCCGCTTCGCGTTCGATCGTGCCTGGCGTCTTCTGGTGGTTGCCGGAATCCAGCAGGCAGTCGCCGTAGTCGACAACCGCGAGATGTTCGAACAGATCGCGCGAGAACGGGTACTGCGGGTCATTGTCGAGGATCGCCGAGGCGCGGCGTATAGCCTGCGGCCCGAATCGGGCGCCGGGCCGGTTGGTGACGGCGGCGTCGAAGGGGATGCCCCACACCACCGCGTCCGCGCCTTTCACATCCTTGGTGTATTTGCGCCGCATGAACGACAGCGCGCCGGAGTAGGTCGGCTCAAGGGCGCCGCCCGTTTTGGAGCGGGCGGTGAAGGCATGGTCGATGTTCTTGGTCGCCATTACTGGTCCTCGTTTTCATCGGGGTGCAACAACTACAGAACCGGCATGGAAGATGCCAGTCACAGCTTGGGGAGACGAAACGGCGCCGCCCGGGTGCCACGGCAAGACAGGATCTGTCCCATCATGACGCAGGCCGCGTTTCTTAATCCGTCCGATGCCGTGGTGTCGACCCATGCCGGCACGATAGCGGGCGAGCGCTTTCAGGTTCTCGATTCGTGGCGCGGCATCTGCGCGCTGCTTGTGGCGTTGTTTCATTTCCCGACCGCTTCCGCGATCTCGCAGAGCAGCTTCATCGGTTCTTCCTATCTTTTCGTCGATTTCTTCTTCGTCCTTTCCGGCTTCGTCATCGCCAGCAGCTATGCCGATCGGCTGAGTCAGCCGGCAGAGGTCGCTCGCTTCGCGCTGGTGCGGTTCGGCCGCATCTATCCGCTGCATCTCGTCATGCTCGCGGCCTTTGCGGGCTTCGAACTGCTGCGGCTGATGCTGCCGCAACTGCATGGCACCGGCGCTGCCCCTTTCACCGGCGGTTTCGATTTGAAGAGCCTGCTTGCCAATCTGCTCCTGCTGCAAGGGATGGGCTTCGAGGATCATCTGACCTGGAATGCGCCAAGCTGGAGCATTTCGGCGGAGTTCTTCGCCTATCTCCTGTTCGCGGGCGTGGTCTTCATCGCCGGCGCGCGTGCCTGGATATGGCTTGTCGCCGCCGCCGTCACCGCGCCGCTGTTCCTGCTCGGCTTCTCCACGCATCATATGGACGTATCCTACGACTTCGGCTTCATCCGCTGCCTCTACGGCTTCTCGCTCGGCGCCCTGCTGGCCTGGTTTCAGCATGATTCCATTGCAGGAGCGCGACAGCTCTTCGCCACAAGCGGCCCGCGGCTGAGCTGGACCCTTGCCGAAATCGTCATGGTGGCGGTCATCGTCGCTTTCGTCTCTCTGGCGGGCAGCAATGATTCTGGCATCGCCGCGCCCCTGGTGTTTGTGCTGGCGCTATTTCTCTTCGCCCATGAAGGCGGCTGGATTTCCGCCTCGCTGCGGGCGCCGTTCATGCTGACGCTCGGCGCGCTGTCCTATTCCATCTACATGGTCCACATCTTTGTCCAGGCGCGCCTGATCAACGTTGCCGGGCTCGTCGAGCACAAGCTGGGTCTGGGTCTGGTCGGCGACATCGTATTGCGTGGCTCGCCAGCGACGGGCTTCGGTACCGGCTGGGCTGGAACGACGGCAATCGTCGTCATGCTCGTCGCCACCATCGCCGCATCGTGGATCACCTGGCGTTTCATTGAAATGCCGGCGATGGCATGGTTCCGCCGGCTCTCGAAACGCATCTGACAAACCTTTCGCGAGAAACCGCTAGCCGGCTTCGTTCACCCAGATGTCACGGGCATCGCCTATCCCGGCTTCGATCCGGCAAGGAGCGATTCTCGATGCGGACGATCTGGCTGAGGCTTTTGCTTTGCGCGACCTTTGCTGCCACCTCCGGTCAGGCTTCGGCCGGCGAAATCCGCGCCAGACAGATTCTCGACCGCTTCGAGCATGCCAACCAGTGGCGCGACCATGTGATGGTGGCCGCCCACCGCGCCGGCAGCATGCAGGCCGGCAAGACGCTCTATGCGGAAAATTCGCTCGCGGCTGTCGAAGGCTCGATCGCCATGGGCGCCGAGATCGTCGAGGTCGACATCAGGCGCTCGAAGGACGGTGAGTTCGTCGTCATGCATGACAGCTGGCTCGACCGCACCACGACCTGCAAGGGCGAGGTGGTGAAGTACACGCTGGCCGAACTCAGGGCATGTCGGCTGGTGGTCGAGGGTACCCGCACCGTCACCAATGAAACGGTCTCGACGCTGCGCGAAATGTTGCTGGCGACCAGGGACCGGATCCTCATCAATCTCGACAACAAGCTCGAAGTCGGCGACCTCCCGGGCATGATCGCGGTGGCACGCGATCTCGGCATGGCCGACCAGGTCATCGTCAAGGAGAACCTCTGGAACCAGAACCGGATTGCCTCGGTGAAGGCGGCGATGGCCGCGATCGACGGCGTCCAGTTCATGCCGATCATCGCCGATGACGCGGTGCATGATGCCGGTTTCGCCGAGACCGTCGACCACGCTTTTGCGCCACGCGCGATCGAGCTGATCAACTGGCGGGCCGGCGCCGAGACGCTGACCGAGACCGGCGGACCGCTGTTCAGCACACGCATGCGGGCGGCGGCGGTGCGGGGCAACTGGCACATCTGGGCCGACACCTACGCCATCGTCAACATGCCGGGCGGCTTCCTCGCCGGCGGCCGCGGTGACGAACTGGCGGTGCAGGCCAGCCTGCCGCGCGAAGCCTGGGGTTTCTGGGCCGACCACGGCGCCACCATCATCCAGACCGACGAACCGAAGGCGGCCATCGACTGGCTGGCGGCCAACGGCTATCGCGTGCCTTATGCCGGGACGGGCGAGCGCATCGAACCCGCCGCGACCGCCAGCATCAATTGAGCCAGCGCTACGAGCGCATGGTGCTGCTGTTCAACGGCGACGATCCGGACGCAATTGCCTTGGCCCGCAGCACCTGGACGGATGGCAAGACGCGCCGATTTGAGGTCATCACCTGGACGACCGGCCCGCGTGCGGGCATCTACACGTTCGCGTCCGGCCACCTGTCCTCGATCGAGGGCACGCCGGAAGCGCCGGCGAAGAAGAAAGCGGCGACGTAAGTCGCCGCACGCATTAAGCGGCCTTTCGCCCCTTGATCGCCGTCGACCAGGCGTGAACTGTGATCGCTCCCGTGGCGCTTGCCGGCAGTCTGTCCTTTAGTCGGCGTTTCAGCTCCGCGCTCTCCATATCCGACAGCTTCCCTGCGATTCCGCTCGGGCTGCTCACGACCATGGATAGCCAATAATCGTCGAAGTCAGCGAAGGTGCGTTCGACGACAAGCTCGCGCGTCTCGACGTCGCGGATGCCGAGCTCCGCCCAAAGCGACTTCAGCGCCGCGAAACGCGAGACCTCCGCGCTCGGCGGACGTGCGGCCGGTTTGCCCATCGCGTCCATCTCCTCCCACAAATGCTGCGTAGGGGTGCCGCCGCGCATGACGTCCCAGGTGTAGGACGCGACAATGCCGCCGGGCTTAGTGACGCGGAGCATTTCCGAGGCGCCCTTGCGCGGGTCGGGGACGAAGAACAGCACCAGCGCCATCACCGCGACGTCGAAGCGGTTGGCATCGTAGGGAAGGGCCATCGCATCGCCAATCGACATCTCGACCTGCTTTGCCGAGATTTTTTGCCGAGCAGTCGCAATCTGCGCGTCGGAGGGATCGATCGCGCAAACGGACGAAGGGGCGGACTTCGCTAGAATGAGCTCAGTGAACGCGCCGTTGCCGGCACCGACATCAACCCAGGCGCGTCCGGAGTCCGGCTCCAGCCAGTCGAGGAACAAAGCCCCGGCGGATCGGCTCCAGGGAGCCATGAAGCGCTCGTAAGCCGCGCCGTCGATGAATTTGATCGGTTCGGGTGACGACATCTGAGATCTCCCCCAAGAAATTGCCTATCCAAATATCCTTTGGACCGAAAAGGCCGATCCCTGTTTGGTAACATGGTGCCACGCCGCGCGCGACGGGCCGCAGCAAATTGCCGAGCCTGACATTTTCCGGATGTGCAACGGCTTGCATCTATCGAATGCCGCGCCCGGACGGTTACGAGGTTGTCATACGCTATTGGGGGGCATGAGGCGGCGCGAATTGCCGGGAAGCCGCCGATCGACTGGGGTCGGGCAGGCGCTTGTCGTGCTGACGCTGTTTTCGCTGACCGGCGCCTTCATCGAAACCGGCTCGTCGGCCTCCTTTTCGGCGCGGCCGGTTTCGGCCTGATGGCGCTGATCCAGGCCGACACCTCTTATCTGTCGCTGCTGTGGCGCCTGCTGTTCCTGCCGGTCGGCATCGGTCTTGCGGTACCCGCCATGACCACGGCGCTGCTGTCCTCCGTGCCGACGGCGATGTCGGGAACAGCCTCGGGCGTGCTCAACACAGTGCGCCAGGCAGGCGTGGCGCTTTCCGGCTCCGCATTGGCGCTGGGCACGATCCAGGGCATGCAGCTTGCTTTCCTTGCCTCGGCGCGCTCGCCGTGGCCGCGATGCCGATCATTTCGCGGGATAGGGAGCGCAACGCAAAAAGGCCGCCCGGAGGCGGCCTTTTCGATTGTCCAAACTGCGGAGCGCTTAGCGCTTCGAGAACTGGAAGGAGCGGCGGGCTTTTGCCTTGCCGTACTTCTTGCGCTCGACGACGCGGCTGTCGCGGGTCAGGAAGCCGCCCTTCTTGAGCACGGCGCGCAGTGCCGGCTCGTAGTAGGTCAGCGCCTTGGAGATGCCGTGACGCACCGCACCGGCCTGGCCGGAGAGGCCGCCGCCGACGACGGTGGCGACGATGTCGTACTGGCCCGAACGGTTGGAGGCGATGATCGGCTGGTTGAGGATCATCTGCAGGACCGGACGCGCGAAATAGGTCGCGAATTCCTTGTCGTTGACGACGATCTTGCCGGAACCCGGCTTCACCCAGACGCGCGCGATGGCGTTCTTGCGCTTGCCGGTGGCATAGGCGCGGCCCGACTTGTCGAGCTTCTGGACGTGGACGGGTGCCGCGGCCTGCGTATTCGTGTTGCCGGTGGCGGCGCCCAGTTCTGCGAGCGAGGAAAGCTCAGCCATCTTATGCGACCTTCTTGTTCTTGGAATTCAGCTTGGCCACGTCGAGGACTTCTGGCTGCTGGGCGACATGCGGATGCTCGGCGCCTGCATAGACGCGCAGGTTCTTCATCTGGCGACGGCCGAGCGGGCCACGCGGGACCATGCGCTCAACGGCCTTCTCGACGACACGCTCGGGGAAACGGCCCTCGAGCAGCTGGCGCGCGGTGCGCTCCTTGATGCCGCCGGGGTGGCCGGTGTGCCAGTAGTAGACCTTGTCGGTGAACTTCTTGCCGGTGAACACCACCTTGTCGGCATTGATGACGATGACGTTGTCGCCGTCGTCGACATGAGGGGTGAAGGTCGGCTTGTGCTTGCCGCGAAGATGATTGGCGATGACAGTGGCAAGACGGCCGACGACGAGACCCTCGGCGTCGATCAGGATCCACTTCTTCACCACATCCGCAGGCTTCTGCGAAAAGGTTGTCATGTTTTCTGCTCTCGGTTTTGACCTTCACGGGGAAGGCGTTTCTTGTTGCTTGGATTGCCGATGAGCATTTGCCCACCGCCAATAACAAAACGGCGGCCTTTGCGGGCCGCTGCTTCGTGAGGGCTTATAGGCGAGGGGATGGATCGCGTCAAGGCAGTTGATAAAGCAAATTTCGAAAAAAGATAAGCAAAAACAGATACTTGCTTAAAAGGTATTATTTTACCACATCTGCCGGCGTCCATGTCCCTGGTCCGCCTCAGTGTTTTGCCTCGATTTCCTTGCGAGCTGCGCTGGAAAGGAATGCGGATCGTGTAAGGCCGCGCTCGCGCGCGGCTGCGTCGATCGCCCGCAGGACGCCACGCTCGAAAGTCACATTCGCCCTCACGACCGCGCTGTCATTGTCGATGAGCGGCACCGAAACCAGATAGCCGCCTTCGGCAAGCGCGCTGCGTATATCGGGAAGAGCGACAATCGCTTCGTGGCTGGACGGCTCTGGAAGCGGCATATCCTCCGCCCACAATTGCAAGGCTTCAACCGCATTGGGTACGATGTCCTCGGCCACATCGGCGGCCGAAAAGCAGCCGGGAATGTCGGGAAAGCGAATACCGAACGCGCTGTCGGGGTCTTTGTCGACCAAGGCGAAATAGCTCTTCATGAAGGTCTCCGGCGCAACACTGCCTATCCGATCCAACCAGCTTGCTTGGCGATCGCGCGAGCAGTGCCGGAAGGCAGGTCTTTTTCGGGATGCGGAACAATCAGCACGATCTCGCCCTTCCGGAATTTGTGGTGCGAGCCGCGTATCGAAAATCGGCTCGAACCCATCCTCCTTGAGGTGCTTTATGATCTTACGGCTGTCACGCTCAAGCAAAAGCCTTGCGCATATATATACACATTGCTCGGAAATTCGATCATCACGGCCGCTTCGGCGGGATAGAATAGGTGCCCGTGGCGTGCGCGATGGTGTGTCCTTCAGGCCCGGCGACGATGTCGATGTCGAAGACCATCAGGCTCTTTCCGAGCTTCAGGATGCGGCAATGGCCATCGATCGGCCCGACCTCGGCCTTGCGCACGAAGTTGATGTCGAGGTTGACCGTCACGGACAGCGCGTCCGGTCCGGCATGGGAGAGCACGCAGACATAGCCGCCGATGTCGGCAAGCGTGAACAGCGACGGACCGGATACCGTGCCGCCCGGGCGCAAATGACGTTCGCCGGCATTGAGCCGCACGGTGCAGCCGCCTGGGAAAACGTCGACAGCCTCGTAATATTTGAACTGCTCGTTGAGTTGCGGATAGACGGTTTCCATCAGTACATTGACTTGTGCTGCGGTCAGCACCGGCTTGAGATTGGTCTGGGCGGGCATGTCGGTCTCTCGCTTTGCTCCCGGCCTGTATGGGCGCAGCCGGGCGTTCCTGGCAACACCCTCAGCCTTCTGGCGCAAGCGATGGGTGTTGGACGAAACCCGATCCGATATTAGATAGTCTGCCAACGCCGAGCGGAATCGCGGAGACCTTAGCCATGGCCGAAATCCTTGCCATCAAGCCTGCCGTTGCCGAGGGTCCGGTCACGACCAGGCTGGACAAGGGCGTGCTGCGGCTCACGATCGCCAATCCGCCCGCCAACGCTTTGTCGCTTGGAGTAATGGCGACATTGACGGCGGAGCTCGACCGCGCCAAGGCCGACAAGGCGGTTCGCGTCATCATCCTGTCGGCGGCGGGGAAAGTGTTCTGCGCGGGCCATGATCTCAAGGAAATGACGGCGCGCCGCACCGACGCCGATCGCGGCAAGGCCTTCTTCGAAGAGACGTTTGCCGCTTGCGCCCAGTTGATGCAGACAATCGTGCACCATCCCTTGCCCGTCATCGCCGAAGTCGACGGCCTGGCGACTGCCGCCGGCCTGCAGCTGGTCGCCAGCTGCGACCTGGCGATCGCCTCGCATGAGGCGACCTTCTGCACGCCGGGCGTCAATATCGGCCTGTTCTGCTCGACGCCGATGGTGGCGCTGTCGCGCAACGTCTCACGCAAGCAGGCGATGGAAATGCTTCTGACCGGCGAGACGATCGACGCGGCAACCGCCAAGGAGTTCGGCCTGGTCAACCGTGTCGTGCCGCGCGAATACCTGAATCAGATCGTCACCAAATACGCGCAAACCATTGCCTCCAAATCATCTTTGGTGGTCAAGACCGGCAAGGAGGCCTTTTATGCCCAGGCCGAAATGGGGTTGGCGGACGCCTATGCCTATACCGGGCGCGTCATGGTCGAGAACATGCTGGCGCGCGACGCGGAAGAAGGCATCGGCGCCTTCATCGGCAAGCGCAAGCCGGAATGGACGGACGAGTAGCCGTGGAGCCACGCATCTCCATCGTCACGATTGCAACGGATGATCTCGACCGCGCCGTGCGCTTCTATGAAACCATGGGGCTGAAACGGCATGCCGGGATCACTGACGGCGTCGCCTTCTTCCAGATGGGCGGCGCCATTCTGGGTCTGTTTCCGCGCGCCAGCGCCGAGGAGGATTCCGGCATCACCTTCGCCAAGGGGCCTTCCGCCGTCTACCTCGCCTACAACACCCGCTCCGACGCCGAAGTCGACGAGGTACTCGCCATGGCGCAAGGAGCCGGCGGCCGCATCATCAAGCCGGCCGGCCGCGCCTTCTGGGGCGGCTGGTACGGCTATTTCGCCGATGCGGACGGCCATGTCTGGGAAGTGGCGCACAATCCGGCCTTTCCGATCGCCGAAGACGGCACGATTTCGTTGCCTGCTTGATGGCCTACCGCAAACAGCTGACGCGGCTCAAGGCACCGTACCTCAAGCGCATCCTGCTCGACCCCGGGCGCGTGGCGGATTGGGAAAAATACCCCTGGAACCTGCCGTTGTTTCGCGGCCACGAATTCGAACTCGAATTCACGACGCCGATCACCATCATCGTCGGCGAGAACGGCACCGGCAAATCCACGCTTCTCGAGGCGATTGGCGCGCTGGCCGGCTATGACGAGGCCGGCGGCGGCAAGGGCTACAGGCCAGTCGACCATTCCATCGCCATCGACAAGAGTGGCGCCGCGCTGGCAGACACGTTCCGTGGCCACTGGCTGCCGAAGGTAACCGCCGGCTGGTTCTTTCGCGCCGAATCCTTCTATTCCGTCGCTCGTTATCTCGACCAGGCGGCACTCGAAGATCCCTTTGGGCCGCCGCCGCCGGACTTTCTGTCCTGGTCGCATGGCGAGGGCTTTATCCGCTTCTTCGAGGAGCGCTGCCGCAGGCAAGGCATTTATATCCTCGACGAGCCGGAAAGCGCGCTGTCGCCGTCGCGCCAGATCGAACTGCTGAAGATGCTGCGGCGCATGGACCAGTCGGGCACCGCGCAGGTGATCATGGCGACGCACTCGCCATTGTTGATGGCCTGTCCTGGCGCGCGGCTGTTCCGCATCAGCCGATTCGGGCTCGAGCCCGCCGACTTTCGCGATACGGACCACTTCCGCATGTTGCGCGATTTCAGCAACGACCCGGATGGTTTTCTCGCCGAGGCGTTGTATGAGGACGAGGCATGAATCACGATAGCTACGACAACACCTACATCGCCGGCATCCTCAATTCGGTGAAGACCATCGCCTTGGTCGGCGCGTCGGCCAATGACGTCAGGCCGAGCTATTTCGTCCTGAAATACCTGCTGGCCAAGGGCTTTTCGGTGTTTCCGGTCAATCCTGGCCAGGCCGGCAAGGAAATCCTCGGCCGCATGACCTATGCCAGGCTGGCCGATATTCCGGAGCCGATCCATATGGTCGACATCTTCCGCGCCGCGACCGCGGTGCCAGGCATTGTCGACGAGGTCTTGCGGCTCGATCCCTTGCCGAAAGTCATCTGGATGCAGCTCGGCGTGCGTCATGACGAGGCGGCCGCGCGCGCCGAGGCGGCCGGCATCAAGGTGGTGATGAACCGCTGCCCCAAGATCGAATACGGCAAGCTCTCCGGCGAGATCGGCTGGACCGGTGTCAATTCCGGGGTGCTGTCGTCCAAGAAGCCGCTGATGCGCCAGGGTTTCCAGAGTTTCGGCGTGCGCCAGAAATAGGCCGCGAGCGAGAAGCGCAAAAATATTCCGGCTAGCGCTGTATTATCCTGCGGTTTGATCGAAGATCCTACGCCGAAGGGTATTTTCTTCTTTGCATTCCGAGCCGGGCTTCGCCAAGAATGCCCGGCGATTTTCAGAAGGTTCTCGAGGGAGGTTTTAAGTGACCCGTACGCCCGGTTTCAACACGCTCGCCGTCCATGCCGGCGCCAAGCCCGATCCAGCCACCGGCGCGCGCGCCACGCCGATCTACCAGACGACCTCCTTCGTCTTCGACGATGCCGACCACGCCGCGTCCCTGTTCGGGCTGAAGGCCTTCGGCAACATCTACACCCGCATCATGAACCCGACGCAGGCCGTGCTTGAAGAGCGCGTTGCGGCACTCGAGGGTGGCACGGCCGCCCTTGCGGTCGCGTCCGGCCACGCCGCGCAGGTCATCGTGTTCCACAATCTGATGCAGCCGGGTGACAATTTCGTCGCCGCGACAAGGCTTTATGGCGGCTCGATCAACCAGTTCGGCCATGCCTTCAAGAATTACGGCTGGGAAGTCCGTTGGGCCGACACCAACGACGTCTCGACCTTCGAGAGCCAGATCGACGACAGGACCAAAGCGATCTTCATCGAAAGCCTGGCCAATCCAGGCGGTACTTTCGTCGACATCGAAAAGATCGGCGACATCGCCCGCAAGCACGGCCTGCCGCTGATTGTCGACAACACGCTGGCATCGCCCTATCTGATCCGGCCGATCGAGCACGGCGCCGACATCGTCGTCCACTCGCTGACCAAGTTCATTGGCGGCCACGGCAATTCGATCGGCGGCGTCATCGTCGACGGCGGCACCTTCGACTGGTCGAAATCGGGCAAATATCCGATGCTGTCGGAACCGCGCCCCGAATATGGCGGCCTCGTCCTGCACGAAACCTTCGGCAATTTCGCCTTCGCCATCGCCGCGCGCGTGCTCGGCCTGCGCGACCTCGGCCCGGCGATCTCGCCCTTCAACGCCTTCCTTATCCTGACTGGCCTGGAAACCTTGCCGCTGCGCATGCAGCGTCATTGCGACAATGCGGTCACGGTCGCCGGCTGGCTGTCCAACCACCCCAAGGTCGCCTGGGTGAACTACCCCGGCCTTCCCAGCGACAAGAACAACGCGCTGCAGAAGAAATACTCGCCACTGGGCGCGGGCGCCGTGTTCACCTTCGGCCTCAAGGGCGGCTACGAAGCCGGCGTCAAATTCGTCGAGGCGCTGGAACTGTTCTCGCATCTGGCCAATGTGGGCGACACCAAGTCGCTGGTCATCCATCCGGCGTCGACCACGCACCGCCAGCTTTCCGACGAGCAGAAGGTCAAGGCCGGCGCCGGCCCGGACACAGTGCGGCTTTCGATCGGCATCGAGGATGTCACCGATATCGTCGCCGACCTCGAACAGGCACTCGCCAAGGTCTGATTGCTGATGGCCGCTTTCCTTTCCGTCGACACCAAGAGTGTCGAACCTGAATCCGGCGCGCCCGCGCCGGATCGCCTGATCTCGGGCGATCCGAAATTCCGCACCTGGAATGTCGAGGAGCGGGAAGGCGGCCTCTATGCCGGCATCTGGGAATCCACCCCGGGCAAATGGCGCATCGTCTATGACGAATGGGAATTCTGCCACATCATGTCCGGCATTTCGGTGATCGCGGAGGACGGTGGGCAAGCGCACACCGTCAAGGCCGGTGACAGTTTCGTGCTGAGGCCGGGCTTCAAGGGCAGCTGGGAAGTGCTTGAAACGACCCGCAAGGAGTATGTGATCAAGCTGTAGCCGGCCGATCGGAGGACACGGTCAAATACCGCAACCGGAAAGTCCGCACCGCGTCATCATCTGGCGGCGCTCGCATCGCTCGGCAGTTCATAAAGGCTGGCATGAATCGCGCGCCCGCAGGGTGCGGACCACCCGTCCTTGTGATGGTTTTGAGAGGGCCTGGCTCAACGGCGGCAAATATTCGGCACGCACGCAAAGTTGACTGCAGTTTAGTGCGCTCTTATAGAAGATTCGACACGCGAGAATGACTGCCGGTGAACTTCTGCCCGAGGCGGAGACACGAAGTAGAGATCGCTGACAGCTTGCACGCCTTTGGGGGTCACAGTGAAGTGTTTGGTGATCAATCTTGACCGGTCCGCCGACCGGCTCGCTGGCGTCACGGCGGAATTCTCCCGCATTGGAATTCCTTTCGAACGCGTCGCGGGGGTGGATGCGGCCATCGGCGCACCTATCGTCGCGCCCCCGCTAACCGAGGCGGAAGTCTGCTGCTTCTTCAGCCACCGTCTGTGCTGGCAAATCATCGCGGACGGCCCTGATCGATATGGCGCTGTCTTCGAGGATGACGTTGTTTTCAGTCATGACGCCGGGTCCTTGCTGGCTGATGGGAGTTGGATCCCACCAGACGCCGACATCATCAAACTCGAAACATTCTTCAACCGGGTGAGGCTCGGTAGCCAGCACGTTGCCGTTGCGGCGGGCTACTCAGCAAGGCGGCTCCTCGGACAACATCTGGGATCGTGCGGCTACGTAGTTTCAAAAAGTGCGGCAAAGTGGCTGCTCAGCAAGACCAAGCTCCCCAAGGCAGCGGTCGACGTCGCTCTCTTTGCCCCAAATCAGACGACGGCAGCGCGCAACACAACCTACCAACTGATGCCCGCGCTCTGCGCTCAGGTGCAGTTCGTTTCGGAGAACCGCGGCCCTGCGACCTTGATCCAGTTCGCGCCGCAGCCGCCCAGAAACAAGCGCTTTATTGACAGAATCCAGGCAGAGGCTACTCGCGCCCTAGCCCAGCTTCGAAACAGAAACTCTTTCGCCACGGAGAAGGTCGACGCCGTGCCGCTGCGTTTTCCGCTGGCGATGGAGGCCAACACAGACCCCAATCCGGTCCAGGCATTGCCATAAGGGCCTCTAAGGTTCTCGTCAAACGAGCATCGATTGCGCTTCGGTCGCTGGTTGCGGCGACCTATTTCGCCGGAAACTGGCTGAGGCAGGCTTCGGAAGACTTGTCGTGCGCCGTCAGCAGATCGGCGTCCTGGGCTTCGATATCGGCGTCCGATATCTCGTCGCGATAATATTGCGCCAGGAGGTCGAGCCCCTGCTGGCTGACGCCATAGGTCGGGACCTCCCGAGCCAGGCAGCCGCAAAGCGCGAGCGCGCGATCGGGCGAGCCGGTCTTGTGGTTGGTCAGGATGAAATCCTGCGCCGGGCAGGCGTCGAGAAAGCCGTTGAAGTTCAGCTTCTGCTGCGGTTGATCGCCATGATCGAAATAGGCTGGCGGCCATTGGCTTTTGCCGCTCGCGACATCGCAGCCCGTGGCGACGTCCTGGGCGCCTTTCGACAGGTTGAGCCAGGCATCCTCCTTGTCGCCCAGGGGGTAGTCGAAATCTTCGCCGACAAGCGAGGCCGTATAGGCGTCAAGGTCGGCCTGGGTGAGGCCGACCGTCTGAAATCGGTTGAACTGGCATTGGCAAGCGGCACGCATTTGCTCTGTTTCGCTTTGTGAAGCCTCTTGGTTCAGCTTGTTTTTCTGGCAGGCCGCCACGAAAGCTTTGCCATCAAGCGTCGAAGCCGGAAAGGTCGAGGCGTCGACATAGCGCTTTCCGTCCCAGCCGATTGTCATCGTGTCGGACTGGATGTCGAAGAAGCCGTTCCGTTTGAAAGGGCTGAGCGCGATCTTGTCCTGCGGCACCAGTCGTGCGCCCGGAATGTCGCCGAGAACCTCCTGGTAGCCGTCGCCTTCCAGGACGAACAGGAAGTTGCCGCAATTGACGCCGTCGCAGCCCGGCGCATAGCGGTAGGCGAAGATCTCAGGCAAACCGTCGAGATTGAGATCGACCTCGATGGCGAAGGATGCCAGCGGCAGGCCCTTCGATCCGGTCTGCCGCTCCAGAAGGCCCATCGCCATCTTCTGGGCGATGGCCTTGCTGTTCTCCCAGGGGATGTTCTCCGGCTGCTGCTGGGCGCGCGCCGTGGTTCCCAGGCAGGCAGATAGCAATGCCAATACGAACGCCGCCGCCGGTCTCCAAAACAGTCTCATCGCGCAGCCCCAGGCCCGCGATCGTTCAGAAGCCGACAGCGAGCGTTTCCAGCCCATGGAAGTGGTAAGTGTCGCGGAAGCGCGGGGTTTCGGCAAGATGCAGCCGCGGGTGCCGCTCGAACAAAGTCTTCAGCGACACCTGCAGTTCAAGCCGGGCCAGCGGCGCGCCGATGCAGAAATGGATCCCGGCGCCGAAGGACACGTTCTTCTGGTCGCTCCGGTCTGGCCGGAAGGCTCGCGGTTCGGCAAAGGCGCGCGGATCGTGATTGGCCATGCCGAGCAAGAGCCCGATGGTCTGGCCGGGCTGCACGACTATGCCGGGCGCGATCTCGATTTCCTGGTAGGCATAGCGCGTGAACATGTGTAGCGGCGCGTCGAAGCGCAGGCATTCCTCGACGGTTGCGGCGGTTGCTTCCGCCGACGTGAAGAAGCGGCTGGGATCGCCGCCTTGCGCCAAGATCGAGCGCACCGAGTTGCCGGTCTGATGCACGGTCGCTTCATGGCCGGCATTGAGCAGCAGGATGGCCGAGGACACCATTTCGTCCTCGGACAATCTCTGGCCGTCTTCCTGCGCCGATATCAGCAGCGACAAGAGGTCGTCGCCGGGATTCTTGCGCCGCTCGGCGACGTAGCCGCGCAGGAAATCGGCAAATTCGCTCGCGGCGCGGTTGGCCGTCTCCTCGGTCTCGCGCGTGCGCCCATGGATGTACATGGCGACCATCTGATGGGACCAGTCGAGCAGTTGCGGCCCCATCTCGACCGGCACGCCGAGCATTTCGGCGATGATGGTGATCGGCAGGGGAGAAGCGAAGGCAGGCAAAAGGTCGACCGGCCCGGTCGGATCAAAGCGGTCGATCAGTTCGTTGGCGAGCGCCTCGACCCGTGGCCGCAGCCGCTCGACCTGGCGCGAGACGAAGGCGCGGTTGACCAGCGTTCTTAGCCGCGTGTGCACCGGCGGCTCCAGCTCGAGCATGGAGTTGGCTTCAATGCCGTCGAACGCCCTGAGATGGCTTCGGTCCTGGCCGACGCCACGGCTGTCGGGAATGCCGGCCGGGTTCTGGCGGCCGAAGCGGCGGTCGCGCAGCAGCCGGTTGACATCGTCGAAGCCGCCAAAGCACCAGAAGCCGAATTCCTCCCAGAAGAAGGCATTGGAGACGCCATGCAGGAAGGCGTAAGCCTCATACGGGTTCAGGAAGAAAGCCGGCTCGTGCGGGTCGAGCCGCAGCCGGCCAGCGGCTGGATCAAAGCCAAGATAGGGGAGCGTCGAATTGGTCATGCCAGACCCATAGCGCGGCTTGCCAGCCTCATTCCAGACCGTATGTTGGCGTCCGCACTCCAATGAATTGAGCCAGCCGGCGCGGCTGCGGAAGGCCTGAACGGATGAACGTGATCGTTGTCGGCGCGGGGATTGCCGGTCTCTCCACGGCGTGGTCGCTGGTCAAGGCCGGCCACAGCGTGTCGATCGTCGAGCAGGGGCCGATCCCCAACCCGCTGGCCGCGTCCGGCGACCATCACCGCATCATCCGTCGCGCCTACCGTGCCGGAACCGGCTACGGCCGGCTGATCACCGAGGCCTATGAGGCCTGGGACGAGATGTGGACCGATCTCGGCGAAAGCCATCTCGATGCGCGTGGTTTCGTCTGCATTTCGCGCGAACCGGGCGACGAGGCCGAGGAATATCGCGAGGGCCTGGAGGAGGGCAATTTCCCTTTTGAATTGCTGGAACCGGACGCAGCCGTCGAACGCTGGCCGTTTTTGCAAGCCGGCACGTTCCGCTATGCCTATTATTCACCGGAAGGCGGCGCGCTCCACTGCCGCAAGATCGCTTCCGGCCTTGCCGCCTGGCTGCGCGCCAACGGCGCCAATGTCTACGAACACAGCAGCGTGACCGCGATCGACTCCGAAACCGGCCGCGTCATGCTCGAAAGCGGCGAAACCATGCAGGCCGACCGCATCGTCGTCACGGCTGGCGCCTGGGTGCTGAAGCTGTTTCCGGACCTGGACGGCGAGCTGAAGACCTATCGGACAGCCCTTGCCTATGTCGAACCGCCGGCCGACCTGAAGGCGGCCTGGGAGGCGGCACCGGTCGTCCTCGACGTCGGCGGCGCTGTCGACGGCTACGTAATCCCGCCCTCCGGCGGCGCCGGCATGAAATTCGGCTCAGGGCTGCACAGGGTGCCGACCAGCGACGCCGACTGGAACCGTCAGCCGGTGCCGGGCGAGGGCGAGGCGATCCGCAACCTGTTTTCGCCACCGGTTGCCCGTATTCAGGAATACAACGTGACTGAAGTGGTCACCTGCGCCTACACCTTCACCGCCGACGAAAAGTTCATGGCGCACGAGAGGGGCCGGTGCCTGATCGTCTCGGCCTGCTCCGGCCACGGCTACAAGTTCGGTGCGGCAGTCGGCCGGCGCGTTGCTGCGGCTATCGGCGATAGCGATGTCGCCGACTTGAAACGTTGGCTGCGGGCGGAGGAGGCCTAATCCTGGCAGTGCCTCGGAATCTGCACGCGCCGCCAGCCCGACGACCCTTCGCGGACCAGAACGCGCCGCGCGACCGTCTGGTAGGAGGCGGGAACGTCGATGATGCGCCTTTGCTCCGGCTGCACCAGCACTTCCTCGGCGATCTGGTCGTATTGCGCCGGGATGACGACGCGCCGCGTGCGTTCAGGCTGGATCACCACGGTCTCGGCGACGCGTTCGTAGCGCGCCTTGTGCCAGACCTTGCATAGGACCCTGCGGCCATGGATGACGCGCCATTCCCAGGAATAGCCGCCGCCATCGACCCTCACCGTGTGGTAGACGGTGCGGGTGATGGCAGGCACGACCTCGTAGGTCACCTGTGCGGGAACGGTCATCACCACGCGTTCGCGGGTGCCGTAGATGGGCGGGGTGTAGTCGACCTGCTGGCCGGGCGGACTGACCATCACGTCTTCATAGACCGTGTCGTAGACGTCAGGCGTGTGGACCGGTTCGTAGCATTCCACGGCGCGGCCGCCGGCCGCCGTCTGCGACGTCGTGCCGAGCATGGCCAGCGCGGCAATGGCGAAGGATGCGCTTCTCCTGAACATGACACTCCCCCTGTTTGAACTGTAGGCACGAGTTCAACGTTGAATTGTAGGGGAAGCCGCCGCTTAGAAAAGCGGTTTTGCCGCATTTCGTTAAGTGACGCGGTTAAGAAACTGCTACGTTGCGGACCGGTACCGCCTGCTCCGGACCGGCGCAGGCGTCAGCGATGCGAATCCTTGGCCGTAAAGCTTGATTCGACTTACCCAGATGGCTAGGACGGGTCGGCCTTGCACAAGGATGAGCCGGCATCCTATCTACGGAACAACGATCCAGAACCGATTCTGCCCGATCTGCCAGCATCCCCGGCGCCGGAATCCCACCGCGAGATAAGAGATAACCGATGAAGAACCCCGTCGAAACCTACATGAACCTCGTTCCGATGGTGGTCGAACAGACCAATCGCGGCGAGCGGGCCTACGACATCTTCTCGCGCCTCCTCAAGGAGCGCATCATTTTCATCACCGGTCCGGTCGAGGACGGCATGGCGACGCTGGTCTGCGCACAGCTGCTGTTCCTGGAAGCCGAGAATCCGAAGAAGGAAATCAACCTCTACATCAATTCGCCGGGCGGCGTGGTCACTTCGGGCATGGCGATCTACGACACCATGCAGTTCATCAAGCCGGCCGTATCGACGCTCTGCATCGGCCAGGCGGCCTCCATGGGCTCGTTGCTGTTGACCGCCGGCCACAAGGACATGCGTTTCGCCACGCCGAACGCCCGCATCATGGTTCACCAGCCTTCCGGCGGCTTCCAGGGCCAGGCCTCCGACATCGAGCGCCACGCCATGGACATCGTCAAGCTGAAGCGCCGTCTCAACGAGGTCTATGTCAAGCATACGGGCAAGAGCTACGAGGAGATCGAACGCACGCTCGACCGCGACCATTTCATGACCGCCGACGAGGCCAAGGATTTCGGCCTCATCGACAAGGTCATTTCGTCGCGCGAGCCGGCTGAAGGCGCCGTGGCATAAGGGCCTGGTGGCAGTTGGATGGCACCATCACGCGCTTTTGGCGCGGCTTGCGGCATTTCGGCCACAATTGGCTGTTCCCTCGACGGTCGGGATTGCCTACGTTAAGGCTATGTTGATTTTCGACGGCTTAGCTTTGTGTGGGGTTGCTGCGAATCATTGCCACGTTTTCTGATTTGTGTTTCGTACGGAATACGTTGCGGGAGCCGGGACACTGGCGGCGGCGGATTCCCGCGATAAATAGAGTATGCGCCCTTTCAGCCAGACCATCGGCGGGCGGCGATGAAAGGACAGGGAAATGAGCAAGGTCGGCAACAACAGCGGTGACTCGAAGAACACGCTTTATTGCTCGTTTTGCGGCAAGAGCCAGCATGAGGTGCGCAAGCTGATCGCCGGTCCGACGGTCTTCATCTGCGACGAATGCGTCGAACTGTGCATGGACATCATCCGCGAGGAGAACAAAACCTCGATGGTGAAGTCGCGCGAGGGCGTGCCGACACCGCAGGAAATCCTCAAGGTTCTCGACGACTATGTCATCGGCCAGCCCTACGCCAAGCGCGTGCTGTCGGTGGCCGTCCACAACCACTACAAGCGCCTCGCGCATGCCGGTAAGAACAACGATGTCGAGTTGGCCAAGTCCAACATCCTGCTGATCGGCCCGACCGGTTGCGGCAAGACGCTGCTCGCGCAGACGCTCGCCCGCATCATCGACGTGCCCTTCACCATGGCTGACGCCACGACGCTGACCGAAGCCGGTTATGTCGGCGAGGACGTCGAGAACATCATCCTGAAGCTCCTGCAGTCGGCCGACTACAATGTCGAGCGCGCCCAGCGCGGCATCGTCTACATCGACGAGATCGACAAGATTTCGCGCAAGTCCGACAATCCCTCGATCACGCGCGACGTGTCGGGCGAGGGCGTGCAGCAGGCGCTGCTGAAGATCATGGAAGGCACGGTCGCTTCCGTGCCGCCGCAGGGCGGCCGCAAGCATCCGCAGCAGGAATTCCTGCAGGTCGACACCGCCAACATCCTGTTCATCTGCGGCGGCGCCTTTGCCGGGCTGGACAAGATCATCTCGGATCGCGGCAGAAAAACCTCGATCGGTTTCGGCGCCACGGTCGCCTCGCCGGAGGATCGCCGCACCGGCGACATCTTCCGCCAGGTCGAGCCCGAGGATCTGCTGAAGTTCGGCCTCATCCCGGAATTCGTCGGTCGTCTGCCCGTCCTGGCGACGCTGGAGGACCTCGACGAGCCGGCGCTGATCCAGATCCTGACCGAGCCGAAGAACGCGCTGGTCAAGCAGTACCAGCGGCTGTTCGAGATGGAAAATGTCGACCTGACCTTCCACGAGAACGCCCTGTCGGCCATCGCCAAGCGCGCCATCGAGCGCAAGACCGGCGCGCGCGGCCTGCGCTCGATCATGGAAGCGATCCTGCTCGACACCATGTTCGAACTGCCCGCGCTCGAAGGCGTGCGCGAAGTGGTGATTTCGGAAGAAGTGGTGACCGGCAGCGCCCGGCCGCTCTACATCTATTCCGAACAGAAGGAAAAGAAGGGCAACGTCAGCGCCTGACATGGCAACTGAACCCATATTTTTGTGGAACGGCGCCCTCGCGGCGCCGTTTTGCTGTGAAGGGCACACGACCTTGGCGATGGAATGGATTGCGGACGATGTTAACTCTTGATCTTTGCCCCGCTTGCATCCACCTAACACGAGAAGGCCGAGGTGCCCGATTTCTGTGCTGTAAAACTCCCGTCACAAACGGTGGTAGGCGGAACGATCCCCGGTCGTTAATATGAGATTCGCGGTTGGCCTGATGGCGACCGCGACATGAAAGGTTGGACAATGGCCAAAATATCCAAGGCTCCCAGCGACGGCGTCTTCGCAGTCCTCCCACTGCGCGACATCGTGGTGTTCCCGCACATGATCGTTCCGCTCTTTGTCGGGCGCGAAAAGTCGATCAAGGCGCTGGAAGAGGTGATGGGTCAGGAAAAGCAGATCCTGCTTGCCACCCAGATGAATGCCGCCGATGACGATCCCGAGCCCGATGCGATCTTCGACATCGGCACGCTCGCCAATGTGCTGCAACTGCTGAAGCTGCCCGACGGCACCGTCAAGGTCCTGGTGGAGGGCGCTTCGCGTGCCAAGATCGTTTCGTTCACCGACCGTCCCGATTTCCACGAAGCCCGCGCCACGGCGCTGGTCGAGCCGGAAGAGGAAGAGGTCGAGGTCGAGGCGCTGGCCCGCTCGGTCGTCACCGACTTCGAGAACTACGTCAAGCTGAACAAGAAGATCTCGCCTGAAGTGGTGGGTGCCGCCAGCCAGATCGACGACTATTCCAAGCTCGCCGACACGGTTGCCTCGCATCTCGCCATCAAGATCCCTGAAAAGCAGGAAATGCTGGCCACGCTCTCGGTCAAGGAGCGGCTGGAAAAGGCGATGGGCTTCATGGAAGCCGAAATCTCCGTCCTGCAGGTGGAGAAGCGCATCCGCTCGCGCGTCAAGCGCCAGATGGAGAAGACGCAGCGCGAATACTACCTCAACGAGCAGATGAAGGCGATCCAGAAGGAGCTCGGCGAGGGCGAGGACGGCCGCGACGAGGCCGCCGAGATCGAGGCGCGCATCAAGAAGACCAAGCTGTCCAAGGAGGCCCGCGAAAAGGCGGAAGCCGAATTGAAGAAGCTGAGGACGATGTCGCCGATGTCGGCTGAATCGACCGTCGTGCGCAACTACCTCGATTGGCTGCTGTCGATCCCGTGGGGCAAGAACTCCAAGGTCAAGCAGGACCTGGCCTATGCCCAGAACGTGCTCGACACCGATCACTTCGGCCTCGACAAGGTCAAGGACCGCATCGTCGAGTATCTGGCCGTGCAGAGCCGTCAGAAGAAGCTGAAGGGGCCGATCCTGTGCCTCGTCGGCCCTCCCGGCGTCGGCAAGACCTCGCTCGGCAAGTCGATCGCGAAGGCGACCGGTCGCGAATTCATCCGCATGGCTCTCGGCGGCGTGCGTGACGAAGCCGAGATCCGTGGCCATCGGCGCACCTATATCGGCTCGATGCCCGGCAAGGTCATCCAGTCGATGAAGAAGGCGAAGAAGTCCAACCCGCTCTTCCTGCTCGACGAGATCGACAAGATGGGCCAGGACTTCCGCGGCGATCCGTCGTCGGCCCTGCTCGAGGTGCTCGATCCCGAGCAGAATTCGACGTTCATGGACCATTATCTCGAGGTCGAATACGACCTGTCGAGCGTGATGTTCGTGACGACGGCCAATACGCTGAACATCCCTGCGCCTCTGATGGACCGCATGGAGATCATCCGTATCGCCGGCTACACCGAGGACGAGAAGATCGAAATCGCCAAGCGGCACCTGATGCCGAAGGTGATCCGCGATCACGCGTTGCAGCCGAAGGAGTTCTCCGTCGGCGAGGATGCGATCCGCGCCATCATCCAGACCTACACCCGTGAAGCGGGCGTCAGAAGCCTGGAGCGCGAGCTGATGAAGCTCGGGCGCAAGGCCGTGACCGAGATCCTGAAGACGAAGAAGAAGACGGTGAGCATCACGGCGGCGAACCTCGCCGATTACCTCGGTGTCCAGCGCTATCGCTTCGGCCAGGTCGAGGCCGACGATCAGGTCGGTGTCGTCACCGGTCTTGCCTGGACGGAAGTCGGCGGCGAGCTGCTGACGGTCGAAGGTGTCATGATGCCCGGCAAGGGTCGTATGACGGTGACCGGCAATCTGCGCGACGTGATGAAGGAATCGATCTCGGCGGCGGCTTCCTATGTCCGCTCGCGCGCTCTCGATTTCGGCATCGAGCCGCCGCTGTTCGACAAGCGCGACATCCACGTGCACTTGCCGGAAGGCGCGACGCCGAAGGATGGTCCGTCCGCTGGTGCGGCCATGGCCACTGCCATTGTGTCGGTGCTGACGGGCATTCCGGTCCGGGCCGATGTGGCGATGACTGGCGAGATAACGCTTCGCGGCCGCATCTTGCCGATCGGCGGCCTCAAGGAGAAGCTGCTAGCCGCGCTGCGCGGCGGCATCAAGAAGGTGCTGATCCCGGAAGACAACGCCAAGGATCTGGCGGAGATTCCGGACAATGTGAAGAACGGTATGGAAATCATTCCGGTCTCACGTGTCGGCGAGGTGTTGCGCCATGCCCTGGTGCGTATGCCGGAGCCGATCGAATGGGTCGAACCGGTCAATCCGCCGGCCTCGACCGACAGTGCCGACGATGCTGGAAAGTCGCTCGCACATTAGATTTTTTCTAAGGTTGCAGTGCACAAACGGAAAGCCGGGCCTAGCGCCCGGCTTTTTCATGTGAAAAACCCCGGATTTCCGGGCTTTTTTCCACTTTTTCCGGGCTTTTCGACTTGGTTGCGGCAACGCTTCTTTCTAAAGTCCGTTTCCTGCCGGATGAGTCGTTAGTTCCGGTGTTCTCATGGAAGGGAATTTTTATGAACAAGAACGAACTGGTGTCCGCTGTCGCCGACGCCGCGAGCATTTCGAAGGGTGACGCGCAGTCGGCGGTCGATGCGGTATTTTCCGTCATCACCGGCGAACTGAAGAAGGGCGGCGATGTCCGGCTTGTCGGCTTTGGCAATTTCACCGTGTCAAAGCGTGCGGCCTCGACCGGCCGCAACCCGCAGACCGGCGCCGAAGTGAAGATCCCGGCGCGCACCGTGCCGAAGTTCTCGGCCGGCAAAGGCCTGAAGGACGCAGTCAACTAAGCGTTTTTTCTTTTCAGAGACCAGAAAAGCCGGGCTTGCCCGGCTTTTCATTTTTGTGTCCGACGCCGGTACACGCGACCAGAAAAGCCGGGCTTGCCCGGCTTTTCATTTTTTGGGCCCGAATTGGAGGCGGCAGCGCTCTTATGCGGTCGGCGCGTCGTCGCGCATCAAACCTTCCTTCTTGAGGTCGGCCCACAGCGCTGCCGGCAGTTTCGCGTCGAGCAGCGCCCGGTTGCTTTCGACTTCGCTCGGCCGCTGGCCTCCGGGGATCACCGAGACGACCGAGGGATGCAGCAGCGGAAACTGCAGAGCCGCCTCGATCAGCTTGACACCATGGCGTTTGCAGACGGCCTCGATGCCGGCGACCCGCTCGAGAATGTCCTTCGGCGCCTCGGAATAGTTGTAGTAGGCGCCGGGCTTCGGCCCTGTCGCGAGGATGCCGGAATTGTAGGGCCCGCCAAGGACGATACCGATGCCGCGCTTCTGGCAGAGCGGCAGGAAGGATGCCAGCGCCTCCTGTTCCAGCAGCGTGTAGCGCCCGGCAAGCAGGAACAGGTCGAAATCGCCGCGCTCGGCCAGCGTCTGGGCAACCTGCCATTCGTTGATGCCGCCGCCGAACGCCTTGATCGCGCCCTGGTCGCGCAGCGACAGCAGCCCGTAGTAGCCCGAGCGCATGAATTCCTCGATGCGCCGGTCGGACGCCTCCTTGCTGCCATGGGTGAAGATGTCGACATCGTGCACGAACAGTATGTCGATCCGGTCGACGCCAAGCCGCTCGAGCGAGGCCTCGAACGAACGCATGACGCCGTCATAGCTGTAATCGTAGACCTCCTGGCGCGACGGCGTGTCGAAGAACTTGCCGATGCCGGTGCGCTGCTCCGGCGGGCAGGCACGCATGAGGCGGCCGACCTTGCTCGACAGCACATAGTCATCGCGCTTCTTGCCGCGCAGGAAGGGGTTGAGGCGTGTTTCCGACAGGCCAAGCCCGTAGAGCGGCGCGGTGTCGTAGTAGCGGCAGCCGGTCGCCCAGGCGGCGTCGAGCGTGGCCTTGGCGTCCTCGTCCGAAACGGCGCGGTAGAGATTGCCAAGCGGTGCCGTGCCGAAGCCGAGCTCCGTAAAGGTGAGGCCGCCATTGCCGATGCGGTCGAAATGCCGTGTCTTCATGTCTTGCAGTTTTCCCGGGGTTGATCTGTCTGAGCTGATTTGTCTGACATGACACTATCATGCCTGTGACGAGGCAAAAGCACCGCGCGGCGTTGGACACGCATTTTCGCGGTTGCTAGCATGAATGAAATCAGGCTGTTCGTGAAAGATCCGAGGACGATTTCGAGGGTGGGTTTGTCGTGAGCGACCGGAGCGAAAACCTGTTCAAGACCGCGCTCGACGAACTCGGCGGCGTGCTGGCGCGCATGGATGACAGCCAGATCGACGCCGCCTGCAAGATGCTGGCGGAAGCCAGGCAGATCGTCGTCTATGGCTGCGGCCGCGAGGCTTTGCAGGTCAAGGGTTTCGCCATGCGGCTCTATCATCTCGGCCTGCCGGTCTCGGTGGTCGGCGACATGACGACGCCGCCCTTGGGGCCGGGTGACGTCTTCCTGGCCAGTTCCGGACCGGGAGAGACCTCGACCGTGCTGACCTTGATGCGCGTCGCGCGCGATGCCGGAGCGACCAATCTGCTGCTGACCGCCCAGGCTGGCGGCAGCGCGGCGGGGTTGGCCGATGCCACGCTGCTCATTCCGGCCCAGACCATGGCCAATGACCAGGGGCCGCAAAGGACTTCGGTCCTGCCGATGGGCTCGGTGTTCGAAGGCGCGCTGTTCCTGCTGTTCGAGGTGATGGTGCTGAAGCTCCAACCCCTGATCGGTGCTTCGCCCGAAGCCATGCGCGCCCGCCACACCAATATGGAATAGATCATGCGTTATGAACTGATGCTGCCGCACCAGATACGCAAGGCCATCGCCGAGAATTGGCCGGTCGCCCTGCCGCTCGGCGTGCTTGAATATCACGGCGAGCACATGGCCGTCGGCATGGATACGCTGGCCGTCATCAAGACACTGGAATTGTTCGAGAAGGAGAGGGACGTCGTCATCCTGCCGCCCTTCTACTACGGAGCCGCGAGTTACGCGGTGGCGCCGCCGGAAGGTTCGGGATCGGTGCAGGTCGGCGGCAATCAGCTGGCGCCGTTCGGCGAGGAGCTGTTCTACAGCCTACTGCGCATCGGTTTCCGCAACATCCACGCCATCATCCACCACCAGACCGAGAATTTCGCCGCCGGCATGCCGACCGATCTCGCCTTCAAGACCGCCGGCCGCCAGGCGATCTTCCGTTTCCTCGAGAAGCAGCGCGGCGAGGGCTGGTGGGGCTCGAAGGACATGGCCGACTATTATGCCGGACACGCCGCCGGTGAAAACTTCTTCAACTGGGTGCAGGTGCATCCGCTGATGCCGGCCGCCATGAACGGCCAGTATCCGTTCGACCATGCCGGTATCGGCGAGACATCACTGATGCTGGCGCTATGCCCGGAGGCGGTCGATGCCGCCCGCTTCGCCGACAATACCGGCTGGTATACGGCGAGCGCCAAGGATGCATCGGCGGAACTTGGCAACAAGGGCGTCGCCATGATCATGGACCACCTGCGCGCTACCCTGAAGGCCTAAAGGTTGTTTTTCAGCCGCTCCGCCCGGTAGTCGGCAATCGACTTGTCCGGGTCGCTCTTCGTGGCAACGGCCCAGATGAACGTGCCGGCGCCGGCTATCGCCAGGATGACATAGAGGGCTACGCCAAGCGCGAGGTGGTTGGCGTAGAAGCCCACCAGGGCCATGAGCAGGCCGCCGCACAGCATGGCCAGCACGAAGCCGGCGATGACGGCTCGACCTTGCCAGGCGATCGGCATGACGCCCTTGCCATAGCGGTCGTAGCCCTTGTAGCCGACACGGATGTTGCGTGCGAACCAGTATTGGTTCGTCACTTCACTGCCCCCGCCGTCATGCCCATGATGAGATAGCGTTCCAGCGCGATGCCGATGACCGCCAGCGGCGCGATCGCGGCGGTGGCAAGGGCTGCCATCGACCACCAGTTGATGCCTTGCGAGCCGGTCTGGCTGGCCACCATGACGGGAATGGTCTTGGCATCGGTCGAGGTCAGAAGGGCGGCGAAGAAATACTCGTTCCAGCACAGCACCATCGCCAGGATGAAGGCGGCAACCATGCCCGGCAACGCGATCGGCATGACGATGCGGAAAAACGCGCCCCAGATCGACAGGCCATCGACGAGGGCTGCTTCTTCCAGCTCGACCGGGATCGAGTTGAACTGGTCGCGCATGATCCAGATGACGATCGGCAGCACCATCAGCGTATAGAGCAGGATCAGTCCGATGCGTGTGTCGAGCAGGCCGACTTCCCGGTAGAGCACCAGGAATGGCAAAGCGAGCACCACGGGTGGCAGGATCAGCTGCGACAGGAAGAAGAACGAGATGTCCTCGTTCTTGAACCAGGCGAACTTGTAGCGGTAACGCGTGAGGCCGTAGGCGGCGAGGCTGCCGATGATGATGGCGAGGCTCGACGCGCCGACCGAGGTGATGACCGAGTTCATGAAGCGCTTGAAGAACTCGTCACGCACCGTGGAGGTCTGGAAGATCGAATCCGGCGAGAGCCCGAGCGAACGCCAGCCCTTCCAGTCCGGCTGGAAGTCGACGAAGGGGATCAGATGGCCTTGGGTGACGTCGACCGCCGATTTGAACGAGGTCGTTATCGTCCAGTAGATCGGAAACAGGCAGATCAAGGCCCAGAACACCAGCGCGCCATAGATGAAGACGCGGCTGGTGATGAAGCTCGCCGGAGAGCGGATTTCGGAGACGGTGTACTCGGTGGTCTGAACGCTCATGATCCGGCCACTCAATTGACGTTGCGCACGAAGCGGTTGGCAAGCTTCAACAGCCAGGTCACGAACACGACGATGATGACCAGATAGGCCATCGCCAGCATGGTGCCGTAGCCGACATTGGAGCGGTCGCGGTATTCGCGGTAGATGAAGCTCGACACGGAATCGGTGGCGCCGCCAGGCCCGCCCGAGGTCACCGTGATGATGATGTCGGCCAGCTTCAGCTTGAAGATGATGCGCAGGATCACCGCCGTCACCGAAACCGGCAACATCAGCGGGAAGGTGACCTGCCAGAAGGTCTGCCAGGTGGTCGCGCCGTCGACCCGCGCGGCCTCCAGCACCTCGCGCGACATCGCCTGCAGGCCGGCGAGCAGCATGATCATCATGAACGGGATGAAGGTCCAGGCATCCAGTATCATGATCGAGATGCGGGCGATGATGGGATCGGAGAAGAAGGCGGGATTGTCCCAGCCGAGATGGCGCGCCAGCGTTGCCGCCGGTCCGAACCGGTACTCCATCAGCGATTTGCCGATCATCCAGGACACCGCGACCGGGGACAGCATCAGCGGCATCAGGAAGACGACGCGGAAGAATTTGCGCGCCCGGATCTGCGCGTTGAGCAGCAGCGCCAACCCGAAGGCGATGACATATTCGACCAGCACGGCGAGCACGTAGAGCACCATGTTGAACAGCGCATTGCGATAGTAGGGATCGCCCAGCATCTGCCAGAAATTGTCGAGCCCGTTGAACCTGCGGCCGCTGAAGGAGGAGAGGTTCCAGTCGGTGAGTGCGATGTAGAAGCCGAACAGCGTCGGGAAGATCACCATGGCGATGGTGAACAGTAGCGCCGGCAGCAGGAACAGCGCGCGCTGGCCATCCTCGCCGCGTGTCAGCACCTGGCCGATGCCGAGTGCCACGCCCCACAGCACATAGGCGTAGACCACGGGACGCCATGTCTCGAAGCCGATCGTGTCGACCTCGCTCTTGTAGAGGATCTGGACAAGGATCGTTGCCAGCAGGCCAAGCGTTGCAGCGGCCATCACCGCCCAACCCAGGCGTTTGCGGCCTGGCGGTATCAGGTCGGATGGGACGGCGTTTGCCGGCCAATCATTGGTGGGCAAAATCTGGTCAGCCACGCGTCTCATCCGGTTGCAGAAGGCATTTCGCGACCGGCGGTGCCGGTCAAGACGGGGTCCGGCGGCTTTCGTCGCCGGACCCCAGGTTCAGGCTGCGATCAGGCCAAGCCGAGCGAGGCCTTGTAGAGCTTGATCTGCTTTTCGCGACCGATCTGGTCGGTGAGCTTTTCCCAGGCGGCGGCGATGGCATCGGCGCCTTCCTGCGCCTTCATCTTGCCGGCGAAGGTGTTGGCCAGAATGTCCTCGGCGGCGCTGTAGTACTGGAAGATGCCGGGGATGCGTGGCTCGATCGCCGCGTTCGGGTGGTTGTAGCTGTCGCCTTCCGACTTCAGATACGAGGTGATGAAGGCCTCGTCGTAGCCGGCCGCCACCCATTCCGGAATGTCGAAGTGGGAATTGCGGTAGGGCTGGAAGCCGGACGGATACATCGCCGTCCAGATCGACAGGTCCTTGCCGCCGAGATGGGCGGCGGCGGACCATGCCGCCTTTTTCTTCTTCTCGTCCTTGTCGACGCGGGCCATGACGTAGACGCCCCAGCCCAGATAGGCGCAGTTCGGCGAATAGTTCGGCCCGCTGGCGAGCTTTTCCCATTTGCCGGTCTTGGAATTGTAGACGTCGTCCGAACCCGGCAGGATGGAGAAGCCGGTGACATCGCCGATGACCGACGAATCGTTGGTCTTGACGTTGGAGCCGATGTCGCCCCACCAGGGGATCATCGAACCGGTGCCGGCCAGGAACTGCTGGAAGCCGGTGGTGTTCGGGTCGGCGTTGATCTGGTCCGCCGGTTCCGACGGCAGCGCGTCGATCACGTCCTGGATGGCGCGCACCCAGGCCGGATTGTTGATGCGCGGCTTCATCGTGTCGGCGTCGAACAGCCATGCCTTGTCGTCGGGATGCTTGGCATAGGCGGTGGCGCGGCTGCCGAGGAAATAGAAGCCGAAACCGCCCCATGGCTTGGGCGCGTCGAGATAGCCGTAAACGTCCTGGCCCTTGAATTTCTTGCCCTTGAGGAACTTGGTGACGGCCTGCACCTGCTGCCAGGTCTTCGGCACGCCCCATTCGCCTTCGCCGCCGCCGTCCTTCCACTGCTTGGCAAGGTCGGCATCGGCGAACACATCGGTGCGGTAGTTGAAATTGTGCGTGTCGCCGTCGATGGTGACGCGATACTGCTTGCCGTCCCAGGTGCCGACCGGTGGCTTCAGATAGTTGACCAGATCGTCGAAATCGATCTGCTTCTTGACCCAGTCGGGCATCTCCGAGGTCAGGCCCTTGCCGCAGACATCGCCTTCGAAGGGCGCGCCCATCTCGATGATGTCGAAGTCGACGGTGCCGGTGGCGATCGACTGCTGCAGGCGGGCATTGTAGTCGGCTTGCGCCAGGTCGATCCAGCTGATCTTGGCGCCGGTATAGGCCTCCCACGGCTTCAGGAAGCCGCGGAACAGCACATTGTGCAGGTTCTGGTTGTTGAGACCCATGAAGGTCAGCTCGACGCCGGCGAATTCGCCTTCCTTGACGTTGGCCTTGGTTGCCTCGAGGCAGAGTTCGCCGACCTTCTGGAAATCGGCATCGGTCGGCTGACCTTTGCCAACGCCGGGAATCTGCAGGATCTTCGAGCGCAGTTCGCTTGCGGCGGAGGCCGGACGCGTCAAGGCGCCGAGCCCGGCGCCGGATGCCGCCGCGATCGCGGCCATGCTGGCCGCACCCTTCAAGACGTCGCGCCGCGTGGCGCCGGCACGGACCAGCCTATCGTAAAGACCTGTTCTCATCGACTATTCCTCCCAGAATCAGTGTGAATGGCTGTGGCCACCTGTCGGACGCTGAAGCACGACGTGCTACCGGCTCGGATACGATTTAGGCAGGACCCCACCCTGCGTGGATTGAAGTTCCGATTGCGGTTCGGTGCCGACATTTGGACCAGCGCCCGCCACTATTCTCGCAACCAAACGCCGTGTCAACGAGGACGGTTTTTATCTATAAGAGACCGACTTGCCCTGACAGGGCGCGTTGGTTAGCTTCTGCGCCTACGGCCAGTTGGAGCCGGTGGGGGAGAGATGGCTCAAGTCGCAATCAGCAAGGTGGCCAAGGCGTTTGGAACCGTCAAGGTTCTGCACGAAGTCAGCGTCGACATCGCTGACGGACAGTTCGTGGTGCTGGTCGGTCCCTCGGGTTGCGGCAAGTCCACGCTGCTCAGGATGGTGGCCGGGCTGGAGACCGTTTCCGGCGGCACGATCGCCATCGGCGACCGCGTCGTCAACCATTTGCCGCCGGCAAAACGCGACATCGCCATGGTGTTCCAGAACTACGCGCTCTATCCGCACAAGACGGTCGAGCAGAACATGGCCTTTGCCCTCAAGCTGCGGAAGACCGATCCGGCCGTGGTCGCCGAGCGGGTCAAGCGCGCCGCCGACATCCTCGACCTCAACCCCTATCTGAAACGCTATCCCCGGCAGCTCTCCGGCGGCCAGCGCCAACGTGTGGCGATGGGCCGCGCCATCGTACGCAATCCACAGGTATTCCTGTTCGACGAGCCGCTCTCGAACCTCGACGCCAAGCTACGCGTCCAGATGCGCACCGAGATCAAGGAACTGCACCAGCGGCTGAAGACAACCACGATCTACGTCACCCACGACCAGATCGAGGCCATGACCATGGCCGACAAGATCGTCGTCATGCGCGATGGCCGCATCGAGCAGGTCGGCGCGCCGCTGGAGCTGTTCGACCGGCCAGCCAATCTGTTCGTCGCCGGTTTCATCGGCTCGCCGTCGATGAACCTGCTCAAGGGTGTTGTGCGCAAGGGCGACAAGCCCGGCGTCGACATATCAGGCACATTGTTTCCGATTGCCGACAATGCCGCGCAGGACGGGCAGGCCGTTGTCTATGGCGTGCGCCCGGAGCATCTGGAAATCCATCCCGATGGCGTGCCGGCGAAGATTTCGGTGGTCGAACCGACCGGCTCGGAAACGTTGGTGTTCCTGCGCTTTGGCGACCGCGAGATGGTGGCGCTGTTTCGCGAACGCCACGACTTCAAGCCCGGCGATACGCTGACCCTGAAGCCCAGGCTCGACCAGATTCATCTTTTCGATGCCGAGACCGGCAAACGTCTCTGATCTCAAACGGACTTCACGAGGACTATCATGCTCAAAGGCATTAATCCGCTGCTCAATGCCGACGTGCTGCAGGCATTGCGGGCGATGGGCCATGGCGATGACCTGATCATCGCCGACACCAACTTCCCCTCCGATTCGGTGGCGCGCCAGACGGCGCTTGGCCGGCTGCTGCGCATCGATGCATCGGCCGCCGAGGTGGTCAAGGCAGTGCTGTCACTTTATCCGCTGGATACGTTCGTCGACGACGCGGCCGCGCGCATGGAAATCGTCGGCAAGCCGGACGAGATCCCGCCCGTCCAGAAGGAAGTGCAAAAGGAAATCGACGCCGCCGAGGGCAGGTCGTGGCCGATGCTGCCGGTCGAGCGCTACGCCTTCTACGAGCGTGCCAAGCAGGCCTATTGCGTCATCCAGACGGGCGAACGCCGTTTTTACGGCTGCTTCGCCTTCCGCAAGGGCGTCATACCGCCGGATGCGGAGTAGGGACATGGCAGCCGCAAAGCCTGTCGTCATATTGGGCGTCTTCGTCGCCGATACCGCCTATCGCGCCGATCGCCAGCCGCGCATGGGCGAGACGATCCTCGGCAATTCGTTCAAGCTGGGCCCGGGCGGCAAAGGGTCGAACCAGGCGGTGGCCGCCGGCAAGCTCGGCGCCGACACCACCTTCCTGACCCGCCTTGGCGTCGATGCCTTCGCGGACATGGCCAAGCGGACCTGGCAGGACGCCGGCGTGAAAAGCGCCGTCATCGACACGCCGGACAGCTATACGGGCGCCGCCTACATCTTCGTAGAGGAGGGCAGCGGCAACAACGCCATCATCGTCAGCCCGGGTGCGGCCATGCTGATCTCGCCGGCAGATATAGAGGCCAATGCCGCCCTGATTCGTGGCGCCGGCGTCTTCGTAACCCAGCTCGAACAGCCGATCGACGCGGCGCTCAGGGCGCTGGAGATCGCGCGCGGGGCAGGGGTCACGACCATCCTCAATCCCGCCCCTGCGGCAAAGCTTCCCGACCGTATCTATACGCTCTGCGACTATCTCACGCCGAACGAGACCGAGACGGAGGAATTGACCGGACTGAAGGTCTCTTCGGTCGATGAGGCGCGCACCGCCGCCGGCAAGTTGCTCGAAAAGGGCGTCGGCACGGTCATCGTCACGCTCGGTGACAAGGGTGCGCTGCTGCACTCGAAGGGACGCTCCGAGCATGTCCCGGCCATCAGCGCCGGGCCGGTGGTCGAAACCACCGGCGCGGGCGATGCCTTCAACGGCGGCTTCGCCGCGGCGCTGTCGCGAGGCGTTGAGCCGCTGCAAGCGGTGCGCTTCGCCTGTGCCGTCGCCGGCATTTCGGTGACACGGCCCGGCACCGCGCCGTCGATGCCGACGCTGCAAGAGGTCGAGGCACTGCTGGCGAAGGGTTGAGACAATTGAGGCTCGCGGGGCTGCGGGCCTTAAGGGAAAGCGCATGGCGCTTTCCCTTGGGAGTTGCGCCAAAGCAAAGAATTAGGCAGTTCGCCGTTCCGTTGACCGGCGAACTGCCCTGGACGTCTGTCGGCGATGGCCCGATCGGCTACTGCCTGACGTAGCAGCGCTTCCCGGTGTTGGGGGCGGGATCATCCTCAAACGAATCGTTGTCGCATTGGACGCCGTTGCGGAACACGTCCTGCGTGAACTGGCCGCGTGCCCCGTATCTGACCACCTTGCGGCCATAGAAATCGCAGAACTCGCCTTCTTCGGCACAGGCTACCCATCTCTCGCGGCGGGGTTCGTCGTAATTGTCATTCGACTGGTCCCGGCCCCGCATCACGATGAAACACGACTTTGCCTGGCCGGGCGCCGGATCGCCAAAAACGCGATTTGAACAGGGCACCGCGTCTCGGTCGATAAAGCGCGAGGTCGTGCGGCCCCGGGCGCCGTAGACCACTTCGGCGGGATACGGCAGACGGCAGATGCCGCCCTCGCGCGCGCATTGCTGCAGCCGGTCGGCCGACGCGGTCGCCGGGAAGAGAGCGGTGGCGACCGTCGTCGCGCCGCCCAGGTAAATGAGCGTGAATAATGTGCGCATAGGAATGTTTGGTGCGATTGACACGATAAGTCCTCCATGCCGTTCAGGCAGCCTAATAATGCAGCTCCGCTACCTGCGAAATGAATCCAGCGCTTTGTGGGCAAATCCGCAAGTGGGATTCGCAACGTCAAACGCGGCTCAAGCCCGAGTCGTTCCAGGAGCTGGTTCTCAGCCTATTGGAGTGGCGTCCCGTTTGCCAGATTGCCGCACGGGCGTGGCTGTACTTTTGAAGCCGACTGGGAAAGCAGTCGGCTTCACGATTCGCGCGGCGGCGAATGATCATCAACAGAAATAGGGCGCAAGAGCACGCGCCTTGGCACTTCATTCTGAAAGTGAATTCTGACAATTCATGTCGGCATTTCCCCGAGCCAAGGACTGGGATCCTTGAGGGAAATGGCGCGAGTGACGGGGCTCGAACCCGCGACCTCCGGCGTGACAGGCCGGCACTCTAACCAACTGAGCTACACCCGCGCATTGACGAGCACGTGTCAGCCGTGTTCGTCGTTGGGGCGCTGGATAAGGGGTTCGCCACCGGGTGTCAAGCGCACCAAACCATCATAACAACAAACTGGAGAAGGTTTTTTGACAGCCGGCGTTTTGTTCGCAAATCGGGCCCGCGGACAGGGCGTCACCTGTTCATTTGGCCTTGCGAAGCCGGTCCCGACCGCTTAAAGGTCCGCGCCGGAGCGGGCGATTAGCTCAGTTGGTAGAGCGCTTCGTTTACACCGAAGATGTCGGCGGTTCGAGCCCGTCATCGCCCACCATATAACATGTTGCATTTAATTGATTATTTTCTAGTAGTAACTGACCTCTCATCGCTGGGCTGGCACCTCTAGCTACAAACTAGCAACTCTAAGCAGCGGCTCCTGCGCCCCGTAGCAGGTCGACAACGTGGCATCTTGCTGCAAATATCACTCACTATCTGATGGCGCTTTCACAGCCAAAACCTGCAGGCTCTCGAACTCCTGCACTATCTGCCCCGCTATACCCTCAGGTCGCCGCACATGCCGACTGCGGAGTCGATGACGCCTTGGATTTGAGCTTCACGTTTCGCCCATATCAACCGTCGTACTTCCTGAGCCAGCGCCGCAAAAATATGCAGCTGGAATTCCGTGGCGGGGGCATCTCGGCAACGACCGGCTGGACGCCCTTCTCCATGACGGCTGCGATGAAGCTGACACGTCGTGAGAAGCGGTCTGAGTATTATTGAGTCAGAAAGTCGCGGCCGCGGGAGGATTCGTGCTGGTCGCGTATTGGTTAGGGTGCTGCTTCGTGATCAGGGGAGCCTGCCATGCCCGACTTGACAACCGAGAGCGAAGCCGTATTCGACGCCTATGTCGATGCTTTGATCGGGGTGATCGGCCACGCCGACTGAGCTGAGCCGCTGAAGGATTATTGCCTGGGATTTCTGATGCCGATGGAACGCAAGCGCGTGGAGCCGTTGGCGGCCGTCATGGCGCCGTCGCGAGTGGCGGCCAAGCATCAGTCTCTGCTGCATTTCGTGGGACAGGCGCCATGGTCGGACGCGGCCTTCCTAGCGCGGGTTCGCGGATCGAGCAGCGTGGACCGATCCGGGCGTGGATCGTCGATGACACGGGCTTTCCCAAGAAGGGCAAGCACTCGGGGGCTAGCGTGCCAGTATTGCGGCCAGTTGGGCAAGCAGGACAACTGTCAGATTGCGTTAGCCGATCGATCGCAAACGACGCAGCCTCGCTTCTGATCGCTTACGAACCGGCCAAGGCCGAGGGAGTCGCGCCCGGTGTGATTCTGGCGACGCCGGATATGGCGCCGACGGCAGTTTCCGCGCGGGCCTGTCCGAGCTCGATCTGACCTATGTTGTCGGCGTTCAACCCACACTCAGCGTCTGGCGCCCGGGCGAGAGCCCGCTGCCGCCCAAGCTTGGAGTGGAAGAGGCCGGCCGCCGTCTCGAGTTGGCCGAACCGACAATCACAAACCGATCTCGGCCAAGGCCCTGGCCGAAGGAGTTCGACGCCGAGACCTGGCGCATGATCGCCTGGCGTGAAGGAACCAACACCGAGTCAATTCCCGCTTCGCCGCCGTGCGCTTGCGGCCAGCATCCAAGGACTACAATCGGCCCGAGGCTCACGCCGAAGAGTGGCTCGTGATCAAGGCGAGGTCGAGCCGAGCAAGTATTGGCTCCCCACTTGCCGGTCGATGCTACGATCATCCAGTTGGTCGACGCCGCCAAGCTGCGTTGGCGGATCGAGCGAGACTATCAGGAACTCAAGCAGGAACTGGGACCGGGCCATTACGAAGGCCGAGGGTGGGGGCTTCCACCACCACGCCAGCCTCTTATCGCCGCCTATGGTTTCTTGGTATCTCTGAGGGAGACGATCCCCCTCAACTCCAACTCGAGTCAAGGGTCGCCAAACACCTGATCTTTCCGACGGATTTATCGACCCTGCGGATCCGTGGTGCGCGATCGCAGGACGCCGGGCATTCGTATTCTGCGCAACATGCTGCGTCACCTTCATTGAGCGCAACACGTTGATGAAGTCTTTCGCGTTATAGGCCTTGTCGGCGCCAAGCGTGATCGCCTGCGCCGGTCGGCACAGAGTTCGATCATATGCAGTGCGGCCACCCGCTCGGCATGCTCGCCGGCCAGCGTCAGGCAGGCATCGACCAGCAGGCCACGGCGGTTGGCGACCAACTGCGTAGGCGGGCAAATCGGCCACTTGCGAGGCGAGAGCGCGGCTCGGCCTCACTCACGCTTTTCGGGAAGAACAACTAGCAACGTCCGCGCCCGGACGCTCCAATATTCGAAGCGGTGCGAGCCGTCGTCCCCGCATGCCGGGAGGACCTTACTTAATCAAACCCAAGGGGCATTGCTGGTGGCCCTGAGAGCAGATCCATTCGTACCCTGTTACGCTCATATGGAATACATTAGAAAAGTAGCGTATACATCCATTCTAGGCGATCTTCCGTCCCAGCGTGCGGCAAAGGCATTTGAACCGGCGGACTGCGCACATCATGTAGGTCATAAAGGATCGATCTATGGAAGAGTCCTGGCTGCTCTCAATTGTCGAAATATCGTCTAAGATAGCAACTCCGCTTTCTCTGTCCGGCCTCGGACTATCGCTGTTTTTTTCGGTTTGTTTCTATTTTATAAGAAAAGCAAAGGTTGGTAGAATTACACCCAGCGGCTTGCTCAAATTATTGATGCGGATATTTACGTTGGCGTTTACCCTATCACTTGTCGCGCTGGTGCTGGGCGTTCTTGCGTGGCTGACCTCATACTTTTTAGGCCCGATGACGATGGAGAATAAGATACAGGGCCTGCTTCTCCGAAAGGACTATAAGGCAGTAATTAGTGAGGCAGCTCCGTATGTAGAAAATAATCCACGTGACGATCTCGTTCGACACATGCTGGGTACCAGCTATTTTGTCACAGGCGATTTTAAATCAGGAAAATCGCTATACGAGAAAATGGAGAAGCTGTATTCCGATAGAGACGACTGCGACTCTTCTAGAGCGTCAGCTATTTCTTCCTTGGCCGCATTCGAGGCGGCGCTTGGCGAAAGTGAGTCTGGGCTGGAGTACTCCAGTAAATTGCTTAAATGCGAACATATAACTGACGCGTTTATGTACAATCATATGGTTTTGTTGGCATTGCAGAACAATAACGCAGATATAAGTCCGCCAAACAACTATAAATTCACATCATCGTACTTTAAATCTATGGCGTCTCTCCTAAAGTTTGCATTCTACCTTAATAAGAATGGAAAGCATAGTAACATCTTAAACGATATGCTTAGAGATGCGTACTGTTATGACGAGAATATTAGGCGTGTCATTGAGAACCGATTTGAAAGCGGAGATTTTTCGTCTAGCCCCACCACTGGTCAGGAATTTCGGTACGAAACAGCGGCAATCACTAACCACCTATCTTTAATGGAGAGGAAAGCGCTGCTAAAATGGCTTACTTCAGAAAATTGTGCAGTGTAGTGTGGAGGTGGCTTTGAAAGCGAAGATGCTCGTCGTGCTTCTCATCCTGTTTACGGCATTCGCAGTAGCCTCCGCTCGTCCGGGAGGAGGCGAATCGAACGCTACGTGCTGCCCTCCAATGTAGCAGACCCGCCAGCTTGCAAGGTACGCGCCAACGTCCCTGGCCTAAGGACGCCACAGCCGGAATGTGGTCAGTACTGATAGGTGAGCATCATCTCGATTTCTCGGCGCTCCTCAAGTGTGTGTCTGTCGGTACCGTTGTCGTAGCTCAGGGCTAGCGATGTTTTCGAATGGGGACCTTTGGGGGGCGGTTTGTCGCTGCAGCCGACGGTCGCGTAATTTGGTTGCCCACCGAGATCATAGTCGACTTCGGTATGAAAATTGTGCAGTTCCGATCCGTCTACCGCATTCCAAAATTGTTCGTACTGGGCATTGAAACTGATGCGGCCGCAAAGCGCCGGACCAACGCTGGGCATATTTTGGAAGAGCACACCGTTGAGCGAAATAGTTCCCCCCAAAAGCGCCACGTCAGTGTTGCTTGTATAATCAGTCAACCCGGCCTCTCCGACATGGAAGACATCGGCCTCGGCAACCGCGCGCCAGTAAAGGCTGACTATCTCCGGCCCAACGTCCTTGTTGCCTCCGAGATGCCAATCAAGTCTGTATGGCTCCCACAATGCGACTGCACCAAATATGTTTGCCTGCCCCCTGAAGTCCGTTTGATAGTAAGGCGAAATGCCGAGATTCTGGAGATCGAATAGGCCGCCACCGAAGAATTCGAATTGCGCGTCAACACCCAGTTGAAAGGCGCTCCTCTCAGCTTTTCCCTGGGGATTCGACCGGCTGCCTTGACCATACACGAACGGAGCTATCGCGTAGTAAGACAACTGCAAGGGCGCCTTTACCTCTGGCATCGAAGGGTCGCCAATTATTATTGGATCTCCCACGGGATTGCTGACTATCACATAGCTGCCAAACCCCTGGATAGCGATCTTGGACGTGTCGCCAAGGAAATCATCATTAAAGGTTACCGATGCACCTTTGGCGTTAACCGGCGCGTTCGGATAAAGATAGTAAAATGCATCCAGCCGATCTCGGCGAACGAACGCCCTCTGTCCTCCGTGCTTTTTCGCAAGGTCTTCTGGACTAATAGCGTCGGGATACGGTCCCTGTTCCGCCTTCACTGGCGCAGGCTGAGGTTTTGAAGCCTGCAGGCTTCGCAGTTCTGCCTTCAGGCGCTTGTTCTCAGTACGCAACCGATCAAGCTCTGCAAGATCGCTCACCTTGCTTGCCGATGCCGCCTGAAGCGAATTGACCAGCGGCGGGCCAAAACTGAAAACTGCACTCAGCGCAATCGCTAAACAGGCATTGCCTTCAACAGTCCCCATGCCACAATCCCCTCCAATTCCCTGACCGTCGTGACATAACGTAGATCATTCGGGCCAATTCTAAGCCCCCGCACTCTGAATGCCGGCCAATTGTCGAGTGTACGCCACATGGCAACGATTGCCCCAGGTCCGCCTTGGACGATGTCGGTCAAATCATCGTCAGGATTGACGTGGCGTCCGAAATATCCGTCGAGCTCGGCGTATATCTGCTGACCCGTCAAAGGTGGAGAATGCAATCTCGACACGAAATCAATATTTTGACTCAGAGCCTTCGCTAAAGCCGCAGAGGCATTGGCGTGCGCCCGAATGGCTGCCGAATAGGATGTGAGATCTCTGGCTACTTTTGACGACAACGAGGCCTTGTGTGAGGCCCTATTGGGCGACTTTTGTAGCGCGGCTTTCTTAGGTTCGGTGGCCATACTACTCTCCCAGCCATCTTATCCTCGATCGATTGCAGTCTATTTGCAAATCCTGCATTATGCAAGTATCGCGCAAACGTTACAGCCCAGGATATCTCAGATGCCATTTCGCACTTGTCTTCGGCTCCTTAAGCTGAGGCAGCTGTCCGATTGCGGGATTCCGAGGTCGATCAGAGTAAAAGCTCCTAAGGTTGAGCCGCGTTTATTTTGCCATCTCCAGCTGACACGTAGGCCGGAGCGCCGCCGTTACGCATATGGCGGATCTTGCCGATCAAGCGTGGGCGTCAACCACTCGGCTGGCTCCTTTGACTATTCGGTCTCACCGCGCGAAACCTATCCCGCCCGCGATGTGAGTATACACCGTGGGAGTTTTATGCGTCTAAGGTACATCGCGGACAAATCGGTTTCACAATCATCGATCGCGAGTCGTGAAGCGCTCGTTTCCTTGTAGCGCTCCTGCCAGCGGGTAGTGCTGATGCAGCTCCCGGTGGTGGCGAAAGGAAGTGCAAGGACGGCACCAGCCGCAACGCATCACTTCCGTACCACTATCTCGTCAGTTCAGGGTTGAGCAGATAGATAGCATGCGGCAGGTATGTGTACTGCTTGACCCACCTTTGAACCCAACATCACCTGATGGCGAGTTGGTACAACCGCTGGAGAATGCAACTATGGCTCTAGTTGCGGTATCTTGCGGGCGACCGTTTGTCTGCGGATAAAAAGTGCGGCCTATACTCCATTCGGATAGAATAAGAGAAATCCGGGTATGTATGACTCGGCCAGAGTCCACAAACACGATAGAGTCACAGGAAGGAGCAAACCGCCAATGGAGGCATCCGCCCCTAACTGATAGCGCTGCTTTGCTTCTAATGATTTTGTAAGTGTCCTTACCTCAGCAGCGAAGTGCCCAAAGCTTCCATTTTCGCACTGTTGATCCCTTAAGAACGCTACCGCGTCTAAAACGGAGCGGTCCTTTCCTAGACCGGCGTACCTGACAGAGCGTAGGAGTGTGGAGCCAAGTTCTAGATCATATCGTCGTAACCGCGCGACCATTACCCCGATCAAGACGGATCTGTATTCGCGTCTACTCATCCCGCATAGCGGGGCGGCACCGTATCGTGTCGCTCCAGCAATGTCGGCGCTCACTTGACGCAAACCATCAGCATTGGACACCATTATTTCGCGGATCTTCCTAGTGCCGGCTTCCACACTCGGCTTTCTAAGAACCCAATTTTCCAGCTGCGCCAACAGGATCGCTTCGCCGCTGTAGCGGAGCGGGATGTCTTCTAGCGATAACAACTCAGCACTAAGTGATTTACACATGTCGGTCATCAGCGGAACATCGAGATGTTCACGTTGTAGCGCGAGATACGACAACAACCACAAGTTGCTATCAAGGCTTACAATCGTTTCCATTTCGGGCATGGCAAGTAAGCGCTGATGTATACCTTTGGCCAAGGCTATGAATTCTTCGGAATGCAATCCGACCGCTCTCTCACATATCCATGAGCCGACTAGGACTTTGAGACCAGACTCGAGATCCTCTCCATAGACTTGCGGGAGGCTCAAAAGCCATTCTCTCGATCGAAGGAAGATTTTCGGTGAGACGGCTGGTTCACTGTGCATGTTTGTTACAAACATCGTGCGAGAGAGCGGCGGCAAGTGCACCCACTAACGTCGTATGATAGCGCTTTTCGAAAAGATATTGCCTGCGCTCTTCGCCTTTTACCGCCTCCATTTCGGCTAGCCTGAAGTATGGTCCTGGAAGCGAGCCGTCTAACGCTTGGGACTGGAGAAGTCGCGACCACCCGACCTGGCAAATCTCCGTATCCTTTGACTGCAAGCAGTGGCTGCTTAAGAGCAACTCCCCGAGCAAATCCAAGTGACCGGCGTTGCAATAGCTGACAATAAGTAACTCTAGGTCGCGCCGGACACGGCTGAGTGCGCTGTTAGCAAGCCCTCTTATCGGCACAAAGCCAAAGTCACTGGCATGAAAAATTGCGTGCGTAAAATAGTACGCATTAATATCCGTAAACCGGATTAAGTTAATCCGCTTGCCGAGACAACTAGATCGGATCAAATTCCGATAGGATGGGAGACGGTGGTTAAACCCGCCGAGATCAAGCGCATAACGAAGCTCTAGCATCCTATGCACCGGGACGCCACCAATGTAAAAATTGCCCGTATCGATTAGCTGTTGGGCAATCTGAAAATAATAATCACCGTTCGACACTCCAGTCCTTCTAAGCGTGGCTAGAAACAGCACCTGAGGCAGGAAGTCCTCTTCCTCACGTAACAGTCGATCTCTGAATGTTCCCGCGCAAGAAACACGCGCGATAAATTTGAGAAATCTCAATGGTCTCGGATCGTGCTCAAACGCGCTGGATCTCAGCAAATACATGGACAGCAGTGCGAGTTCGCCCATTGCCTGCTGTCGTTGTTCGTCAAGCTTATCCGGATTTTTCAGCGGATCGAAATTTTCCAAGTTTCGATCGATCCAGTCAACGGCGCGGCTTACAAACTGATAATATTGATCTACCATAGCCAACTTGGAAAGTATTTGGTCTGTCTGTCTGACTGGCAGACGCAACGCACACCTACTTGGAAGCGCGGGACGCCTAAATGGCGCCCCGCGCAACTTCCCTATCCGAAAAGCCACATATTCTACTTCACATTTGCTTTACGTAGACGCAATAGTTGAAGTTGCAGTACCACATTTGAGGCTCTTTCGCGTGCTTAGCATCCGCATTGGCCTCGATGATCTTGCCGACTAAGGAGTTGAGGTCCGTAACCCCCTTTGATTTCAAATCTTTAAGGAGAGCCGTTTTCCGTGCCTCAATAGTTACCTCGGTTGCCATTCGTTCCTCCACATTTGGTATATCACCGGTGAAGTCTACGTTGTCATGGTATCCTTTGGGTTGGCTTAGTCAAGCGATTAGGGGCTGGGGGCAGGGTATGTGCAATCTCTCTACGAAGATCTATTCACTGGTCATCAAACTCGCACCGCAGGGCAGTCCTTCGTAAATCACGATCGCCAACCGCCGCGGTCACCTGTTGGGAGGCCGTTGCGGTCGATACTGATTGTTATGTCTATCGTCAGGGGAGGGCGGAGGAAGCAGCGTTGCCGTTCGTGCCATGTTCGGAGCGCCTATGCCCATCTCGCACTGGGTTGGGAGACAGAGAAGCGTCCAGCAGGCTGAGATAGGTCGCCATCGCCTGCCGGCAGGATTCGGTCGGCCGTAACAAGGCCCGCCGAATCGACTTGGTGGAGCGCGTCGACGTGGGAGAAACCGATAATAGCCGGCGCAGGGTATGGGATGACGTCGGGCCGGTTCGCAATACGCCACGAAGTAAGCCCGAGAGCAGCGAACGCCGAGACAAAGCGTTGATCGCCGACCAAGGGCGAGGCAAAGGTGTATATCATCTGATTAGCAACGTTGCTGGTCTTCGCATTCTCCATAACATAGAGTGTCGCCAACGCCGCACCCAAACTGTGTCCTGTCACGGAGATCACCGCGCCCCCTCCCACCCCCTGAGAGGCGGCAAAACCGCGAGGGCGATGGCCGACGACGGCAGCAATTTGGGCGGCGAATCCGCCGGTCGGCTTCAGGGATACAGGTCGCGTTGGTAAGCGATTGGCGGGGCAACTCGCGGCGACCAGCAGTGCCACCAGCGGCAGGCTTCGCCGAGCCGGGTCGAGCGCCGTTTCCGCATCGTTGGCGACGGCCGCAGTGAAGCTTCGCGCCTCCGAACCAGGTTCGCACCATCATTTTGCGCGACGCGACACCATACCAGCTCAGGCAACCAATGTCAGCACTTGGCGCGGCTCCGTTCTCGGCTGGTGAAGCTGTAGAGAACGCCACTTAAGGTTGTAGACCAGGTAAAGGGGCGTGCAGGAATTGGATATGGTGCCATCCACAGTGTAGGCAAACTCATCGGCATCGTGCGTATATCGCGCTAAGAAACTCTGTTGAGGAACTTCGTTCTCGCCGTCAGTGTCGGAGTTTATTATGCCGACACTGACGGTTTCCGCGAGCGAGGCAGCCATCAGAGGAGTGAGCTGCGGCTTTTATGGATAGTCATACAAGCGCCCGCCTTTTTCGCGGCGCGATGAGCTGACGCGCCTTGAAGAGGGGTTCGCAGCTGCTCGAGAGCGGCCTAAATGATTCCGCGACTGACGTTTCGACGTTGCGATACGGCCAGCCACGAGTTCCTTGAGATGCTAGGAGACCGTTCAGTCGGCGAATGGCGCCGGCCAGTCTACGGTCGCTACGCGGGGGTGGAGACGGTCGACTCTATCAAGGATATTATTGCCAATCACGGCGACATAAGCATGTACAAGATAAGCATGCATGGGGCCGGCGGAGCGGCTGATGTTAGGACTTCGGAGATGGTAGGAAAACGCACAGGTTTGGCTGAAAGATGCCGTCGTTTTGCCTTTGTTGAATGGCAGCATAACTGGTCGCAGCCAGCTGCTACGCCGTGAATGCCCAAGAGCGATCGAGATACCAAAAAGCGTAGTAAAGCAGAATATTGGCTCCAAAGTTTTCTTGAACACGGTAGACAAGAGAGTTACACTATGTCAACTTATCTAAACATCACTTGGTGTCTGTAATGGTCAGGCGCCCAGAAGATCGCACTCCGGAGCCTCCATGTGGGGCGGCTGCGGAGCGCTTGAAGATGTTTGAGAATGCGCGCAAGCCGCTTCCCGTGCCACCGTCCGACGACAAAGACAAAGTAGAGAGAGACAAGAAAGACTCTGACGGGGCGACGGGTCAAAGTCCGTCGGTTGAAGAGGGCGAAGGCGATGAGAGGCAAGAATGACCCGCCGGCTGATCGCGGCAGGGTAAGACGCAAGTCTTCACAAGGAGGTAAGGCGATTAAGCGCCTGTTCCAGTACTTGGCGCAGCGTGATCGCGCGTTAAATGACGAAATCGTTTCCGCAGCTGTCGTCCCGAAATCGGCCCGCCCGCGACTAAACTTGACGACAGAAGCGCTGGGGGCGCCTACTGCCCCGGCAGATAGGCTTACCCGTTCTGCTCACCTGCGGCGTGGGACTGCGATCAAAGAAACACTTGCCGCCGAGCTAATCAGTGCGGCTATTCGGCCACAGTCAGTATTGGCGCCCGGCGCAGCAGCGCCGCCGACATGGCAGTCTCTCGGTCCTTCGGTCATTCCAAATGGTCAAACCTATGGGACCAACCGTGTTGAGGTTATCGGTCGGGTTGCGGCAATTGCTATTGATCCGTCGGACGCCCAGCATGTCCTGTGCGGAAGTGCGGCGGGCGGCATTTGGGAAAGCTTCAATGCCGGTGGGGCATGGTCGGCGCGCGGCGATCGGATGCCTTCTCTTGCAATTGGCTCCATAGCCTTCGATCCGCGTAATCCTCGAATTGTTTATGTTGGAAGCGGAGAAGGGAATTTCTACGCCAACCTGGGCGCGGGTGTGTATCGGTCATCGGATGGCGGAGCGACTTGGAGCGTCGTCGCTTCAAGTCCTTTCATTGGCGTGGGCTTTTTCGATCTTGTCGTTGATCCTGGCGATTCAGATGTGATTTACGCCGCCACAACAGATGGCTTTTTTGCATCAGCTGACGCAGGGGCCAGCTGGACGCAGAGACGAGCGGCGCGCTGTTGGAGCATAAGCCTGCATCCGAATGGCGGCCCGGCTGCAGAAATTCTTGCCACCTTCGATGATGGGCTATTTGTCTCCACAACGGGTGGAGAGACGCTCACGCCGGTGGCGCTGCCGGCAATGCCAAAAACTGGTTGGACCCGCGTTGTAGTCGACCGTGTGACGACAAGCCCTGACGTGGCCTATGTCTATGGCGCAGCAGGTAAATCTCCATTTTTGTGGCGGCGGTCTGGCACAACGTGGGAGCGAGTAACGAGCCTTCCGTCTCCTGCTATTAATGTCACTCAAGCGTGGTATGATTGGTACGTGGCGGCCTGCCCCGACAATCCAAACCAGGTTTTCCTAGGTGCGATCGACACATTTCGAGGTGACTTTGCCGACGGCAAATGGACGTGGGCGAACATCACTACTCAGGGCGACAATAGCATCCACCCAGACCAGCATTGCCTGGCTTTCTCCCCACGGGATTCGAGGACGATCTTTGCCGGCTGCGACGGGGGCATCTTTAGCTCGCCGAACAGTGGTGCGACATGGCGTGCGTTAAATAGCGGACTTGGCATCACCGAGATCTCTTATATCGCAGGTGACCCGACCACCTCAAGTTGGCTGATGGCAGGGACCCAGGACAATGGAACGCTGCGGTTTACGGGCGCTCCCTCGTGGGATCATATCGCGGACGGCGACGGGGGGGCTTGCGGCGTGAATCAACTCAATCCTAACGAGATTTACCACTCATATTACGACGTCAGCCTTGAGCGATCTAATGATAAAGGCAATAATTGGGTGGCGCTAAACCCGCCGAGTATGACCTCGCTCTTTTATCCTCCAGTTGGAGTATATGGTAGGACTGTTTGCATTGGAGGCGTATCGCTAATCATCACAAGAAATGGAGCACCTCCCTGGACCACCATTTCCCTTGGCCTGCAGCCAAACGATGTCGCAACCGCTATTCGCATGTTCGATGCCGACACGATTTACATAGGCACTCAGTTCGGGCAGCTGTCGAAAGCGAGTTGGACCAGCGGTAGCTGGGTGACCAGCCCTCTGGCGTCACCGTTTATGGGCTATATCAGCTCCGTTGGTCTTGATCCCCTCGATCCGCAGCGACTCTGGGTTACATCGACCCAAGTAGGGATTGGAAATGCCTCCGTCAGCCGTTCGGACGACGGGGGACGCACATGGATTTCCTCCGCTGTCGGCCTGCCACCTATTCCGAAAAACTCGGTCGTCGTGGACGCAACTGACAGCAACCGGGTGTGGGTTGCTACCGATATTGGCGTACATCAAAGCTTGGACATGGGCGCTTCGTGGGCACCTTTCAGCAATGGCCTCCCCAATGTTTTAGCAGCCGACCTGATGTTCCATAGGCAGGATCGCAAACTGATTTGTGGGACGCGCAGCCGAGGCGTGTGGGCCGTTCCCATAGCTGCTCAGGCGGTTGTTGGCGAGAACGGCCCGATCGCGTGAGGTCAGCTTTGTACATTGGAGACTATTGATGGACTTTGTCGAGAAGATTTTCGGTGTTTCTCCAGACGGCGGCGATGGCTCGACTGAGCTCTTGTACGTGCTGACCGGCCTTATCCTTGTCACGGTTCTGGGAGCATGGCGTGTTCGTCGGCGACGTAACCCTCGGGGATAAAGCCGTCGTTTTAATTAGCCACAATGTCAGTGTGTTCATGTCACCTGCGTCCGATCTGCAGCCGAAGGCACATCGATGAATTGACGACCAGGGGATGGAGGCTCTGCGTGCACTGATGCGGCGGATGGCGTTGCCATCGTAGCCCTTCTCGGCATTGACGAGACCGGTTTCTGGCACCTGTCCGAGAAGCGCCTGCCCGCCTTGCAGTCCGCGACCTGGCCGCCGGCGAGCATAAAAGGCGACGGGCCGCCACAGGCCGTAGGTTAGGGCATGGATATTGGTGGTGCGACTGTCGCGTGATCGGCCGATGGCCTGATTGTGCTCCCCCGGTTCGCCCGTCTTGGCGCGTTTCCTGTTCGTCAGGGCTGTGATGCGACGATAGCAATAGGTCGGGCGTGCGTCGATTAGGCGGCGAACCGGCTCCAAGAGCCCATCGTCGTCAGGTTTGCGATAAGGCTCGCGCGGCTTCACCAGGCGATGCACCTTGTCATGGAGATGGGAACGCGCCACCCCGAGAGTCTCGGCACCTGCCTTCATCGGGAACCGTCCCTCGGCTGCGACAAGTGCCGCAAGTTCAGTTTTTTTGACTCCGACCTGGCGCGTCTTTGAGGATCTCCACTTCCATGGTCTTGCGGCCGAGAAGCCGCTCGAGGTCGCGAACGCGCTCTTCAAGCCGCCGCACTTCTGAACTCCCGACCACAGATTCGTCCGATCCCACCGCAGCCGCTCCGCCTTCCTTCAATAAATGACGCCAACGATACAAGAGATTTGGCGCCACGCCCCGTCGTCGGGCGACAGAGGACACGGTCTCGCCCGGAAGGAAACTCTCCTCGATAATCTGCAGCTTCTGTTCAGTCGTCCAGTGTCGGTGCCGTACCTCACCGGTGATCAGTTCAATCCGTCGGTAGTCGTCAGCCATAAGCCTGTGCTTGAGGATATCCCCAAGCCTCCCGCATTAGGACGACTGTCCGGTCGAAATGGGGGCCAGTTCACCGGCGCACCGCCTGCCCGACTTCTGGAGGGCGTCCTAACCAAGTCGCCGAGAGACTTCGTCGAATTTGTCAATGGCGTGGGACGCTGGAGGTCTCTGGAAGGTTCAATTGTCCTCATGGGACTCGAATTGCATAAGCTGTATGGGAGGTCTGTCCGTCGCTATTGCAATTGCTAGCCGGATGGACACTCGTGAGCCGGAATTTCTCTCGAATACAGGTTGCGGCGGTGCTTACCTGGGCTAGGAGGCCGTCGCGGAACGCGAATTTGGACCTCGCCAAACCCGACGATCAAATCGACAAAAAATCCTAGGATCACACCCTCAAACAGAGGCAATTCCGGGTTGCTTTTCGGCTTGAAAATAGGACTAAATGCCTATAATCTGGGGTTGTCCAATCCCTGGAGTGCAACTCAATGTCTGGTCGTCAAGCCAAGGTCGTCACCGATTCAATGTTGCGCAAAATGTTGGCGTATACGCGCAAATCCTCACACCCAAAGCGGGACCGGGTGATCATCCTCCTCTCCTGTAAAGCCGGATTGAGGGCCTGTGAAATAGCTGGGTTGGAATGGTCCATGCTCCTTGATCCCAAGGGTAGGATTGGGAACCTGATCGTCATCGAGGATCGGATCGCGAAACGTCAGTCCGGACGACGAATTCCTCTGCATCCGAGTCTCAAGGGTGCGCTGTCTTTATTGAGAGAAGACGAGGGTGGCGACAGGCCCGTGGTCCTTTCCAACCGCGGCGGAGCAATGAAGCCCAATAGCATCGTCAATTGGTTTGTCGAGCTGTACCGCGAACTGAACTTTGAAGGGTGTTCGTCTCATTCGGGACGCCGGACATTCATAACGACGGCAGCGCGATCCGCGCACCGCGCGGGAGGATGTCTTCGCGACGTCCAGCTCCTCGCCGGTCATCGTTCGCTGTCGATGACACAGACCTACATCGACGGCGACACCGATGCCCAACGCCGCATCGTTTCCATGATCTGAGATAGCGACGATGTCTGACCGAGACGACGATGTCCGAAGACCGATTTCGCGTGCGCGCACCTTGAGGATGGCGGTCGCCGAGAAGATCCTGGCGCCATTCAATCAAGGAGATTTGGATAGCCTTTGTGGGATCTATTGCGTCATGAACGCGGTCCGATTTCTCTACCCGGAGTTGGGACGTCAGAGGTCGATTGGCCTTTTCCAAGTCCTGTCAGAGAGCCTGACGACAAACCGGGTGACTGCGCATGAGACTGTCGGACTGGGTATCGAAATTCCGACCGTCCATGCCCTCATCGAGGCTGCCTGCGGCTACCTCTTGGAGGTACTCGAGACGTCGATCATCGCTGCGACATTGACGTCGAAATTCCGTCGGTTCGATGATCTATGGGCCGCGTTGAGTGAGGGCCTGGATGACGATCAAGTCGCGATCATCGGTCTCTCTGGTCGCCACGATCATTGGACGGTCGCCTATCGGATGACCGCGAGAACGATCCGGTTGTTCGACTCCGACTCGATGAAGGTTTTGCAGCGGGCGCGGTGCTCGCTCCGGGATCGGAGAGTTCCTTACCAGATTGATCCGGACGAGATCATTCTCGTTCGAAGGGGAGGGGGAGTTGATAGTAAAATCTAGTAGGATTTCGGGTGATCGTTCCCTCAGTGTGAAATGTCACTTTTACACTGAGACCATCATCGCGAGCGAGCCAGCTACAGGTACCAGGACGGGACTTGCACGGTGACACTGGACGAGTACCTCACCTATCGGGAAATGGTCAGGGAGCTTGATCCAGACACGTTGGAACGCGTGAAGACAAAGTCCGCGCCGACCGATGCAACGGATTTTGCACTCCGGGTGTCATACGTGATCCTGAACAGTGGAATGAGGTGGACGGTAGCAAAGGACATCTGGACACGGATGAAACCGACTCTGGTCGAGACAGGAGAGGTTGGCGAAACCTTCGGTCATCCAGGAAAGAGAAAGGCCATTAACTTTGTGATGTCGAACCGGTCGGAGCTTTTCCGGGACTTTAAGTCTGCGTGGGCAAAGGGGCCGGAGGAGGTGATCGAGTTTTGCGTGGGCCTCCCGTATGTCGGCGAGATCACGAAATATCACTTAGCAAAGAACGTTGGCGTCGACACCGCAAAACCAGACGTATGGCTAGAGAGGGTTGCGACGAACTCGGGTGAGGCGGTTCAGGAACTGTGCTCGCGATTGTCAAATCTAGCGGGAGACAGTGTCTCTACGGTCGACTACGTGATTTGGAAGACATGTCAGCAAGGATGGTGGCGCCCAAAAGCGTTGCTAGACTCCGACCTCTAAGCCCCTGATCGCGCCAACGCAGGCTAATCGCTCTTGAACTCACCCAAAGCGGCTGCTTTGTGCCGCAAAGTCGGCGGTTGAAGCTGGCTCGGCCGCCGAGGCTTCCATTCTTTTGCAGATGGTTTAGCTGGCCGCCTACGGATTTTTGGGTTGATAGAAGATGGCATCGAGCATCGCGGCTCGACACTCCCAAAGTTGCCCCTCGTCGGTTTCCGGTTTGTCGGTGTTGTACCAGTCCGATGCTCGGATCACTTCCACAACACGCTCCCAATAGTTGTCCAGGGTGAGGGTCGTTTTGGCGAAGCTCATCTCCTTGGCCGCGGCGTCGATGTTCGGGTCGGAGATGCACAGGAAGATGTCAGGTCGCTTCATGGCCAATAGGCGCGAGGCCGTTGGCACCCCTCCGACCCGATGCGAGTTGGCGAACGCCTTGAGGAATAGACGCACAAAGCGAACGAAGTGTTCTTTCGTGACATCTCCTTTCTGGGGGATGCTGTCGACCGCACGAGCCAGAGAGCGATCGTTCTCCGAGATGCGATTCTTGAAATCTCCGGCGCCGCTCATCGAGCCGAACGATCCCCAGTCCTGATCAAGTTCGTCATCACCAGCCTTTTCGCGCTGACCGATGACGCCTCCTAACGCCTTACGTTGAAGCGTGCTTAGATCCCGAAATGACCGAGCAGCCAATAGCCAAGTCTGGGCAGTCCGAAGCAGCTCGAGGCTTTCGTCAACATCGTGGTAACTCGGTCGCCTCACGGCGCTGACGTAACTCGTCCAATCCATATCGATTAACGGCGATGTGAGGCCTTCGAGGCTTGGGAGAGGTACCTCGCTGAGCGGATCGCGAGGCAGACGAGGTTTGCGCGCTGTGAGCTTCCAACTAGCGCGGTACCGCCGCGCGAGGTCCGGCTTGACGCTCTTTCCGAGCCTCGCGCTGCGCGCTGTGAACGAAAAAATTTCGGCTAGAACATTGTCGTCGACTGAACCAGTGATCAAGACTGATGCCTCATGGTTCTTGCCAAGGCCACCGTGGGTAAAGTTCGCGCTACCGATAATTGCCGCCGCCCGCTTTCCAGAGCGGAAGCCATAAACTTTCGGATGGTAGGTCCCTCCCGGAAATTCCGTGACGACGTAGCTTCCGTCGACCCCGACGAGAGAATCGACAAGGTCGGGATCGGTTTGGGCGAACGCAAGACCAAAGGTTACGGCCCTGATTTTGGACGATTGAGACAGAAGCTTTTTGGCGAGCGATGTGGAGGTGCCCCAGGCGATCGCCCAATGAAATTCATCGTGCTCCGCGATGAGCCGCGCTATGGCACGCTCGACAGCATTTCCCGTCAGAAACTCGACTTCCACCGGCGCGTCCCCCAAAAGCTTTTAACGAGTCTGCCATAGAGGCGGATTATCCATCTAGTGGCAAAGGAAGCTTATCCCGAACCGTAAGAGGGCAACTTAGGCGGGGAGGAGCTCCGTGCGAATGGGGCCGTCAAAAGTCCTTCTTCATTTCCTTTGTGCCAGGCATGCTTCCTGCTTGCATAGCAAGCATCTTGACGGAGTTTTTGCATATCCCATCGAGCTCGCTTGAAAATTCCCGCGTAACTGAAGCATTCAATAACTTGTCTAGATAGGATTTGATATTTTTTATGCCGTCCAGGCTCAGGTATTGATGATCGTAGCGCCAGAGTGGATAGGCGGCAGTCGAATTATCCCATATTTGATTCGGGGACATTCCGTTGGAAGACGTAACGATCCGTTGCTCAATAGTTTTTATATCCAACCTGGCCTCCTCCATCATCGAATCGTCCACATATTTCCTCTGGTATTGAGTTCTGTTTTCATAGCAAATTGATACCAGCTTGTAGGCTCCATAAAAGTCACTGAGGATATCAGCTGGGTCCGACAATCTCGCCTCGAGTGAAGATTTTGCTTGGGAACTTTTAGAGGCAGCCTCGTTAAGTTTGGAGACCAGGGCATCGGACTGGTCAACCATCCCGTCGAGGAGGGTTTCAAGGGCGATCAACCCATCCGACAGGGATGCCATGACGACCAGATCGTCCAATTTTAGAGGCCCGCCGTAGAAGCCAAGGCTAGGGTCGATGAACATGTCCCCAGGGTTGTAAGCGAAGATTTCCGACAATGCCTCTCTTGTGGTACTTTTAGACTTAAGTGCGCAGTTCGAAAAACCCTGTTCGATCTCATGCCGCTTATCTGAAGACAGACTCAGTTTTACCAGCATATCTCCAGAGCTGTATGTCGGATTGTTTATGTTTGCACGCTTAACTCTGTCCAGCATCCATGAGCCAATTTTGTCAGATACGCTCTGGGATATTTCGGCGTACGCTCTTTTATCGAGAGCGTATGTCGTAAATATATTGGCAAGAGTTTTGTGACCAAGAAAGCGACAAAACTCTGAGTCGCTCGTCATTTCTCCGTATATTACGCTATTTTCGTCGGAAAATTGTTCGCCGCCTTCATTCTGGACCAACGACCCAAGCTTTGCCATATCTGCATTTGCAGCTGGGGAGGCGTGACCAACGTCGGCAATCCTTGCCGGGCATAGGGCTTTGAAGTTTTCGATTGCCAAATCGTAGTCTGACTGATGCTCTACCGACGTCTCACCGCCCTCAGCCTCGAGGTCGTAGGGTAGGTCACCGTCCACCGCGGGGCCTTTGAATGTGAGTTGATGGCCCCACACGTCGGTGAATTTGCCCGTCTCGCAGTTGGCCTTGATATTGGCCTGGATCTTGACCTCGGCGAGCGTCTTATCAACGCATTGCTCGCTGTCGTCCAGATTGTACTCCACGCAAAATTCCTTGGCGTTTTCGCGGGTATGTTCCAGGGAAATCACGGCCTCATTGGAATCGATGCCAGATCGTCCAGTGATAGTGACCTCCATTCCCGCCCTCGATCCATATGACAGCCGATCGCTATTGATGGATGTCTGCGGATCACTTCCGCCCGCATAGACTTGGCTAACGCTCGGGCCGAATGCCATCTCAGCGACAACCAAGGCCACTGCGCCAATTCGATTCAAGATCGTCATTTTGCCCGCCCGAAAGTCGGTGATGGTTGCAACCTCTCCAGCAACCCTTGCGCTAAATAGGGGACTGTCAGTCCGTCGATTGTCAAGCCGTTTGTACTGCTTCTTGCTCACGATGAATGTGCGCAAGATCATTGGCTGGAACCTTCGCAGACTGCGTGTCGCTCAGGGTTTGTCGCAAGAACGGTTGGCGCTGGCAGCCGAAATCGATCGGTCATATGTGGGGAGGGTCGAGCGCGGTTCTGAGAACGTCACCATTGATAAGCTGGAGGCAATGGCCACAATACTGGGCGTCCCGGCTGCGGACCTCCTAGTTGAACCTCCAAAGGGTGCTCGCGAGCCGTCTCCGCTTTCTTCGGGCAGAAAGCCTAAGACTCCATAACCGTTGGATGAGGAGCGCTGCAAAAGACCAGGGTGGAGCTCTCCACCGTGGACGGGGCAACCGTAGATTTCCTGCGCCACGATCCTCAGTTGTGATGAAACAGTTGGCTGTATGGTCTGCTTTTTGGCTTGAATATAGGAATATTATCCTATATCTTGATCCTAGGCGGGGAGCCTGGATGTCAGGTCCGATGACGTCTTTGAATATCGCGGCTGAAGAACCCCTCGTTTGAATTATTGCGTCGACGCCAGTTCGCGTACGACGGCTATTTCACTTCAATTCGAAACGGGATGGAAACTGACCGGTATCTGGCCGGCCAGAGCCCCCCTCTCGTCCAAAGAAAGGGAAAGACCATGACGAACCAGAAGCGAGAAACTCTGTTCGGGGAAGCCAATGAAATCAGCCAGCCGCTTGACGAGACGGTGCTTAGGATCAGGCTGTTGAACGACGACCTGAGAACCCGACGCCTTGACGGGATCGTTGTCATTACCGATGGGATAGCCGCCCTCGGTCCTTCAACGATCAGAGACATCATCTCGGCCATCACGGTCTTCGATGGTTTCACTCCCGAGAATGATCCCTACGGCGAGCACGATTGTGCGGTCATGGCGGTTAGCGCCATCAAAATTATTTGGAAGATCGACTACTACGACCTAACCCGCCAATATCATTCTTCCGATCCGTCCGATCGAAACGTCACGTCGAGGGTGATGACGGTCATGCGGGCCGATGAGTACTGACCCTGTCACGGGCTTCCGCCGAGATTGAGGACAGGCGGAGGCTAATAGGATCTGTGCTTCGACAGCGATCGACGATGTTCAAGCCGAGACGAAAGCCGAAAAAAGTCTATCCGTACGCCGACCGCTACGGAGAAGACGGCCGGCGGCTACACGGCCTCTGATACGGTGACTGTGGCTTGGCGACCTGGGCGCCGAGACTGGGTGAAGCGGATCAAGGTCGCTGCGATAGTCCTGGCCGTCATTGCGATAGTTCTGCAGCTCTGATCGTCATCGTCATAAGAGCGTTGCCGCACTGAAAGGGACGCGGGGAGGGCGACATGCTGTCGGAGTGCGAACGAAGGGGCGCGCTGAGAGGGCTTCAATCGATAGCAAGAGGTAGGCTGGCGCAGTCAGAGCTTGGGCGCTTCACGGGTCCGGGCCAACTTAGCGATCTCCATTCCAAGTTCTATAAAGGCGGAACGCACCTTGGTTGGTGTGAGAATGCCCGTACGGACCTCCAGCCTTGCAGGCACCCCTGAGATCAGAAACTCGAAGAGGATACACTCTTCCTTCGGAGTGGCGACCAGCGACTCGCACAATCCGCTGAAACGTTTCATCGCCGCGGCCGTGTATTTTTCGATATTGACTACCGCCGTTACCGCCAAAGTTCCTCCTCGGGCTATAATATGACTCAACTGGCGAGATTCCAAGATGGACCATGGTCCTTTGGAGCTTAACAGCATCACCGGAACCTGAAAGACTAAACCGCCTGTGGACGTCTTGACGCAAAAGAAAAATAACTGCTCACGGGGAAGATTGCAGTCTTGTGCCTTTGGCAGAAAATATTCTGCAGGGGCTTCTCAGTGTAAAAGACTAATTTCACACTAAGTCCGGTTCATCCCGATCGACCGTCGTGCCTGAAAGGCGATCTCGTGTCTGGAGGTCCGCCACCAACTGTAATTTCATAGAAGTTGGTGGCATGCATGCCGTCTTGCTGTAGGAAACTCGCCAATCAGGGCTTCCCGCCGAGTGTCTTGCCGAGCATGGTGATTTGCAACTGCCGACTTCTGGAGCAAGGGCGTTTCGATGTCAGAGAATGTTGACTCATCCAGGCTAGACCCTGAGCCGTCAGGAATAGATCAGGAACAGGGTTTAGCGGGTCATGAGGCCCCACCTGTTCCGGAACTCGACCGAAAGGTCATCCGAAAAAGCAGAGCGCAGGCCGCAAAGCTATCGAAACGACTAGTCCGTGATCGAGTCAAAGACATACTGCTTGCGAGGCCTTCAGGGTCACGGCCTGCGGATCAAGTCCTTGCGCGTGCAGTCGATTTATATCGCGAAGGACGAATTGACAGTCGGAAGTTGAAGGCGGCCATCGCGCAACTTGAAACCAATCTTCGGAACGATACCCCCGATCTCATTGTACTGCGTGCTCCCAGAACCGTTTCGGCTAAGCCAACGACAGTCGGGCTAATGGTTTACGAAACTCGCGCGATCTTGGAAGGTGAACAGCAGTTTATCTCAGCAATGAATCACAGCGTGGTACTGACCGAGAATAGGATCATTTTCATATCGGGGTTGCTGCCAGGAGGAACGCGGCCGCATCTCTTCGAGCGTGTTTTTGAACGCAGTGGCTCGCAGCGAACTCTGGCGGACGTCCAACTCCACCTCTCCGCTCTTTGGCCGACGCTTATCTGGATGAGAACCGAGCAAAGAGGGCAGGGCCGAGGTAGTCCGCTGAAGGCTATGATGACCCCCTTCGGTGACGGACTCCTTTTCGGAAATCTTCAGAAAGTGACTGTTCCCCCGGCCGGTCCGACGGTTGCAATTGTCAGCGCTCTCGGCCAGCAAACTCGTGAGCTGCGCGACTACTACGGAGATCTTGATGGCAATCGCTTGTGGGCGATGACTAACACTTTTGTGGATGGGCGACTGTTGTCGCCAGATCTGGCGCAACTGCGGGATATGCTGCATCGTTACATGAGGGCCTACAGCGATGTCATAGCAGACAATAACTGGCGGTGGCGTATTGGATTGGGCGAGAAAGATCCCGCGGTGGCGATGGTAGCAAGAACTTTCCGTTTGACCGTTCCACATAACGCTCGCAGAAGCGCGGCCCTAGCCAACCTGGAGGCGATTGTGACATCGGATCCATGGCAGAAAGTAGCTGAAAAAAGCCTCTCTAATCAGGCGGAACGACAGTACCGTCATCTCGCGAGCGTTCCCTAGGACCTTAGTTCCAATCCGCCTTGGTCGTCGCTCGTGCTGCTAGCATGCTTAAAGCAGCGATAGGTTGCGCCGCGAAATTAGCCAGAAAATTCGAACCTTTGATCCAGACTGACGAAATTTGATGTCGTCCGGCATTGGCTCGGCTTGCCAGCCATTTTCTTTACCTCTCTTGTTGTCAGTATGGCAGAAGTATCGAGCCTGTCGTGAGCGCAAGAGCGACAAGGCGGCTCAGATGGGGAGGAGAATAGATGGCGCAGGATAATCAACCGGCCGCTTCGGTTTATAAGCACGGCCAAGAGTCTGTGCAGCGCCCCGACGCGGGCGTTGAAGCCCAGTTCTCGAACAAGAAGGCACCGAAAACCTACCGCTACGACTCCAGCCTTGCGCCCGAACTTTCGTGGGACGAGAGTGCTGACCGCGCCTTTTCCGAATGGTTGCTAACCCTGGTCGCGGACTCGGCGGAAAAGGGCGAAGCCAAGGTTTTCTCCTTCCCGCATGTATGGGCGGGCAACGGCGAGAGTTTTGCTTCGCTGTCACAATGCGTCGCCCGCCTACGCAGCCTGACAAAGCCCTTCCTGAATTGGACGGGCAAGGCCGAGCGCCAGCAGGTCACGGTGCCGACGCTGCCTCTGTTCGTGCACGAACGCCATTCCACACAGGCGATCCTGGAAACACTGACGTCCCATAAGGCGCTCGGCACTAATCTCGACTTGTTCGGCGATACCAATCTTGATGTTGCCGACAAGCTGGACGCCTACGAACACAAGGGGCCATGGACAAACCGTCTCATCCTTGGCGACTCGTTGCAGGTCATGAACTCGCTTGTTGAATACGAGGGCATGGGCGGTCAGGCACAGATGATCTATTTCGATCCGCCCTACGGTGTAAAATTCGGATCGAACTTTCAACCGTTCGTGCGCAAGAATAGCGTGAAGCACGGATCGGATGACGAAATGATCCGCGAACCCGAAATGGTGAAAGCGTATCGGGACACATGGGAATTGGGCCTGCACTCATATCTCACCTACCTGCGGGACCGGGTCACGTTTGCGCGAGAGCTTCTGACGGAATCCGGCTCGATCTTCGTCCAAATTTCCGACGACAACGTCCATCACGTTCGCGAAGTCCTTGACGAAGTTTTCCCGGATGGCTTCGTTTCGCAGATCAGTTTTCAGACCACGTCTGGGTTTGACTCGTCAACGCTGCCGACGGTTGGCGACTTTCTGCTTTGGTATGCAAAGGACCCTGCGCGGGTTCGCTACAACAAAGTGTTCCAACCGCAACCCGTCGAACCCGGCAAAGGAAATGCACGATGGGTCCTTCTGCCCGATGGCACCTACCGAGGCGTTAAGGCAGCGGAGGTAAGGGGCGAGGAACCAATCCCAGAAGGGGCGAGGCTTTACAAGCCCGACAATATCCAGTCCCAAGGTGCATCATCCCAGCCACAGCCTTTCAAGTACAAAGGAAAGACCTACACGCCAGGAGCAAACTCGCACTGGAAGGCCAACTTCCCCTTAGGCATGGAGCGGCTCGCCCAAGCTGGGCGCATCCACGTCGCTGCGAACAGCATTCAATACATTCGGTTCGCCGACGATTTTCCGTTCCAGCAGGTTGGGAATATTTGGACTGACACGGCCACCGGCAACTTCACTGATGAAAAGGTCTATGTCGTCCAGACCGGTGTAAAGGTCGTGGAACGCTGCATCCACATGACCACCGATCCCGGCGACTTGGTGTTGGACATCACCTGCGGTTCGGGAACGACCGCCTACGTATCGGAGATGTGGGGGCGGCGCTGGATCACCGTGGACACGTCTCGCGTTCCTGTTGCACTGGCCCGGCAGCGGCTGCTGACCAGCACCTTCCCCTGGTATCGCTTAAAGGAGCCCGTGAAAGGTCCGGCTGGGGGCTTTGTCTACGAGCGCAAGCGCAACAAGAAAGGGGAGGAAGTTGGGAGTCTCGTGCCGCGCATCACCCTCAAATCCATCGCCAACGACGAGGACCCCAAGATGGAGGTTCTTGTTGATCGGACGGAGGTCAACGAGAAAATCACGCGGGTTTGTGGACCTTTCACGGTAGAGGCCACCATTCAGGCCGCAATGAGCCTCGAGGAGGATTCTGGCGTTCCGGCGCCCCATGCAATTTTGGACAACCCACGCGCCTATCTCGACCGCATGATCCAAGTGCTACGGCAGAGCAAGACATTGCAACTGCCCGGGAATGTTACGCTGCAACTGGAATCCATAAGCCCGCTCGCCGATCGCGAATATCTTCACGCCGAAGGCGTTGCAAAGAACGGCACCGACAAACGCATTGCGTTTGTGTTTGGTCCCGAGGACGGTGCCATCGGCTCGCAATACGTGTACGACGCACATACCGAGGCGTTGCAGCAAGGCTTCCAGCAGCTTTTCCTGTTCGGCTTCGCCATTGACCCGAAGGCGCGCGAAATGCTCGGCAGGCTCAAGGTGCCGACGACCTACGTGTCAGTGACGCCCGACGTTGTGATGTCGGACCTGCTCAAGACCGCCAAGACGAGCGAAATCTTCTCCATCACCGGCCTGCCCGACGTGGCGCTCGAGCCGGCCGGGAAGGAGAAGGATGGAACGTCGCTACATCGCGTCGTCGTGAAGGGCCTCGATATTTTTCGCCCCGATACGATGGAGACGGAAGAGGTCGCGGCCGAAAACCTGCCGTGCTGGATGCTCGATAGCAACTACAACGGCATGGTGTTCATGGCGACACAGGTATTCTTCCCTAAGACTAGCGCGTGGGACAACCTGCAAAAATCGCTTAAAGGCCAGTTCAGCGACGGCGTATGGGAGCACCTAGCAGGGACGGTCAGCGAACCGTTCATTCTTGGCGACAAGAAGCGCATCGCAGTCAAAGCCATCGACGAGCGCGGCAATGAACTGATGGTTGTCAAGACGGTGGAAGGAGGACAATGATGCCCGCCGCCCCCCAGCCGCAGGAACTGCCTATCACCGTCGCCGAGGTTGACTCGCCGATCATCAATTCGCCGTTCCGCGAGCCTATCTATCATTGGGCCATCGAGCGTGGGAAGCCGCCGGTAAAGGTGGAAGGCCGTCGCCGCGCTAGCTATTTCTACCGCGTCCCAGAACACGCCGGGCGCGGCCGAAAGAGCAAGAAGCAGGCCGAACTGTTCGACGACGCGAAGGGCGAGGAGGTTGAGCTTGAAATCGTCAACATCATCCGCGAGCGCGTAAAGGAATGGCGGGAGGGCAGCCGTTCCGGCGGTGTCGCCTATGACGGTGCGTCGCAGATCACCAAGGAGCTTCTGGAACTCTGGCGCAGCAGCGACCGCATGCAGCGGCTTTTCTTCGCACAGATCGAAGCGGCCGAGACGATCACCTTTCTCGCCGAAGCTGCCGAAATCTATCGCAAGGGTCTGCCCGAAATCCCAAAGGACGAACCCGGCGTTGAATCCAAGGCAGCCGGCGTTCGCGCCTTCGTTCGCCATGCCTGCAAAATGGCGACCGGCTCGGGCAAAACTACCGTCATGGGCATGCTGGCCGGCTGGTCCATCCTCAACAGTGTCGCATCCCCGCGCGACGATCGCTTCTCGGATACCATCCTGATCATCTGCCCGAACGTCACCATCCGCGAACGCTTGCAGGAACTGGACCCCGCTCTCGGGGACCTGTCACTTTACAGAACCCGGCAGTTGGTCCCGGTTCACCGGATGGAAGACCTGCGGCGCGGTGAGGTGATGATCGCCAACTGGCACCGCCTTGCGAAGAAGGAAACCAACAGCGTCAACGGAGACTCCGCCAAGGTCGTGAAGACCGGCGATCCCGTCGAAGTTGTCAAGAACGCTGGCAAGGCCAACGAAACAATCGAAACCAAGTACTTTGAATCCGACGCCGCCTGGTTCAAGCGCATCCGCCGCGAGCTTGGTAGCGGCAAGGGCCGCAGCTCGCGCTGGCTAATCTTCAACGACGAGGCGCATCACGCCTATCGGCGCGGTGACGCCGCCACCGAAGAATCGCTTGACGAGGACAAAGACCTCGCAAGCAAGAATGAACGTGAGGCAACGATCTGGATTGAAGGACTAGATCGGATCAACAAGCTTGCAGGTGGTAGCCGTCGACGTGGCATCCATCTTTGTGTCGATCTATCGGCGACGCCCTTCTTTATTCAGGGTTCTGGCAACGAAGTCGGCAAGCCGTTTCCCTGGGTCGTTGCCGACTTTAGCCTTCTTGACGCCATCGAGTCCGGCCTCGTGAAGATTCCCCAACTACCAGCCCGCGATACGACGGGGACCGACGAGGCGGCCTATTTCAACATTTGGCGATGGGTGCAGGCCAAAGCCAAGGAAGATGGTTACGGAACCGAGATCACGCCGCAATTGGTCATGAATTACGCCAGCGCTCCAATCAACTTATTGGCGAATGATTGGCACCAGAGATTTCAAGATTGGGATCGGTTTTCAAAGCAGCAGCAGAAACATCCTGTCCCGCCGGTCTTCATCGTCGTGTGCCGTGATACTGCTGTCGCGCGCGAGGTTCATTCCTGGCTGGCCAACGGCAACGACAGCTATGGTACGTCCCCGCCTTGGTTTCGCAACACTCCTGGTCACGAGGTGACCGTACGCGTCGATTCAAAGGTGATCGAAGACATTGAAGCGGGCGGCACCAAGGACGAGACGCGGCGGCTACGCTTTATCCTGGACACCGTCGGGAAGGCGGAATGGCTCGGCGGCAAAGTACCGGAGGAATGGTCAGAGCTGGTGCGCAAGCACAATGACAAGGTTGCCGCCGACGACAATGACGGCACCCTCAAATGGATTGACGAGCGAATTCCGCCTGGGCGGGACGTTCGATGCATCGTCTCAGTTGCGATGCTTGCCGAAGGTTGGGACGCAAATACGGTTACTCATATCGTTGGCCTGCGCCCGTTTGGATCGCAGCTGCTATGCGAGCAGGTCGTTGGCCGCGCCCTTAGGCGCAAGAGCTACGCTCTCAACGAAGAGACGCAGATGTTCGCTGAAGAAACGGCCAAGGTTTTCGGAGTTCCCTTTGAATTAGTTCCATTCAAGGTAGCACCAGCTGGACCCCAGCCCCCGCAGCCCGAGCCCAACCACATTTATACGGTGCCCGAGAAGTCGGAATTCGAAATAACTTTTCCAATTGTTGCAGGATATCATCAGTCGGGTAGTCTCGAGGTTTCTGTCGATTGGAGCCAAGTCTCAAAGGTCACCCTCGATCCAGCGCGAATCCCGCAAGTCGTCGAATTGACGCCGTTGACCAATCCGGGCGTCGCCCTTGCTCGAGATAATCCGGGGGAAAAGCCTGTCCTTTCACTAAAGGAGTGGCGCACCTTGTTCCGCGATCAGCAAGTTGCCTTCCGTCTCGCTCGCGAAATCTGTGTCAGATGGGTCGAGGACAACGGGGCAGACGCAGTTCCAATGCAGCAGCTTTTCCCTCGCGTTGCTTTCGCTGTTAAGCGATTCCTGGCGGAGAAGCTGGTGCTGTTAGGAGATAGTCAGCCCTGCGACGTGTTGCTGGTCGGCCAATATGTCCAAGCGGCCGTCAGCGCGATGTTCGACGCGATCAAGAAGGGCACCACAACTTCTGTTAGCGAGGTCGCTATTGTTCCGCACGGCGCTGCTGGGCAAGGCGGTACTGATCATATAGATTTCCCCACGATCAAACCTATTCAAGTTGCAAATCGCTGCCATCTAAATGCAATGGTTGCCGATACCCAAAAATGGGAGCAAATAGCGGGCTTTGTTCTGGATACGCATGCGGGTGTCAAAAGATGGGTCAAAAACGAGCGTCTTGGGTTTTATATTCGCTACCGACGCAACGGTTTACCGGCTCGTTATATTCCAGACTTTATCGTCGTGACTGACACGGACCAGAATGTAATTGTCGAGATCAAAGGACAAATGACCGACAATGCGGATGCAAAGGCTAAGGCCGCAGATCGATGGGTCAAGGCAGTAAACCGGCTTGGTCAGCATGGGACATGGCATTACATCCTTGTCACTGAACCGGGGCGACTTGGCTTGACGCTTAACGCATTTACGCAGGCCGCTTGGGACGAAGGTGTGTTCGAGTTGACATAGTCTCTCCCTGTGGGCGGGCTATCCTTCCTGGGCAATGGATTAAAGTGGTGCGACGACTTGGGTGCGACGACTTGGGTGCGATGACTTGGGTGCGTTGAGTCGGGCAAAGGGGGCGGCATAATGTTTTACTCTGGACTAGCCGGGGCGATCCTATGGCTTTGACCGCTGCGCAGGACGCCGCTGTAGCGCATGCCGGCGCTAATCTCCAACTTATCGCATGCGCGGGCTCGGGGAAAACCGAGGTTGTGGCGCGCCATATAGCGCGGCTTCTGCTGCCAGCTGACAAGGGCGGCGAGGGCTTGCTGCCTCGCAACGTCGTTGCGTTTACGTTCACCGAAAAGGCCGCGGCAGAGCTTAAACACCGGATCATCGAACGATGCCGAGAGGACCAACCGGAACTTGTCGGCATGGCCGACATGTATATCGGCACGATTCATGGATTCTGCCTCGATCTTCTGCGAACCGAGGTTCCAGAGTTTCTCAAGTATGAGGTGTTAAACGAGGTTCAGCAGGTTCTTTTCGTCAACCGCTATGCGGCACGCAGCGGGCTCAACGCGACTTCGCTGCTCAACGGTACTCCGTTAAAGCGTTACGTCGACACTAAGCTGTACATCGACGCGCTGTCCATTCTGCGCGAGTCTACTGTCGATTGGGCGAGGTTGGCGGGGTCGAGCATTGCCCAGGGGTTGGTCGAGTACGAGCAGCTTCTTAGGGAAAAGGGGTACTTTGACTATTCCTCAATTTTGAAGGAGGCGGTCGAGGCGTTGCGGTCGATCCCTGCATTGCGCGAGCGGGTGCGCAATCGGCTACGGGTCGTCATTGTGGACGAGTATCAGGATGTCAACCCCATTCAGGAGAGCCTTGTCCAAGAGCTTCATTCACTCGGTTCATCGATCCGAGTGGTCGGCGACGACGACCAGACCATTTTCCAGTTCAGAGGGAGTGATGTTTCCAACATTCTGAACTTTGCAGCGCGTTATCCAGTGTGTGAGACGATCCGCCTGGAAGATAATTTCCGTTCAACTGTTGGTATCTCGGACGTGGCTCGACTAGTGATCGAGAAGAACCCGGACCGATTGCCGAAAATGATGCGCTCTGCTGAGGTTCAGGAATACGAAGCGGGCGACATAGTCGCGCTTCAATTGGGTTCGCCCGATGAGGAGGCCGCATACATTGCAGACACCTGTAAGGTTCTACGCGGCAGCTTGATCAACGAAGGCTCGGGCGAGCGACCGATCTCTTGGTCGGATATGGCAGTGCTTGTGCGGATCAATCGAATGGCAGACCCCATTCGACAGGCGCTTCGGAAAGCCGGCATTCCTTTTGTTTCGGTAGGAATGAGCACCCTCTTCGATGCATTGGAAGCGGAGGCTGCGCGGCAGCTCTTCTATCTTATGGCTGGCGAAGCGGATCGCGATACCGTCATCGCGGCGTGGCGCAGTGCCGATCTCGGTATTCCGGAAGAGACGATAGCCAAGGCGGTGGACGAAGCGGTCACGACCCGCGAACGCATGGCCGTCGAAGACAATTCTGTGCGGTTCTCAGTTTACAATATCCAACGTCAGTTCATAGGTTTTCTCGAGCGTATTGGGCTGCGAGAAGAGACCATCCCGGGCGGGCGCGGGGAGGTAACCTTTTACAATCTGGCGAAGTTTAGCCAAGCCATCTCGGACTTTGAAGCTATCTATTTCCATTCGCGCCCTGTTGCAAAGTACGAGTCATTTGCGGCGTTTCTCCGTCATCAGGCCGAAGGCGCCTATGGTGAATCGTCTGGGCAGGACGAGAGATTTGTCTCGCCCGATGCCGTGCAAATACTGACCATCCACCGGGCTAAGGGCCTTCAATGGCCTGTCGTGTTTGTGCCTCAGCTTGTGCGTAATCGCTTCCCGGCATCCAAGCGTGGTGGACGAACAATCTGGCACCTGCTTCCGGATCGCTGCATTGGTAGCCAGAACCGCTTTGCGAATGCGCCCGAAGATGAACGTCGGCTCTTCTATGTAGCCGTAACGCGAAGTCAGAAGCATCTTCACCTGACGACCGCTCCGACGCCGGGGAGCACCTTATACGTCCGTCCGTCCGATCTCTGGCACAACGTCCTCGAGTCGCGCTACGTGAAGCGCTTGCGCCAAACATTCGACGCGCGGGAGCGCGGTGAACCGCGCGCAAAGACTTCGATTGCTAACGTCAATTTGACCTTTTCGGACATGCGCTACTTTTTCGAGTGTCCGTACCAATTTAAGATGCGCACCCTCTACGGGTTCAATGCTCCTCTCGCCGAGGCGCTAGGTTATGGAAAGTCGCTCCACGATGCCTTAGCCGAACTGCACGCTCGAGCAATAGCAGGCGAAACTTTCAATCCGAGCGACGCCGACGCATTGGTGGATCGTCACTTGCGTTTGCCTTACGCCTATCCTGCCCTGGCCGATACGATGCGGCAATCAGCGAAACGAACCGTTGCGGACTACATTACTGCCCGCCACTCCGAGTTTGACAAACTTGAGCACAGCGAGAAAGCAATCGAAGTCGCCTTAGAAAACGGGGTTACCGTTGCCGGACGTATCGATCTGGTGCGGCGGCGTGACACAAATGAGGTGGCAATCGTCGACCTGAAGTCGACGCAACGGGCTCAGGCTGAAGAACTCACAGAAGCGCAACTGCATATCTATGCGCTGGGTTACAAGGAACTCACTGGCCGCAACGCCGACTTTGTTGAGACCTACGAACTCGACACCCAAACACGTCGTCCCAGGGCTGTTGACGAGGATCTGATAGCAGATGTGATCGCACGCGTGCAGGGCACAGCTGCGGCGCTTCGCGCCAATGATTTTCAGCCAAACCCCAGCCAGACCAAATGTTCCGGTTGCGATTTTACGCGCCTCTGCACCGCCAGTTCGACGGTAAACGCCAACGTGGCAAAGGCTGACGGCAGTGCCTCATGATTATGATGCTCTAACGGCTGAAAACGAGCGACGCTATGGAACCGACATTGGGCGGATTGGTAAACGCCTGCTTGAAGATCGGTACGACAAGCGCACGCATTTTATTTTTGAGCTTCTTCAGAATGCAGAGGATGCCTTGCGACGCCGAAAAAACTGGACAGGCGACCGTTCAGTGCGTTTTCGCCTTGATACGAATGCGCTCCGAATCTCGCATTTCGGCGAGCCATTCGACTCCGATGACGTAGTCGGAATTTGCGGTATCGATCAGAGCACCAAAGATATTACAGCGATCGGCCGTTTTGGAATAGGCTTCAAGTCAGTCTATGCCTTCACAAGGCGGCCAGAGGTTCATTCTGGCGATGAGGCGTTCTCCATTGATAGCTACGTCTGGCCGCGTCCCGCGAAGTCAATCCAGCGTGGACTCGATGAGACTGTGTTCGTTCTGCCGTTCAAGCCGGATGACAACACGGCGCACAGTGAAATCGCCGACGGCCTTCGGCAGCTAGGGCCTCGAACGCTCTTGTTTCTTCGCCAAGTTGAAGAGCTTGCGTGGGACGCCGGCGAAGTCAAAGGCTTATACGTGAGAAGTGCGCCGGAGTTACTGCGCGACGGGGTTCGGCGCGTGACGATTTTAGGCGAGGAAGTCGGGCAATCCGACGTTGAGGAGCATTGGCTAATGTTTGAGCGGGAGGTCACCCATGATGACCTGCTCCCCTGAAATGTTCTCGCTTTGAGGTTAGCCTGTCATCCGGATGAGGAGACAGGGCAATGAAGCGATCGAGATTTTCCGACGAACAGATCATCGGCATTTTGAAGGAGCACCAGGCGGGGCTTTCGGCGACGGAGCTTTGCCGCAAATACGGTGTGAGCGATGCGACGTTCTACAAGTGGCGCTCGAAGTATGGCGGCATGGACGTATCGGAGGCGAAGCGGCTGAAGAGCCTCGAGGAGGAGAACGGCAAGCTGAAGCGCCTGCTGGCCGACGCCATGCTCGACGTCTCGACCTTGCGCGAGATGCTCGGAAAAAACTTCTGACGCCTGGGTCGAGGAGGACCGCCGTGACCTGGGCGATCGAGAACAAGGGCTATTCGCAGCGTCGTGCTTGCGGACTCGTCGGCATGGAGCCGCGGGTTTACCGGTATCGCTCGAGCCGACCGGACGACGTGGGCTTGCGAAAGCGGCTGCGGGAACTGGCAGCCGAGCGCCGACGCTTCGGCTATCGCCGACTGCACCTACTGCTGAAGCGCGAAGGCGTGGCGGTGAACTGGAAGAAGCTCTACCGGCTCTATCGCGAAGAGCGGCTGACGGTGCGCAGACGCGGTGGCCGCAAGCGGGCGCTCGGCACGAGAGCACCGATGGCGATACCGCAGGATGCCAACCAGCGCTGGAGCCTCGACTTCGTCTCCGACACGCTGACCGACGGCCGCCGCTTCCGGATCCTGTGCGTCATCGACGACTTCAGCCGGGAGTGCCTGGCGACCGTCGTCGACAACTCGATCTCGGGCGAACGTGTCGCCCGGGAACTCGACATCATCGCCGAGCATCGCGGCTACCCCTGCATGATCGTGTCGGACAATGGCACCGAGCTGACCTCGAATGCCATCCTGGCGTGGCAGGAGGATCGGCACGTCGAATGGCACTATATCGCGCCCGGCAAGCCCACGCAGAACGGCTTCGTGGAAAGCTTCAATGGTCGGTTGCGCGATGAGTGTCTCAACGAACGCCTCTTCACCAGCTATCGGCACGCCCGCAACAGCATCGAAGAATGGAGGATCGACTACAATGTGAACCGCCCCCACACGAGCCTCGACGGGCTCACACCGAACGAATTTGCAACCCGGTCCAAATCGGACCACAACGTGAACAGGGCTAACTTATAGGCGCGGACAAAACGGGGAGCAGGTCACCCCGCTTCGCTACAAGTTTATGTTGGCGGTTATGTTGAAAATAGAAGACGCCATTTTATGCAATGGCTGATGGCGGGAGGGTGGGGCTGTGAACCCAGCCGTTTGGTTCCCTCAGTGTGAAATACCCATTTCACACTGACGGACTTCCCAGAGGATTCTGGCCCGAAGCGCTGACTTGAACGCGACGCACTGTTCCATCAGTCAAACGTCCGGTTCGCGCCCAATATCAGCCGTTGAGAGCCGTTCTGCCGCTTTCCAGAAGCTGATATGGGTTGAGTTGCTTTAGAAGACTGCTAGCCCCATCCTCACACACCAAGCAATGAAGAGCCTCGAAACTGGCCGTAAGGCATGGTCTTGCGGCGTCGTAATCCGCTATCAGTCCCCAGAGCGCGTAAGGCTGTCCATCTCCTTGCGGCCCCAAAGCCCCGTTGGGTCAGCGCCTCAGGAAGGTTGCCTATGGGCCAGAAGCCTTATTCGCGAAACGTGGGTACATGTCCCGCCCACCAACCTAGCGCCAGTGCACAGATGGCTATCACCAATACAAACAACAAAGTTGTTGCAGAGGTCTCTGACAGAGAGATGCAAAGAAAGCTCTGGGACCTGGTAACGACCGAGGACTTTGTTCGCCGATTGCGATCAGGGTTCATTGAAATTAATCCGCAGCGAACCGAGTGTTGAGCGTTTGCGATCTAAAAAATCGTCCTAACAGTAGGCCAGCTTGTAGAGCGTTCCTGCCAGCACCTTGATGCCGTCGACGATGTCATCGATCGAGGAGAATTCCTCGGGCGTATGGCTCCTGCCGTCCTTGCTCCTGACGAAGATCATCCCGGCCCGGGCGATCCTCGACATCTGCTGTGTGTCGTGACTGCCGCCACTGGGCAGCGCGCCCAGCTTGATGCCTTGCTCCCCAGCTGTTGCCTTGATTGCCGCGACGATCGCGGGATGGCAGATCAGGGGCACCTGGTTTTCCGCCACCGTGATCTTCACGTCTAGGCCACGGCGATCCGCGACCTCACGGATCAGATTTTCGTGCAGTGTATAAAGCCGCTGCACAGCGTCCGGATCAGGATGCCGGGCATCGATCATGAAGCTGACCTTCGCGGGAATGATGGCCGGCAGGTTCGGCTCTACGCTGATCTGCCCTACGGTCGTCACGGCGGGCCTTCCCCAACGTTCCGCCGTCGAGATGACGCCGCCGGCGATTTCCGCAAAGCCCGCCATCGGGTCGCGGCGCGCATCCATCGGAAAAGCGCCGGCGTGATTTGCCTCTCCGATCAATTCCACACGGTAATGGCGCAGGCCGTTGATCGCGGTGACGAGGCCGACCGCGAGACCGGCGGCTTCGAGCACGGGACCTTGCTCGATGTGCAGTTCGATGAACGTGTCGATGTCGTCGCGCTCCGCCATGCCGATTGCGTTCGGATCAAGCCCGGCCTCCTTCATGGCCTGGCCGATCGAAACACCGTCGCCGTCCACCAGGTCGTCCAGTTCGCGCGACTCGATGCAGCCGGTTATGGCGCGCGAGCCCCAGAGGCTTGCCGCGGCGAAGCGGCTTCCCTCTTCCTCGCAAAGTGCCAGGACTTCCAATGTGCGGCGCGGCTTGCCGAATTGCTTCGCAAGCGCGTCAACCGCGACCAGCGCGGCGATCGCGCCCAAGGCACCGTCGTAGCGCCCGCCAGGCGTCTGGCTGTCGATATGCGACCCGGACACGATCGAAGGCCCGGGCTCCTTGCCTTCAAGTCGCCCCCAGACGTTGCCGACCGCGTCGCCGTGCACAGCCAGGCCCGCTTGCTTGCACCAGTCAGCGAACTGGTCGGCGGCAGCCACCCATTCCGGCGAATAGACCGTGCGCCAGACACCGGTACCGCTGTGCGCTCCGAACTTGCCGAGGTCGAGGATCAGCCGTTCGATATGTTTGGGGTCAACATTGATCGGTTGTGCCACGTCGTTCTCCCTGCCTGTCAACCCAACCTGCACGCCGGTACCTGGACCGTCGTTTCTCTTTTCATAAAGGTCAGTTTCCACATCTCATAACCAATCCCGAGCCGCGCGTCCTATGAATGCTTTCCTGGCATAGACGCAGATCGGGAAAACAAAAATGACGCTCGAGTTCATCGCGGGGCCCAATGTGGAAGGACTTGGAATTTCAGAGGCGGTCCGCGCCGGCGATTTCGTATTCCTGTCGGGCCTTGCCGGCTTCGGGCCTGACGGCGAGATCGTCAGCGGCGGGGTCGCCGCCGAGACCGATCGCATCATGCTGGAGGTGAAGGACATCCTGCAGCGGGCGAGCCTGCGACTTTCGGACATCGTCAAGGTCAATGTCTACCTGCGTCAGGCAAAGGACGAGCACGAGTTCAACACCGCTTACGCACGATATTTCCCGGACTCCAAACCGGCACGGACCGGCACCGTCACGGAACTGCTCTATGGCGGGCTGGTCGAACTGGAAGTCGTCGCCTACGGTGCGAAGTCGGAGCGCGGCGAGGACGCGTGACAGGTCAATTGAATGACCGTCCCTCGCGCAGATAGTCGTCGATGCCGGCCAGGCCGCTTTGCAGATGATGAGGGTCGACGCCGAAGCCGACACGGATATGGCCCTCGATACCGAACCAGCTGCCCGCGCAAACGAAGACGCCCTTGGTGCGGCGCAGTCCTTCCACGAACGTCTTTGACGGGATGTCCATCTCGTAGCGAAGGAACGCCATGCCGCTTGCCTGCGGCACGACCCAGGACCAGCCCTGACGCCCCTCGAGCCATTCGGCGACACGCTGGCGCCCGGCGATCAGGATATGGCGGCCGCGGGTGAGCAACTTGCTCCGGACGGGTTCGCGCAACGCTTTTTCGGCAACGAACTGCGAGACGACGCCGGTGCCGATACTCGTATAGTCCTGGAACCGGTGGCCCTCCGCCACCAGGGCTTTCGGACCGATCATCCAACCCATCCGCAGGCCAGGGCAACCGAAGGACTTCGCCAGCCCCCCCGTCACGATGACCCATTTGCCCATGCCATAAATGGTCGGCGCATCGCTGCCGTCGATCTCCGAGCCGCGATAGATTTCATCGACATGCAGCCAGATACCCGTGCGATCGCTGAGCTCCGCGAGCGCCCGGCGCGACGCCTGGGTAAGCGTTGTGCCGGTCGGATTGTTGGGATCGCAGAGCGTGATCAGCTTCGTCCTGGGGCCGATCGCCGCTTCTAGCGCGGCGATATCGGGTTGCCAGCCATCGCCCGGTCGCAAGGCAATCCGCGTGACTTCGATCCCCAGGCTGTCGGAAAGGCCGGCGATCTGCATGAAGTTCGGCACGATGACGATGATGTGGTCGCCGCGCCCGGCGAGCGCCATCAAGGTCAGCAGGTTCGCTTCCGACGAGCCATGGGCGATCAGCACGTTTTCCGGAGTCGCCCCAGGATACCAATCGGCGACCGACTGGCGCAGCGATGGATTGCCGTCCGTGTATCCATAGCCCAGGGGCAGGGCGGCAAGCTCCGCCAGTTCGGCTTCGGACAGGATTTCCGAGATGGCGGCGGGGTGCACGCCGCTCTCCGTCAGATTGATGGCGACATCGTTCTCGTAAAGCGTCTGGCTTCGTTCGAGGATGAAAGTGGGAATTTGCATACGGAACCCCTCAGTTTGTTCGCGCGACCACCGCTTTAGCAATCATGATATCCTGCACGGCGACGCCGGTCAGATCGGCCACCGTGATGTCGTCGGGCGAGCGCCGGCCAGCCTTTCCGGAAATGACATTTCCGAGTTCGACGACGCTCTCCCGCCTCAAGACCCCCGCCACCATCGCCGCGCGGATCTCTCCGCGCAGCAGGCACTGCGGTATGCTGTCGGCGACCACCATGGCGGCCGACTTCAGGATCAGCGGATCGATCTCGTTCTTTTCTGGCGTATCCGAACCCATGGCAGTGATGTGCGTGCCGGACCTGATGCAGCCCGCGAACAGATACGGCTCGTGGGCAGCGGTCGTCGTGACGATAAGCTGCGCGCGGGAGGCAACCTCTTGCGGGCTTGCAGCCACGCGGGCGTTGTAGCCCATGACAGCGATATCGCGCACGGCTTCGTTCGCCCGCTCGGCATCACGCGCCCACAAGACGAGGTCACGGCATTGCGTTACCCGGCGCAGATAGTCGGCTTGCAGGCGCGCCTGCACGCCGGCGCCGCAAATGCCGATCGTCTCCAATCTCGGCGGCGCCAGGTGACGCGCAACGACGGCGCCGGCGGCGGCGGTCCTGTGATTGGTGAGTTCCCCCTCCTCGAGAAGGATGGAGAGGACCTGGCCCGTCTTCGCCGACAGCACCAGCATGCAACCGGAGAAGGGCGGCAGTCCCAGTTTCGGATTGTCGAAAAATCCCGTTGCGAGCTTCACGACGAACACGTCGTCGCCGCGCACGGCGCCATATTTGATGTGAAGCTCGCCGTGTTCGTCCGGGAAAAGGAGTTCGCCCACCGGCGGGACTTCGACCTTGCCCTCGGACAGGGCGACAAAGCCGCGCTCGATCTCGGCCACGACATCGATGTCGGGCAAGGCTTTCAGGATTTGCTCGAGCGGCACGACCTTCGTCAATTTCATCTCCCCCAGACATGACCAGCAATTCGATAGCGCCGTACCGCCCTAGCATGGAACCGAGCGAGGCTTGGTTGCCCAGTTTGGAAACCTGGCTTGAGGATTTAGGTAACGCATGCGAGCCCGGCTCCAGTAATCTTGGAGCAGCGGAAAGGCCGGACGGCATATGCGGCGCGACACAGTTTCGCAATGCGCCGGCTTGCGCCGCGAAGAGAAAGATCGTCGGGTGGACCCAGGGGATGGCGCGTCGCCAACTCGCGGCAAACGCTCGCATAATAAAGGGGAACAAGGCATGAGAAACAAATTGCTTGGCTTGGTCGGCGCAATCGGGATCGCTCTGATGCCGGTGATGGCGGCGGCCGAGGACGTTACCTTCGCCACCGAGGCCGCCTATCCGCCATTCAACTTCCGGGCCGCGGACGGCTCGATCGCGGGCTTTGAAATCGATCTCGGGAATGCCCTCTGCAAGAGGATGAACCGCAACTGCACCTTCGTGGCCCAGAATTGGGACGGCATGATCCCGGGTCTGCTGGTGAAGAAGTTCGATGGCATCTTTGCCTCGATGACCATCACCGAAGAGCGCAAGAAGCAGATCGACTTTACCGATCCCTACTATCAAACAGCGGCCGCGTTCGTCGCACCCGAGGCGACCAAGATCAACTTCGCCGACAAGACCCTGGGCGGGCTCAAGATTGGCACCATCCCAGGCGTGGCGCAGTGCTATCTTGAGAAGACCTATCCGAATGCCAGCGTCCAGGTTTACCAGAACGCCGAGGACATGTTCCTCGACGTCAGTGCCGGCCGTCTGGACGCCGTTTTCTCCGACCGGATCCAACTCGACTTCGGCCTCTTGAAGACCGAGCGCGGCAAGGGCATGGCGTTCCAGGGCGATCCTGTCAGCGAACCCGGTTGCTTCGGTCAAGGCATCGGTATCGGCCTTCGGAAACAGGACACCGCGCTGCGCGAGGCGTTGAACAAGGCCATCAAGGAGGTTCGCGACGATGGAACCTACAAGGCGATCAACGACAAGTATTTCACCTACGACATCTTCGGCAAGTGAAAGGGTTGAGATGCACTCGGCCAAGCGCAACCAATAGGCTGTCAAGGTGACCGTGGCTGATACCGCCGACTACCTGCCGTTTGTCCTGCGTGGCATCTACGTCACGATTGCACTCAGCGTCTGCTCGCTCCTGGTGGCGACGGCGCTGGGCCTGATCGGAGCGTGGGCGAAATTGTCAAGATTCTCGGCCGTGCGCGGCGCGGCCGAGACCTACACCACCTTGGTCCGGGGCGTTCCGGACCTAGTGTTGATGCTGCTCCTCTACTATGGCGGCCAGGCGGTCGTGAACCGGATCGGCGATGCGACAGGGTTGTGGAACAGAGCGGAGCTCGACCCATTCACCGTGGCCGTAGCGGCGATCGGCGTCATTTTCGGGTCCTACATGACCGAGACGTTTCGGGGTGCCTATCGGTCGATCCCGCGCGGTCAAGGCGAAGCCGGCAAGGCGCTCGGCCTGAACGGATGGTTCCTCTTCAGGCTGGTCATCTGGCCCCAACTCATGCGCAACGCCATGCCGAGCTTCACCAACAACTGGCTCAGCCTGATGAAGACGACCGCGCTGGCGTCGGTGATGGGGCTGGAGGACATCGTGAACAAGGCGAACTCGGCCGGGCGCGCGACGCACCAGCCATTCATGTTCATCGGTGTCGTCTTGATCATCTATCTCGGCCTGACGATTGTTTCGGACGTGGGACTGCGCTTTCTTGCGAGACGGCTTCGCGTGGCGGAGGCCGTCTGACATGCAAACCGCGTGGTCGATGCTCCAGGATTTCTCGCCGATCGATCTCGGTGTAATCGTCGCCAACTGGCCCCTCTTTTTGAAGGGCTTCATCAACACGCTGTTGCTCGTCTCGATCCCGTTGGTGCTTGCCGGGGCGATTGCCATTCCGCTCGCGGTGATCCGGGCGCAAAAGCTTGGCGTCCTCAACCGAATGGTGTTCTGCTACACCTACGTTTTCCGTGGCACGCCGCTGCTGGTCCAGCTCTATCTGCTCTATTTCGGCGCCGCGCAGTTTGATTTCGTACGCCAGTCGCTTCTTTGGCCAGTGCTGCGCGGGGCCTGGGGATGCGCCTTTGTCTCCATCACGCTTTGCTCCGCCGCCTATCTCACGGAGATCCTCAGGGGTGCGATCGAAAGCGTGCCCAGGGGCGAAGTCGAAGCGGCCAAGGCTCTGGGCCTTTCCGGTGTCCGGCTGTTCTGGCTGATCGTTTTCCCCTCGGCCTGGCGACGTTCGCTGCCGCCTCTGTCCAACGAGGTGATCTTCACTCTGCATGGCAGCGTGGTCGCAAGCACCATAACCATCATCGACATCCTGGGCGCCGGCAGGATGCTCAACAACAAATATTATCTCGCCGCCGAAGGTCTGCTCACCGCGGCCGTCCTCTATCTCGCGCTCACCTTCCTGATCACGGCGGTGTTCCGCCAGCTCGAGCGCAAATATCTGTCGCATCTGAAATTATCACGATCCTGAAGGGAGTTGGACATTGGATAATTATGCAAACGCCGAGGGCCGCCTGGCATCGCTGGACATGTTTCCGCCGGCACAATCCTACGTGTATCTCGACGCCGCATCGGTCGGCCTGACCCACAAGACGGCGGCCGAGGCGATCAATCGCTGGCAGACGCAACTCGCCGAGGACGGAACGGTGGCCTTCGACGAGGAAGCCGAGGTCAAATGCTTCGACGACCTGAACGCGGCAGCCGCGCAGCTCTTCAACGCGTCTCCTGCCGACATCGCGGTGGCCTCCAGCGAGACGGTGCTGATGTCCTCGCTGGCCTGGGCAGCCATGCCGCGAAAGGGGTCGACCATCGTCGCGACGACCATAACGCATCCCAGCACCGTATATCCCTGGATGCGGGTCGCACAGCACACGGGTGCGGAGATGCGCTGGGTCAAGCCACGCGGCGCTCTGGCCATCGACATGGACGAGCTGCTTGGCGCGATCGACGCCAACACCTCCGTCGTCTGCATCTCGCATGTCGAATACGGAACCGGCCAAGTCTATGATCTCAAGGCGATCGCCGACCAGGCACACCGCCATGGTGCGCTCTGCGTCGTCGATGGAACGCAGTCGGCCGGGCAGGTCGCTGTCGATGCCGCGGGCAGCGGCGTGGATGCCGTGGCAACCTCTACATACAAATGGCTGTGCGGTCCGTTCGGTACCGGTCTGATGTACGTTTCGCCGCGAATGCAGGAGATGAATCCAGGCCTGCTGGGCTGGCGATCGCACAAGGATATGTGGGACTTCCAGGCCGACAGGATTGAGCTGCCAGATGGAGCGAAGCGGTACGAGTTCGGAACCATGGCCTATGGCACCGCGATTGGAGCGACGGTCAGCCTGCGCTACCTCCTCGACACGGGCATCGGCGAAATCCAGGCGCACAATGCTAGGATTTCAGCCCAATTGATCGAGGGGTTGCGGGAACTCGGCGCCGAGGTGCTCGGCCCGACCGATCCGGCGCAGCGCTCAGCAACCGTGGCAGCCCGGTTCGCGGGCAAGAACAGCGCCGAGTTTGCGAGGATGCTGAAACAGAACAACGTGATCGCCTCATTGCGCAAGGATTTCATCCGCTTCTCGCCGCACTTCTACAACTCCAGCGACGACATCAGGCGGGGTCTGGCTGCCATCGATGCAGCCCTCTGAACGCGCGAGATCCACGTCGCGGAGTCGCTTGTAAGCGCCGCGGCTAGTCCCTAAGGTTGCAAGGGCGGACGCAGGTAATGTCCGCCTTTGCATTGATCAGGCATGAACTGGCCACATCGACTTTTCACCGGCGAGATCGGCGACGCCGAAATCAAGTTGCTTCGCATCTTCCGCACCGTCGCCGATTGCGGCGGATTTTCCGCTGCTGAAGTCGAACTGGGCGCATCCAAGTCCGCCATCAGCAAGCAGATGAGCGATCTGGAAATTCGCCTCGGCATGCGGCTGTGCAATCGGGGCCGGTCGGGCTTCAGTCTGACGCCGGAAGGCGAACGGGCCTATGCGGCGACGAGCCAACTGCTTGCCTCCTTGGAGATTTTCCGCTCCCAGATCAACGACACGATGGCTGGCCTGACCGGAACCCTGTACATCGGGCTGGTCGATACGATCGTCACGCAGTCGGACTCGTCGTTGCATCGCGCGATCTCCGCCTACTGCAGCAAGCACAAGGATGTCGGCCTCAGGGTCATTTCCGGATCGTCCGCGGAAATAACCCGCGCCGTCCAAGAAATGCGGATCCATGTCGGCGTGACGGTCCTTGAATCTGAGCATGCGGACATTTCGGCCGTGACACTTTTCGAAGAGACGAGTCATCTCTACTGCGGGGCAAAGCACCCGTTGTGGCCGATTGCCGACAGCGAGATTGGGATCGGCGATCTGTCGGGTCGGGCGTTCGTGCAGCACGGCTATTCAGAGGCCGAGCGATCCTATGTCGATCGCATGAACATGTCCTTGAAAGCGATTTCGCATGTGACGGAGGGCGTGCTGTTCCTTATCTTGTCGGGAAGCTATCTCGGCTTTCTTCCAACTCATTTTGCGGAAATCTGGGAGAGGCGGGGAGAGATCCGGCCGATCCTTGCCAGCGACGTGGCCAAGAAGACGAGATTCTCGGCAATCGCCAATCGCAAGATAGTCAAGAACGCCCTGATAGGGAGCTTCCTGGATGAAATCGCGCGACAGTAGGACGTCAGTGGCAGCAAGATCACCTGGCGGCTCCTGAAGCTCGCCGATATCGAAGGCGCTACAGAAATAGCCCTGCCAGCAATGCACGAGTCTCATCGGCAAGACCGAAGGCAGGACGACAATGAATGGCAGCTTGTCGGTCCTCCCGCCCGAAAGGCGACATTCCGTTTCCGGCCCCAATCCTGCCTCTGTTGTGCCGGGACGGGACTTGGGCGAGGAAATGCTGAGGGAGGGGCTCGTCCACAATTTGGACGTGCCCCCCGTCGGTTCTCGCACTCTAGCGGCTACTGTTTGGGCAACGCCACGTCGATGTTGAACCCCCAATTTGCTCGGAACTGACGGGTACTGGCAAATCTGATGGTCTTGCCGGTCCGGTCTATCTCGAGTCCATTGAGATTGAGTTCCAACAAATTCACTAGCAAGGCGACAAAGTCTGCTGCTGGGACCCGTCCATGGTCGTTCATCGCGCGAGACAATGTATCCGCGACGACAGCCACGACATCTTCGTTGCAAAGCTGCGTTCCGCTTTAGTTATCGACGATCGGACAGAACAGACCGTTGTAGATTTCATCGAACCAACCATCGCCGTCTGCGATGAAATCGCCCTGCTTGAACTGCCGTGCCAGATGGCCGAAGTATTTTACGAAAGCGATGGGTACCTCCTTCTGGCGCTCTTGACCCTTGATCTTGCGGCAGAGCCAATCGATCAAAGCGCTCCTTTCAGTGATATCTGGACGTTTCCGAATGGTGGTTGGCATAGTTGTCTCCAAATTTGTTTGAGATCGAAGGTCAGATTCCTCCCTGATCGTAGGCGATCAAGTCGGCAACTAATGATGGCGGCGGTCACATCTCTTATCGGTCGTGTCAGCTGATCCTGGTCCGCCGGAAACACGAGCCCAGCCCGTTTCAGCCGGTCTGGCGCTGGGTCGCTTATTAGACCTGCCGACAAATACTCTCTCGCCAAACGTGCGGGTCTCCCAATCGACCACTTCTCGTTCATGCCAGTATCGTCGCCCCAGCAGGTAGAGCGGTTCGGCAAAAGCGAACGCTGCCGCATCTTGCCATCGGTATAGGGTCCTTTCACCGATACTGAAGCGCTCGCAGACCATGTCGGAGTTGAGAGTCGGGATAGCTTTGCACGTAGTCGCGGTTACCTCTTCAAATTGGAACATGTCGGAGTATCCTTGGGATTTGACTGAGCGCCTCGGCGGGCAGGGCGCGATATGACCGCGCCTGAGCCACTGCGAAGTTCACAGCCTTCGGGGTTGAGCATCCACCGGTCATTCAAGGTGGACTAAGTTCTTTACGGGGGGCGCTTTCATGACTGATCGAGCACATCGCGTGTGGGTGCGCCGACGGATTGCGACGGCATGGCACCACGGCAAAGGATGTCATGCCTACTCGAAGAGCCGGGTGAGCCGCTGCTCGGTTGCCCAGTCTTCTTTCTCCAACGTGCGTCTGGCGGTCTTCTCTGCCCGCGTTAGAAGCGCCATACCCTTTCCGCCTCCGAAAGATAGGTCAGGGATCGTTCGAGTTCCCATAACCCCGACCATCCGAACGGCGTTGGCCGGGCGGATCTCTCGTTTCTTCTGCGTGAACCGTCCGGTAGCCACCGCGAAGATTTCCCCGGTCTCCCCATCAACATCCTCTGTCTTCATCGGGTACACGTTGTGCTCGGAGCAGGGGGCCTTGAGAGCGTACCATACCCGCCCGAGGATCTCGTCGGCCGCCCAGGTTTTGACGTGCCCTGCCGGCGCGCCCGGAAGGAGAGAGGGGCACCGCTTGGTCACCTCGTCCACGCGTTCTTTAACGGCTTCGCGCTTGACCCCCCAGACGATGGCGTGAACGTGCCAAGATACCACTATCTCCCGGGCGATGCCGGATTTAGCAAGGTTCGGGTAGATCGCAGCCTCTACGAAGGCGATGAAATGACCTTTTCCGAGGTGACGCCTGGCCCACTTGATGATGCGCGCGACATCCATGGCCGAGGCTTGCGAGATAGGAACCGCGAACTTTGCGGGCGCCAGCGTGACGAAATGATACGCAGCTTTCTTGCCCTTGTTGTTGATTATGCGCTTGAAGGTCCTGTGCATGGATTTGGCGAAGGCGATACGGGACCTTTTGTTGATGGCGTATAACTGTTTGGCCTCCCTTTCGAGCATCGCATTGAGCAGGTCGATGTTCAGAAGGTTCTTGCCTCGAGGGGTAAGAAGTTTCTTGGTGATGGCCTCATCAATTTTATCGTGTGTTTCAATGAAAACGCGCTTGTTTAGAACCGGATCTCGACTCATTGCAGATACCTTACAAATAATAATAACTACATGACTACATAACTATTTAACAATAGTCATATGAAACATGTAGCTATTATTATATAAATCATACATGTTATGTAATTAGTGTATTACAAAACCTTATGTCACTTTGATATTGTAAATTCTGATTTCGATCGCCCCGCCTTTCGCTTTTTTCACCTTAGCAGACAACCTGACTTTTGTGCCTGAGGTCATTGTCGCGATTTTATCCGCCATCTGGTGATTTTTCAGCGTAAACCGGCAGCTCGAGGTTTTTGCTGATTTTGACGGTGCCTTTTTCGCTTCTTGGAACGTCGCACCAACCTCGGTTAGGCGCTTCAAGCCGCCGTCACTGACGATGGACGCAACTTCTCGCAGGGAGGTACCGTGGACGAAAAAGGGCTTTAGGAGCCTGTAGAGGCGGCTGGCCCGTCTCGTTGCTCGTTTGCAGTCAAATCCGGCGGCGATCCTGGCGGCGGCGCGCAGTGCGTCTTCTGGGTGACTTACGCGCGGTGCAAGCCGCTTTCGCTCTCGCCACTCGGGGTGCCGACAAAACTCCTTCCATGACGATTTGTCCTCGACGAGGAGCCTGGCGGCCGCGTAGACGGCAACGGTCGATTCTCTGACGTAGCGATGAGATGCCTGCGACAGTGCGTCGAACTTTGACCGAGAGTCGATCAACACTTTTGCGACACCGCGCTGCTTTCGCAGGCGATTGCCAAGCTTTCGGATTTCATCGTTTTTGCGCGCATTTTTTGAGGTCCGAAAGATGGACCTTCCGCTATTCGGCGCAACGCGGATTTCCTTCTGACGTGATTTCACGGCAGTTTCCTTTCATGTGTTGATGGTGATTTTTGACAAAGAGTTTGAGATCGCCGGACGAGTGAATGTCGTTCGACGGGATCATTTACGATGAGCGGAATCGCTGTCGGACTAAGCTAACGATGAAGCGAAATGCGCGTTGCGGTGCGTGCGCGCATGTGCAGCTGAATAACCGACATGAGGGATGCAAGTTCGACTAATTCGCGTCTAAGGATTCTGATGTTGATAGACGTATTGCTGCGTTTTCAAACGCGATCACATCGCTCATTCGATATCGTACCGATGAGCTGATTTTCAGAAATGGGATTCCGTTTCCGGCCACCCGTTTGTTTTGTAGCGTTCGCGTTGAAACGCCCCAGCGAATTGCAAGGGCTTTTTCGTCAATCAGTCGGTCGTGCAACGCATTTTCAGCCGAGTCGAATTGAGGTTTTTGTGATTGAGTCTTTAGCACAACGTGGACTCCCTTGTTCGAGTGCACACGTCCTTTACGGTGGTCAAAATCGCCGACGTCACGCGCGAATTTATGCGCGCGCATCAATCCGCGCAAAGCGGGTCGGCGCGCGTTCGAGCTTTCAGAATTCGATGTGAAATTTTCTCGATGACAAATCGCGCATCGCCGCTCAACGCATTTCCGATTAGGCGAGAAAGTGCGGTCTTTGCGGTGGCGAAAAATCGAATCTGCGAATTGTCTAAAAGCGCGCTCCTGCACGCGCACGCAAAACGGATCAGCACCTAGTTTCAATCTTCATTTTTTGGGAAATTTCTTTCGAAATGGCTTCCGCAGCCGTTACTAGCGCAGCGTCCGGTCGATGGATGTATCGAGAAGTTACTCCGCGACCTTTGTGGCCCAACAATCCGGCGATGGTCGAATCGGAATAGCCCAATCCTGACGCAACCGAAGCGAACGTGTGGCGGAGGACATGGCACGTCACGCTAGTCAGCCCGGCAGATGCGAAGAAGCGCGGAGCTTCCTTGTTCAATCCCTGGTAGTTTGAAACCCCCTTGGCGCCGGGAAACACAAACGGAGACGATTCAATGACCGCTTGAATGGAAATCAAATCCGACGCCAGACTTCCGATGGCCCGCAAGCTGTATCCCGATTTCGTGTCAGAGAGTCTGAGGCAATGTTGGTCGCGGTCGAACTCGGACCAAACGAGCTTAGCGATTTCGCTTGATCGGCAGCCGGTCAGGCAGAGTAGCTCGATAATGACCAGCGCATAAGGGTGAAAGGCTTTGTCGGCCTGGTCTGTGCCCTTTCGGAGCTGGGCCCCCAGCGCAGCTAATTCGTCATCGTTGAGAAAACGCTGTTTTGCCTCGCTTCGGAACCGTCGGATCCCATGAACGGGGTTCTTGTCAATGATGGCTTCGTCGACGGCCCACGTCATTATTCCGGACAACAGGTCGGCCACACGGGCTGCAGTGGCACCTCCACCTGTAACCCTCGCACGGCCTCTTGCTTTTGTTTTGATGTCGATTGCCGACTTGCCCAGGGCTACATCTTGGATAAGGCGCTTAACGACCTTGGCGTCGACCTCCGTAACTGCTGTAGCGCCGATCAGCGGCTTGATGTGTCGCTCGATGCGACCGATATCAATTTGCAGGGTAGAGACCCTCTTGGGCCTATTGAACCTTGTCAGAATGGCACCCGCGTTTGCCACTTCCATATACCTATCGCAAAGGTCCGAAATCGAAAGTGCAGGCGTTTCGACTTTGGCATCGCGTTTGGCTTGGCCAGGATCGACTCCGGACGCGATCTGACCAAAAAGCCTTTTCGCCTCTAGGCGCGCCTGGTCGACCGTCCACGGAGATCCAAGGCGTCCGATCGTATACCACCGCTGGCGACTGTTGATCGAGTACTTGATCACGAACACCGCATCTCGCCGCTGTTTGCGAACACCGAAGCCGACAACGCTTCCCTTTCCCGAATCCCAAAGGACGGAGTTCCCGGGGAGTGTGTCTACATTCGTCTTCGTGATGGCCATGGCCGCCCCCTAGCTACAAACTAGCAACTAGTATCGCGGGAAACAGCAGGGGCTACAAGGTAGCGTGGCATAAAATTATTGAATGAAAACAGTGAAGGAGAGGAAGCGGAGGGAGCATGGAGTGGCCAGTCCTCTTCGTTTACACCGAAGATGTCGGCGGTTCGAGCCCGTCATCGCCCACCATTCCAGCGTCTTCTTGAAAATGCGATTTGGGCCTTCCGGGAGGCAGGACGATGAACGCCTGCTGCTTCCGAGCACGGGAACCTAGATCCGTTTGAAATCGGCAAGCCCCAAGCGTATCCGCTGGCCCTCCGCGAAGGCGAGGGCGAAAGACTCCAGGTCGAATGATCGGGTTAGTTCCTCGTCGCCGTCGACCACGCGGACGAACCATTCTCCGCAGGCTTCGATCACTTCAACGCAAGGGCAAACCTTGCCGTCTGGCATCACGCTATCCATCGCAAGCTCCATAGAAAGCAATGACGAAACACAGATTCTAGGACTCGTCCGGATGCGTTTTCAATATCAAATGTATGTCGGTACGATCACAGACCCTCCCAAGCCTGCCATCTCTCGCAAACAAGCCTTTCGCACTTTCCGACTTTGCCGATGGGAACGTTAGCAGGGCTTCGAAGTTTCTTGACCGCTAATGCGACCTTGCGCGGAGGGTGGCAAATGAAGACGACAGTTGGACCGGATACCATCGACGTGGCCAAGGCGGTCGAAACGTTACTCACGGAGCATGACGGTCCTGCCTCTCTGACAATGGCCGAATTTATCGAAGTGCTTCGTCAAAGAACGGGAACGGACCGTTCTGACGCGGATCTGAAAGCCCTCGTCGCGAAGAAGGCGGCTGTGCTTGGTATCGTTATGGCTTGAGGACGGCAAGTTCGGCTGCGCAGCTTGCACCCGGATGCTGTTGGCATATCGGCGCCTGCAAATGAGCCATTTCGGCGCCTTGTTTGCGCGGTGCAACCCAAGGCTGCCCGCAAGACTGAACAAGGCCGGCGCTACATCTTGTTCCGCCGCTTTTCGATCGCATAGGATGTCCAGCGGCAGCACATACCCGCGATCGATGTTGCGGCGCCACCAAACAGGCATACGGCAAGCACCGGGTCATGCGAGGCGCTTTTCCAGCTGACCACCGCCAGCAATAGGACGCTTACCGTCGAGACCACATAGCCGATACCTTTGAGCGTATGCGGCGAAACCTTGGCCATCACACCCTCCCTTCACTCCAACGTTGAACATTTGTATCCGCGCCGGGTTCCGTTCGACGGTTGGCCATGCGGGAATCTTTTGCCTGTTCGTGCGCGACGGCTTTCGGCGCAATCGCAAGTGATGACCGTTGTCTTCCGCGATCACACCATAGGTTAACAGGGTCACGCGGTTCACAATACAATTGCAAGCGGTCGATTCCTCCGGGATGTAGCCACTCCAAAAGCCCGCCGCGGGTCGCTCCCGTGGCGGGTTTTTCGTTGGTCAGGAGGTGCTGGCCACAAGGTGCGAGCTTCCCTCAGCGATCAAGGCGGCACCATCCGGAAATCCTTGCCCTCGGGCAGCAATTGCCCGCCATCGACGACAATGGTCGTACCGGTGATGTAGCTGGCGTCGTCCGAGGCGAGGAACAGGAAAGCATTGGCGACATCGCGCGGGCTGCCGAGCCGGCCGAGCGGGATGGAATCCTCCATGTTCCTGATATAGGCGGCGCCGCGATGCTCCTGGATGGCTTCGGTCAGGATGTTGCCGGGCTCGACGCCGTTGACGGTGATGCCGTAGCCGGAGAATTCCAGCGCTGCTGCCCGGATGAAGCCGTTGATGCCTGCCTTTGTCGCCGAATAATGGCCGTGGCCGGGGCTTGTGACATGCGGTCCGGTGATGGAGGAGGTGTAGAGCATGCGTCCGGAGCGCTGCGCCTTCATCGGCACCAGGGCTGCGCGGGTGGCATTGAAGGTGCCGCGCAGGTTGACGGCCATGACGCGATCCCAGTCGTCGGTGCTGGTGTTCTCGATCAATTGCCAGGGATAGATGCCAGCATTCTGCACGATGATGTCGAGGCGGCCGTGATGCTTCAGCGCCAATGCCACCGCGGCCTCGGCGTCGCGCATTTGCGAAATGTCGGTGGCGATGAACGGGACGCCCAGGTCGGCCGCGGTCGCTTGCCCGGCCTCGATCTCGCTGTCGGCGAGTACGAGCCGTGCTCCTTCCTCGGCAAAGCGCAGTGCGATGCCCTTGCCGATGCCGCGCGCGCTGCCGATGATCAGCGCCACCTTGTCTTTCAGTCGTGCGGTCATGCGAGCCGTCCTGTCATGCCAGTCTTTGGCGAATGGTTTGCTTGAATGCGTCGAGGAGCACGGCCGCAAGCACCAGCAGTCCGTGGATGACCTGGGTGAAATTGGCCGGCAGCCCCATCAGGTTGATCGCCGTGTTGATGGCCGAGAGCAGAAGCACGCCGGCATAGACGCCGGGCAGGGTGCCGACACCGCCCTTCAGACTGACACCGCCGATGACGACCGCGGCAAAGGCGTTGAACAGCAGGCCGACGCCGAGATTTGCGGTGGCGCCCGAGGTGCGGATCGCCAGCAGCCAGCCGGCAAGGCCGGCAATGGCGCCGGCAAGCACGAAGGCGATGATCAGGTTGCGGTTGACCCGGATGCCGGCACGGAAGGTCGCCGTTTCGTTGCCGCCGATCATCACCAGGTGCCGGCCAAACGGTGTCTTGGCCATGATCAGCGAGAAGACGACGAAACAGGCGATGGCGATCCAGGCGGTGAGCGGCAGGCCGATCAGCCGCTGGATGCCGAACCAGCGGATCGCCGGCGCGAGATCCTGCGCCGAGCGGCCGCCCGAAATCACCAGCACCAGGCCGCGCACCCAGATGTAGGACGCCAGCGTGATGATGAAGGCGCTCATCCTGACCTTGACGACCAGAAACCCGTTGAAGGCGCCAATCAGGCCACCCACGGCCAGCGCCAGCAGCAGCGACACCGGAACCATCAGCCATTCCGGATGCAGTTGAACGCCAAGGCCGATGCCCGATGAGCAGAACAGGATGCCGACCGCCATGGCGCTGAGTGCGGCCACCGATTCGACCGACAGATCCATATGGCCGGCGATGATGACCAGCGCCAGGCCGATCGACATGACGCCGAGCACGCTCGATGCCTCGATGATGTTGGCGAAGATGCCGAGCTGGAAATAGTTCGGGATGAAGATGGAAAAGACCACCAGCACGAAGACCAGCATGAACCAGACGAGGTTGTCGAGGACGAACTCCAGGGCTTGGCGGGTGCGGGGGTTCATGGACTGATCCGGCTGGCGCATGACCCTGAGAACGGTTCTCGCAAGGCTCATGCGGGGATTGGAATTGCGGAGGATTGGCTCCGGGCCGAGGAGGCCCGGAGCGGTTCAGGCGGCGTGCCCTATTCGACGGATTTGACGGTATCCGTCGGCGCCTTCTGGTTGCCCCAGAAGGCCGGATTGTCGACGTTTTCCTTGGTGATGGCGGCGCCCGGGATCTTGATGTTCGGGCCCCAGGCTTCCTTGGTGACGGTCGACTTCAGGCCGAGCACGTCATAGTCGCCGGGCTTGATCTCCTGCTTCTTGACGATCTTGTCCATGAACATGGCGACGGCGGCGGCCTGCGCGTAGAGCGGCTGCTCGACTTCGACATTGAGCCAGCCCTTGCGGATCAGGTCGAGGCCGACGGGAGCGCCGTTCGAGCTCATCAGCATGACGTCGCCCGGCTTCTTGCCGGCGGCCTCGAGCGAGGCGACGGCGGCGACCGAGAGATGCGCAGCGTGGCTGAAGATCAGGTCGATGTCAGGGTTTGCCAGCATCTGGTCGGCGACGATGGTGCCGGCATTGCTGGCTTCCCATTGCATGGCCGGAAGCGAGATGATCTTGACGTCCGGGAACGCCTTCATCTTCTCCTCGAAACCCTTCTGGATGTCGAGCGTGTAGGGATCGCCGGGATCGCCGAGCACCTGCAGCACTTTGCCCTTCACGGAGCCGTTCTTGGCTTTCAGTAGCTTTTCGGCCTGGTCGGCTGCGATATGGCCGATCTCGACGGTGCCCGCCACCGATGTGAAGTCGGAAGGCGTCGAGGTGATCTGGCGGTCGAACTCGACGACGGGGATACCAGCTGCTCGCGCGGCCTCGATCGATGGCTTCAGCGCGTTGAAATCGACCGCCGCCAGGATGATCGCCGCCGGCTTCAGTGCGATGACGTCGTTCATCTGCGACTGCTGCGCGTCGGTCTTGTTGTCGGCGTTCAGCGTCTTTATGTCGTAACCGACCTGCTTCAGGAACAGCTCCAGCGCGGTGACCGAGCCGGTCTGGAACTCATCGAGCAATGTCGGCACCATGTAGTAGACGGTCCCCTTGGACTGGGCGAATGCCGGCGTGAGCGTGGCAAAGGCCAGTGCCAGGATACCGAAGACAGCAAGAAGTATTCGCTTCATGTCGTTCGCTCCTCTAGCGCCGGACCCCTCTTTTGCCCCTCAGCCCGCCGGTCCGGCACCGGAAAGCGTCTCCCCGGTGATCATTTTGATCACCGCATCGGGACTTGTTTTGTTGCGCGCGACATCGCCCGCCACGACGCCTTGCCGGATCACCACGATCCGGTCGGCGACCTGAAAAGCCTGCTGCATGATGTGGGTGATGATGACGACACCGATCCCCTGGCTCGCCACCTGGCGGATCATGTCGAGACCGCGCCGCGTCTGTTCGACGCCAAGGGCGGCGAACGGCTCATCGAGCAGCACCAGCTTGCCGCCCCAGTGAACGAAGCGGTTGAGTTCGATGGCTTGCCGCTGGCCGCCCGACAGATGCTCGACATTGGTGCGCAGCGACGGAATGCGGGTGCCGGCGCTGGCGAGCGCCTTGCCGACGACGGCTTCCATGGCGCGCTCGTCGAGCACGGGAACGCCGAGCACCTTCCTGGTGATCTCGCGGCCCATGAAGAAATTCGCCACCACGTCGACATTGGTGCAGAGCGACAGGTCCTGGTAGACGGTTTCGATGCCCGCCGCCTTGGCCTCGGCCGGCGACCTCGCCAGGAACTCCTTGCCCTCGAACAGCATGCGGCCCGAGGTCGGCTCCAACCCACCAGCAATGATCTTGACCAGCGTCGATTTGCCGGCGCCGTTGTCGCCCAGCAACGCCACGACCTCGCCCTTGCCGATGGAGAAGCTGATCCCCTTCAGCGCTTCGATCGCGCCATAATTCTTGGTGACGTTGTCGAGGACCAGCAGCGGTTCGCTCATGCCGCGATCTCCTTGGCCGTCAGAAAATCGCGGCCGCGTTCGCGCTCGGCGGCGAACATCTGGCCGAAGCGCGGCGACAGTACCCCGGAAACCGCAAGAGCGGCGGCGCCGCGCAGCACCGAATGTTGCCCGCCGCGCGCGACCATCAGCCGGGGTGCGATGCGGTCCTTGCGCGCCGAGACGGAGTTGTGCAGGCCGTCGGTCGAACCGGCCAGCCGTTCGAGCAGGTCGATGGACGCCAGCCCGCCGAGGATGACCGTTTCGGGGTCGAACAGGTTTTCGATGACGGCGACGGCATTGTGAAAGATTGGCGCGACTTCCGTGACCCAATCGGCCTCTGTGCCATTCCAGCGCCGGAGCGCCTCGAGCGAGAGGTATCTTTCGAGGCAACCCCGGTTGCCGCAGGGACAGGCCTCGCCGCCCGGAACGACAGGGATGTGGCCGACCTCGCCGGCATTCCCCCAGGCGCCGCGCTGCACGCTGCCGTCATGAACCATGACGCCGCCAAGGCCGACGCCGAAATAGAGGTAGTAGTAGTCGGAGAATTGAGCGCCGAGGCCGTAGAGCCGCTCGCCCATGGCCGCCGCCACCATATCGGTTTCGAAGAAGGCCGGCAGTCCGGTCGAGGCCGCCAGCCGCTCGCGCAGCGCCACATCCTTCCAACCGGCCATGGTCGTCGGGCCGACGAAACTCATGGATTCGACGCCGAACGGTCCGGGCAGGGCCAGGCCGACCCCAAGCACCCGCCCGCCGGCCCGCAATCCGGTCAATTCAATCACCATCGTGCCGATCAACTCGAAGGCATGGTCGGGCGTCGCGTTAGGGGCCTCGCGGTAAGTGCTCTCGATCACGTCGCCGCTCAGATTGATCAATGCGGCGTCGATGCCGAGCGGCGTGATGTGGATGCCGACGGCATAGCCGCCTTCGGGATTGATGCGCAGCGTCGCTGGCGGCAGGCCGCGCCCCTTGGGCTCCTCGCGCATGGAGAGGACGTAGCACTGTTCTTCCAGTTCGCGAACGATGGTCGAGACGGTCTGGACGGTCAGCCCAACGCGGCTGGCGATCTCGCCGCGGGCGATCGGCCCATGCAGGCGGATGGACTCAAGCACGATGCGCCGGTTGTACGGCCGCCCGAACTCCTGATTGGTCCCCCGCAATGCCATGCCTTGCGCCCTCGGTTAACGTAAGGTTCGCACCAAAGATTTATTCAGTCAAATGGAATTCAAAAATAAATCGAGAGCGCCATCCACCCGGCAAGGCCGCAAGCCGCTTCGGGCTTAGGACCTGTTCACGTGCCGCCCTTGGCCGATTGCCGCTATGGCGAAACCGCTTTAATGGTGGGCGAGGTTCGCAACCGTCGAAAAAGCATGGAGCAAGGATGATCGAATTGCCGTTCGCCCGCGACGAGTACCAGCAGCGGCTTCGCAGGATCCGTGCCGAGATGGCAAAGCGTGGTCTCGAGCTCCTTGTCGTCAACGACGTTGCCAACCAGCACTACATCACCGGCTATGATGGCTGGTCATTTTACACGCCCCAGCTGGTGCTGGTGCCCTTGGAGGAGGTCGAGCCTGTCTGGATCGGCCGCGCCATGGATGCGGCCGGCGGACTGCTGACGGCCTGGATGAAGCCAGACAATGTAGTTGGCTTCCCGGAGGATCATGTACAGCGCGCCGATCGCCATCCCATGGACTGGATCGCGAACTGGATCGTCGCCAAGGGGTGGGGAAACAGGCATATCGGCATCGAGCTCGAGGCGTACTATTTCTCGCCGAAAGGCCATGCCCGCCTTGTCGCCGGCCTTCCCAATGCGAAATGGCACGACGCCGACCTGCTGGTGAACTGGATCCGCGCGGTCAAGTCGGCGCCTGAAATCGCCTATCTGCGCAAGGCCTCTACGCTCGCCGAAGTTGCCGTGGCGCGGGCCTTCGAGGTGATCGAGCCAGGCGTGCGCGAATGCGACGCCATCGCCTCCATCCAGGCCGCGCAGATCGCCGGCAGCCCCGACTTTGCCGGCGACATCACGGCCCTTCCACCGACCATCCTCGGCGGCGAGAATGCCTCGGCCCCGCATATCATGTGGAGCGACAGGCGGTTCGGGGACAACGAGACGATTGCGCTGGAACTCGCCGGTGTCTGCCGCCGCTACGCCGCGGGGTTGGCCAGAACGATGCAACTCGGCAAGACGCCGACGCGTGTTGCGGACACGGCAAAGGCGGTGCTCGAAGGCATGGACGCGGTGCTCGACGCGGTGAGGCCGGGAACGTCGGCCGAGGCGGTCGAGGCCGCATGGCGCAAGGTCATCCAGCGTTACGGGCTGAAGAAGGAGTCGCGCATCGGCTATTCTATCGGCGTCGCCTATCCGCCGGATTGGGGCGAACACACGATCAGCCTCAGGCCGGGCGACGAGACGGTGCTTCAACCCGGCAATGTCGTCCATTCCATCCTCGGCATGTGGATGGACGGTTGGGGCATCGAGATCAGCGAGACCATTTTGGTCACTGAAACCGGCCATGAGACCCTGACCAGGTTTCCGCGAGAGATCTATGTCAAATCCTGAGGCTAGGTGTGAATTCTGGAGAGGTCGTTCATTCCCGGAACTCCTGAAACAGGTGATGCGTCGCACCAACCAGTCTCAAGAATTCAACGGGAATGAACAACCTCTCCAGAATTCACACTTGGGAACGGGCACGCCTCAGAGATACTGGGCGACCTTCTTGCCGACGGCGAGGAAGCGCAAGGGATCGATCGCTTCGCCATTGTGGCGCACTTCATAGTGCAGATGCGGGCCGGTCGAGCGCCCACTGCTGCCGGTCTTGCCGATGGTGGCGCCGGCGTCCAGCTTTTCACCCACGGTCACGTCGATTTCGCTGAGATGCCCGTAGCGGGTCGCAAAGCCATTGCCGTGGTCGACCTCCACCATGCGGCCATAGCCGCCGTTCCAGCCAGCCTTAGTGACGATGCCGGGCGCCGTGACCTTGGCCGCCATGCCGATGGGCGCCCTGAAATCCATGCCCGAATGCAGTGCCGCGGTGCCGAGGATTGGGTCGGTCCGCACGCCGAACGGGCTGGTGACGGAGTGGCCGGGGGCGGGATTGGCAAGCGGCAGCTGGCGCGCTTCCTTCTTCAACTGGTCGAGCGTGTCCAGGGCCTCGTCCAGTTCCTTGACCTTGCTGTCGAAGATCATCGAACTGTCGAGCGGGATCAGCGGGCCGCCGACGTCGCTTTCGTTCTTGCCGAAATCGCTGTCGACGGGCAGTCCGGCCGCCTGCAGCGCCTGCTGGATGGCATCGGCGCTCTTGTAGGCATTGTCCGCAAGCGTTCTGATGCGGGTGAGTTGTTCGTTCTCGATGGATTTCAGCGACTGGTTGATCGAGCCGAACAGCTTGTCGGCACGATCGGCGGCTGTATCGCTGGGCAGCGGATCGGTGCGGGTCGACCACAAGGAGAACGGCCTGGTATCGGCAGCACCCAGGTCGGCACCCAGGCTCGCGACCGCGTAGTTCTGGGCGGGCTGGCTGATGCTGCCGGTCACCTCGGCGTGCTTGTCCGGTTTGGCGGCTGCGGCCGGATCCTCGGCGGGCGCTGCTCCGACCTCGTTCTCGGCGCGCTCGAGCAGCGGTCCGAGGCGGCCGTGGCGCTGGCTGAGCTGTGTCTGGCGTTCAATCAGTTCGCTGACCTTGTTTTCCATCAATTGCTGGTCGAGCAACTGACGGCTGGTGATGCGGTCGACCTGGGCGCGAAGCGCCGAGATGCGGTCTTCGTAAGCCTGCTGCATGCGCGCCTGGCGCGCGGTGGTGGCGCCGATCAGGTCGTCGCGCAGCACGAGATAGGAGGTGGCCAGGAGGTAGCCTATGGCAATCGCGGCGAGTGCCGAGCCGATGAATGCCGCGAGCCAGGGCCGGATCGTGAAATGCCTGATCTCGTTGCCGCGGGCGATGATGACCGTGTGGGGTTCCTTGCGCCTGCCGAAGACTGCGGACTGACCGGTTGCGTTCACGGGACCAAGCTTTCGTTTACGACACCACGACAGCCTGATTACACATTATTAGGGTTAACAAAGGCTTGCCGGACCGATCGTCCGCCGCCGAATGCACGCGGCGCGCGCAAAGGATTGCATGAAGATGGCCAAGGAAGCGTGCGTAATGCCGTGAAATCATTGACGATGAGCGCCAATCTGCTGCCAGCAGGGCGACATGTCGGCCGCGATCAAGGTCTAGGTTTCCTTAACTGTCTTCGATTGCTTTTAATTGACGCTTCTCGATTAGAAGCAATACCGGGGTTTGGGATTCACTATGGCGGCAGGAATGCTGGGCGATCTGGTTGGCAAGATCCTCGACAAGATCTCGGGCACCAGTTTGCTGGCGACCGGGCTTTTGCTGTTGACTGCTTTTGTCAGCGCGCTCGTCGCCTATTGGCGCACGGTCGAGGAGAAGAGCTGGAAGGAGTTCTTCGAGTTCGCCATCCCGCATGAGGTCATCACCCATCCCTCGGCGAAAGCCGACCTGCTGTTCTGGGTCACGAAAAAAGCCCTGATGCCCTTCCTGATGCTGCCCGCCGGAATAGTCTTCGTCTCGGCGGTAGGCTACGCGACCAACTGGCTGGTTTCGACGCTCTTGCAGTTCCAGCCGCCTCTGGTCGAGGGACCGGCCGGGCCGGTGACGGTGCTGATCTTCACCCTCACCATGCTGCTCGCCTACGACATTTCCTATTATCTCTATCACGTCGCCCAGCATCGCTTTCCGGTGCTTTGGGAACTGCACAAGGTGCATCACTCGGCCGAGGTGATGGTCGGGATCACCAAGGACCGGGTCCACCCGCTCGACGAGCTGATGAATCGGGCCTGGGATGGCCTTATCGTGGGCGTCTGCTTCGGCATCTGGTCGCTGATTTCGCTGAACCTTGCCGAACTGACCGTCTTCGGCGTCAACGTCTATGTCATGCGCAACATCCTGATGATGGATTTCGTCAGGCACACGCATTTCAAGATCTCATTCGGCCCGCTCAACAATGTGATCCTGTGCCCTCATTGGCACCAGCTGCATCACAGCACCGATCCGCGCCACTACGACAAGAATTTCGGGCTGCTCTTTTCGTTCTGGGACCGGCTCTTCGGAACACTGTGCGTGCCGAGGCCAGACGAGGACTTCAAGTTCGGACTGGTCGACCGCAACGTGCGCGACTACCAGTCCCTTGCTGGCCTCTATGTCATGCCGCTCAAGCGGATGTGGGGGCATATTGCCAGGCGCATCCGGCCAGCAAAGCCAAGGACCTCGCGATCGTCGGAAGGGACACGGCCATGAACGCTCCCTTCGTGCTCGCCATCCCGCGGACACGCACCTTCGAAGTCGTGACATCGGCGGCGCGCCTGGCCGAGATCGCACCGGCCTGGACCGCGCTCTGGCAGCAAGCCGGCGGGCTTGTCTTCCAGCACCCGGGCTGGATCGCGGCCTGGTGGCGCACCACCCCGCATCAGGAGCGACGCACGCTCAGGATCGGGCTTGCCTGGAACGGCGACCGGCTCGACGGCGTCATCGCGCTCGCCACGTTCAAGCGCTCCGGCATCCGCATGCTCGAATGGGCGGCGAAGGATCACAGCGACTATGGCGACGCGCTGGTTGCGCCCGACAGCGATCCGCAGGTGATCGCCCGCCTCTGGCAGCATGTCTTTGATCAGGGCGGCTTCGACATCGTCTATCTCAACCGTCTGCTGCCGGATGCCGGTGTCCGGACCCTGCTGGATCCGGCCTCGCGCCATGGCAAGGCGCTTCGGCCCAACCACCGCAGTGAAATCAGCTACCGTGTCGTAGGCCCCTGGCAAAACGGTGCGGAATGGTTCGAGACGCTGTCCAAGAAAGCCCGGCAGAACTACCGCCGTGGCCGCAAGTTCATGGAAGAAGCCGGGGCGGTGCGTTTCCGCCTGCTGGGTGCGGATGATCCGCGCGAGCCGGTGCTGGCACGGGTCGCGGTGCTGAAGCGCCTCTGGCTCGCACGGCATGGCCGCGCCTCCGACCTGTTCGACGAGGGCTCGCCCGTTCTCGCCGCGCTTGTTTCGGTGCTGGCCGAACTCGGGCTGTTGCGCATCTTCGTGCTGGAGCTTGACGACACGATCATCGCCGTCTCCATCAATTTCGAGCAGCACGGCACGATGATGGCTTTCGTCACCACCTATGATCCTGAATATGAGCGCGCCTCGCCGGGCATGGTGCTGATGATGGACTATATCCAGTGGTCGCTCGACCGTGGCCTGGGCAAAGTCGACTTTCTCTGCGGCGGCGAGGATTTCAAGCGGCGCTTCGCCACGCAATCAGTCACGCTGTCGTCGATGATCGGCGCGCGCGGTCTGCGCGGCCGTCTTGCCGTGCTGGCCGATCGTGTCGTCCATGTCAGCAAGTCCTGGCGGGCACAGCGGCAGCCGAAAGCCCAAACGCCCGACGAGTGAGGGCGGGCTCGTATAGGCCTTCGACACTCAAAGCGCGCGAACGGCTTCCAGCACTTCCTCGGCATGGCCCTTGACCCGGACCTTGCGCCAGATCCTGGCGATCCGCCCGTCACGGCCGATCAGGAACGTCGCGCGTTCGACGCCCATATATTTGCGGCCATACATCGATTTCTCGACCCACAGATGGTAGGCTTCAATGACTTTGCGCTCCTCGTCGGCGGCGAGGTCGACGGTGAGGTTGTATTTCGATTTGAACTTGTCGTGCTTCCTGACGGGATCAGGTGACAGACCGATCACCACAGCGCCTGCCTTCTCGAATTCCGGTTTCAGCTGCGAAAAGCTGATCGCTTCCTGGGTGCAACTCGTCGTGTCGTCCTGCGGATAGAAATACAGGACGACGGGTTTGCCGGACGAGGCCGAAAGGCTTAAAGACCCGCCACCGTCCCGCGGCAGATCGAATTGCGGCGCAAGATCGCCCACGTCGAGGTCAGCCATATCGATGCCCTTGTTTGAGGTTACGCGCGACGCCACACCGATATAGTGTCGACCGGGGATTCGTCCACGAGCGAATTTGTACAACGGAAGATTGCGTGGATCAGGAGCAACCGCAGCACGAGAAGATCAGGTTCAGGCGTGACGAGATCACCGACCTGGGGGCTTTGCCGTCGGCGTGCCGCGTTCCACCGCTCGGTCAGGCGTCGATCGGCCGGGGCTTCCGTATCCTTTCACGCGTGTTCGCCGGCATGGTCGCGTTCATCTTGCTGGCCGCGGTCGTTGTCTATCTGGTTGGGGCATCCGGGGTCGGCTCCGAGCGGCTTCAGGCGGAAGCGGAGACCGCCATCGAGAAACTCGCCGGTGTCGATGTTAATGTGACGGTCGGGCCGGCGCGCATCACGCTCGACAGTTCGAGCTTCGTCGCGCTTCAGGTCAGCGACGTCAGTCTGAAGACATCAGACGGCAAACCGATGGCGGATGCCGGCCGCGTCCGCTTCGGCATGCGCCTGATCCCGCTTCTTTGGGGAGAGGTGCGGCTGACCAGCGCCAGGATATCGGATGCCCGCATCGTTGTGGCGGCGATGCCGTCCGGTGGCGACTGGACAGCGCAATTGCGCAATGAGGACGGCCTCGTCGATCCCGAGAAACTGTCGGACGCGGTGTTCGGCAACATCCATCGCGCTCTCGACGCCGTGCGGGAAGATTCGATGCGCCGGATCGATCTCACCAATGTCGAATTCGTCCTGCCTGAAACCGGATCGATCAAGCTGGTCAAGATCGCCGACGCCACCGTCGTACAGTCGGGGCCGGGCGCTGTGGAGTTTTCCTCGGAGGCGGATGTCGACGGCAGAAAGGTCACGGTTGCCGCCTCCGCCACCCGCGATATCGCCGCGCATCGCGTGACGGCGCTGACTGCGAGCGTCGATCTGGCGGCTGGCGACGACACCGCTGCCGGCGCCGGGAAGCTGGGCGCGATCGCGTTGAAGCTGACGGGGGCGGAAGGATCCGGCGCCAATGAGTCACGGCTCGCGGCCTCCCTGTCGTCCGCCGGGTCCGTGCTCGATCTTGGCACGCGCGGCTTGCTGCCGGCCGATGTCGATGTCGATGCGACGCTCATCCATGGCAGCAACAAGATCCAGGTCGACAGGCTGCTCTTGAAGACCGGCCGGTCCTCTTTCAATTTCGGCGGCTCGATAGGGCCAAAGCCGGCGACAGGGGCGGCGGGCGAGGAGCCCTCCTATCGCTACGACCTGACCAGCGATGGTTCGACCCTGGCGCCATCGGAATCGCCTGAGCCCGCACTGAACTTCCTCGCCCGTATTGCCGGCGTCTATCAGACCAAGAGCCACAAATTGGTGGCCGAACAGATCGCGGTTCGGTCCGCTGCCTCGGGCGAGGTGCTCGGCACCGCGGCCGTGGCTTTCGTTGACGGCAAGGCCCCGGGGGTCAATCTGGCGCTCAGCGTCCATGACATGCCGGTGTCGCACGTCAAGCAGCTGTGGCCATGGTTCTCGGCCCGAAACGCTCGGCTCTGGGTGCTGGACAATCTGTTCGGCGGCCGCGTCGTCGATGCCAACCTCCAGTTCCAGGTTGTGCCGGACCGCCTCGGAAACGGCGTGCCGCTTTCGGCCGACGAGGTGTTCGGCCGCTTCCAGATCGAGGGCTCGCGCTTTGACACGGCAGGCCGCATTCCGCCGATACGCGACGCGGTCGGCGTCGTCGCCTTCCACGGCAATGACGTCGACATTTCGCTCGCCTCGGGCACAGTCTTCATGCCCAGTGGCCGCACCGTGGCGGCCAGCAACGGTACGCTGGCGGTCAAGGCGGCGAACCACCCGCCGGTCATCGGCGCCCTCGACATCGATGTGGAGGGCGAGGCGCCGGCTGTCGCCGAACTCGCCTCCTACGAGCCGATCAACGCCATGCGTCATGTCGGCTTCCTGCCGGAGGACCTGTCCGGCAGCGTCACCGGACATGTCCGGGCGGACATCCCGCTGCAGTCCGGCGTCGATACGTCGAAGCTCGACTGGCTGGTGTCGCTCGACTACACCGGCCTGTCGCTGGCCAAGCCGTTCGAGGGACAGACCGTGACGGATGCCGACGGTTCGATCACCGTCGACCCCGAAAAGGCGGTGATTTCCGCCAAGGCAGCGCTCAACGGCATTCCGGCCGAACTCGACCTCATCGAGCCGTTGGCGGACAACGGGCCGCCGCGCAGCCGCAAGGTGGCCCTGGTGCTCGACGACAAGGTCCGTGCCGCGGCCATGCCCGGCCTGACGCCTTTGCTTGGCGGAACGGTAAAGGTCGCGATCGACAAGAGCGGCAGCGGCAACCAGAACGTCTCCGCCGACCTGACCAGTGCCAGGCTGGACATTCCCTGGGCCGGCTGGAGCAAGGGGGCAGGGGTTCCCGCCAGTGTCACCTTCGTGATGACCAAGGCCGGCGACACCACGACGCTGTCCGATTTCAACCTCGACGGCAAGACGTTCTCCATCGACGGCAGCATCGTGCTGGTCAACGGCGCCCTGTCGTCGGCCAAGTTCAGCAAGGTCGCCTTGAACCGGGGTGACGATGTAGCGATTTCGGTGAAGCGGTCAGGCAAGGGCTACGCCGTCGACATCAACGGCAGCGCGCTCGACGCCCGTTCGCTCATCAAGCAGTTCACGTCCGATGTGGACACCGCGACCAAGACGACCGGAACAGACAACATTTCCGTCAGCGCCGACGTCGAGCAGCTCACCGGCTTCCATGACGAGCAACTGTCCAATTTGAAGCTCGACTACAGCGCGGCCGGATCACGGGTGAACGGGCTGAAGGTCAGCGCCACGGCAAGTTCAGGCGCGGCCATCACCATCAGCAACACAACCGGCGACGGCCGGCGTTCGCTCAACGTGAAGTCAGCGGACGCCGGCGCGATACTGAGGTTCCTGAACGTCTACGAGCACATGGAAGGCGGCTCGATCATGCTGGCGCTGACCGGGGCCGGCGACGGGCCGATGAAGGGCAAGGTCGACACCAGCAACTTCTTCATCGTCAACGAACCGAAACTCGCTTCCATAGTCTCGACCACGCCGGCCGGCGACAACCGCAGCCTCAACCAGGCGGTCAAGGGCAATCTCGACACGTCGCGGGTCAAATTCGAACGCGGTTATGCCGAGATCGAGAAAGGCGGCGGCTATTTGAAGCTGGCCAATGGCGTACTGCGCGGTCCGCGCATCGGCACGACGTTCCAGGGCATCCTTTACGACCAGAACAACAATATGGACATGACCGGCACCTTCATGCCGGTCTACGGCCTCAACCGCATCTTCGGTGAACTGCCCATCGTCGGCGCGCTTCTGGGCAACGGCCGCGACCGCGGCCTGATCGGCGTCACCTACCGGCTCAGGGGCAATGCCAACAAGCCGGTGCTCGACGTCAATCCGCTGTCGGTGATTGCGCCGGGCATATTCAGGTCGATCTTCGAGTACCGGTGAACGGCCTCAGGCCGGCCGTACCAGCACGTGTTTTTTCTTGCCCAGTGAAAGCTTTACGACGTTTTCCGGACTCAGATCCTGAAGCGTGACCATGCGGCGGTCGTCGCTGACCGACTGGTCGTTGATGCGAACCGCGCCGCCCTGTATGTGCCGCCGCGCCTCGCCATTGGACGCGGCCAGCCCGGCGGTGACCAGCAGCGACAGGATGCCGACGCCGGCTTCGAGTGCTGCCTTGTCGGCCCCGACCGTCGGCAATGTGTCGGCGAGCGCCCCTTCCTCGAAGGTCTTGCGCGCGGTTTCCTCGGCCTGGTTCGCCGCTTCGCGGCCGTGGACGATCGCCGTCGTCTCCGTGGCCAAGATCTTCTTGGCCTCGTTGATCTCGGAGCCGCCGAGTGCCGCCAGGCGCGCGATTTCGTCGAGGGGCAGGCGGGTGAATATCTTCAGGAAGCGCTCGACATCGGCGTCCTCGGTGTTGCGCCAGTACTGCCAGAAATCATAGGGCGAGAAGAGGTCGCCGTTGAGCCACACCGCACCCTTTGCCGACTTGCCCATCTTGGCGCCCGACGATGTCGTGAGCAGCGGCGTGGTCAGCGCGTAAAGCTGCGGCGTTCCCATGCGATGGCCGAGATCGACACCATTGATGATGTTGCCCCACTGGTCCGACCCGCCCATCTGCAGGCGGCAGTTCTGGCGCCGGGCGAGTTCGACGAAATCGTAGCCTTGCAGGATCATGTAGTTGAATTCGAGGAACGACAGCGACTGCTCGCGGTCGAGCCTGAGCTTGACGCTGTCGAAGGTCAGCATGCGGTTGACGGAGAAATGCCGGCCGACGTCGCGCAGGAACTCGACATAGTTGAGCTTCATCAGCCAGTCGGCATTGTTGACCATGATGGCGTCGTTCGGGCCGTCGCCGAAGCGCAGGATGCGGCCGAAGATGCGCTTGATGCCTTCGATGTTGATGGCGATCGCCTCGGGCGTCAAAAGGCTGCGCTGGTCGTCGCGGAAGGACGGGTCGCCGATCATCGACGTGCCGCCGCCCATCAGCGCGATCGGCCGGTGTCCGGTTTCCTGCAGCCAGTAAAGCATGGTCGCCGAGATCAGATTGCCGATATGCAGGCTGGTGGCGGTGGCATCGTAGCCGACATAGGCGGTGACCGTTTCCTTGGCGAAAAGCTCGTCGAGGCCGGTCTCGTCCGAAATCTGGTGGATGAAGCCGCGCTCGCTCATCGTGCGCAGGAAATCGGATTTGAAGGCAGGCATATTTTGTTTCCCGAAAGCGTCCGGCCGGTCTGATGCGGCCTATATGAAGGCGCGCGTTTAGCATCCAAGCGCGATCAGCAAAAGTGGAATCCGGTTTTGCGTCGGATCGCGCGCCAACCAGGAGGTCGCGATCAGCAAAAGTGGAATCCGGTTTTGCCGTGGATTGCCATGCGCGAAGGATCACAGATGTCCTGATGATCACCGGTTGTTGAAACGGTGCACCGCGCCGTCCGGCACGAATGCTTGCTTCATCGTTTCGGCTGGCGTAATGAGGCGCCGCGCCAAAGGTTCTTGCAGCCCACGACCTCGAGCGGCACCGCACGGCATCCATCAATGCCACATTCGACGACAGAGCCCCGACGCGACATGCCGGACGCATTGATATCCATCGTCATTCCTTGCAGGAACGAGGCGGCAAACCTGCCGCTGCTGATCGATGAGATCGAGGCGGCGATGGCCGGGCGCGATTTCGAACTGATCATCGTCAATGATGGCTCGACCGACGAGACCGCTGCCGTGCTTACCGAGCAGTCCGCACTTCGCTCCTTTCCGGTTCGGGAATTGCGGCACCAGAAATCCGCCGGCCAGAGCCTCTCAGTGCGCTCGGGCGCCTGGGCGGCGCGCGGCGGCATCGTCGCCACAATCGACGGCGACGGCCAGAACGATCCACAATACATTCCGGTGCTGGTCGATGCCTTGCGGCAGGCCGGCCCGGATTTCGGCGCTGCCCAGGGGCAGCGGCTCAAGCGCCGTGACAGCAAGGTCAAGCAACTGGCGTCGCGTTTCGCCAACTGGCTGAGAAACGCCATCCTGCATGACGAGACGCGTGATACGGGCTGCGGCCTGAAGGCTGTTCACACCGATATCCTGCGCAAACTGCCTTTCTTCGACGGCACGCACCGCTTCGTTCCGGCCCTGGTCATCCAGGAAGGCTATCGCGTCGTGCATTGCGATGTCGTCGACCGCTCGCGCCGCCACGGCAAGTCAAACTACGGCATTTTCGACCGCGGCCTGCAGGGCGCGCTCGATCTCGGCGGTGTCTGGTGGCTGCGCCGCCGGCGCCGCCGAATGCCAAAAGTAGAGGAAATCAAGCGTGTTTAACGTGCTTCAGGAACTGGGGACCTGGCTTCACCAGGTCTTCATCAAGCAATTCGATGCGTGGATCCTGCTCGGCTTCGTTGCGCAGTTCTTCTTCACCATGCGCTTTGTCGTGCAGTGGCTCGCCTCGGAAAAGGCCAAGCGCAGCGTCGTGCCGGTGGCCTTCTGGTTCTTCTCGCTGTTCGGCGGCGGCCTCCTTCTGATCTATGCGATCCAGCGCCAGGATCCGGTTTTCATCGCCGGCCAGGCCATGGGCATGTTCATCTACATCAGAAATCTCTGGCTGATCGCCAATGAGCGCAAGGCGGCGATGACCAAGGTCGATTGAGCGCTTCGAAAAATGGTTAGAGAGGCTGATGCATGGCGTTGAACAGGAACTACATTCTTCTCTTCCTGTTCAGCCTGGTGATGACGCTTTCGGGGCTGGCGTCGCTGCCGCCGATCGATCGGGACGAGTCGCGCTTCGTCCAGGCGACCAAGCAGATGGCCGAGAGCGGCGACTATGTCGACATCCGCTTCCAGGAGGCCTCGCGCTACCAGAAGCCGATCGGCATCTACTGGCTGCAATCGGCGGCGGTGACGCTGAGCGGCAAGGGCGCCGAGGCGCCCATCTGGGTCTATCGCACGATCTCGGCACTGGGCATTGCCATTGCGGTGCTGGCGATCGCCTGGACGGGGACCAATCTTTTCGGCGCCAATGCCGGTATCGCCGCAGGCCTGGTGATGGCGGCGATCTTCGCCACCGCGTTCGAGGGGCGCGACGCCAAGACCGATGCGATGCTGCTGGCCTGCTGCGTGGCGGCGCAAGGTGCGCTGGCGCAGATCTATCTGGCATCGCGACGCAACGAACCGGTCGCCGGGCATCTCTGGTGGATTTTCTGGATCGCGCAAGGCGCGGCGATCCTCATCAAGGGGCCGATTGCGCCGCTGCTGTCGGCGCTGACCATCGCGGCGCTGTTCGCCTTCGAACGTGACGGGCGCTGGCTGTCGAAGCTCAAGATCGGGCGCGGCCTGTTGCTTGTCGTGGTGATTGCGCTGCCCTGGCTCGCCGCGATCACCTGGAAAAGCCATGGCGCTTTCCTGCAGCAGGCAGTCGGCAAGGACATGCTCGGCAAGGTCGCGTCGGGCGAGGAATCGCACGGCCTGCCGCCCGGTTTCTACATGCTGACTTATTCGCTGTTCATGTGGCCGTTCGGGCTGATCGCGGTCGGCGCCGGCCTCCAGGCCCTCAACCGTCTGCGCGACGATGTCAGGCTGCGGTTCTGCCTCGCCTGGTATATCCCGTTCTGGCTGGTGTTCGAGCTGATCCCGACCAAGCTGCCGCATTATGTACTGCCGGCCTATCCCGGCATGGCGCTGCTGATCGGCTGGCTGCTGACATTGCAGCCCGAGGATGCCAATGCACCGCTCAAGCGCTGGCAGCAATGGCTGTGGTGGTCGACGGCCTTCGGCCTGGCCGTGGTCAGCCTTGGCCTTGCGGCGGTCTGCATTGGAGCGCCGATCTACCTCACCCACAGCTTCTCCTGGTGGAGCATACCGGCCGCGGCCGCCGCATTGGGCACGGGCTACTTCGCGTTTTCGCGACAGTTGCAGGTGCCGCTGGCCCGCATCGGCGCCACCGCCGCCTGTGCCGGCATCACCTACGCCTTGCTGTTCGGCGTTATCGCGCCATCGCTGAAGCCGATCTGGCTTAGCCCGGCGATCAAGCAGGCGGTACTCGCCAACAAGCCTTGCGATACGACGGTGCTGGCCTCGGCGCGATATCAGGAGCCGAGCCTGGTGTTCCTGGTCGGCACGAAGACGGTGCTGACCGATGTCGGTGGCGTGGCGCAGCATCTGCTTGCCGATCCTGCCTGCGCGTTGGGGCTGGCGCCGATCGAGGACGAGCAGAAACTGAACGGCATGCTGTCGGTGCAAGGCAAATCGGTGAACCGGATCGCGAAGATCGACGGCCTCAACTATTCGTCGGGAGACAAATTGTCGCTTGGCCTCTATCGTGTGGCCCCATGACGGCTCGTCGATGCCCATGAAGGCAACAATGGGGTCGAATTCCCAATGCTCGTAAAATCGCGCCCTTCAGTTTCCGGTAGGCTCCTTGGGGTAGGGCGCCGATCCCTGAGCAATTTGGGCGACACCATGCGGATCGTGAGAGGTCGCTTTGCCGCTCGTCCCGCGCGTTACCCCAACATCGCCTGGCCGGTATGGGGCATGGTTTGGCTGCTGCTGACAGCGGTGGCATTTGTCCGCCTCGATACACCGGCGGGGATGGTCCACGGCCAATGGTCGGGAGCCGGGCTGGCCGAATTCCTGACCCAGTTCGCTCTCGGCGGCTGGTACCTGATCCCGTCGGCGCTTTTGCTCGTCGCGGCCAATCTGACCGATTGGCGCAGCCTTTCGCGGCGGTCGCTGATGCTCGTCTATAACTGGACTTGCCTGGCTTTTCTGGTGCTGAGCGCCGTCGGCCTGTCGGGCCTGCTGGTCAATGTCCTGAAATATGCGATCGGCCGGGCCCGCCCGCTCTACTTCCAGGATTTTGGTGTGCTCGCCCTCCACCCCTTCGCCTTTGACGCGCGCTTCGCTGGTTTTCCATCCGGCCATGCCACGACGATGGGGGCGGTGTTCGGCGTTCTGCTGCTTTTGTTTCCGAGGCGCTGGTACATCGCTTTTGTGGTCACCGCCTGTCTCGCCTCGACCAGGGTTTTCGTCGGCGCGCACTATCCGAGCGACACGGTGGCCGGCTTCGGCCTTGGCTGCGCCTTCGCTCTGGCTTGCGGACTGGTCTTCGCCCGGCTCGGCTTCATCTTCCGTCCGACGCCGTCAGGGTTGCCTGTCCGCAAGGCATCGTTCCGGCTGATTGCACCGGAAAGATAAGTCGTTACCCGATCAATTGCCGTCCAGGCCGCCGTAGGACCTTACCAGGCGAGCCATGTCGGACGCGTTGGCGACTTCGCTTTCCAGTCCCTGCGCCACGCCGGCGCGGTCGGCGACGGGGCGGTTCTGGCTGACCTTCCACTTGCCATGGATCTCGCTGATCTCGATCTCCAGCCCGATGATGCCCTTGATCTGCGACTGGATGAAGGGCGGGGGCGCGTCGGCCACGGCCCAGGGTGCTTCGCGGGTCCCTTCCTGGGAAGCGGTCAGATCGCCGATCTGCCGCGCCAGCCACTCCTGGTCGTCGATCACCTTTGCGGTGCCGCGCACCTGCACAATGGCGTAGTTCCAGGTCGGCACCACCTTGCCGGTCTCGCGCTTGGTCTCGTACCAGGAAGGCGTCACATAGGCGTCGGCGCCTTGGAAGACGATCAGCACTGGCGACGCCGGATTGTCGGCAATGAGGCGCCAGTGCGGGTTGGCCTTGGCCAAGTGAGCCCGCAGTCTGCCGTTCGACGCCGCTGCGGCGTCGAGCAGGAAAGGAATGGCGTTGGCGACCGGGCCGTCGGGCCCGTTCGAGATCAGCATGCCGAGCGGATGCGTCCTGATCAGTCCATGCAGCACGTGGGGCCGCGTTTCCTGAAAATGGGGAGGCTCGTACATCGGCGCTGGCGCCTTCCCTGTCTATCTCAGCCGCTTGGGCCGCGGATCGGACAATTCGCCCGCCAGCCGGCGATCGAGATAGTCCGCGCATTCCTCGATCAAAAGGTCGGCGTGGTTGGCGAAGAAGTGGTTGGCGCCGGGCAAGGTCTTCTGCGTGATGGTGATGCCCTTCTGCGTGTGCAACTTGTCGACCAGGCCCTGTACATCCTTCGGCGGCGCCACCTTGTCGGCATCGCCATGGATGATCAGGCCCGACGACGGGCAGGGCGCCAGGAACGAGAAGTCATAGGTGTTGGGCTGCGGCGCGATCGAGATGAAGCCCTCGATCTCCGGCCGGCGCATCAAGAGCTGCATGCCGATCCACGAGCCGAAGGAATAGCCGGCGACCCAGCAGCTTTTGGAATCCGGGTGCAGCGACTGGACCCAGTCGAGTGCGGCGGCCGCATCCGACAATTCGCCGGTGCCGTGGTCGAATTCGCCCTGGCTGCGACCGATGCCGCGGAAATTGAAGCGCAGCGTGGTGAAATCGCGCTTCTGGAACATATAGAAGAGGTCGTAGACGATCTTGTTGTTCATCGTGCCGCCGAACTGCGGATGCGGATGCAAGACGATGGCGATCGGCGCGCTCTTTTCCTTCGAGGGCTGGTAGCGTCCCTCCAGGCGGCCGGCCGGACCGGTGAAAATGACCTCAGGCATAAAATACTCCACTTGGTATACGAATGCGCGGCGCCCGGAACGAGTCTTCCTCTGGCCTTGACGCAGGGCGAGCGTCTTCTTAGAAGCTAGTTTAGAACTATTCAAAACTGAGTGGCCAAACGTCGAGCCCGGCCACCCGCGCCGCAAGCCGCGTAAATAGGACGGCTCGCCTTGGAATTTCAAGGAAATAACGCCATACGACGACCGAATGGCTTCTGACGGGATCAACTGGACGAAAATGGCCGCAAAACGCGCCTATCTCGACTATAATGCCAGTGCGCCGCTGCTCCCAGCGGCGCGCGAGGCTATGGTCGCGGCGCTTGACGTGGCGGCCAACCCGTCATCGGTCCATGCCGAGGGCCGCGCCGCGCGACGCCTGATCGAGACCGCAAGGCGTGAGGTCGCGGCTCTGGTGAATGCCAGGCCCGAACATGTCGTGTTCACCTCCGGTGCGACGGAGGCCGCCTCGACGTTGCTGACCCCCGATTGGCAGATGGGGCGCGGCAGCGTGCGCATGAGCCGGCTCTACGTCTGCGAGGCCGATCATCCCTGCCTGTTGAATGGTGGGCGCTTCCCGGCGACGCAAGTGACGCGCATCGGCGTCGATGCCAACGGCATTGCCGACCTTGCCGCCTTGGCCACGGCACTTGGCGATCACGACAAGGCCGATGGTCTGCCGCTGGTCGCCATCCACGCTGCCAACAACGAGACCGGCGTGATCCAGCCGATCGATCGCATTGCCGAAATCGTCAAGGCCGCTGGCGGCATTCTTGTCGTCGATGCCGTTCAGGCAGCGGGCCGCGTTTCGATCGACATGTCAGCGGGTTACGCCGACTATTTGATTCTGTCTTCGCACAAGATCGGCGGTCCCAAGGGCGTCGGCGCCATTGTCGCCGCCGCCGATCTGATGATGCCGAAGCCTCTGATCAATGGCGGCGGCCAGGAAAAAGGCCATCGCGGTGGCACCGAAAACCTCGCCGCCATATCAGGCTTTGGCGCCGCCGCGCGCGAAGCGCTGGCCAGCCTGCCGGCGATCGATGCGCTGCGCCAGCGCCGCGACGAGATCGAAGCCATCGTGAAAATGCTGGTCCCGGACTCGGAAATCTTTGGAACCGGCGCGCCAAGGCTTGCCAACACGACATTCTTCGCTATTGCGGGCATCCAGGCCGAAACCGCGCAGATCGCCTTCGATCTTGCCGGTGTGGCGCTGTCGGCCGGCTCTGCCTGTTCGTCGGGCAAGGTCGGGCCGAGCCACGTACTGAAAGCCATGGGCTTTGGCGACAGTCTTGGCGCCTTGCGCGTGTCGATCGGCTCAGCGACGGGGGTCGAGGACATTGAATTGTTCCGCACCGCGCTGGCGGGAATTGCCCAGCGCCGGGCGGGTAGGGAACAGGCCGCCTGACGCGGTGAAAAGGAATTCAGGCTTCGCAGCCTGGTAGAGCCGTGCGTTTGCAAGTGGCCGGGTGAATTTCCGGTCGAAACGCACTATATGGAACTTACGCCACTTCCGGCGCCTCTAGGGGCTTCCGTTAGCGGTGCCATAGTTTGAAAACTGTCGGGCCTTGACCCCGGCGTGGATGGAGAACGCATATGCCTGCTGTGCAGGACACGATCGATCGGGTCCGAAAGATCGACGTCGACCAATACAAATACGGATTCCAGACCGAGATTGCTGTCGACAAGGCCCCCAAGGGCCTGAGCGAAGACATCATCCGTTTCATTTCGGCCAAGAAGGACGAACCGTCCTGGATGCTGGAATGGCGCCTGGAAGCCTATCGGCGCTGGCTGACGCTGGAAGAGCCGACCTGGGCGCGCGTCCACTATCCGAAGATCGATTTCCAGGACATCTACTACTACGCCGCGCCCAAGAGCACGCCTGGCCCGTCCTCGCTCAGCGATGTCGATCCCGAACTCTTGAAGGTCTACGAGAAGCTCGGCATTCCGCTCAGGGAGCAGGAGATCCTCGCCGGCGTGCAGAAGACCGATGCCTCGGAACTCGAGGAGCCCAGCGACAATGTCTACAAATCGGGCCGCGTCGCTGTCGACGCGGTGTTCGATTCCGTCTCCGTCGTCACCACCTTCAAGAAGGAGCTGGCGCAGGCCGGCGTCATCTTCTGCTCGATCTCGGAAGCCATTCGCGAGCATCCGGAACTGGTGCAGAAATATCTCGGCTCGGTCGTGCCGACCTCGGACAATTTCTATGCCACGCTGAATTCGGCAGTCTTCACCGACGGCTCCTTCGTCTTCGTGCCCAAGGGCGTGCGCTGCCCGATGGAGCTGTCGACCTATTTCCGCATGAACGAGAAGAACACCGGCCAGTTCGAGCGCACGTTGATCATCGCCGAGGAGGGGGCTTACGTCTCCTATCTCGAAGGCTGCACCGCGCCGCAACGCGACGAGAACCAGCTGCATGCGGCGGTCGTCGAACTGGTGGCGCTCGACGATGCCGAGATCAAATACTCGACCGTGCAGAACTGGTACCCCGGCGACGCCGAGGGCAAGGGCGGCATCTACAATTTCGTCACCAAGCGCGGCGATTGCCGTGGCGACCGTTCGAAGATCTCGTGGACGCAGGTCGAGACCGGCTCGGCGATCACCTGGAAATATCCGAGCTGCATCCTGCGCGGCGACGATTCCTCGGGCGAGTTCTATTCCATCGCCGTTTCGAACGGCTACCAGCAGGTCGATAGCGGCACCAAGATGATCCATCTCGGCAAGAACACGTCGAGCCGCATCATATCCAAGGGCATTGCCGCCGGCTTCTCGCAGAATACCTATCGCGGCCAGGTTTCCGCGCACCGCAAGGCGACCAACGCCCGCAACTTCACCAACTGCGACAGTCTGCTGATCGGCGACCAGTGCGGCGCGCACACCGTGCCCTACATGGAAGCCAAGAACTCGACGGCGCAGTTCGAGCACGAAGCAACGACGTCGAAGATTTCCGAGGACCAGAAATTCTACGTCATGCAGCGCGGCATTCCCGAGGAGGAAGCCATCGCGCTCATCGTCAACGGCTTCGTCAAGGACGTCATCCAGCAGCTGCCGATGGAGTTTGCAGTCGAGGCGCAGAAGCTGATCGGTATCAGCCTCGAGGGGAGTGTCGGGTGAGTGACGAAGCTCTGATCGAGGCTTTTGGACCTGCGTTCCAAGAAGGGCGAAGCGCTTCCCTTTCGCAAACGGCACGCTTTGAATCCGTGCGTCGTGAACTCTTAGGTCGCAATGAAAGGCTGGCTGCGCTGCTCGAGGCTGCGATCGCTGGCCACCCGTTTCAAATAGTCCGTAAGGATTACCCTATCAGCCTCGAAATAACCCATGGCGATGAAGTCGCACTGTCGGCCCATCCGGGCGATAGCGAAGGGTATACCGTCTTTCTGAGCGACCTGCCGCTGGCTCGCCAAGCTCTCTCTTCCGATGGATTTATATACGGCTCAATAGCCGAAATCGTCCCGACGGTAGCGCGATATCTGGGTGTGCTGTCTGCGGGAGCTCGGATCAACCCTAACTATCATGCCAAGAGGGTGAAGGGGTGCTGATCGCAATGACGTCGCCGCGAGAGGAAATCTGGTTTGCCGTCCGCTGGCGGCGGCTTTGGGCTGTCCGCCGTGAGGGCAACGCCGCGACGGCAAAGTGTGCCAGCGCGATTGTCGTCTCGGCATTTGCGGGCCTCCTTTTGGCAGCCTTCGTCAACCTTTTCGTCGGCATTGCCGTCTTCGCCATCGGCTTCGGCCTGTCCTTCTGGCGGTTCAGGGCCCTGCAACGCAGCCACACCGACTATTCGATCACTTACGACGACTATTTCAGAGAAAAGAACAATGCTTGAGATCAAGAACCTGCACGCCCGCATCGTCGATGATGGCACCGAAATCATCCGCGGCCTGAACCTGACGGTGAAAGCCGGCGAGGTCGCCGCGATCATGGGTCCGAACGGCTCGGGCAAGTCGACGCTGTCCTACATCCTCGCCGGCCGCGAGGACTATGAAGTCACCGAAGGCGACATCCTCTACAATGGCCAGTCGATCCTCGAAATGGATCCGGCCGAGCGCGCCACGTCAGGCATCTTCCTCGCCTTCCAGTACCCGATGGAAATACCGGGCGTGGCGACGATGGAATTCCTGAAAGTAGCGATGAACGAGCAGCGCAAGGCGCGCGGCGAGGAGCCGCTGAAAATCCCGGAATTCCTGAAGCGGGTGAAGGAAGCCGCCGCCTCGCTCAGCATGGACATGGCGATGCTGAAGCGGCCGCTCAATGTCGGCTTCTCCGGCGGCGAGAAGAAGCGCGCCGAGATCCTGCAGATGAAGCTCTTGGAGCCGAAGCTGTGCGTGCTCGACGAGACCGATTCCGGCCTCGACATCGATGCGCTGAAGATCGTTTCCGACGGCGTCAACGCACTGCGTGCGCCGGACCGGGCGTTCCTGGTCATCACCCACTACCAACGCCTGCTCGAACACATCGTGCCCGACAGCGTGCACGTGCTCTACAAGGGCCAGGTCATCAAATCAGGCGACAAGTCGCTGGCGCTCGACCTCGAAGCCAATGGCTATGCCGGCGTGATCGGCGAAGCCGCGTGAGATGCCAGAAGGCAAGGTCAAACTGATGAATATGCACACACAACCGCAGCGGACACCGGCCGAGACGGCGTTGATCGACGCGTTCGGCGACCGGCTGTCGCTGCTGCCGGGCGACGGCGCGGTGATGCTGAAGCGCGACGACGCCATCGAGGCGATCAAGCACGGCCTGCCGACGCGGCGCGTCGAATCCTGGCACTACACGGATCTGCGCCGGCTGTTGAGCGTGGTGCCGGACTTCGACCCCACCGCGCTCGCCAAGGCCGTCGCGCCGATCGTCGAAGGCTCCGCCGTTCTGCCGGTCCTGAACGGTAAGTCCGAAGCGAAGGTGCCGGCCATCGACGGTGTCGCCGTGCAAAGCCTGTCTGAAAAGTTGATCGACGGCAGCATTGCGCCGGGGCTCGATCCCTATGGGAGCGATGATGCGATCGGCGCGCTGAACACCGCTTTCGTCGCCGACGGTTATTTTGTCGACATCGCCGATGGCGCCGAGCTTGAAAAGCCGATCGAGCTGCAGAATTTGCAGGCCGGCGGCCAAACCCATGTGCGCCTGGCCGTTCGCGTCGGCGCCGGCGCCAAGGCGGTTATCGTCGAGCGTCAGGCGGGTGATGGCGCCGCTCTGGTCAGTTCGGTCAGCCAGCTCGTGCTCGGCGAGGGCGCCGAGGTGACGTGGCTGATCGTCCAGGAGCAGCCGGAGACGGCGACGCATCTGGCGCAGTTCAAGGCCCATATCGGAAAGAATGCGAAGCTGACGCTGTTCGTCATGAACGCCGGCGGCAAGCTTGTGCGCCAAGAGGTGATGGTCAAGACGACGGGCGAAGGCGCCGATTTCAAACTGCGCGGCATCAACCTTCTGGCCGGCGATACCCATAGCGACGTGACGATGGTGCTGGACCACGCCGTACCGCACACGACTTCGACGGAGATCATCCGCAACGTGGTGACGGGCAAGGCGCGCGGCGTCTTCCAGGGGCGCATCAACGTCCATCAATACGCGCAGAAGACCAACGCCAAGATGGCCTGCAACACGCTGCTGTTGTCGGACGATGGCGAGTTCTCGACCAAGCCGGAGCTCGAAATCTTCGCCGACGACGTCGTCTGCGGCCATGGCGCGACGGTGACCGAGATCGACCACGACCATCTGTTCTACCTGATGGCGCGCGGCGTCGACGAGAAGTCGGCCCGCGGTCTGCTGGTCAAGGCCTTCGTCGCCGAGGTGATCGAGGAATTGGACGACGAGACGATCGTCGAGGCGCTGGAAGCGAGACTCGACGAATGGTTTGTGACGCACGGGTGAGGAGCGGTCGGCGTAGCCGACAAAAAGCCAACGATTTGGCTTTTTGAGCGACGAACGCCCGGAGCCATAGCGAAGGGCCGGCTGACGCGGCGCCCGGGTATCGAAAGACAGACGATGGACCAGAAAGTCGAAACCACCCCCTACGACGTCGAGGCGATCCGCCGCGACTTCCCGATCCTGTCGCGTGAAGTCTACGGCAAGCCGCTGGTCTATCTCGACAACGGCGCCTCGGCGCAGAAGCCGCAGGTGGTGCTGGATACGATTCAGCATGCATATTCCCAGGAATATGCCAACGTCCATCGCGGCCTGCATTTCCTGTCGAATGCCGCGACCGACGCCTATGAGAAGGCGCGCGAGACGGTGCGCCGTTTCCTCAACGCGCCAAGCACCGACAACATCGTCTTCACCTCCAACACGACCTCGGCGATCAACACCGTCGCCTATGGCTATGGCATGCCCAATATCGGCGAGGGCGACGAGATCGTGCTGTCGATCATGGAGCACCACTCCAACATCGTTCCCTGGCATTTCATCCGCGAGCGGCAGGGCGCCAAGCTGGTCTGGGTGCCGGTCGACGATCTGGGCGCCTTCCACATCGAGGAGTTCGAGAAGCGGCTGACCGACCGCACCAAGCTCGTTGCCATCACGCAGATGTCGAACGCGCTGGGCACGGTGACGCCGATCAAGGAAATCGTGCGCATCTCGCATGCGCGTGGAATTCCGGTGCTCGTCGACGGCAGCCAGAGCGCCGTACACATGCCGATCGACGTGCAGGATCTCGACTGTGACTTCTTCGTCTTCACCGGGCACAAGGTCTACGGTCCTTCGGGCATCGGCGTCCTCTACGGCAAGAAGGACATTCTCCAGGGCATGCGGCCCTTCATGGGCGGTGGCGAGATGATTGAGGAGGTGACGGAAGACATCGTCACCTACAACGAACCGCCGCATCGCTTCGAGGCCGGCACGCCGCCGATCGTGCAGGCGATTGGGCTGGGTGCTGCCCTCGACTACATGGAAAAGATCGGTCGCGAACGCATCGCGGCGCATGAGGAAGACCTCAAGAATTATGCCCATGAACGGCTGCGCGCCATCAACTCGCTGCGCATCTTCGGCGATGCGCCCGGCAAGGGCGCGATCATCTCCTTCGAACTGCAAGGCATTCATGCCCATGACGTGTCGATGGTGATAGACAGGCAAGGCGTGGCCGTGCGGGCGGGCACTCATTGCGCCCAGCCGCTGTTGAAACGCTTTGGCGTAACCTCCACATGCAGGGCATCGTTCGGCATGTATAATACCAGGGCCGAAGTCGACGCTTTGGCCGAGGCGCTTGAAAAAGCGCGCAAATTCTTTGGGTGACGACAATGGATGATGCGAGCATCGCTGCCGAGACCACTCCGGAACCCGCCGCCAACAGCGTCGTTTCCGCCTCGGCCATTCCCGCCGACGAGCTGGCGCGGCTGACCGACGACATCGTTTCGGCGCTGAAGACGGTCTACGACCCGGAAATTCCCGCCGACATCTACGAGCTCGGCCTCGTTTACAAGATCGACATCGAGGACGACCGCTCGGTCAAGATCGATATGACGCTGACCGCACCGGGCTGCCCGGTGGCCGGCGAAATGCCGGGCTGGGTGGAAAACGCCGTCGGCGCCGTCGAAGGCGTGTCCGGCGTCGAGGTCAACATGACCTTCGACCCGCCCTGGTCGCCCGACCGCATGTCGGAAGAGGCGCAGGTGGCGGTGGGCTGGTACTAGCGTCGAGCCTGGTACACTTGCGCCAGGGGTAAAACTTCACCATTTTAGGTGAGGAATCATTCGGCAGGCCTTGAACCTGCATGGAATGGAGAAGGAAAGACAATGGGACGCTTCGCCGTCATCACGATGACCGAAAAGGCCGCCGACCGGGTGCGCGAGATCGTCGCCACCCGCGACAATGCACACGGTATCCGCCTCGGCATCAAGAAGGGCGGCTGCGCCGGCATGGAATATACGGTCGATCTGGTGACCGAGCCCAACACCAAGGATGATCACATCGAGCGCGATGGCGCCCACGTCTATGTCGCGCCGGAAGCAGCGCTTTTCCTGTTCGGCACCGAGATGGATTTCGAGCAGACCACGCTGCGCACCGGCTTCACCTTCCACAACCCGAACCAGAGTTCGGCCTGCGGCTGCGGTGAATCGGTCGAACTGAAGCCGGCCGACCTCAAGGCGTTGGCGGAAGCACGCGCCTCGGCCTGAACCCCGGGCTGAGTTTTCACATCCACATTGCATCGAGCCCGTGACCGGATGGCCGTCGAAAACGTGACTGTTGCGATATCAGTCCGGCCGCATCTGCCCGCGGACAATGCCGCGTTGGCGCGCCTCTTCGAGGAGATGCAGCGGCATTACCGGGTGCCGTGTCCGCCGTTCGAGACCATCCTTGCCGATCTTGCCACTTTGCCGCCGGGCGTGGAGATCCTGGTCGCCGAAACGGACAGGATCATCGGCTTTGCCATCTGCTCGACAATCTATCCCGGACCCGGCTTGAGAGCCGGCTTCTTCCTGAAAGAGCTGTTCGTCTTAGGGGCCTATCGCGGCAGCGGTGCCGGACGCCTGCTGATGCAGGCGCTGGCGCGCACCGCCCTGCAGCGCGGCCATGGCCGCGTCGACTGGACAGCCGACGGTGGAAATGAGCGGCTGCTGACCTTCTATGGCGGCCTTGGCGGTACGCGGCAGCCGGACAAGGTTTTCTTTCGGCTGAGCGGTGAGGCGCTTGCGGCTTTGGCGAAGGCCGACGACTGAGCCTTTCCTTCACCCCGTTACGGGCCGAAGAGCACTCACTCCACCCACATGCCCGTCCGCTTGTGCCAGTCGGCGATCGATTCCTCGGGATAGACATCGAACGTCTTGTCGCCCTTGCCGATATGGGGTTCGACCCAGTTCGCCTTGTATTTCAGCATCAGATGCACCTTTTCAGGTGGTTTCGGCAGGTCGCTGTCGATGGCCGAGGCGAAAGGATGCACCAGTTCCGGCCATGTCGGGTCGTAGAGCCAGAGCGCTGAGCCGCATTTGCGACAGAAATTGCGCTCGCCTGTCGAGACCTCGCAATGGGGATGCTCGTCATCCTCGATCTCGGCGCGGTAGACGCCGAGGCTTCGTTTGCCCCGGATGTTCAGGGTTTCGTAGTCGGCGCCGAGATTGATGGCGAAACCGCCGCCGCCCTGCTGCTTGCGGCAGATCGAGCAGTAGCACAGCATGAATGGCACGGGCGTGTGGCTTTCCACCTCGAAACGCACGGCGTTGCAGCGGCAGGACCCCTTGAGCAGAAGCGGCATGGCAAAAACTCCGATGGAACGGTCTCAACCTGTCAGCATGATTTTGGTTGCGCGATGACAATGTCAAATGCCGATGACATGATCGCGGCATGGACAATGAACGCATCGCCGAACTGTTCTCAGGGCTAGGCCCGGTCAGCATCCGCCGACTGTTCGGCGGCAAGGGCATCTACTTTGACGGCGTCATCGTCGCCATCGTGCTGAGGGGCGAGTTGCTGCTCAAGGCCGACGAGCAAAGCGCGCCCGATTTCGAAGCCGCGGGCTGCAGGCAATGGACCTATACCGGCAAGCGCCACGGCAAGCTGGTCGCCATGCCCTATTGGAGCATTCCCGACAGCGCCTTTGACGATCCCAACGAAATGACGGTGTGGGCACGCCGGGCGTATGAGGCGGGGCGGCGCGCAGGGAAGTGAACTACAGCGCCTTCGCTATCTGCGCCGCCAGCCGCGCATTGTTCTCGACCAGCGCGATGTTGGTCTTGAGGCTGCGGCCGCCGGTGAGCTCCAGGATTTTTCCCAGCAGGAACGGCGTCACCGCCTTGCCGGTCACGTTGAGCGCCTCGGCCGCCCTTTGTGCCGCTTCGATATAGCCGGCCATCTCTTCAGCAGGGATTTCGTGGCTTTCCGGCACCGGGTTGGCGATCAACATGCCGCCACCCAAGCCCAGTGCTTGCCGCGTCCGGAAGAAATGCGCGATCTCTTCGGGCTTATAAAGGGTCAGCGGCGCATGGAATGGCGACTGCCGCGACCAGAAGGCCGGCATCGTCTCGCAGCCATGGCCGACAACAGGCACGCCGCGCGTCTCCAGCACTTCCAGCGTCTTTTCGATGTCGAGGATCGCCTTGGCGCCGGCCGAGACGACGATGACCGGCGTGCGCGCCAATTCGTCGAGATCGGCCGAGATGTCAAAGCTCTTCTCGGCGCCCTTGTGCACGCCGCCAATGCCGCCGGTGGCGAACACTTTTATCCCGACCATTTCAGCCGCGATCATGGTGGCGGCGACGGTCGTGCCGCCGGTGCGTCCTTGCGCGACGGCAAAGCCGAGGTCTGCGCGCGACAGCTTCATGGCATCACCGGTCATGGCGAGCGATTCGCGCTCGCCGTCGGACAGGCCGATCTTGATGCGACCGCCAACCACGGCGATTGTCGCCGGTACGCCGCCGCCGTCGCTGATAATCTTCTCGACATTGGCCGCCATGGCGCCATTGTCGGGGTAGGGCATGCCATGGGTGATGATGGTGCTCTCCAGCGCCACCACGGGGCGCCCGGCGGCCAGGGCTTGCGCCACCGGCGCGTGGATGTCGATGAAGGGGCGGGCGGTTTCGGGGGTCATCTGGATCTCCAACTCACGGTGCGGCGCGTAGGGATGCCCGGCAACACAGCGGTGCTATGAATTTGCCGGTCTCATGCCACTTCCCTGGCATCAGGCACAAGAGCCAGCGCTTCCGCGAAGCTTGCAGCGGTGAAATCGGGAATGGCGTTGACGCTTTCGATGGCCAGCGTCGCCGCCGCGACGCCTTCGCGCAAGGCCTGGCGCAGCGGCAGGCCGCGCAGCAGGGCTGCCACCGTCGCACCCGCCAGCGCATCGCCGGCGCCGGTGACGTCAGCAACGTTTCTGGGGGCAGGTGGTTGAATTGAAAAAGCGCCTGTCTCGTCGAAACCCAGCACTGGCGCGCTGCCTGCTGTCACGACGCCGCTGGCAAGGCCGCTGCATCGCAAGCCGTCGACGACGTCTCGTTCAGCGGCATTTGCGTTGACGCCGGCCAGCGCGACGGCCTCGCGCCGGTTCATGAAGACCAGCGTCAGCGTGCCGAGCACCGGTATCAGCCGCACCACCTTGGCCGGCGAAATGGCAATGGCATACACCGGCTTGCCGGCGGCAAGCAAAACCAGCCGCTCCAGCGCCGCCGACGGCAGATTGGCATCGCACAGTATGGCATCGGCGGCGGCGATCGCCTCGCGGACCTTGGAGCGCCTCATCTGCTTGGGGAACGCCAGGTCGTACAGGGCCATGTCGGCGAACCCGACGATCAACTCGCCCTCGCGGTCGATCAGCGCCGTATAGCTCGGCGTCGTGCGGTCGAGGAAGACCACCGACAGGTCGGCGATGCCTGCCTGCGCGATGGCCCTCGAAATAGTGTCCGCTCCGGCATCGCCGCCGCGTATCGACATCAGGGAGCCCGATACGCCGCGCCGCACCGTGCTGCGCAGCGCGTTGAACACGCCGCCGCCGACATCCTCGCGCATCGTGCCGGGATTGGACGCGGCCGGCACATACGGGCCCGACACTTGGCCACGCCGGTCGATATGGGCGCCGCCCACGGCCAGTATCTCTATGGATTTCACCATGCCGGCGATATGCCCTTTGTTATTGCAGCCGCACAAGCGCTACACTGCGTCGGAGACCTTCGCCAGCAAGATGGCGATTCGGCGGATCGATACAATCGGGCAGTCTGGCCCAATGCGGGGTGCATTCCTGTTCGATCTCTTGGTACGAAAAAAGAACAAATCCGGATATGACTTGTTTTTCAGATATTTGGTCCCTCTTGCCAAACGAGAACAAAAAAGGTACAAAATGGCAGGGATTACGGATTGTCCGGCCTTCATTGACGACCAAGGGGTGATGTATCATGGCTCAGAATTCTTTGCGGCTTGTAGAGGATAAGGCAGTGGACAAATCAAAGGCTCTGGATGCGGCGCTGTCGCAAATCGAGCGGGCTTTCGGCAAGGGCTCGATCATGCGGCTCGGCGCGAACGAGCAGGTCGTCGAGATCGAAACGGTGCCGACTGGCTCGCTCGGCCTCGACATCGCGCTTGGCGTTGGTGGCCTGCCGCGCGGCCGCATCATCGAGATCTACGGGCCGGAAAGCTCGGGCAAAACGACGCTGGCGCTGCACACGGTGGCCGAGGCCCAGAAGAAGGGCGGCATCTGCGCCTTCGTCGATGCCGAGCACGCGCTCGACCCGGTCTATGCCCGCAAGCTCGGCGTCGACCTTGAAAACCTGCTGATTTCGCAGCCCGACACCGGTGAGCAGGCGCTGGAGATCTGCGACACGCTGGTACGTTCCGGCGCCATCGACGTGCTGGTGGTCGATTCGGTCGCGGCACTGACGCCGCGCGCCGAAATCGAAGGCGAGATGGGCGATTCGCTGCCGGGCCTGCAGGCTCGACTGATGAGCCAGGCGCTGCGCAAGCTGACCGCTTCGATCTCGCGCTCCAACACCATGGTCATCTTCATCAACCAGATCCGCATGAAGATCGGCGTCATGTTCGGCTCGCCCGAAACCACGACCGGCGGCAACGCGCTGAAATTCTACGCGTCGGTGCGCCTCGACATCCGCCGCATCGGCTCGGTCAAGGACCGCGACGAGGTCGTCGGCAACCAGACCCGCGTCAAGGTGGTCAAGAACAAGCTGGCGCCGCCCTTCAAGGTGGTCGAGTTCGACATCATGTATGGCGAGGGCGTGTCCAAGACCGGCGAACTGGTCGATCTCGGCGTCAAGGCCGGCGTGGTCGAGAAGTCGGGCGCCTGGTTCTCCTACAATTCGCAGCGCCTCGGCCAGGGCCGCGAAAATGCAAAACTGTTCCTTCGCGACAATCCCGATACCGCACGCGAGATCGAATTGGCGCTCAGGCAGAATGCCGGGCTGATCGCCGAAAAGTTCCTCGAGAATGGCGGCTCTGAAGGCGGCGACGACGGTTTTGAGGACGAAGCCGGCGCGATGTAGGCAATGGTCAGAGTTCGGCCATAAAGGTGGCCTATGGCCTGATGCTTAAGTAATCGAGTTCTTTAGTACCGCGTCCAAAACCGCCGGCCTTCGCGCCGGCGGTTTTCGTTTTTGGCGGACCAATGGACTCCCAGGATTGGCCCAGTCCCGTGTTTCTGGACAGGCTGGAGCGTGCCCGCTAAAAGGCCAAGTCTATTTCTGCAAAGCAGAGACCAGTTTCCGCCGGCCGCGCCGGCGGTTTTCGCGAAAAGGCAGCAGTCATGAGTGGCGTGAACGAGATCCGGTCGACCTTTCTCGACTATTTCCGCAAGGAGGGCCACGAGGTCGTGGCCTCGAGCCCGCTCGTGCCGCGCAACGATCCGACATTGATGTTCACCAATGCCGGCATGGTGCAGTTCAAGAACGTCTTCACAGGTCTGGAGAAGCGGTCCTATTCGCGCGCCACCACCGCCCAGAAGAGCGTTCGCGCCGGCGGCAAGCACAACGACCTCGACAATGTCGGCTACACCGCGCGCCACCTGACCTTCTTCGAGATGCTCGGCAATTTCTCCTTCGGCGACTATTTCAAGGAGCGCGCCATCGAGCTTGCATGGAACCTGATCACCAAGGAGTTCGGGCTGAAGAAGGACAAGCTGCTGGTCACCGTCTACCACACCGATGACGAGGCGGCCGGCTTCTGGAAGAAGATCGCCGGCTTCTCGGACGATCGCATCATCCGCATCGCGACCTCGGACAATTTCTGGGCGATGGGCGATACCGGTCCTTGCGGGCCGTGCTCGGAAATCTTCATCGATCGGGGCGAGCACATCTGGGGCGGGCCTCCCGGCAGCCCGGAAGAGGATGGCGACCGCTTCCTCGAATTCTGGAACCTGGTGTTCATGCAGTATGAACAGGTGACGAAGGAGGAGCGCATCGACCTGCCGCGCCCGTCCATCGACACCGGCATGGGCCTGGAGCGCATGGCCTCTATCCTGCAAGGCGTGGAAAGCGTCTTCGAGACCGACCTGTTCCGGCACCTGATCGATGCGGCGTCTTCGGCGCTCGGGCGCGCGCCTGATGCGGAAACGGTGGCGTCCTACCGGGTCATCGCCGATCATTTGCGCTCGTCCTCCTTCCTGGTCGCCGACGGTGTCTTGCCGTCGAACGAAGGCCGCGGCTACGTCCTGCGCCGCATCATGCGCCGCGCCATGCGCCACGCGCAGCTGCTCGGCGCGAACGAGCCGCTGATGTGGAAGCTGGTGCCGGCGCTGGTGCGCGAGATGGGCCAGGCCTATCCCGAACTGCCGCGCGGCGAACAGCTGATCACCGAGACGCTGAAGCTCGAGGAGACGCGCTTCCGCAAGACGCTGGTGCGCGGCCTCGGCCTGCTATCGGAGGCAACCGAGACACTCCATGCCGGCGACATGCTGGACGGCGAGACGGCGTTCAAGCTCTACGACACCTACGGTTTCCCGCTCGACCTGACGCAGGACGCGCTGCGCCAGCGCAACATCTCGGTCGATCTGGCCGGCTTCACCAACGCGATGGAGCAGCAAAAGGCCGAGGCGCGCAAGCACTGGACCGGCTCCGGCGAAGCCGCCACCGAAACGGTGTGGTTCTCCGTGCGCGAACAGACCGGCGCCACCGAATTCCTCGGCTACGAGACAGAGCAGGCGGAAGGCCTCATCCAGGCGCTGGTCAAGGACGGCAAGACCGTCGACAGCGCCGGCAAGGGCGACGCCGTTGCGGTGGTCGTCAACCAGACGCCGTTCTATGGCGAGTCCGGTGGTCAGATGGGCGACACCGGCATCATCTCGGGCGAAGGGTTCTCGATCGAGATTGCCGATACGCAGAAGAAGGCCGATGGGCTGTTCGTGCATCTGGGCAAGGTGGCGAGCGGCACGGTCAAGACCGGCGCTGCCGTCGAGCTCAAGGTGGACCATGCACGCCGCACCAGGCTGCGCGCCAACCACTCCGCCACGCATCTGATCCATGAGGCGCTGCGCGAAGTGCTGGGCACCCATGTCGCGCAGAAGGGCTCGCTGGTCGCGCCGGAGCGCCTGCGCTTCGACATCTCGCACAACAAGCCGATCTCGGCAGAGGAGCTTGAAGAGGTCGAGCGCATGGCCAACGAGATCGTCGTGCAGAACAGCCCGGTGACCACGCGCCTGATGTCGGTCGACGACGCCATCGCCGAGGGCGCCATGGCGCTGTTCGGCGAGAAGTATGGCGACGAGGTGCGCGTCGTGTCGATGGGCACGGGGCTGCATGGCGCCAAGGCCAACCGGCCCTATTCGGTCGAACTCTGCGGCGGCACCCATGTCAGGGCGACCGGCGATATCGGCCTCGTCCGCGTCGTCTCCGACAGCGCGGTCGCCGCCGGCGTGCGCCGCATCGAGGCGCTGACCGGCGAGGCGGCAAGAAAACATCTCGACGAGCAGGATCGGCGCCTGAAGGCGGCGGCAGCCGTGCTGAAGATCTCGCCGGCCGACGTGCCGGCGCGCGTCGAGGCCTTGCTCGAAGAGCGCAAGAAGCTCGAGAAGGACCTGACCGAAGCGCGCAAGAAACTGGCGCTCGGCGGCGGTGCCGCGGCGGGTGCGTCCTCGGAGAACGAGACGGTCGCCGGCGTCGGCTTCCTCGGCAAGGCCGTCTCCGGCGTCTCGCCGAAGGATCTTAAGCCGCTGGCCGATGCCGGCAAGACCTCGCTCGGCTCCGGCGTGGTCGTCTTCGTCGGTGCCGGCGAGGACAACAAGGCAAGCGTCGTCGTCGCCGTCACCGACGACCTCGTCGGCCGCTTCAGCGCTGTCGACTTGGTGCGCGTCGCCTCCGCCGCCTTGGGCGGGCAAGGTGGTGGCGGTCGGCCCGACATGGCCCAGGCCGGCGGCCCGGATGCCTCGAAGGCCAATGATGCGATCGCGGCTGTGAAGGCGGCGCTCGAAGCGGCCTGAAAGCCATGACATGAAAATTCTCGTCCTCGGCGGATATGGGTTGATCGGGGACGCTATCATCGGTCGTCTGCTTCGCGACGGGCATCATGTGACCGGTCTCGGCCGCGATATCAGGGATGCCGGGCGACGCCGGCCGGCGGTTCACTGGATCGCGGCGGACATGTCGAAACTGCTGGCCGCCGAAGACTGGCGGCCGGTCGTTGCCGGAATGGACGCGGTGGTCAACGCGGCGGGCGCCTTGCAGGATGGCCCGCGCGACAGCCTCGACGCCGTTCACCGGGCCTCGGTGGTGGCACTCGTTGCGGCCTGCGAACAGGCCGGTGTGCACCGCTTTGCGCAGATCTCCGCGATCGGCGCCGCTCTCGCTTCGGAAAATCCTTTCTTCAGCACCAAGGCGCAAGGCGACAAGGCCGTCGCAAGCTCCTCGCTGGAGTGGACCATCCTGCGGCCGGGCCTGGTGATCGCGCCGGCCGCCTATGGCGGGACGGCACTTCTGCGCGCCCTTGCGGCATTCCCCGGTTTTATTCCGGCCGTCATGCCGCGCCAGCCGATCCAGACCGTGGCTGTCACCGACGTTGCCGAAGCGGTGTCACGCGCGGTCGCCGGATCGCTGCCGCCCCGGCTTGCCGTCGATCTCGTCGAAGCCAATGCCAGACCGCTCGCCGAGGTCCTCTCCACGTTGCGTGCGTGGCTTGGTCTGCCGCCGGCGAGAGTGGTGCCGATGCCAGCCATTCTCGGCCGGCTTGCGGGCGCCGTTGCTGATATGCTCGGCGTGTTTGGCTGGCGGTCCCCACTGCGCAGCGCAGCCCTTGCCGCGGTGGCGCGCGGCGTCACGGGGGATGCCGCGGCCTGGAACCGAATTTCCGACCGTCCGCTTCAGCCGCTGGAAGCAACGCTGGCCGACATGCCCGCCAACGTCCAGGAACGATGGTTCGCCCGCCTCTGGCTGGCAAAGCCTGTCATCTTCGCTTGCCTGTCCCTTTTCTGGCTTGTTTCGGGTGCCATCGGCCTGATGCGGCAAGAGGCGGCGGCGGATATCCTTGTTTCGCATGGCGTGTCGGCCGGCCTCGCCCATATCGCGGTCCTGGCCGGAAGTGCGGCGGATATCCTGGTTGGCGCGGCTGTCGTGGTCCGCTCCCTGGCTCGGCGCGCGCTGCTGGCGATGATTGCGATCACGCTGTCCTATCTGGCGGGTGCGACGCTTCTTGTCCCCGGCCTGTGGCTTGATCCGCTGGGGCCGCTGGTCAAGACGATCCCCACGCTTTGCCTGGTGCTGGTGGCGCTCGCGGTGCTCGACGAGCGATGAGCCCGTGGGTCGACATATTGCGCTGGGCGCATGTCATCGGCGCCACGGTTCTGTTCGGCACCGGCGCCGGCATCGCCTTCTTCATGCTGATGGCGCAGCGCACCGGCCGCGCCGATCTCGTCGCCCATGTCGCGGGCACGGTCGTCATCGCCGACACGATTTTTACGGCGACCGCCGTCATCGTGCAGCCGGTCACGGGCGTGCTGCTGGCGCGGGCCTTGGGCTGGCCGCTCAACGAAGGCTGGATCGTGCTGTCCTTGCTGCTTTATGTCGCGACCGGCCTGTTCTGGCTGCCGGTGGTCTGGATTCAGATCCGGATTCGCAACCTGGCGCGGCAGGCGGCCATCGAAAACGCGCCGCTGCCCGCCGAGGAGAAACGCCTGTTTCGCATCTGGTTTGCCTGCGGCTTCCCGGCCTTTGGCGCCGTGCTGGCCATTCTCTGGCTGATGGTGACCCGGCCAGAAATCAGTTTCTAATGCGCCGGTGCCGCCTGGATGCTCAACGGCGGATCGGGAGAGAGATGTGCCAACACTGACCATGTATCAGGCCGATGCATTTGCCGATCGGATTTTTCAGGGCAACCCCGCGGCCGTCCTCATTATGGAGGACTGGCTGCCGGAAGAGGTCATGCAGTCCGTTGCCAACGAGAACAATCTGGCTGAAACCGCCTTCGCGCGACCGAACGGCACGGGTTGGGACCTGCGCTGGTTTACGCCGGTGCACGAGGCCGAGTTCTGTGGCCACGCGACGCTCGCCACGGCGCATGTGCTTGCTGAAGCATACAACGTTTCTGGCGACATGGCCTTTGCGACGCGGGTCGGCGAGATCAGGGTTTCGCAACATGACGGTGCTTATCGGCTTGACCTGCCATGCTTCCCGCCACAGCCGCTCGATGTCGAATTGACGCGCACGCTCAAGCACAGTGTATCGGCCCAACCAGTCGCGTGCTTTCGCAATTTCGAGAACCTGTTTGTCGAGCTTGCCGATGAAGCCGCCGTGCGATCTTTCGTTCCCGACCTATTCAAGATCGCGGCCTTCGACCCGCTCGGTGTCGTTGTCACAGCGCGAGGCAGCGGCCATGATTTCGTGTCGCGCTACTTCGCTCCGGCAGCGGGCATTCCCGAGGACCCCGTGACCGGTTCGATCCACGCAACGCTGGTGCCGTACTGGGCTGAAAAGCTTGGCAAGACCTATCTGTCGGCGTTCCAATGCTCGCAGCGCGGTGGCCATTTGCTTTGCGAGCTTGCGGGTGACCGCGTGCTGATCAGCGGTCGCGCCAAAACCTTCATGAAGGCGGAAATCTATCTGCCTGAATGAGGTCTCACTGCCTCAACCAGCTTTTTCGGTGCGCACAAAGCTCCGGTGGGTGGCGATGCTCGAATACCAGTCCTGGATACCGGTGAACCGTGCCAACAGCTTTTGCCCCTCGCTGACCTTGACGAAATAGCCGATGACCGGCGCTGCGTGCAGGTCGGCCAGCGTCAACTGATCGCCGAGCAGCCAAGGTCCATCTGCCTTCAGTGAGGTCAGAACTTTCAGCACGGTCTCCGCCTGGCTCAGGCCGCCGGCGATCAGGGTCTCGTCCGGCTCCGCCTTTTCCAGCCGCTCAACGGCAACGTCCCACACCATGGCGCGGTAACCATAGGCGTCGAGCATGCCTGTCATCTGGCCCATCCTGGCGCGGCCGCGCGCATCGGCGGGCTGCAGCGCCGGGCCGTCGAAGGCCTCGTCGACATAGCGCGCGATTGCGTTTGTCTCGAACAGCCGGAAACCGTCATGCTCGAAGGCCGGAATGCGGCCGAAGGGGTGATGCTCCAGATACCAGGTCGGGATGCCGTCGGCGGCGAAGATGTCGAGCGGCACCAGCTCGTAGTCGACGCCCTTCTCCTCCAGCGCCATGCGCGCGATGCGCACATAGACGCTGTAGTCTGCGCCGTAGAGGATTGGCTTGGTCATGCTGTCAGCCCGTCGCTTTCGCTGGCCCAAAAAAGCGAAGGCTCCTTTCGGAGCCTTCGGCATGTAGGACTGTGGGTGCTTAGGCCATCGCCTTCTGCAGGTTCTCGTCGATCTTGTCGAGGAAGCCGGTGGTCGAGAGCCAGGGCTGGTCGGGGCCGATCAACAGCGACAGGTCCTTGGTCATGAAGCCGGACTCGACGGTCTGGATGCAGACCTTTTCCAGCGTCTCGGCAAAACGCTTCAACTCGGCATTGTCGTCGAGCTTGGCGCGGTGGGCGAGGCCACGCGTCCAGGCGAAGATCGAGGCGATCGAATTGGTCGAGGTTTCCTCGCCCTTCTGGTGCTGGCGGTAGTGGCGGGTGACGGTGCCATGCGCGGCTTCGGCTTCCACCGTCTTGCCGTCCGGCGTCATCAGCACCGAGGTCATCAGGCCGAGCGAGCCAAAGCCCTGCGCCACCGTGTCGGACTGCACGTCGCCGTCGTAGTTCTTGCAGGCCCAGACATAGCCGCCCGACCATTTCAGGCTGGATGCCACCATGTCGTCGATCAGGCGGTGTTCGTACCACAGCTTCTTCGACTTGAACTCGGCCTCGAATTCAGCCTCGTAGACTTCCTGGAAAATGTCCTTGAAGCGGCCGTCATAGGCCTTGAGGATGGTGTTCTTGGTCGACAGATAGACCGGATAGTTGCGCAGCAGGCCGTAGTTCAGCGAGGCGCGGGCAAACTCGCGGATCGACTCGTCGAGATTGTACATGGCCATGGCGACGCCGGCGCCGGGCGCGTCGAACACGTCATGCTCGATCACCTGTCCGTCCTCGCCGACGAACTTGATCGTCAGCTTGCCCTTGCCGGGGAAGCGGAAGTCGGTGGCGCGGTACTGGTCGCCGAAGGCGTGACGGCCGACGATGATCGGCTTGGTCCAGCCGGGCACAAGGCGCGGCACGTTCTTCATGATGATCGGCTCGCGGAAGATGGTGCCGCCGAGAATGTTGCGGATGGTGCCGTTCGGCGACTTCCACATCTTCTTCAGCTTGAATTCCTCGACGCGCTGTTCGTCGGGCGTGATCGTCGCGCATTTCACGCCGACGCCGTATTTCTTGATGGCATTGGCCGAATCGATCGTCACCTGGTCGTTGGTGGCGTCGCGATGCTCGATGCCGAGGTCGTAATATTCGAGCTTGAGGTCGAGATAAGGGTGGATCAGCTTGTCCTTGATGAACTGCCAGATGATGCGGGTCATCTCGTCGCCGTCGAGTTCGACGACAGGGTTCGCCACCTTGATCTTCGCCATGGAAAGAATGCCTCGTTCAACAGTTGGGGGATGGCGAGGCCGGCCCCGCCAGGATAGGGACTTCGCCTATAGCAAAGCGATCCGGGCGGCGCAAACCGGGTCAATCCGGAAGCAGGCTGTTGCTGGCGCAATTCCAGTAAAAGCGTGAAGCGGTTTTCGTTCGAAATTGCGGTAAAAGCGAGGAGATAGAGCGTTCGGCGTTTCCGCGAAACGGTGAACCGATCCGGCAATCGTGAACAAAAATCGATGCCGCACTGCCCGTCGAGAGGCAGGCGGCATCGCCTGAGTTTCATGCTGCCGCGCGCAGGGCGGCGGGCGCTTATTGCAGCGGCGTGCCGCCAGGGCCAGGGAAGGCCGCGAGCGGCGTGCCGTCGGCCACGTTGCCGGAGATCATGTTGTTCTTGAACGACTGGACGGCGCCGCTGCCGGTATTGCTGACCCCGGTGACATTGCCGAACACCGCGGAGGCGCCGAGAAAGGCGATGGCGCTGCCGGCGCCGCTGGCGGCGGCGCCGTTGGCGTTGACACCGACACCGACATTGGAACTGATCGTGGTGTTGACGATCGTCGCGCGCACCGACGATGCCGCGGCGACGGACTTGACCGCCACCCCGTTGCCCGTGTTGCCGCTGACTAGGCTGTCGGTCAGTGCCATATTCATGGCAGAGGTGTTGCCGGTGCCGTCGACAAGAATGCCACTGCCGCTGTTGGTCACTTCCACCCTGGACAGGACGGCATTGATGCCGATGGCGCCAGTCGTTTTGATAAGAATGGCGTCACTGGCTGCTTCGGCTATCCGCGTATTGCTTACATAGAGTTCGCTGGCCCCGTTGGGAAGAAATTCGAGGCCATTGCTGGTCACCCGCTCGATGTTGCAGTCCTCGATGTGCAGTTGACCTTGGCCGGTCATCCGTATGCCGTCGAGTCCAGTGCCCGCACCGTCTATGTCGATGCCGCGAAGATGCACGACGGAGCCGACAGGCGTGTTTACAATGATGCCGTTCGTCAGCGCCGAAAGCACACCGCCTTCAGTCGTTTTGCAGTCGATGGTGATGGATTTGGTGATGGTGACCGCGCCAAATCCGCCCGGGTCCAGACAGTTGATCTCGCCGGCCGTCGCCGTCTTCGAGATGGCGCCGGCAAACGTCTTGCAAGGTGCCGTTCGGCTGCACGGATCGGCGTCGTTGCCGACGCCGGAAACCCAGGTCCGTGTCGCTTGCGCGGAAGACGGAGCAATCAGGAAGACTGAAGCCAGAAGCAACACCGCGATTGAAAGGAAAAACCGTAAGATGTTCATTTGCCCCTCCTGAAGTTTAGCCAACACCTGTGTCGGCCGTTGAAAACCCATCTCGAAATGCTTGGGGCCATAGGCAAATGACAGTGGCCCGCAAGACGCGCTCCATCTTCAAAATGCATTTGCCGAAACAGCTTGATCCCAAGCGGTTTTGATATTGCAATTCTCTAAGCTTAACTCCCAGCGATGAGCGCATCACTGTATTTAGATGTACATTTTGATCATGAGTTGTTTCTGTATCTGGAAGATGCCGCCGATAGAAACTGTAGGCAACAGGCCGGATCATTTGTCGGTGATTTCAGGCGTTCTGGCCAAGCCATCGGGGAGTATAGGATTGGATAGCTTGTCGTTACCGGAATGGCTGCGATGCCCACATCTCAACCATCTTGAGAAGATGGTGCGCGCGGCTCGCCTGCTTGTACGGGCGCGTGACCATTTGCTCGAGCCCGCCGGTGGGGCGAATTTGGCGTTTCGCGCGAACACAGGGTTGGCGAGAAAAGGTATTTGTCACCAGGTCACCGACAACCCTTCAAAAAGCCGTATCGATATGGCAGGACGCGGTGACCTCGTAGCGCAATCATCTGGAACACATGACCGGAACAGACTTTCAGCGTGGCCCCGGCGGTCCGGCGATCATCCTCGTCGAGCCGCAGCTCGGCGAGAACATCGGCATGGTCGCGCGCGCCATGGCCAATTTCGGCCTGTCGGAACTGCGCCTGGTCAATCCACGCGACGGCTGGCCGAGCGAGAAGGCGCGCGCCGCCGCCAGCCGTGCCGACCATGTCATCGATGCCGTGAAGGTGTTCGACGACCTGGGCTCGGCGCTGGCCGACCTGAATTTCGTTTTCGCCACCACCGCCAGGCAGCGCGACGGCTTCAAAGCCGTGCGCGGGCCGGTGGAGGCGGGCAGGGTGCTGCGCACCCGTCACACCATGGGGCAGCGCACCGGCATCCTGTTCGGCCGCGAACGCTTCGGTCTCTATAATGACGAAGTCGGTCTCGCCGACGAGATCGTCACCTTTCCCGTCGACCCCGATTTCTCTTCGCTCAACATCGCCCAGGCGGCGCTGCTGATGTCCTATGAATGGATGAAGTCCGGCCTCGAGGACGAAACCAAGACCAATTTCACCGGGCCGGAGATGAAGCCGGCCAGCAAGGAAGAACTGCACGGCCTGTTCGCCTATCTCGAAGGCGCTTTGGAAGCGCGCGGCTATTTCCGGCCGGCGCCGAAGAAGCCGAAGATGGTCGACAATCTGCGCGCAGTGCTGACGCGCGCCGGTTTTGCCGAGCCGGAGCTGAAGGTGCTGCGCGGCATCATCTCCTCGCTCGACAGGTTTTCGCCAGCCATGCCGCGCGGCGACGGCTCGCCGGGCGATGATCCAAGGCGTCTTCCGGCTGCCGCCCGCGCCGGCAAGGCAGAGGCAGAACGCCAGGCGCACAAGCCTGTCGGTGACGACGAGGACGCGCCGCCGCTCGGCGGCAAGGGAACCGACAATGACTGACCAGCCGATCCTGATGTTCGATTCCGGCGTCGGCGGGCTGACCGTGCTGCGCGAGGCGCGCGTGCTGATGCCGGACCGGCGCTTCATCTATGTCGCGGACGACGCGGCCTTTCCTTTCGGCGCCTGGGAAGAACCGGCGCTGCGCACCCATATACTCGATCTCTTCGCCAAATTGCTCGACCGGTTTGCGCCGGCGACTTCCGTCATCGCCTGCAACACCGCCTCGACGCTGGTGATCGATGCGCTGCGCGACAGATTTCCCGGCCATCCCTTCGTCGGCACCGTGCCGGCGGTCAAGCCGGCGGCGGAGCGCACCCGCTCTGGCCTGGTCTCGGTGCTGGCGACGCCGGGCACGGTGAAGCGGCAATACACGCGCGACCTGATCAGCAAATGGGCGCAGAAATGCCATGTCCGCCTGGTTGGCAGCGACAGGCTGGCCGGCCTTGCCGAAGTCTATATGCGCGAGGGCTTCGTCGACGAGGAAGCCGTGCGCGCCGAGATCGCGCCCTGTTTCATGGAACATGAGGGGCTCAGGACCGACATCGTCGTGCTGGCCTGCACCCACTACCCGTTCCTGGTCAACCGCATGCGCAAGACCGCGCCCTGGCCGGTCGACTGGATCGACCCGGCCGAGGCGATCGCCCGGCGTGCCCTTTCGTTGCTGCCGCCCGTCGACGGGGCGCTGCCGCAAGGCGAGCCCGATATCGCCGTCTTCACGTCAGGCAAGGCGGACTTTGCCGTCAGCCGGCTGATGCAGGGGTTCGGGCTGGTCGTGAGGTAGACGGTAGCGGAACGCCAGCCGCTCAAACAGGTTCGAAGACGATGCTGCGTTGATCCGGATCGGCCAAGGCCAGCTTTAGCGTCACACCGTCGCCCTGTCTGAGACCGGAGGCCTTTACGCTGGCAACGACAGGCATGTCGGCAAGCTGAACGCGCACGCCATGGTCGACGAAGTCGGTGACGACGGCCTTGAACGTTTCTCCTTCGCGTCCCCTGAGCATCACCGCCTCGGCAAGGTCGATGGCCGCATGGTTGATCTGCGAAGCGCGGGCATCCGCGCGTCCCATCACCTTCGGCAGCCCGGCGAACGCATCGGTGACGGCCTGCGGCACGGGCTGGCCGTTGGCGATAGCCAGCGCGCAGCGCACGACATAGCGATCGGCCAATCGCCTGAGTGGCGCGGTTGCATGGGCATAGGTCGCGGCCATCGCCTCATGCCAGGGAACGACGCCTTCCTGGTAAGGCTGGTAGGACGCGCCATTGCCAGCGCGGCGGATTTCCAGCATCAACGCCGCCTGTTTCGGATCAGCCGGATCGAGTGTGCGCTGGTAGTCGCGCAAGTTGGTCGAGGCCGGCCAGGACAGGCCGAGCGCCTGTGCGGCGTTGCGCAGTCTCTGCACCTTGGAAGCGTCCGGCCCGGACATCACCCGGAACAGCCCGGTCTTGTGCGCCAGCATGGCGTCGGCGATCGCCATGTTGGCGGCCAGCGAGAGCGCGGCGTTGTCCTGCTCGGATCGCAGGATCGGCCTGAACGAAAGCCGGAAGCTGCCATCGGCGAGCCTTTCCACCTCCTGCTCGGGCGGGTCGACCCGGGAAGCACCGCGACGCTCTTCGTTTGCCGCCATGCGCCGCGCCAGTTCGGCGAAGCCGGCCGGAACGTCGGAGGCCTTCACGCTGTCATAGGCGAGCTTGGCGCGGCTATGGATGATTGCCCGCTCCGCGCCGTCCAACTTCACCGCACCATCCTCAGCGACCCGAACGGTGAAGACAACGGCTGGACGGGGTCCGTCCGGCAACAGGCTCGCCGAACCCTCGGCAATTGCTGGCGGATAGAGCCCGGCCTTGCCGTCCGGCAGGTACAGCGTCTCGCCGCGCGTCCAGGCTTCGCGGTCCAGCGCGTCGCCGTCCTCGACGAACCATGCCACGTCGGCGATGGCGTAATGCAGGAGAAGATCGCTGTTGCTCGCTTCGATCGAGAACGCCTGGTCAAGATCGGTGGAGGCCGCCGGATCGAGCGTGACGAAGGGCATGCCGGTTCGATCGGCATGCTGGTTCGGCACACGTGTGGCCGCCAGCTCCGCCGCGGCCATCACCTCAGCCGGAAATCCTTCCGGCACGTGGAATTCGGTGCGGATTTTGGCCAGGCCGGTGGAGAGGGCTTGTGAGGGGTCTGTCAGAGACTTCATTCAGCCGTCCTACACCAGGGCTCCGGAGACGGGAAGGCTGCCGACGAATCGCCAAGGCCGGCCGCCTGATGGGCTGGCACAGTCGGTCGAGAAACTGGACCGCTGGCGTCGGAACCGCCGCCGAAGCTTGGCGTTTCTCCTGACAGCAAAGGAGAAACCGCCATGCCAGCAACGTCGAAAGCTCAGCAGAAAGCTGCCGGCGCCGCGCTCTCCGCCAAGCGCGATGAGACGAAAAAGAGCGAACTTAAAGGCGCTTCAAGAGGAATGTACGAATCCATGAGTGAAAAGCAGCTCGAGGAATTCGCCGAGACCAAGCGCAAGGGGCTGCCGGAAAAGAAGTCGAAAGACTGAGTGTCGTTCGCGAAATGCAGCCTAGGCAAACAAGGCCCGCAGCGGAACTGCGGGCCTTGTTTCTAAAGCAAAGTCTGTGGGCGAATGTTTTTGCCTTACCAGCGATGGCAGCGTCGTATCCGCTCGACGATCACCCTGCGATGACCGTGCCGCCACACCACTCTTTTCTTCACGATGATGCGGCAGACCTGTTTGTGGCCGTGCCAATGGCGCGCCATGGCCGGTTCCGGCGCGACCGCCATCGAACCTGCAAGCACCGCGGCGCCTGCCAAGGTAAGGAAGAACTTCTTCATGCTGATTGGACTCCTCTAGCTCCAGATCCCTTCCTGGTGCCGTTGGCGCAAACCTCCCGCCACATCCGGCATCGCATCAACGTCGCGAAGGCTATAGGGTTGCGTTGCGCCGCGCCACTCACAAGCTTGACACCGGTTAAATCTCGGTTTAACCAGCCGCCAACGCCGGGCAGCGATGTCCGGTGTTTGTTTTGTATGCGCAAGACCGGTTGACTTGGTTTCTGGTTTTGTTTGAACTGACGTGTCCCGTGGGTTTTCCGCCGCGTTGCGTGGGAAAACCCTGTCAGGTCTCGAAAACGGAGGCCAGAGGAGGGCGCGTTTCCTTCACCCGGACCATGAGGTGCCGGGTGTGTTGTTTTGAAAAGGGAATGCGATGAGCAAGCGCGAATCCGCGAAATACAAGATCGACCGCCGTCTCGGCGAAAATATCTGGGGCCGCCCGAAGTCCCCGGTCAACAAGCGTGAATACGGCCCCGGCCAGCACGGCCAGCGCCGCAAGGGCAAGCTTTCCGATTTCGGCCTGCAGCTGCGCGCCAAGCAGAAGCTGAAGGGTCACTATGGCGACGTTTCGGAAAAGCAGTTCCGCAAGGTCTATGAAGAGGCCGACCGCCGCAAGGGCGACACCTCGGAGAACCTGATCGGCCTGCTCGAATCGCGTCTCGACGCGGTCGTGTACCGCGCCAAGTTCGTGCCGACCATTTTCGCGGCCCGTCAGTTCGTCAACCACGGCCACGTCAACGTCAACGGCAAGCGCGTCAACATCGGCTCGTATCGCTGCAAGCCGGGCGACGTCATCGAAGTGCGCGAAAAGTCGAAGCAGCTGGTCATCGTCCTGGAATCGGTCGGCCTCGCCGAGCGCGACGTGCCGGACTACATCGAAGCCGATCACAACAAGATGGTCGCGACCTTCTCGCGCATTCCCGGCCTGGCGGACGTTCCGTTCGCCGTGCAGATGGAGCCGAACCTGGTCGTCGAATTCTATTCGCGCTAAGCGAACGCTTTTCTGCGATACCGGAAAGGCCGCCCTCGAGGCGGCCTTTTTGTTTGGCGCATCCCGCTTTGCCGTTTCGATTTTCCGGCCGATGCGCTAATCCGGGCGGACACCACATCCCGGGGCCGCCGCGCCATGAACATGCAGCCAGACATCGAGACGCTTGAACAGGCCGCCGAAGGCGGCTCCCATCCGCTGTTCGCTGATGTGCCGTCCTCGGTCGAGTTCAACAAATTGCGCAAGCGGCTGCTGCGTCTGACCCGCCAGGCGATCGAGGATTTCTCGATGGTGGAGCCGGGCCAGCGCTGGCTGGTCGCGCTGTCGGGCGGCAAGGATTCCTACGGCCTGCTTGCCACGCTGCTGGACCTCAAATGGCGCGGGCTGCTGCCGGTCGAATTGCTGGCCTGCAATCTCGACCAGGGCCAGCCAAATTTCCCCAAGCACATCCTGCCCGACTATCTCGACGCCAACGGTATTGCCCACCGCATCGAGTATCAGGACACCTATTCGGTGGTCACCGACAAGCTGCCGCAAGGCAGCACCTATTGCTCGCTCTGCTCGCGGCTGCGGCGCGGCCATCTCTACCGCATCGCGCGCGAGGAGGGGTGCTCGGCGCTGGTGCTCGGCCATCATCGCGAGGACATTCTCGAGACCTTCTTCATGAACCTGTTCCATGGCGGCCGTCTCGCCGCCATGCCGCCAAAGCTGCTCAACGACGAGGGCGACGTCATGGTGCTGCGGCCGCTGAGCTACTGCGCCGAAATCGACCTCGAGAAATTCGCTGCGGCGATGCGGTTCCCGATCATTCCTTGCGACCTCTGCGGCAGCCAGGAGGGTCTCCAGCGCAACGCCATGAAGGCGATGCTGGAGGACATTGAAAAGCGCATGCCCGGTCGCAAGGACACCATGATCCGCGCGCTGTCCAACACCAGGCCGTCGCACCTGCTCGACAGGAAACTGTTCGATTTCGCCGCCCTGAACCAGACCCTCATCACAGGACAAGACGCTTCAGATGACATTTGACGACAACGCGATCGACTGGCTGGCCAGCCTGCTGGCCGAGGCCGCCGACACTGAAATCATGCCCCGCTTTCGCCGGCTGGGCGACGGCGACATCAGGCAGAAGACCTCAGCCGCCGATCTGGTGACGGAAGCCGATGTCAATGCCGAGCGACTGATCACAGCCAGGCTGCGCCAGCATTATCCCGGCGCCATGGTCGTCGGCGAGGAAGCCTGTTCCGACGATCCGGCGCTGCTCGACGGACTGGGCGAGGCCGATCTGGCCTTCGTCATCGATCCGGTCGACGGCACCTTCAATTTCGCCTCCGGCGTGCCGCTGTTCGGCGTCATGCTTGGCGTCGTGGTCAAGGGCGAGACGGTCGCCGGCATCATCCATGATCCGGTCGGCAAGGACTGGCTGATCGGCGCCAAGGGCGCCGGCAGTCATATCCGCCATGCGCATGGCAGCCTTGAGAAGGTGCGGGTTGCCGCAAGCGCGCCGATCTCGCAGATGACCGGCGCGGTCTCCTGGCAGTACATGGCCGAGCCCGACCGCACGCGGCTGGCCTGCAACCAGACCAAGACGCTGTCGCAGTTCAATTACCGCTGTGCCGCCCATGAATACCGCTTGCTGGCGAGCGGCCATGGCCATTTCGTCGTCTACAACAAGCTGATGCCCTGGGATCATCTCGCCGGTGTGCTGATCCATGCCGAAGCCGGCGGCCATGCCGCGCGCTTCGACGGCACAGCCTATTTGCCGTCGCATGTCGGCGGCGGCCTGCTGGTCGCGCCCGACCGGGAAAGCTGGCAGGAGTTGCGCCGCGAACTGTGGGCTGGGTAGGATCGCGTCTTGCGGCCAGCGCTTGACCGTCGGGTTAACGCGGCCGACGAATTGGTGCTCTCGCGGGGTTCTCTTGAATGAAATCTCGGTTCGCAATTCTTGCGGCAGCTCTTGGAGCCGTCTTGTTTGCAAGCGCCAACGCGGCAATCGCGCAAGAGCGCCTCTGCCACAGCAGCGATCCCGTCACCACCCTCAAGGAGATGTCGGAGGCAATCTATGCCTGCTGGAAGCCGCCGGCGGGAACCGCGGGCATGTCGCTGACGCTGCAGTTCTCGCTTCGCCGCAACGGCACTCTGATCGGCAAGCCTCGCGCCACCTATTCGGATCTGGGGACCGATCCGCAACTCAGTCGGGCCTTCGTGGCATCCATCCTCAAGGCGCTCGACGAGGCTCTGCCATTGCCCTTTTCGGACAGTATGGGTGGAGCAATCGCCGGGCGTATGCTCGCGCCTCGCTTCACGGCGGCGCGTGAAGGTGCATCCTGACGCTCATCGTCTAATGCAGGTCGGTGACATGCCCTGAAATGGGTGGATTGTGCGGCTGGAACATCTTGCCGCGCTCGGCGATGAGGATCATCAGCAGCGCCGCGACCGAGACGCTGCAGAAGCCGGCGGCGAGCGGCGTCACCGTGCCGTTGAAGGCCTGGCCGATCAGCGTGCCGAGAATGCCGCCGAGAAACGTCTGCATGAAGCCCAGTATGGACGAAGCCGTGCCGGCCAGCTGGCCGAGCGGCTCCATGGCCAACGCGTTGAAATTGGCGCCAAGCGCGCCGAAGGGAAGCATGGCGCTGGCAAAGAAGGTGATGAACAGCCAGAGCGGCATCTTGATTTCCAGCGAAACCACCAGCCAGGCCAGGCTGATGACCAGAAACAGAAGCAGGGCGCTCTGCGACAGTCGGCGCATGCCGATGCGGCCGACAAGGCGCGAGTTCAGAAAATTGGAGAAGGCGAGCACGCCGGCGACGCCGGCGAAGATCACCGGGAACATCTCGCCGACGTTGAATATGTCGACATAGATCTGCTGCGCCGAGGCGATGAAGCCGAACATGGCGGCGAAGATGAAGGTGCTGGCAAAGGCATAGCAGAGCGCGATGCGGTTGGTGAGCACGATGCGGAATCCGCCGACGACGGAGGAGACCGTCAGTTGGCGGCGATATTCGGGGCGCAGCGTTTCAGGCAGGCGCAGCAGCGACCACGCCGACACGATCAGCGCGCCGACGGCCATGGTGACGAAGATGTAGTGCCAGGTCGCGAACAGCATGATGAACTGGCCGATGCCCGGCGCAATGACCGGTATGGCCATGAACACCATGAAGATCAGCGACATCACCTCCGCCATGCGCCGGCCTTCGAACGTATCGCGCACGATCGAGACCGCGATGACGCGCGTGGCGGCCGCGCCGATGCCTTGCACGGCGCGACATATCAGCAGCGTTTCAAAGCTTGGCGCGATGGCCGCGGCGGCGGCCGCCGCGACATAGATGATCAGCCCGGCGACGAGCGGCGAGCGGCGGCCGAACCGGTCGGAGATCGGCCCGAAGAACAGCTGGCCGCCACCAAAACCCAGAATGTAGGCGGTGACCACATATTGCCGGTGGTTTTCATTCTCGACGCCGAGCGAGGCGCCGATCTGCTGCAGCGCCGGCAGCATGATGTCGATGGCCAGCGAATTCAGCGCCATCAGCGCAGCGCACAGCGCAATGAACTCCCAGCGCGGAATAGGCAGTTTGCTTGCCGATTGCGGCGCTGTCGATTGCTGGTCCACGGCAAGTCCGATCTCTCAAACGAAAACGCGCCGGCGGGCCGGCGCATTGGCTCGTCTTGGTCCCGATACCGGGACATAAATTGCCGAGGTGGGGCTGCCCCCGGTGTTCAGTGCAGTCTTACGACATGCCAGAACCGAAATCAGGCGGCGCCTTTGACGCTGACGCCCTTTTCGACCAGGAAGGTCTGCAACTCGCCGGCCTGGAACATCTCGCGGACAATATCGCAGCCGCCGACGAATTCGCCCTTGACGTAGAGCTGCGGGATCGTCGGCCAGTTGGAATAGTCCTTGATGCCCTGGCGCAGTTCAGCCGAATCCAGGACATTCACGCCTTTGTAGTCGGCGCCGATATAGTCGAGGATCTGGACGACCTGGCCGGAAAAACCGCACTGCGGGAAACCGGGTGTGCCCTTCATGAAAAGCACCACGTCGTTGCCCTTCACTTCATTGTCGATGTAGTCGTTGATACCGCTCATGGAATATCCTTTCACGCCTGTGGGAGTCAGGCTCGAAGCATGTCTTTCAAATAAACCCATAGGTTGCCCGAAACAAGACATTAGCCGCGCCATGGCCGAAATGGCGCAAAGGATGGGCGGGTTTGGGCCAAGCGGGTGTTGGCCGGAACGGCCTCAGTCGGGAACGCTGGTCTGCAACGCCAGTGCGTGCAGCACGCCGCCCATATTGCCCTTCAGCGCGTCATAGACCATCTGGTGCTGCTGGACGCGGCTTTTTCCCCGGAAGCTCTCGGCGACGACTTCAGCCGCATAGTGGTCGCCGTCGCCGGCGAGGTCGCGGATCGTCACCTTGGCGTCCGGAATGCCGTCCTTGATCAGTTTTTCGATGTCGTGGGCATCCATTGCCATTGCATAATTCCTGTTTCGGGCGGGCGGCAGCGTGGCCGCCCGTGCGATGAGAGTCGGGGTAAACTAAAGCCTTTCCGGCCGCGATTGAAGCCGTTCCGTCCAGCACTGGCGCGATTGTCGCTAGGACGCATTCCCATCCGGATCGACCGCATCAGCCGCAGGGTCGTCTTCGCGCATCGAGAAAGTGCGGCCAAGGCTGAAGACCAGAACATAGAGGGGGATGTTGACCGCAAGATTGGCGATCGGCAGGTAACTGGTCATTTGCCAAACGGGCGAGAAGAACGGCTGGCCGTAGCCATCGCAGACAAGTGAAGAGCCATACTCCCACAAGGCCCCCAGCACGGCCGCGACGGCGAAAAGCTTGATGCAGGTAACGACCCGGCTTGCCCGCACCGGCTCGGGCAGAAGCCGGTTCCAAAGCACCAGGCAGACGATGGGAACCACGTAGAAGAGGTTCTGCAGCACCAGCATCGGAAGCGCGCCACTGGCGGCGTGAAGGAACTCGGCACGCGTTTCCAGCCTCGGGCAAACCTCGCCCGAGGTCGTCGACAACAGGAAGAAGACGAACGGCCCGAGGAACCAGAAGAAGAACAGCGACGGCCAGAAAACGACTGCAAGCAGCGCCCGGGCAGCCAGTGTGCTCAACTGGCCTGGTCCATGAAACGGGGGAACCAGCCTTCATGGGCGGCCTTCAGATCGCTGACCGGGATCGCCCTGGCATCGCCGAGCTTCAACGCATCGCCGCCGGTCGAGCCGATCCACGGCGCGAAGATGTCGAGTTCGCCCTGCTGCTTGCGGATGGCGTCCCATTCCTCGCCATGCGGGTCGATCGACAGTGTCAGCAGATAGCGGCCCTGATCCTCGCCGAACCAGACCGGGATCGGATCGGTGCCGACAAGGCCGGGAACGGTCGCGCCGATGCCTGACGCCATCGCCATTTCGGCGAGCGCCACGGCGATACCGCCATCGGAAACGTCATGCGCCGCGGTGACGATGCCGGACGCGATCAGCGAGCGCACATGGTCGCCGACACGCTTCTCATGCGCGAGGTCGACCGGCGGCGGCGGACCGTCGGTGCGGCCATGGATGTCCCTGAAATAGACGGACTGGCCAAGATGCGTGCCCCAGGAGGCGGGCGCACCGACCAACAGGATCATCTGACCCTCAGCGGCAAAGCCGGTGCGTACCATCTTCGACCAGTCGGCGATGAGGCCGACGCCGCCGATGGTCGGAGTCGGCAGGATGCCCTGGCCATTGGTCTCGTTGTAGAGCGAGACATTGCCCGACACGATCGGGAAGCCGAGCGTGCGGCAGGCATCGCCAATGCCCTTCACCGCGCCGACCAGCTGGCCCATGATCTCGGGCCGTTCCGGGTTGCCGAAATTGAGGTTGTCGGTGGCGGCCAACGGCAGTGCGCCGGTGGCGGTCAGGTTGCGCCAGCATTCGGCCACAGCCTGCTTGCCGCCTTCATAGGGATCGGCTTCGCAATAGCGCGGCGTCACATCCGACGAGAAGGCGAGCGCCTTGGTCGCATGGCCTTCCACCCGCACCACGCCGGCATCGCCGCCGGGAAGCTGCAGCGAATTGCCCTGGATCAGAGTGTCATACTGTTCCCACACCCAGCGGCGCGACGACAGGTCCGGTCCGCCGAGCAGCTTCAGCAGTGCATCGGCGACATCAGCCTGCGGCACGTCGTTGGCGGCAAGCGGCGCCGGCTTCTTCGGCTCGATCCAGGGGCGGTCATATTCCGGCGCCTTGTCGCCGAGATCCTTGATCGGCAGATCGGCGACCTGGTCGCCCTGGTGCAGCACGCGGAAGCGCAGATCGTCGGTGGTCTTGCCGACAATGGCGAAGTCGAGGCCCCATTTGTGGAAGATCGCCTCGGCTTCCTTTTCCTTCTCTGGGCGCAGCACCATCAGCATGCGCTCCTGGCTTTCCGACAGCATCATCTCATAGGCGCTCATGCGCTCTTCGCGCACCGGCACCTTGTCGAGATCGAGCTCGATGCCGAGGTCGCCCTTGGCGCCCATCTCGACCGCCGAACACGTGAGGCCGGCCGCGCCCATGTCCTGGATGGCGATGACGGCGCCCGAGGCCATCAGTTCGAGGCAGGCCTCGAGCAGGCACTTTTCGGTGAAGGGGTCGCCGACCTGCACGGTCGGCCGCTTCTCGTCGATCTTGTCGTCGAACTCGGCCGACGCCATGGTGGCGCCGCCGACGCCGTCGCGGCCGGTCTTGGCGCCGAGATAGACGACCGGCAGGCCGACGCCCTTGGCTTCCGACAGGAAGATGGCATTGGTCTTGGCAATGCCCGCGGCAAAAGCGTTGACCAGGATGTTGCCGTTGTAGCGGGCATCGAAATTGACCTCGCCGCCAACCGTCGGCACGCCGAAGGAATTGCCGTAGCCGCCAACGCCCGAAACCACGCCGGCGACGAGATGCCTGGTCTTGGGATGGTCGGGCGCGCCGAAGCGCAGCGCGTTCATCGCCGCGATCGGCCGTGCGCCCATGGTGAAGACGTCGCGCAAGATGCCGCCGACGCCGGTCGCCGCACCTTGATAGGGTTCGATGAAGGAGGGGTGGTTGTGGCTTTCCATCTTGAAGACGACGCAGTCGCCGTCACCGATGTCGACCACGCCGGCATTCTCGCCCGGCCCCTGGATGACCTGCGGTCCAGTGGTGGGCAGCGTGCGCAGCCATTTCTTGGAGGATTTGTAGGAGCAGTGCTCGTTCCACATCGCCGAGAAGATGCCGAGCTCGGTAAAGCTCGGTTCGCGCCCGACGAGTTCGAGGATTCGCTGATATTCGTCAGGCTTCAGCCCATGCGCGGCAATGAGCTCTGGGGTGATCGGCACGGAATTGGAAATGGTCATGGGCGGCGATTTATGTCCATGGAGCGGGGATTTTGAGTCCCCTCTTATCGCAAGCTTTGCGGCCGATACACCCGTCGATGAGCGAAAAAAGACAGAAAGCAACCAGGTGATGGCCGCGTTAGGCCCGCACCGGGAGCTTTCAGGCGCTCGTCGGGGCCAGCGGTGATCCGTGAGGAATGCAAAGCCGAATGGGAACGCTATGGCTATCCCGGCCGTTGGGTTGTAACCCTTCAGGAGATCAGACCATGGCTACCAAGCAAGGCAAGAAAGACAATCGCCTCTCGGACAAGGAGGCTCTGCATATCGCGGAAACCACCGACGTTTCGCCCGGACAGGCCAAGGAACTGGCCGAAAAGCACGGCAAGGACAAGGCCAGGGAGGAAGCCAGAAACTTCAAGGCCGAGGGCTGATCCGTTCGGTTCTCTCAGGAGAAGCTGTCATAGCCGGCGCGGCCTTCGTCGAGCAGGCGCCGGATGACGGCGACGCCGTTGGCGACATCGCCGCGTTGTCTCGGCTGCGAGGTGCCGAAGCGGACGCCGTGAAAGACCTGTTCCGAGCGGCCGGCCTTGAATTCGTCCTCGTCGTCGATCAGCACGCCGTGTTCCAGGCAGGCATTCTTGAAGGTGCCGGAAAGCCATGGGTCGGGCAAAGTCAGCCAGACAAAGGGCACCTTGTCGTGTGACTTGAACGCGAAGCCGGCCAAGGTCTCGCGCACGATCGCGATGCGGGCGCTGATTTCGGCGATGCTGCGCTTGCGGATATCGCTGGCCTGACCGGAGAGCACCAGCCTTGTATTCACCTCCGCCAGCAGGAAGGGCATGCCGCCGGTTATCATCTTGTGGGCGATGCGGATCCGGTGGCGATAGGCGGGAGGGCAGGAGAGCCAGCCGCCGCGGATTCCGGCCGCCACCGATTTCGACAGGCCGCCGGCGACGATGGTTCTCTCCGGGGCATATTCAGCGAGCAAAGGTGTCGGGTCGTCGGTCAGGTGGCCGTAAAGATCGTCTTCGATCAGGATGACGTTGTATTCGCGCGCGACATGCGCGATCGCCTCGCGGCGCGCGGCGGACAGTGTCGTCAGCGTCGGATTTTGCGCCGTCGGCATCAGGAAGATCATCCTCGGATGCTTTTGGGCGCAAACGCGCTCGAAATCGGCCGGGTCGAGGCCTTGATCATCCGACGCCACCAGTGCGGTGCGTCGGCCGATCAGCCCGGCACTGCGGGAGATCTGCGAATAGGTGAGGTGTTCGAATGCGACATAGTCGCCAGGCGTGGTGAGTGCTGCGATCGCCGCCATCACCGCGGCATGGGTGCCGAGAGTCGGAACGATGCTGTCGGCGGCCGGACGAAACGCGTTTCGCGACAGCCAGCGAGCGCCGGCTTCGTACCAGCGGCCAGGAAAATCACGCGTGTAGCTTGAGATTTCATGGGGATGGTCCCGCGCGGTGCGCGACAGCACATCGGCGACATCGGTGCCCTGGCCGACATCTGGCGCAGCCGTGCTGTCGAAACGCAGCTTGTCCTGAGGCGCATCGACATAGCGCGTGCCTTCCACGCTGACATCGGGCGCCTCCGGTTTCACGCCCTCGGCGCGCCGGCCCAGCACGTAGGTTCCACGCCCGACTTCGCCGCTCACCAGCCCACGCTCGCGCAGCAATTGGTAGGCCCGGCCGACCGTGCCGACCGTGGTGCCGATGTCGTAGGCAAGATCGCGCTGCGGCGGCAGTTTTGTCCCGGCGCCGATCACGCCTTGGTCGATGCCCGCTTCAACGGAGTCCGCAAGGCGTTGGTAGAGCGGTCCGGCGCCGCCGGTCAGATCTGGAAGCCAATTTGTCATGGTGACAATTTTCTATATTGCACCGAAACATGAGTCAATACATATCAATCGCGTACCAAAAAGGGTGCAATTGAGAGTCTTGGCAGAAAGAAAATGGATACAATCGCGACAATCCGTCATCCCAGAGCTACGTTTCCTGGCGAGGCGCTGCGCCCGTCCGGCCAGCGAGGCTTTGTCGGCCGTCTGGTGCGGGTGGTCGGGTCGCTGGCACGATGGATCGGCCATTTGCTGGAGCGCCGGCGCGGCCGGCTGGCATTGCTGGAGATGACCGACGATCAGCTCAAGGATATCGGCATCTCCCGTTGCGATGCCCATCGCGAGGGCATCAGGCGCTTTTGGGAATAAGGCCAATCTTATCGGACGTGTTTGGCGCCGCGATGGCCGATGCCGCGATCGATAAAAACGGCAATGATGGAGATCGCCAGGAACAGCGCGGTGATCGCCAATGCCGCAAAGGCGACGCTGGCGGTACCGTTCTTGGCGACATCGAGGAAAGGGTAGGGTACCTCGCCCGCGATCGGTGCCCGTACAAGCGCATAGACAAGATAGGCGATGGGGTAGAGCACCCACCAGGAAATGTCGCTCCACCTCGTTCTGCCCTCGGCCCCTGCTACCAGCCACCACAGCACGAACAGCACCGGCGTCACATAGTGCAGCAGCACATCGCAGAGCAGGAACAGGCCTTGCGGCTGCCAGAGCCTTGCCAGGACGGTGGCGTAGACAATGAGGACGAGGGTGATCGAAACCGCGACACCCGCACGCATCCGCGGCCCGGCGAAGGCCGGCAGCCAGGCATAACCGGTGGATGACAGTAGCGATGTGTACACCAGCACAGCGCCAATGTTGGTCAGGATGGTGAAGAAGCTGAAGTAGAACACGATCGAGCCGAGCAGGCTGCGGCCCGCCTCCATCGATGCCGGAACGGTGATGCAGAACTGCAGGACGAGGCCGGCCAGACCGATGGCCAGCCCCGCGATCTGCAGGAAACGGCCCATGGTCAGGCGGTCGCGGCGCAGGCGGGATTGCCCGTCTGCCAGCGGGCAATGTCGGAACCGATGCGTGCGCCGAGCGGGTCGTTCATCAATGGTCCGAACACGTCGACACGGCTCGAATTGCCTTGCGCCTGCACGACCAGAAGCGGCTTGCCGCCATAATGCTTGGCCGGCACCAAAAGGAAACGCGGTGTGCCGCTGAACGAATTCAATTCATTGGCCATCTGATATTGCTTGAAGGCCGGATCCTTGCTGGCGATCCAGCATTTGTGGGCAGATATCGCCACCTGTTCCATGGCCAGCAGTGCCGCACTCTTGCCCGAAGGCACGGGCGTGCTATTCGGGGTCGATTGGCATGACGTCAGCGCAAAGCCTGCCGCTGCGATGAGAACGATCGTCTTGCTCTTGATCAAGCGGCACCCATCTCGAGTTCGGACAGAAAGATCTTCAAGCCATCGGTCATTTCGCCCCAGACCCGCGACAAGGCCGGATGCTGCGAGGCGATCTGCTCGTAGGCATCGAATTTGGGATAGGCGTCGAGCAGGTCGTGGCGGCCTGTCATGGCGCGGAAATTGTTGAAGATGAACCGGGTCGGCGTCAGCCAGGCGTCGGCAAAGCTGATGTCGTTGCCGAGCGCGAAGGGGCCTTGCGCCATGCGCGCCTCGATCGCCGCCAGCCCGTGGTGCAGGCGGGCGAATTGGGCATCGATCTCGGCATTGTCGCGCTTCGGCACGAAATGCAGCTCGAAAAGCTTCATCGTCGGCGTCAGTACGTCGAGATCGGTGATGCGGGCGAACATGCGCACCAGCGCGCGATCCTTGGAATCGGGCGGCAGCAGCGCCGGTTCCGGAAACCGTTCCTCGAGATATTCGGCGATGACCACCGATTCGACGATGGTTTCGCCCGAGCCGGTGATCAGCACCGGAATCCGGTTCATCGGCGAAATGGCGCGAAACGCTTCGGGGATCGGAAAACCCGGCGGCGGCGCGATGATCTTGAGCGGCACGTCCTTGATATAGGCCAGGGCCCGCACGATCGACGAGTAGGGCGACAACGGCCGCGAATAGAGTTTCATGACCGTCTCTCTCCCCAGAGCAATGGACGTGATGTCCTTGTAAAGCTTGCCGCATTCGCGGCTGAGATCGTCAAGCGGCGATGCCGAGCGCGCCTTCGAACAGCGCACGGCCGTCGCTGCCGCCATGGGCGGCTTCGATCAGGTTTTCCGGATGCGGCATCAGGCCAAGCACGTTGCCTTGTTCGTTGATGATACCGGCAATGTCATTGATCGAGCCATTGGGGTTGGTGCCCTCGGCATAGCGGAACACCACCTGGCCTTCGCCTTCGAGGCGGGCAAGGGTTTCGGCATCGGCGAAGTAATTGCCGTCATGATGCGCCACCGGCGAGCGGATGATCTGGCCCGGCTGGTAGCGGCGGGTGAACATGGTGTTGGCGTTGGTGACCTCGAGCTTGATCTGCCGGCAGACGAACTTCAGCGAGGTGTTGCGCATGAGCGCCCCTGGCAGCAGGCCGGCCTCGACCAAAATCTGAAAGCCGTTGCAGACGCCGATCACCGCCACGCCCTTCGCGGCCTTTTCAGCGACGGCCCGCATCACCGGCATGCGCGCGGCGATCGCGCCGCAGCGCAGATAGTCGCCGAAGGAGAAGCCGCCTGGGATGGCGATCAGGTCGACGTCAGGGATTTCAGTGTCGGTCTGCCAGACGGTAACCGGCGGTTTTCCCGAAATCTTGGTCAGCGCCGCGATCATGTCGCGGTCGCGGTTGAGGCCAGGCAGGAGGACGACAGCGGACTTCACGTTAGGCTATCTCCACCGCGTAATTCTCGATCACCGTATTCGCCAGCAGCTTGTCGCACATGGCTTTCAGATCGGCCTCGGCCTTGGCCTTGTCGCTTTCCGCCAGTTCGACGTCAAACACCTTGCCCTGCCGCACCGCGCCGACGCCGCCGAAGCCCATACCGGACAGCGCGTGTTCGATCGCCTTGCCTTGCGGGTCGAGGACGCCGTTCTTGAGGGTGACGGTAATGCGGGCCTTGATCACGCTGGACATGCTCCTGTTCTAAGTATGGATCGCAAGCCGCTATCAGTGCGGCTTGCCTTTGACGACATCGGTCGAGGCGACAAGCACCGGACCGGTCGGGCGCGGCGGCTCATTCTCGTTCATGATGCCGAGGCGGCGGGCGACTTCCTGGTAGGCCTCGACGAGGCCGCCCATGTCGCGGCGGAAACGGTCCTTGTCGAGCTTGTCCTGCGTCGCCACGTCCCACAGGCGGCAAGAGTCCGGCGAAATCTCGTCGGCGACGACAATGCGCATCATGTCGCCCTCGAACAGGCGGCCGCATTCGATCTTGAAGTCGACGAGCTGGATGCCGACGCCCATGAACAGGCCGGAGAGGAAATCGTTGACACGGATGGCGAGCGCCATCACGTCGTCGATCTCCTGCGGGCTTGCCCAGCCGAAGGCGGTGATGTGCTCTTCCGACACCATCGGATCGTCGAGCGCGTCGGCCTTGTAGTAGAATTCGATGATCGAGCGCGGCAGGACGGTGCCTTCCTCGATGCCGAGGCGCTTCGACAGCGAGCCGGCGGCGACGTTGCGCACCACCACTTCGAGCGGGATGATCTCGACTTCCTTGATCAGCTGCTCGCGCATGTTGAGCCGGCGGATGAAGTGGGTCGGGATGCCCATGCGGTTCAAATGGTTGAAGATGTGCTCGGAAATGCGGTTGTTGAGCACGCCTTTGCCGTCGACGACCTCGTGTTTCTTTTTGTTGAAAGCAGTCGCGTCATCCTTGAAGAACTGGATGAGCGTACCCGGCTCCGGTCCCTCATAGAGGATCTTGGCCTTGCCTTCATAAATGCGGCGGCGATTTTTCATCTGATTTTTTCTCTGGATTTGCGGGCAGGCGGCAAGCGACCAGTTCCTGTCCGTCTGCCTATATTAGTGCGGCGACGGTTGGGTTCAATGCCGGGTCTATCCCAATCACACCGTTTGCTCAATCGGCAAATCCGTCCAATCAACCGCTTTCGGGACTGAAATGCCGCAGCGCAGCATATGACGAAGCGTATTGACCGGCTCGCGACCTTTTGGTTTGTGCTTTGGCAACACACATATCTCTTGCCAACGAATCGGATTTGACCCGGAGGGACGCCATGAGCAGCATGAAAGATCGCGAAGAAGGTTTCGAGCGCAAATTTGCATTCGACGAAGAGCTTCGGTTCAAGGCGTCGGCGCGCCGCAACAAGGCGCTCGGCCTGTGGGCCGCCGAAAAACTCGGAAAGTCGGGTGCCGACGCCGATGCCTATGCCAAGGAAGTCGTCGTTTCCGATATCGAGGAAGCCGGCGATCACGACGTGTTCCGCAAGATCCGCAAGGATTTCGATGCCGCCGGCGTCGAGCAGTCGGACCATCAGATCCGCCGCACCATGGACGAACTGATGGCGCAGGCGATCGAGCAGATCAAGAACACCTGATCCGGGCCGGCGCAGGTTTCGCAAAAGCGTCCCGGTTTTGCGACGGAACCTGCGCCAAAAGGAATGACTGGACCAATCGACCGCCCGGCCAAGCCGGGCGGTTTTTCTTTGCCTTTGCCGTGGTTTCCGGCTGAAACTGCGTTAGAGCGACGTGCGTCCTTTTGGACGCACGAAGTACGCTCTGACGCTATTAGCGTTTTCGCATCGTAGCGAAAATCGAAGCGATTTTCGGGCCGATGCGATGTCAACGAGGAAAGAGATTAGATGTCCCTGAAGTCCCGCCTTGCCGCCGATGAAACGCTGGTCACCGCCTGGTCCGGAGTGCCGGACGCCCTGACTGTCGAGATCCTCGCCAAACAGGGCTTCGATGCCATCACGCTCGACATGCAGCATGGCGGCCATCACGAGGACAGCGTGCTGCGCGGTCTCTTGCCCGTGCTTGCCGCAAACAAGCCGGCGCTGGTGCGCATCCCGGTCGGCCGTTTCGACATGGCAAGCAGGGCGCTCGATTTCGGCGCCGAGGCGGTGATCGCGCCGATGGTGAATTCGGTGGCTGATGCAAAGCTGTTCGCCGCGGCGATGAAATATCCGCCGCTCGGCGAGCGCTCGTGGGGCCCCACCTACGCCTTTCCGCGCCACGGCAAGGGCGACCATGCCGAGTGGCTGCGCGACACCAACCAGCGCACGATGGCTTTTGCGATGGTCGAGACGCGCGCCGCGCTCGACGCGCTCGACGGCATTCTCGACACGCCGGGCATCGATGGCATCTTCCTCGGGCCGTCGGATTTCTCGATCGCCTGGACCAATGGCGCCACGGTCAGTTCGACGCTGGAAAGCATGATGGAGACGGTGGCGTCGGTGGCCGAGCGTACCCGAAAGGCCGGAAAGCATGCCGCGATCTATGTCGTCGAACCGGCGATTGCCGGTCGTGTCGTCTCGATGGGCTATCGCCTGCTCGCCACCGGGTCCGAGCATGCGTTGATTTCGCTGGGGGCAAGGACTCTGCTGAAGGACATCAAGGATTCGATAGGGTCCTGAATCCGCCGGACGAACTGCCGTCACCGCGCTGGGCGGTCAGGCGCTCGCTGCGGCAGGCGCCGCGGCCATAGGACCGCCGCGCCTGAACCTGTTGAACAGGGCGCCGAGCGCCTGAACCCACCAGTTGTTGAAGGCCATCAGCGGCAACGCCACGAGGATCGAACCCAGTATGGCGGCGGCGGCACCGAGTGCGGTGGAGCCGCTTGCCAACAGCACCCATGACCCCAGTGAGCAGATAACGGGTACATGCACCAGGTAGAGCGGGAAAGACAGGTCGCCCAGGAAACGTGCCGCTTTGCCCGAGAGCCATGATGGCGGCTCATCCACACTCAGCACCGCGTAGACCAACATGATGCTTGCCGGGATGGCCACGCAGGCTTGCCGCAGGCCTTCATCATCGGAAACCGCGGTCTCAAGCAGCGCAAAGGGCCGGTAAATGCCGACAGCACTCCCCGCATAGCCCAGCAGTGCAAGGGAAGCGATCACCATGGCGCCTCTTACCCAGCGGTTCGGACGCAAACCCATGGCGAGAAGAGGATAGAGCATGAGGCTGGCCGGAAAGGCACAGAAAAAGAAACTGACTTGCAGCGCCAGGAACACGGCTGCTGCTGTGCAGACCCAGAAGAGCAACGTCCAGCGGCCCAGGAGAAAAAAGACGATTGGGGCGAGGGCGAAGGTCAGCATGCTCCCCCAGAACTCGACCGTCATGGTCCACAGGCTGCTGTCATAATATTTGTCGCCGTAGATGAACGTGCGCCAGGCCCCTTGCAGGAACGCGTCGGAGAAACTCGCTGTCTCCGGCGACAGCACCTTTGAGGCATTGCCGAATCTGCCCAGCCACTCGGATTGAGTGATCGCAGCCGCATCCTGGAAGAAATACAGATCGAGCTTGAAGATGACACAGGATGCCAGAACCGTGAAAAGCACTGGTCCGGCCAGACGAGGCAAACGCTTCATCGCACCCAGCAGTAGATCTTGTGCCTCGCGGGTCAGAAAATAGCGCTTCACAAGCACATAGGAAGACAGGACGAAAAACAAGTAGACGGCAGAGCCGCCATTAAAGGCGATAAACGCCAGACTCGTCCGGAGCGATTGCGCGGCGTTGTCTGCGTCGCCGCCCGCCGCCGACGGCGCAAAGGCACGCAAAATATGCCCATTCAGAACGATAAGCGCCGCGGCGCCTCTCAAGAATTCGAGCGAAGCGTCCTTGCGCAAGCGCTTACCTTCGTTTGAGCGTGACGAATTGTTATTGAGCAACATCGCACTTACACGGCGAACGGAGTTCGCCGCGCGTAAGAAGTATCGCGAGCCGCCTTAAATTATTGTTTATTGGAGCTCGGCGGTTTCTCCAGGGACTCTCCGCGCCGACTTAGGCGGGATTCAGAGATCCGTCAGGAATTTGGCGAAGGTCATCGAGCCTTCGGGCCAGGGACCGAAGCCCGAATCCTGGTTGAGATGACCGGTCTCGCCGGCATCGATGAATAGCGAACCCCAGGCGCCGGCTATGTCCTCGGCGACATCGAAGGCACAGAACGGGTCATTGCGGCTGGCGATCACGATCGACGGAAAAGGCAGCGGCTCGCGCGGGTACGGGCCGAAGGTCATCAGGTGCTTCGGCTTGATCCTGGGGTTGGCGACATCGGGCGGCGCCACGAAGAAGGCGCCGGCGACCGGTCTGACGAATTGCGGGATGGACTGCACGGCCGCAGCCACACCCAGCGAATGCGCGACGATGACGACAGGCTTCTCGGCCTCGTTGACCGCCTTGGCCACGCTCGCCGTCCAGTCCTCGCGCACCGGCTTTGACCATTCGGCCTGCTCGACGCGACGCGCAGTCGACAGTTTCGACTGCCAGCGGGTCTGCCAATGCTCTGGCCCGGAATTGGTGTAGCCCGGGACGATCAGGATATCTGTGTCTTTGACTTTCATGGTGCTGAGATAGCGAGCGCGATTGCCTCATGCAACCGTTGATGGGCACGCATTGGGTCATAATAGTGAACACCATGTTCGCTTTTCGCCATCTTGTGTGAACGATCGCGATGGCCGATCTGTCATGACGAGAGAAACAGCCGTGGAAGACCGGGATTTTGGCGCTGACACGACGTACAATGATCGGCGGCGCCGGGCTCCCGGCATTGGGAGCTTCATCAAGCGTTGCCGCAACGGAGACAATGATGAGCGAATTGCCATTTGCCGCCACCACGCCGGTGAGCGTTGCTCGAGTCGGGCTGAAGGCGCGTGATGCCGAAAGCCTAGCCGCCTACTACCGCAGGGTCGTCGGCCTGCAGGAATTGAGCCGTGCCGAAGGCGCGATCACGCTCGGCGCCGGCAGCCGTCCGCTGCTGGTCCTCGAGCCGGATGCCTCCGCCAAGCCTGACGATCCGCGCAGCGCCGGCCTGTTCCACACGGCTTTCCTGCTGCCCAGCCGCGCCGATCTCGGCCGCTGGATCAACCACGCCATATCGGACAAGATCGCCATCGAAGGGGCTTCGGACCATCTGGTCAGCGAAGCGCTCTACCTGACCGACCCTGAAGGCAACGGGATCGAGATCTATGCCGACCGCCGGCCGCAGGACTGGAAGTGGAGCGGTGACAAGATTGCCATGGCGACCGAGCGGCTGAACATTCCTGCCGTCGTCGGCGAAGTGCCGGCGGGTGATGCGGGCTGGCAAGGCGCGCCGGAAAACAGCATTGTAGGCCATGTCCATCTGCGCGTCGGCAGGCCGGAAGAGGCGGAAGCCTGGTGGAACCAGGAATTCGGCTTTGATACGGTGGCCAGGTATGGCGGCCAAGCGGTGTTCCTGTCGTCAGGCCACTACCACCACCACATCGGCGCCAATGCCTGGCAGAGCGCCGGCGCCGGCCGTCGCGATCCGTCGCGCTCGGGCCTCGCCTGGGTCGAGATGCGTTCGGACAATGTGACCGGCGAAACGACCCGTGAGGATCCCTGGGGCACGGTGATCAGGACTGTGCCTGGCAAGGCGTGATTGACTTCGGTACAGCGTCTTTCTCCCCGTATAGTGACGGGGAGAAGGAAAGCTCGCCTCAAGCCTCCCCAAACACCCGCCTGAAAATCGTGTCGACGTGCTTGGTGTGGTAACCGAGGTCGAATTTCTCGCGGATTTCCGCCTCGGGCAGCGCGGCGGTCACTTCCTTGTCGGCCAAAAGTTCCTCAAGAAAATCAGCGCCTTGCTCCCACACCTTCATGGCGTTGCGCTGCACCAGCCGGTAGGAATCCTCGCGCGACAAGCCGGCCTGCGTCAGCGCCAGCATGACGCGCTGCGAATGCACCAGGCCGCGGAACTTGTTCATGTTCTTCAGCATGTTCTCGGGATAGACGACGAGCTTGTCGACGACGCCGGTCAGCCGTGACAGCGCAAAATCCAGCGTCACAGTGGCGTCCGGACCGATCATCCGCTCGACCGAGGAGTGCGAGATATCGCGCTCATGCCAGAGCGCTACATCCTCCATCGCTGGCAGCGCCATGGAGCGCACCATGCGGGCGAGGCCGGTGAGGTTTTCCGTCAGCACCGGATTGCGCTTGTGCGGCATTGCCGACGAGCCTTTCTGGCCGGGCGAAAAATATTCTTCCGCTTCCAGCACCTCAGTGCGCTGCAGATGCCGGATCTCGGTCGCCAGCCGCTCCATCGACGAGGCGATGACGCCGAGCGTGGCAAAGAACATGGCGTGGCGGTCGCGCGGGATCACTTGTGTCGACACCGGTTCCGGCTTCAGCCCGAGCTTCGCCGCGACATGCTCCTCGACATAGGGTTCGATGTTGGCGAAGGTGCCGACCGCCCCTGATATGGCGCAGGTGGCGATGTCTTCGCGTGCATGCACCAGCCGCTCGCGGCAGCGCGAGAATTCGGCATAGGCCTGCGCCAGCTTGATGCCGAAGGTTGTCGGCTCGGCGTGGATGCCGTGGCTGCGGCCGATGGTGACGGTGTCCTTGTGTTCGAACGCACGGCGCTTGAGCGCGGCAAGCAGGCCGTCAATGTCGGCGAGCAGGATGTCAGTGGCGCGGGTAAGCTGGACCGCAAAGCAGGTGTCCAGGACATCCGAAGAGGTCATGCCCTGGTGGATGAAACGCGCGTCCGGTCCGACGAATTCGGCGAGATGGGTCAAGAAGGCGATGACGTCATGCTTGGTGACGCGCTCGATCTCGTCGATCTTCTCGACGTCGAATTTCGCGGCGCCGCCCTTTTCCCAAATGGTTTTGGCCGCTTCCTTCGGGATGACGCCGAGTTCGGCGAGTGCATCGCAGGCATGGGCCTCGATCTCGAACCAGATGCGAAACCGGGTTTCGGGCGACCAGATGGCGACCATTTCCGGCCGGGAATAGCGAGGGATCATCGGTCAGTCCTGATGTGTCTAGAGCAATTCCAGGAAAAGTGTGCAGCCGTTTTCCCACGGGAATTGCGAAAAAAAGGAGTTAGAGCGGGTCGGCGGTTCTACAAAACGCCGACCCGTTCTGGGTTAGCCCGCCTCCTAACAGAGACAGACAAAATGCTCAACGCTGCTGCTGTGCAAACCAGAGGCTGGCGGCGAACAAGGCGATGAACCCAAGCGGAAAATAGAGCCTAATGCCCAACACCACGAACTGGTAGGACGCCACCGCCATCGTGAAGGCGAGCTGAAACCCCCAGGTGAGGGTGAAGACGGGTGCATGCCATTCGGCATAGTAGGACCGGTACTGCAAGGCATAGAGCCCGGTGGTCAGCCCGATCGTCGCTGCGGCAAGGCACACCATTGCGGCCGCGAAGGCGACCTCCCGGCCCCTTCCGAGCGAGACCAGCCGTGCGGCGAACAGACCGATCGGAAAGGCCAGCGCGCCGCCGCCCGCAAACAGCAGCGACACGGTGCGGATTTTCTCCGGCGTCACCCAATTATCCAGCAACAGGTTGATGAGCGCGCTCATGCCCATCGTTGCTGCCCACAAGAACGAACCGAAAAATGTCGCGCCCCACCCTGGCAAGGCGCGGCGGACGAAGTTTAAATTGCGGCTGAGTATGGCGGCGTGCGGTGTCACAGGCGGCCGGTCACGGCGATCCAGCGGAAGTCAGGACCCTCGAAGCCATATTGGCGTACCGCGATCAGCACCGCATAGGCGCTGAGGCTATCCATGGAAAAAGTCTGGACCGCACCGATGCGGTAGCCGTTCGGGCAGCCGCGGCTCTTGGGGATCGACTTGTCCTCGTGCAGCAGTTTCGTGGTGCCGCCATCCTGCGCCGCGACGCGCAGCAGCCGGAAGCCATTGATCTCGCCCTGGCTGTCGCAGCCTTCGGTGTTGTTCATGCCGATCTCGTCCAGCCGGAACTCGAGCGGTTGGTCGACCGGAGAGAAGATTGGCCGCGGATTGACCACTATCCGGTGCGGATCGGCCGAAAGCTCGGTCACCGGATTGAAACCGGCGGTGATGCCGCGATTGGCACTCAACTCGGCCTGGCTGACAATGGCCTCGCCCTTTTGCCGGGCCTCAAGGCGCGCCGCGTCCAGTTTGGCATTCTCGTCGTCGAGCCGGACCCTGATCGGCGTGCCCTTGAGAAAGCTGTCATCGCTCGTGTCGATGTAATAGCGGTTGGCATAGGGAAAGCCCGACCCGTCCTGGACGCCGTATTCCTCGAAGGCGAACACGCCGCCATCCTTGCTGAAGCCAAGGATTTCAAGCTCGGCGACATCGCCGGCCTGGGCGGCGATCGACGCGCCAAGCTGTGCGGCCAGGGAAACGGCAAACAGGAAATGCATTCGCATCTTTTTCACTCCGGCAGCCGGGATCGTTGCAATCCCTAGCACGACGAAATCAAAACGTCGTGCGGGTCAAAAGCCTATGCATCCAATCGGCTCGTCATTTGTTATTGTCGGCAGTCCCAATGGAGAACCACCATGACCGACACCAGCAAAATTCGCGAGCATATGGAAGTCGTCGGCGCCGATGGCGTGCATGTCGGCACGGTCGACAAGGTCGACGGCCAGCGCATCAAGCTGACCAAGGCCGACAGCGGCGAGGGCGCTCACAAGGGGCATCACCACTACATTCCTCTGGCCCTGGTTGCGGAAGTTGATGGCAAGAAGGTGTGGCTGTCGGCGAATTCCGATGTGGCGGTGACGTTCGAGGAAGAAAAATCCGATCCGGTCTGAACGACAGCTTTAACGCGACGACCAGACGGGAAACAGATCGTTGTCGGCTGGCGTCGCGGCAAACACGCCGCGGCTGATGGCGCGGGCCATGGTGGCGCCGGCCGCGGCATAGAGGTCGATTGCCGCATCGGCTTCCAGCCGGATACCGCTCTTACCGGTGGCCAGCGCGAAGACAAGGTCGCCGTCGGCCGGCGTGTGCGTCGGCCAGATGGCGCGCACGAAGCCGTCATGCGCCGACATTGCCAGGCGTTTCGCCGCGGCCTTGGTGAGAACCGCATCCGTGGCAATGACGGCGATGGTGGTGTTGCCGCCGGTTTCCATCTGCATGCCCGCATGCTTGTCGCGGTATTTCAGCGAGATTCTCTTCGCGTCGTCAGGCATTGGCAAGGGATAGCCGAGCCCGCCGAATTCGTCGCCGATTTCGAAGGGCGCCGCCCAGAAATGGCGGCTGTGGCTGACGGTCACCGATCCGGTCGGATTGACGGCGGCCAGCGCGCCGATGGTGACGCCGGTGTCCAGCAGCGTCGAAGCGGAGCCAAGGCCGCCCTTCAGCCCGGCGGTCAAGGCACCGGTGCCGGCACCCGCCGTGCCCAACTGGAAATCGGTGGCGGCGGATTGTGCTGCCTGATAGCCGAGGTCACGGTAGGGAGGATAACGGCCCCAGTCCTTGTCGCCGCCATTGCGCAGGTCGAACAGAATCGCCGCCGGCACGATCGGCACGCGAAATCCGCCCACCTCGAAGCCGATGCCGCGCTCGCGCAACGCCGCCTGCACGCCGGACGCGGCGTCGAGGCCGAAAGCCGAGCCGCCCGACAGCACCACGGCATGGATCGTCTCGATCGAATTGTGCGGTTCGAGAAGGTCCGTCTCGCGCGTGCCCGGCGCGCCGCCCAGGATCTGGACACCGGCCACCGCCGGTTCGTCGCAAAGGATAGTCGTCACGCCGGACTTCAGCCGGGCGTCGGCGGCGTTGCCGACGCGCAGGCCGGCAACGTCGGTGATCAGATTGCGAGGACCGGTGCGGAACATCAATGGCTTTCCAAGGGCACGAAGCGCATGCCGTCGAAGCGGAAGACGCGGTAGGGGCTCTGGCTGAGGTCGCCCTTGGCATCGAAGCGGACCGGCCCTATCGCCGTGGTGAAATCATGCCCGCTCAGCGCCTCGATCAGCGGCTTGTCCGGGGACAAGGCCGATGCGGCCTTGGCGATCTCCACCGCCGCATAGGCCGGCAGCGTGTAGCCGTCCGGCACGATCTTTTGCGCGGAGAAGCTTTCCAGCACCTTTGCGTCGGCGACATCGGCCCATTCGGGCGGCGCGATCATCAGTGTGCCCGTCGCATAGGGCACGTCACCGGGCGGCGTGCGCAGATTTTCGCCGCCGGCAAAGACGATGCCGGCCTGTAGCTGCGCGGCGTCGCGGCCCATGATCGCGATGTCGTCACCGTCGCCGCCGGCAAAGACATGCGTGGCGCCAGCCTTCTTCAGTCGCCCGATCATCCCTATCTGGTTGTCGAGCTGCGGCCGGAACGTGTCCACGAACACCGGTTTCAACGCCGCTTGCTCGGCCGCCGCGCGAAAGGTCTCGGCCATCTCGCGCCCGTAGATGGTGCCGTCGTCGATGATGGCGAACAGCTCCTTCTGCCACAGGTGGGTGAGGGTGGAGGCGACGGCGTTGCGCTCGTCGTCGCCACGCGGCCCGAGGCGATAGACCGGCCAGCCGGTCTTGGCGCGACGGTCGGTGAGGCTTTCGGTCCGCACGCCGACGGTGATGACCGGGATGTTGGCGTCCTTGAGGATCGGCATCGCCGCCTCGATGGCTTCGGTGCAGAGGAAGCCGACCACGACACTGACCTTGGCCGCGGCAAAAGCCCTGGCCGCGGCTGCACCCCCGTCGGCGGTGCAGGCATCATCCTCGGTCTTGAGTTCGACGCCGTTTGCTTGCGCCGCGAGCCCGGCACCGGCCTCGATCTGCTTGCCGAGGATGGCCGACGGTCCCGACAACGGAGCGGCAACGCCGATCGTCAGCGTCTGGGCGCTGGCGGCGTCGGCCAGGAACAGCCAGGCCAGTGCGGCGGATATCGTTGCCCCGGGTCGCATCCTGCCGAAGAGTTCCTCCCAAGCCCGCGATAACAGTACGAGCGCCAATTCTCGCCAAGACCTAAAGGCTGCCCGGCCTTGGTGCAACACGCGAATTCGGGGATATGGGCCAAGCACTTCGCTTGTGGCATGTCATGTCTGGCCATATATAGCGGTAGGGTTCTGGCTATGGACGATTTCCGGTGCTGAAGAAGAATGACATTGGGCCGCAGGCCTATCGCGACGCGATGAGCCATTTTGCCGGCCACGTCCATGTGGTGACCACCGACGGGCCGGCCGGCAAGCGCGGCACGACGGTGATCGCCGCCTGTTCGGTGTCGGACACGCCGCCGACCATTCTGGTCTGTCTCAACCGTGAAAATCCCAAGAATGAGCTGTTCGTCAAAAACGGCCGGTTTGCCCTGAACACGCTGGCCTCGCACCAGGAGCCGCTGTCGATCGGCTTTTCCGGCATCACCGGCCTGCCGGTGGAGGAGCGTTTCGCGCTCGGCGAGTGGGACGTGATTTCCACCGGCGCACCGACGCTGAAGGGTGCACTCGCCGTGTTCGACTGCGAACTGATCGACACGAAGGACCTGGCCACCCATCGTGTGCTTTTTGGCAAGGTGACAGGCCTTCGCATGGGCGATAATTTGCGGCCGCTGATCTATCACGCCCGCGGCTACCATGTTCTGGACAGTGGAGCGGCGGCGTTCACGGAGAAAGAATGACCGAGCTGAAACCGCGCCCCGTGCCGCGGACGATCGACGAGACGCTCGATCTCCTGACCGGTGCGGACTATGTGGCGGACCGGTCGCTGGCGACCGTGCTTTTCCTGTCGTTGCGCATGAACCGGCCATTGTTCCTCGAGGGCGAGGCCGGCGTCGGCAAGACCGAGATCGCCAAGGTGTTGGCGCAGGCGCTTGGCCGCCGACTGATCCGGCTGCAGTGCTATGAAGGGCTCGACGTTTCGTCTGCCGTCTACGAGTGGAATTACGCCGCGCAGATGATCGAGATCCGCATGGAGGAGGCGGCTGGCAAGGTCGACCGCACCGCCATGGAGCGCAACGTCTTCTCGGAAAAATACCTGATCCGCCGCCCGGTGCTCGATGCGCTGACCGGCAAGACGGGAGCGGCCCCGGTCTTCCTGATCGACGAACTCGACCGCACCGACGAAGCCTTCGAAGCCTTCCTGCTCGAAATCCTCTCTGACTACCAGGTGACGGTGCCCGAACTCGGCACCATCAAGGCGGAAGAGCCGCCGATCGTCATCATCACCACCAACCGCACGCGCGAGATCCATGACGCGCTGAAGCGGCGCTGCCTGTATCACTGGGTCGATTATCCCAACGCCGAGCGCGAATTGGAGATCGTGCGCCGCAAGGTGCCGCGGGCCAACCAGCGGCTTTCGGCGGAGGTGGTCTCCTTCATCCAGAAACTGCGCCAGATCGAATTGTTCAAGGTGCCGGGCGTCGCCGAGACCATAGACTGGGCCGGCGCGCTGACCGAACTCGACAAGGTGGCGCTCGACCCGGAAACTGTTTCCGACACGATCGGCGTGCTGTTGAAATACCAGGACGACATTGCCCGCATCGGCACGGGCGAGGGCCGGCGCATCCTCGACGAGGTCAAGGCCGAGCTCGCGGCGGCGGAGTAACGCGATGAAGGCGCCGGCTGCTTACCCCAAGGAGGCCGACCCCAAAGAGGCGACGGCGGACGGACGCATCGCCGACAACATTGTCTATTTCGCCCGAACCTTGCGCAAGGCAGGCATGCGGGTCGGGCCGGCCTCGGTCAAGGATGCCATCGAGGCGGTGCTGGCCGCCGGCATCGGCTCTCGCGACGATTTCTACTGGACGCTGCATGCGGTGCTGGTGTCCAGGCACGAGGATCACCCGGTCTTCGACGAGGCCTTCCGGCTGTTTTGGAAATCGCGCGAACTGATCGAGAAACTGCTGGCGATGTTCTCGCCGGTGGCGCCCGACGTCAAGGAGAAGCAGAAGCCGCGCGCGGCCGAAAACCGCGTCAGCCAGGCGATGTTCGAAGGTCATCAGAAAAACCAGCCGCCTCAGGAGGTCCCTGAGATCGAGGTCGATGCCCGCTTCACCTTTTCCGGCAACGAGGTGTTGCGGGGCAAGGACTTTGCCCAGATGAACGCCGCCGAAATGGCGGATGCCAAGAAGGCCATCGCCGAGCTGCGGCTGCCTTTCGACATGGTGCGGACCAGGCGTTTCAAGGCCGATGCGCATGGCCGCCGCATCGACCCGCGCGCCATGATGCGCTCGGCCGCGCGCACCGGCGGTGAATTGATCCTGCCGAAATTCCGCTCGGCCCGTGAAGTCCATCCGCCGCTGGTGGTGCTGGCCGACATTTCCGGTTCGATGAGCCAATACACGCGCATTTTCCTGCATTTCCTGCACGCGCTGACGGAAAAGCGCCGCCGCGTCCACACCTTCGTCTTCGGCACGCGGCTGACCAATCTCACCCGTCAGATGCGCCACCGCGACCCGGATGCCGCCCTTGCCGACTGTTCGGCGGCGGTCAAGGATTGGTCCGGCGGCACCCGCATCGGCGACACATTGGCCGAGTTCAACCTGATATGGTCGCGGCGCGTGCTGGGGCAGGGCGCGGTCGTGCTTTTGATCACCGACGGGCTGGAGCGCGACGATGTCGCCGGCCTTTCCGAGGAGATGGAGCGGCTGCACAAATCCTGCCGGCGTCTGATCTGGCTGAACCCGTTGCTGCGCTTCGACGGTTTTCAGGCGCGCGCCCGCGGCGTCAAGGCGATGCTGCCGCATGTCGATGAATTCCGCTCGGTCCACAATCTCGATGCGCTCGCCGACCTCTGCGCGTCGCTTGACAAGAAGTCGGCACAGTCCGTCGATCCGCGCCGATGGATGGAAGCTGGCGTGAGGCACGCCGCGTAGCCATATGTTTTCCCGGCTCCCTGGAAAAACAGACCCTGAGAGAAGCAACCATGAACGACAGTCTTTATCTCGATGAGGCCCGCGATCCGCTGATCATCGCGGAAGGTTGGATGAAGGATGGCAAGGATGTCGCCATTGCCACCGTGGTCGAGACCTGGGGCTCGGCGCCGAGGCCTGTCGGCAGCCATCTGGTCATCGACGCGGAAGGCAATTTCCACGGCTCGGTCTCGGGCGGCTGCGTCGAGGGGGCGGTGGTGAGCGAGGCGATCGACGTGATCGACTCAGGCAAAGCCAGAATGCTTGAATTCGGCGTCGCTGACGAAACCGCCTGGCAGGTCGGCCTGTCCTGCGGCGGCCGCATCAAGGTGTATGTCGAGCGGCTGGGCTGATCTCAGATGGATCCATACGCCCTGAAAACCTTGAATGCCGAGCGCCGCGCCCGCCGCGCGGCGATCCTCGTCACCGATCTCGGTGATGGCCGCGACCGCATCGTGCGCGAGGGCGACCAGGTCGCCGGCGATCTTGGTGCGGCGATCGCCAGGGCGTTTCGATCGGGCAATTCCGGTTCGGTCGAGGCAGAAGGGCGAACCTTCTTTCTCAACGCGCATCTGCCGCAACCGCGATTGTTGGTGATCGGCGCGGTCCATATCAGCCAGGCGCTGGCGCCGATGGCGAAAATCGCCGGCTATCCCGTCGAGATCATCGACCCGCGCACGGCTTTTGCCACCCCCGACCGCTTCCCCGATGTCACGTTGCATGCCGAGTGGCCGGAAGATGTGCTGAAGCGCCAGCCGCTCGATAGCTACACCGCACTTGCCGCCGTCACCCATGACCCGAAGATCGACGATTTCGCGCTGAAGGCCGCACTGGACGCCAACTGCTTCTATGTCGGTGCGCTTGGCAGCCGCAAGACGCACGCCAAGCGCGTCGAGCGCCTGCTGGCGTTGGGCGCGAGCGCCGACCAGATCGCCCGCATCCATGCGCCGATCGGGCTCGACATCGGTGCGGCCAGCCCCGCCGAGATCGCTGTTGCGGTTCTCGCGCAGACCATCCACGCCTTCCGCTCGCGCGGCCTCGATGCAAAGGGCGCAGTGGCGTGAAATTCGGTCCGATCGCGATTGAAGAGGCTGAAGGCGCGGTGCTGGCACACGCCACCACCGCAGGCGAAAAGCGCTTTCGCAAGGCGCACCGGCTGAGCGCCGAAGACATTTCCACACTCAAGCAGGCAGGCATCGTGCAGGTCGTTGCGGCCGTGCTCTCCCCCGATGATCTCGGCGAGGACGCCGCGGCGCAAAGAATTGCCGAGGGCATGAGGTTCAGCGGCATCGAGGTGAGGCCGGCGGCCACCGGCCGGGTCAATCTCCATGCCAAGGCATCAGGCATCTTCACGGTCGATGCTGGGATGATCGACGCCATCAACGCCGTCGATCCCGCCATCACCATTGCCACGCTGGCGCAGCATGCTCCGGTCGAAAAAGGTCAGATGGTGGCGACGGTGAAGATCATCCCCTTCGCGGTCGCCTCCACCTTGGTCGACACCGTGATGGGAATCTGCGCCGGCGGCGAGATCTTTGCCGTCAATGCTTATCGGCCGGCGCGCGTTGGCGTCATCCAGACGGTCCTGCCGGGCATCAAGCCCAGCGTGCTCGACAAGACGCTGCGCGTCACCGAAGCGCGGCTGGCGCGTTCGGGTGGGAGGTTGACGGCGGAGCGCCGCACGCCCCATGAGATCGCGCCCTTGGCGGAGGCCGCCGCCTCGCTGGCGCGCGACAATGACCTGGTGGTGATCTTCGGCGCCTCGGCGATGAGCGATTTCGCCGATGTGGTGCCGGCAGCGATCGAGAGGGCCGGCGGAACAGTTGTCCGCGCGGGCATGCCTGTCGATCCCGGCAATCTGCTGGTGCTGGGTACACTCGGCGGCAAGCGCATCATCGGCGCGCCCGGCTGCGCCCGCAGTCCCAAGGAAAACGGTTTCGACTGGGTGCTCGACCGTCTGGTTGCCGGCCTCGACGTCACCGCGAAGGATATCGCCGGCATGGGGGTCGGCGGGCTGCTGATGGAAATCCCGACGCGACCGCAGCCGCGCGAACCGCTGCCGGCCAGGAGCCGGCTCAAGGTCGCGATCGTGCTTCTGGCGGCTGGCCGGTCGAGCCGCATGGGCGGACCGAACAAGCTCATGGCGCTGTTCGACGGCAAGCCGCTGGTACGTCGCACGGCCGAGCGCGCGCTCGCCTCGAAGGCGTCGGGCACGATCGTTGTCACCGGCCATCAGCGCGAACGCGTGCGCGCGGCGCTGGCGGGGCTGGATGTCACCTTCGCCGACAATCCCGATTTTGCCGATGGCCTGTCGACCTCACTGAAGGCCGGCATTGCCTATCTGCCCGAAGACACCGCCGGCGCGATGATCGTTCTGGGAGATATGCCGGGCGTTGTGTCAGGCGATCTCGACCGGCTGATCGATGCCTTCCGCAGGGCCGGAGGCAATTCCGTGGTCCGCGCCTCGCATCAGGGCAAGCGCGGCAACCCGGTGCTCCTGCCGCGCGCACTGTTCCCGGCCATCGCTCATCTCGAAGGCGATACCGGCGCACGCCATCTGGTCGAGGCCGAAGGGCTCGACGTCATCGATGTCGAGATCGGCGAGGGCGCGTCTGTCGATGTCGACACCCGCGAGGCGCTCGAAGGCGCCGGGGGCGTGCTGCAGGATTGACAAACCCGGGCCGAATTAAGCAAGCCTGCGGTATGGCTTTTCGTTTTCTTTCCCCACTTCACGCCTTTCTGGCAGCATTATTTGTTCTTTGCCTTGCCGGCCAGGCCGATGCGCTCGAACTGAAACCCTTCAAGGACGATCTCTTCGCCTATCCGGCGACATTGTCGACCGGCGACGGCGGCGCTTATACCGTCATCGACTACCGCGAGATGCGCGATATCAACCAGCGCGACGAAGTGCCGGAAAAGCGCGTGCATCCGCAATACACCGACACCGGCGTGCGCAAGGCGCAGCAGGACCTGATGCTGAAGACGGAGGCCGGCGATGTCAGGCACATCGCCGTCGGCAAGACGCAAGGTGCCGCCCTCATCGTGCTCTATCTGCACGGCCAGGGCGGCAGTCGCAAGCAGGGCGTCGACGACTTCACTTTTGGCGGCAATTTCAACCGGCTCAAGAACCTGATGGCCGGCAATGGCGGGCTTTATCTCTCACCGGATTTCCCCGATTTCGGTGACAAGGGCGCCGCACAGGTCGCGGCCTTGATCGATCATTACGCCGAACAGTCGCCGGGCGCGAAAATCTTCGTCGCCTGCGGCTCGATGGGCGGCGCGCTGTGCTGGAAGCTTGCCGCCCGCAACGATACCGGCCGGCGCATCAACGGGCTGCTGCTGCTCGGGTCTTTGTGGGACGAGAGTTTTCTCGCCAGTCCCGCCTTCAGGCGTCATGTTCCGGTCTTCTTCGGCCAGGGCAGCCATGACGTGGTGTTTCCCGTGGCGAACCAGGAAGCCTTCTTCCGCTCCATCATCGCCAGGTCGAAGGCCTATCCCTATCCGACCCGGTTCGTGCGCTTCGAGACCGGCACGCATGGCACGCCGATCCGCATGGTCGACTGGCGCGGCACGCTGAACTGGATGCTGTCGAAGGCGCCTTGATCAACAAGACAAAAGCTTGAAGCGCATCGCGCTTCAAGGTGCGGTGTTGTAGTCGACAATCGTCTGCGGATTTTCTTCGCCATCATACGACGCGTCGACGTCATACTGGATCAGCGAAAAATCACCGTTTCGGAACAAATATGTGCCGGAGTCGGAGGCATCGCCGACGCCGCGCCATTTGTCGAAAGTGGTGATCGTATGGGCGTTCGGGTCATAATCGGAATTGGTGGCCCATCCCGTGGTCCGGAAGCCGATCACCGTCACGCTCAACAGTTTACCGTCACTATCGTTGTTCTGGTAGCGGATATCGGTCTCCGGTTCGGCGAACTGCAATTGCCGCACGCCGTCCACTTCATCCGTCACATAGTAGACCGAGTTTTCATTGTAGGCGGCGGCCACACAGGAGAAATGAAACAGCCGCGTTTCCTTGTCGGGATCGCCGGGCTGCGCATCCTTGTCCTTGTACTTGATCGAGAAGACCTCCGGCTCATTACCCAGGAACTGCTTGTCGCACTGGTCGCCATAGGTCGCCAGGAAGGCTTTCTTGGCTTGTTCCAGGGCCGTATCCTTCTTCGGCGGCGGCGGACCGTCGCCGCAGCTTGGCGGCAGCGCCGCCTCGAAATCCGCCGTTGAAGGTTTCAACGCGCCTTTTTCGATATGGATCGGATCGAAGGGCGGCGCGGCCTGGATTTGCGCATTCACCTGGCGCAGCGTGTAACAGCCGGCAAAGACCTTTTCGCCGCCGCTCTTGTCCGTCGCACGGATGGCCACCGGGACGTTGTAGAAGATGCTGCCGGCGGCGCCCTCGTCCGAAATGGCACCGGTCGCGACCTCGACCTTGTCGGTACCGTCATAGCCCTTGACGAAACTGTCGAAATCCTTAGCCGGCTTTGTGTCGCCGTAATACCCCCAGGCGCGGGCGAATTCGTGCCGGTTGATGGCGCTGTAGAGCGAGCGGATGACCGCCTCGGCGCTCGATCGGTCGTCGACATAGGGTGCTTCGGGTGTATCTTCTGCGGCCGGCACCGCTTGGCCGGACATGGCAAGGGAGAGAAGGGCAGTCGCTGCGAGAAGGGCGCGTCTCATCGGGAATCTCCGCTCGATAACGGAAATTCTACCACGGCGATTGCGGCGGCGTGGTGACGCGGAGCCCACGGCGCTTGAAGAATCGTGTGCGCAGGCGCTACCTCCCCTGCGCCGGCGTTCCGACCGGACAGGAGATCTGACGTGACGATATCGATGTATGAGGCATCCGTGCCGGTGTTTTCAGCCAGGCTGAAAGCACTTTCCAATGTGCTGGCGGCAGCCGAACAGAATGCGCTTGACCGCAAGATCGACCCGCAGGTGTTTTTGACGGCGCGGCTTGCACCCGACATGTTCGCTTTGACCCGGCAGGTGCAGATCGCCACGGACCACGCCAAGGGCGCGCCGTCGCGGCTAGCCGGTCGAGAGGTGCCGAGATACGAGGACAATGAAGCAAGCTTTGCCGAACTCGAGGCGCGGATCGCCAAGACGCTCGCGCTTCTGGCGACGTTCTCGGCAGCCGATATCGACGGCTCGGACGACAAGGTGATCGAACTGAAACTCGGCGGACGCGAACAGACGTTGGGCGGCATGCAGTATCTGCTGCATGTGGCCATGCCCAATTTCTATTTCCACCTCACCACCGCTTACGACATTCTTCGCCACAACGGCGTGCCGCTCGGCAAGGCGACATTCCTGGGATCGCGTTAAGAGGCAGGCATTGCGAGATGTCCCGGATCCGTCCGGGACATCTCGCGAGGCGCATCTAGCGAATGGACATTTCGCGGGCGACGCGCGGAAAATCGGCGGGCTTGATGCCGATATCGGCACGGTCGGCATTGCTCATCGAATGAAGCAGGGCGAGCGCTGCGCGGTATCGCAGATGTTCCTGCGGGCGCGGGCGGGCGAACATTTCCGTGAAGAAACCCATGATCAGGCTCCTGGTTGGTCCTCCACGGCCGCCAATATAGGTGAATCGTGACAATTGTGCAGTGCAGCATTTGCATGCCTGCTATGTCCGGATAAATTTCCTAGAATTTTTTGGCTGCCCATTGAAACTTCCGCGCCGCACGAACCGTAGGCTTCGACGCTGGCTCATGGCCAGTTTTCCTCGCCACTCCTGGCGAATTTCCGGACTGCGTGAAAACGCAGTCCGGCTTTTTGCTTTGAGGACTGGTCACCATCCTCGGATGCCTAAATTCATTAAGATCGGTGGTATGTATTTTTAACGAGCCGGTTCTATGGTCTGAAGACCTGACGGACAGGCAAAGGGGAGGCTGACATCGCTACCAGCGCCAAGCGTGATTTCGCTTCGCTGCTCGACGACCTCTTCGTTGCCTCCGACAAGGGCGACGGTATCGAGGGCGACGAGGCCGGCGCGCGTCCGTCCATTCCGTTCGATTATCTCTCGGTCGCCGATGAGCTCCATTCCGGCCGCATCAAGGTATCCGCAGCCGAATATCGCGAGGCCGGTGCCGATCTGGCGAGCGAATTCGCCGCCTTGCTCGAGCACGCCAAGCTGGCGCTGGCTGCCGAGGACCCGAAGCCTGAGGAAAAACTGCCGCCGATCGACCCGGAATCGATCGCGGCCGAACTGGGACTGAGCCAGCCCAAAAGCGTCGCCGATTTCGGGCGTATGCGCCGCAGCTTTGCTTTCAGCAACCATCCCGATCGCGTCGCCCCGCATCTGCGCCAGCGCGCCATGATCCGCATGCAGGTGGCCAACATGCTGATCGACGAGGCCAAGCGCCGCGCCGTGGCCGGTGCTCGCCGCTAGCTAAACGCCGCTGGTTCACGCAAAAGTCGGCCTGGCGAGGCTTGGAGAGCGCCATGGCTTTCCCTATACATGCAGGCTCCCTCCCGCGCAGACTTCCCCCGGAGCAGAATTCCATGCACAAACGCCGTCTTGGTCGGACCGATCTCCTTGTGACCCAGATCTGCCTTGGTTCCATGACCTGGGGCCAGCAGAACACCGAGGCCGAAGGCCACGCGCAGATGGATCTGGCTTTTTCGCGCGGCGTCAATTTCATCGACACCGCCGAGCTCTACTCGATCCCGCCAAAGGCGGAGACGCAGGGGCGGACGGAAAAGATCATCGGCAGTTGGATGAAGGCCAAGGGCAACCGCGACAAGGTGATCCTTGCCTCGAAGGTCGTCGGCCGAACCGCCAACACCTGGTTTCGCGGCGACAGACCATCGCAATTGGTGCGCGCCGATATTTTTGACGCCGTCGACAAATCCCTGGCCAAGCTCGGCACGGACTATCTCGACCTCTATCAGATCCACTGGCCGGAACGGGATATCCCCTGGGGTGCCAACCCGACGCGTATCGGCGCCGTGGCGCGCCGGCCCGATGCCGATGGCGCACCGGCCAACGAAACGCCGATCGCCGAGACGCTTGGCGTCTTCGATGAGCTGGTGAAGGCGGGAAAGATCCGCCATTTCGGCCTGTCGAACGAAAGTTCCTGGGGCGTCATGCGGTTTCTTGCCGAGGCCGACAAAGGTGTTGGCCCGCGCGTTGCGTCGATCCAGAACGCCTACAATCTCGTCAACCGCACCTTCGAGGTGAATCTTGCCGAAGTCTGCGAACGCGAACAGGTGTCGTTGCTGCCCTATTCGCCGCTGGCGCAGGGCTACTTGACCGGCAAATACGACCATGGCGCCCGACCGCAGGGCTCGCGTTCGCAATTGTTCAATCGCGGCCAGCGCTACGAGACGCCGAATGCAGCCGAAGTGCTGCTCGAATACAATGAACTGGCACGCTCCTTCGGCATGGAGCCGGCGCTGTTTGCCAATGCCTATGTGTCGAGCCGGCCCTTCGTTACCTCCAACATCATTGGCGCGACGACCATTCCGCAGCTCGAAATGGCATTGTCTTCGGTGGATGTGGTCTGGACCGATGAGATGCAGAAGGCGGTGGATGCGATCCACCAGCGGGTTGGCAATCCCTGTCCCTGATCGGCGGGGATAGAATCATGGAATAACAAAGGGGTGGAGAGAATGGCGGATTTTTCGATCGAGGCCGTGCGTGGACAATTTCCAGCTCTTTCCCTGACCGACAAGGGGCGCCGTCGCATCTATCTCGACAACCCCGCCGGCACGCAGGTGCCGCAGGCCGTCGCCGATGCCGTGTCGCGCTGCCTGCTCACCACCAACGCCAATCTCGGTGGCTTTTTCGAAACGACGATCGCCGCTCAATCTGTCGTCGACGAGGCGCATCATGCGATGGCCGATTTCCTCGGCGCGGCGAGCCCCGAGGAAATCATCATCGGCGCCAATATGACGACGCTGACCTATCACATGTCGCGCACGCTCGGCCGCACGCTGAAGCCCGGTGACGAGCTCATCCTCACCCGCATGGACCATGAGGGCAATGTGTCGCCCTGGCTGCAACTGGCCGAGGATCTTGGCCTCGTGGTGCGCTGGCTGCCATTCGATGAAATGAGCTGGCAGGTCGAAGAGGCGGCGCTGTCAGGGCTGCTGTCCGACAAGACACGGCTGGTCGCGTTGAATTATGCCTCGAACCTGACCGGCTCGATCAACCGGGTCAAAGCCCTGACCGCCATCGCAAAACAGGCCGGCGCACTGGTCTATGTCGACGCCGTGCAGTTCGCGCCGCATGGCCTGATCGACGTGCAGGAGCTCGGCTGCGATTTCCTGATCTGCTCGGCCTATAAATTCTTCGGTCCGCATATGGGCATATTGTGGGGGCGGCGTGAAATCATCGATGGCCTGAAACCCTACAAATGCCGCTGTTCGTCCGATGGCCTGCCGGAGCGGTTCGAGCTTGGCACGCCGCAGATCGAGTTGATGGCCGGCCTCACGGCGGCGGTCGACTATTTTGCCCAGCTGGGTGCGGCAGGGGGCGAGAGTGGTTCGCGCAGGCAGAAGATCGCCAAGGCATTCGAAACCTGCATCGCCTATGAAAACCCGCTGGCGCAAAGGCTGATCGACGGCCTGTCCGACATTTCAGGCCTGACCATCCACGGCATCACCGATCCGAAACGGCTCGGCGATCGCGTGCCGACTGTCTCCTTCACCGTTGACGGCATCGTGCCGGAGACGATCGTGCGACAGATGAACGCCGAGAACATCTTCCTGTGGTCCGGTCACAACTATGCCTGGGAGATCGTCCACCAGCTCGGCATTCCGGCCGAGCAGGGCGTCGTGCGCATCGGCATCGCGCATTACAACACGGCGGCTGAGATCGACGAGACGCTCGAGAGCGTGCACCGGATCATCGCCATGCTCAGGCAGCAGCGGTCCTGACGCCAGGAGAAGCCGTCACCGCACCTTGCTGCCGAAGCCGGTGAGGAAGGCGGTTAGGTTGTCGCCAAGCGCATCGCAGAGATAGCCGCCCTCCTGGACGATGACGCTCGGCAGGCCGAGCCCGGCAATCGCCTCGCCAATGCGGGAGAAGCCGGGCGTCGTCACTGAAAGCCCGCCGAACGGATCGCCTTCGAAGGCGTCTAGGCCGAGCGCCACAACCAGCGCATCCGGCGAAAAGGCGCGGATACGCTGGAACGCCACCTCGAGCGCTTCCAGAAACGCCGCGTCGGCGGATTTGCGCGGCAGCGGCAGGTTGAAATTATAGCCAAGGCCCGGCCCTTCGCCGCGCTCGTCGGCATGGCCCCAGAAGAACGGGTAGAACCGCACCGGATCGGCATGCAGCGAGACGGTGAGCACGTCGCGCCGGGCATAGAAGATGCCTTGCGTGCCGTTGCCGTGGTGCAGGTCGACATCAAGGATCGCCACCCGCGCCGCCTGCTTGCGCAGCACCTGCGCCGCAACCGCCGAATTGTTGATGAAGCAGAAGCCGCCGGCGACATCGGCAAAGGCATGGTGGCCGGGCGGGCGGCACAGTGCATAGGCGGCCGGCGCGCCTGCCATCACCGTTTCGGCGGCTTCGACGGCGCTCCACGCGCTCCACAGCGCGCTTTGCCAGGTCTCTCCCGAGATCGGGCAAGCGGTATCGGCCATATGGTAGCCGGCCTGGCCGACGGCCGAGGCCGGATAGGAGCCGTTGCGCGCGATCGGATGGATGTTGGGGATCACTTCCGCCGATGCGCCCTCGATGCGCTGCCAGCGCTCAAAAATATGTTCGAGGAAGTCGAGATATTCGGGCGTGTGCACCGCCGAGACCGGGCCGAGCCCGTGATTGCGCGGGCGTTCGATCGCGCAGCCCGCGGATTTCGCGCCGGCTAACAATCTTTCGACGCGCTCGGGCTTTTCCGGATTGGGCTGCGCCGCACCACTGGAAAGAAAGGCCTTTGGGTCGTGGCGTTTCTGCTCTTCGGCATAAAAGGCCTTCATTCCTGCTCCTCCGGCGCGTCGGCGAAGGCAAAGAACGCCTCGCCGATGATCTTCTGCGTCTGTTCGTAACTCGACCAGGCGATGCCCAGCCTTTCGTAGAAGGCCTTGGCGCCTTCATTGTCGGTGTCGACCGACAGCCTGAGATAGACGCCGCCTTCCTTGCGGCATTCCGCAGCAACACGCCGCAACAGCCGCTCGCCGATCTTGCGGCCACGGAACCGGTCCTCGACATAGAGGTCCTGAACATAGACTCCGGGCCGCCCCATCCAGGTCGAGAAGATCGGGAAATGCAGGCACAGGCCAGCGAATTCGCCGCCCACCTCGGCGATCAGGGTGGAGAAGGCGGGCTTTTCGCCAAAGCCGTAGCGCCGAAGATCTTCTGGCGTGGACGTGATCTCCTGATGCGCGCCGATATGGGTGCCGAGTTTGAGAAGCGCGGCGTGGATGGTCTCGGCGTCCTCGATCCGCCCGGGACGGATGACGGTATCGCTGGTCGCAGTCTGGATCTTGTCTGCCATGGATCAGGCCGTGGCCTCAGTTGAACCGGGCTTGTTCAGGAGATCATCAAGGTCGCCGATATTGTCTTCCGAGAAGACGCGAATGCCGTTGGCTTCCAACAGAGCGGCGGTCGTGCCGCGACCGGCTACGCGCTTGCCTGAAAAACTGCCGTCGAAGACGAAGCTGCTGCCGCAGGATGGACTTCCGTCGGTAAGAACCGCATAGCGACATCCTGTTTCCTGGGCGAGTTCGAGCGCAAGCTGCCCGGCTTCGAGATAAAGTGCGGTCACATCGCTCCCCGTCTGCTCGATCACTTGACCCTGGCCGTGAAGCACAGCGTCGGCCGTGCCGTGAATTTCTGCTGCAGGACGCGGCGTGGAGAAGCCTGCGGCGACCTCTGGACAGATTTGCACGACCCGTCCTTCCGCCTGCCAGCGTGTCAGCACGGGATGGCCGTTCAGCCGGTAGGAGCCGTTGTAGCGGACATGGCTGCCGAGCAGGCAGGCGGAGACGAGAACCCTTTCCATATCGGCTCCTTCCTTGCTTCTAGAAAGCCACCCGGTCGCCGCCCTTCAGCGCCAGCATCTCACGCGCTTCGGCCGGCGTGGCAACCTCCAGCGACAGGCCGTCGAGAATGCCACGGATGCGGCGCACCTGGTCGGCATTGGATTTCGCCAGCTGGCGGCCGTCGTAGAGGCTGTCTTCCAGCCCGACACGGACATTGCCGCCCATAGCCGCGGCGATCGAGATCAGCGGCATCTGCTGGCGGCCGGCGGCCAGCACCGAGAACTGGTAGCTGTCGCCGAACAATTTGTCGGCGATGCGCTTCATATGGATGAGATTGTCCGGATCGGCGCCGATGCCGCCCAGAATGCCCAGCACGAACTGGATGAACAGCGGCCCCGACACCAGGCCGCGGTCGCGGAAATGCGCCAGCGAATAGAGATGGCCGACATCGTAGCATTCGAATTCGAAGCGCGTGCCGCAGCCCTTGCCCAACCTTTCAAGCACGCCTTCCATATCGGCGAAGGTGTTCTTGAAGATCGTGTCGCGGGTAGCTTCGAGCAGCTTCGGCTCCCATTCGTGCTGCCATTCGCGTGGCTTGTCGAGCATCGGGAACAGCGCAAAATTCATCGAGCCCATATTGAGCGAGCACATTTCGGGCTCCGCCCGCAATGGGGCTGCCAGCCGCTGGTCCAGCGTCATCAGCGACGACCCGCCAGTGGTGATGTTGATCACCGCATCGGTCGCCTGCTTGATGCGCGGCAAGAACTGCATGAAGACGTCAGGATCGGCGGTCGGCCGGCCGTCTTTGGGGTCGCGGGCGTGCAGATGCAGGATCGACGCGCCGGCTTCCGCGGCAGCGATGGCATCCGCCGCGATCTGGTCCGGCGTCACCGGCAGATAGGGCGACATGGACGGCGTGTGCACCGAGCCGGTGACGGCGCAGGTGATGATGACTTTTCGCGGCGCCATTCCCTTACCCCCGGCCTTCGACCGGCAGGTCGAGCTCTGATGCCAGGACCTCCAGCGAGTCACCAATGATGGAGATGATCTCGCCGAGCTGCTCGCTGGTGACGATCATCGGCGGCGCGACCATGAAATTGTCGCCGTCGACACCGCCCTTGACCTTCCGGCCATAGATGATCAGCCCACGCTCGTAGGTGAGGTCGAGCAGACGCTGCGTCGCCTTCTTGCTCTGGTCGATCGGCCGCAGCGTTTCTGGATCGGCAACCATTTCGGCGCCGGTCAGCAGGCCCTTGCCGCGCACGTCGGCGATGAACGGGAAGCGCTTTGCCAACTCCCTCAGTCCGTTCATCAGCACGTCGCCCATGGCCGCCGCGTTGGCGATCAGGTCGAGCCGGTCCATCTCGCCGAGCACGGCAAGGCCGGCGGCACAAGCGAGCGGATTGCCGGCATAGGTATGGCCATGCTGGAAGCCGCCGGAGGCGAGCAGCGGCTGTACCAGCCGCATTGGAGCCGCCAGTGCGCCGAGCGGGGCATAACCCGAACCCAGCCCCTTCGACAGCGCGACGATATCCGGCTTGCAGTTCCAGTGATCGCCGCCGAGGAATTTACCGGTGCGGCCGGCGCCGCACATCACTTCGTCATGGATGAGCAGGATGCCGTAGCGGTCGCAGATTTCGCGAATGCGCGGATAGTAGCTGTCCGGCGCCACCAGCGCGGCGGTCGCCGCACCACCGATAGGCTCCATGATGAAGGCGACGACGCTCTCGGGGCCCTCGGCCAGGATCTTCTCTTCCAGCATGTCGGCATAGCGGACGCCGCGCTGCTCCATCGAAAGATTGTCGCGGTCGCGCCAGGCGGTCGGTGCCGGCACGGTCGGCATCACTCGCATCATTGGCGTGAAGGTCTCGGCCAGAGCGTCGTCGCCGGTGATGGAGAGCGAACCCAACGTGCCGCCATGATAGGAGGGGAAGCGCGTGATCACCTTCCAACGGCTGGCCTGGCCGGTGGCGACAGCCCATTGCCGCGCCAGCTTGATGCAGGATTCCGTCGCTTCCGAGCCGCCCGAGACGAAGAAGATGCGATCCATGCCTTCCGGCAGCTTGGCCGCGAGTTCACGCGCCAGTTCTTCCGCTGGCTCATTCTCGAAATGCAGCCGATAGGCGAAGGTGGCGCGGCCCATCTGCCGCTTCATGGCGTCCAGCACATTGCGGTTGGAATGGCCGATATTGGCGACCATCGGCCCGCTCGATCCGTCGATGAACCGGCGGCCGTCCTGCGTCCACATATAGATGCCCTCGGCGCGATCGATCAGCGGCCGGCGCAGGCTGGAAAGGTAGAACAGATGCGATTGACGCCGGGCCTCGGTATCTGGAGCGGCGGTCTGGGTCTTCGACATGTCAGGACTTTCCAAGGTAGCGATCAAGGACATTTTGGGTGACGCGTTCGACCATCGGGTCTCGTCTTAGCAGGCCGGCGACCCATTCGCAGCTTCCAGCGTGGAAAACCTCGCCTTTGCCGCGCGGGAAATTGACGATCATGCCGTTGCCGCGTTTGACTTTTTCAAGATTGGCGTCGCTCGCATCTCCGAACAAAGTCTCGGCGGTGAAGCGGCCATCCTCGTCGGTGAGGAACTGGTCCTCGATCGGGATATCGGCGCTTTCCTCGACCTGGCTCGCCATGCCGACCGCCAGCACTTGCAGCCCGTCCGGCGCCCCGCTGGCCGCTGTGGGATAGGGCAGGCCGCCACGGATCTCGAAGTCGAGCCCGTCGACCTCGTAGCCATAGACATGGCTGTCGGCACCGAGCAGATCGCCATAATAGATGCCGGTGCCCGCGAAGGCCCAGTGTTCCGGCCGGTAGACCGGAAAACCACGCACGCCACGCGGCGCGCAGCCGCCCCAGCCGGCATAGACGCCGCGCGTGGCGTTGAGCCCGAAGGTCGCAGAGCCCGGCCGGCCGATTTCCGGCGCCTCCCAGGAGTTGGTGGCGCGGGTCACGTCGCCAGTGCGATAGGCTGGATCCTCGGCGCGGGCGCGGTACTTGTAGCAGACCTGCCGGCGACCCTCGTCTTCCAGCCGCGTTTGCCACATGAAATTGCCGGCAAAGCGCGCCGCATGGCCGCCGCGCTCAACATAGAAATCGACCGCGTCGCGCATTTCCCAAGTCCAGTATTCGTCATGGCCGACGAAGACGGTGCAATCGTAGCCGTCGAGGATATCGGGCGAAAAATGCAGATCGTGCTGGCTCACGAGATCGACGGCATAGCCGGCCTGCTCCGCGAAGCGGAAGAAGTGGCTGTCGTAGCTCGCCCAGCCGGACGAGGCGTATTTTTTCGAATGACCGGTGGCCAGCGCCCACTCCATATGCGGATAACGCGGCACCGTCTTCGGTGGCACGGCGACCTCCAGCGGCACGCGCGGCGCATCCGTGGGCAGCATGACGAAGCCGCGGCACCAGGGGCGCTGCGTCGACACGATGGGTGAATATTGATCGCGGTCGGGCCCGGTGATGCCCTGATAATGGTTGGAGCCGCCCCATGTGTTGTAGGCAAGCCAGGTGCCAGTCGCCGCAACCTGCAGCACACGGCCGGGCTTCTTGCCTGGCTGCGGGGAGACAATGAAAAGATGGTGGCTGTGGATCGGCTTGCCATCCCGACCATCGGCAATCAACGTTATCCGATAGGCGCCGGACGGCCAGTCGCTGCCGACACGGAATTCGAACGAAGCCTCCCAGCCGCAGCCTTCAGCCGAGCACTGGTCCGGACTGTCTTGCCAGCGCGATGCAACGCCCAATTTCTCGAACATTTTAGTCTCGCTGCCGCCGTCGCGGGCAATCGTCATGCTGAACGCCGACGCTGTGGAGCTGACATGCAGCGTCACCATCTCGCCGGCGCGGTAGGAAAAACGATCCGAGTAGCACCAGATTTCGCCGCGCTCGCCATCCATGCCTGGCCATTCATAGTAATGGCCGCGCACCGCGTGGCGACGCTGCTCCGGCGTCAGCCCGAAATCGGGGAATTCCGTAGGTAGTCTGCTCATCATCGTACTCAGGCGGAAAGATACTTCTTGAGGAAACTGCGGGTGCGCTCCTTCTGCGGCGCGCGGAACATGTCGCCTGGCGGACCTTCTTCCACCACCACGCCGCCATCCATGAACAGCACCCTGTCGGCGACTTCACCGGCAAAGCGCATCTCATGTGTTACGATGAGCATGGTCATGTGTTCGGCGGCAAGCTGTTTCATCACCGCGTTGACCTCGTCCACCAGTTCGGGATCGAGCGCCGAAGTGGCCTCATCGAACAGCATCACCTTAGGCTGCATGGCCAGCGCACGTGCAATCGCCACGCGCTGCTTCTGGCCGCCCGAAAGCCGGGAGGGATAGGTGTCGATCTTGTCGGAGAGCCCGACCTTGGACAACAGCCCACGCGCCAAGCCCCTGGCCTCGGCTTTCGCCATGCCTCTCAGGATCACCGGCCCCATGGTGATGTTCTCGATCACTGTCAGGTGCGGGAACAGATTGAAGTGCTGGAACACCATGCCCATCTGCTGGCGCACCTTGTTGATGTGCCGTTCGAAAGCTTGGCCGCGAAGCGGCTGGTTGACCTGCAGGCCATCGAGCCAGACTTCGCCACCGTTCAAGTTTTCAAGATGATTGATCGAGCGCAGCAGCGTGCTCTTGCCCGAGCCGCTCGGCCCGATGATCGCCACGATCTGCCCCCGCTCGACCGACAAATCTATGCCTTTCAGGACCTCGACGGCGCCAAAGGATTTGCACGCGCCGCGAACCTCGACCATTGGCTGCCGCAAGCTCATCGGGAAACCTCCACATTGCGTTCGAACCGACGCAGACCTGCTTCGAGCACCAGGTTGAGAATGTAGTAGAGCGCCGCCGCCGTGATGTAGAACTCGAAAGGGCGGAAGGTTTCGCTGATCGCCAGCTGCGCCGAATGGACGAGTTCCGCGATGCCGATGACGGAGACAATCGAGGATTCCTTCAGCAGCGCGATCAGGTTGCTTCCGATTGGCGGAGCCGTGTTGCGGATGGCCTGCGGTATCACGACATAGTGCAGCGTCTGCAACTTGCCGAACCCGATGCTGCGTGCGCCTTCCGTCTGGCCGACATCGACCGCCACGATTCCGGCGCGGATGACGTCCGCATTGTAGACGGCGAAATGCAGGCCAAGCCCGATGATGCCGGCGGCGAGGGCAGGAATGTCGATGCCGATTTGCACCAGGCCGAAGTAGATCAGGAACAGCTGCAGCAGCAGCGGCGTGCCCATGAACACCCACATGAAGGCGCGCACGGGATAGGCGACGACTACCGGCGCGTAGAGAACCGTGACCGCGAAGAGAATACCAAAGACGAAGCTGAGCGCGCCTGCAGAGACCGTGAGCAGCGCAGTCCACCAGGCGCCAGTCAACAAGAGGTCCCAGTAGGGCACGACGACGCTGAAATCGAGACCTTGCATCGTGCTATCCGATCAGACGATTGCAAAGCGCTTATCGAGAAAATCGACGGCGCTGGCGATGGCGTAGACGATGATCATGTAGAGCAGGGCAGCAACGCCAAAGATCTCGAACGGCTTGTAGGTCGAGCCAATGAAGCGCTGGGCGGTGTAGGTCAGTTCGACGACGGAGATGGTGGACACCAGCGCGGATCCCTTCAGCAGTGCAACCGTATTGACGCCGAGCGGCCGGATCATCAGCCGCGCGGCCTGCGGCATCACGACCTTTCGCAAGGTCTGGAAACGGCTGAAACCGATGGTGCGGGCAGCCTCGGTCTGGCCCCTGTCCACGGCGATCAGCGCGCCGCGGATCGATTCCGCCATATAGGCGCCGATATTGAGTCCAAGCCCGATCACACCAGCCGCGAACGGGTCCAGATTGATGCCGACCTGCGGCCCGCCGAAATAGAGGATAAAGAGCTGGATCAGGCAAGGCGTGCCGCGAAAGAGGCTGACATAGAGTGTGCCTATCGCCTGCAGGATTGCCGATTTCGACATCTTGGCGGCCGCGGCAAGCGCCGCGACCACAAGGCCCAGGATCAGGGCCAGCATCGTAATCTCTATCGTCACCAACGCGGCTTCCACGAAGAACGGGAAGACGCGCTGCATCAAGGAGAAATCCATGGAATAGCCCGGTAGGAGGAGTGGTCGGGCTTCATCGCGGCCTTGGCCGCTGCGAAACCCATGCAGGTCAGCGGATGTCGGTGCCCACCCACTGCATGGAGATCTTCTTGTAGGTGCCGTCGGCGAGCATATCGTCGAGCGCCTTCTGCATGGCAGCCTTCAACTGCGGATTGTCCTTACGGATGGCGATGCCGATGGCGACGCTGCCACCTTCAATGTTCGGTGTGTCGAGCTTGCGGACCTTCTCTCCCGTTTCCTTGACGGCGACCATGACCGGAATGTTGTCGACGACGATGGCGTCGACGCGGCCGGACTTCAGTTCAAGCAGAAGTTCCGGCAGGCCCTTGTAGGTGCGGATGTTCCAGCCGCCATGCTCGCGCGCCCATTTCTCATGGGTTTCGCCCAGCGTCACGCCAAGGGTCTTGCCCTTGAGGTCGTCAAGACTCTGTACCTTGGAGTCCTCGTTGACGAAGACCGCACGGCCGGCGTGGTAGTACGGCCCGACGAAATCGACCACCTTTTCGCGCTCCGGCGTGATCGTCATCGAGCCGACGACGGTATCGTATTTGTTGGCCAGCAGGCCGGCGATGATACCGTCCCAGGCCGTGGTGATGATGGTGCCCTTGACGCCGATGCGCTCGGCGATGGCCTTGCCGATATCCGCGTCGAAGCCGACAACCTCGTTCTGGTCGTTGACGAAGTTGAAGGGTGGATACTGCCCGCTCATGGAGATATTCAGTTCGCCAGCCGCCTTGATTTTCTCGAGGTCGTCGGCTCTGGCCGAAACGGTCGTGAAGGTCGATGCGAGCAGCAGGGCCGCGACCGCGATACCGGAAAATACTCTATTCATCTGGTGTCCTTGTTCCTCTGGATGGAGCGCGAAGTCTTGTTCTTGGGAGGCGTGGGGACGCTCTCCTGAATTCAATGATTGCCTTTGCGCATGCATTGCGCAAATAGATAATGGGAATAAGGAGCATAGATATCAGAAATGGCTTTGCCTCGCCCCGAACGGCTGGTCTGGGATTTGGACTGGAACCTACTGCGGACATTCGTTGTCATCGCCGAGGTGAAGAGCATCACGCGAGCCGCCGAGCGGCTCACCCTCAAGCAGCCAAGCGTCAGCAATGCGTTGCGGCGGCTGGAAGACCGGGTTGGTCGGCGACTGGTCGAACGCGATGCGACACGCTTCGAACTGACCGAGGTCGGCCGGCTCCTCTATGAGCAGAGCATCGAGGTGTTCGGCACCATATCGCAGCTGCCGCAACTGATGCGGGGCATCAGCGACGATGTCACCGGCCATGTCATGATCGCCACTGCCAGCCATGTCGTTTCGCCGCTGTTTGATCAGGCGCTTTCGGAGTTTCACCGCAACTACCCGCGCGCCAGCATCACCATCTCGGTCGCCGCAAGTACCGAAGTGGCCAAACAGGTGAAGGAGCGCCGGGCCTCCTTCGGCATCTGCCTGGTCAGCCAGCGCGATCCGGCGCTGGAATACGCGATGGTTTATCGCGAGTTCTTCGGCTTCTTCTGCGGTCCTCAGCACAGGCTCTACGGAAAAACCGGACTGACCCTGGCGGATCTGCGCGGCGAGCCCTCGGTATCCTTCCAAACCGACCATATATCGGACGCGCTGCGGCCAGTCGCGCTGCTGCGCAGCGAGGCTCGGCTGAACGCCGACGTCGTCGGTGTGTCCTCGAGCCTGGAGGAGGTGAGGCGCATGATCGTCGCCGGCCTCGGTATCGGTCCGCTGCCATTGCATGTGGCGCGGCGCGATATGGCCGATGGGACGCTTTGGCGGCTGCCGCCCTACGACGCGCCGCCGGCCATCGATATCTTCCTGCTCACCAATCCCGACAAGGCGATGAATCGCGCCGAGAAGGCGCTGCTTTCAGGGATGCAGGCGCTGATCGCCGAAACGCCGTTCGAGGAGCGCATCTACAATGGCTGATCATCTGAAGCTGGCCTATTCGACGAGGTAGGCAGCCGCACGGCCGCGCATCGGTTCGTCAAGCGCCACCGAGGCACGCGCGACAAGGTCGAAGCGTACGCTGGTCGTCCGGCTCGATGCATGGACGATGCCGTCGAGAGACCCTGACATCACCTGTTCGAAGGTGATGGACGTCCGGCCGATCTTCGCCACCTGCGAGCGGATGGTGAGGAGCGAACCAGCCTTCGTTTCATGGCGATAGTCGATCTCGGTGCGCACATCTGCCCATCCGGTTGCCGGGGCTAGGCTGCCGTCCTGTCCGGCGATGTGGCCGAGAAGCTGGAAGCTGGCATCGTCGAACATGGCCGCATAGTGACGCACATTCATGTGTCCCATCACATCGCACATCCAGGGATGAGCGACGCCAACGAAAGTGACGAGGGATTTGCTCATGGGGATTGCTCCGTGCCACGCCGGATCGCGCCTTCCGCGATCGCGCACACGCAATATCGAAATGCGCAACGTCAGGCAAACCGGTTACTTGGCCTGGTATTCGTTAGCCGCGCCCTTGGCCGCCTCCAGCAAACCGACTATCTCAGGGGAGGCGGCGTTTCCGCCACTGGAGGCGGCATGCTCAGAGTGCAAAAGGTCAAGGTCGACGACATCTACGTGCCGACGGCGCGCAAGAAGACATTGCACCCAGAGACCGTCCGCCATCTGGCCGAGGATATTCTGGAGAACGGCATGAAGACCCCGATCCAGGTCCGCCACGACGGCAAGCGCCATATCCTTGTCGAGGGCCTGCATCGGCTGGAGGCGGCCAAGTGGCTCGGCGAGACCGAGATCGACGCCTATCTGGTGCAAGCCAAGCGCCATTGACGCACACTCGGTTCGCGGTTCTCACTGCAACGGTATCCGCAATTTTTTACCGGGTTTGTCGGGCTGTGTTTTGTCGGCTCGTCCTTGGGACGGAAGCCAGATCAAACCGAGGAGACCACCTTGACCACCAAGCTCGACATCGCCCCCGCCAATGACCGCGAACTGGTTGTCGCCCGCATCATCGATGCGCCGCGCGAGAACGTCTATCGCTGCTGGACCGACACCCGGCTTTTGACGCAGTGGTTCGCCCCGAAACCGTGGACGACGCCACGCGCCGAGATGGATGTCCGCACCGGCGGATCGAGCCTTGTCGTCATGGCCGGTCCGGACGGCAATGAATTCCCCAACCCGGGCGTCTTCCTGGAAGTCATTCCCGGCAAGAAGATTGTTTTCACCGATGCCTATACACAGGCTTGGGAGCCATCGGAAAAGCCGTTCATGACTGGCGTGCTCACCTTCGAGGATGAAGGCGAGGGCCGGACACGCTATATCGCGCGCGTCCGCCACTGGAGTGTTGCCGACCGCGAACGACACGAGGCGATGGGTTTTCACGTGGGCTGGGGCCAGTGCACCGACCAGCTCGAAGACCTCGCCAGGACGCTTTGATACAGGACAGCTCCGCCGATGATCGCGCCCAGGCTCAGGAGGCCTTGGCGCGGCGCGGCTGCCTGAGATGCTTGATACCGGCCATCTCGACGAAGTTCGTCGCCGACTCCCAGAGATAGTCGCCGTAGAGAAACGGCTCGAAAGGCTCGGCGCCGCTCAGGGGCAGCGGCGCGATCTCGGCGTCGACACGCGGTTCATGGAAAAACGGGATCGAAAACCGCACCGTCTTGGGTGCGATCACCCGGTGCCGCGTCGCCCGCACACGCCCGCCAGTCCAGCGCTCCAGCAACTGGCCGAAATTGACCGCCAGCGTGCCGTTGGCGGGCGGCACGTCGATCCATTCGCCGGCGAGGTTTTTGGCCTGCAGACCCTCGACCCCATCCTGCGCCAGCAAGGTGACGAAACCGGAATCGGCATGCTCGCGGCCGATGATGGTGCGCGTCTCCCCCTTGTGGAGGACCGAGAAGTCAGGCCCGCTGATGTCGACGCCGGCATTGGCATCGCGCAGGGGATAGCGGATCAGGCGCAAGGTCGAGATGCCGTGCTCGAAATAGGGATCGAAGATCGTTTCCGGCAGACCAAGCCCCCGCGCGATCGACCGCATCAGCGCGTTGCCGGCCGTCTCCATGGCGCGGTAATAGTCCGCCGCTGCCGCGCGCCAGCCGGGCAAGATATCTTCAGCTGGCAGCGGCGTCGGCTCGCACAACGGATCGTCGGATGCCGAAACGCCGACGGCGTCGGCGATATCCGGACCCATGTCGATGCCTTCCTTGTAGGAAACGGCTGTCGGCTGCAGCGGAAACCAGCCGCGATAGACATTCTTCCTGGTGCGGTCGAAATTCCAGCGCAGCAATTTCTGCTTCTCGGTGCCGGGAAGGGCGAAGATGCGCAGCAATTGCGCCCGGCGCTCCGGCGTCAGCCAGGCATCGCCGGGAAAATCCCGAACCGCCATGAAGCCTATTCCGGACGCGGCGGCCATGATGCCGATGTCGGCGCGATCGCGGCCGGGCGAGGGCGGCCCGAACAGATCCGCAATGCCGATGGTTTCGATGTCTTGCGTCACGGTCCCCCCATCACGGCAATCGATGAAACTGTATCAAAGCTTTTCAATTGACCCAATCGGTCCCGCCATTTACCTCGACCGCACACTCTCATCATGGATCACGGTGATATGGCTAAACATCAGGGCGGCTGCCTGTGCGGAGCGGTGCGCTACAGCACCGACGCGGCGCCCATCAACGAACGCATCTGCCATTGCCGGCTTTGCCAGAAGGCGATCGGCGCCGCCTTCAACGCGCGCATGCTGTTTCGCATCGATGATGTGACCATCGAGGGGCCGCTGGCGACCGTGAACACTTCGCCCGATCTCAAGCGTGGCTTTTGCCCGAGCTGCGGCACGACGATGTTTTCGCGCCGCGATTCCGCCGGCATCATCGGCATCACCACCGGCTCGCTCGATGATCCCACGGTCTTCAGGCCGCAGATGCATATTTTCACCGCCTCGAAACAGCCTTGGGTGGTGCTCGATGACGACCTGCCGCAATATGAGGGCGCTCCCCCGCCAGGCTAGGCCTTTCGTTCTCCCTTGTGGGAGAAGGGAAGGTGAACCATGACCAAAAATTGATCCAAATCATCACGCGATAGCCGGCAAAACGTCATTGGCGGGCCATCATTGTCCTCCTATCTATGCTGCGCGGGCCGGCATCGAGGAGACGACGGATGAACGACAGCATCAGCACCCTGGACGAGCTTTTGAGCGATCCGATGGTCCTGCTTGTCATGGAGCGCGACCGTGTGCGCCCGGAACAGGTGCGCATGCTGCTCGAACGGGTTCGCAGCCGGGCGCCCGATGACGCACGCGGCGATCAGCCGGTCGTTCCGCCGGCCCATATCGTGGCCAGAAGTTGTTTCCAGCAATGGCTGCGCAGTTAGGCGCGGTCAGTTGGAGCTAGGCGACAGATAGCTGTAGTGGCTGCGCAAATAGGCGATCCTGAAGCCCAGGCGCGCGTAGTTGCGGTAGGCCGGGCCGTCGCGTTCCTCGTGCGGCGCCTCGATGTCGGCGACGAACAGTTTCGCGCCGGCCGCAATCCCGTCACGCACCAGCGCCTCGCTAAGCACTGCGTCGAGATCGAAGCTCGGCGCCATGATGCCCGGCACCGGCGCTTCGATGCCGCTCCAGGCCGCGCCGTCGGCGCCGATAAACAGCGAGCGCACCGCCGCCACTGCGCCATCCCGCCTGGCCATATAGTGATGCCAGCCCTGTCGGCCGACCAGAGCCAGCAGCCAGGGCAAGGTGGGCAGCCGGTAGCTTTTGTCGATGAAGCCGGCCCATTCGCTCGCCGATGCCTTCGTGACACGCTCGACTGAAACCCCGTCAACCGTGAAGAGCGGCTCGGACGACAGCGGTTCGGCCTCGCGATAAATCCGCTCCCAGCCGCCCTGGCGCTGCAGGCCGCGCGCCTCGAGCCAGCATCTCAGGCGTGATGGTTCGGCGTGTGGATTGACATAGAACCAGGGCCGCGAAATGCCGGCGGCGCGGTAGTGCGCGAGCAGCGCGTCGAGCTGGCCTTCGGAGGCCGGGCTGTCGACGCCGAAATTCTTCACGCAATTGAAATGGACGAACGGGATCGTCGTGCAGGTGGTCCAGGCGAGGTCGCCTTCTCCCGCTATCGAAAGGCCTTGCCTTGCGGCAAAGTCGGCCGGCGCGGCGGCATAGAGGTCGACCCAGGCGTTCACCTCGGCGCGCTCGATAATGCGGCTGAGGTCGCGCGAGACATCCTCGATCGCGATGGCTGGCGAGTGCGGTTCTGGCAAGGGCTGTAATTCTGACAGGGCGGTCAGCATGGCTCTCCTCCGTCATTTAACTTACAGTGTAAGATTAGCGGAGAATAATATGAACGGGCAGCTTGTCAAGCGGCGCCTTACAAATCCGTAAATAGGATTCCGCGCATCGCGCGTCTATTCCTCGCGCGGATCGCTCTTCAGGATTCTCCGACGGAAAGGCTCGACATGGCTGACATCTGCACCCAGGGGGTGGACACCGGCTTCGTCGGCCTGGGATTTGCCAAAGTCGCCTTTCTCGGCCTGGTGCAAGGCATCACCGAATTGCTGCCGATTTCCTCGACCGCCCATATGCGCATCGTGCCGGCGGTACTCGGCTGGCAGGACCCGGGCTCGGCCTTCTCCGCCGCCATGCAGCTTGCCGCCCTTGCCGCTGTGATCAGCTATTTCTGGGGCGATGTCAGGGATCTCCTGTTTGGCTCGCTCGACGCACTCACGCGCCGCGATTTTTCCGACCGGCATTTCCGGCTGGCGTCCTGGATCGTGCTGGCGACGGTCCCGATCGTCATTGCCGGCGTCGCGCTATCGGGCATTCTCAACGCCTGCAATTCGCCCCTGCGCAGCCTGAGCGTGATCGGCTGGTCTTGCATCGTCATGGCGATCCTGCTGGCGCTGGCCGAGATTTTCGCCCGGCACAAGCGGACCATTGGCGAGGCGTCTCTCGCCGATGCGCTGCTTGTCGGCGTCGCCCAGATCGGCGCGCTGATCCCCGGCGTCTCGCGCTCGGGCTCGACCCTGACGGCGGCGCTGGGGCTTGGCTTCAAGCGGGCCGAGGCGGCGCGCTTCTCGTTCCTGCTCGGGCTGCCGGCGATCGCGCTTGCCGGTCTCAAGGAACTGTGGGAATTGCACAAGGTTCACCTCGACGCCCATGGCTGGTCGGTTCTCGCCACCGGGCTGGTCGTCGCCTCGATCTCCGCCTTCTTTGCCATCTGGGGCCTGATGCGGGTGCTGGAACGCTTTTCCGCCTGGCCTTTTGTCATCTATCGCGGCCTGCTCGGCGTCGTCCTGTTGCTCGGCCTGGCAATGGGATGGCTGGCTTAGCGAGCCTGGTGTTGCGCGCCGGCAACCAGTTGGGCGCGTGAGTCGCTCCCTCGCAGATGTGATCGCCAGGGTTGATTGACTTCGGAATATAACCGCCCTTAACATTCTGTTAACAAAACGGATGGGTGGGGCCGGATGGCATCCTCGATGGGTTGGCGCCGCAAGGCGAAGGGGCTGGGGCTGGCGGTTCTCGTGACCGCTTTCTGTTCGGTGGCGTGGTCGGTCTATGCCGCGCCCGTTTCCATGGTTGTCGGCGGCTCGACCTCCCAGCCGATCGGCCACTATGATTTTTGCAAGATCCATGTCGCCGAATGCTCGATCCGCTCGCCCGATAGCGTACCGGAACACCTGACCAGCAAGCTGCTACACGATATCTCGGCCGTGAATCTCTCGGTCAACACGCGCGTCAAGCCGATGAGCGACATGGACAATTACGGCAAGGACGAGTGGTGGGCCTATCCGGACAACGGTTTTGGCGACTGCGAGGATTACGCGCTGGAAAAGCGGCGCGAGCTCAACAGCCTGGGCATTGCCATAGCCAATCTTTTGATGACGGTGGTTCGCAAGCCTGATGGCGAGGGTCACGCCGTGCTGACGGTGCGCACCGACAAGGGCGACTTCATCCTCGACAATCTGACCGACAAGGTCCGCCTCTGGAACCAGACAAGCTATCGCTACCTGAAGCGACAGGCGAGCGACAACACCGGTCACTGGGTCTCCATTCTGGGTGGCGACGAACAGCTGGTCAGCGCCGTCAAATAATCGGGTCGGCTCCGCCGTGTCCGAGCATGAACCTCGATCCGATCCTTTGGTGCCGGCCTTCCATCGTGCCAGCAAGTGGTGATAACCACGACAGCTGATTGAAGCTGGCATCCGCAGGCGCATGGACTTTCTGACACTTCTGAACTCGGCGCCCCTGCTGCTGGGCCTGGCCAAAGCCGCGCTGCCCCAGGCGGTTGCCAGCACGATGGCATTCAGCCAATGGTTCGTGTCGCTGCCGCCGTGCCGCGACCTCACCTTCGAGGCGACCAGCTATCTCGTCTGCGAGGTCGATCCGAAGCTGTATTCGATCGAACTGTTCTGGAAGGACCCGACCGGCAAGCCATTTCAGTCGCTGCACAATCTCGACACCGCCCAGCGCGCGGCCGGCCGCACCATGCTGTTTGCTATCAACGCCGGTATGTATCATCCCGACCTCAGGCCGGTTGGCCTCTATGTCGAGCGCGGCCAGGAAATGGCCGGCGTGAAGACGGGATCGGGAAGCGGCAATTTTTCGCTGCAGCCGAATGGCATCTTCTACATCGGCGGCGGCAAGGCCGCGGTCCAGGCGACCAGGGACTTCGTCAGGAAGCGGCCTTCCACCGACTATGCCACGCAATCGGGACCGATGCTGGTGGTCGACGGCCAGCTCCATCCGAAATTCCAGTCCGACGGCACCTCGCGCAAGACCCGCGACGGCGTCGGGGTGCGCAAGGATGGCGTCGCGGTCTTTGCCATTTCGAACGGCACGGTGAATTTCCATGCATTCGCCCGGCTGTTTCGCGATGCACTCGGCTGCGACAATGCGCTGTTTCTCGATGGCACGATATCGAGCCTGTTCGCGCCCGCCATCGGCCGCAACGACGACTACTGGAATCTGGGGCCGATGATCGGCGTGTTCAGGAAGCGCGGCTAGGCGCGGGCGGATCACCAGCTCCGATGCTTGAGCGCGATCACCACTATGATGATCAAGGCGACCACGGCGATCGCCGCCAACCCGAACAGGCTGGTCACGTCGAGCTCGGGAATGCTGCCGGCGCCCTTGGCCACCAGCCAGCCCGGCGACAACACGACCGGCGCCCAGATGATCGCCGACAGGATATTGGCGATCTGGAAGCGGCGCCGGTGCATGCCCATCATGCCGGCGACCAGCGGCACGGTGGCGCGGACCGGGCCGAAGAAGCGGCCGACGAAAACCGCCGCGAAGCCATAGCGGTGGAAGAACAGCCGCGCCCTGGCGACCTCGCGGCGGTAGCGGTTGAGCGGCCATTTGTGGACAACGCCCCGCCCCAGCCATCTGCCGAGAAAATAGGAGATGGTATCGCCGAGCGCCGCCCCGATCATCGCGGCCAGAAGGACGGGCAAAGGCTGGACGATACCCGCCCCCACCAGGCCGCCGACGATGATGAGCACCGTGGTGCCGGGCAAGAGGATTCCGACCAGCACGAGCGACTCGCCGAAGGCCAGCAGCCCGACCACGAGGCCGGCCCACGCCTGATGGTTCTCGATGAAACAAACGCTCTGGTTGATGAACGCCTGCAAGCAAGCTCCTGTTTAACAGCGTTTCTCAGCTGCCGCTGTCGAGAAGGCTTCTGAGTTCTTCGAGCTTGTCGTTGACGAGCCAGCCGTAATAATTCTCGACCGGCAGCTTGCGGCCCTTGCCGGTGAGCGCCGCGTGCAGGTCGGCTGCCCGCTGCCGGGGCTGGCCGACATTGTAGAGCGTGGCCGTGATGCCTGGATTGCCTGAGATATCGAAGCCCTGTTCCTTGTAAGCGTCGATGGCATCGCGCACGATCGCGGCGATGTAGACAATGCTGCGGTCGGGATCCATGACATCGCGATAGATCGCCTGCGGGTGATCCGGCGTGAGCTTGTCGTAGCCGCTGACCCTGTTGACCAGATCGGTCACTTCGAGCGCGGTCAGCGGGCTGATCTGGCCGAGGCCGAATGTCTGGCCGGCGAAGAAGGGCTGGAAGAAGGCCTGCTGGAAGGTCATCGCGTCATAAGTGACGCCGTCGACCGTCTTGCCGCGGAAATGGTCGATCCACACTTTGTCGCGGCAGCTCCACAGGGCGGCACTGTCTTTCGCCCCGGCGCAGGCCGTGAATTCAGGCCGCTGGACAAAGGTCTGCACCGGCACGCCCTTGTAGCGGAAGGCGAAGTCGAGGCCGGAATAGGACAGCGCCTTCACATAGTAGGTCTGGACCGAGCCGACGGCCGTCACATTGTAGGTGTGTTCGCCGACCAGCGCGCCGACAATATGGATGGGGTCGATATCGTAGGCCGCCGCGACCTGCTTGATATGCGCCACCAGCTTTTTCTCGCGCTTCAGCAGCGCGACGATCTTCTCGTATTTTTCCGCGTAGGTGGTCTTGAAGGCGCGGGTTCGCGTCGCCGATGCATCCGGGATCTGCGGCTGCGTTTCGGAGCGATTGCCGGGGGGAACGACAATCAGCGCGCTGGCATGCGCGGTCTCAACCAGCAGTGCGCCGCCGCAGGAGAGGGCCGCGAGCAGGGGGACCAGGAGAAGCCGCTGCAACGCAATCATCGGGCGCCTTTTGAGAACTCGTGGAAAATGCCTGCGGCGAAGGCCGCCTCCCGTCTCAACAGCCACATCATGGCACTGTCAAGGCTGGGCCGGCGGCATCGACGGCGAATGTCTGAAACGGGTCACAGTCATGGTAAAAAACTTGATTCAAACTTTATTGGTAATTTCTCGTTCATAACTGGCCCGGTTGTCCGTCGGCCGTTGCCTTCGGTCTGTTGTGTTTTGAGTACAGGTCCAGATGCGGTTACCAGGCGCCCTCAGTTTCGTGATCGCATCGCTATGCCTCGCCGGCTGCTCGTCGACATCGGGCATGGACGCGCTCGACATTCAGAAGCCGTCGAATGAAACCACCAGTTCGGTGGTGCGGCCAAGCGCACCGATCGCATCCGTTCCCGTGAGCAAGGCCAGCAATGCGCGCAAGCTGGCCGAGGCCGCGCCCGAGGACGCTCCCGATCGGCCCTTTGGGCTGGCGGAGGAAGAAACCGTGGCGCTCTCGGCGCCCGCTTTGCCGGACAATGTCGATCCGCCTGTCGAGCCCGCGGCCCTGGTCTCGCCGCCGAAACTCTTCTCGCGCGCCGCGCCGGCGATGCTTGCCGGGCCGGTCACGCGCTACGGTTTTCGCGATGCCAAGCCGATCAATTTTGGCCGGGGCTCGCCCAGGCACCTTGCCGTGCACGGGGTCGACGTATCGCGCTGGCAAGGCAACGTGAACTGGGAAAAGCTGCGCAGCCAGGGCGCCAACTTCGCCTACATCAAGGCGACCGATGGCGGCGACCATCTCGATCCGATGTTCATGAGGAACTGGCGCAATGCCGATGCGGCCGGGCTGAAGCGCGGCGCCTATCATTTCTTCTATTGGTGCCGCACCGCCGGCGAGCAGGCCGACTGGTTCATCCGCAACGTGCCGAAGGTCGATGGCGCGCTGCCGCCGGTGATAGACGTCGAGTGGAACGGCGACTCCAGCTGCAAGCGGCGCCCGTCGCGGGAAAAGGTGCTGGAGAAGATGCAGGTCTTCATGGACAAGCTTGAACGCCATTACGGCCAGCGTCCGATCATCTACACCTCCCCCGATTTCTATCGCGACAACCTCCAGGGCGCCTTCCTCGACTACCCGTTCTGGCTGCGCGCGGTGGCGCGGCATCCGTCAAAGGTCTATCCCGGCCGCAAATGGCTGTTCTGGCAGTATTCCGGCTCCGGCCTGTCGCACGGCGTGACCGGCCGCATCGACCTCAACGTCTTCCATGGCGACGAGCGGCAGTGGCGCGCCTGGGCCGGCGGCGGCGGCCGTCAGATGATGGCCGACGCGGATTAGCGCCGCGTCGTCCTGCCGTCTATTGGAGTTGGTTGCTCCCGCCATTCCTGTCTTCGCTCAGCCGCAGCTGTCTCCGCAACGCCATGATCTCGGCAATCGCGGCATCGATCATGGTGAGAAGCGTAATCGTATCGTGCTGGGTGGGATCGGCCCTGACATAGGCGAGCTGGTTGACGATGTCGGTGTCGTCCTCGTTTTCGTCGCTCATGGCCGTCTTCCGGTTGTTATCTTCCAGACGTTCTCATTCCATCCGATCCGTCGTCAAATTGCACCTATATCACTTCGTCGTGTGAATGGCCGCCCGACCGCCCATCCAACCGGTTCGACCGCCTTATCTTGGATAACGGCGACGCGATTCGTCGTAGGTGGCAAAAGCCAGAACCGCGGAAAATGACGCGAAGCTGAGCAGGACTGCGGCGATAACCATGAGGTCGTAAGTCGACACGTTCGTTCTCCTTGGGATGATGGCCGAGGAGACAGCACGGACGATGCGTTCGCGTTGATCTGGATCAACCGATCGGCCGATGCCGGGCCTTGCGCGACACGGGGGACTGGGACCGAGGGCTGAGGGAGGCGAGATTCATATCGTCCCCAATCCTCGGCTCCTATTAGTGCTCTATGAAGCCGACGGCTCGTTGATCATCGCCTCGATGTTGTAGCCGTCGGGGTCGAGCACGAAGCAGGCGTAGTAATTCTGCGCATAGCCGGGACGCGGGCCGGGTGCGCCATTGTCTCTGGCTCCGGCTGCCAGCGCCGACTGGTGGAACGCATCGACCTCAGCCTTGCTGCCGACGCGGAAGGCAACATGCAGATGGGTGAGCGGCGGCGCTTCGCCGGTTCGCTGGATCTCGAACAGGCAGCCATTGCCGACATCGAAAGCCCAGAACACACCCTCCTTGCCGAAGGACAGGCGATATCCCAGGGGCGCGAAAGCGCGCTCGTAGAAGAGCTTGCTCTTCTCCAGGTCGCCCACTTCGATGGTTATGTGATCGATCATCTGGTCCTCTGTAGCGAGTGAACCCTGCAAGCCTATGTCTGGCGCTCTTCCTGCGCCCGAATCTCCGCGGTTTGGGCCAGCACCCAGTCGCGGAACACCTTGATCTTCGGCACGTTGCGGCGGCCTTCCAGATGCACCAGCCAATAGCCGTCGCCGTCGGATCCGAGGACTTCGAAGGGCTGTATCAACTGGCGCTTCGCCAGCAGGGCGCTGTAGATATTGCGGGTGAGGATGGCCGCGCCCCGATCGGTCAAAGCCGCCATTGCGTCATAGGCCTGCGAACCCAGCATCGGGCCTGCAATGACGCGATCGGGCTCGAAGGGTACGCCGGCGGCTTCGAACCAGATTTTCCACCAGGGATCGTCGGCGCAGCACAGCGGCACCTTGTAGAGATCCTCGGGGCGCCGGATGCCGCCCACGCTTTCAGCCAGTCTTGGGCTGAGCATGGGCGTGTAGTCGGCCTTGAACAGATAGTGCGCGGTCAGACCGGGCCAGTTTCCGGTGCCGGTCCGGATGCCGATGTCCATGTCCTCGCGTGTGAAATCCACGAGCCGGGGCGATGTGTTGACCTTCACGGCAAGGTCTGGATGCATCAGCTGGAATGTTCCAAGCCATACGGCCAGCCAGTTCGTCGCAAAGGTTTCCATGGTCGTGACCGACAGCACGCCGGTCGCTCCGCCCTTGGTGGCGACCCAAGCATCCGCGAGCGCCGAGAACGCGCCGGATGCATGCGGCGCCAGCTGCTGTCCAGCCTCGGTCAAGGCAATCTGCCTTGTTTTTCTTATGAAAAGCGGCGTTCCGGCGCGCTCCTCCAGCACCTTGATCTGATAGCTGGCAGCGGACTGGGTCATGCCCAGTTCTTCCGCGGCCTTGGTGAAACTGCCCAGCCGCGCCGCGGCTTCAAAGACCCTGATGGCCCCTAATGGCGGTAGTTCCCAACTCATGACGCATCAATCCTCCTGATGCATGCTACGCGACGTTCGATTGGAAGCCAAGGCCGCGAACAGGCATGCTCTGGTCGTCAAATCGAACCTGAAAGGACAGGGCTATGACCACCACCCTCTACAGCACGCTTCGTCGTCCGATGCTCGATCTCTTCACCGCGCCGTTCAGGTCCCGCAGGCGCCACCTGCTCGACCAGCGTTCGCTGTCGGATCATTTCCTGCGCGACATCGGCGTCCTCGACGGCCACGTGCCTCCCGGCACCCTTCACTGACGACGTTTTTTGACCCACATGGACGCAAGGGAGGGCAAGATGGATGTGTTGTCGCAGTCTCTGGCGAAGAGCCGTCAAACGATCAGCGCCTATGAGGATTATGCGGATCGCTACGATGCCATCGTGCGGCATGTCCCCAACGAGAGAGAGCAGGCATCGCTGAAGCGCCTGGTGGCGATCGCCGGCACGTCAGGCCGGATTCTGGAAGTCGGATCGGGAGCGGGTTACGATGCGGACTTTCTGGAAGGCCTGGGCGTCAAGGTTCGGCGCACCGACGCGACAAAACGGTTTCTCGAGCTGCAGGCGGCGCGCGGCAAGCACGGTGAGCTTCTTGATCTCCTGACCGACGATCTCGGCGGCCCCTATGACGCCGTCCTGGCGCTCGCCGTTCTGATCCATGTGCCGCGCGACCACATCGACCAGGTGCTTGCCAAGATAGCGCGGTCGCTGCGGCCAGGCGGCGCCTTCCTCGTATCGATGCGCAATGGCGACGGCGAGACATCAGGCAACTATCATACGGTCCTGTGGCGCAGGGACGACTTCGCGGCCCGTCTCGAAGCCGCCGGGCTGGTGCTTCTCAGGGACGATTTCAACATTGGCCGCAACAGCGAGGAATGGAACACCTTCCTGGCTGTGAGGCCGTCATGAAGGGATCTTTTTCCCTTCTCCCACAACGGGCGAAGGAGAGCCGCGCGTGACGCCTGGCCGCTCATCTCTCGACTTTGCGAATAAGCGAGACATTGCCGCCGCGGTGCTGTCTAGTACCGCTTCCTGCACTCCGGGGGGATCAGGGTGGAGCTGGAACTCAAATTTCTGCTTGTCGGATTTGCCTGCGCGGTCTCCGGCATGCTGTCGGTCATCACCTTCTTGAAATGGCGAGAGGTGCAGGCGCTCAGCCGCTGGTTGCCGACGCCGGGAAAGATCATCTCGTCGCGCGTCGAGGCGCGTGAGGTCAGGAGCTCGGGCGCTGGCTCGGACAGCACCGATACCACGGAGATGCGCAATTTCCCGGCCATCACCTTCGAATACAAAGTCGGAGGCAAGAAATTTCAAAGCTCGCGCTACAGCGTGAAGGAGAATTTGGGAAATTTCGAAGTCCGCGAAACCCTTGCGCAGTTTCCCCGCGGCGCGGAGGTGACCGTCTTCTACAATCCATCCGACCCGAGCAAGGCCGTGATCGAGCGCACCATGCCGGACGGCGCCTTCAAGTTCATGTTCCAGCTATCGGCCGGGTTGGTGGTCGGCACGGCGGTTCTGGTGTTTTCCGTCGGTGGCGTGCTCGAGGCGATCCGGCCGCATCTGCCTAAGCCGCAGAACCTCGGCGCCGCGGCACTGCTGCTGTTCATGGGCCTGTTCGCCCTGCGCATGGGCTTTGCCCAGAAGTCGCTTGCAGAGCAGGCGGCAAAATGGCCGGTCGCCGCCGGCCGCATCGATGCGTCGGGCCTGCAGGCGCTGCGAAGCCATTCAAGCTATCGACGCTGGCGCACGGTTTTCAAATCTCGCATCGTCTACAGCTATGGCGTCGCCGGCCAGCGCTACAGCGCCGACCGCGTCACCTTCGGCGCGACGGTCACGGCTTCGCTGTCCGGCCTGGTCAGCGGCCAGGCACGAAGCTATGCCGAGGGCAGCAAGGTCGACGTGCACTATGATCCCGCCAATCCCGGCTCGGCCGTGCTCGAATGCCGGGTGCGCGGGCTCTGGCTGCTGTGGGTCTGTTCGGCAGGATTTCTCGGCGGCGCTGCCTTACTGGTCGGGCTGGTGTGAGGACAGGCTTTTGGCTTCCACCATGTTTTCACGGAGACATCCAGTGATCATTCGCAAACTGGCCTTCGTTTTCCTGGGCCTGCTTGGCCCGATCCAGCTGGCGAGCGCCAAGGAATGCCTGCTGAGCCACGCCACCTACCGCGAGCCGCGCTCGGGCGCGGTTCTGCAATTCCGGCCACTGGCCAATGAGCCGGCGGCGCTGACGGCGCAGGTGTTCTCGCTGAGCGTGCCCAACACCCACCAAAACCTGCCGGCCGACATCACCTGGACCAATGGCAAGAATTCGTTCCCGCTCGGTACCATCCGCCACACATGCACCGACGACGACCGCGAGGCGGGCCTGCAGGATGGCAGCGGGCTATGCAGGATATGGGATGGACAGGTCTACGCCTTGACCGGCGGCGGCGCCGAACAGTTGAACTCGCGCGAAGCGACACCGGCGCCGAAAGGGTTGCTGCTGCCCGATTTCGGCGTGGCTTTCACGGAATGGGCCGATTTCGCCAAGGCCAATCCGGACGGGTCTGCCTGGGATGCCTTTGCTCTGACAGGATGCAGCGATGACTAGCGCTATGCGATCGGTCGCCTGGGCCTGCGCCTTGCTTGCATCCCTGACGACATCCGCCGCGGCGGACGAACCCGCGCCGTCGCGCCCGCCGATCGACAAATGCGTCTGGGAAAAAATGGCCGACAGGACGATCGGCCTTGCCGCCTGGACGCAGCGCTGCGACTTCGGCTTCCGCCAGATCCATTTCGAATTCGCCGGCAACGCGCTCGCGATCAAATACAGCGATGGCGGCGCGGCCGACCCGCTGGTCGAAGTGTTCGACATCAAATCAGGCGAAACCGCTGAGGCCGCCATGCAGCGCCTGTTCACTGGAAAAGACCGACAAGGCCGTCAGCGCCCGCTGCGTGCTGGTGCCTTACACGGAGGGAACTCTGCCTGCCGGCATCAAGCGCTACACATTCAGCCCCGACGCCGCCTATGCGAAAGAGCTGAAGGCACTTGCCGACCCCAACGAGGTCCCCGAGCCACCCTGCGGCGACTGGGGCGAAATGCCTGACGGCATCCAGTACTTCGAGGTGCCGGCGGGTGAGGGGCGGAAGGTGCTATTTGTGCGGGTCGGGCAGGACGAGCCGCTGTTTGATGAGCAGACGCTGCGGGTGCTGCCGGCTGGGTAATCGAGACGCCCCCGCGCCACTCGCCTTAAAACATCGGCCCGATCTTACGACCGGGCCGATGATGTTGCGTTTATCGTTCGGATTCTCAGCTGCACCCGCTCGTAGCGCCGCACGTATCGCACTTCTCGCAAGTCCCATTCCTTACCATCGTGAAATTCTGGCACTCGGAGCAGGAATTGCCGGTGTAGCCTTGCAGCAGTGACTTGGCGCGGCGATCGGCGGCGAGTTTCTTCGCTTCGGCGGCTTCGTTCGCTGCCGCATCGGTGAACAGCGCCGCCGTGGCGTCCGAGGCTACGGAGGCAGAGCCTGCCGCTTCCTCGAAGGCGATGTCCTCGGCCAGTTCCTTGGCCCGCTCCTCATAGTCGCGCTTGTAAGCGACCGCCTCGTCGCTGGCCGGCTTCAGCGCCAGCACGTTGGAGCCGGAGAAGGCGGTGGGCGCCGAGCGGGCAGGGGTGCCGGCGCCGGCAAAGCCCTTCGGCTCGTTGCCGATCGCCCTCGACACCAGCTTCACCGGCGAACCGCGGGTCAGGCCCTTGGAAACGGCGTCGGTCTTGCCTTCGCTGATGCCGCGGCCAAGCGCGGTGTTGGAGAAGTCCGACTGGTCGACATGGGCGAGGTCGTTGCGGCCGAGATAGGAGATGGCGAGTTCGCGGAACACGTAGTCGAGGATCGACGTCGCGCTCTTGATGGCATCGTTGCCGATGACCATGCCGGCCGGCTCGAACTTGGTGAAGGTGAAGGCGTGCACATATTCGTCGAGCGGCACGCCGTATTGCAGGCCGAGCGAAATCGCGATGGCGAAGTTGTTGAGAAGGCCACGCAGCGTGGCGCCTTCCTTGTTCATGTCGATGAAAATCTCGCCGAGGCGGCCATCATCATATTCGCCGGTGCGCAGGAAGATGGTGTTGCCACCGATCTTGGCCTTCTGGGTGTAGCCCTTGCGGCGGCCGGGTAGCTTTTCCTGCTCGCGCGACACGCGTTCGATGATGCGCTCGACAATCCGCTCGGTGATCTGCGCCGCGCGCGCTGCGGCCGGGGCCGCGATCAACTGCTCGACGGCTTCGTCCTCGTCCTCCTCGCCATCGGCGAGCAGCGAGGCGTTGAGCGGCTGCGACAGCTTCGAGCCGTCGCGGTAAAGCGCGTTGGCCTTCAGCGCCAGCTTCCACGACAGCATGTAGGCGCCCTTGGCGTCCTCCACCGTCGCATCGTTGGGCATGTTGATGGTCTTGGAGATGGCGCCGGAGATGAAGGGCTGCGCGGCGGCCATCATCTGGATGTGGCTGTTGATCGACAGCGAGCGCTTGCCGATCTTGCCGCAGGGGCTGGCGCAGTCGAACACGGCAAGGTGTTCGGCCTTGAGGAAGGGTGCGCCTTCCAGCGTCATGGCACCGCAGACATGGATGTTGGCGGCCTCGATGTCCTTCCTGGAGAAGCCCATCGCCGGCAGCATCTCGAACGAGAAGTCGTTGAGCTGCTCGTCGGTGAACCCAAAAGTCTCCTTCACCCAGTCGGCGCCGAGCGTCCACTGGTTGAAGACGAACTTGATGTCAAAGGCCGACTTCAGCGCCGCATTGAGCGCGGCGATCTTGTCATCGCTGAAACCCTTGGCCTTGAGCGAGCCGGGGTTGATGCCGGGCGCCTGGTTGAGATTGCCGTGGCCGACCGCATAGGCCTCGATCTCGGCGATCTGGCTCTCGGAATAGCCGAGCGTGCGCAGCGCTTCCGGCACGGCGCGGTTGATGATCTTGAAATAGCCGCCGCCGGCGAGCTTCTTGAACTTCACCAGCGCGAAGTCGGGCTCGATGCCGGTGGTGTCGCAATCCATGACCAGGCCGATCGTGCCGGTCGGCGCGATCACGGTTGCCTGCGCATTGCGGTAGCCATGCTCCTCGCCGAGCTCGATGGCGCGGTCCCAGGCGGCTTTGGCATGCTCGGCAAGCGCCTGCTGCTTGAGGTCGGAAGCGACCAGCGGCACCGGGTTGACGGCGAGCTTCTCGTAGCCGTCCTTGTCGCCATAGGCGGCGCGGCGATGGTTGCGCATGACGCGCAGCATGTTCTGGGCGTTGCGGTCATAGTCCGGGAAGGCGCCGAGTTCGGCGGCCATCTCGGCCGATGTTGAATAGGCAACACCGGTCATAACAGCGGTGAGCGCGGCGCAGATGGCGCGGCCCTCGTCGGAATCATAGGGAATGCCCGAGGTCATCAGCAGGCCGCCAATATTGGCGTAGCCGAGGCCGAGCGTGCGGTATTCGTAGGAGAGCTTGGCGATCTCCTTCGACGGGAATTGCGCCATCATCACCGAGATTTCGAGGACGATGGTCCACAGCCGCACGGTGTGCTCGTAGGCCGCGATGTCGATCGTGCCGTCGGCGTTGCGGTAGGGCAAAAGGTTGATCGAGGCGAGGTTGCAGGCCGTGTCGTCGAGGAACATGTATTCCGAGCACGGGTTGGACGCCCGGATCGCACCGGCCGAAGCGCAGGTGTGCCAGTCGTTCATCGTCGTGTTGAAATGCAGGCCCGGATCCGCCGACGCCCAGGCGGCGTAGCCGATCTTTTCCCAGAGGTCCCTGGCCTTCAGCGTCTTCAAGACCTTGCCGTCCTTGCGGGCGGTCAGGTGCCAGTCGGCATCGTCCTCGACGGCGCGCAGGAAATTGTCCTTCAGCGACACCGAATTGTTGGAGTTCTGGCCCGAAACGGTCAGGTAGGCATCCGAATCCCAGTCGGTGTCGTAGGTCTTGAACGCCATCGAGGTGTAGCCCTGCTTGGCGAACTGGATGACGCGGTAGATGTAGTTCTCCGGCACCGCCGACTTCTTGGCCGCCTTGATCTCGCGCTTCAGCGCCGTGTTGATGGCCGGATCGAAGCAGTCCTCGCCATTGCCTTCGCAATTGACGCAGGCCTTCATGATGGCTTCGAGATGCTTCTTGACGATCTTGGAGCCGGTCACCAGCGAGGCGACCTTCTGCTCTTCATCGACCTTCCAGTCGATGAATTCCTCGATATCGGGGTGGTCGGCGTCGACGATGACCATTTTCGCGGCGCGGCGCGTCGTGCCGCCCGACTTGATGGCGCCCGCGGCGCGGTCGCCGATCTTGAGGAAGCTCATCAGGCCGGACGAGCGGCCGCCGCCAGACAGCTTTTCGCCTTCGCCGCGCAGCAACGAGAAGTTGGAGCCGGTGCCCGAGCCATATTTGAACAGGCGCGCCTCACGCACCCACAGATCCATGATGCCGCCCTCGTTGACGAGGTCGTCCTGCACGCCCTGGATGAAGCAGGCATGCGGCTGCGGATGCTCGTAGGAGGACTTCGACTTGGTCAGCTTGCCGGTGAAGGGGTCGACATAGAAGTGGCCCTGGCTCGGACCGTCGATGCCGTATGCCCAGTGCAACCCAGTGTTGAACCATTGCGGCGAATTCGGCGCGACGCGCTGGGTGGCCAGCATGTAGGCAAGCTCGTCGCGGAAAGCGCGCGCGTCTTCCTCCGACTTGAAGTAGCCGCCCTTCCAGCCCCAGTAGGTCCAGGTGCCGGCCAGGCGGTCGAAGACCTGGCGGGCGTCGATCTCGGAACCGTAGCGCTCGGCTTCCGGCAGCTTGGCGAGTTCCGCCTCGTCGGCAACGGAGCGCCACAGGAAGGAGGGGACGTCGTTCTCCTCGACCTTCTTCAGCCGCGCGGGCACACCGGCCTTGCGGAAATATTTCTGCGCCAGGATATCGGCAGCGACCTGGGAGAATTGCGCCGGCACATCGATGTTGTCGAGACGGAACACCACCGAGCCATCCGGATTCTTGATCTCGGAAAGCGCCTTGCGGAATTCGATCTCCGCATAAGCCGATTGCCCTTGCTTGGTGAAGCGACGCTCGATGCGCATTGGTCCGGTCCTTTTGTCTATATATAGCGCTTTTCCCCAGGGATTTCTCCCCCTGATGCGAAACGCGCATGTCCGCCGTCTGCCGGCGTTCGAAAACGGCCGGCTCTCCATTCCGCGATCTTCCCCAGCAATTGCTGCCTGGGCTTCTCATGAAGCCTCTGTCACAACACGCCGGCGAACCCCGCAGGTCCCTCAAATCTGATTTTTTCGATTCCCTCACTCGAGGGAAATTCACACTATCTAGCGTCGAACCTACCTGCAAACACTAAATATAGTATTAACAGACAATTTATTCCAGTCCGACAATTCTCCCTTTCGTCGCCCCACCACCCCACAATCCCAACGCTTCCGCCGGCCTCGTAAACAGGCGGAAATGCGGGCAAAAACGCACATAATCCGGGAAAAAGACCGGGCTCAGAACTTTCCGGTCGCGCTCTCAACAGGAGCACATGGCCTATAAAAGGCGACTCGTTTTGCGCCGTCAAGGATTCGTTTGCGTAGCTTTTGTGACCCCAACATCTTGTGTGTCACACATGTGGATAACGGGGATAGAAATGCGCCTTTGCGATTGCCGTTTCGAGCGGCGGGTCCGCGCGTCGTTGACGCTCGGAGGAGGCGTCCGCCGGGAGCAAATCTGGGCGGCCTCGAAAAACCTGTCGGGCCGACACGCCGGATATCAGCCGTAATGCAGCTTCGGCTTCGGCTCGGTGCCGGTGAATTGCACGCCGACCCGGTCGTTGCGGCGCCAGCGGACCTCGCAGCGATAGGCAACGCCGTCGAGCGGCACATAAAGCAGGAAACGGTCGGGCACCCGTGCCTCGAGCGGTATCTTCAATTCGGCGCCGCCCGCATGCTGGTTGCGCAGCATGACGGCGATTTCCGAGTTTTGAATCCCGGTGATGACGGTTCCACCCTTGAGAACGCGTGGACGGTGCTCGCGCTGGGGCTCGCCGCTATGTTGGTGAAGTGGGTCTACAGGATTCGCCATCGATCAAACGCCAGATTGGTCGATTCTTAGCGAAGAAGGATTAGCAAAACATTCATGCTCGGCACATCACAGGGTTGTGAAAATGCCAGCTACGAGAATCTGTGCGGGTCGGCGCAGAAGTAGGCGACGATCTGGCAAAGGTCCGGCTCGTTGATCATGCGCACCGCTTCGCTGGAACTCACCCATTTGCGGGTGCGGGAGCGCTTTTCCTTCCAGCGGTCGGCGATCTTGTCGACATGCAGCGGAAACACCAGCACCTCGCAAGGCACTTCTTCGCCCGAAGCCAGAACCTTGGCATAGAAATAGCGGCCGGCTTCGAGATGCGAGACCGTTCCGCGCAATCCGGCTTCCTCACCCGCTTCGCGCGCCGCCGCCTCGCAGAGCGGCTCCCTGGCCTCCGGCCAACCCTTGGGCAGCACCCAGCGGCCAGTATCACGGCTGGTGATCAACATGATCTCGACGCCAATTCCGGTATCGCGCCAGGGCAGGGCGGCAACCTGCAGGCGACACGGTGCGGTGCCGAAGAGTCGCCGGACCCTTTCAGCCAGGTGGTTGTGCGTCGTTGGCCTTGTCAACATCGGAGAAGCTAGCCCCAGCCTCCAGAATCGTTTGCCGCCTTACGAATCTTACGGCTAATTCTGGCCAATAAAAGTAAAAACTTTGGTCAGGCTGGCCGATTCCCGTCAACAAAGGTCGATTTCACAGGATATCTTGCCCCGGGGACCCGTCCACGGAAGCAGATATTGTAGTCGGTGGCGGCTTAACTGGAAAAGCGGCGTGTTGCGAATCAGCCGGCGTGGTCGTCGGCGATCGGCTTCTGGTAGGTGAAGCCCATGTCCCAGGGGAAATAGATCCAGGTGTCCTGGCTGACCTCGGTGACGAAAGTATCGACCAGCGGCCGGCCCTTCGGCTTGGCATAGACGGTGGCGAAATGCGCCTTGGGCATCATTGCGCGCACGATGCCGGCGGTCTTGCCGGTGTCGGTCAGGTCGTCGATGATCAGCACGCCGGCGCCGTCGTCGGCGAGCAGTGCGGGCGTAATCTCCTTCAGCACCTGCAACTGCCCCTGGCTGGTGTAGTCGTGATAGGAGGCGACGCAGACCGTCTCGATGATGCGGATGCCGAGCTCGCGCGCGATGATCGCCGCCGGAACCAGGCCGCCGCGTGTGATGCAGACGATCGCCTTCCATTGCCCCTTGTTGGCGCCGGAAAGGCGCCAGGAAAGCGCACGGGCGTCACGATGGAACTGGTCCCAGGAGACCGGGAAGGCTTTTTCGGGAAGGGACATTGTTCGCGCACTCCGCAGCACGCGAAGGCCGCGTGCACAAAAACAGGGGAATGCGCGCGGAATTAACTGGAAAACCTGGGCCTTGGCAAGGGCGGCAGGCAGCGATGGCTGTGGACTTATCGCGACAGGAAGGCCGCTACCTGTGCCGTACGCAGCACCGTGCGCGTCACCCCGCCGAACAGCAGCTGGCGCAGCCAGGAGTGGCTGTAGGCGCCAAGAACCAGCAGATCGGCGCCGCTCTCGGCGACCCGGTTCTGGATCATGTCGTCGACCGAAGTGCCGCCCGATTTCTGCACCGACACGCTGACGGTGGCGCCGTGGCGTGACAGCGCCGACGCGATTTCGGCGCCGGCGGCCTCCGGGCTTTCGTCGAACGCATCGGGCGGATCGATGACCAATATGTCGGTCTTCTCGGCCTCGATGATGAAAGGCAGGGCGTCGAAGGCGGCGCGGGCGGCCTCCTTGCTGCCGTTCCAGGCAAGCAGCACGCGTCTGAACGTGGTGACCAGCGGACCGGCACTCGGCACCACCAGCACGGGCCGGCCGGCGTCATAGACCAGCGTGTCGACATCGGCGCTGGGGTCGCCGCCGGTTTCGCGCTGGGCGGCAATGACGAGATCGGCGGCGCGCACGCTTGAAATGCCTGTCAGCGCGCTATCGCCGGAGAAGCTCTCCAGGCTGCGCCACTCGAAAGAGAGGCCGGAATCCTCGATGCGCCGCAGGAAGACGGCCTCAAGCTTGTCGGCCCGCTCGCGGCTCATGTCGGCCGAGACCTGCAGGAACTCGGTATCGGGAAAGCCGGTCGCCGACGTGTAGGGCACCGGAAGCGCCTCGGCATGGATGCCGACCAGGTGGCTCTCGAAGCGGTTGGCGAGCGGAATGGCGCAGTCGAGCACGCGCTCGGCGTCCTGCTCGTTCTGCAGAATGGCAACGATGGTCTTGAAGCGCATGGTGATCCCTCAATCTGGCGAGTGTTCGAACTCGCGTGAAAGCAACGCTGGCGCGCCATGCTTTGTTCCGGCCCGAACCGGCTCAACTCGCCTTGGCGGCGAAACCCGCTACCATCGCCTCGACATCGGCGCGCGCGGCGTCGAGCGCCTCCTGGCTGCGGGCGCGAACGACCAGCTCGGTCCAGAACTTGCCGTCGCCATACTTTGGATAGGAGCCGATGATCGTATCCGGATGGGCTTTCTGGATCTCGCCCAGCGGCCCGCCGACAAGGCCTTCGCCGAACGGACAGTGCACCGTTGCCGACAGCATCTTCGTGCCGGTCTTGAGCGTCGGCACGACATTGTCGAGCATGGCCTGGAAGATCGAGGGCACGCCGGCCATGACGTGGACGTTGCCGATGCGAAAGCCGGGCGCCACCGACACCGGGTTGTCGATATGGTCGGCGCCGCGCGGCATCCGTGCCATGCGCTTGCGCGCCTCGGTGTATTCGATGCCACGTGCCGCATAACTTGCCTCCAGCAGCGCATAGGCCTTGGCATCGTATTCGCAGGGCACGCCGAACGCCTTGGCGATCGAATCGGCGGTGATGTCGTCATGGGTCGGGCCGATGCCGCCGGTGGTGAACACGTAGGTGTAGCGCGCACGCACGGCATTCACCGCCGCGACGATCTCGTCTTCCTCGTCGGGAACGATGCGCACTTCCTTCAGGTCGATGCCGACGGCCGTCATGATGTCGGCGAGGTGGCCGATGTTCTTGTCCTTGGTGCGGCCGGAGAGAATCTCATCGCCGATGACGAGCATGGCGGCGGTAACGATTTCGGTCATGAAGGGCTCCGGCAGGACGGGTCGCCTGAAATAGCGCGGCGCATGGCCGACGGCAATGCCATGTCGGCGGTGAACATCCGCCCTGGACGCGCGCGTTTCGATGCGAGGTTGCAGCATCACCGGATGCGGGTAAGCTCAAACGGGTTCTGGTCCGGGTGAACAATGCTGATATCGATCCTGTCATGGCTGCTGGCCCTGTTTTTGCTGCTGGCGGTCCTGGGGATCGCCTGCCTGGTGCTGGCGACGCTGTGGATCGCGGCGAAGGCGCAAAGGCAGGTGCCGCCGGTCGGAAAATTCGTCGAGATCGACGGCAACCGCATCCACTATGTCGATGTGGGCGCGGGGCGGCCGATCGTCTTCCTGCACGGGCTTGGTGCGCAACTCCACCACTTCCGGCATACGCTGTTCGGACATTTCGGCCCGGGCTATCGGCTGATCGCGCTCGATCGCCCGGGATCGGGCTATTCGACGCGCGCGAACGGTGCCACTGGCCGCTTGCCTGAACAGGCGGCCCTGGTGCGCCGCTTCATCGAAAAATTGGAGCTGGAAAGGCCGCTGGTGGTGGGCCACTCGCTGGGTGGCGCCGTCGCGCTGACCCTGGCCGTGGAACATCCCGAGGCAATTTCGGGCATTGCCTTGCTGGCGCCGCTGACACATCTGGAAAACAGGGCACGCCAGCGGTTTGACCTGCTCTATATCCCCTCGCGCCTGCAGCGCTGGATCATGGCCTATACCGTGGCGATACCCCTGAGCCTGCGCTTTGCGCGGCCGACAATGGAATTCATCTTCGCGCCTCAGGCTTTTCCGACGGACTATATGGTTGAAGGCGGCGGCTGGCTCGGGCTGCGGCCAGCCCATTTCCAGGCGACATCAGCCGATGTCGTGGCCGTCGAACAGGATCTCGGCCGCATCGAGCAACGCTATGGCGAGATCGTCATGCCGGCCGGCATCCTCTTTGGAATCGCCGACAGCGTCATAGACATCCGCATCCATGGCGAGCCGATGCGAGGCAAGATCGCAGGGCTCGATTTCGAACCCGTCGACGGCGTCGGTCATATGCCGCAATTCGTCGAGCCCAGGCGGGTGATCGGCTTCATCGAGCGGATTGCCGTGCGCGCGTTTCCATCACCGCAGCCTCACGACAATTTCAATGAACCAACCGGCTGACTGCCGGGTTTACCCCGTGTCGCACCCAAGGCGACCAAGACACGGAGTAATGCAATGTACAGGAAACTTCTTGCAGCGTCGGTTCTGACGATCGGGCTCGCCACGTCGGCGATGGCGCAATCGTCCGACGGCGCGTATTCAAACCATCACAACTGGTGGCCGTTCGGCAACGAACAGTCTTCCGGCGTCGACCAGAACACGACCGGAAGCATCAATGGCGACCGCTCAGGGCTGGACAGCCTTGGCAATTCGGGCGCCTCCGGACCTTGTGCCTCCAATACGGCCGGTCCTGATGCCAATGCCGGATTGAACGTCAACGATCACTATTGCGGCAAATAATTCAGCCGTTGGGCAGCCGCTGACCGCGGGACGTCGTCTCTCCTGACGTCCGCGGTCGGCGCCCTGCCAGTTCCTTCCGGAAAGTTCTCTTCTGAGGAGGGTCTAGTCGGACACTTCGGTCTGTGGCCGGTCGCGGCCATCGGCCAGTTCCTCGTGCCATTTGCCGTCGGCGTCCTCATACTGGATGCCGTCCGTCGCGCCTGCCACTTGCTGCTCGGCCGAGGCGATCTCGGCTGCGCGCAACGCATCCTGATGGGTGGGAAATGTCTCCGAAAAGGTCGAACCGACCTTGTAGGCCCAGCCGCCGTCATGCTCGACGATCTTGTAAGTCAGCTTCGCCATAAAAACCTCCGGTTGAAAGGTCCGCCTGCTCAATGCAGTCGGTCGTCGGATAGCTTGTCGTCGGGCACCAGCACTTCCGATTCCCTGGCGGCCTCGATCAATGCCCGTCGCGCTTCCGCTGTCGAACGATAACCTTCCAGCACTTTGAGGCAAGTGTCGAGGGCATCACGATGACGCGGGCCGCGATTGAGCGGCCACACCGTCATGAGACACTCCGCCGCTTCCTGGGTGCTGCGGATATGGCGATATTTGCCGACATGGCCGAGCTCGACCACGACCGGCGTTTCAAAAGGTTTGTTGTCCATCATGGCCGCAACGCAAAGCAGCCAATTTGGTTGCAAAAGTGGCCCGGAACCTGCGCCCAAAGGTCGCGTCGCGTTTTGCGGCGCGTTTCGGGCGACATGCATCGGCGTCTCAGTAGCCGCAGTCGTTGCGCAGCCAGCGTGCATTCGCCCAGCCGGTCGTGCCGCCGATTTCGACCTGATACCAGTTGCCGCGCCGGTCGAAAATCTCGACGTGATCGCCATTGAACAGCTGGCCGATCATCCGCGATGACGAGTTCGGCCGTGTTCGCACGGCGAGAAAGCCGCTGCCGGTCGCCAGATTGTAGCGGCCGGACAGTCCGTGCACCGTCCCCTCGCAATATTGCGCGACGCCCGGCGTCGATGCGCCGAGCCAAAAGCCGGCAACAGTCACAAGCATCGCAGCCGGCAAGAATGCCCTGAATGACATGATCTCCTCCCAAGCCCGGCCGCGCCCGCCGCAGCCTCACCCAGCGTAACAGTTTGCGGCCAAAATTGAAGCGGGCCGTGACAAACGAGCCGGCCAGGATCGCATTGGTATCGGGAGAATGTGCTGTTTCAGCCCGCCGCCTTCATCCAGTGCTCCATCGTCGTCACCGAGCGGGCGAGCTGCGGCGCCGGATGGATTTTTTCCTTGAATGTGGCGGCCGCGCGCCAGCCCCAGCGCGGGTCGGCGAGGAAGGCGCGCGCCAGCGCCACCATGTCGGCGCGGCCCTCGGCGATGACAGCCTCGGCCTGCTGGGGATCGTCGATCAGGCCGACCGCGCGGGTCGGGATGCCGGCGCCCTTGCGCACGGCTTCCGCCAGATGCACCTGATACCCGGGGCCGGTGGGCAATTTCTGCAAAGGGGAATTGCCGCCGCTGGAGCAGCAGAGATAGGCGATGCCCTCGGCCTTCAGGGCCTTCGCCACCTCGATTGCATCCTCGACGTCGAAGCCGCCGTCGACCCAGTCCTTCACCGACAGCCGCGCGCCGAGCATCAGCTTCGGCACCGCCTTCTTCACCGCCCTGGCGATTTCGACGACAAGACGCATCCGGTTTTCCAGCGAGCCGCCCCAGCGGTCCGTGCGCTTGTTGGACAGTGGCGACAGGAACTGGAAGATCAGATAGCCATGTGCTGCGTGCAGTTCGATGAAGTCGAAGCCGGCGCGTTCGGCCCGCCTGGCGGCTCGGGCGAACCGCTCGATGAGCTGCAGGATCTCTTCCTCATCGAGTGCGCGCGGCACGTTCCAGCCGGTGTCGTAGGCGATGGCCGAAGCCGAAACGGTCTGCCAGGGATCTTCGTTCGGCTGCAGCGGCCCGCCGCCCTCCCAGGGCTTGCGGTTCGAGGCCTTGCGGCCGGCGTGCGCCAGCTGCGTGCCGAATTTCGTGCCTGGTGCTGCGACGCGTCGTGCCGCGTCCAATGTGCGGCGCGCGGCGGCCTCATTGTCGTCGGAGTAAAGCCCGAGGCAGCCATGGGTGATGCGCCCGCGCCGCTCGACATCGGTCATCTCCACCGTGACCATTCCGGCGCCGGACATGGCCAGGTTCATCCAGTGGTAGAGATGCCAGTCGCTGGCCGACCCGTCCTCGGCGGAATACTGGCACATCGGCGCCACGGCGATGCGGTTGGGGAAGGTGAGGCCGTCGAGGGTGATCGGCTGGAAAAGCGATGCGGTCATGAAGTGAGCTCCGGGAGAGGGAACGCTATTTAGGCGACGGATATGTTGCATACCACACACGAGAGAGTGAAACGCTGGACCAATCGCTGCCCCAATTGCGTCGGCGCCGGTTCGCGGCTACGCCTGCGCCCCGCGGCAAATACCGAGGTATCCAATGGAAGATCGTATTCGTATCCGTTCGGAAGAGGTTCTTTCCGACGACTGGGCGGTGCTGAAGAAGACCGTGCTCGAGTATCGCCGGCGCGACGGCCAGTGGGAGACGCAGATCCGCCAGACCTATGATCGCGGCGACGGCGCGGTGATCCTGCCCTACGACCCCCAGCGTTCGACGGTGCTTCTGGTGCGCCAGTTCCGCTATCCCGCCTATGTCACCGGCCACCGCGAACCGCTGATCGAGGCCTGTGCCGGGCTGCTCGACGAAAACGATCCGGAGACCGCCATCCGCAAGGAAGCCGAGGAGGAACTCGGCTACCGGCTGGACAAGATTGAGCGGCTGTTTTCGCCTTACATGAGCCCGGGCAGTGTCACCGAGCGGCTGTGGTTCTTTATCGCTCGCTATTCGCCCGCTGACCGCATCTCGGCCGGCGGCGGCGCCCCGGAAGAAGGCGAGGACATCGAGGTCCTGGAAATGCCGCTCGACGAAGCGCTGGCCGGCATTGCCGACGGCCGCATCGTCGATGCCAAGACGATTATTTTGATCCAGCATTTGAAGCTGAACCCGATGAAGGCTTGAGACCGCGAGGCTCAGTGAGCGGGCGGCTCACACATCAGGCTGCGGACAGGCCGGCACGTCCATTTCACGGATGAAGTTGCGCAATGTCTCCATATCCCCGGACAGCGGCCGATCGTCGGAATAGTGCGCGATATTGTCACGCACCATTTGGTAGATGGCGTCGGTACCCCGCGCGCGTGCACCGCGCGCTGCCAGAAAATCATGGGCCTGCGCGGCCGCCATGAGTTCGATGGCCAGGATGTATTCCGCGTTGTCGATGACCGCCAGCAGCTTGTTGGCCGCGACGGTTGGATGCGCCAGGAAATCCTCTTGCAATCCGGATGTGACGCCGCCGTCGGTCGCCGCCGGGGCGGCCAGACGCCGATTGACGTTGCTGAGCGACGTGGCCGTGTACTGGGCGATCATGAAGCCGGAATTGGCTCCGTCCTCATCGGCAAGGAAGGCTGGCAAATTGTTGACAAGCGGATTGACGAGACGATCGATCCGACGCTCGCTCATTCCGGCCACCTGAGCCAAGGCGATGGTCAGGCCGTCGGCGGCCTGCCCGAGGGCGGGTGCCACCGCATGCGCCTCTGAAACAACCTGAGGATCGTTCAGAGACCCGAATACCGCGGGATTGTCGGTGACGGCAGCCAGTTCGCGGTCGACCAGCGCGGCGGACCGGTCCAGCACCTCCCGGGCGGCGCCATGAACATGCGGCACGGCGCGAAGGCTGAGCGCGTCCTGCGTGCGACTGCCATGGGCCAGCGCGATAAGCTCGCTGCCATGGAGCCAGCCGCGCAGTGATCTGCCCACGTCCTGAATGCCGGGTGAGGGCCTCATCGCCAGGATTTGTTCGCCAAAGGCCGGCATTTGCGCGCCCGCGGCTTCAAGCGTCAAAGCCGCCGCGGCGTCGGCCCACCCCAACAAGCGCTGCGCGCGTAGCACGGCGATGCTTGTCAGGCCGGTTGCGCACGCGGTGCCATTGACGAGGCTCAAGCCTTCCTTGGCGCCAAGCTCCAATGGCTTCAGACCCATTTCGGCCAGGGCCTCGAGCCCGCTCATCGGGCGACCCGCCACGGTTGCTCTGCCTTCGCCGATCAGGACCAGTGCCACATGCGCGTTGTGCGTCAAATAGCCTGCCGATCCCCGGGACGGTACGTCGGGAACGCAGTCGCGCTCGATAAAGGTTAGCAAGTTGCTGACGATCGCAGGGCTCACGCCCGAGTGGCCATGCGCGAAATTTGCCACTTGGGCAGCAATGATGGCGCGCACGCCGCGTCTCGGCACCAGGTCACCGACGCCGCAGGCGTGGCTGCGAATGATGTTTCGCGACAACTTCTTTTGCAGGGCAGGCGCCACGACCTTGCTTGCCAAGGCGCCGACACCGGTGTTGACGCCATAGGCGCGGATGCCTTTTTCGACGATGGCCGCCACGATCTGGTGCGCAAAAGCGATTCTCTCCCACGCTGCCTGGCTGAGCGCCAGGGATTCGCCTTCGCTCACCCGCGCGATATCGCGCCAGCTGGCGGTTCCATCTATCGTTATTGTCATTGCCCGTTCCGAAATAGCTTTGCGAATGCGGTGGCGCTGTTGGCTCACTCGAAAGGCGGCGTGAGAACCGCTGCTTCGGCACCGTACCGCCCAACCGCGGGCATAATGGCGATGGAATTGCCGGGTGATGCGACTGTAGCGACGTCGCCGGCAACAAAAGACATACCGGCTGCGATCCGATGCTCGAAATCCGGCGCCCCATTTGAATTCACGTCCGATGGTGACCTAAGCTCCGCCTCAGGCCTTGGCGCCGAGGCCGCTACCATCCGATGGAGCCCAAAGACGCCTCTAGGGATCATATATTAGCAATAAACAATATATTAATGGCTATAATGCAGCCTTGGCACGGGAGGGAAATACCATCGACGTTCCAACACGCGCCCTGGAGCGCCGGAACGCTTGACCAATGCGGAGCAAAACGCATGAGTGTCGGAACCGCTCTCGAACAATTGCTCCGGCTGATTCATCGCCGAGCCATCAAATTGGCGATGTTGCCGGAGGATGAAAGGGATTCCCACTACGATCGCATCCGCCTGTCATGTTGCGCGGCCGCCGAGCACATTGGGCAAGATCCTGATCAGGCAGCCATCACGGCGAATGATATGGTTGAGTTTGTTCGCGCGCTGGTCGGAATCATTGAAATGGGCTCTGGGCCGGACCATGAGCGAAGCGCCGATCAGCGGTCGCCGGTACTACCTTCGGGCGGCCAAGAGCATGTCACCACGCGCATCTAGCAAACAGGCAAGAACGCCACCTTGGGGATACGGGAACGAGGCGGCTAAGGCTCGTGCTGTACGATGTAGCTGCTGGTGACGGCGTCGGCGCCGAGGCCGCGCGTTACAAGAACCTTTGTATAGCCGAGCGGCAAGCCATCTGTGACGGTCGCATCAACGAGACGACAACGCCCAACGGTTTCGCCGTTCGGAGCGCTTGCCAGCCTGTCCTTCAGCGAAGCCATGCATGAGTCGAGCGACGCATACTTGGTCGGCCCCATATCGACGGGTTTGCAGACAGAACCCTCAACCGGGCCGCACTGGAGCAAAACCATCACTGCCGCAGTCGCCGGATCCATTTTCAAAAATCTCCTTCGTTTTGACGAGGCTCAACGTGGAAATGCATCCTTTGTTTCGCCTTTGCTCAAAAATCGAATGGGATAGCCGTTCTCGATACGGCTGCCTTGCGGCCACACTGTCAAACCTCGCCATGGCTAGCCGCCCATGCCAATCGGCCAAACTCTGCTTTGATCTCAATCTGCTGCGGACGACGGGAATCGAACCCGTACGATCAGAGATCGAGGGGTTTTAAGTCCCTTTTTCTGCGGTACTTCCGACTCAACAGCCTGAAAAACCGGGACTTCGAGCTGATGGTGAAGTCCGGTTTTCTCCCACATGCGTGGGAAATCCCCACGATGTTTCCCACACAATCAAGTGTGCGAGCCTGCTCCCTTGCTCTTTGCAAAATCCCACACCACGCGTACATGTGCGGGCTCTGCGGGCGTGGTGAAATTGGTATACACACCGGACTTAAAATCCGGAGGCTTCGGCCATGCGGGTTCAAGTCCCGCCGCCCGCACCATGCTTCCCATAGGATCGAACGCATCACGGCATGGAGGCAAGTTAGGCATGGCTAGGCGACCAACGAAAAAACCCGCGAAAAAGGTGTCGGCCGGACCGCACAGCCTGGCACTGCGATTGGATGTCATGGGCGTAACCGCATACATGACCAAAGCGGCAATTGAGGACCTCATCGAAGAGCTAGTCAGGATTAGCGCGTCTGATCCGGAGGACCTCCACGATATGCATGTTGCGACGCACTTCGGCGGCTGGACGCCCTCAGGTGAATATATTGCGCCGAGTTTCGGCCATCACCACGGGCTTGGATCAATCCTGACCAAACTGCGCAACGAGCACCTGAAGGACGGCATGACGAAGGTGGAAATCGAACGCGGCATTGCGCCAGATGAGGCTTATCGGGCTTTCGATATTACCATCATGCATGTGTCCCCCGAGGTGGTTCAGCGCGTGGCCATCGAAAACGAAGCGGCCGAAGAGCAAGCCGTCTGAACACGCACCCCAGAGGAGGTGGCGTGGCGATACTGGTGTGATCGCGGAATTTAGCGCGGCGCGCGCAATGCGTAGGGTGTTTGCACGGCGGACTTGATCCGCCTAGGCCGGCGTCTACCAGGCCCAACCCATTCCCCCGCCCACTGGGGGCGCCGGCCGCCCCTCTTGTCGAAATCGCGGACTACGCCACAGCCGTCGCTCGCCGAGCGGTGCTGGCAAGGCTCAGAATTTGTAGCTGAGATTGACGCCGACGGTGTTCAGCTTGGTATCCTGGTCGCGGCCGACGAAGTCGGTGGATCCGTCATAATGCTCGGAGCCGAAATCGTAATAGCGATACTGCGCGCCGACGACGAACTTGTCGGTCAGCGCATAGTCGACGCCAGCGCCCAGGGTCCAGCCGACATTCGTGCGTGTCTGGGAGAAGGCGGAGCCTGCTGACTGCGACGTCTCGATCCCGGCTAAGGCGACGCCGCCTATGCCGTAGACCAGCACACGATCCATCGCATATCCGGCCTTGGCGTTGACCGATCCGAACCATTTGATGTCGGCACCGAAATTGTTTCCGGGTTCCGCTTCCACCGTGCCGTTGACCGAGGAATAGTTGAGGTCGGCCTCGGCGCCGATCACCGCCTGGTCGAACTGCCACAGCCCGGCCACGTGCCCGCCGACGAAACCGCCGCTTATGTCGGGCGAGATGGAAAACGGCTCGCCTTCCGTTCCAGAGATGTCGGATTGGCCCCAGCCATAGCCCGCCTGCAGGCCGGCGTAGTATCCGGTCCAGTCGAAGCCGGGCGCGGTCATCGGCACGTCTACCGCCGGGTCGGCTGCGAAAGCCGGCATCGACAGGACGGCAAGAAGACCGGCACTTGCGACGACAAGGCGATACATTCGAACTCCCCGGACGAAGAGTCGGAAAAGTCTTGGCAATCAGCGTAGACCGATTTGCGACGAAACGGAATCCTATTTCTGGTTGCAGCCATATGCTGCTCGCATAACCGCCGGCTGCGGCCGAGGGCAGCCGGCATTGCCGGGAAAATGTCCGCGTGCAAAATGCTCGTCTTGCAGGGAAAAATCCTGATGAACAGCCTGGCTCGTCTCACCGCTGGAACAGCCATCACACTGTTCGCCTGTGGTCTCGCCATGGCCGAGCCACTGACGCTCGCCATCGCCAAGGCCGCAATCGTATCCGATCAAGCGTCGGGACAGAGGGCACTCGACCTCAAGATGACACCGGACAGTGCAAGGGCATTCGCCGACTTCACCAGGGCGAATGTCGGGAAGGTGATCGATCTCAGCGTCGATGGTGCCGTGGTGGCGTCGCCGCGCCTGGTCGAACCCATTCTCGGCGGCGAAGTGACGCTCTCCGGCGCCTTCACCGCCGGCGAACTCCAGCGCCTCGCGGAACGGATTTCGGCCGGCGGTGCGAAAGTCACGGTCGAGGTCAAGGCTGATCAGCCTTTGTGAAGGCTGGATAGGCCTGTCCGCCGTTTGGCGCTGGTCAAAACCAGGCAGGCTTGGCACAGTCGCGCAAACAGGAGTCCCTTCATGGCAAAGAAGCCGGCGGCGCATGCGACGAAACCAAAACCCTGGACCGAGATGGCGACGCATCTGGTCGACGTCGCCATGGGCCGCAAGCCCGCCGATCTCGTCATCCGCAACGGCCGCTGGGTGAACGTTCACTCCGGCGAGATCATCGCCGGCACCGACATCGCCATTGCCGGTGGCCGCTTCGCCTATTGCGGGCCGAATGCCAGCCACGCCATCGGCCAGGGCACCAAGGTGGTTGACGCCGGCGGGCGCTATCTGGTGCCGGGCCTCTGCGACGCGCACATGCATGTCGAAAGCGGCATGGTGACGGTGACCGAGTTCTGCCGCGCCGTCATCCCGCACGGCACCACGTCGATGTTCATCGACCCGCACGAGATCGCCAATGTGCTGGGCTTGCCGGGCGTACGGCTGATGCATGACGAGGCGGTGGCCATGCCCATCAACGTGCATGTGCAGATGCCGTCCTGCGTGCCGTCGGCGCCTGGGCTGGAACATGCCGGTGCCGAACTGACGGTCGCCGACGTCGCCGAGGCCATGACCTGGGAAAACATCATCGGGCTCGGCGAGGTGATGAATTTTCCCGGCGTCGCCGCCAATGATCCCGTCATGTCGGGCGAGATCGCGGCGACGGTTCGTGCAGGCAAGACGGTTGGGGGCCACTACGCCTCGCGCGACCTTGGCCTGCCGTTCCACGGCTATGTCGCCGGCGGACCCGAGGACGATCACGAAGGCACGCGCGCCGAGGATGCCATCGCCCGTGTCCGCCAGGGCATGAAGGCGATGCTGCGGCTGGGCTCGGCCTGGTACGACGTGGCCTCGCAGATCAAGGCGGTGACCGAAGGCGGCATCGATCCGCGCAACTTCATCCTGTGCACCGACGACAGCCATTCCGGCACGCTGGTGCATGAAGGCCACATGGACCGGGTGGTGCGCCATGCCATCCAACAGGGGCTGAAGCCGGTGACGGCGATCCAGATGGCGACGATCAACACCGCACAGCACTTCAGGCTGGAGCGCGAGATCGGGTCGATCGCGCCGGGACGGTTGGGCGACCTGCTGATCGTCTCCGACCTCGCTGCAATGACCATCGACGAGGTCTATGCGCGCGGCGTCAGGCTGGCCAAGGGCGGCAAGCTCGATATCGACATTCCGGCCTATGACTACCCGAAGACGGCCAAGAACACCGTCAAGCTGGGCAAGAAGCTCAGGGCTGGCGATTTCGACATCATGGCTCCCAAGGGCGCCAACGAGGTGAGGGTGCGCGTCATCGGCGTCATCGAGAACCAGGCGCCGACACGGGCGCTGGAGGCCGATCTGCCGGTCGAGGACGGGCTGGTCGCCATGGACCGCCGCAACGACGTCTGCCAGATCGCGCTGGTCGAACGGCACCGGGGCACGGGCGGCGTCACCAACGCCTTCGTCTCCGGCTTCGGCTATATGGGTGATTGCGCCATGGCCTCGAGCGTGGCGCATGACGCCCATCACATCATCTGCGTCGGCACCAACAAGCAGGACATGGCGCTGGCGGTCAACCGGCTGGGCGAAGTCGGCGGCGGCGTCGTGCTGTTCTCCAAGGGCAAGGAACTGGCACTGGTCGAAATGCCGATCGCCGGCCTGATGTCGGACGAGCGCGCCGAGATCGTCGCCGCCAAGGCCGAGAAACTGACCGAGGCGATGCGCAAGATGGGGTGCTCCCTGAACAACGCCTACATGCAGCACTCACTGCTGGCGCTGGTGGTCATTCCGGAGTTGAGGATTTCCGACGTCGGGCTGATCGACGTGACGACGTTCCAGAAGGTCGATCTGTTCGTCTAGATATGTCGATATTCAGGTGATGTCGGCCTGCGAACTGCACACGGTGAGGCAGCATGACCACGACCAAAAGAACCTTTGCGCGGCGCGAGCCGAAGCAGCAACGCTCGCGGCAGACCGTGGACTGCGTGCTCGAGGCGGTCCAACTTGTGGTGAAGCGTCACGGGATCCAGGCCATCACCACGAATCGCATCGCGGAGGTAGCTGGCGTCAGCGTCGGGTCGCTTTATCAGTACTTCCCCGACAAGCGCGCAATCTTCACCGCCCTTCATGACCGACACGTCGACGATGTTCGGCAGGTCATCGGGCAGACGACGGCTGCCTACGCCGCCGCTCCGCTGCAGGAATTCACGGGCGAACTCGTCCGAGGTCTGGTGAACGTGCACGTGGATGCCGCGGAACTGCACGACATTGTTTCGTCCGCCGTTCCGGAAGGCGCTCTTGGCTTCAGGAACGCGCTGCATCACACGTTTGGGCGAGTGCTGTCACGCGCCGACCAAACGCGATATAGCCTCGACGAGACGGAGCGAATGCTTTTTGTCCTTCCACGCATGGTGGAATCCCTCGTGCACGGAGCGGTCCACCAGGTGCGCGCGCTCTCGCGTGATGTCGTCAGGAACGAGGCGATCCGTACCGTACAGGTCTATGTGAAGTCTTTTTAGGGCACCGCACCGAAACACTACTGAAACGACGCGGCGTTCTCGGCAGCCCACTGAGCGAACGCAATTGGTTCTCGCCCAGTTACTCGTTTTACCCCGTCCGTCACCGTGTTAAGTCGACCCTCGCGCACCGCGCGCCAGATGTCCACTAGGGCATCGACGTAGGGGCCTTTCCCGGCCCATTCGACGGCGTCGGTGTACGCCTGCCGGTCGGATATTTCCTCGAAGCTGACGGGCTTGCCGATGGCCCGGCCTATCGTGGCCGCCATCTCCCCATAGGACAGCGCCTTACGGCCGGTGATCACCAATGCCTGGCCGTCGTGATCGCGTGTGGTCAGGGCCGCCGTGGCGACGGTAGCGATGTCGTCTGGATGGATGAATGCGATCTTGCCCCAACCCGTGGACGAGCGCAGCACGCCCTCGCGGCGGATGGATTCCGACCAACCGAGCGCGTTGGACATGAATCCGGCCGCCTGAATGAACGTGAACGCCACCCCGCTTCCCCGAATGGCATCCTCGCCGCGCGCATGCCATGGACCGGTGCCAATCCCGGTTCGCACGTCCAAGGTGGACAGCTTGACGACGTGTCGGACGCCTGCGTGGCGGGCAGCGAAGGAGACCGCGCGATCTCGCTTCTCGAGATCCGATCCATCAGTCAGGAGGAATATGCCGTCGACCCCAGCCAGCGCATTGGTTAGCGAGGAGCTTGGCCTTTCGAGGTCTCCGGTATGGATATCGACATGGTCACCGAAAGGGGCTCTGGCCTTATTCGCGCTGCGCACGAAAACGGACGGGCGTGCCCCAGAATCAACGAGGCGCTGGGTTACCCGAGAGCCGATGTTTCCCGTGGCGCCGATGATGAGATGTTTCACTGGAGCTTGCTCCAGCCGCGGACTACCTCGAATGCCATTCGCTTCTGGCCCGCCAGAGTGAAATGTAGACCGTCGTCCATGAGCAGGTCGGGATGAGGCGGACTCCCCAGCATTGAGAAGGCGTCGACAACCGGCCCGTCACCCTCGCGGACGATCTTGGCGACTCGCGCCAAGTCTTCGTTGCGGAACCGAACCCCGAACCTGGCCAGGCCCGGATGCGCCGCCACCTGCGCTTCATTGACCGCGGGCGGAGTGATCCAGACGCAGTTCGCCATGGTCTCTCCGGCAACGCGCTCGCGCAGCTCGGCAATGTTGCGCGCGGTCTCCTCATGATGGACGAGCGTCTTCGTGGGGTGCGGGCCTTGCGTGCGGGCGTCATTCGTACCGAAGAGGAAGAGTATCCAGTCGGGCCGGGAATTGATGACATTTGCGACCCGCACGAGACCGTGCGTGGTCGTCTCGCCTGCGACTGCGCTGATGGTCAACGAAATCCCGTCGATACCGCGGCGCCTCGCCAGCATTTCCCTAAGGACGACCGCCCAAGATTGGGGATCGGACGTCAAGCTGTCGCCGAACGCCACTACCTTGTCCCCTTTACGTAGGGGAAGGCGGTCGACCATCGATGCCACGGCCGGGTCAGCAAGCAACGCGCCTGCTGCTTCCGAGGCCTCCTTTTGCATGCGGTCGAGTTCGGTCGCGTAGATCTCAACGGGCAGGCCGAGGAGCCGGGCATGAGCTTCCCGGCTTAGGCCGGCGCCTTCGGGGAGGGAGGCCAAGGTCCCCTCGGGCTGGATGACCTTCAAAAGCCAGCGCACTTGCTCGTCCGACATGGGTTTGACCTCACAGTTGGATGCGTTTTGCAGAACGCGAAAGAAGTAGTCGCACCTCGGGAACGTCGCTACTCGCGTTTGCAGGTCATTAAATTATTGTAATTGCTTCGAAATCTCGCGAACCCCAGGATTCTCGTCAGGTTCAAGGGCCATCTGGGAAGGCCTTTCACGTTCGGTGCAGAGAGTCCGCATCCTCATTCGCGCCGAATGAGGGAAGGGGGGCACGCCCAAAGCCGCCATTCAATTTTGCAAGAAATCAAGCCAAACAAACCGACGTTCCTGCAAAGCAAATACTTGCCGAGCAGTTCAATCGCCCGGAAAACCGAGCCGTTCAGGATATTTCACGGGCGACCAAGCACGTTCTGTTCCGGTTCTCGGAAGCAGCCCTCGCACGCGTTAGTGCTCACCCACCGGTGACGATGGTCAGCACCTTGAACGGTGTGGTGATGACGACCTCGGCGACCGAACCGACGGCCTTGCCGAGGCCCTGGCCGAGATTGTTGAGCTGTGCCGGATCGGGTTCGTCCGAGGCCAGGCCGGCAGGGGTGCGCAGCCGGTCGCCGAGCAACTGCACCAAGATCGGATTGTCGGCGAATTTCGCGTGGTTGAGGCCACCGTCGCCGCCCTTGATCTTGGTCAGGTCGACCACGGAGACGCCATAGCTGGCGAGGTCGGCCGCATTGCCATAGTCGCCGACACGCGGCTTGTCGCCGGAGATAAGCGAAGACAATTTGAGCGCCCGGTCATCGCTTGAAAGCAGCACTGCAAACGGCTTGTCCGGCTTGCCGTACCGCATCATCTGCTTCTTGAACACGTCGACATCGATGTCGGGCGAAGCCAGGACGACATAGCCGAGCTTGCCGCCGAGATCGCGGTCGCCGGTGATGGCGAGCTGGCGCAGCGCTTCCATGGTCAGCCAGGTTCCCATCGAATGGGCGATGATGTCGATGCTCTTGACCCGCGTCTTGGCGAGCATTCTGAGCGTCGCCTCGAGATCGTCGCGGGCGGCGTTGGCGCTGTCCTTGTCGTAGATATAGCCCGTCGTCTTGGCGCTCGACGCCCAGGAGAACAGCACCGGCGTGCCGGGATATTTCGTATCGTGGGCGATCTGCGTCAGCCGGTAGATGCCGTCGTCGAAGCCGTTGTTGAAACCGTGCACGAAGACCAGTGCGCGATCACCGCGCATGGCGATGTCGGCGCCGACCGCCTTGGCGAATTGCGGGGCGTCGCCATAGTGGACGACATTGGCGGCGGTGAATTGCTTGGCCGGGTTCGAGTTGGCCGAACCCTTGGCCCGCTCGATGGCGCCGACCTGGTGGACCTTCGGCACGGTGACGTCGACACGGGCGTAGCTGGTGGTCAACGAGCGATCGCCGTCGAACACCTGCCGCGGATCCTTGGTCGCCTGCTGGCGGGTGGTGGCGACGAAAATTTCGTGCGTGGCCGCGATGTCGGAAGCGGGGACCGAGACCGTCGTCTTGTTGAGCAGATCGTGCGTGTTCTGGCCGGCGCAGCCGGCAACGGCGAGTGCCAACGCGACGACGAAACTGTTCACGCGCAAGTTCAAGCGCCGGCTCCCGTAACGGGGGACGTCAAAAGCATGACGTCGCCGCTATTCCGATAGAGCCAGAGATCGGCGCGGTCCAGTTCAAAGTGGCCCGATGCCTCTTGAATGGTGAACAGGCACGGCGAAATCCGCGACGCTGCATCTACTGTCCGAGCAGGCTGATGCGGTCCGTCACGTCCCGGTCACTGGCAAAGCCGTCATCCTCGCGCAGCCGCTGGCCGATCATCTTCACCAGCACCGGATTGTCGGCGAATTTCGTATGGTTGAAGCTGTCGCTGCCCTTGACCTCGGAGAGATCGACCACCGTCACGCCATAGGAGGCAAGATCGGCGGCATCCTTGTAGTCGCCGACGCGTGGCCGTGAACCGGCGATCAGGCCGGAGAGCCTCAGAGCGCGGTCGTCGTCGGACAACAGCAGGATGAACGGCTTGTCGGGTTTGCCATAGCGGCGCATCTGGCTCTTGAACACGTCGACATCGATGTCGGGCGAGGCGAGCACCACGTCGCCGAGCTTGCCGCCGAGATCGCGGTCGCCGCTGATGGCCATCTGGCGCAGCGTTTCCATGGTCACCCAGGTGCCCATCGAATGCGCGACGATGTCGATACGACGCGCGCCGGACTGCTGCAGCATGCGCAATGTCACTTCGAGCTGGTCGCGTGCGGCGCTGGCGCTTTCCTTGTCATAGACATAGTCGGTGGTCTTGGCGCCCGATGCCCAGGAAAACAACACCGGCGTGCCGGGGTAGCCGGAATCGTGGACGATCTGGGTCAGGCGGTAGACCGCGTCGTCGAAACCGGTGTTGTAGCCATGCACGAAAACCATGACGCGGCCGCCGCGTGCCGCGATGTCGGCATTGAGCGCGCTGGAGAATTTCGGCTGCGTGTCGTAGCCGACAACCTCGGAAGCCATGAAGTATTTGGCCGGATCATCCGACTTGCCGCGCGAGCGCCGTTCGATCTGGCCGGTCTGGTGGAGCCCCGGAACGGTGACGTTGACGCGGGCATAATTCAGCGTCGCCGAGCGCTCGCCGTCGAAAACCTTGTTGGGATCGTCGGATTTCTTACGCGTCGTGGCGATGAAGATCGAGTGGTTGCCGGCAATGTCCGTCACCGGCGCGGCGACAATGGCGCTGCCAAGCAGTTCCTGCGTTTGCGGGCCGGCGCAGCCGGCGACGAGCAAGGCGAGGCAAACAGTAACGATCTTCTTCAAAGGCACGTCTGAAATTTCCACTCCGGCCAAAAGGCCCATCTACCCCCGCGACACCTCCCGGACAGGGAGAGTGCGGCAGAACTAAGTCGTGTCCAGCCGAAATGTGGTCGGCGCCGGGTTAAGGTCATCCTACTGTTGCGCGAAAGCCAAAGTGGCGGAAGAGATCCCGGGAAAAGGGCCGCCCCTCCAGCTCGAGGCGGATGCCGGGTACGACGGCCGCGAAGACTCGCGTCCCTTCGATTTCGCGGCCAGTCGACACAAAGGCATGAACAAAGTGGTACAAGCGCTTGCGAATATTATACGAATTTCAGTTGAAGAGAGCTGTGGACGGTCGGACAATGGCGTTGCGGGGCCGGATATGCAATAGGCAGGATCGGCTGTGAGAGAGCAGCGTGCAATAAACAGACGTTGTGCGGCCAGGTTGATGACAGGGGTCCGCGCGGACATGCGGCACAAGGTGGCTTTGCGATGAACAGTTTCTCCTCCCGCGTCGCCACCGCTGCTGGCGCGATCCGCCAGATCTTTCCGCAAACGCCGCTGCAGGAAAACGACTACCTGTCGAAGAAAACCGGCGCGCGGGTGCTGCTGAAGCGCGAGGATCTGAGCCCGGTGCGCTCCTACAAGATCCGTGGCGCCTTCAACTTCTTCCGCAAGGCGCTTGCCGCCGGCAACCAGGCCGAACTGTTCGTCTGCGCGTCCGCCGGCAATCATGCCCAGGGTTTTGCCTTCGTCTGCCGCCATTTCGGCAAAAAGGGCGTGGTGTTCATGCCGGTGACGACGCCGCAGCAGAAGATCGACAAGACCAGGCTGTTCGGCGGTGATTTCGTCGAGATCAGGCTTGTCGGCGACTTTTTCGACGACTGCTATCGCGCCGCCTTCGAATTCACCGAAAGCTCCGGCGCCCACATGGTGCCGCCCTTCGACCACAAGGACATTATCGAGGGGCAGGCGACGGTCGCCTATGAGATCGCGGACCAGATGCCGGGCGCGCGCATGCCCGACATCATCATGCTGCCGGTCGGCGGTGGCGGGCTCGCCGCCGGCGTCACCCATTATTTCGCCGATCAGGGCCGCGAGGCACGTTTCGTCTTCTGCGAACCGGCCGGCGCGCCGAGCCTGCATGACAGCCTGGCGGCCGGGAAGCGGCTGAAGCTCGCCAAGGTCGACAACTTCGTCGACGGCGCGGCGGTGGCCGAGATCGGCCGCGAACCCCTGCGGTATCTCAAGGAGTTCGCCGCCGACACGGTGCGGCTGATCCCGGAAAACCGGCTCTGCGCGACCATGATCGAGATGCTCAATGTCGAAGGCGTCGTGCTCGAGCCGGCTGGCGCGTTGGCCATCGACGCGCTGAAGGATTTTGCCAGGAAGGAGATCCGCGGCAAGACCATTGTCGCCGTGGTTTCAGGCGGCAATTTCGATTTCGAGCGGCTGCCCGATGTCAAGGAACGGGCGCTGCGCTTCGAAGGCCTGAAGAAATACTTCATCATCCGCTTCCCGCAGCGACCGGGCGCGCTGCGCGACTTCCTCGAAATGCTGGGACCGGACGACGACATCGCGCGCTTCGAATATCTGAAGAAGTCGGCGCGCAATTTCGGCTCGGTGCTGATCGGCATCGAAACCAAGGACCGTCGCAATTTCGACCTGCTGAAGGCAAACTTCGAGGCCGAGGGCGTCCAGTATCAGGATATCACCGACAACGAGACATTGGCAGGGTTCATCATATGAGCGCAAAGGTCTTCATCGCCCTGTTTTCAGGCATCAATGTCGGCGGCAACCGCATCGTCAAGATGGCGGAACTGCGCTCGTTCTTTGAGGATCTCGGCTTTTCCGGCGTCGCCACCTATGTGCAGAGCGGCAACGTCGTGTTCCGGGCCGGCAAGGGCGACGCCGCCGCGCTGACCAGGCAGATCGAAACGGCCTTCGAGAAGAAATGGGGTTTTCATTCGCGCATCATGGTGCGCGACCTCTCGTGGTTCGAACGGCTGGTGAGTGAAAATCCCTATCCGGAAGCGGCCGCCGACCACACCAAGCTCCACGCCTTCGCGCTGGAGCGCGAGCCGACCACCGAGGAGGTGGCGCGGCTGGCTGAAAAATGCACCGGCCCCGAGCGCTTCGAGGTCAAGGGAGACGTGCTCTACCTCAGCGCGCCGGACGGGCTCGGCAAGTCAGTCTTCGCCAACCTCATTCCGCGCGTTCTGAAGGTGCCAGGCACCGCGCGCAACTGGCGCTCGGTTCTGGCGCTGCTGGAGATGGCCGGTCAGGCCGGCGGGAAAGCATGACCCCGAAAAGCGGGTTCCGGTTTTCGGAAAAGGTCATGCTCAAATAAACACCTACGCTGCCGTCGCCGGCTTCCAGTCGAAGGTCAGTTCTTCGCGGAAGGCAAAGCGCTTGATGTGGTCGGCAACGACACTTTCCAGGCGCTCGAGCGACCCTGCTTCGTCGGTTGATACAACGATGTGCAACGCTGCCGCATCCGCATCCATGACGGTGCGGCCGAGCGACAGATCGATCGTGCCATGGGAGGGATCGAATTCTACGGGGAATTTGTGTGCCCAGTGCTTGCACAGCTGCTGCAGATAGCGGCTGGCATGTTCGGTGGCGACGTCGGCATGGCTGGATGGCATGAATGACTTCTCCTGGTCAGGGCGCCGGCCCGCCGGCCATGCGCGATGACCGGTCAGATAGGTGGCGTGGTGCGAAACGGCAAAGGCGGCCGGCATATCACCCGGCCGCCTACCTTCAACATGGTGTGATCGCTACCAGCTTCCGGTGTTGGCCATCGAAGCCCAGGGTTCGGCCTTGGCTTTCGCCGGGCCCTTCTGCAGAAGCTCGATGGAGATGCCGTCCGGCGAGCGGATGAAGGCCATGTTGCCGTCGCGCGGCGGCCGGTTGATGATGACGCCGTTGTCCATCAGATGCTGGCAGGTGGCGTAGATGTCATCGACTTCATAGGCGAGGTGGCCGAAATTGCGCCCGCCCTTGTAATCTTCCGGATCCCAGTTGTAGGTGAGTTCGATCAAAGGCGCCTTGTCGTTGATGCCGCTTTGCTCGTCTTCGGAGGCGGCGAGGAAGATCAGCGTGAAGCGGCCCTGCTCGTTTTCGTAGCGGCGGACCTCCTTCAGCCCGAGCTTGTTGCAGTAGAAATCGAGCGAGGCATCGACATCGGCGACGCGGACCATGGTGTGCAGATAGCGCATGAGCTTTCCTCGATCTGTTGGGGTGCGGCGCAACATAGGGTCGACCCGGCGAAAGGGCAATCTCCCGCGACCTGCGATGCCGGCAAAGAACAAATCCGGTATTCCCGCAATGAACCGTGAAAAAAGGCAGGGAAGGTCTTGCACACACCGGAAGCCGCGGTGTTAATCTGGTGTCAAGAATCAGTTGCGGTGTTCTTGAACAAAGGGGGCATTCTTATGGGGGAAAAGGCCTCTTTGACGGGGCGGGCCGGAACCCTTGGCGACGCCTTGAAGCGCGACGAAGGCGGCGACGCCGCCGACCTGACCGAAATTGCCGGCGCCATCAAGTGGTTCGATGTGGCCAAGGGCTATGGGTTCATCCTACCCGATGACGGTGTCTCGGGCGATATCCTCCTCCATGTGACATGTCTTCGACGGGACGGTTTCCAGACTGCCTTGGAGGGCGCGCGCGTGGTCTGCCTTGTCAAGCAGGGCGATCGCGGGCTGCAGGCCTTCCGAGTGCTTTCCATGGATGTCACCACAGCCGTCCATCCGGCGGAAATGCAGGAACAGCGCACCCATGTCGCGGTGACGCCGGAGAGCGGCCTCGAACGTGCTTTGGTCAAGTGGTTCAACCGCACCAAGGGCTTCGGCTTCCTGACGCGTGGCGAAGGCACCGAGGACATTTTCGTCCATATGGAGACCTTGCGCCGCTATGGCATTACCGAGCTTCGGCCGGGGCAGGTCGTGCTTGTCCGTTTCGGCCGCGGTGACAAAGGCCTTATGGCCGCCGAAATTCACCCCGATATGGGCACCTTGCCGGTTTCGCACTAGGACGATTTCGGCCGAGGATCTTGGATGACTCGCAGGAACTGGCTGACGGCGGGCGTGTTTTGCGCCATTGCGGCCGTGATCGTGGCCGCAAGCGCTTTCTTCTATTCGGAACGGCCGACCTCGGCCGACAGCCGGGCGATGATTCTTCCGGTCGACCCGACGCCGCTGGTCGTGGTGACGAAAGATGGGGATCGCTCTTTCTCGATCGAAATCGCCGACACCGACGCGCAGCGCGAGGCCGGCTTGATGTATCGCCAGGACATGGCGGACGATCACGGCATGCTGTTCGTTTTCGAGATACAGCAGCAGGTCAGTTTCTGGATGCAGAACACGCCGATGCCGCTTGACCTCATCTTTGTCGGCCAGGATGGCAAGATCCGGGCCGTCAAGCATGGCGAGCCGCAATCCCAGGCCATCATTTCACCCGGCGTGCCCGTGCGCTTCGTGCTCGAACTCAAGGCCGGCACCGCCGCCAAATACGGCATCGGGTATGGCGACCTATTGCGCCACCCGGCAATCGGCACCGTATCCGGGCCCGGCGTGCCACCGCCGGACAATGGCGATGCACCCAACGGCGGCGGCTGAACGCGAGTTGGAGCAGCCGATGCAGTTCTTCTCCCATGACGGGTTCGATCTTGCCTTCCTCGACCGCCAACCGGCGTCGGGGCAGGGCGACCCTGTGATCATGATCCACGGCTTCGCCTCGAGCCACTACGTCAACTGGGTGTCGCCCGGCTGGTTCAAGACGCTCAACGATGCCGGGTATCGCGCCATCGCCTTCGACAATCGCGGCCATGGCTCGTCATCGAAGAGCTATGACGAGGCCGACTATACGCCAGCGAAAATGGCCTCGGATGCCGCCGCCTTGCTCGATCATCTCGGTATCGAACGGGCCCATGTCATGGGCTATTCGATGGGCGCTCGCATCGCGGCGTTTCTGGCTTTGTCCGATCCGCACAAGGTGGCAACGCTGGTCTTTGGCGGCCTCGGCATCGGCATGATCGACGGCGTCGGCGACTGGGATCCGATCGCCGCGGCCCTGCTTGCCGACGATCCGACGGCCACCACCCATCCGCGCGGCCGCTCTTTCCGCGCCTTCGCCGACCAGACCCGCAGCGATCGCCGGGCGCTTGCCGCCTGCATCGCCACATCGCGCGAATTGCTGAGCGAACAGGACCTTGCCCGCATCGCCCAGCCGACGCTGGTCGCGGTCGGCACCACGGACGACATTGGCGGCTCGCCGGACGAACTCGCCGCCCTGATGCCGAACGCCAGGGCTTTTCACATCCAGGGCAGGGACCATATGCTGGCGGTCGGGGACAAGACCTTCAAGCAACGCGTGCTGGAGTTTTATGCCGAATATCCGCTTTGAGCGGTCCGCCGGGGGGCAACAGTGGCACAATGGGGAAGAAGCACGGCTGCCATGCCTGGCGGCGTCGCTCGCAAGACATTCGGCAAACGTTCGGTCATATTGGCATTGGTCGCCTTCACGGCGGGAGCAATCGCCATCGCCATCCTGGTGGCGATGCCGAGCGACGCTTCGCAACGCGTCGAGAACATCGCCACCGGGTACTTCATGGCGGTTTTTCTGCTGGCCGCCCCGCTGGCGCATATCACCGGCGCGGTTTTCGGCGTGATGGCGCTGGCGCGTTCGAACGACAATCGCGCCCTCGGCCTGCTGGGGATTATCCTCAATGGGCTGTCGGTGACGGCGGGGCTGGCCATCCTCGCGGCAATGGCCTCGACCATAGGCGCCTTTACCTGATCTCGCGCGCTCTCGCTTCCTGCACTGACTTCGCCAGCACGCACAGCAATTCGAACATCATCGTCGCCCCCGCCAGCGCCGTCATGCCGCCGAGATCGAACGGCGGCGCCACTTCCACGACATCGGCGCCGACAATGTCCAATCCGTCGAGCAGGCGGACCATTTCCTGCGCCTCGCGGGTGGTGAAGCCGCCGAGCTCGGGCGTGCCTGTTCCCGGCGCCATAGACGGGTCGATGCAGTCGATGTCGAAGGTCACATAGGTCGGGCCGGTCCCTGCGATGGCGCGCGCTTCCTCCATGACGCTGGCAGCGCCGCGGCGGACGAATTCCTCCATGTAGATGATGCGAATGCCCTGGGAGACCGCCCAGTCATGCTCGCCGGGCTCGTAGATCGAGCCGCGAATGCCGATCTGCACTACCCGTTTGGGATCGAGCAGTCCCTCTTCGATGGCGCGGCGGAACGGCGTGCCATGCGTGTAGGGATTGTCGCCGAAATAACGGTCATTGGTGTCGGAATGCGCATCGAAATGGACCATGCCGACCGGACGATCCTTGGCGACGGCGCGCAGCACCGGCAAAGTCGTCAGATGGTCGCCGCCGGCGGCGAGCGGAATGGCGCCTGCCGCCACGATATCAGCGATGCCATCCTCGATGCGCTTCAACCCGTCCATCAGGTTGATCGGATTGACCGAGAGATCGCCGACATCGGCGACATTGGCGATGCTGAACGGTTCGACGCCCGAAACATGGTGGGCGCGCCGCATCAGGCTCGATTGGTTGCGGATCTCGCGGGGGCCGTGCCGTGCGCCGGCGCGGTTGGTCGTGCCGCCGTCCCACGGTATGCCGACCAGCGCGATATCGAGCCCCACAGCACTCGCCACCGCCGGCAGCCGCATGAAGGTCGAGAGCCCGGCAAAACGGGGAACGGCCGAGGCGTCGACCGGCTGGAAGAAATTGCTGCTCATAATGTCGGCACCTCAGGAGAATTCACGTTTGACGATTTCAACGATCCGCGTCTCGCAGTCGTCGAGCAGCCATCGGCCCTTTTGCGCCGACGAACCCTCGGTCAGTGACAGCACGCCAGACGGCGGCACTTCTTCGGCCGGCCTGGGATAACGGTCATAGGGGTTGAACTGCGCTGGACCGTCATGCAGCGCCTTGCCAAGGTCGACGAGTTCGGGGCGCAGCGCCAGCATCATCGAGGTCTCGATCACGCTGGCATGCTCGAGTTCGATGCCGGGGTAGCCGTCCGGGAACACTTTTGTCAGCGTCTCGGCGCGCACCATTTCCCAATGGTCGATGCGCAGGATTGTCAGGTCGGTCGCGCGCTCGCGACCGATGGCGTCGAGCGCGAGTTCAATGCCCTCGATCGAAGGGCCGATATTCTCGTAGTGGCCGTTGAGGACGACGATGCGCCGGACCTTCTGGCGATAGAGATCGCAGATCACATCCTTGACGATGAGCGAGAACGTGTGCGCCGTGATGTTGATCGTGCCAGGGAAGGCTGGACCGCCGCCGGTCCTTGGCTGCGAGCGGTTGCCATAGGCGATGGTTGGCGCAACGAGGCCGCCAACCTGCCTGGCCACCGTCTCGGCGATGGCGGTCGGGATGACGACATCGACATTCATGGCCATGTGGTGGCCATGCTGTTCGGTTGAGCCGAGCGGCAGGAAAACCGGAGCGCCTGTGGAGATCCGCGTCTCGGCCTCCGGCCACGTCAGTTCAGCGAGGAAAACCCTGTCTTTCATCATCATCTCATCTCAAAGCATCGCCGCGCCGCCATTGGCGCCCAGGCATTGTCCGGTGAAGAAGGTGGCGCCCGGGCCGGCGAGGAAAACCACCGCCGAGGCGATCTCATCCGGCCGGCCGATGCGCCCCAACGGATGGGTGGTTTCCAGTGCGCGCTGGCTTTCGCTCAGGGCCTCGAAGCCGAGAAGCGGTGTGTCGGTAGGCCCCGGCGCCACGGCGTTGACCAGTATTCTGGGTGCAAGCTCGCGTGCCCAGGAGCGGGTCAGGCCGAGCAGGGCCGCCTTGGTCGCGCAATAGACCGAGGCGCCGGCCCGGCCGAGATAGGCGAGTTCCGAAGCGATGTTGATGATGCGGCCGCCGTCGGGAAGATGCGGCAGGACTTCGCGTGCGACGAGGATCGCGCCGCGCACGTTGACGGCGAACATGCGGTCGACATGGTCGAGCGAGATCGCATCAAGCGAGGCTTCCTGCAGGATGCCGGCATTGTTGACGAGGATGTCATAGCCGCCGATCCGCTCGGCGCCCTGCCTGACCGCCGCAATGATGTCGGCTTCGCTGGCGAGATCGCAGGCAAGGATCGGGATATCGCCTTCGAACGCCCCGAGATCGAGCCCGAGGACGGTCGCCCCGGCCTCCCGCAAGGCGAGCGCCGTCGCGCGGCCGATGCCGCTCGCCGCGCCGGTGACCAGCGCGCGTTTCCCGTGGAGCGGGACTACCAAGGCACTTCTCCCCTGTCGACGCCTAGCGACTGCCCGGTGATGTTGGCCGCGAGGCTGGATGCAAGGAACAGATAGGTGCCGGCCATGTCGGCCGGCTCCATCAGGCCGGGCAGGGCCTGCGCGCCGACGATGTCCTCGAGCAGCGCCGACTCGTCGAGCCCGCCTTGCTCCGCCATACGGCCAAGCGAGCGCATCGACGCCTCGGTGCGAACCCATCCGGGGCAGACCGCATTGACGCGGATGCCTTTCGGCCCAAGCTCCCTGGCCCAGGTCTTGGTCAGGCCGATGATGGCGTGCTTGGAGGCGACATAGGCGCCGAAACGCGCTTCGGCGACACGGCCCCAGATCGACGCGGTGTTGATGATCGCTGCACCCGCCTGCATGCGCGGCAGAGCGCGTGCGGTGATCAGCGCCGTGCCGATGATGTTGATCTCGATGATGCGCCGGAACGCGGCTTCGGTCTCGTCGCCGCTGTCGGTGATCGGCGTCATCAGTTCAAGGCCGGCATTGTTGATGAGCACGTCCATGCGGGCAATTGGTTCGATCGCCATCGCGGCAGCAGCACGATCGGCGATGTCGGCTTGCGCGCTGGTAGCGCCGAGCTCCCGTGCGCGGTCGTGCACGGCCGCGTCATTGGCGATGAGATGCAGCCTGGCGCCGGCCTGCGCGAATCCCTTGGCGATGCCGAGCCCGATGCCGCGGCTGGCCCCGGTGATCACCACCGTCTTTCCGGAAAAGGAAAGGCTCATACGACCACTCCGGTTTCGTTGCGGATGAGGTGCAGGACCTTGTTGCGCAGTTCGAAGAATTTTTGGGTTTCGCGGATCTCCAGCGGCCGGTCCGCACCGAGCTCGGCCGCCACGTCGATGTCGGCGACGACGGAAGCCGGGCGGCGTGAGAACAGGATGATGCGGTCGGCAAGGAACACCGCCTCTTCCACGTCATGGGTGACGAAGATGACGGTCTTTTCCTCGCGGATCTGGATCTGCCGCAGTTCGACCTGCAGGCGTTCGCGTGTCAGCGCGTCGAGCGCGCCGAACGGTTCGTCCATCAGCAGCACATCGGAACCAGCCGCCAGCGTGCGCGCAATGGCCACGCGCTGGCGCATGCCGCCCGAGATCTTGTTCGGATAGGAGCCGGCGAAGTCGGCGAGCCCGAACAGGTCGAGATAATGGCCGATACGCTCGGCCTTTTGCATCGCATCGAGGTCCTTCCTGTAACGCATGCCGAAGGCGATGTTCTTTTCCACCGTCAGCCAGGGAAAGGACGAATAGGACTGGAACACCATGCCGCGCCGGCGGTCCGGCCTGACGACCTTTTCCCCACCAAGCAGGATCGAGCCCGAGCTCGGCTCGTCAAGGCCGCCGACCATGCGCATCAGCGTGGTCTTGCCGCAGCCCGACGGTCCGAGGAAGACGACCAGTGAATTGCGCTCGAGGCCAAGGCTGGTCTTGCGCACCACATTGACGGGGCCGAAGGACTTCGCCGTATCAACGAATTGGACATATCCGGTCATTGTCATGCCCCTCACAGATACCGGAACAGCCGGCGATGAAGCAGGCGAAGCAGCTGATCAGTGACAAGGCCGATCAGGCCGATGACGACGACGCCGGCCATGACCTCGGGCGTCTTGACGAAGCGCCGCGCCGTCCAGATCACGTAGCCGATGCCGGAATCGGCGGCGACGATCTCGGCGATGATCAGATAGGTCCAGCACCAGCCGAGCGTGATGCGCAGATTGTCGAGCAGCGTCGGTCCCATCCAGCGCAGCGCGACATCGGTCATCACTTGCCTCGAATTGGCGCCTACCGTGCGGGCGACCTCGACGAACTCCTGCGGCACGCGCCGCATGTCGTCGGCCACCAGCAGCACGAGCTGGAAGAACGTGCCCAGCCAGAGCAGGAAGATCTTTGTTTCCTCTCCGACGCCGAACCAGATGATGGACAGCGGCACGAGCGCCGGAACCGGCAAATAGCGGATGAAATCGATCATCGGTTCCAGGGCCGCGCCGACGATCCGGTAGCTGCTCATCATGATGCCGATCGGGATTGCCATTATGGCGGCGAGCAGGAAGGCGATCCAGACGCGGGCGGTCGAAACCGCGACGTGCCAGACAAGGTTCTGCTCGGTCAGCATGGTCCACAGGGCGACGACGACGCGGCTCGGCGAGGGCAGGAATTGCGGTGCGATGATGCCCGCGCGCGCCGCCAGCTCCCAAAGCGCAATGACGAGCATTGCCGCCGCGACGCTGACGACGAACTCCACCATCGGCGAGGCGCGGCCGCGGAAGACAAACAGGCTGCTGAACAAATCACTATCCCCGTCTAGAGAACGGCCGGTGAGCCCCGATGGCCGGGCTGCCGGCATCGCCAAGGGACTGCCGGGCCTAGTTAGCGCGACCGTTATTTCGCGGGAATCTTGTTGATCGCCGAATTGTCGATCTGGTCAGCCGCGACCAATTTGTTGTCGGCGGCGCCGTTCTCCAGGTTGAGGTCCATGACCGTATCGAAGATGCCGTGCAGCGTGCCTTTTTCGCCAGGCTTGCCCATGTAGGCCTGCGATTCGGCAAGCGTCGTGTAGGACAGGCTGGAGTTGACGATGTCGCTCACCTCGGCTGGTGTCAGGCCGAAATGCTTGGAGGCCATGTCTGCGAATTTTTGCGGCTCGGCCTTGATGAAATCGACTGCTTCATAGATGCAGCCGAGGAATTTGGCGTATTTGTCGGGGTTCGCCTTGAAGTCGTCATTGCGGGCGATGATCGCGTCGATGATGATGCCGCGATGGTCCTTGGACGAGATCAGCATGCGGGCGCCCGGACGGGTCGATGCTTTCAGCGCCTGCGACATGAACGGTTCGTAGGTTGCGATCGCGGCAATCGACGGATCGACGAAAACCGCGCCGGTATCGGCCGTGGCGATGTCCTTGATCTGCAGATCCTTCAGCGACAGGCCGGCCTGCTTGAGTTCCATCTGCAAGAGCAGGCGTGAGGGGATGTTCGGCTCGGCCGCAACCACCTTGCCCTTGAGATCGGCGACCGACTTGATGGTGTCGTCGGTGATGACGCCGTCGCCGCCGACGGATTCATCGATCGTGCCGATGATGATGCCGGGGGTCGACGCATCCCGCGGCCGGCCCTGATATTCGCCGACCGAGCGCATCTGCATCTCGATGTCGCCGCGCGCCATCGCGGCCATGACATTGGTCAGGTCGTCCTCGAACTTGATGCTGACGTCGAGGCCCTTGGCGGTGAAGCAGCCGAGATCGCCGGCGATATGGACGGGTGCAAATCCCAGCCATGTCGGCGCAAGAATGCGGATCTGGTCGGCGCTCAGCGCCAGCTGTGAACTGGCGAGCACCAGGGCCGCGGACAGCGCGGTGGCGAGCAAGGACTTCATGATTGTTCCCCAATTTGTTTCGCACAGGCTCGCGATTTCAGACATTGATGTAAATGAGTTTATTTAGAACGATACATCGAATAATATCGATGTGAGGTGAGGGGTAGCGCCATGCGCCGGTTGGACAATATCGACATCCGCCTGCTGCGTGTTTTCGTGGCACTCGCCGATTCAGGCGGGTTCGCCGCCGCGCAGATCACGCTGAACCTCTCGCAGCCGACGCTCAGCACGCATCTGGCGGAACTGGAAAAACGCATCGGCGCCCAGCTCTGCCATCGCGGGCGCAAGCAATTCCGACTGACCGAGGTCGGCCAGGCGACCTACGATGCGGCGCAAAAACTGTTTCGCGACCTCGATGATTTCGGACACCGCATCAATGCCGCGAGCGGCAGCCTGTCGGGCCGCTTGCGGGTCGGTACGTCGGATGGGGTTTTCACCAGCAGCGAGCTGGGTATCCAGCACGCCCTCAGCCGTTTCATGGGGCCTGATTCGGATGTCTTCATCGATCTTTCGGTGGGCACGCCGTCCGAACTCGAGCAACAGGTCGCCGATGGCGGGCGCGATGTCGTCATCGGGCCGCTGTCGCAGAAGGCGCCCGGCGTCGTCTATCGCGACTATTGCGGCGAACCGCATCTTCTCTATTGCGGGCGAAGGCACCCGCTTTTCGCGGTGCCCGATGCAAGGATCGATCAGGGCGCCATCGACGCCGCGCGGTTCTCGGTGCGCAGCTATCGGCATTTCGACGACCTCTATCTGGTCGGTCACCCCAGGGCGAGCGCGTCGGTCGTTCACATGGAGGCTCAGCTGATGCTGATCCTGTCGGGCAATTTCATCGGCTTCCTGCCATGCCACTTTGCCGATCCCTGGGTTGCTGCCGGAGACATGCGGGCGATCAGGCCAAGGTCGTACGCGTTCAGTTCGATCCATCGCGTCGCCTATCGCAAGACCGACGCCCAGCGCTCGCTCGTCCAGGCGTTTCTGGCGGCGTTGTTCGATGCAACGCCCGGCGTGGGATCGACACAGGGCCACGTTTAGGGCGCCCGGAGAACCTCGGCGAAGATCACGAGGGCCTTTCTAGGGCCTCCAGCGAGCGCGCCATGTTCAGCCTGGCCTGCGGCTCGAAACGCTGGCGAAATTCCTCGGTGTGGAAAATGCGCGGGCGGGCAAGGAAGTCCTTCAGCACGGCGCCCCGCCCGGCACGCCACATCGGCTCCTCCACCCAGTCATATTCGCGGCGAACCGCGCGCTCATAGGCGTCGAACGCATCCGGCGCGGCGCCCAGGATCGACAGATCCATGTCGAGGAAGAGGCTGGCGTCGCGAGTGGCCGTGTCATCGTCGAACCGAGGCAACTGGTGCGTAGCGGTGGCGAGGATCATCGCGCCGATGCGGTCCAGGCGCCCCGCGTCGGTGCGGCCCGCGAGCTTTTTCCCGGCAAGCGCGGCGCTTCTGGCCTCGTTGTCCTTGGCCTTGCTGTCATAGATGGCGTCGTGAAACCAGATCGCCGCTTCGACGGCCTCCGGATCGCCGAACAGCGCTCGATAGTCGGCGGCCAGCACCAGCATTGCCTCGATATGGGCGAGGTTGTGGTAGTGGCGGCCTTCGGCCTGGTAGAGCGCCGAGAGTTCCTGTTTCAGCGGTTCGTCGATCAAGGGCTGGTCTTTCATTTTCATCATCCGTCCAGTTAATCGATCTCAGCCCCTTCGAGCCAGTCGCTTCGAACCTTGCATGGGCCCGAGCTCTGGGGAATGTTGCCGTCCCAGGAATATCCAACCCAGGAGGCTGACATGACCAACACGACCGGCAGCGAGAGGCCAGGGACGATCGACATGAAGCTGGAGGCCGTCATCATTGCCGTTGCGGATGCCGATCGATCCAAGGGTTTTTACAGCGGCCTGGGTTGGCGGCTCGACGCGGACTTCATCGTCGGCGATGCGTTTCGAGTCGTGCAGTTCACGCCGCCGGGTTCGCCGTGCTCGATCCATTTCGGCAAGGGGCTGACATCAGCCGCGCCAGGCTCGGCGAAGGGACTTTATCTCGTGGTGTCCGACATCGTGGCGGCACATGCCGAACTCGTGGCACGCGGCGTAGAGGCGAGCGAGGTGTTCCACCGCGCGGGTCCAGGACAGCCGCCGGTCAGCGGCAGGCATCCGGAAGGGCGCAGCTATTCATCCTATGTCACGTTCAGCGATCCGGACGGCAACAGCTTCATACTGCAGGAAATCACCCAGCGACTGCCTGGACGTGTGGATGCCAGCGACACGATATTCACGTCGTCGGGCGAGCTTGCCGCGGCGCTGCGCCGCGCGGCGGCGGCACATGGCGAACATGAGAAACGGACCGGCGGACAATATGACGTGAACTGGCCCGACTGGTATGCCGAATACATGGTGGCCGAACAGTCCGGCACGCCGCTGCCGACTTGAACCGTGGGTAATCACGGCGCGGTGTCGTCGGCGCCGCGCTGGCCTTGACCCGCCATCGGATCGTCCCGGCAACTGGGCGCGAAAGGTCGACTTCCGGCGGCTCGCCGATCAAGGGTTCGTTTTCCATGGCTGCTTGAATTCCTGCGAACCAAATCCATTTGACACAGCACTAAGGAAAATTGAGTTCAATCATGCTATGATCTGGCCTATATGTGCGGCCGGACAACAGGCAAGCCAGCAGGACGCAGGACGCGACGTCGATGAACAGCATCAGCATTTCCCGCCACAGTGCGTTGCAGCCGGTCGATCCGATCTGGCGTTCGATCCGCGACGAAGCGATGGACGCGGTCAATCGCGACCCCTTGCTCGCCGCCTTCCTCTATTCGACGATCCTCAACCAGGAGAGCCTGGAAGAGGCCGTCATCCACCGGATCGCCGAGCGGCTTGCCCATCAGGACATCGGCTCAGATCTCATCCGCCAGACCTTCAAGACCATGCTGGCTGATGACAAGGAATGGCCGACCACCGTGCGTGTCGACATCCAGGCCTACTACGACCGCGACCCGGCTTGCGACCGTTTCATCATGCCGGTGCTCTATTTCAAGGGCTTTCACGCCATCCAGACCCATAGGCTGGCGCATTGGCTGTGGAATCAGGGCCGCAAGGATTTCGCGCTCTATCTGCAGAGCCGCTCGTCCTCGGTCTTCCAGACCGACATCAACCCGGCCGCGCGCATCGGCAAGGGTATCTTCATCGATCATGCGACCGGCCTCGTCGTCGGCGAGACCGCGGTCATCGAGGACGATGTGTCGATCCTGCATGGCGTGACGCTGGGCGGCACCGGCAAGGCCGGCGGAGACCGCCATCCCAAGATCCGCCGTGGCGTGCTGATCGGTGCCGGCGCCAAGATTCTCGGCAATATCGAGATCGGCCATTGCTCCAAGGTCGCCGCCGGATCGGTGGTGCTGTCGCCCGTGCCGCACAACAAGACGGTTGCCGGTGTGCCGGCCCGCGTCGTCGGCGAGACCGGCTGCGACCAGCCTTCGCGCCAGATGGACCAGCTTCTGCCGTCGCAGTCGATGGATCAGGTGGTCAGCTTCGATATCTGATTTCCGCGCCGGCGCGCCGTCCGGCGCGATTGCGATTTTGTCCGGCGGCACTGCCGCTTCCGGTGCAATACGGCCGGCTTGCCTTTACATCGCCATTGTCGACGTGCCAGAAGCGCCCTTCAAACCAGCAAGCCCGATGATCGGAGAAGACTGTTGAAGCCGGACGAAATCAGAAAGCTGGACGCCTATTTCAAGCGCGTCTTCCAGAACCCCAAGCTTGAGGTCAAGGCACGGCCGCGCAAGGAAGATTCCGCCGAAGTCTATGTCGGCGACGAGTTCCTCGGCATCGTCTTCAAGGATGAGGACGACGGCGACTACAATTTCTCGATGGCGATCCTCGACATCGATCTGGGCTGAGCCCGCATCAAATGGCAGGCCGCGTCACGCGGCCTGCCATTGTCCTTCAATGTCTCGTCTTCAGCATTCGCCCGGCCTCTGCGGTCATCGCCGCGTCGAGTGCCTGCCAGTCGCCAAGGAATTCCTTGGGAAAACGGTAGGTGAGGCTGAGATCGTCGCCGACATGGATGTCTCGCTCGCAAGGCGCCAGCGATTGACCGGCACTCGGCCCGCTCAGGCAGCGGGCGACGAAGGGATCCTTTCCCCCGCGCTTGCCGACCACCAGCACCTCGTTGAGATAGCCTGATTTCTCGTTGAAGCCGTAGACCGTCGTGCCGCCCGGTCCCGGAATGCCGGGCTGGACGATCAGCGCGCTGTAGATCGGCACGAACCGGCCGCTCATGTCGCGGGACATCATCTGCTGTTCGAAGGACAGGAAGATGATTTTCTTGTTGGCTTCCGAGTGATTGAAATCGTCGCGGGCCGCCTCGCTATACCCGTCCATCTGGGGATAGCGCAGATAGAGGTCGAGACGTGAGGCAATGCCGTCGCGCCGGGCCTGGTCGAAACGGATGAAATTGGCCGGCACGGAAATCACATTGTTGCCGATCACCACCCGGCGCACCGTCGTGTCGTCGGTATATCCCGCCATGGCGATGCTATGGCCGAACCATTTGCCGCCAAGGCTGATCGCGACCGACAGCAAGGCAAGTGCGGCGAAGGCATAGAACACCCGCTTCATCAGCGTGGAATCGACCACGGTGAGTTCAGGGCCGTCGGCAATCGCTGCCTGCTTCATCTCGGTCCTCATCCCAACCGCCATTCCCGGTGTCCCTCGGCGGCACACATCGCGCGGCACGGCTCTTGCAGCCTTCCTGAAACGACTGTGCGATTTCATGGTAAATGGGAGGTTAAGATGGCTCAGATGGAACTCTTCCTGTTTGCTTTTGTCGTCGGGCTGACGGTGTGCGGGTTGACGGGTTCGACGATGGAGTTGGTGTCGGGCCGCAAGGTCGCCTTCGCCGAGCCCTATGTGTCGCCCGCGCACGTGCTGCGCTCGCTGGCGGCCACTGCTGGCGCAGGGCCGTTCATGCTGGTCAACGATGCCCTTGATGCCCGTCGCGAGAAGCGCATTTCGACGATCGCGCTCTTGTCATGCGGCTGCACGGCGATTGCCTGGTCCCTGGCGCTGGGCATCGTCGTGCTTGCCATTGCCTCTTGGACGATCCGTCTCCTAGGGTCCGGCATCTGAGACGATTCGGAGGCCGACAATGCCGCTTTATGCGATCGACGGGACGGAGCCCAGCTTCGCGGATGCTGACACAAACTGGATCGCGCCCGATGCGACGCTGATCGGCAACGTGCAGGTCGGCCGCAATGCCGGTTTCTGGTTCGGCGTCGTCATTCGCGGCGACAATGAGCCGATCATTATCGGCGCCGACACCAATGTGCAGGAACACACGGTCATGCACACCGATCCCGGCTTTCCGCTGACCATCGGCGAGGGCTGCACGATTGGCCACCGGGCCATGCTGCATGGCTGCACGATCGGCGAGAACAGCCTGATCGGCATGGGCGCCATCGTGCTGAATGGCGCCAGGATCGGCAAGAATTCGCTGGTCGGCGCCGGCGCGCTGGTCACCGAAGGCAAGGAATTTCCGGACAATTCGCTGATCGTCGGCTCTCCGGCCAAGGCGATCAGGGTGCTGGACGACGCTGCCGTCGCCAAGCTGCGCGGCTCGGCAGCGCACTACGTCGCCAACGGCAAGCGCTTCAAGGCAGGGCTGAAGAAGGTCTGAGGCCAGTTTCGGCCGAGCCGGGCCATTATCTGTTGGAGCCGCGCTTGGCCATTGCATCACGCAGCAATGAAGCGCCCGCTTCAAAGCCGGCGTTGTCGGCTTCCTCGAAGGCTGTGGTATAGTCATCGATGCGGGTTGCGAGAGTCGGATCGGCGCCAGCCGCCAAAAGCAGGCGGATCGCCTCGGCGCTACGAATGGCCACTGAATAGTGAAGCGGCGTCCAGTCGTTCACGCCCCTCATGTTGGGATCGGCGCCAGCCTCGATCAACACCCGCACGATCTCCAGACGATCGGCCCGGTCGGTGGACAGCGCGGCAATGATTGCCGGAAACCCACCGTGATCCCCATAATTCGGATCCGAGCCTGCATCCAGCAACGTCGAGATGAAGCGGACCGGGCTCCAATAGATCGCGTATTCCAGAGGGTGCCCGAGGCCGAGTTCGAACGGCATACGTTCGTCGAACCAGCAGGGCGAACCGCCCAGGGCTTTGCCAAGGCCATCGAAGTCACCGGCCTTGAAGGCATCGTCGATCGCCTTGAACAGACGATGACGCTCGCATCGATCTTCCGGGATCTCCAACATCGCCGTGATCCAGAGGACGGAACCAACAGCCTATGATGCCTCGATCCGCCGTCCGTGCAAAGGAGGTGCTGGATAGTCGGATGCGCCTACTCAACGCTGATTGGGTTTCCAGCTACCGCCAGAAATGGCGGAGCCGGCCCGGGGACGGGGCCGGCTCCTTAGACCCGGTCGTTGGGGACGGGGAGGGTGGGGACTCGACCGGGTTTCTCGTTACGTCCTAGCGGACGCTGGCGACCGCGTCGGAGCGGCCGTCGTTTATCGTCACCCAAACGCCGGAGTTCTCCGTCGATTGACGCTTGAGATAGGTGTAGTCGGTGTCCGTCCAGGACAGGACCTTGGTTTCCAGATTGTCGAGGATGAACTCGCCGAGGCTGGTGCGCACGGTCAGTACGGCGTGGCCGTCGCCATTCGGCTGGCGCGCGACCGTCATCAAGAGATCGCCCGCCGGCACGCCCGCATCCATCAGTTCGCGGCGCTTCTCCAGCGCATAGTCCTCGCAATCGCCATAGCCATTGTCGGGATAGGCCCAGTATTCCTCGACACCGTAGTTTTCCATGTCGGTGCGCGGCTTGACGCGGGTGTTGACCGAATTGTTGATGCTGACGATCGTCGCCCAGAGCTTGCGGGTCAGGTCGACCGGCGCGCCCTTGGGCGTCTTCTCGTTGCATTCGCCAGGGATGCGCTGGCAGAATTCATAGTGGCCAACAGGCTGTGTGGTACGGCCGCCAGTGTGCATATAGGCCGGTCCCGCGGCATATGCTGATCCCCAAGCGGAAAGCTGCATCGCCATTGCCAACAGCAACAGCTTGCCCCTCGTTTTTTTCATTTTCTAGTCTCCCCGTTCGAAGGAGACATTGCCACGGCTGGATTTATTTGACGCAAAAGCGCGAAGCAGACTTTAAGTAAAACGCCAATAGAATAAACATAAAATTTGAATCATTTGAGTATTGAATTGTTTGGATTGAATGGGCTGGCATCGGGCGCGAGTCCTTGTGCCCGGCGTCCGAAGCGAACCCGGCCGCTTGCGAAGAGACAAATCGCTGTCGCCCGGAAACAAAAAACCGGCCACGCGGGGCCGGTTTGATTGCAGTGCCCGTTGTATCCGGTCAGGCGCGCGGCGTGTTGAATTCGGAATCGAGCGTCTCAGGGCGCTGGATGACAGCGAATTCGATGGCGACGCCATCCTCGAAATGACGAACGATCTGCCCGCGCATCGTGCCAAGCATGACCTGGACGCCGATCGCCGGCTTGACGTCGATCTCGATCGCGGCGCCGGACAGCGACAAGTCGATGATCCGGCACTGGTATTGGCGGCCATCGGTGAGCTGCAGCACGCTGGTCGGATTGCGCGGCGCGACGCGCTCGTGGCGGCGGTCTTCCGGCAGGTCGAGTTCGTGCTTGTTGGCAAGCCAGGTCAGCTGCGCCGCCAGCTTGTCCTTCTTGCGGTCGGAGGCAATCACCGTCATGGCGAAGCCATCCTGCAGCGTGCGCGTGACGACGCCTTCGATGCGGCCGATATGGTCGATATAGGCGATCACCTTTTCACCGGGCATGCCGATGCGATCGGTGCGGAACGCGACATTGCCAGGCGACATGTCGACAACCTGGCAAGGATGCTCGGTGCGGTCTTCCAGCATGAATCGCCCGTATATCTTGACCCGGACGCGCTGAAAGTTACGCCTCTCAGCTTGGGACGGCGCGTAGTCGACCGCCGCTGACCTCATGACTGCCTACACCCCGTTTGGCATTCCCGCGCGTCAATGCGAGGGACTTCATCACAGAGGTACAACAAAGCGGGTTAACAAAGGGGAAAAACGAGCCTGCGAGACTGTGCGATCATCAACTATTCGTCGCGCCCGCCGTCGAAGACGACGAGATGGCGAATGCGGCGTGCCCGGCCAAGCGCCGAGATCGTATCTGGCGCCTCGAGTTCGGTTGGAACAAGCGAGGGAACGTCGATCGCCGGACGGTTGTTGAGCAACTCCTTCTCCGGATCGACGACACGGATCGAATCGATCATTGCGTCCGTGATCGGGTCGGCACCCAGCCAGAACGGCTTCTCCGCGGCACTGATGACGCCAAGGCAGCGCGGGTTCTCGATGCCGCCGTCGAGCGGCAGGGCAAGCAATTCGAACTTGTTGGAGCGGCCATTGCGGCTGAAGCCCTCGAAATTGATCAGCACCACCGATTTCTGGTCGAAAACCCCGTGAATCAGCCGTGAAACCAGACGCTGATCCTTCTCGCGCCACAGCGACGGGAAGGAGAACCCCTTGAGTTCCCGGCCATAGCAGGCGCAGAGCCTGGTGCCGGCCAGGCGGAAGACGGGTTGGCCGCGCGTGTCCCGTTCCAGGATGAACGTGTCGGCCAAAAGTGACTTGATATCGGCCGGCTCGACTTCCGATCGCTTCGGAGCAGGGCGTCCGTCACGCAGGCGGTTCCAATAATGGAACAGCGTGATCGATCCGTTTTGGTTCATGGTATGCTGCTCCGCGCATTCTGTCGTCTGATGTCCCATCGGTGAACAGAAGGGCGCCCTCCGATGACCTACATGCGTTGCGGAGCAGGAAGCGTGCCAGCGTCGTTAACACTTGTTCACGGGTCGGGGACGTTAAGGTTAACAACTGGTTTACGTTGCGCCCGAGAGGGCCCTGTGGCACACCAAAACCACTCCAGAAGCGGTCGTTTCGCGACGATCGGCAGCACTTCAGTCAAGAGTTTTAGGGGAGCAGGGGGCTCGACCGGCCGTTCAAGGGAAACCTTGGACGGCTTCTTTTTTGATTCGCACTGGGGCGATTCGCCGTTTGCGGTTCCAATGGCGGTGATCTAGATGCTCGCCAGATCGAACCAGCACCGAGTGCGATTGCAGATGAGCGAACAGCAAAATCCAACCGAAGCCGAACCGGCCGAAAGCATGCCGCCGCCTGCGCGCGAACCGGTGTTCAACCTGCCGCCGATCGTCCTGGCGGTGATCGGCATTTGCGCGGCCGTCTATCTGCTTCAGCAATATGTGCTGAACGACGCGCAGCAGATGACGCTGCTCTACGACGGAGCCTTCATTCCCGTCCTCTATACCGGGCAATACGGCTTCGACTGGTTCCTGTTCACTCGGCCCTTCACCTACGCCTTCATGCATGGGGGTTTTGCCCATATCGCCGTCAATATGGTCTGGCTCGCCGCGTTTGGTTCGCCGCTGGCCAATCGCCTCGGCGGGCTCGGGTTTGCTCTGTTCTTCGCCGTTACCGGACTGGCTGCCGTGGCACTGTTCTGGGCCATGCACCCCTATGGTGAAGCACCGCTGGTCGGCGCCTCCGGCGCCATATCGGGCATGATGGGTGCTGCGGCGCGTTTCGGTTTCCGCACCGACCGCTCTGCCGGCAAGGCGGCCTTCGCCGGCCCCGTGCTGCCGATCGCGCTTGTCTTGCGTTCGCGCGGTGTCGTGGTCTTCCTTGCCATGTGGATGATCATCAACCTCGCCACCGGCCTGCTCGGTTTCGCGCCTGGAGTAGATGGTCAGATCGCCTGGGAGGCTCATATTGGCGGCTTCGTTGCCGGCTTTTTCGGCCTGCGCTGGTTCGATCGGCGATGGCAGCCGCGCGAATGGGAGAGCGCCGACCCTCGCACTTGAAATGCAACTGATCACGGCGCACGATGTTCACTCTTACGTGAAAGCCGGTCTGGGCAGGGGACCGGCAGGCGAAGCAGAGGAGGACGCCATGACGGTTAAGGCAATTCTGGAAAAAAAGGGCCACGACGTGTTGACGCTCGGGCCGAACGAAAAGCTCAGTGAAGCCATCCGCATCCTGACCGAACACAAGATCGGCGCGCTGGTCATCACCAATGGCGATCGCAAGATTGTCGGCATCCTGTCGGAGCGCGACATCGTGCGGGTTGTCGCCAAGGAAGGTGCCGCCGCGCTCGATATCGCCGTGCGTTCGGCAATGACGCCGAAGGTGAAGATCTGCAATGAGAACCACACCGTCAACGAGGTGATGGAGATCATGACCAGGGGCCGCTTCCGCCATCTGCCGGTGGAAAAGGACGGCCTGCTCGATGGCATCGTCTCCATCGGCGACGTGGTCAAGCGCCGCATCGAAGATGTCGAGCGCGAGGCGGATGAGATCAGGGCCTACATCGCCACGGCCTGAGCGGTGAAAGGAACCGCCGGCCAGAAACCCGACCGGCGGAACTGTAGTCTATCGGTTGTCGAGTTCGGAGCGAACGAGCTCGAGCCCGCGCCTTGTGATGCGGTAGGGACCGCCACCCGACGACGAAACCGCCTTCTTGCGTTTCAGCTTTCGAAACAGGTCGAGATCGACGCCCGGATAGTGCCAGCCATCGCGGGTCAGGCATTTGACGGAGGCGATCCGTTTCTTCTGGTTCTTTTCGATTTCAATGCGTCCGCCCTGCGCAAGCAGGTGCAGGATGCGCTGTTCAGTGCGCGAAATATCCATATGGAGAGTTTCCGGGAAAACAAAAATACCGCCGCCGCGAAGTTCCGCGGCACGGGGTTTCAGGTTTTCTGCCCTGCCTCGCTACGAGGTCAGGGCCTTACCGGGACTGAGCGTAAGTGGACATCCACTCTCCATTGGGATGGGCGTCCTATAGGCGAAAGCGGCCGAAAAGGCCAGCCCGCGGCTTTGCGCTTGTCTCTTCTGGCGGTTTGCACTAGCGAATGACTTTCGCTTCAGACGTGAAAGTCACGTTCAAACGTGAGTTCACTCATCGTAATTTGCAGGCCGCCATGACACTCATCGATACCCGCACGCCCGACGCAAAACGCCTGATCCCCGGCGCCACCGGCGACTGGGAAATCATTATCGGGCTCGAAGTCCACGCGCAGGTCATCTCGGAGGCAAAGCTGTTTTCCGGTGCCTCGACCGCTTTCGGCGCGGCCCCCAATGCCAATGTCAGCCTGGTCGACGCGGCAATGCCCGGCATGCTGCCTGTCATCAACGAGGAATGCGTCAAGCAGGCGATCCGCACCGGCCTAGGCCTGAAGGCGCAGATCAATCACAAATCCGTCTTTGACCGGAAGAACTACTTTTATCCCGATCTGCCGCAGGGCTACCAGATCTCGCAGTTCAAGCAGCCGATCGTCGGCGAGGGCACGGTGATCGTGTCTGTCGGCCCCGACCGCCAGGGCGAATTCGAGGACATCGAGGTCGGCATCGAGCGGCTGCATCTGGAGCAGGATGCCGGCAAGTCGATGCACGACCAGCATCCGACCATGTCCTATGTCGACCTCAACCGCTCCGGCGTGGCGCTGATGGAGATTGTCTCCAAGCCGGACCTGCGTTCCGGCGACGAGGCCAAGGCCTATGTCACCAAGCTGCGCACCATAATGCGCTATCTCGGCACCTGCGACGGCAACATGGATGAAGGCTCGCTGCGCGCCGACGTCAACGTTTCGGTACGCCGACCCGGTGGCGAGTTCGGCACCCGCTGCGAGATCAAGAACATGAACTCGATCCGCTTCATCGGCCAGGCCATCGACTACGAGGCGCGCCGCCAGATCGCCATTCTCGAGGACGGTGGCAAGATCGACCAGGAAACGCGGCTGTACGATGCCGTCAAGGGCGAGACGCGCTCGATGCGCTCGAAGGAAGAAGCGCACGATTACCGCTATTTCCCCGATCCCGATCTGCTGCCGCTGGAATTCGACCAGGCCTATGTCGATGCTTTGGCCAAAGGGCTGCCGGAACTGCCCGACGACAAGAAGGCGCGGCTCATCTCCTCGCTGGGTCTGTCGACCTACGATGCTTCGATCCTGGTGTCGGAAAAGTCGGTCGCCGATTATTTCGAGAAGGTGGCCGCCGGCCGCGACGGCAAGCTCGCCGCCAACTGGGTCATCAACGATCTGCTCGGCCAGTTGAACAAGGTGGGCAAGGACATTGAAAATGCGCCGGTTTCGCCCGACCAACTCGGCGCGATCATCGACCTGATCAAGGATGGCACCATCTCCGGCAAGATCGCCAAGGACCTGTTCGAGATCGTCTGGAACGAAGGCGGCGATCCGCGTGCGCTGGTCGAAAGCCGTGGCATGAAGCAGGTCACCGACACCGGCGCCATCGAGAAGGCGGTCGACGAGGTGATCGCGGCCAACCCGGACAAGGTGGAACAGGCGCGCGCCAAGCCGACCATGGCCGGCTGGTTCGTCGGCCAGGTGATGAAGGCGACCGGCGGCAAGGCCAATCCGCAAGCGGTCAACGACCTCGTCAAGGCCAAGCTCGGCATCGAGTAAGGCCATGTTCGTCCGCACCGCAGGCGAACGTGACCTTGATGCAATTCGGGCAGTGCTGGTCGAAACCTGGCATGCGACCTATGACGCCATGTACGGCGCCGCCAAGGTCACCGAGATAACCGACGAATGGCATTCGATCGCCTCGCTGAAGGCGCGGCTGATCAAGCCGAACAGCGACTTCCTTGTTGCCGACGACGGCAAGCGCATTGGCGGCGTGGCCTTTGCCGAAAGCGTCGACGGCGGCAAGACGGTTGTCCTGAGGCAGCTTTACGTGCTGCCCAGCCTGCAGGGACGGGGCATCGGCGGCATGCTTCTCGATGAGATCATCGAAAGTTTTCCGGAAGCCCACGCCATCCGTCTGGAAGTTGAGGCGCGGAACACCCGCGCCATCGCCTTCTACGAAGCGAACGGCTTCGTTCGATCCGGCGATGCCGGCGAGCACGCGGGTGCCTCCGGCGAGCCGACATTGGTCTACCGCCGGCCTCTAGCCGACCTCTCTTGATCACCTTCGCGCGAGCGGCGCGGCATACGCTTGTTTTCGTTTGACGGCCTGAAGGCCCCGCACCAAAGCTGCTGATGCTGACCGCGCGGAAGCCGGAATGGACCGGCACGCTGGGTAGCGCTGGGGGGAACCATGCCAAGCTTGCCGGAACTGATGCCGACACAGGTGTCGGACGAAACCTTTGGCGGCGTCACCTATCACATAGCGGGCGAGCTGGTGCCCGTGCTTTCGGTCGATGTGACGCGGATGCCTGTCTATTTCGAGCACCACATCCTGCTGTGGAAGAACTCGACCATCACCATCGGCCTGAAATCGCTGAAAGGCGCGCTGAAGCGCATGATGGCCGGCATGCAGATCTTCGTCACCGAGGCATCGGGAGCGGGCATCATCGCCTTCAGCCGTGATGGACCCGGCCACATCGTGCCGATCCATCTCAGACGCGGCGAGGAGATTCAGGTGCGCGAACACCAGTTTCTCGCCGCCACCGGCAATGTCGACTACACATTCGAGCGTGTGCGCGGCCTGGCGACGATGCTGTTCGGCCAGAGCGGCTTCTTCATCGACCGATTTCGTGGCGATAGCGGCGACGGCATCGTCTGGCTGCACGGCTACGGCAATGTCTTCGAAAAGACGCTTGCTGCCGGCGAGACCATCGACATCGAGCCGGGCGGCTGGCTGTTCAAGGATGCCTCCGTCAGGATGGAAACCAAGATCGACCGCCTGTCGAGCGGCTTCTTCGGCGCCAATATGAATTTCATCGTCAATCGCTTCACCGGCCCGGGCCGGGTCGGCATCCAGTCGATGTATCTGCATATGCCGACAGAGGAGTAAGCGCGTACCGGAAATCTCGGATGGGTGAGGTGCCAGGGCACAAGGCGTGGCGCCCGATCCGCTCAGGCAACGGGAATTTCCACATTGTCGATCAACCGCGTCTTGCCAAGCCAAGCCGCGGCAAGCAGGCGCCCCGCGCGGTCGTGGCGCCAGGGGGCTAGCGTCACGCTTTCGCGGGCCTCGACATAGTCGATTTTCTGGAAGCCGGCGGCGATGAGCGCGCGGTCGGCCTCACCGGTCGCGTCGTCCTGGTGCGCGCCCGCGGTCAGTGCCGCTGCCGCCTTGCGCAGGATCACGTTGAGCTGGCGGGCGACAGCGAGTTCGGCCTCGCCGAGATAGGCGTTGCGCGACGACATGGCCAGGCCATGCGCGTCGCGTATGGTCGGGGCGCCGATGATCTCGACAGGCAGGTCAAGGTCGCGGCAGAGCTGCCTGACGACGCAAAGCTGCTGGTAATCCTTCTCGCCAAAGACCGCACAGTCAGGCGTCGCCTGCAGAAAAAGTTTGGCAACCACGGTGGCAACGCCCTCGAAGAAGGTGGGGCGGAAGTCCGATTCGAGCCCGGCGGACGGACCGCCGACCGAGATCCTGGTGGCGAAGCCGGCGGGATACATCGCGTCGGCCGTCGGCGTGAAGGCAAGATCGGCTTTGACTGTCGCCAGCAGGTTCAGGTCGCGGGCGAGCTGGCGCGGGTACTTGTCGAGATCCTCGCTCGGCGCGAACTGCGTCGGGTTGACGAAGATCGACACCACGCACCGCTCGGCTTTTTCCCTGGCGATCCTGATCAGGGAGAGATGCCCCTCATGCAGCGCGCCCATGGTTGGCACCATGGCGACGCGCAGGCCATCGCGCCGCCAGCCACTGACCTGCTCGCGAAGTGCGGCGACGCTGTCGACGACGTCAGGCCGGCTCATGGTTCATCCCCACCATTTGAGTCCGAACAGGTTTTTGAACCCGAAAAGATATGGTTTGGGCCAGGGAAAGTCCGCTCTCGCACCTCCGCCGCGTAGCGCTCGGCAGCATGCGCGATCACACGGCGCAGATCGGCATATTCCTTGACGAATTTCGGCACGCGATCGACGGTCAGCCCGACCATGTCGTCGATGACCAGGATCTGGCCATCGCAGTCGCCGCTGGCGCCGATGCCGATGGTTGGAATGGCGATGCGGCGTGTGATGTCGGCGGCGACCGCCTCGATGGTGCCTTCGATCACCACGGAGAACGCGCCGGCCTTTTCGACGGCGCGTGCGTCGGCCATCAACGCCGCGACAGTCTCGTCCGTGCGGCCCTTGATCTTGTAGCCGCCATCCTTCTCCACCGATTGCGGCAGCAGGCCGATATGACCCATGACCGGAATGCCGGCGGCCACGATTGCCGCGATCTGCCCGGCCATGTCGACGCCGCCCTCAAGCTTCACCGCCTGGCAGCCGGTCTCGTCAACGATGCGCCGCGCAGAGGCCACCGCCAGCGCCGCCGAATCCTCGTAGCTGCCGGCCGGCATGTCGACAACCACGCAGGCCCTGGCCGAGCCGCGCATCACGGCTTGCCCATGCGCGATCATCATCTCGAGCGAGGCGCCGAGCGTCGTCTCGTGGCCATGCAGGACCATGGCCACGCTGTCGCCGACCAGAAGCAGGTCGACATGCGGGTCGAGCAGGCGGGCGACGGGATAGGTGTAGGCGGTCAGGCAGACCAACGGGATGCCGCCCTTGCGGCGGCGAATCAGCGCGGGGCCGATGCGAATGTCGGTGGTCGGCAGTTTCGTGGCCAATCGTCACCTCCTTCGGCCCATGGCCGGATCGGATATCCACATGGGCGCGCTGAGCTTTAGAAAGAGCCGAAAGGCTTGGCAAGCGTGCATCCTGCCGCCCCTCGGGATCACAGGCTTGTGTCGGCACCCCGGCGCGCCATTTGCGCGCTCCCCGTGGCAAAACCCTTGCCTTCCCGCAGGCCTGACGCCATAAGCAGGAAACAGGCGCCGCCAGCGCAAAGGGTTCTGAGATGAAGACGTTCCTGACGCAGTTTTTCACATGGTGGAACAGCCAGACGCTGGGAACACGCCTGCACACCTGGCGGTACGGCAAGAGGGTCGGCCAGGACGAGGTCGGCAATGTCTATTACGAAGGTGGCATCGATTCGGAAGGTCGCACGCGCCGCTGGGTCATCTACCGCAACTATTCGGAAGCCTCGGCCATTCCGCCCGGCTGGCACGGCTGGATCCATCACCGCGTCGACCTCGCGCCGCCGAGCGACGATTACAAGCCGCGCGACTGGCAGAAGCCGCACCAGCCTAATCTGACCGGCACGCCGGCCGCCTACCGCCCGAAGGGCTCGGTGCTGACCAATCAGCATCGCCCGCAGGTCACGGGTGACTACGACGCCTGGACGCCCGGTTCGTAACGGCCTCGGCTTGCAACGACGCCCCGACTTGTCACAGCACGAAGTGCCGGCCGGTCCTTTATCGCCACAATTGGTGTTTAGCTGCTTGCTGATCAGAAAACGGCGACTAGCCTTGGCGATTGACGGAATCACCCGGGCGCGAACCACCGGTACCCCTATATGAGCTTTTTCAATCGGATATCGACGGGCGGTCTGACGCTAGCCGCCGGCCTCGCCGTCAGCACCACGGCGTTTGCAGCGTCGCCCACGCCGGCGGCACCCGCCGCTCCGGCACCGGCCGCGCCCGCGGGATCGGATCGCATCACCAACCCGGTTGCCGAGTTCGCCGGTATCGACAAGATCACCGGCCGCATCATCACCTTCGATGTTTACATCGACGAGACGGTGCAGTTCGGCGCTTTGCAGGTGACGCCGCGTGTCTGCTATTCCCGGCCGCAGAACGAGGAGCCGAAGACCGATTCCTTCGTCGAGGTCGACGAGATCACGCTCGACCGCAAGATCCGCCGCATCTTCACCGGCTGGATGTTCGCCGAAAGCCCGGGCCTCAACGCCGTCGAGCATGCCGTCTACGACGTCTGGCTGAAGGAATGCAAACAGAAGTCGGATGTGCCGGCGCCGGATGCCACCAAGGCTGATGCGCCCAAGGCCGACGCTTCGAAGCCGGCCGCGACCAAACCTGCCGCCGCCCAGCCTGCGGCCAGCCCGGATGCACAACAGTCCGATCCCACGGAACCGGATACGTCAGGCACCAACTGATCCCTGGGAACCGTCGTCGCCACCATGCGTTGGACCTCCGACGACCGCGCATCGATGCGCCCGGAGGATATTTCGATGTCGGACAGCAAGCGAATCACCGCCAGCAAGAAAGAACTGCTGGAACTCGAAAAAGGGTTCTGGACGGGCGATGCGGCCTACTACGCGGCCAATGCCGACACGGAATGCCTGGTGGCCTTTCCGCAAATGGCAAAGGCGATGGACAATGCCGATTTGGCCAAGACCGCGACCAAGCCCAATCGCTGGCGCGATCTCAATATCGAGCTCAAGGGCATAATCGAGCCTGGCAGCGACATCATCATGCTGACCTACGAGGCGCATGCGACACGCGAGAACGGCGAACCCTACGCTGCGCTGGTCAGCACCGGCTATGTCCATCGCGTCAATGGCTGGAAGATGATGTTCCATTCGCAGACGCCGCTGGAGGCTGCAGCGAAGGGCTGATCCTCTGGGTGGTCCGATGGATAGTTCACTCGGTGATGTGTATTCCATGGCCGAAGAGAGCAGCCATTATGTCTTAGATCTCGGCTGAACTGAATTCGCGCCTGGGAAGCAATTGGTTGAGCTGACCCATTGTGACGTCTCTGCCATTTTCGATCAGCGCTTGAACAATTGGCCGCATATCCGCTCGAAGGTAGTTTTCGCTCGACATCGAAGCTACCCCAGTCACGGAAAGAAGATCGCCTCGCCCTTCAGTGCTTCGGCCAGCATCTTCTCATATTTGCCGCGTGGCACGTCAACGGCGCCGAAACGCTTGAGGTGCTCGGTGGTGAATTGCGTGTCGAGCAGAGCGAAGCCGCGCGCCTTCAAGCGCTCGACGAGATGCACGAGGCAGATCTTCGACGCATCCGTCTCCTTGGAAAACATGCTTTCGCCGAAGAACACCCGGCCGAGCGACACCCCGTAGAGGCCGCCGACCAACTTGTCCTCATGCCAGGCCTCGACCGAATGGCAGTGGCCCATGCGGTGCAACTGGACATAGGCCTCGCGGATCGGCGCGTTGATCCAGGTCGAGCGCCGCTCCTCGCGCTTTTCGGCACAGCCGTCGATCGTCGCTTCGAAATCGAAGTCGAAACGGATATCGAACGGGTTTTTGCGGATCGTCTTCCTCAGGCTTTTGGGCGCGTGGAACCCGTCGAGCGGAATGATGCCGCGCGTCTCCGGCCGCACCCAGAACACTTCCGGGTCGCTGGCGCTTTCGGCCATCGGGAAGACGCCCGAAGCGTAGGCCTTGAGCAGAAGGTCGGTGGGGATGCGATAGCCGGGCGCGTAAGGACGGGTCATCGCGTCCCCGGACTACTCTTCCTTGGCCAGGTATTTTTCCAGCCAGTGGATGTCATAGTCGCCATTGGCGATGTCGGCATTGCCGACCAGATCGCGAAACAGCGGCAACGTCGTCTTGATGCCGTCGACGACGAATTCATCCAGAGCCCGCCGCAGCCGCATCATGCATTCGACGCGGTTGCGCCCATGCACGATCAGCTTGCCGATCAGGCTATCGTAATAGGGCGGGATCTTGTAGCCGGAATAGACGCCCGAATCGACGCGGATGCCGAGACCGCCCGGCGTGTGGAAATGCGTTATCGTGCCGGGCGAGGGGGTGAAGGTGCGCGGATCCTCGGCATTGATGCGGCATTCGATGGCGTGGCCATTGAACTTGATGTCTTCCTGCTTGACCGAAAGCCCGCCGCCGGAAGCGACGCGGATCTGCTCATGCACGAGATCGATGCCGGTGATTGCTTCCGTCACCGGATGCTCGACCTGCAGGCGCGTGTTCATCTCGATGAAATAGAACTCGCCATTCTCGTAGAGGAACTCGATCGTGCCGGCGCCGGAATAGCCGAGATCAGCAATGGCCTTGGCACAGATGCCGCCGATGCGGGACCGCTCCTCGGCGTTGAGCGCCGGCGAATTGGCCTCTTCCCAGACCTTCTGGTGGCGCCGTTGCAGCGAACAGTCGCGCTCGCCGAAATGCACGCCGCGCCCAAAGCCGTCGCCGAAGACCTGCACTTCGATGTGCCGCGGCTTCTGCAGGTACTTCTCGATGTAGACGGCGTCGTCGCCGAAAGCCGCGCCTGCTTCCGAGCGCGCCGTCTGCAGGGCGACCTCGAGGTCGGCCTCGGTGTGCGCGACCTTCATGCCGCGCCCGCCGCCGCCGGCCGAAGCCTTGATGATCACGGGATAGCCGATTTCGGCGGCAATGCGCTTGGCTTCCTTCTCTTCGCTCACCGCGCCGTCGGAACCTGGCACCACCGGGATGCCGAGGCGCTTGGCGGTGCGCTTGGCCTCGATCTTGTCGCCCATGATGCGGATATGGTCGCCGGTCGGGCCGATGAAGGTGATGTTGTGCGCGGCCAGTATGTCGGCGAACTTGGCGTTCTCCGATAGGAAGCCGTAACCCGGATGCACGGCGTCGGCACCGGTGATCTCGCAGGCCGCGACGATCTGATGGATGTTGAGATAGCTGTCGCGCGATGGCGGCGGGCCAATGCAGACGCTCTCGTCGGCAAGCCGCACATGCATGGCGTCGGCGTCGGCGGTCGAATGCACCACCACCGTCTGGATGCCGAGTTCCTTGCAGGCGCGCAGCACCCGAAGCGCGATTTCGCCGCGATTGGCGATGAGGATCTTCTGGAACATCCGGTCCGCTCTACTCGATCACGACGAGCGGCATGCCGTATTCGACCGGCGTCGCATCCTCGAACAGGATCGCCGTCACCGTGCCGGCGCGCGGCGAGGGGATCTGGTTCATCGTCTTCATCGCCTCGATGATCAGCAGCGTCTGGCCTTCCTTGACCTTCTGGCCGACCTCGATGAACGGCTTGGCGTCGGGCGACGGCGCCAGATAGGCGGTGCCGACCATTGGCGAGGCCACAGCGTTCTTCGACACGTCGACCGTGGCCGGGGCTGCGGCGACCGCGGCCTGGGCTGCCGCCGGCGCATAGTTGGGCTGGGGTGCCGCGATCGCATGGACGGCAGGGGCCTGCCGCGACACGCGCACCTTCAGGTCGCCCAGTTCAACCTCGATCTCGGTCAGGTTGGTGTCGTTCAGTATGCCCGCCAGATCGCGTATCAGTTGCTGGTCAACACCGGTCTTCTTTATCGACATTTTCGAGCCTTCTGTTTGTTGGCCGGTCATAGGCGTGCGGCCAGCGCCTGTAGCGCCAGCGTGTAGCCGAGCGGCCCAAAGCCACAGATCATGCCGACGGCGACCGGCGCGATCATGGAGACGTGGCGGAATGATTCCCGCGCATGGATGTTGGAAAGGTGGACTTCGGCGACCGGCAGCGGCGCAACCGAACGGATGGCGTCGTGGATCGCGATCGAGGTGTGGCTGTAGGCGCCTGGATTGATGACGATGCCGGCAGCCTTGTCGCCGGCTTCCTGGATCCAGTCGACAAGGTCACCCTCGTGGTTCGACTGGCGGAAATCGATCTCGAGCCCGAGCGCCGTGCCCAACTGCTTGCAGTCGTCGGCGATGGCGGCAAGCGTCTTGCCGCCATAGATGCCCGGCTCGCGCTTGCCGAGCGCGTTGAGATTGGGACCGTTCAGGACGAAAACCGTTTTCAAAAAAACCGACCTTTTCCGGCGCCGGTATCAAACCGGCGCGCTGGGCCTCTATACCGGGCATAGTCGTCCGCGAAAAGAGCGCAAGTGCGTTCTTTCACTGTCCACAACAGGTCGAAATGCGCCCGTGAAGAAAACTCCGGGCTGATCAAAGCGCGGCTTTCACCGCCTTGATCTTTTCCGCCAACACGTCCTGCCCGAGAGCTCCGAACACGACCTCGTTGCCGACGACGTAGGACGGCGTTCCAGTGATCGCCAGCTTGTTGGCAAGATCATAGGTCTTCGAGAAGGCCTGGGGTATCGAAGCATCCTTCATCTTCTCGCGCAGCGTCGCCTCGTCGGCGCCGAGCGAAAGCGCGATCTTGATCGCGGCCGCCTCGGTGGCGCGTCCCTGGCCGCCGAGCAGCGCATTGTGGAACTCGCCGTACTTTTCCGGCATCATCAGGTGGAAAGCCATCGAAACGACGCTGGCTTTCTGCGAATCCGGGCCGAGGATCGGGAATTCCTTGAGCACGAAGCGCAGATCCGGATCGGATTTGGTCAGCGCCCGCATGTCCTCGATGGCGCGTTTGCAGAAGCCGCAATTGTAGTCGTAGAACTCGACGATCGTCACCTTGCCGTTCGGATTGCCGACGACGCCGTCGAAGGCGGAGTTGAAGATCTGGTCCTTGGCGTCCTTGATGACGCCGAGCGCGGCGATGCGCTGCTCTTCCTTCTGCTTGGCTTCGAGCGCGTCCTGCACTTCGAGCAGCACTTCCGGGTTCTTCAGCAGATAGTCGCGGATGATCCCTTCGACCTCCGCGCGGTCGATCTTGGTGTCGGCCGCCTGGACCGGCTGCGCCGTACCGGCCTTGGCAATCTGCGGGCTGCCGGCAACGAAACCGAAAGCCAGCATGGCAAGGACGACAGCGACCCCCGTGGTGCCCAGCAGCAGTGCCTTTTTCATCGTTCTCGTTCCTTTTGCCTGTTTCCTGGTCCGGCTGTGTCGCAGTGCGTGACCGGAAGGTTCACTAGATCTTGTTAGACGATTTGTAGTTTATGATATCCTGGGCGCGTATCCAACGCGGTTCGCCGCGCTTCATCTGCTGCTGCGCCCGCATGGCGAAGATCTTCGCATCCTTGTAGTTACCGGAATAGAAATGACCTTCTGCCGTGGCCAGCTCCGCGCCCGGTATGTCACCCAACTCGCCGTAAGCCTGCGCCAGGTAGCGATAGCCTTCGGAATTTTCCTTGTCGCGTCCAAGGCCATTGTTGATCTGCACGACGGCCTTCTTAAGCGAGTCAGGCGTGCCGACCGCCATCAGCGCCTGGCCGAGCGAGACAGGCAGCAAGCCGGACCGCGCCGGATCGAGACTGACCGCCTTGGCGTAGGCTTCCGCCGCGTCCTTGGGCTTGTTCGCCTTCATCAAGATGTCGCCGCGCAACTCCTGGAAATAGGCATTCTTCGGCTGCGCCTTGATCAGGGCATTGGTCTTGGCGAGTGCGCCGGCGATGTCTCCGTAAAGGTAGGTCGATTGGGCGTCGCCATACTGCGCGGCGAGGCTGCCTCTCATCTTTTGCATCAGCCGCGCGGCGGCGGCCTGGCCTTCCATGTAGACGGCGATCTTCGCCCGCATCATGTCATGGCGCTGCTGCAGCGCAGGCGGGTCGAGCTTGTCGACATTGGGGCTCTGCTTCACCAGCACTTCGAGATTGGCGATGCGCTCCTGCGGCATCGGGTGGCTGATCCGATAGGGATCGACTTGCGCACCCGACAGCGACAGCGCGGTCTGGAAGCGGCGGAACGTCTTCAGCATGCCCATGCCGGACTGGCCGGTGGCGTTGAGATAGGTGATGGCGGAGCGGTCGGCCGTGATCTCCTCGGTACGCTGGTAGGCGAGGATGCTGCGCTGTGCCATCTCGCCGCCGCCAGCGGCCACGCCCATGCCGGCGCCGGCAAGGCCGCGGCTGTTGGTGGTCGCGCCAGCGACGATCGCGCCCGCCCCAAGCAAGGTCGCAATGATGGCCATCGTCTTGGCGCGCTCGAGCTGGTCACGCAGTTTCTGCTGGTGGCCGCCTGCGATATGGCCGGCCTCGTGCGCGATGACGCCGATGATCTCGTTGGGCGTTTCAGCCGTCATCAGCGCGCCGGTGTTGATGAACAGCCGGCGCCCGGTGACGAAAGCGTTGAAGCTGGAATCATTGACCAGGACGATGTCGATGCCGTCATTCGCGAGCCCCGCCGCCTTGAAGATCGGCCGCGCATAGTCGCGCACCAAAGCCTCGATCTCGGCATCGCGCACCACCGGCACGCTCTGGGCGAAGGCTGTGACCGAACTTGCCACGGCAACGGCAAGGCCAAGCGAAAGCGTCGTGAAAACACGCGCAATCCTGGCAATCGACGATCTGGGTCGGCTCAACATGACGTGTCCACTGGTAGACGAGCGGGCGAAAGATGAAAAGTCGGCACCGGAAAACTTCCTCAACTTGTGATCCTCACATCAATCGGGCATTTGTGCGGCGCATGTATTCGGGGGCGTGGCGCGCCAAACCGTCGGGATAGGGATAAAATGGTCGTTTCACTCTCACGTCGTGGCAATGTCGAGCCATTCCACGCCATGGATGTGCTGGCCGAAGCGAACCGGCTGAAGGCCCAGGGCGTGCCGGTGATCTCCATGGCGGTCGGCCAGCCGTCCGATCCGGCGCCAGCACGGGTTCGCGCCGCCGCCGCCAAGGCCTTGCAGGACGGCCGCATCGGCTACACCGACACGCTGGGGCTCGGCGGCCTGCGCAAGGCGATCGCCGCGCACTACGCGGATCACTATCGGGTGGAAGTCGAGCCCGCCCGGATCGCGGTGACCACCGGATCGTCGGCGGCCTTCAACCTTGCCTTCCTGGCGATGTTCGATCCCGGCGACCGCGTCGCCATCGCGGCACCCGGCTACCCTGCCTATCGCAACATCATGGCGGCGCTCGGCATCGATGTGGTCGAGATCGAGCTCGGCGACGCTGCCTATCTGCATGCCGGTCATCTGGAGGCCGCGCATCGCGAGAAGCCGCTGAAGGGTGTGCTTTTCGCGAGCCCCGCCAATCCAACCGGCGCCATCATACCGGCCGACGAACTGTTGGCGCTGGTCGATACGGCGGAGGCACTGGGGATCGCCGTGATTTCCGACGAGATCTACCACCGGTTGGCCTATGGTGCGCCTGACACCACCGCACTTGCCTTCGGCAACGGCGTCACCGTGATCAATTCCTTCTCGAAATACTATTGCATGACCGGCTGGCGCATCGGGTGGATGGTGTTGCCGGAAGAGCTGGTGCGGCCGGTCGAACGCATCGCCCAGAGCCTCTATATCTCGCCGCCGGAACTGTCGCAGATCGCGGCGATCGAGGCGTTTGCCGCGACCGAAGAGCTGGAAGCGGTCAAGGGCCGTTACGCCTGGAACCGCGAACTGCTGATGAAACGCCTGCCGGAACTCGGCTTCCCGCTGGCCGCGCCCATGGACGGCGCCTTCTATGCCTTCTGCGATGTCACCCGCCACACCAATGACAGCATGGCCTTCGCGCGCAGGATGCTGGCCGAGGCGCATGTCGCGGCGACGCCCGGCCGCGACTTCGATACCCAGGCTGGACACCGCACGATGCGGTTTTCCTATGCCGGCAGCCATGACGACATGGTCGAGGCGATGGCGCGCATCGAACGCTGGTTGAGGTAGCATCATGCCGGAACTCGAACAGGCCCCCAGACTTGATCAGGCATTGGCCGAAGTCGCCGCCGAAATGGCCGAGCGTACCGATCGCGGCGATGTCGCCACCTACATCCCTCAACTGGGCAAGGTCGATCCAAGGAAGTTCGGCATTGCCGCCGTCACCAATGACGGCCGGGTGCTGGTGGCGGGCGATGCCGACCAGGCATTTTCGATCCAGAGCATCTCCAAGGTGTTCACCTTGACGCTGGCGCTCGGCAATGTCGGCGACGCGCTGTGGCAAAGGGTCGGGCGCGAGCCTTCGGGCAATCCGTTCAACTCGATCGTCCAGCTCGAGCACGAGAACGGCATCCCGCGCAATCCGTTCATCAATGCCGGCGCCATCGTCATCTCCGACATCCTGCTTGCCGGCCATCAGCCGCGCGAGGCGATCGGCGAGATCCTGCGCTTCATCCAGTTTCTTGCGGACGACGAGACCATCATCATCGACCGTGAGGTCGCCGCATCCGAGCGCGCCACCGGCTATCGCAATTTCGCGCTCGCCAACTACATGAAATCCTTCGGCAATCTTCATCACGCGCCGGAATTGGCGCTCGGCGTCTATTTCCACCATTGCGCCATTGCCATGAGTTGCCGGCAACTGGCGATGGCTGGCCGCTTCCTCGCCAATGGCGGCAGGAACCCGGCAACCGGCCACTCAGTGGTGTCGGCGGAGCGGGCGCGGCGCATCGGCGCCATGATGCTGACTTGCGGTCACTATGACGGCTCCGGCGATTTCGCCTTCCGCGTCGGCATTCCGGGAAAAAGCGGCGTCGGTGGCGGCATATTGGGGATCGTGCCGGGTGTGGCGTCGCTTGCGGTGTGGTCGCCCGGCCTCAACGCCAACGGCAATTCCAAGCTGGGCTCGATCGCCTTGGAGAAGCTGGCGAAAATGATGAACTGGTCGATCTTCGCGCCTTAGTTTTTGCAGCCTGCTGGATTTGAAAAATCCCGCGCCGTCTTTCGATCGGCGCGGGATTTTCTTATCAAAAAATCACTTCAACCCGTTGAAAGGCCTAGAAAAAGCCCTTCCGCTGCCACCAGCCGGCGCGCTTCGGCTTTTCTTCGGTCTTGGCCTCCGGCTCGCTGGCGACGGTCGAGGAGACCACCGGCACGACCGGTGCATCGATGGCCGCTGGCTTGCGTCGTGACGGCCGGGCCTTTGCGGGCTCTTCCGCGACGGGTGCAGCCGCTGTCTCTTCAGCAGCCGCCACCGGAGTTTCGTCCGGCGTTTCCGCGGCCGCTTCGACGACTGTCGTTTCGGCGACGGCTTCGGCGGCTGCCTTCTTCGGCTTGGCTGCGCGACGCGGCTTCTTGGGCTTCTCGGTGCTCGGCACCTCTTCGCTCACCGCGGCCACCGGCTCTTCCGTGACGGCGGCAACAGCCACCGGCTCGATAGAGGCGGGCTCGCTCTCGGAAGCATCGGTTTCCGAAGCCTCGGTCGCCTCATTGGCGCCTGCCTCGGTCTCGCCTTCACCGTCTTCGCGACGATTGCGCTTGCCGCCGCGCTTGCCGCGCCGGCGCTTCTTGCCCTGGCTGTCATCCGCAGCCTGCACCGCCTCGTCGGAGGCACTGGCGGCGATCGGGGCAGCGTCGTCCTGTTCGCCGTCGTCATCGCCTGCCGCGTCTGCCGCGCCGGCGAAATCGCCGGCCGGAGTGGAGATGGAAGAGCCGTCCGCCGGGGCGCCATGCTCGCGGTCACGATCTCGCCCGCCGCGCCGTCTGCGGCGCTTGCGGCGTTTGCGGTCGCGGCCTTCGCCCTCTTCGCTGCTGGCAGGCCGCGGCTGCTGGTTCTGCTGCGGCTGCTGGCGTGGCTGCTCGGCCTGGACCACGACCTCATCGTCTTCCTCGACGACGGCAATCTCGTCCTCGGGCTCTTCCGGCTCGACATAGGCCGGCAGGCTCCGCGCCTCGACAAAGCCCTCGGGCTTCTCGGCCAGCGCGCCGCGGAAGATCGCATAGTGCTGCGCGCCAACCGTGTCGTCGGCCTCGATTGTGATGGTCAGGCCGAAGCGGCTTTCCAGTTCCACCAGCGTGCCGCGCTTGTGGTTGAGCACGTAGAGCGCGGTCGCGGCCGGCGTGCGCACGGTGATGTGGCTGCGCGAATCCTTGAGCAGGAATTCCTCGATCGCCCGCACCACCATCAGCGCCACCGACGAATCGGACCTGACATGACCGGTGCCGCCGCAATGCGGGCACGGCTTCATGGTCGATTCCAGCACGCTGGCGCGGATGCGCTGGCGTGACATCTCCATCAGGCCGAAATGCGAGATGCGGCCGACCTGGATGCGAGCCCGGTCGTTCTTGAGGTGATCCTTCAGCCGCTTCTCGACGGAGCGGTTGTTGCGGTTCTCCTCCATGTCGATGAAGTCGATGACGATCAGGCCCGCGAGATCGCGAAGCCTGAGCTGACGGGCAACTTCTTCGGCCGCTTCCAGATTGGTGTGGAGTGCGGTGTCCTCGATCGAGTGCTCCTTGGTGGAGCGGCCCGAATTGACGTCGATGGCGACCAGCGCCTCGGTCTGGTTGATGATGATGTAGCCGCCGCTCTTCAGCGTCACCTGCGGCTGCAACATGCGGTCGAGCTGCGCCTCGATGCCGTTGCGCACGAAGATCGGCGTCGTGTCGCGGAACGGCTGAACCACCTTGGCGTGGCTCGGCATCAGCATGCGCATGAAGTCCTTGGCTTCGCGGTAGCCTTCCTCGCCGGAGACAAGGATCTCGTCGATATCCTTGTTGTAGAGGTCGCGCACCGAACGCTTGATCAGGCTGCCTTCCTCATAGACGAGGGCAGGGGCGGTGGACTGAAGCGTGAGATTGCGCACGTTCTCCCACAGCCGCATCAGATATTCATAGTCGCGCTTGATCTCGGCCTTGGTGCGGCTCTCGCCGGCCGTGCGCAGGATGACACCCATGCCTTGCGGCACTTCGAGATCGGCAACGACTTCCTTCAGGCGCTTGCGGTCGACCGCGCTGGTGATCTTGCGCGAAATGCCACCGCCGCGCGCCGTGTTCGGCATCAGCACCGAATAGCGGCCGGCGAGCGACAGATAGGTGGTGAGCGCGGCGCCCTTGTTGCCGCGCTCTTCCTTGACGACCTGAACCAGCAGGATCTGCCGGCGCTTGATCACTTCCTGGATCTTGTACTGGCGGCGCACCGGCTTGCGACGGTTGCGCACTTCCTCGAGCGCATCCTCGGCGCCGACCGATTCGACCTCGTGATCATCGGGATGCGTGGACTGTACTTCCTCCAGCATGCCGCGATCATTGTCGCTGGAGGTGGCGTCAGTGGCCTGTTCCGTCTGCGAGACGGGTTCGGAAATCACATCACCTTCGACCGCGGCAGCGATAGACGTCGGGCCGCCCTCGCGCGTCTCGGTCTCGTCCTGCTCGGCGGAACCTTCATCATGGCCTGATTGATCGGCATGCCCCGAGTGATCTGAATGTTCTGACGTGTCGGCTGCGTGTTCGATGATCCCGGAGGTGTGGGAGATCTCCTCGACGACGATGTCGCCGCTGTCGCTGCCTTCACCTGGCTCGCCGGAGCCTTCGCCTGCCTCGCCGGCATCGCGCTTGTGTTCACCGCGCTCGCGGCTCTTGCCGCCGCGCCGGCGTCCGCGCCGTCCGCGATCGCGGCTCTGGCGGTCATCACCGTCACCGTCTTCTTCCTCTTCGTCCTCGGCCTCCTGCGCTTCGGCGCGCAGCAGTGCCTGACGGTCGGCGACCGGGATCTGGTAGTAGTCGGGGTGTATTTCACTGAAGGCGAGAAAACCGTGACGGTTGCCGCCATATTCGACAAAGGCTGCCTGAAGGGAGGGTTCGACGCGCGTTACGCGGGCGAGGTAGATGTTTCCTTTGAGCTGCTTCTTGTCCTGGGATTCAAAGTCGAATTCTTCGATACGGTTACCGCGTACGACGACAACGCGTGTTTCCTCCGGGTGGGAGGCGTCTATCAGCATTTTGTTGGGCATTATTTCGTTTCCCCCCGGCAGCCGTCAGCCACAGCTGGCGGGGCAAAGCCCGCTGCTGTGTGTCTGGAGAGTGGGTGCCGGATAATTGAATGTCCGCCGGACGGTGCCTGCGTGTCATGGCGGTGCCGCCCGCTGCCATACTGGCGCGGTTTGATGCGGACCTTTCCATGATTGCGCTTGAAGCCATCGTCACCAGCAGAACCTTTTGAACCAAAGCCCGGAAACCGGACCAGCTTGTTTGCTCATACAGAGCCGGCACGGGAACAAACCCGGCCGTTTTCCTCACGCAGGTGATTCCCCCGCCACGGGAGCACACCTGCGAAATTCGTCGCAATCACCTGAAGCCTTTTCGCGTGAAGCGAAAGGAGCCGCCTTTCATCTGACCCTGTAGCAGGAAGCTGCGGAGGAGGGCGGTTCCAGGATTGCAGTGATCCACTATCGCTTTTATGATTTGGCGGGTCTGAAGGCAACCCCGATTTCCGATGCCGGCAAAAAGCAGTTCCGTAACGTAAGCCTTGGGCCGAACCTTGCGTGAAAAGGCTTGGTTAACCTTCTCTGGATACCAATCGTTAATCGAGTTCGCGGCCTAACCGGCACTTCGACGAAACGAACGGCGCCTGGCGCCAAACCGGGAGCGACTGGAAGAGAGATGGGACTGGCGGACTTCACAGACAAGGGATGTCGTGTTGGCGGCCGGATTCTTGCTGCTTTGTGCCTCTTGCTGCTGGTGGCGATTTCCCAGGCCTTTTCCTCTGTTGCCAATGCCGCCGACGCGCCGCTGGTGGCAAAAGGCTACAAGATGGCGGGCGATGCCACCAAGATGCGCATCGTCATGGATTTCGATCGTGAGCCCGACATCAAATGGTTCCTGCTGCGCGGACCCAATCGTCTGGTCATCGACCTGGCGAATACCAGGCTGGCCATCGACGCCAAGGATTTGAAGCCACGCGGCCTGGTCAAGGGCGTGCGGCTGGGCGCGCTCGGCGAGGGCGCTTCGCGGCTGATCCTCACCGGGAAGGGACCGTTCGCCGTCGACAAGCTGGATGTGCTCAAGAATGAGGACGGCACCGGTTACCGCATTGCCATCGACATGTCGGCGGCCTCCGAACGGGAGTTCGACACCGCCCTCGCCAACCAGGCGCTGACCACAGGCTCGACGGTTTCGACCGACAAGGGAGGGCGAGTTGGCACCGGACCGGTCTCCAATCCGGGCCACCGCTTCACCGTCGTCATCGATCCCGGCCATGGCGGCGTCGATGGCGGCGCCGAGGGTCTGAACGGCACAATCGAGAAGAACGTCACGCTGGCCTTTGCCACGGAACTGCGCGACAAGCTCGCGGCCATCGGCAAATACGATGTCTTCATGACCCGCGACACCGATGAATATCTGCGCCTGGACGACCGCGTGCGCATCGCCCGCCAGCATGAGGCCGATCTGCTGATTTCGATCCATGCCGACACGATCAGCGTCAAGGGCATCCGCGGCGCCACCGTCTACACCGTCTCCGACAAAGCGTCGGATCCGCAGGCGCAGGCGCTCGCCGACCGCGAAAATCTCTCCGATCAGTTCGCCGGAATGGTCATCAAGGACGACAACAAGGAAGTGACCGATATCCTGATCGACCTGATCCGCCGCGAGACGCACACATTTTCGATGAGTTTCGCCCACACATTGGTCGGCCAGCTTTCGACCAGCGTCGGCCTCATCAACAATCCGCAGCGTTCCGCGGGCTTCAAGGTGCTGAAGGCACCGGACGTGCCGTCCGTGCTGGTCGAACTCGGCTATCTCTCGAATGCCAAGGACGAGGCGCAGTTGCTCGACGCCGAATGGCGCGGCAAGGCCGCGCAAAGCATCACCAATGCCGTTGCGCTGTTCGCTTCCGCCCGGGCCGGGGCGGGAACCGGAGGTTGACGTGCCTTGCGGCGCCTGCAACCGGAGGCGGCGTTGCTGGATGACAACACCCGGTGCCTTTATTTTCGGCGCGCGGTCACGAAATGAGGCCTTGCCGTATTTTGTCCACATGGTGGCGACATGGGTTTTCGAATACGGATTGGGACCGGCTCGAAAGCTTGCGTGGAAGGCGGCTTCGTTTAGGAAATTCCCGAACCAAGGACTGGAGCGGGTATGATTCGTCTCATTGGCTATTTCTTCGGCATCGGCACGACGCTGGCCCTTCTGGTCGCGGCGGGCGTTGCCATTTACATCGGCCATCTGTCGAAGGATCTGCCTGACTACGAGGTGCTGGCCAAATACGAGCCGCCGGTGACCACCCGCATCCACGCCTCGGACGGCTCGCTGATGGCCGAATATGCGCGCGAGCGGCGCCTGTATCTGCCGATCCAGGCTATCCCGGATCGCGTCAAGGCGGCCTTCCTGTCGGCGGAAGACAAGAACTTCTACAACCACCCCGGCATCGACGTGACCGGCCTTGGCCGCGCCATCATCGTCAACCTGCAGAATTTCGGCTCGGGCAGGCGCCAGGTCGGCGCCTCGACGATCACCCAGCAGGTGGCCAAGAACTTCCTGTTGACCGCGGACCAGACCTACGAGCGCAAGATCAAGGAAATGATCCTGGCCTTCCGCATCGAACAGGCCTATCCCAAGGATCGTATCCTTGAGCTCTATCTCAACGAAATCTTCTTCGGTTTCGGCGCCTACGGTGTCGCCGGCGCGGCGCTCACCTACTTCGACAAGTCGGTGAATGAGCTGACCGTGGCCGAGGCCGCCTACCTGGCTTCGCTGCCGAAAGGCCCCAACAACTACCATCCTTTCAAGCATGCCGATCGCGCGATCGAGCGCCGCAACTGGGTCATCGACCAGATGGTCGAGAATGGCTACGTCACGCGTGAGGAAGGCAACAAGGCCAAGGCCGAGCCGCTCGGCGTGACGCCGCGCCGTACCGGCACCTATCTGTTCGCCGGTGAATACTTCACCGAGGAAGTGCGTCGCCAGATCATCTCCCGTTACGGCGAGAACGCGCTCTACGAAGGCGGACTGTCCGTCCGCACCACGCTTGATCCGAAGGTCCAGCTCATCGCCCGCAAGGCGATGCAGAACGGCTTGATCAAATACGATACGCTGCGCGGCTATCGCGGGCCGGTAACGTCAATCGACGTGTCCGGTGACTGGGGCGTCCCGTTGGGCGCCGTCAAGGGACTGGAAGACGTTCCCGAATGGTCGCTGGCCGTCGTGCTCGATTCCTCGGCATCCGGTCTCTCGATAGGCCTGCAGCCCGCCCGCCAGGCATCGGGCGACATCGTCAAGGAACGCGTCGAAGGCACCGTCAGCAAGGATGACATGGGTTTTGCCATGCGCCATCTGGTCGACGGCAAGACGGTCAAGGCCAAGTCGCCGGCCGATGTGCTCAAGCCCGGCGACGTCATCTTCGTGCAGAAGAATGAGGGCTCCGACAACACCTACAGCCTGCGCCAGGTTCCCGAGGTGGAAGGCGGCCTGATCGCCATGGATCCGCACACCGGCCGCGTGCTGGCCATGGTCGGCGGCTTCTCCTACGCCCAGTCCGAATTCAACCGCGCCACCCAGGCGATGCGCCAGCCGGGCTCCTCGTTCAAGCCGATCGTCTATTCGGCGGCGCTCGACAATGGCTATACGCCGGCCTCGGTGATCATGGACGGACCGATCACCATTCAGAGCGGCAACACGACCTGGACGCCGAAGAACTATGACGGCACCGTCGCCGGACCGGCAACCCTGCGTTCCGGCATCGAGAAGTCGCGCAATTTGATGACGGTGCGGCTTGCCAACGACATGGGCATGAAGCTGGTTGTCGAATATGCCGAGCGCTTCGGCGTCTATGACCACCTGGCGCCATATCTGCCGATGGCGCTGGGCTCCGGCGAGACGACCGTCATGCGCATGGTTTCGGCCTATTCGATCATGGCCAATGGCGGCAAGTCGATCAAGCCGTCGCTGATCGACCGCATCCAGGACCGTTACGGCAAGACCGTGTTCAAGCAGGATGAGCGCGGCTGCGAAGGCTGCAACGCACCTGAGTGGAAGAACCAGCCGGAGCCGGAACTGGTCGACAATTCCGAGCAGGTGCTCGATCCGATGACCGCCTACCAGATCACCTCGATGATGGAAGGCGTGGTCCAGCGCGGTACCGGCGCCACCATCGGCGAACTCGGCCGCCACATCGCCGGCAAGACCGGCACCACCAACGACGAAAAGGACGCCTGGTTCATCGGTTACACACCGAACCTCGTGGTCGGCCTCTACATGGGCTACGACACGCCGCGCGGCCTTGGCCATGGCGCCACCGGTGGCGGTCTCGCCGCCCCGATCTTCAAGGATTTCATGCGCGTGGCGCTGGACGGCACGCCCAATGTCGACTTCAAGGTTCCGGACGGCATGAACCTGATCGCCATCAATCGCAAGACCGGCATGCGTGCCGCGTCGGGCGATCCGGGCACCATCATCGAGGCCTTCAAGCCGGGCACCGGTCCCGCCGACAGCTATTGGGTGATCGGCATGGGCGCCGACGGCTCCAACGCGTCGGGCGGCGCACTGTCGCCGCAGGCGAACCAGGCCATCCAGGACGGCGGCGGCGGGCTCTACTGACGGGTCCGGATGCGGATTGCTGGGCTGGCCTGGGCCGGCCCATTTCGCTTTACACATGACGGCGCCGTCCCTATGTATCGCGCCGACCGAAGTGTCACTTCAGCAACAGGACAAAATACCAGGCCATGCGCGCGGAAACGCAGAATATTGTCGACGAGATCAGGCAGGCGATAACCCTGCTGAGGAGGCATCTTTGACTGGGATCAGGCCATAAAGCGGCTTGAATACCTGAATGTCCGGGCCGAGGACGCCAGCCTCTGGAACGAACCGCTGGAAGCGCAAAAGCTGATGCGCGAGCGCCAGGGCCTCGAGGAGGGCATCGCGGCGGTCAAGGGCCTGACCCAGGCGCTGGAAGACAATATCGGCCTGATCGAGCTGGGCGAGGAAGAGGGCGACGAGGGCGTCATCGCCGAGGCCGAGGCGGCGATCCGCTCGATGCAGGGCGAGGCCAAGGCTCGCCAGGTCGAGACACTGCTGTCGGGTGAAGCCGACGCCAACGACACCTATCTCGAAATCCATGCCGGCGCCGGCGGCACCGAAAGCCAGGACTGGGCCTCGATGCTTTTGCGCATGTACACGCGCTGGGCCGAACGCCGCCGCTTCAAGGTCGAGGTGCTGGAAGTGCATGACGGCGAAGAGGCCGGCATCAAGTCCGCGACGCTGCTGATCAAGGGCCACAATGCCTATGGCTGGCTGAAGACGGAATCGGGCGTCCACCGCCTGGTGCGCATTTCGCCCTATGACAGCAATGCGCGTCGCCATACGTCGTTCTCCAGCATCTGGGTCTATCCAGTCGTCGACGACAGGATCGAGATCGATGTTTCGGAATCGGATGTGCGCATCGACACCTATCGCTCGTCCGGTTCGGGTGGCCAGCACGTCAACACGACGGATTCGGCCGTACGCATCACTCATATCGCCACGGGCATCGCGGTTGCTTGCCAAGCCGAGCGTTCACAGCACAAGAACAAGGCCAAGGCCTGGGAAATGCTGCGCTCGCGCCTCTACGAGGAAGAGTTGAAGAAGCGCGAAGCCGTTGCCAACGCCACCGAAGCCTCGAAGAGCGACATCGGCTGGGGCCACCAGATCCGTTCCTACGTGCTGCAACCCTACCAGCTGGTCAAGGATCTGCGCACCGGCGTCGAAAGCACCAGCCCGTCGAGCGTGCTCGATGGCGACCTGGACGATTTCATGGAAGCCTCGCTGTCGCAACGCATCGAAGGTGGCGCGGGCGAGGCCGTGGCGGATCTGGACTAGCACCGTCCGCCACCAGACCATTGCGCCCGCTCTCACTTGACCAAGCGGGCCCATCACTTACGACGACCTGCCGTGGTCATGAAGGGCAAGTTTTGCTGCCTTGGGCGACCCGGCAACGGGCGCGGTCCCACGCAGCAATTTCTTGCGCCGACTCACATTTCGGCTCACCATTTGCGGCAGGAGGAGACAAAAGCATTTATGGCCGGTCGCGGCATATCTGCTGACGATTGGCCGCTGGGAAGACACGTTCCGGGAACGGGCAAGCGAAACGCTTGAACCTCGTTTGAAAGGAACGTTCCCATGTTTGCCGCCAATTCCAGATCGGCCATCGCCGTTCCATCGGTTGGCCAGCTTGTCACTCCCCTTTGCGCGGCGTGTGTGATCGCGCTTCTATCGGTGCCGGCCTTGGCGCATGACGCCAAGCCGACCGCGGCCAAGCCGCAGGGCTGGAGTTATCCGTTCGCATGCTGCGCGAACTACGACTGCCACGAGGTGTCGCAGACCTCGATCAGCGAGCGTCCGGAAGGCTATGTCATCAAGGACACCGGGGAGGTGCTGGCCTACAGCGACAGGCGCATCAAGGATTCGCCTGATGGCGAATACCATTGGTGCGCGCATGAGGCCGGGCTCGATGCCGGCAAGACCATTTGCCTGTTCGTGCCGCCATCGTCCTACTGAGTTCGCCGCCTGCCGTTCGGGGGTAGAGCCTGCTGACAGGCGGTTGTCAGGACCGCTTCTTTATGGTGCCCTGCCGCGTGGGCGGCGGACATTGGAGAGGTGATGTTGATGACCATCAAGGGAAGCTGCCACTGCAAGGCGACGACATTCGAGGTTTCAGAGGCACCGGAAACGGTGACGCAATGCACCTGTTCGTTCTGCTCGAAACGCGGCTCGCTCTGGGCCTATTATACCCCGTCGCAGTTCAAGCTCATCACGCCACTGAAAAACGTCTCCTTCTATGAATGGGGCTCGAAAACCGTGAAACACGGTTTCTGCGCCAACTGCGGCTGCGGCACGTTCACCGAGACGCCGGATTGGTCGACCGGCGAGCCGGATTTCGACAATCCGAAGATCAGCGTCAACTCGCGGCTGTTCGACGACTTCGATCTCGATAGGGTGGAAGTGGTGGTCATTGACGGCAAGAATCTCTGGTAACTGATCCCGGGAAAAGCCGTGTCGGGCGCTTTTCCTGTTCCGCTTTTCGCCGCAATTCATGGTACAAGTCGCGGGAAGGGCTGATTTGGCGCCGTCGAAAAGGCGCGACTTGGAGAGGGACCATCTATGAAGAAGACCGTGCTCGCCGTCGTGGCGACGGCTTTGCTCGTGAGCGCCTGCACCACCACCGATCCGTATACGGGAGACCAGAAGATTTCCAACACGGCCGCGGGTGCTGGTCTCGGCGCCCTGGCAGGTGCCAGCCTTGGACTGCTTGCGGGCGGCAATGACCGCCGCAACGCGCTGATCGGCGCCGGCATCGGTGCGCTGGCCGGCGGCGCCATCGGCGCCACCATGGATCAGAACGAGGCTGAACTGCGCCGCCAGCTCGAGGGCACCGGTGTCAGCGTCACCCGCAGCGGCGACCAGATCATCCTCAACATGCCGTCGGACATCACCTTCAATGTCGATCAGGACGCGGTGAAGCCAGGCTTCTATCCGGTGCTGAACTCGGTCGCGCTGGTGCTGAAGAAATTCAAGCAGACCACGGTCGATGTTTTCGGTCATACCGATTCGACCGGCGGCGACCAGCACAATTTCGATCTGTCGCAGCGCCGCGCGCTGGCGGTTGCCAACTATCTGTCCGGTCAGGGCGTCGATCAGCGCCGCTTCGCCGTCACCGGCTTCGGCAAGACGCGGCCGATTGCATCCAATGCGACGGCTGCCGGCCGCGAGCAGAACCGTCGCGTCGAGATCCAGTTGTCGCCGCTCACCTGACGATCGGTTTGGCAAACGAATGTGAAAGCGGCCCCATGCGGAGCCGTTTTTGCTTGAGCGGCCATCGGTACTCTCCAGCTGTCACATTTATGAATTAGCAATAGCTAAATAACATCTTTCCTACAGTCACGGAAAGGAATAGCATCGTCGCTGTAGGGGATGAGGCGGTACAACTGGCCGCGCAATTAACATTTTTCCCGCCTCGGTCTTGCACGGCCAGATGAATATCTGGGAGGAATGCATGACAAGAACAGCCTGCCTCGGGCGCTGCGGCGTCCTCGCTTTGACTAGTATTGCGGGTGTGTGGTTGGGGCTCGCAACGGCTCAGGCCGAGGACGCCAATAAGGCCGATATCGAGGCCTTGAAAAAGTCGCTCGCCAAATATGAGGACTACACGGCCGCGGTCCGCGATCTCTATCTGTCGACAGTCGGCTGCGTCTTCTACAGCGGAGAAAAGATACCGGGCTCGATGGATTACCCGAAAGGCGCCATGGGCGTCCATTTCGTCAACGTCCCAAGCGTCGGCCAGAAGCTCGACCCGATGAAGCCCAACGTCCTGATCTACGAGCCGACGAAGAAAGGCCTGAAGTTGGTCGGCGTGGAATGGCTGGTGCCGTTGACACCGAACGTCAAGGAAGTCCCCACGCTGTTTGGCCAGAAATTCATGGGGCCGATGGAGGGACACTATCCGCTCATTCCGAGGGAGTTCGTCCACTACGATCTTCACGCCTGGCTGTTCAGGGACAATCCCAATGGCATGTTCAGTCCGACGAACCCGAACGTGAAATGCAGCAAGGCCGAGTTCCCGATGCTGGAGAAGCCGACCAAGATGATGCCTGGGCCAATGTAGCGGCCCAATGCATGTCGCCCAAGAGGAGCTCCAGCTTCTGGTGCGCGACATGCGTGGGACAGGAGTAAGGCGCGTCGCCTAAATCCGTTGGCATGCGACGCGCTTGAGACGCTTGCCGGAGGGCAAGCCGGCTGGCTTGCCTGAGTTCGGGATCAGACCTTGGCGACGATGCGCATGAAGGCCGGCATGTCGTCGCCGAAGCCAACGGTGGTGTCGTTGTCTTCCTGGTGGCGATGGCGGGCAGGGCGGCTGTTGTCGCGCTGCGGCCTGGTGTCACCCCGTTCCGGTGCGCGCTGTTCGTTGCGATCGGAGGATTTGCGTTCGGTGTTTTCCGAACGGATCGCCTCCTTGCGCGCGCGCCGCTCGCTGATATCGGCGACGGCCGTCTCAGCCATATCGGGCTGTTCTTGCTGTGCGACCACGCTCGAGGTGTCTTCCTCGCCGTGTCTGGCACGGCGTTCGCCGCCCTTCTTGCGCTCGCCCCTGTCCTTGCGATCGTCGTCCTTGCGGCCGGCGCGACGCGGCGCGCCTTTGCCCCGGCGCGGAGCATCGTCCTCGCCCTCGCTGGCGACCACGGTCGACAGGTCGCCGTCATGCCATTCGATCTTGGTGCCGATCAGCCGTTCTATGGCGTCGACATATTTGGTGTCGGACTTGGTCGCGATCGTGAAGGACTTGCCGGAGCGGCCGGCGCGCCCGGTGCGGCCGATGCGGTGGACATAATCCTCGGCATGGATTGGCACGTCATAGTTGAAGACGTGGCTGACATCGGGGATGTCGAGGCCGCGCGCGGCAACGTCCGAAGCCACGAGGTAGCGAAGCTTGCCGTCGCGGAAATTGGCCAGCATCTGCATGCGGGCGCGCTGGTCCATGTCGCCATGCAGGGCGCCGGCATCGAAATCATATTTCAGCAGCGAGCGGAAGAGCTCCGACACTTCGACCTTGCGGTTGCAGAAGATGATGGCGTTCTTCAACTCGGCGTCTTCGGCCTTGATGAGGTTGCGCAACGTCTCGCGCTTGTCCCAGGGCTTCGAGCCGGATTTGACCAGCCGCTGGATGATGTTGGTGGCGGCCGACGCGGCCTTCGAAACTTCGACGCGCACCGGCGCGTGCAGGAACTTTTCCGTCAGCTTGGTGATTTCCGGCGGCATGGTCGCCGAGAAGAACAGCGTCTGCCGGGTGAACGGGATCATCTCGCAGATGCGCTCGATATCGGGAATGAAGCCCATGTCGAGCATCCGGTCGGCCTCGTCGATGACGAGGATCTCGACGCCGTTGAGCAGAAGCTTGCCGCGCTCGCGATGGTCGAGCAGACGGCCAGGCGTCGCGATCAGCACGTCGGCGCCACGCTCCAGCTTCTTGTCCTGCTCGTCGAACGAGACGCCGCCGATCAGAAGCGCGATGTTGAGCTTGTGGTTCTTGCCGTATTTGACGAAGTTTTCCTCGACCTGCGCGGCAAGCTCACGCGTCGGTTCGAGAATCAGCGTGCGCGGCATTCGGGCGCGGGCGCGGCCCTTTTCCAGCCGGGTCAGCATCGGCAGCACGAAGGAGGCTGTCTTGCCGGTGCCGGTCTGGGCTATGCCCAGCACGTCCTTGCCGAGCAAGGCGTGCGGGATGGCACCGGCCTGGATCGGTGTCGGCTGCGTGTAGCCGGCATCGGTAACTGCGGAAAGCACCTTCGGCGACAGGCCGAGGTCTGAAAAGGTCAACGCTTCTTGAGCGATCGTGGTGTCTGAGGACAAGTGTTGTTGTCTTTGGCTGGTTCGGGGAGGCGCAACGTTATTCGTCGCGGCAAGCGCCACGCGCTTGCAAGATTGGCATTGCGATTAGGCGCAAGTCCGCGATTTGTCAACAGAAACGGGCGGGATTGGCGCGATTGTGAAGCTGTAACCTTAATCGCGATGCTTAATCCGGCCGCTTGTCTGTGTGTCGGCTCAGTAACGGAACTGCTCAGCCAGGATGCGCTCGTTCCAGGAATGATTGGGATCGAACAGCAAGGTTGCCGTCGCAGCCGGCGATTCCCGCACCGTTACCGAGGTCACAGCCTTGACCTCCGTATGGTCCGCGGCGGCGTTCACCGGCCGCTTTTCCGGCTCCAGAATGTCGAAGCGCACGGTCGCCTTGTTGGAAAGCAATGCGCCACGCCAGCGGCGCGGGCGAAACGGGCTGACCGGCGTCAGTGCCAGAAGCGGCGCGTCGAGCGGCAGGATCGGGCCATGCGCGGAAAGATTGTAGGCGGTGGATCCGGCCGGCGTCGCGATCATGACGCCGTCGCAGCTGAGTTCCTCGAGCCGTATCTGGTCATCGACGCTGATGCGGATCTTGGCCGTCTGGTAGGACTGGCGCCACAGCGCGACCTCGTTGATCGCCAGCGCCGACACGGTTTCGCCTTCCGAGGTGACGGCCAGCATTTCGAGCGGCCGGATTGTTTCGGCGACCGCCGCCGCGATCCGCTCGGTGAGCCCTCCGGAACGGTACTCGTTCATCAGGAACCCGATGGTGCCACGGTTCATGCCGTAGACCTTTTTTCCCGTTCCCATCGTGTCGCGCAAGGTCTGCAGCAGGAAGCCGTCGCCGCCTAGGGCCACGACAACCGCGGCCTCCGCGATCGAACACTGGCCGTAGCGCGCCGACAGACTTTCCAGCGCCGCCTTGGCGTCTGCTGTGTCGGACGAGACGAAGGCGATGCTGTTGGCGGCTGTGCTCATGGCTCCCCGATCGCGACCGATTGGCGGCGGCAGGTCTGGCCGCGCCCGCGCCGGGGTAGCACGGGGTGGGCAGGTCTGCAAAGAGAGCCGTTGCGGCGGCGCGCAAAGCAGGCCGCGACAGCATCGTGCGGATCTGCGGATCGCGCTTCATGACAGGGCACGCGCGAATGTGATGGTTAAGGCGGGGCTTAAAGTCTCGTACAGGCGCATCGATCATGTTAGCCGGCATGAATGGCGTGGGGGCGCCCGCAGCATTGCTGCATCTTTCGGGATGCCAAAAGGACGCTGCGGCACTTTTGATTTGTGCGCATGATCTCCGGGAAAATCCTGATGTCCGGGGCACGCACCAACCAGACGAGGCCGACATATTGCCGGTAGCACGCCTGATCATCGTCTTCGTCATGCTGGGTAGCTTCGCGCTGGTCTTCGCCGAGCTTGTGCGCCAGTCGGAAAGCATGAGCATGAGACCGCTGCCGACAGCGTCGCGCTGCGGCGATGCCACCGGAATGCCTTGCCCGCAACGGGCACTGTAGGTCGCCAGAATACGCTTGCCCGTCCGTGGATGCCCACCTCGGCCTATCGCGAGCGACAGTTTCACGTTTGGGCGACCGAGCTGGAGCAGTTTGATCGTTGCGATTGCGGCATCGACGAAAACACTGCTAGAAGGCTGCCGGATCCGGATAGGACCCAGTTCCCATCTTTCCGGGGAACAAGCGTTGCGGCGCGTTGACCGGCCGTGTTTCTGAAGGGGAGTGCGCATGCCGCGCAACGTGTTGGTTTCTGGTGGCTGCGGCTTTCTTGGCTCGCATCTTGTCGATCGTCTGCTGCGGCGTGACGATCTGGAAACGCTGGTCGTCATCGACAATCTGTGGACCGGATTGCGCGACAACATTGCCCATGTCTCAGACCCGCGGTTCAGCCTGCGGATTGCCGATGCCGAAAGCTTCACGACCACCCAGCATTTCGACGAGATCATCCATCTGGCGTCACCGGCTTCGCCCATATGGTACATGCGTGAGCCGGCGCGCACGATCAGGGCCAACATAGGCGGCGCGCTCAATCTTCTGTCGCTGCTCAGGCCCGGTGGTCGCTTCTGCTTCGCCTCGACCTCGGAAGTCTATGGCGATCCCCTGGTGTCGCCGCAACCGGAGAGCTACCGGGGATCGGTGGACTGCACCGGGCCACGGGCGTCCTATGACGAGAGCAAACGCTGCACCGAGGCGCTGCTGTTCGAAGAGCAACGCGTCAGCGGGCTCGATGTGCGAGTCGTCAGGCTGTTCAACGCCTATGGGCCGCGAACGCGCATCGATGACGGCCGCGCCGTTTCGAATTTTGTCAGCCAGGCCCTGACCACGGGGGTCCTGACCGTCTATGGCGACGGCTCCCAATCGCGCAGCTGGGGCTACGTCGATGATATCGTCGATGGCTTGGAGCGATTTTTCTGGCGCGACAGCATCTCGCACCGAGGCCCCTTGAATATAGGCAACAATCGTGAGGTCTCGGTTCTCGAGACCGCGAAATTCGTCAGTTCGCTTGTGCCAGGCAGCCGCATCGAACACCATGCGCCTGTCCCGCAGGATCCGACGAACCGGTGTCCGGATCTGACCTTGGCGAGGCAGGTTCTTCCTGGATGGGAGGCAAAAACGAGCTACCAGGAAGGCATCCGGCGCACCTTCGAATGGTTCCGCCAGCAGATCGTGACTGACGGCAGATTGGCGGCAACCGCCTGAGAGCCGGACCTTCTTAAGGCTTCAGGCCCGACCCGTCATGGCGACCGTGAAACAGAATCGAGTTCGCCCGCGAAATAGGGCGCGAGCACTGTTTCGAAGGCCTTCAAGGCCGCGCCGATCGCCTGGTGCATGTCGAGATACCGGTAGGTGCCCAACCGTCCGCCCAGATGCAGGTTTTGCTCGGCGGCCGCCCGTTCGAGATAGCGGCGATAAACCGCCTGATCCCGGCGTGTGTCGATCGGATAGTAGGGCTCGTCGGTGCGGCCGGCAAAACGGGAATACTCGCGGCCGATGAGTGTCTTGTCGCTCTTGTGCTGGCGTTCCGGATTGAAATGCCGGAATTCGACCACGCGGGTGTAGGGCACGGTTTCGTCGGCGTAGTTCATGATCGCCGTACCCTGATGATCCGGCGTGTCGATGACCTCGAGATCGATATCGATGGTCCGCCAGCCGAGTTCGCCTTCGCTATAGTCGAAATAGCGGTCGATGGGACCGGTGTAGACGACCGGCAGATCTTTCGGCAGCAAGGGTTTGATATCGAAGAAGTCGATGCCAAGCCGCGTTTCGATGAGTTCGTGCGCGAGCATCTTTTCGAAGATCGCGGTATAGCCGTCCACAGGCTGGCCCTGGAAGCGGTCGTTGAAGTAGCCGTCGTCGAATGTGTAGCGGACCGGCAGGCGCGCGATGATCTGCGCCGGCAATTCGCGCGGGTCCGTCTGCCATTGCTTGGCGGTGTAGCCCTTGATGAAAGCCTCGTAGAGGGGGCGGCCGACGAGGGAGATCGCCTTCTCCTCGAGATTGGCCGGCGGGCGATCGCCGAGCTCCGCTGCCTGTCCGGTGATCATGCCGCGCGCCTCGTCCGGGCTCAACCGCTTGCCGAAGAACTGGCAGATCGTGGCAAGGTTGATCGGCAGCGGATAGACCTTGTCGCGATAGGTCGAGAACGCGCGATGGCGATAGGGTGTAAAACCGGTGAAAGTCCGCAGGTAGTTCCAGACCTCCTCGTTGGATGTATGGAACAGATGCGGCCCGTAGCGATGGATCTCGACACCGGTGGCGGGATCCTGTTCGGTGTAGGCATTGCCGCCGATGTGCTGGCGCCGGTCGATCATCAGCACGCGCCGGCCGAGTTGCGTGGCGATGCGCTCGGCGAGCGTCGCGCCATAAAAGCCGGCGCCGACGATAAGAATGTCGGCTTTTCTGAGCAGGTTCTGGTCCATTCGCGGATCTGCCGTCCTCATGGTTCGAGTACAATCTGAGACAGGTCCATCGGCTTGAAATACTGCCTGCGCAGGAGGCGCCACAACAGTTCTTTCAATCGGTCCGCCTGGCGAAACTCTTTTCGGTCCAAAAAGTAGTCGGCCACCATGCGCAGGCCGATCATGGGACGTGACCGCCAGCGCCTGCCTTTGCGGTCGACGGCCCCGTAGGAGAGCGGAAAGAGCTCGCCGAAATGATACTTCAACGTCAACCGGCGGTATTCCTCTTCGGCCGTTCGACCGGACTTGAGCATTGCCGTCGCCAGATGAGTTCCCACTGGACGCGTATGACGGATAGGCAAGGCGTCGAAAACAGCCGACGTCCCGAGGTTTTGCGCGGCAAGTCTCGTCCACAAAACGTCCATGCCGAAACCACTCATGGAGTGTTTGAAGAAAGGCAGCATCTTGGCCAAAACGTCGGCCCTCAAGCAGGGGGCCATGATTTCGATCGTGTCGACGAGGCGAAATTCGAAGCTCTTGCAGCGAAGAAAAGGCAGGTGGCTAAAGTAGCTGTCCAGCGTCAGCGCAGGCTGTGCGATATGCAGGTCGAGCCGGCGCATGTTGCCGAACATGGTCTCGATCGTCGCTCGGTCTGCCTCCAGATCATCGTCAGGCAGCCAGATATATTCATAGTGATCCAGCAATTCGGGTTGCTGGCTGAGCACGGCATGGATGCCGTCCCATTTGCCGCCCTTGCAGTCGACCCGGTTTTCAAAGGAATGCCGGAATGCCGACGGATCGGTTCCGTAGTAACTGACGATCAAATCGAATTTGCAGTCCGGATCGTCCGCTCCCCATCCACGATGAAGAGAGCTGTCACCAGCCCTGACAATGACAAGGTTGCGATGGGCCGCGCTTGCCGGAGGTCTGCTTTCGACAGTCATGCGCCGGTCCGTGGTTTGAAAAATGCGGCGAGCCCTACACGAAAGCAAGATGAATGCAAAGGCCACCTATCCCGAACGGGAAGGGGGTTTCTTGCCAAAATGACTGGTGTAAAGAGACCGCGAATATCGATTTGCCGTCTTTTAGAACCGTAGGCGAGTCGCTTGAAACCTGTTGTGCCAACGGCTATTGCCGGGACAAGCTATTGTACTGTCATCACGATGACGGCTGATGATCAAGACAAGCTGGCTGCGCTGCCACTCATAGGACGAGCATTCCATGAAACTGATTGTTGTGACGCCGGCCGGCCGCGAGAGATATCTTCGCTTGCTGGGGCATCACGTCCTGAAAAGCCCTGACGTGCATGAGTGGCACCTGTGGGACAATTGCCGCAACGAAGCCGACCGCGCCTACCTGCAACAACTGGCCGCTTCCGATCCGCGATGCAGGATCAAAAGACTTCCGCATGCCGATGGCGGAATCAATGTCATCGGTGACTTCTACCGTTTTTGCGATGATCCCGATGCTTTCTACCTTCGCCTCGACGATGACGTGGTTTTTGTCGAGGACGGCTTCTTCCAAAAATTCATGGCAAGGGTCATGGCCGAAAGAGGATCGGCTATCTGGTACGCGCCGTTGATCATCAACAACGCGATCTGCAATTCACTGATCAAGCAACTCTCCAAGGTTCTGGTGGACGGTCCGCTCACCTGCCAGGCGTCATGCGAATTCTCCTGGGCCTATGCGAGCTTTCCGCGGGCGCTTCACCCGGTGTTCATTGAAGCCGTCCGTTCCAACCGGCTCGGTGACTTCCGCGTGCCGGACCGGGAGATCAGGCTGTCGCGCTTCTCGATCAATGCGATCGGTTTTTTTGGATCGGACATTGTCAGCCTGGGAGAGCGCTTCCAGCCGCCGTCAGGCGGTGACGAGGAAGAGTGGCTGTCGGCGACGCTGCCGGCAAGGCTGGACCGGCCAGGCAAGATTTTTGGCGACCTGATCGTTGCCCATTTCGGCTTTTACACCCAGGAGCGCGAATTGCTGCGCACCAACATACTCGACGGCTACTATGGTCTGGCCGGTCTGGCGGACCCGATCTACGAGAAACCTCCTCTCCATCTGAGAGAGCGATTTAGGCAATGGCGCAGGATCAGGCGGGGAAAGACACCGCGCTACACGATCTCGCTTCCGGCGATCGTTTCAAGCTGACCCCGGGATCAAGCGACTGGTCGACGAGATCGACGGCAAGGAGCGCGCCGGTGCCACCGGGAGTGGGCCTTCTCGGCTTGAGCTCTGGCGCGGCGGCGCCGCGCAGCACCGCCTCGCAGTCGACAAGCAGCCGTTGCCGTTCCAACAGGTTGAGAGCGACGGGTTGACCAAGCTCGCCGGCTATCAACGGCGACTCGTCTCTTTCGAAAGCTGGCTGCCGAGGTCTTAACCGGCCTCATGCATTTTCCTGGCATGGCTAAAATCAGCCAACCGGCCTCTGTGCGCGCTTCGCGGAACCGACCAGTTCCGGAGCGCCAGCCAGGGTGTGCCATTGAAGTCGCCGAAACATATTGACTGTATAGTTAGTTACATTTAATCCTGTTGCGAACGATCAAGTTGGTCAGCTGGCATCCGCCCGTGAATGGCCGCGAAAAGGGGAATATCTTGACAGCCAGCCGGTGCGTTTGGGCCGAAGGGCACAGTCAGGCTTGTTCATCAGCAGGAGACGGACCGATGCGGCGACGCAATCGGTCCCAACAATGGGAGCACTAGCATGAACTGGAAACTGACCGCGATGGCAGTCGGGCTGTCGCTGCTCGCCGCGGCAGGCGTTGCCCGCGCCGATGGCGAACTCAACATCTACAATTGGGGCAACTACACCAGCCCGGACCTCATCAAGAAGTTCGAGGAGACCTACAAGGTCAAGGTCACCGTCACCGATTATGATTCCAACGACACCGCATTGGCCAAGGTCCGCCAGGGCGCGTCCGGCTATGACATCGTCGTGCCGTCGGCCAGCGTCGTGCCGGTCTGGATCAGCGAAGGTCTGCTCCTGGAGACAGACCCCAGCAAGATGGAGAATTTCAAGAATGTCGATCCCAGATGGGTCGACGTTCCCTTCGATCCGGGCCGCAAATACACTGTCCCGTGGCAGTGGGGGACGACAGGCATTTCGGTGAACAAGTCGGTCTATGCCGGCGACCCGAACACCTCGGCGATTTTCCTGGACCCGCCGCCGGAGCTAGTCGGCAAGATCAATGTCGTGCCCGAAATGGGGGACATCATGTTCCTCGCCATCGCCTATGAGGGCGGCAAATATTGCACCAACGACATGCAGGTGCTGAAGAAGGTGCACGACAAGCTGGTCGAGGCGAAGGCGAAATGGCTCTCGCTCGACTACGCGGCCGTCGACGGCCTGGGCAGGGGCGACATCGCCGCCGGCGTCAACTGGAACGGCATATCGCTGCGCGAGCGGCTGCAGAACGACAAGATCGTCTACGGCTATCCCAAGGAAGGTTTTCCGATCTGGATGGACAATGTCGCCGTCCTCAAGGACGCCAAGAATGTCGAGAACGCCAAGCTGTTCCAGAATTTCGTCATGGATCCCAAGAACGCCGCGATGATCTCGGCTTTCGCCCGCTACGCCAACGGCATAAAGGGCTCCGAGGCTTTCATGCCGGACGACATGAAGACGGCGCCGGAAGTGGACGTTCCGGCTGAATTTGCCGCCAAGGGCCAGTTCATGCCGGCCTGTCCATCGGATGTGCAGGCGCTCTACACGAAGATCTGGACCGACCTCCAGAAATAGCGTCGCCGGACCACCCAACCAATAGCCACCGGACCGCGCGTCGCGGTCCGGCAACCCTCGATGCCAGGTGCGGTCTCGCGATCGCAGGAGATTTCCGATGTCCGATCTAGACCTCTGCTACATGCCGGCCCATGAGGCGCTGCGGCTGTTCAAGGCGAAGAAACTCTCCCCCGTCGAATTGATGCAGGCCACCATTCGCCGCGCCGAAGCCACCAGATCGGCGATCAACTGCTTCACCTTCACGCATTTCGAAGAGGCGATGAAGCTGGCTGCCAGGGCCGAGGCGAAATACGCCAGGGGCGCCAGGACCGGCGCGCTGGAAGGCCTGCCGATCGGCATCAAGGATGAGAGCTACATCAAGGGCAAGCCGACCTCGCATGGCTCGCTGCTGTCCAGGGATGCTTTGGGCGGCCACACCTCGACGATGAACGAGCGCATCATGAAGGCCGGCGGCATCGTACATGCCCGCACCGCGACGCCGGAATTCAGTTGTGCCGGATACACCTGGTCGAAGCGGTGGGGGGTGACGCGCAATCCATGGAATACGGACTTTACGCCGGGCGGCTCGTCGGGTGGTGCTGCGGCCACGCTCGCTTCCGGAACATCATCGATCGCCACCGGTTCGGACATTGCTGGATCGATCCGCATTCCGGCCTCGGCCTGCGGTCTGGTCGGCTACAAGCCGCCTTACGGCCGCAATCCCGACGAGCCGCCCTTCAACCTCGATTTCTACTGCCACACCGGGCCGCTGGCGCGAAATGTCAGGGACGCCATCCTGCTGCAGAACATCATGGCCGGACCGAGCCCGCTCGACATCGCCACGCTGCGTCCCAAGCTGCGCCTGCCGCTCGACTACAAGCCGATCAAAGGCTGGAGGATCGCCCTTTCCATGGATCTCGGCTCCTTCGAGGTCGACCCCGACGTGCGCAAGAACACGCTTGCCGCCTGCGATGTGTTCCGTTCGCTCGGCGCCACGGTCGAGGAAGTCGATCTCGGCTGGGATGATGGGGTGCTCGAGGCCGGGATGGCCTATCTCGAACACCTGTTCGGCGCGTCGCTGTCGCAACTGCTCGCGGAGCACGCCGGCGACATGACCAGCTATGCCCGGCGGTTCGCCGAGGACGGGCAGAAGTCCAAGGCCACCGACTTCGTCGCGACGCTGGACGTGGCGGCGAGGATGTACCAGACGCTCGGCCCGCTGCTGGAGACCTATGATGTCCTGATCTGCCCGACAAACGCGCTGCCCGCGGTGCCGGCGGAGTTCGACCAGACCAGGGACAAGGTCGAAATCAACGGCAAGGAGGTGAACCCCTCGCTGGGCTGGGTGATGACGACGCCGTTCAACATGCTGAGCCGTTGCCCTGTTCTGTCCATACCATCGGGCCACGCCGCCAGCGGCGTGCCGACAGGCATCCAGATCGTCGGCCGCACCTATAGCGACGCCGATGTTTTCCGGGCGGGGCTGGCCTATGAAACGGCGCGGGGGCAATGGTATGGGAGCACGACGACACGCCCGTCGCTCTGAGCGATTTCCGGGACGGGCCGGCGTGCCATGTGGCAAAGCAATCTATGCGGCGGGATATCTCCGCCGCGGGTCCGAAAGGCCTGACGAAAATGGCGCAACGCAAGGCGACCGCAAAGCCGGAGAAACGCAAGCTCGCGACGACCAAGGGCGCGGCAAACGATGCCGCGCCGCCTAAGGACCGCCGGCGCGAGCGCGGCGAAGCCAGCGTGCAGCGCATCATCGACGCCACCATCGAACTCATCGCGGAGGAGGGCTTGGCGAGCCTCACCATGCAGCGAATCGCCGAACATGTCGGCTCGTCCAACGCGCTGGTCGTCTTTCATTTCCGCAGCAAGGAAAACCTGTTCCGGGCCGTGCTTCAGTATCTCAGCGATCAGTATGACGCGCTGTGGATCAGCCTGGTGCGGGCGCCCGGCCTGTCGCCGGTCGAAAGGCTGCTGGGCGCCGTCGATTGCGCGCAGCGTTTCGCCCGGCAGCATCCGAAATGGGTGTCGGTCTTTGTGGTGTTCTCAAGCGACCGCAAGAGCATGCAGATCTACAACGAGATCGGCCTGCCGAGCGATCTTGCCTACACCGCCGAAGCGCGCGAGTTGCTGATCGAGATTTCGCGCAGCGGCGGCTATACCGGCGTCGACATCAACACCTTGTCGGAGAGCCTGAATTATCTGGTTCACGGCGCATGGTACTGGGACCATCTGAATCCCTCGAGCCGCGACACCAATGTGCTGCGCAAGACCATGCTGCTCCTGCTGCATCAGGCATTTCCACGGCATTTTGAATTGATGCCGTAGCTGCTCTCAGGGGCGCTGCCGCAGGTGGCAGCCGGCCTGGCGTTTTTGCGCCAGGTACTCGTCGATCAGCTGGCGGTAGCGCACCTTGCCGAAGCTCGGAAAATGGCCGCCATGCACGACCGCGACGTCGAGCTCGCGCATGGCGAGCAGCGTCTCGACATAGTCCGACATATCCGAATGGTAGACGTCGTCGATAAGCGGGCCGTCATAGATGATGTCGCCGGACAACAGTATGCCGGTCTTCTTCTCGTAGAGCGCGATGCCGCCGGGTGAATGGCCCGGTGTGTGGATCACTTCGAAGGCGCGGTCGCCGAGATCGACGATGTCGCCATGGTCGAGCAGGCGGTCGGCCGGGGCAGGCAGGATCCGGTAGCGGGACGACTCCCAGCCTTGCGGCAATCCATCGAACATATCGTTGGTCGCATAGCGGTCAGCCACCGTCCATTCGTTGCGTGGATCGGCGAGGATTTTTGCTTCCGCCCAGTGCACGCAGCGGTCGGGAAATTCGTGATGACAGCCAATATGGTCGAAATGCGTGTGGCTGGCGACGCAGGTCAGCTTGCGTTCGCTCACCAGCGGCACGTGTTTGCGCAGGCTGAAATGGCCGAGGCCGGTGTCGAACAGAAGGTCGCGGTCGCGGCCGCGCACATGCCAGATGTTGCAGCGGAAGAACGGCTTGATCCACGGCTCGTGGATCAGCGTGACGCCGTCGGCCATGCGGATGGTCTCGTACCAGTCTGGTGCGTCGATGACCGAAAGTGATCCCATTTCAGTCCGCTAAGACGATGATCTGGTCGGTATCGCACGAAACGGCAAGCGTGTCGCCGGGCTGGACGGTGGTTGACGCCGGCAGCTTGGCGATGAACTGCAGCGAGGGGTCTTCGACGGAGACGGCAAGCACGCGCTTGAAACTACCCTGGAAGACGACATCGCTCACTTTCGCCATGCCGAGGCTTGCGGTGCCGGCGGCCCCACCGAGCATGAGATGCTCCGGCCGGATGGCCAGTGCGACAGCCGAGCCCTCAGGCAAGGCGCTGCGCACCGAAACCGGTCCGGCCGGCGTCGTGACCGTGCCTGTCCTGTCCCCGGCTTCCGTGACCTTGCCGGCAAGGATCGTGCTTTCGCCCATGAAGGTCGCCGAAAAACGCGTCGCCGGCCTGGCATAGACGCGCTCGGGCGGCCCTTCGTCCTCGATACGGCCGTCATTCATCACCACGCAATGGTCGGCCAGCGCCATCGCTTCCTCCTGGTCATGCGTGACGTGGATGAAGGCGGTGCCGACGCGCTTCTGGATCGCCTTCAGCTCGTCCTGCATCTGCCGGCGCAGTTTGAGATCGAGCGCGCCGAGCGGCTCGTCGAGCAGCAGCACGGCAGGCTCGATGACCAGCGCACGCGCCAGCGCCACCCGCTGCCTCTGCCCGCCGGAGAGCTGGTGCGGCTTCTTGTCGAAGGCGGAGGCCAGCCCCACCAGCGCCAGCGCCTCGCGCGCCTTTGCGGCGCGTGTCGCGCCGTCGACACCTTGCATGCGCAGCCCAAAGCCGACATTGCCCCCGACGCTCATATGCGGGAACAGCGCATAATCCTGGAACACGGTCGTCGTCGGGCGCCTGGCCGGCGGCACCGCGGTGCAATCCTCGCCGCGGATGAACACCTTGCCTTCGCTGGGCGTAACGAAGCCGCCCAGGATGGACAACAGCGTCGTCTTGCCCGAGCCCGACGGCCCGAGCAGGATGGTGTAGCTGCCGGGCTCGATCCGCAGCGAGACGTTCTTCAGCACGGCCAGCTGCCCGAAACGGTGCGAGACCGCACGGATGTCAACCAGGGGCGCGGTCATGTCTTTCTCCGGCGCAGCAATGTCAGTTCGAACAGCACGACCAGCACGATGGAAACGGCAAAGACCAGCGAACCGACGGCATTGGTCTTCGGGTTGAGACCGGAGCGCAGCAGATTCCAGATCTCCACCGGCAGCGTGGTGTCGAAGCGGGTGAGCAGGAAGGAGATCACGAACTCGTCCCAGGAGAAGGTCATCGACAGGAAGAAGCCGGCGAAGATGGCCGGCGCCATCACTGGCACGGTGATCAAGAGCAGCACCTTCCATTCCGGCGCGCCGAGATCGCGCGCGGCGCGCTCGATGTTGATCTGATGATCGCCCATCTGGCTGTAGATGATGGCAAAGCACAGCGGCAGGTTGATCACGACATGGCCGATGCCGGCGGCAAGCAGTGATTTCGGCACGCCGGCCCAGTTGAACAGCACCAGCAGGCCCATGCCGATGATGAGATAGCTGACCGTCAAAGGCAGCGTGATCAGCCCGCGCAGCAGGCCGGACCCCGGCAGCACGAAGCGCGCGAAACCCCAGGCGGAGAGGAAGCCGAGCGTGACCGCGGTGGCCGAGGAGATGGACGCCACCAGCAGCGAGTTGACCAGTGCTGAGGTCAGCCTGACGTCGCTGAGAACCGCGTCGTACCAGCGCAGCGACGGGCCGGTGAAGGGCGGAATGGGGAAGGAGGTCGCCTGCAGCGAGAACAGCACCAGCACGACAACAGGTAGAAAGATGAAGCCGTAGACGGCAAGCGCGTAGAGCCAGGAAGCGACGCGGATGATCCTGCGCATCTCAGGCCCGCTCGATCTTCAGCCAGCGGGCACAGGTAAGGTAGGCGACGGTGACGACCGCCATCAGGATGATCGACAGGGCCGAGGCGAGCGGAAAATCGCCGCGCCGGCCGATCTGCATCATCACCAGCTGCGGCATCAAAAGCTCGTTGTTGCCGCCCAGAATCTGCGGCGTGATGTAGTCGCCAATGCACAGCACGAAGGTGAGGAAGGCGCCGACCATGATGCCCGGCAAGGTCAGCGGCAGGATGACATGCAGGAAGGTACGCACCGGTCCTGCGCCAAGGTCGGCGGCCGCCTTGCGGTAGCTCGGGCTGAGCTGCTTGAGGTTGGCGAAAATGGTCAGCGTCAGCAGCATGACGAAGAAATGCACGAAGCCGGTGGCGGTGGCCAAACGCGTGTTGGCGAGCTGCAGCGGCTCGGTGATCAAGCCGGAACCGGTGAGCGCGCGGTTGATGACGCCGTTCTGCGCCAGCACCAGCAGCCACGAATAGGAACGCACGACATAGGACGTCCAGAAGGGCAGCACGGCCAGCATCAGCGCCAGCCGCTGCCAGCGTTCCGGCACCTGTTCGGCGAGGATCCAGGCGAAGGGATAGGCGAGCAGCACCGAAACCACGGTGACGATGGCCGTCACCTCCAGCGAGTTCACCATTGCCTGCCAATAGGAGGGATTGGTGAAGAACTGGCTGTAGTTGGAAAGCGTGAAGCCGCCGCCTTCATGCGCCGTGAGGCTGGAAAACCCCATGGCGACGAAGGGCAGCACGAAGAACAGCAGGGTCCAGCCGAGCGCCGGCGTCACCAGCGCCCAGGGCAGGGCAGAGCCTGCCCGGGGCACAGAGTTGTTTCCCGCCGAGTTCATGCGCAGCGGCCGCTCACTTCGCCTGCAGCATTTCGGTCCACATGTCCTGCATCTTCTTGTCGAGATCGGCGTTCGGCGCGGGATAGGCCTGGGCGCGGGCGAGGAAGCCCGGCTGCTCGTCGAAGCGCAGCACCTTTTTCTGGTCGTCGGTCAGCGCCGCCTTGGTGTTGGCGGGCATGCCCCAATAGCAGGATGAGGTGGCAAGGCGCGCCTGGCCTTCCGGGCTCATAATGTACTGGATGAATTTCAGCGCCATGTCCTTGTTCTTGGAATCCTTGAACATGGCCAGCGACTGCGACCACAGCACCGCACCCTCTTTCGGGATCGAGAAGTCCAGCGCTGGGTTCTCCTTGGCCAGCCCCGCCGTCACCCATTCGCCGCCGCCGACCAGAATGTCGACCTCGCCGGTGGCGAGCGCGGTCTGGCTGGCTGTGACTTCGCCGACCAGCTTGGCGTTGGCCTTCATCTTGAGAAGCTCTTCCTTGAGCGCCGGCAGGTCGGCTTCGGTGAGCTCAGCCGTCTTCTTGCCGATGGCCAGTGCGGCCATCCCGATGACCGGCAGGTAATAGTCGTAGATGGCGACCTTGCCCTTGTACTTGTCTGATGTCAGCGATGCCAGGGACTGCATGTCGGCCGGATCGACCTTGGTCTTGTTGAAGCCGATCGTGTTGTAGCCGAACTTTTCGGTGATGCCGTAGCGCTTGCCGCCGACGACGGTGGAGCCGTCCATCTTCACTTGCGGGAAGAGGTCGGCGAAAGGCAGCTTGTCCTCGGGCAGTGGCTCGAACAGTCCCTTTTCGACGCCGCGCGGCACGTCGATCGAGTCGATCACCATCACGTCCCAGTCGCCGGGCTGCGATTGTTCGACGATGGCCAGCCCAGCGCCGGTGCCTTCAAATTCCTTGACGTTGACCTTGACGTTGTTGGCCGCTTCGAAAGGCTGCAGCAGCGCCGGATCGGAATGGTCGCACCAGATCAGCGCGTTGAGATCGGCGGCCTCGGCGAGGCTGCCCACGCCAAGCAACAGGGCCGTGGCGGCGCAGGCGGCATGCAGATGGCGCTTCAGGATGCAAAGCGGATTCCCGGACTTGACGGACATCGAGTGTTCTCCCTTGCCTTTGTGGCTTCTTGCAAAAAGTTGAACCAATTCTAAAATTGAGTCAATTCTGTTTTTGTGGCAAGAGGCTGCTATGAGCGGATTGCGGGCAAGGCAAAAGGCGGACCGGCACAGGCGCATCATCGAGGCGGCGGCGGCGCTTTTCCGCGAGGCCGGCTATGAGGGCGCCAAGATCGAGGCGATCGCCGCGCAGGCGGAAGTGTCGATCGGCACGATCTACAATTACTATGAGAACAAGGGCGACATCCTCGGCGCCATCGTCTCGCTGGAGGTCAACGAGGTGCTCAATGCCGGGCGCGGCGTCGTCGCCAGGCCGCCGGCCAATGTCGGCGACGCGCTGGACACGCTGATCGGCATCTATATCGAGCACTCGTTGCACTATCTCAGCAAGGAGATGTGGCGCCAGGCCATGGCGATCTCGACGCAACTGCCCGACAGCCCATTCGGCCAGGCCTACACCGCGCTCGACCGCTCGCTGACCGAACAAATCCGCGCACTGATCGCCCGGCTGCAGGAGATCGGCCTGGTGCGCCAGGACATAGACGGCGCGGCGCTCGGCGAACTGATCTTCAACAACATGAACATGATGTTCATCGAGTTCGTGAAGCGCGACGAGGCCAGGATTCCGGAATTGCGCGCGGCGATACGCCGGCAGAACCGGATATTGGTGGCGGCGATCGGGGTGTGATTGGGTAGCCAACTGTCCGGCGAGACTGGTGCCCCCGGACGGGATCGAACCGCCGACCTTCGGTTTACAAATTTTATGCCAAAGCACCCCGTGGGGTAACGGTCCATAACGTAAGAGGCAATAAAATCAAGAGAAATCAACAGCTATTCGCCATAAGAGCATCGGTTTGCATAACGCTCAATAACATGCGATAACGTACCCCAGTTTACCCCTGAGGTTACCCGGAGCGGAAGCCGATGCCTAACTCGATCCCTGGACAGTTCAAGAGAGCCGCCGCGTTCATCAACAATTTGGAGCCGCCCACAACCCGGCAAGAGGTGCCCGATAGCACCCAGTCTGGGCTCTATTTGGTGGTGCAACCGAGCGGTGCCTTGTCTTGGGCCGTGCGGACGAAGATCGACGGGAAGGCGTCCAAAGTGACCATCGGGCGCTATGATGAAGTGGGTAGCGCCGACGACCGGATTGGCACCCTCATTTCACCTACCCAAGCGCTCAACGTCACACAGGCTCGCGCCATCGCTGAACGCGTCCGCAACGACGCTAGGCGTGGCAACGATCCCCGGATGCAAAGGATCGACAAGACGGGCCTTGCCGCATGGTTCGATGACTTCGTTAAGACCGCGCGCACCACAGGCTTTAAGGGGAGGGCGGTCAAAGGCTCAACGGCGGATGAGTACGAGCGCATCATCGCGACCAACATCAAGCCGCACTGGACCCACGTCACCGACATCAGGACCCTTGACTATCGCGACGTTGAAAGACTTCTGGATAAGCTGAAGCCCGGCGCTCGCCGCAACGCGTTCGCTGTCCTTTCTGCGTTCTTCCGCTGGAAGCCTGTAGTGCGGGCCATCGGCCGCAACATCATCGAACTTGCCGAAGCGCCGGCCAAACCGGCCAGCCGCGACCGCGTACTAACGCACGACGAAATCAAGATCGTATGGAACGCGGCACAGAAATGCGGTTATCCCTTTGGTCCTATGACCCAGTTGCTCTTGTTGACCGGCCAGCGCCGGGACGAAATCGCCGAACTCAAATGGTCCGAAATTTCTGCCGATCTCGGTTCGATCATACTCGAAGCATCGCGAACGAAGAATTCCCGGCCCCACATCGTGCCAGTCGCGCCGCAGGTCAAGACGATCATCGAGACATTGCCCAGGATCGTAGATGCGGACGGGAACACCTCCGAATACGTGTTCACAACGACCGCGAAAACGCCTTTCAGCGGCTTCAGCAACGGCAAGAAAGCGTTGGACAAACATTGCGGGGACCTGGCGTTGCCTGAATGGCATCTGCACGATCTGCGCCGTACATGTGCAACGGAACTCGCAAAGCTTGGCGTTAAGCAGGAAGTGACCGAAGCAATCCTAAACCACAAGACAGGAAAGGTGAGCGGCGTTGCCGCGATTTATAACCGCTACGACTATCAAGAGGAAAAACGGGATGCTTTGGTACAATGGGCAAACCGCATCCAGGCGATCACCGCAGATAATGTGAGGCTAATGAAAAAGTCCGCCTAGATCGCGAAGCGCACCGGCTACCGCGTGGCAAGGGTGTGGTTCAGAGCACCCAATCAGTTACCTGCAGCCGATCTCTGAGAGGAATGGTTTTGGGTTGTCTCCGCCTGTTGCCCCGTACTACAATTGTGATTTCATGTAATCTTGAAGAGGACGCCGCAATGAAGGTTGGGCTTGCTTTGGCGCTACTTTCTGCTAGCGCGTGGTCGCAAGCGTTGGCTGGTAACCCGCCTGGCCCCTACGAGTCGACGGGTCAATTCGCAGGAAGCTACTTGTGCATAGGGGAAGCCTCTGGCGGCGTCATCTACGACAGTAACCTGAAGCGTTGGCATCCATACAGCTTCAACCTCAGCTCCCTGAAACGTGTAGTCAATGTGACGGCGGATCGGGTCAAGGACGCCAAACTGAACGTCCAAACTTATCCGGCTATGCAATACGCTATCACCGTGCGGTCCTATTTTGGCGGTCCTACAGATAATTGCGCATCTCAAGTTCAGAACCAGTCGTTTGACTTAGGAACGCAGCCTATACTATCTAAAGGGTTCGCTTTTTGTGATACGTTGGGGGAGCAGTACACCTTTAACTTTATTTCCGGCCGGTACGAGACGATGCACTCAGGGGGCTATACCGACGGTCAGGATTCGCAGTTCGGATCGGCTTACGTCGAAATAGGCGAGTGCTCCCGCATCAATTAGAGATGTCGGTTGGTGAGCGTTCCTTCAGCCGCTGCCAACTCGTAAGGCTAAGGCTGCGGTTTTGCACCTACGCTGGATTTTACCCAGGCCGTTACCCGCTTGCGACCTCAGTGCCTGTGCGTTGCGCTAATACATTGAAATTACACACTATATTTTCTATTGAGCATCAATTCTCGGATTTGACGCTCAAAAATAGATCGTCCTCTGACGCACGATGCGTCTCAGGGGGAATGAAAAGAAAGCGGTCTGGTCGGCAACCTGCTCACGCCCCTCTCGCGAATAAGTGCCAATACCCTGGGGGAGGTTCCCCCAAGCCCCTCTGTAGGCCCCAGGCGTCGACGTGGGGCCCCATCGCATCGAGAAATGAGGGTAAAATCCTTTCTGTCCTAATGTCCGTCCGGTCCTTCGCTGTCCCACTGTCCCACCCCCTTTAAAAAGGGGGTTTGGGACATCAGTGGAAGACAGGCACGGAAGGCCATCTAATGGGACGTAACTTTACCACGCACAATTGTCCCAGCGTCGGCCGTGTCTACTATGGCCTCTATGTCTATAAGGCCAAGGTCCCGGGCTTCCTTCGACAGCCGCCCAACATTAGATTTCGAGATTCCTGTCTCTTCTTCTATTTCCCGATACGATTTTCCGCTCGCGACTAAATCAGCAACCCATTCCATTTTAGCTCTTTTGCCGATTGGTCTCGTCTCCCAAGAGCCAACGCCTTCTTTCTCAGAGAACTTTGCCTCAAAAGGCTCGGCGTCATTGCCGAAGAACCCGCGGTGTTTTTCAAAACTGATTACAAATCGCGCTCCCTCATTTGGTTGGTAGTCATCTGGGTTGCTGAGCTTTATCACGGTATCGAGGGCGTCTTCGCGCTTCGAAGTGCCGCGCTGTTTTCCACCCTTGCCCGCATGATGTACGAAAAGTACGGACACCCCGTGTCGGCGGAGCTTTAGTAGCCACTCATGCATGAAGGCCCAGGCCTCGTCTGAACTTTCGGAGCCCGTATTTGTGAGGGTCGAAAGATTGTCGAGAATTAGGAGCTCCGCTTGGTCGGGCTCCCCCAGTTTTAAGGCTTTCTCGACGTTTTCACGGCCTTCGGGTTTTTCAGAGGCTAGATCGGGTATCCCATGAAACTGCAGGTCGGCCGCATAAAGGCGTAGGAAGCCTTGCTGAGGCGGCGCGTCGAGCCTCGCGACCATCCATTTTGCCCTTTCCTGTAAATCGATGAAAGCCATCTCACCGTCAACATAGAGCACTCGACGCGGTCTTGGGACCGTCCACCGCAGGAAGTCAGTCCCAGTTGCAACTGCTATCGCAAGTCCAAGGCTTAGGAATGTCTTTCCGACGCCTCTCGGTGCGTAGATTTCGATCAATCCCTTTTCAGGAATTATCGGATCCATCAGCTTTTCACGAGGCGGAACAACCTTGGTTGCCCACTGATCCCAGTCAAGAATGATTACATCCGGAGTGCCGTCCCCAGGAACGCGCGGGAGACCTACTGGGTTGGCGGGGACGGTTTTTTTCGAAGACGCGCTTGTGGTTTTGCTGTGTTGCGGAGCATTTGCATTCGTCTTTTTCATTGTTGGCCGCTCCGCTGCGGTGCCCTAGCGCCAGCCCTGCGCGAGTTTTCCCATTCGACAAGATCGCTCTCCTGCCAATAGCGCTTTTTGCCGATGTAAAGAGGCTTGGGGAAGCCCAGGTCGCTTCGTAGCCAGCGCCATAAGGTCATGAGGCTGACGCAATACCGCTCCGCCACCATCCGAGCAGGTAAGAAATGGATGTGCCTGTGATGGTCCTGGATGCGGGCACAACCCGCCTCGACCGCCATCGATCAATAGAGGGCGCGCTGCACATTAGCAGCTGCCTCGTTCATTCCCAGAGTGATTTGCATTGCGGTTTCCCTTCGACTGCTGCGACCGGCTCTTGTCGAGCCTGAGCAATGTATATGACAACCGCTAGGTAGTTATTGCAATAACAAGTTCAAGGAAAAAGTATAGAAATTCATTTGCTTGTTTAAACGAGCTCGACCGTCTTCTGACGGTATATCCTGACGATCAGTGCTACTTCGCCTTGCATTCCATATATCGGTACACGTTGTAGGGATGGGTTAGTTCATCTTGTTTGAGGGTAAAGCCATTCAGGAAGTTTGCGACGAGCCCGCCATAGCTTTTGCCCTGCATCACTGCGTATTGCTCCGTCTGGTACACCTCTTGCGCCAAACTCGGGATAACCACCATCTCGGGAGAATTTTTGTCATCGTTCACAATCTCGTAAGGTAACTCCACCGCTTGGCCAAGCATCAGAGGAAAAGAGAGCCGACAAATCGACACGCCGTTAGAGCAGGTAAAGGTCCCGTGTGAGGTCCAAACAGCGTTACCTTTCCTATATTCGGTTAAATCGACGGAGCCCTCAGCTGCCCCGTCCTTGAACTGAAGCTCCTGATATGAGTTTTGGTCAGGGTCTTTGTAGAGCGGCGCTCGGTAAAGTTGATAATTAAAATCGCAATCTGGTTTTGCGCCGACAGCAGTTGCAGAAAGAACCTCAGCTTTGAGCGCTTCACAGGCATTCTTCCAAGCAACCAGCTTTTTGCCGTCCCCTTTTTGAGGCGCCAGAGGGAAACGCTTGCCGGAAATAGTCAGGGATGCCCCCTCGCTGCTTCGATCTGTTAGGCCATCAAAAATTTCAGGGCTGCCTAGGCTCATGGTGACAGTCCAGCCGCCGTCCATTTCGTTTGTATCGAAATCAACAGCGGAAACCGGGATAGCAATAGTCGCACCGCCCCCTAGCCTAAGTTGCGCCTTTGCGTGGCCATCCGTTCCGACGATCAGCGCGGACGCGACTTTTTGACCGTCACCCCCGACGATTGTAAACTGCGGGCTTCCCCCGGAAGTTTTCGCGCAGAAAAGGCTGTACGACATGCACTCGGCCGATTCGTCTCCTTGGCAAGGGCTGATTGTGACCGAGGTAAGAGGTGGATCGTCAGTGCGTGAGAAGGACGAGAACAGCTGTTCGCTGTGAGAAGGAGCCGTCGCAAGCATCACAACCAAAGCAGCCGGCAACCCAAGCGCGCGCATTTTGCGTCCTCATTTCTGCGGCATCGGCGCCGCAGATGGCATTTTGTGGCACTTCTGGAACAATGTGCCAATGGTGGAACCGTAGCCATGGCACCGCTGCTTTGCATCCCGGGCGTTTCGGAGGGCAGCGGATTGGGCCTATTTATTGAGCGCTAATGCCCTGAATATACACCCAAAAAATATGCATTTAGCCATTGCATCTAAAGGCTTCTTGTTAAGCGATCTTATAGAGCGACCAGCGTAGACCGTTCGCCAATCCCTTTGCCCTTCTCTAAAGTTGTTACTTAGTGCCACCCGTTCAATTTTGGGGGGCTGATCCTAGACGTTGCAATCCGCCCCCCAGCGTAGACTTTGCCATCTGCTCCGGTGCTAGGACTATTCAACTGGAGCCAGGAAAGGGCGTCAGCGTCCGTGTTGAAGTCGGTAGGTACGTTTTGACGCGATGGTGATGAAGCCCTCCATTTGGGGCTCCTGTGGTCTCCTGAACGAGATCGTCGCTGGATTGCAAAATCGGCTTCCCGGTCGCTGCATGGCTCAGGATCAGGAAGAGGATACTGCCTGCCATGATCAACGCTGCCCAGCCGAGTTCCCAGCTTTCGGCTTCTCTGAGTGCCCTCAGGGTCTCGCGGATCATGTAACGCGCAAGCGACAAGAGCCCCCAGACGACGGCGATAACCACACCAAAGACGGCGAAATCCACCGCGATCTGCAAGAAACCCCTCATGTCGCTAAGCATCGCGCCCCGGCCAAACAACAGAACGCCAGCTATGACCGCGAGGAGCAGAGCGATGACCGTGAGTAGAAGAGCGATGAGCCCCCGTCCTTCCATGATCCCCCCAAAAAAGGCATAGCTGCTCTACCGATACTCTCAGCGAAGTAGCAGGGACGCCCTGTGGTTCTGGGGCCGGGGGCGCTCCCATTTTGTTCAGTATATCGAGGTGTATATTTTGAGCAACCGGGTTCGTTTTCCGCATGGATTTGCGGGACGTGCTGGCTGCTAATTTACACCGACTGAGACATGCAAAAGGGCTGTCTCAAGACGATCTAGCATATGAGGCTGAGGTGAGCCGCAGCTATCTCAGCCAGATCGAGAAGGGCAAATACTACGCGAGCCTCAGGATCATCGAGCAGCTTTCGGATAAGCTTGAAGTCGAGGCTTGGGAGCTTTTAAAGCCACCAAGCAAGGGTGGGCAAGTTTAGCGGCCACCACCTTTGGTTCTTCTGGCCAGAGGCTCGCGAACTGCTTTTGCCGTAGTGAGCAACTCCAGCAACAGCCACGAAGATGAAGGCATGGATTGAAGTTTGGGTTGTAACCTAATCGGCCGGCGTCGGAATTTATCGAGTCGAATGGGGCCGACTATTCTAGTTGATCCCTGCGGTACTCACGAGCTTCTGGAACTTTTTTGTGTCGGCAAGTTTGGGATCAACTGCTCGCACTCGGTCAAGGGCCTCGCTGAGACCGTAGACACTCTTGGAGGGCACGTCACCCACAACGGCCGAAATCAAATCAAGCATCTTTTGTGGTGATGAGGCGTATAGAATGTCAGGCGCCTCGGAAATGGAAAAAATGGTGGTTTGCTGTCGCATGTCCTCGGGACGGATGAACGGAATAATCACCTCTGCCGCCTCTGGAAACGCCGCCCCCGAGCCAAGAAGGATTTGCACAAGTTTGAAAGTCATCACGGGTGATTGAAGCTCGGCGTCCAACGGCCATATGCTTTGGAAGACCGGCCCTATGATGTTGCGCCATTTCTCGATTTTTCCTTCCTGCTCCGCCTTCGCCATCTCAGCAGCAAGCCTGTGTGCCACACTGGACAACCCTTCTGGGCTAACTTCGCGCAGGGCTGAGCGCGCCTCGGTCGGCGTAATGGGATAGGGTGTCTCTCCCTCCTTATTTGCCACCATCATTGCCGCTAGCCATTCTGAGAAAGTTCGCAAATCTTGCCGATCCAAATCGTCTCGGGCGAAGAGGCCCAGAAACGGCTTTTTAATTAAGCCAATGAGGGCTGGCGAACCGATGTAGCCGGAATATCTCAATGATGACCATGCTGCATGCGCATCGGGTGACGACCAATCAAAGAGCGGCACGATGTTTTCCGCTGTCCACCTTGGCGCGATGTCAAAGAGAAACGCAACGTCCATCGCGAACCGCACACGCGCCAATTCACCAAATCGTCCTTCGGAATGGACAAGCTTTTCGAGACGTGCGCGCATGTCGTCCGCCACTTCTTGGCCGCCTTCCGACTTTGACAGTTTCTTAAGGAGGATTTCTGCCAGCCGGCCGCTGGGTGCATTGATTGATTCGGTTAGCGCGTCAGTCATCCTGCACTCCCTCTTCAATGCGTGGCGCGCAATCTGCGATGCGGTCCCAAAGAGGCCAGAGGAGCGAATCAACAAGCGTCCCTGCCTTCTCACTGAGCCACCAAGACGCGGAGGCTGCTATCTTTGCGAACCGCTCGTCCGGCACACCGAGGAGGAGTTGGGCTATTTTTTCTTCGCTTTCAGGGTCTTCAATTTTTTGCGCCGCCCATAGGAAATGATCCCAAGCTGACTCTGACCAAAGATTCTTGTGGGCTTGTGCCTCAAGTCCACGCAGAGCGCGCGAAGGATCGCTCTGACACAAGGCCTGCCAAGGATCACCACCCAGAAAGCCAGCCTCAGCGGCCATTTCTCCGGCGGCAGCGACAAGTTGGTCGTCCGATACGCCGTTGAGTTTAGAGGCGTCTCCGACAACATTCGTAACACTCGATCCCCACATGTGGAACCCCGCTTGCTCGGCGGGACGTAGTTGCCAATGCGGCCAGCGTGCAACAATTTCTTGAAATAGTGCGATGGATTTTGGAGTGAGTTCCAGTCCGGCGCGCTGGAACTCACCCAACAGGTCGAACCGACAGCGATCAATATTTCGCTCTATTTCTGCTCCATTGCGAAAATAGTCAGCAGGAGGTCCTTCTGCGATGCGGTCTTCGATTGCCTTGCGCTGCTCCGTGTTGAGATCGTTCCACCTTTCCCGCAATAGCCGATACGCCTCGACTGTAGAGTTGGTTAGGAACAGCTCGCCAAGAGGCAGCTCCATCAAAATGCTTGCCACCTTGGACGCGGGCACCACAGAATTGACTGCCGCGAACAGGGCAAGCCGCCTCACCAAGCGGTAGCTACTCTGTTGCCAACTTTCGAGAATCTCGCGTGCGCGGTCTGCATCCTTGGACGCAAGCCGCGTCCAGATTTCAGCCATAACGCGCACAATCGTTTGAAAACCGGTGCGATACGCGTTTTGCCTATGGGCAGCCACGGAAGGCACGTCACTGTCGGAGACGCCATATCCTCGGTTGCTTTCGACGCCAGCGTCGATGGCATCGGCAAGTGCGTCGCTAAGCGTCGCAGTAAGCTTCCGTAGTAATCCCTCCTCGATGTCAGACGGAGCATCTGTCGGCCACGTCGAGAGAACGGTCTCCTCCGTGAGACTATCCTCAATTTCGTAGTCAATGGACATAAGGTCAGTCGGAACTTGAGGCAGATCGTGACGCTCCTCCCCCCATTCGATCCGCTTCCCAATCTTGATCTGCGGCTTCAGAGCCTCGGAAAGCCTGCCAAGAATTTCCGGTGATTTTTCGCCTTGTTTGACGCGTGGCGCTACTTCAAACCATTCGCCCGGCCAGGCACCGCGCCGGACGCTTCGCATATACTTTACGATCAGACGCCAACATTTGAGCAGGAGGGGGGATATCGCTTCCTGCTGCTTATTCAGACGGACCTCAAGGAGCTCTGCAGTTCTGGTGTCAAAATACTGGAGGTTGGCGACAACGTCGCGAAGCGCGTCAGGGTCGCCGAAGTTCCTTTCGATCCATGGTGCAAGCTGCGTGCTTGGCTGAAGTAGCTTCATCTCGGCGAGCCACGGCAACCACGCGATTGAGGGGTTAAGCTCGGCAAGAGTCGCTGACAGATCGTCTCGCGTCAGGAAGAATCTCAGTTGCTCTCGCTCAAACTCCGACGCATCGCGAGGCGTCCTTTTCCTACCAGACGTAACAGCGCTCATGCTTCGCTCGCCAAATCAGATGGCACCGTGGCCCCACCTAGGATCGATTGGACGCGGTTGCGTCCGTATTCTGCTGGCTTGCGTGTGTAGCGTGCCCACTCGGCGATCGTGGCGTAGATTTCCTCGTAGTCAGAAAACTCGATGGGCGTGATACCCTTAGCCTTCCAGACCGACGCGGAGCCGTCACTCCGCTTTTCAAGCGCATAGACTTTCTTGAGGTCGCGGAAGCGCTCACGGTCGGCATCCAAGGTCTCAAGGAGTAGCCGCAATGCCGCATCTTCCGCGCTATAACCAACTAGAACCAGCGTGTTAAGGCGCATCCGATCCTCAATATATTGGGATGCCCAACCATCGCGAAGGTACGCGTCTCCAAAATCTGCGCTCGTCAATACAAGTTCGGTCTGTAACAGCTTCAAGGACTCGTCGGATATCCGGCCATGCAGGTGCATGATGCCGTGATCTTCCGATCCGCCAGGCTTTGGGATGGATTTACCGGCGTGACTACGAACATCGGTGAGCGCAGCGTCGTGCGCCGCAAGCTCGAAGAGCGTGTCGAAATTGCTGGTAAGTAACCGCATGCGACCGTCGCGGTCGCGGGAGAGGTTGAGGAGGTCAAGATGATGGAGCGTGTTTGCGCCCGCTCTTGTGGTGAGAAGTTTGGTCGTGGCGACCCGCACGCGTGATAGCGTCTTAGGGAAGTGTGTGCGCTTTTCTAGTGCACGTAACACGCGATCGAATTCGCTGCGTTCGTAGGCGATACTCTCTGCGGGCTCGTTCGCTCGACTTTCTCCAAGTTCGGCGTAGATGTCGTCCGTAAGCTTCTTGAACGAGGGCATATCCGCAGCGTATTTTGATACTCCCGCGCCGCATAAGAACACTGCGTCGCCATCCTCAACTGAACGAATAAGCTCATCGTTGATATCGGCGCCGTCTTCCAGGAAACGCATAGTTGATTGATTACCCCATCGATGCGACTCAGCTCATACTACGGCGCTTACTCGGCTGCTATATCGTTTGACCGCAGTAACAGGGACCTAAAGTCCACTCAACGGCTGGCGCGCCCGCAGGGCATTGCGGCTGCTCTGATTTGCTGTGCAAGGCGCGCGTCGATTAGTTAGTTACTGTTTTGACCGCCGCCAGCCGGCCGCAACGGCTTCCGCTTCCGAACAAAACCACCTTTCGCCCTTGGCTTGGTTGATGACGGTGGCGCTGTAATATTTCTGTCCCGGCACGTGATAGATACGCTCGCCATTTGCCGAGATGTTGCCTTTGATGTTGCAGCCGATGTTGCCGCCGCCCAACGCGAAGAGCGGTGTCGATTGTGTCTGAACGTCGTCGCTATGCTGTGCACGCCAATCCCATGGCGTTTGAAACGATCCCACCCACAAACCAACCTTTGCCGCCTTGGCTCTCGCCTGTTGCGCTGCATACGCACCATTGCTGTATTTGGGCCAGTCGAGCGCTTGCCCATGCTCCACCATCCATGCGGCCACGCTGGCGCCATCGGCTCGCGTGCAGTCGCCAACGAAGCGCCCGTAGCGATCCCATGTGACGAATGCGCACCGGACCGGCTTGGAGGCTGCTAGGAAGCCATCCAGGGCTTCGGCGGAACGTCGGCCGCATGGGTATTCGAAACCCTTTGCATCGTCGCAATACTGACTGCTCTCCGGCGCGTCGATTCCATTGAAGCGGATGCGTTGGCCGTGCACCTCGATCGTGTCGCCATCGATGACGGATGCCACGCCGGCAATCGCTGCCGGCTTTGGCCTGATAAGCTTTTGAAGATTGATTTCTGGCAACGATCCGCTGTCGTGTATCACAACTTGCGTCACCAACGCCGAAGCCGCAGATACAGTCACGAGAACGACACGCAGCGGCACGCTTGCCCATCGTCTTGCGCGTGAGCGTTTGACACCGTTGCGGCGCCGCCATTGGTCGGAACGGTTGTCATAGCGGGATCTGTCCATCCCGATCACATCGCACCGCCTGGACGGCGTCCGACAGTAACAGAGTGCCAATGCATTCTGGCATCCCCCATCCCCGAAGCAACAATGCGCCCGCCAGACATTGTTGTCGAATCAGTTGTTGAACGCGTGCTGCTGAGCAGCAAGTACCCCGAACAGACGCTAGATCAACGAGCCAATGACGAAAATAACAAGAAATTCAACGCACTATCGGTGCGCAATGGTTTGAGCAAGGGTAGTTGCAAGGGTAAGTTGCAGTAGGGAATGTATATCCATAGCTCCGCCTTGGTATCCGCCCCGGCGCGCATTCGCCGACGTCTACCTGCGGAGGAGTTTGTAGGTCAAACCCTCGCACCTTGTGCGAACTGAGCGACACCACAATTTGCGATCCAGCGCCACACCTTACCCGTTTCCTAAGCAGGCCACGGACCTAAAGATGGCTCTTTGAGCTATTTGCTGTTACGATCAACTAGAGAGATTTCGTTGGCCGAGGAGCAGCGAGGTGCAGAGAAAATTCTCATTTGCCATCAATGTTGCGCTATGGATAGTGTTATTTGCTTTTCCACCCATCAGTGAGGGGCGCTCGGAAGAAATAAAGCACTTCGATCCAAACGAGATCGTACAGATAACCGCACCTACACACTTAAAATTTGACGAGATAATTGCGGGCGATGGCGCTACGATCGTAACAAACGGCTTTCCGCTAGACCTCGTAGTGGAAAAGCGCTTTGAGGCTGATGGCACTTTCAACATTATTGCTTTTCAGCACGCCGCAGACGAGGGCAAGCAAGGCCCTCCTGGTCTGCCCGGACAAGGTTTCAACGTCGGGCCATATTCAGGAACCGCCAGTGGTCCAGGTCAGCCTGGGCCAAACGGCAGTCCGGGCGTGAATGGCGGAGCCGGATGGCCTGGACAAAACGGGGGATCTCCCAGTGGCATTCGCATTCAGCTATCTGGATTGGCAACCGGTGTCTTGAATGTCAATGGACAGGGGCAGGATGGCGGTAAAGGAGGACGTGGCGGGCCCGGTGGGCGGGGCGGCGATGGCGGCCAAGGCGGCCCTGCGGTGCCCGGCACCGTATCCATATTCCAAGTAGGTTGCGCGATTGGGGCCGGTCGGGGAGGCAATGGCGGCCAGGGAGGTGCAGGAGGAGACGGCGGACGAGGGGGGGATGCCGGTTTCGGCGCCACTGTATCTGTTACCTCAACGGCGGATACATCAGATTTTGTCGTATATTATGCTGTTAGGGCGGGAGCAGCCGGGGCTGGCGGTCGACCAGGCGAGGGCGGCATTGGAGGACGGGGGGGATTTGGTGGTCAAGGCAGAGGACCTTGTGAAGGCCGTGAGGGTTGGGTTGGCAAGCCCGGTTCTAATGGCGCACCCGGAGCGAACGGACCTAGCGGCTCCGCTGGTCAACCGGGTTCGTTTGAACAATCGGGGCTTACAAAGGCATCGGAGCGAGAACAATGATTTTGAACAGGCGCGTCCTGCAGCAATCGCTGTTCCTAATTTGGCTTATTGCGTTCGGCTCCTCAACGGCATGCGCTGGAATCAAATTTTACCGCATAAACGATGATTATCAAAACTTTCTTATGGTGTCGAATGTGAAGTATTGCCGGCAGAATGACGCCAACGAACCGAGAAGTAAGGCCTGCCAGGATTATGCAGACAAGACTGGGATAAATGTCTTCACTCCGCAGTGGCAGTCAGATCTCGTGTCAAAGCTATTTGAGAACATATCAAAGATATATTTACCAATACTGGCAATAATGCTGACAACTTTTCTGACAACATCGACAAATTTCAAATCTCAATTGGTCAAAGCAGATCAATATATAATCGCTGTAACCACTTTTGGTGTGATACAAATCATTACATTCTACGTCATATACATATATATATTTGATTCCGGTCCGATATTGGATGCAAACATACCTAACATGCTCGCAACCGCATTCAGTGTTATAATGGGCATTGTCGTGGGTTTTTCGTTTCCCGAAACGGGGACTGCCAATGAGGTGGCGCCTACGAACACCCAGTCCCCGCCAACAGCCGATGGCCGATAGGTGAAGAATCGTAAGATAGCTATCCGGTTTTGTGGAGTTCTCGGAGTCAGGCAGAGCAGCAAACATTCAAACAGGCGCTAGCTCAGTAGATCGACAACGAATTCGCAATGAATTCAATATTCAACGATGCCATCATTGCAAACGGTCGTTGGCCGGGGAATCGTAGGGGTAAGCTTGCCTCATCTGCGGGGGGGCGAGGAAGCCCACACCATCTCTCAGAATCCGCGCGGAGGAGTAATTCCGAGGCTCACAGCGGCCTAGCTCGCACCCCTTATCGCATTTTCGTGTATAGCAATAGAGCGATCAATATGTTCCTGTATCGTACAGCAAAAAAGGGAGGACTGCATGCGCCTGCTTTTCTATGTCTTTTCGTGCCTGTTTGCATTGACGGGGGCCGCTTTCGCGCAAAGTGATTGCAACGCGATATTATCTGGCCTCATAAGTAATCGTACAACAATGCATGACGATCGCTTTGAATCTGACTATATTAATTGGTTGAATTCAAATGAAATGGCTACAAAAGACTCTGTGGCGAAACAGAGCGCCAACGCAGGTTTGACATTTTTGGTCGATGACATACCAGTCGATTTTTCAAGCGCTTGGGATAAGAGCGAAACTCACAATGAAAGTTATAGTAAATCCCTCGCGACTTACCTTTCCGAGCATAAAGCAGAAAGCCATAAATTCTTTGAAAAGGTCGTGGAAGCAAATTCGGGTGTGGTTTCTGCGTGGTCAAATTGTAATGATCACAGTCATCCTGGGCTTTATTGCTCTGTGTCTCAGACATCAGATCCCGAGCGACTTGAGGTAAATATATTATACATACCAAGCGCAGCTAGTGGAAGAACAATTGTAAAGATAAAATCGATAGATTATGACGAAAAGGTAATAAAACCACTACGTAACTATGCCGGAATGGACATAGAATCTGCAAATCCATCAATAATATCATTTCATCGGATGACGCACGATGGAGGACGTATAGTGATTACCACAGACCAAAAGGGGGTTAGCTGTGGTAGTACCAGCGGGATGCAATTCTTGCCTGTTGTAAAGGATTTTATTCGAGGTTGCACTGAGGTCAAAGATGGACAATGTGTAAAGTGCGTTGTTCCATTTTACACTGAGGGAGCTGGACCTACTGATGCAATGCCCCGAAACCTCTTTTCGGCTGCTTGCTCTGAAATGCCTAAGGATCGGCCGGTTGAGATAAAGGTTACCGGAACGATTTTTATTACAGGTGCGAAAAAAGAATTGGGCTGTCGCATGACAACCCAGCTTGAATATCCCTCGGAAAAGCCAATCGTCAATGATGCGACTAACACCTACTGCGAAAACTCGCTTACCTCTGACACTGGTTTTAAGCCTATGACGCAGCTGCCTTTCGCGAACCTTGCCTTGGTCCGCTGCACAAATGATACGAATAACGTCGTATGCCAAGTTAAAGGCCAGATAGAATTCTCGACGCCTTAAGCTCCGCAACGACAGGGATGGTACCGCTTTGTGGTATCATGCCTATCGTCCAAGGCTTCGGCTCTGGGGCAGGGCGTCTCTCTATTGGGCGCATTTCGTAGTCTGATAGCGAGGATCACCACTCCAGGCCAGCCTACAATCCCGGCGCTGGCCATCGTGGATGGCAGCGTGGGTGCCCCTTGGATGTCGCGTTAGTCGATCTGCGCGAAATGGCAAACATTGCGCGGATCGTCCAAAAACTGCTCGCATTATCCTGTTGGGAAACCCGCACCGCTCATCAAATGCCACGGCTAAGAGGCGCTTTTCAGCACGGTTGAGCGTGCGCCATTTTGCAAGATTTGCGACCGTGGCGGCCCGGCCAAAAATTCACAGGCTGCCACGGAAATGAATGCGCTAGTTGCGACCTGTGGCGGCCACCTTGATCTATGGCACTACGACCATCACAGCGAACGCTAGGAAGGTGAAGAATGGCTCTCTCTGATCAGAACAATGGTCTTGCAGGATTGCCTTACATCGTCGTACGGATTCGTGCAGGAGACAGAGCAAACGATAGAGCGGTCCACACCGGGACGGGATTCTTCTATCGACTGAAGGTCGATGAGAAAGATGTTCCACTAATTGTTTCCAACAAGCACGTGTTGAGCGGAAAAACGTGGATTGAATTCGATTTCGCTGCCATCGATCATCAAGGAAACCGTATTTTCGGGCCTTCCAACAAGGTGCGGGTCGAACCTGGACAGTTGCCAATCTTTGAACACCCTGATGAAAACGTCGATTTGGCTGCGATCCCGCTCAATCCAATGATCGAAGGCTTGATAGGGGACGGCAAAAATCCACATCTTTTGCAACTTACCAAAGACAACTTCGCACCATCTCACGTCGAGGCGATCCTGCACGCTGCAACCAGCGTCCTCATGGTCGGCTTTCCAAATGGAATTATGGACGAAGCAAACAATCTTCCCGTGGTGCGACGTGGAACGCTGGCCACCCACTATAGAGCCAATTACCTCGGTCAAACTAATTTCGTGATTGATATCGCTGCTTTCGGAGGTTCGTCCGGCTCACCTATTTTTGCATTTTTCGAAAGCATGATGCCCGATGGTCAGGGCAACGTCGCCTTAATTGCCGAGCCACAAATCTTCCTGATCGGCGTCCTCCACTCGGGGCCAATGATGACGGCGGAGGGTAAGATAGTTCCTACGCCAGTCCCTACGAATTTTCAGGTCGCACGAACAGACGTGACAATACACCTTGGCTATTGCGCCAAGGCGTTTCGAATTGAAGAGATTGGGTTGGCGATCGATGCGTTTGTGGCAAAGAACCCGCAGAGCATGGGTGGCGACAGAGCCACCTGAACTCCTATTCATCCTTGCTGCACCCGACTTTGCACAATCGCACCTTTACCCCAGAGATTACCCAAGGCGGCCTAACACAGCATGTTTTGAGTGCGGAAATGCGACTAAGCGGCTGATTTTGCTGGTGCCCCCGGACGGGATCGAACCGCCGACCTTCGGTTTACAAAACCGCTGCTCTACCAGCTGAGCTACAAGGGCACGGCGCTCCGGTAGCATATTTCGTGCGCCAGTAAAGACAAAACTCCGTTTTCGGTTACCTCCAACGGTGGATGACGCCGTGGACGCCCATGCTGAAATCCGCGAACGCGCTTCCTACATGATGGTGAGGTGCAATCGCTTCGGACTGGAGTGTCGCATGATCAGGCTCGTCATCATTCTGCCCCTCGTTGTCATCGCTTGGATGCTGCTGGTGAAGCTCATCGGCGACGTCAAGAAGGCCAATGTGGACTGGACCGGCGTCACCACGATCATCGGTTTCATCGCGCTCGCCTTCTGGCTTCGCCATATCACGGGGATGGGATGAGGGAATTGGCAGTAGGCAGTAGGGAATAGGGAATTGCGTCGTTCGTATCTGGATGGTGCCATTTCACTACTGCCTACTGCCTACTGCCTACTGCCTACTGCCTACTGCCTACTGCCTACTGCCTACCTCTGAAAACCTCCTCGACCTTTCGAACCTTTTGACAGGCCGCGCCGACTGATCTCCAGAGGCGAATGGTCGCCTCGGTCAAGGATCCAGGAGATCATCATGTTCAAGCGCATGCTCACTTCCGCTCTCGTAGCCGTTTTCGTTGCCACAGGCGCGCTGGCCGCCACGGTTCAGACGTCATCAGCTTACGGTATGCATCATCACCATCATTACTACGATGACCACTATGGCGACTGCTGGTGGTACCACCACCACCATCACCGTCATCATCACCATGGCAGGGTGGTTATCATCCTTTGATGCCAAGGGCCTGTGGCGTGCGAAGGGCGGCCTCGGCCGCCCTTTTGCATTTTCCGTGGCCCGCAGCCAGGAACCGCAGCCCTCCAAAAAAAAGATCAAAGAAGCTTCGAACCTTTTTCGTTGCCGCGACGACAGATGATCAAGAGGCGGATGGATCGCCTCGGTCAACGAAGCAAGGAGATCATCATGTTCAAGCGCACACTCGTTTCCGGCCTCATCGCCACCACCGTCGCCGCCACCACGTTGGTCGGCACCGTTCAGCCTTCGGCGGCTCATTCGCATCACCACGACCTCGGCATCGGCATCGCCGCTGGCGTCGGCGGGTTCGTCCTTGGCAGCCTGCTTGCCCAGCAGCCGCCGCGTACCGTCTATGTTGACGAAGACGGTGGTTCCTGGCACGTCCGTCGCTGCTTCGATCGCTACTCGAGCTACGATCCGGACTCCGACACCTACATCGGCCGCGACGGCTACAGCCACTATTGCCGGCTTTGAGAGGAGGGGATTGTCTCAGCAAAAGAAAAAGGGCTCGCGCGGGCCCCTTTTCGTTGTCTCACAAATACTTACAGTTGCGTGTTCAGGCAGAATCGGAAATCGGCAGCCCGGCTGCGCGGCAGGTGCTATCGACGAGGCGCCTCGTTTCCGAAGCGCCACCCATGGCGACGAGCTCGAAGCTGCTTGCCGAATCCGGGTAGATCCTGGCGATGAAGGCTTGGTCGCCGCCAGGGCCGCCGGCCGCAGTCTTGCCGCTGACGAAGCCGCAGGCCACGATCTCCTTGCGGCCGTTCAGTGTCCGCTCGCCGGCAAGCGTCCTTCCGAGCCTGGCCGAAGCAGGATCAGGCAAGCGCTGACGAATGCCGGTGATGACGACCTCCTCGAGCGCGAGCGAGAACGGAATGGGATCGACGCGCTGGTCGCCGGCATCGGGCCGAGGTGTCGTCGCCACGCATCCGTAAAGCGAAGCGACAAGCAGAAGCTGAACCGTTTTCCTCATCCGCGCCCTTTCGCATGCATTCGAACGCGACGGCAAGACGTAGCCCATGCGGCTGGCGCTTGCGTTGCCGGCATGGCCATACGGCTCGATTTCTTCGATATTGCGACCAGGAGCGCGCTGCCAGGGGCAGGCTGATCAGCCGGCTTGCGCGCCGCCGATCATCCGGGTCACCTCGGCCGCGGCACTGCGCACCATCGGCCCGATCTCGGCCAGCCGCTCCGGCGTCACCCGCACGGTCGGCCCCGATACGGAAACGCCGCCGATCGGCTCGCCGAACTCGTTGAAGATGGCGGCCGCCACGCAGCGCATGCCGGGGTGTCGCTCTTCGTCATCCACCGACCAGCCGCGCTGCTTGATGACGTCCAGATCGTGGGCGAGGGCAGGGATCTCGGACAGCGTCTTGTCGGTGAAGCGCTGCAGGCCGGCCTTGCGCAGGATGGTCCCAACGCGCTCCGGCTCGAGATGCGCCAGCACCGCCTTGCCGATGCCGGAGGCGTGAAAAGGGCTGCGCGTGCCCGGGCGGAAGAAGGCGCGGATCGCCTGGTGCGTCTCGACCTGGCTGACGAACACCACGCAATCATCCTCGGCGACGCCGAGATTGGCGGTCTCGCCGGTTCTTTCCATCAGCTCCTGCATGACGATGCGGGCGCGGTCGACCAGTTTGCGCCGGCGCAGGAAGGCCGCACCCATGCGGTAGGTCTCGACGCCGATCGACCACAACTGGTCTGACGTGTCGAACTCGACCATGCCGTGGTTTTCGAGTGTCGTCAGCATGCGGTAGGCGGTGGAGGCGGCAAGGCCGCTCTGCGCCGATATCTCGCTCAGCGACAGGCCGCTGCCCTCGGCGACAATGGCCAGGATGCGCAAGGCCCGGTCGAGCGACTGCACCGAACTGGCTTCGGCAGGCCCGTTGAAAGCGCGCGGCCGGCCGCGCTGGCGTTTTTCAGTGGTTTCCATGACGCCAGTTTCGCCGATTTCTCCAAACATACAATGAAAAAGTTTTTCATTGTGGCGAGGCGCTAAATTGCTGGAAAACCGAAAATCCAATAAAATCAGCAGATAGTGGCCGTTTTCTCGAAATGAAAAAATATTCTGAAAAAATTGAAAAATAGCCGGCTTGCTGAGATCATCGGCCATCCAACAATGACAACCCAAGTGGAGGGCCGGAAAATGGCCAGGATGCGCGCTGTCGATGCGGCGGTTCTCGTTCTCGAAAAGGAAGGCATCTCCTGCGCGTTCGGCGTGCCGGGCGCGGCGATCAATCCGCTCTATTCGGCGTTGAAGGCGAGGGGCACGATACGCCATGTCCTTGCCCGCCACGTCGAGGGCGCCTCGCACATGGCGGAAGGCTATACCCGCGCCAAGGCTGGCAATATCGGACTTTGCATCGGCACTTCGGGGCCGGCCGGCACTGACATGATCACCGGGCTTTATTCGGCGGCAGCCGATTCCATCCCGATCCTGTGCATCACCGGCCAGGCGCCGCGCGCCCGGCTGAACAAGGAAGATTTCCAGGCCGTCGACATCGCCGCCATCGCCGCACCGGTCGCCAAATGGGCGGTCACCGTCATGGAGCCTTATCTCGTGCCGATGGCGCTGCAGAAGGCGTTTCACCTCATGCGCTCGTCGCGGCCCGGTCCGGTGCTGATCGACCTGCCGGTCGACGTGCAACTGGCCGAGATCGAGTTCGACATCGACGCCTATGAGCCGCTGGCGCCGTTCAAGCCGGCGATGACGCGCGCCCAGGCCGAAAAGGCGCTGGCGATGCTCAACGTGGCGGAAAAGCCGTTGATCGTCGCCGGCGGTGGCATCATCAATGCCGATGCGTCCGACCTGCTGATCGAATTCGCGGAAATATCAGGCGTTCCGGTCATCCCGACGCTGATGGGCTGGGGCGCGATCCCCGACGACCACCGGCTGATGGCCGGCATGTGCGGCCTGCAGACCTCGCACCGCTACGGAAACGCGACGATGCTGGAAGCCGATTTCGTCTTCGGTATCGGCAACCGCTGGGCCAACCGCCACACCGGCTCGGTCGATGTCTACACCAAGGGCAAGAAGTTCATCCATGTCGACATCGAGCCGACGCAGATCGGCCGTGTCTTCGCGCCGGACCTCGGCGTTGTCTCGGATGCGGGTGCGGCACTGAAGATCCTGCTCGACGTCGCCACCGAGTGGAAGACGGCGGGCAGGCTGCGCGACTGGTCGGGGTGGGCCAAGGAGTGCCAGGCCCGCAAGAAGACGATGAAGCGCAAGACGCATTTCGACCAGGCGCCGCTGAAGCCGCAGCGTGTCTATGAGGAGATGAACAAGGCTTTCGGCCGCGATGTCACCTATGTCACCACGATCGGCCTGTCGCAGATCGCCGGTGCGCAGTTCCTGCATGTCTACAAGCCGCGCAACTGGATCAATTGCGGCCAGGCCGGCCCGCTCGGCTGGACGCTGCCGGCGGCCCTTGGCGTGCGCGCCGCCGATCCCGACCGCACCATCGTGGCGCTGTCGGGCGACTATGACTTCCAGTTCATGATCGAGGAACTGGCGGTCGGCGCGCAGCACAGACTGCCTTACATCCATGTCGTCGTGAACAACGCTTATCTCGGCCTTATCCGCCAGGCGCAGCGTGGCTTCTCGATGGATTATGAGGTGAGCCTTGCCTTCGAGAACATCAACCGATCGGGCGACCCAGAGGCGGGCTATGGCGTCGACCACGTCGCCGTTGCCGAGGCCATGGGCTGCAAGGCGATCCGGGTGCGCAAGCCGGAAGAGTTCGCCGGCGCCTTCAAGCAGGCGCAGCGGCTGATGAAGGAGCACCGGGTTCCGGTCGTGCTCGAATTCATCCTGGAGCGCGTTACCAACATCTCGATGGGCACCGAGATCGACAAGATCACCGAATTCGAGGAACTTGCCGAAAATCAGGAAGACGCGCCTACCGCGATCGTGATGCTCGATTAGGAGAAAAAGAATGCCGCGTTTTTCAGCCAATCTATCGATGCTCTTTGGTGAGCATGATTTCCTTGACCGCTTCGACGCAGCCGCTCGCGCGGGCTTCAAGGGCGTCGAATATATCGGTCCCTATGACCATGCGCCGGAGGTGGTGGCCGCGAGGCTGAAGAAGAACGGCCTGACGCAGGTGCTGTTCAACCTGCCGGCCGGCGACTGGGCCAAGGGCGAGCGCGGCATCGCCGTGCTACCGGACCGCGTGCCGGAATTCCGCCAGGGGATCGCCAAGGCGATCACCTACGCACAGGCGCTCGGCTGCCAGCAGGTCAATTGCCTGGCCGGCATCGCGCCGGCGGGCGTCGACCGCAAGGTGCTCGAGGATGTTTTCGCCGAAAACCTCGCCTTTGCGGCGGAAAAGCTGGAGCAGGCCGGCATCCGGCTTTTGATCGAGCCGATCAACACGCGCGACATTCCGGGCTTTTTCCTAAATTACTCGGACCAGGCGCTGGCGCTGATCGACCGTGTCGGCTCGAAAAACCTGTTCCTGCAATACGACATTTATCACATGCAGATCATGGAGGGGGATCTCGCCCGTAAAATCGAGGCAAACCTTAGCCGCATCGCGCATATCCAGCTTGCGGACAATCCCGGCCGTCACGAGCCGGGAACGGGCGAGATCAATTATCCCTTCCTCTACGACCACATCGACCGCATCGGCTATTCCGGCTGGATTGGCGCGGAATACAAGCCGAAGGCCGGCACCGAGGCAGGGTTGGGTTGGTTTCGGGACCTGACCGGACAGGGCAGCGCGGCGGCCTGAGAGCTTCCTTCTCCCCGTCTCTATACGGGGAGAAGGTGCAGGCAGGCGGATGAGGGGCAGCGCCACCATCCGATAAATTCGAGCCAAGATTCTTTGGAGAACCACAATGGAAACCATCGGTTTCATCGGCCTCGGCATCATGGGCGCGCCGATGGCGGGACATCTGCTGGATGCCGGCTATAAGGTCATCGCCAGCGACCATCGCTCAAAGCCGCCGGCGGATCTCGTCGCCAAGGGCCTGAAGCCAGTCTCCGGCCACGCCGCCGTCGCCAAGGCGGCCGACATTATCATCACCATGGTGCCCGATACGCCGCAAGTGGCCGATGTGCTGTTCGGCGACAATGGCGTGGCATCGGGCCTGACCAAGGGCAAGCTCGTCATCGACATGAGCTCGATCTCGCCGATCGAAACCAAGGTTTTCGCCAAGAAAATCAACGAGCTCGGCTGCGACTATCTTGACGCGCCGGTTTCCGGCGGCGAGGTCGGCGCCAAGGCGGCGTCGCTCACCATCATGGTCGGCGGCGAGGAAAAGCCTTTCGAGCGCGCAAGACCCGTCTTCGAGAAGATGGGCAAGAACATCACTCTGGTCGGGCCCAACGGCGTCGGCCAGACCACCAAGGTCGCCAACCAGATCGTCGTCGCGTTGACCATTGAAGCCGTCGCCGAAGCGCTTGTTTTTGCTTCGAAAGCCGGCGCTGATCCGGCCAAGGTCCGGCAAGCCTTGATGGGCGGGCTGGCGGCGTCACGCATCCTCGAAGTGCATGGCGAGCGCATGGTCAAGCGCACCTTCGCGCCGGGTTTCCGCATCGAACTGCACCAGAAGGACCTCAACCTGGCACTGGAAGGCGCCAAGGCACTCGGCGTCTCGCTGCCCAACACCTCGACCACGCAGCAGCTGTTCAATTCCTGCGCGGCCAACGGCGGCGCCAAGGAAGATCATTCGGCTTTGGTCAGGGCGCTGGAGCGGATGGCGAATTTCGAGGTCGGCGGCGAAGTGACCGAGGTGAAAGGCAAAGCGGCATAGGCCGGGAGAGGGCGGCGCAACGTTCCCAAGCCGCCACCTCTCGTCCTGCACAAGAACGGGTTCCCGCGCTGTCGCTGGAACCCGTTTCTTGTTTTCTTGGCAGAGTGCTTCCGGCTCAGCCGCGCTTCAAGAATGCCCTCGCGGCATAAAGGCTGATCGCCGCTGCATTCGACACATTGAGCGAGCGGATGGCGCCGGGCATGTCGAGCCGCGCCAGTGTCGTCACCGTCTCGCGCGTCTTCTGGCGCAGGCCTTTGCCTTCGGCCCCGAGCACCAGCGCTATCCTGTCGCCGGCGAAGCTGGTTTCGAGTTCAGCCGGCCCATCCGAATCAAGCCCGATGGTCTGGAAGCCGGCTTCGTGCAACTGGGTGAGCGCGTCGGCCAGGTTCTTCACCTCGATCTGGTCGATATGTTCCAGAGCGCCGGAGGCGGATTTCGCCAGCACGCCCGATTCCTGCGGGCTGTGGCGCGCGGTGGTGATCAGCGCGCCGGCGCCGAAGGCGACCGCCGAGCGCAGGATGGCGCCGACATTGTGCGGATCGGTGACCTGGTCGAGCACCAGCACCAGCCTTGTGTCGCCAAGCGCGTCGAGGCGCTTGGGCTTCAACGGCTCCGCCTCGATCAGCACGCCCTGGTGCACGGCGTCCGACCCGGTGATCTTGTCGATGTCCCTGGGTTCGACCAGCTCCGCCTTGAAGGGCAGGGCGGCGAGATCTTCTATCTCCAGGCGCTCGGCCGCGTTGCGGGTCACGAGCATTTTGCGAATCTTGCGGCGCGGATTGTCGAGCGCCGCCCGCACGGTGTGCAGGCCATAAAGTCGCACCAGGCCGTCGGCGGCGTTCTCGCCGGGCGGCACAGGCTGGCGTGGCCGGAATGCTGGCGCGCCGCCGCTCTTCTCGTCGCGATGCGCGCGGCGCAGCTTGGCGTAATGGGTGTCTTTGGGGGTATTGGTCTTGTTGCTCATGGCCGGCTTCTATAGCTGTCTCGCGTGGCCAAGGATATGGCCCGTCGCCGCAGCCGGCGAACAACATCGAAAAACCCTTCCCAGTGCGGTTGACACCCACTGGCCTTGCCGCCATAAGGCGCTTCGCTGATTTCGGAGAAGACATCCAACTCGGGCTCCGGGATCGGCAAGAATGCCTCGTTGCATGGCTCCGGCGGCAGACTGGAGAGGTGCCCGAGTGGTTAAAGGGGACGGACTGTAAATCCGTTGGCTTAGCCTACGTTGGTTCGAATCCAACCCTCTCCACCACTGCCGGCCCGGAAGCCCTGAAACGAGAAAAGCATCGGGCCGAAAAGTGCATGGCGCTTTTCGGGTGAATCCGATACTTCAGTGCAAGGCGCGGGTATAGCTCAGTGGTAGAGCAGCAGCCTTCCAAGCTGAATATGCGGGTTCGATTCCCGCTACCCGCTCCAGACTTTGATCCCACAATCGGCAAACCGAGACACTGCGCGACAAAGCGCGCAGCGCTTCAGGACATCGACGTACGCCGCGTCAGCTGTTGAACGCGGAAGCCACCTGGTGTTGCTGAGGTACCTGACCGTTCGGGGTCAGTTTGTCGACGATGCCGGGCAAGGCGGTGGACAACTGCTTGAGCAGTTCCCCCTCGTCCATTCCGGTACGCTGCGCGATCTCGCGGATGACTTGCGGCCCAAGCGCGGCTCCGAGATCATTGGCGTTGATCGACTGGTTCTGCCCTGTGCCGACCCAGGAATCGGCGACATTGCCGTGGCCGGCGTCCTTGAGCCTGCCGAGCAGGCCGCCCAGTCCTCCGAGCAGTCCGCCGTCACTGGCGGCAGGGTCGGCCGGCACCGGTGTTTGAGGCTGATCCGGCTGTTCGGCACTTCTGCCGCTCAGCATCTTTCCGACCAGCAACGCGCCGAGCGCGATCATCAGCGGTTTGGTGATGTTGCCGCCGGGAACGGCATTGTCAAAAAGTCCCATAGTGGATCCTCCATCTCGACCAAGCCTAGCCCGCCTCCAAGAATGGCGCATCCGGGCGGAATTTCAAGCTGGCTTGAGCTTTTGACAATCATATGAAAATGTCGCGATGGCGAGGGATGGAGAGGAAAAAATGGGTATCATCAGCTGGATCATTCTCGGCGCCATCGCCGGCTTCCTGGGCAGCAAGATCGTCAACAAGACCGGCGAAGGGCTGATCATGGATATCGTGCTCGGTATTGTCGGCGCCATCGTCGGCGGCGTGATTTGCAGCCGGCTCTTTGGCGTGGGTGTCACCGGTCTCAACATCTCCAGCCTGATCGTCGCGGTGGTTGGCGCGATAGTGGTGCTGTGGGCCTACCATCAGTTCAGCGGAAGGCGGACGCTCTAAGCGCCGGTCGCATCGTCTGAATTTTTGAATTTGTACTGAGGCAAGACCCGCTTCGGGCTTGCCTATGGCATCAGCACTGCATCGGCCGCGGCGAAGAAGATCAGCGTTCCGGCGATGAACATCGCCCAGCCGATCAGTGACTTGCGAATGGCGGCCTTGTGCCTGGCGTCGGAGTTCTTGTTCTGGTCAAAATCGGTCATGGGGGAACCTCCCTTGGCTGATTGATCATGTCTTCGCCGGATAGACGGCATATCGCCGAATAGACGATCGATCTGGCCTCCGCAACATTGGAAACAGGGGCTCGGCCGCCGATGCTAGGCGACGACGGTCAGCCGGCGCTTGCGCTGGTCCAGCGACACGATGGTCAGGCCGCTGGCCACCACCAACAGGATGCCGCAGACCGCCAGTGCATTGGGGAACTGGCCGAACACCAGCAGGCCCGAAATGACGGCCCAGACGGTGAAGCAGTAATAGAATGGCGCCACCGCGCTGGTCGGCCCGACGCGATAGGCCATGAAGATGAAGAAATGGCCGAAGATCAGGAAAAGACCGGCGCCGGCCAGCAGCAGCAAATGGCGTGCTTCGGGCATCACCCAGCGCTCGGACGCCAGATGCGCCGCACCGGCGCCGATCAGCACCACCACGACGGCGGAAATCGCCACGATCATCCCTGGCACCTCAGCGGCGACACGCCTCCCGGCAAGGTCGCGCGCGGCCGACAGCGCCGCGTTGCCGAGCGCCAGCAGGGCGTAGATCGAAATACCTTCCATGGTCGGCTGCGCCACCATCAGCGCGCCGATGAAGCCGAGCCCGATCAGCGCCATCCGCTGGCCGCCGATGCGCTCGCCAAACAGGATCGACGAGCCGACCAGCATCAGCAGCGGCGTGATTTGTCCAAGCGCCGTGGAATCCGCGATCTGCATGTTGGCGAGCGCCACGACGTAGCAGAGGATCGCCGCCAGCTCGAGCAGATTCCTGCGCAGCACATGGCCGTCGAAGATCAGCGGGATCTGTTTGCCGTAGCCCAGCAGGAACAACAGCGGGAAGCCCCAAAGCGCTGCCGCCACGCCGCGCAGGAACAGCACCTCGTAGGACGGCAGCCCCGCGGTCGCGAGTTTCATCATCGTATCGTTGACCAGGTACGACCCGGTCGAGATGATCATGAACAGCGGGCCGCGGATTGAGACGGGGATGAATTGCATGGGGTCAGGAGATCAGACCTCGGTGGCCGCCGCAATGGGCCATCAACTGGCCGTGATCGAGACAGGAATTGGCCGGCAAGGACATGAGATGCAGGCCTCGATCGATCGGCCTGTCAGCCATTCCATTTCCTCCATCGCCTTCCTATATCAGTGCCATCTCCCCGCAATCGGATCCCAGGTTCGGACTGAGTGAGACGGCACCCGGCCAAAAGACGCTTGTGTTTTTTGGCCTTTGTCGCTAATCGCCCCGCATTCGACTGAACTGAAGGTCAAGGCCGTCCAAGGAAAGAGACTATGGCAAAAGGTAAATTCGAGCGCACTAAGCCTCATGTGAACATCGGCACGATTGGTCACGTTGACCATGGCAAGACGTCGCTGACGGCGGCGATCACGAAGTATTTTGGCGAGTACAAGCGCTACGACCAGATCGATGCGGCGCCGGAAGAGAAGGCACGCGGCATCACGATCTCGACGGCTCACGTCGAATACGAGACGGCCAACCGTCACTACGCCCACGTCGACTGCCCCGGCCACGCCGACTATGTGAAGAACATGATCACCGGTGCCGCGCAGATGGACGGCGCGATCCTGGTGGTGTCGGCCGCCGACGGCCCGATGCCGCAGACCCGCGAGCACATCCTGCTTGCCCGTCAGGTCGGCGTGCCGTCGATCGTGGTGTTCCTGAACAAGGTCGACCAGGTCGATGACGCCGAGCTGCTCGAACTGGTCGAGCTCGAGGTTCGCGAGCTTTTGTCGAAGAACGAGTTCCCCGGCGACGACATTCCGATCGTCAAGGGTTCGGCGCTGGCGGCGCTTGAAGATTCGAACAAGACGATCGGCGAGGACGCGATCCGCGAGCTGATGGCTCAGGTCGACGCCTACATCCCGACGCCTGTTCGTCCGCTCGACAAGCCGTTCCTGATGCCGATCGAAGACGTGTTCTCGATCTCGGGCCGCGGCACGGTCGTGACCGGCCGCGTCGAGCGCGGCGTGGTCAAGGTCGGCGAGGAGCTGGAGATCATCGGCATCCGTCCGACGACCAAGACGACCTGCACGGGCGTTGAAATGTTCCGCAAGCTGCTTGATCAGGGCCAGGCTGGCGACAACATCGGCGCGCTGCTGCGTGGCGTTGATCGTGAAGGTGTCGAGCGCGGCCAGGTTCTGGCCAAGCCCGGCACGGTGAAGCCGCACAAGAAGTTCGTGGCCGAAGCCTACATCCTGACCAAGGACGAAGGTGGCCGTCACACGCCGTTCTTCACCAACTACCGTCCGCAGTTCTACTTCCGCACGACGGATGTGACCGGCATCGTGTCGCTGCCGGCTGGCACCGAGATGGTGATGCCTGGCGACAACATCACGGTCGATGTCGAGCTGATCGTGCCGATCGCCATGGAAGAGAAGCTGCGCTTCGCCATCCGTGAAGGCGGCCGCACCGTCGGTGCCGGCATCGTCGTCACCATCAAGGAATAATCGACACCGGCATTTGCCGGATCGACTAGGGAAAGGGCGGTCTTCGGCCGCCCTTTTTCGTTTGCGTAACTGCGTGACATCGGAACCGTGCCCACCCTGTTGCAAGCGCCATCACGGCAACTAGTATAGGTTGCATTGAGGGAGCTTTGCGAAAGAGTGGTTCCAGGGCGCTGTTTCGGCGAGAAGGGGTGGCGGTTGCGGGCACTGGTCCGTCTCATGCTGTTGGTCGCCGCGGTCCTGCCTGTGTCGGCGGCGCGGGCCCAGGAGCAGTCGCTGGACATCCCGCCGATGCGCTTCGTTGTCGTGCGCAGCAATGCGCCGGGCTGCGAGCCCAACTGTCCGGAATGGATATCGGCTGAAGGCACGATCGCGGCGGACACGCCGTTGCTCCTCAAACGCACGCTCAAAACGCTCAAGGGACGGCAACTGCCCGTCGTCGTCAGCTCGCCCGGCGGCAATGTCGATGCCGCACTCGCACTTGGCAGGATGATCCGCAAGAACAAGCTCGATATCGCCGTCGGCGTGACGGTTTTTTCCGGCTGCCAGCCGGAGGCGAAGGATTGCAGCGACAACAAGGGCAGGGCTGCCGACTATTTCGGCATGGCTTTTGACGATGGGGCCATGTGCAATTCTGCCTGTCCGCTGATGTTTTCCGGCGGTGTCCGCCGCGTGGTCGGAGATTTCGCCTATCTCGGCGTCCACCAGATCACCACCACCTACAAGCGCGAAAAGCTGCTCTACCGGACCACCTACCGTATCGTGAACGGTAGGAAGAAGATCATCAGCACCAAGGTCGTCAGCCGCAAGAACGCGGGCAGCTACAAGACCTATGAGATGAGCAAGGCGGTCGAGAAAACGCTATCGGCCTATCTGAAGGAGATGGGGATAGGCGACGGCGTGCTTGAGATGATGAAGGCCACGCCGGCCAGCGACATCCGCCAGATCGCGCTCGACGATATGCTGACGATGAAGTTGGTGACCAGCCGCGACGCGGTGGATCTGTTGACCTCCGCCAGCCTGTGCGCGCCGCAACAGCCTGCCGCGAATTGCCGGAAGACACCGAGCCCTGCAAACGATGCGACGCCATCGGCCGCTGCGATCGCCAAGCCCAGGGATGTCGTGCCGGTTGGACCGGAAACCGCGAAGGCCGGTGCGGAGATGCGCTTTGTCGTGGTTCGCGGTAGCAATCCGCTGTGCAATCCCGACTGTCCGGAATGGATATCGGCGGAAGGCGCGATCACGAGCCAGACGCCGCAGAAGTTGCGCCAATTGCTCGCCACGCTTGGCAATCGGCGCCTGCCCGTCGTGATCAGCTCGCGGGGCGGCGACCTGTCCGGCGCGCTGGCAGCGGGCCGGCTTGTCCGCGAGAGGAAGCTCGACGTCGCCGTGGGCCGGACCGATTTCGTCGATTGCGACCCAGGGGCATGGAATTGCCTGGCCAAGGAGGGCGCCTATGCCGGGTTGAGCATCGATGCGGGCGTCGAATGCGATTCGGCCTGTGCGCTGATGCTTGCCGGCGGTGCGAGAAGGCTTGTCGGTCCGCAGGCTCGGCTCAGCCTGTACCCTATGGGACAGAAGCAGATGGTCAAGGCGTATCTCGAGGAGATGGCGATCGGTCCCGCTCTGTTCAGAACGATCGCGGGGCGCTCGGCCGAGCAGCAGCTTGAACCGGACATCATGCGGAAGGCGGGACTGACAACGGGACCGCAATCGGTCGACGCACTGACCGGCGCCACGATCTGCAAGGCTGTTCCCAGGCCCGACAATTGTCGCGGCCTGCCGGCCGCCAATGCGGCGGCCGACGCGCCCGCAAAGCTGTAGTGCGCCGCTTCGGAAACTGGCCATCGAGGCAGGTTGAGCGGGCTTCGATCTTTCCGCTATCGTCGCGGCCGGTGGCGCGGGGGCTGGCGGAGGATCGATAATGAGCCGGGATGTTCCGACACTCTACGAATGGGCCGGTGGCAGCGATGCCCTGAACCGGCTGACGCAGACCTTCTATGACAAGGTGGCAAAGGACCCGGTTGTCGGGCCGGTATTCAAGGCGATGTCGCCGGACCATCCCGCCCATGTCGCGGCCTTCATCGGTGAAGTGTTCGGCGGGCCGAAGACCTATAGCGAGAAATTCGGCGGCCACCGCGAGATGGTCATGCATCACCTGGGCAAGCATTTGACGGAGGAGCAGCGGCGCCGCTGGATCAACCTTCTCGCCGACGCGGCCGACGAGGTCGGCTTGCCAGACGATCCCGAATTCCGCTCGGCCTTCATGGGCTATGTCGAATGGGGATCGCGATTGGCCAAGATGAACTCCAATCTCGGCGAGACCTGCGATCCCGAAACCGAACCGATGCCGGCCTGGGGCTGGGGCGTGCCCGGCGGGCCATACACGCCGCCGGCCGGGAAATCGTAGCGGTTGCGAACAGGCCGAAGCGCTTGCGGCTGTCCGCCGGGCAGAGCGCCGAGATCACCACCGCCTTTATCGAATTCCCGGCGCTCACCGTCGTCGGCAACCCGCAGCGCTACACATGTCTCGAGGAGGGCAGGCGATATCTCTATGAATCGCGCGCCAGCGGCTTCAGCCGCGAACTCGAGATCGACCGCGATGGGCTGGTCGTCACCTATCCCGATTCCTGGCAAAGGGGATGAAGGCGCGTTTGCGTGCAAACCACTCTTTACAGACAGCGCGGAAGCTTTTAGGAAGCCCCTGCTGCGCCGAGGCGCGCACGATACGGGCATAGCTCAGTTGGTAGAGCGGCGGTCTCCAAAACCGCAGGTCGTAGGTTCGAGCCCTGCTGCCCGTGCCATTTTCCAAAATGGCCATCAGAAACGATAATTCCGCGGGCCGCCCTTTGAAAATCGGCGACACGCTTGCCATATTAGCCCGATTGGGGCATAAGGGCGCCATAGCCGGGACGGAACGACTGGATGGTTCCGAGGCGGCGTTTGGTCATAAAGCGGACACTTGCCACTTGCGTGGATCAAGAATCGGTTTTATGTAGACAGAACAGACACGCGACGCGTGGAGCTGGGAAGCCGGCTTTACGCGTCTGATTTGCATGGGCGAAATGATTGCGCTAATTCGGCGCGAGACTGGGCTCAGGCGGCACGTCCCGGCCAGCGGGATCATCCAGGGGACCCGGCCAACGGGTCTTGAAGACAGAGCGGCATATGGCTTCGAAAACCACAAATCCTTTCGTCTTTCTCCAGCAGGTTCGCTCGGAGACCGCCAAGGTGACTTGGCCGTCGCGGCGCGAAACGATGATCTCGACGGTGATGGTTCTGGCCTTCGCTGTGATTGCGATGATCTTTTTCTTTAGCGCCGATCAGTTGATGGGCCTCGCGATCGAACAGATTCTGGGCATTGGACGCTAAGTCCGGCGACTACGGAGAAGTCTAAAAAAATGGCTGCGCGCTGGTACATCGTCCACGCTTATTCGAACTTTGAAAAGAAGGTCGCCGAGGACATCGAGAACAAGGCCAAGCAGAAGGGCCTGTCCGCCGATATCGAGCAGATCGTGGTGCCGACCGAGAAGGTGGTCGAGGTTCGTCGCGGCCGCAAGGTCGATGCCGAGCGCAAGTTCTTCCCGGGCTACGTGCTCCTGAAGGCCAATTTGACCGACGCCGTGTTCTCGCTGGTGAAGAACACGCCGAAGGTCACCGGCTTTCTCGGTGACTCCAAGCCGGTGCCGATCACCGAGGCGGAAGCGCAGCGCATCCTGAACCAGGTGCAGGAAGGCGTCGAGCGCCCGAAGCCCTCGGTCACTTTCGAGATCGGCGAGGCGATCCGCGTCTCGGACGGTCCTTTCGCGTCCTTCAACGGCTTCGTCCAGGAAGTGGACGAGGAGAGGGCGCGGCTCAAGGTGGAAGTTTCGATCTTCGGGCGCGCCGTGCCTGTCGATCTGGAATTCGGACAGGTCGAAAAGGGCTGATCCGAAATCCCTGATGTTGGGCCGGCGCCGCCGGTCTGGCGATCAGGGGAGGCGGTGCGGAAACGCATGGCCTGAGAACGGTGGGAGGCGAATGTGGCTTTAGCCGGCCACGCGAACCGCACCACCAGACTGCAACCGCCGGTGTTTCCCCTGACGATGGGGCCGGCATAGACAAAGGCAGGAAAAGAGATGGCTAAGAAAATTGCAGGCCAGCTCAAGCTTCAGGTCTCCGCGGGTTCGGCTACGCCGTCGCCCCCGATCGGCCCGGCGCTTGGTCAGCGCGGCATCAACATCATGGAGTTCTGCAAGGCGTTCAACGCGCAGACCCAGGAAATGGAAAAGGGATCGCCGGTTCCGGTCGTCATCACCTACTACCAGGACAAGTCGTTCACCTTCGTCATGAAGACGCCGCCGGTGAGCTACTTCCTGAAGAAGGCCGCGAACCTGAAGTCGGGCTCGAAGGAGCCGGGCAAGGTCAAGGCTGGCACCGTTTCGCGCGACAAGGTGCGTGAAATCGCGACCGCCAAGATGAAGGATCTGAACGCAAACGACGTCGAGGCGGCCATGCGCATGGTCGAGGGCTCCGCCCGCTCGATGGGTCTGGAAGTGGTGGGCTGAGATCATGGCAAAGATTGCAAAGCGTGTATCGAAGACCCGCGAAGGCATCGATCCCAACAAGGCTTACGCCCTGGGTGAAGCGCTGAAGCTGCTCAAGGACCGTTCCTCGGTCAAGTTCGACGAGACCGTCGAAGTCGCCATGAACCTCGGCGTCGATCCGCGTCATGCCGACCAGATGGTCCGCGGCGTGGTCAACCTGCCGAACGGCACCGGCCGCTCGGTTCGCGTCGCCGTGTTCGCCCGTGGCGACAAGGCCGAGGAAGCCAAGGCCGCTGGCGCCGACATCGTCGGTGCGGAGGACCTGGTCGACATCGTCCAGAAGGGCACGATCGATTTCGATCGCTGCATCGCCACGCCGGACATGATGCCGCTGGTCGGCCGTCTCGGTAAGGTGCTCGGCCCGCGCGGCATGATGCCGAACCCGAAGGTCGGCACCGTCACCACCGACGTCGCCGCCGCCGTCAAGGCATCCAAGGGCGGCGCGGTCGAGTTCCGCGTCGAGAAGGCCGGCATCGTTCATGCCGGCGTCGGCAAGGTCTCGTTCGACGTCAAGGCGCTGGAAGAGAACATCCGCGCTTTCGCCGATGCGGTGACCAAGGCAAAGCCGGCTGGCGCCAAGGGCAACTACGTCAAGAAGGTGTCGGTCACCTCGACGATGGGCCCGGGCCTCAAGCTCGACGTCTCGACGCTCGCAGCGTCCTGATCAAGACCATTTGGATCGGCCGCTGGAAGGCCGGTCCGTGATTGAATTCCGGGTCTCGGATTTATCCTGGACCCGGTACCGGAAGTCGAAAGGCTTCCGGACATCCTGTCCGAGATTGCAGGTGGCCCAAAAGCCTTAATTCATGTGGGCCTGCATGAGACGGGTGAAGACCCGACAACGGAGCGAATGCTCCAATGAAAGGTTCGAACCGTGTTTGCCTTTTGTCTGCGCATCGTTGGCTTGCCGGCGGTGTGGCGAAAGGGGGCAGGATCCTCGAGCGTCGTTCGGGAGATCCGTTACTGGATGGCCCGGCCGGCAAAAAGGCAACCCGACGCCTGTCCTCGAAATGAGATGTTCTCATTGACGGGATTGGGGTCAACTGGAGATAGGCAGTGGACAGAGCGGAAAAACGCGAACTCGTCACGGGCCTGAACGAAGCGTTCGGAAACGCAGGTTCAGTGGTCGTGGCCCACTATGCCGGTATCACCGTCGCGCAAATGAACGACCTTCGGTCGAAAATGCGCGCCGCTGGTGGCACCGTTAAAGTCGCGAAGAACCGTCTCGCCAAAATCGCTCTTCAGGGCACGGACTCCGCATCGATCATCGACCTGTTCAAGGGACAGACGCTGATTGCTTATTCGGAGGATCCGATTGCGGCGCCGAAGGTCGCGTCCGATTTCGCCAAGGGAAATGACAAGCTCGTCATTCTCGGCGGCGCAATGGGCACCACCTCGCTCAATGCCGACGGTGTGAAGGCACTCGCCACACTTCCGTCGCTCGATGAGCTGCGCGCCAGGCTGGTTGGCATGATCGCCACGCCGGCAACCCGGATCGCCCAGATCGTCAATGCGCCAGCGGCTTCGGTCGCGCGCGTCATCGGCGCTTACGCCCGGAAGGACGAGGCGGCATGAGGCCGTTCCTCGCTATCAAAAACACACGTTCGAACCTAACGAAGGAATACAACAATGGCTGATCTCGCAAAGATCGTAGACGACCTTTCGAAGCTGACCGTCCTCGAGGCGGCCGAGCTGTCGAAGCTTCTGGAAGAAAAGTGGGGCGTTTCGGCTGCTGCTCCGGTGGCGGTTGCCGCTGCTGGCGGCGCTGCCGCTGCTGCTGCTCCGGCCGAGGAAAAGACGGAATTCGACGTCGTCCTCACCGACGCTGGCGCTCAGAAGATCAACGTCATCAAGGAAGTCCGCGCCATCACCGGTCTTGGCCTCAAGGAAGCCAAGGACCTGGTCGAAGCGGCTCCGAAGCCGGTCAAGGAAGGCGTTTCCAAGGCCGATGCCGACAAGTTCAAGGCCCAGCTGGAAGCAGCCGGCGCCAAGGTCGACCTGAAGTAAGCGTAAAAGCGGCGGGCGGCCTCGCGCCGTCCGCCACTCCCTTCGCCTGGAGGGAGGACGCGTAGCGCGAGATGTACGAGAACCTCTTTCCTGAGGGCCGCAACCGGCCTTCAGGAAACGGGTTTTCTCCCGTTTTAGCCGGCCGCCGAAAGGCGAACGGAGAACAGACAGAGAGCCGCCGCCCAGGCGGCTCGGTATGCAAGGCGGACCGCGGCGAGGTCCGTCCCGAGTTTAGAGCTAAGGAGCGACGATGGCCCAGACCCAGACTTTCAATGGCCGCAGACGCGTACGCAAGTTCTTCGGAAAGATTCCGGAAGTTGCGGAGATGCCGAACCTGATCGAGGTTCAGAAGGCATCCTATGACCAGTTCCTGATGGTGGACGAGCCCAAGGGCGGCCGTCCGGACGAGGGACTGCAGGCTGTTTTCAAGTCGGTCTTCCCGATCTCCGATTTTTCCGGCTCCTCGATGCTGGAGTTCGTGAAGTACGAGTTCGAAGGACCGAAATTCGACGTTGACGAATGCCGTCAGCGCGACCTGACCTATGCCGCGCCGCTGAAGGTGACGCTGCGCCTCATCGTGTTCGATATCGACGAGGATACCGGGGCCAAGTCGATCAAGGACATCAAGGAGCAGGACGTCTACATGGGCGACATGCCGCTCATGACCTTGAACGGCACCTTCATCGTCAACGGCACCGAGCGCGTCATCGTCTCGCAGATGCACCGTTCTCCGGGCGTCTTCTTCGACCACGACAAGGGCAAGTCGCACTCGTCGGGCAAGCTTCTGTTTGCCGCACGCGTCATCCCCTATCGCGGCTCGTGGCTCGACATCGAGTTCGATTCCAAGGACGTCGTGCACGCCCGCATCGACCGCCGCCGCAAGATTCCGGTGACGTCGCTGTTGATGGCGCTCGGCATGGATGGCGAAGAGATCCTGTCGACCTTCTACAACAAGATCACCTATGTCCGCGCCGGCGACCACTGGCGCATTCCGTTCAACGTCGAGCGTTTCCGCGGCCTCAAGGCCGTCGGCGACCTGGTCGACGCCGATACGGGCGAGATCGTTGTCGAGGCCGGCAAGAAGATCACCGCCCGCCAGGCGCGCCAGCTCGGCGAAAAGGGCCTGAAGGCGATCAAGGCGACTGACGAGGATCTGCTCGGCAACTACCTGGCCGAGGACATCGTCAACTACGCCACCGGCGAGATCTTCCTCGAAGCCGGCGACGAGATCGACGAAAAGACGCTCAAGGTGCTGCTTGGCACCGGCGAGCAGGAGATCAAGGTTCTCGACATCGACCATGTCAATGTCGGCGCCTATATCAGAAACACGCTCAACGTCGACAAGAACGAGAGCCGCCAGGACGCGCTGTTCGACATCTATCGTGTCATGCGCCCCGGCGAGCCGCCGACGCTCGAGACCGCCGAAGCCATGTTCAACTCGCTGTTCTTCGACAGCGAGCGCTATGATCTATCGGCCGTCGGCCGCGTCAAGATGAACATGCGCCTCGAACTCAAGGCCGAGGACACCGTGCGCGTGCTGCGCAAGGAAGACATCCTGGCCGTGGTCAAGACGCTGGTCGAACTGCGCGACGGCAAGGGCGAGATCGACGACATCGACAATCTCGGCAACCGCCGCGTGCGTTCCGTCGGTGAGCTGATGGAGAACCAGTACCGCGTCGGCCTGCTGCGCATGGAGCGCGCGATCAAGGAGCGTATGTCCTCGATCGAGATCGACACGGTCATGCCGCAGGACCTGATCAACGCCAAGCCGGCGGCAGCCGCCGTGCGCGAGTTCTTCGGTTCCTCGCAGCTGTCGCAATTCATGGACCAGACCAACCCGCTGTCGGAGATCACCCACAAGCGTCGTCTTTCGGCGCTTGGACCGGGCGGTCTGACGCGCGAGCGCGCCGGCTTCGAGGTGCGCGACGTGCACCCGACGCATTACGGCCGCATCTGCCCGATCGAGACGCCGGAAGGCCCGAATATCGGTCTGATCAACTCGCTGGCCACCTTCGCGCGGGTCAACAAGTATGGCTTCATCGAAAGCCCGTACCGCAAGATCGTCGACGGCAAGCTGACCAATGACGTCGTCTATCTCTCGGCGATGGAAGAAGCCAAGCACCACGTCGCGCAGGCCAACGCCGAACTCGACAAGAATGGCGGCTTCGTCGACGAGTTCGTCATTTGCCGCAGCGCCGGCGAAGTGATGATGGCGCCGCGCGAAAACGTCGACCTGATGGACGTGTCGCCCAAGCAGATGGTGTCGGTGGCCGCGGCCCTGATCCCGTTCCTGGAAAACGACGACGCCAACCGCGCTCTGATGGGCTCGAACATGCAGCGTCAGGCCGTGCCGCTGGTGCGCGCCGAGGCGCCGTTCGTCGGCACCGGCATGGAGCCGATCGTCGCTCGTGACTCGGGCGCCGCCATCGGCGCCCGCCGCGGCGGCATCGTCGACCAGGTGGACGCGACGCGTATCGTCATCCGCGCGACGGAAGATCTCGATCCGGGCAAGTCCGGCGTCGACATCTACCGGCTGATGAAGTTCCAGCGTTCGAACCAGAACACCTGCATCAACCAGCGTCCGCTGGTGCGCATGGGTGACCGGGTCAACAAGGGCGACATCATCGCCGACGGTCCCTCGACCGAGCTCGGTGATCTGGCGCTCGGCCGCAACGTGCTGGTCGCGTTCATGCCGTGGAACGGCTACAACTACGAGGACTCGATCCTCTTGTCCGAGCGCATCGTCGCCGACGACGTCTTCACCTCGATCCACATCGAGGAGTTCGAGGTCATGGCGCGCGATACAAAGCTTGGTCCGGAGGAAATCACGCGCGACATTCCGAACGTTTCGGAAGAAGCGCTGAAGAACCTCGACGAAGCCGGCATCGTCTATATCGGTGCCGAAGTGCAGCCGGGCGACATCCTGGTCGGCAAGATCACGCCGAAGGGCGAAAGCCCGATGACGCCGGAAGAGAAGCTTCTGCGCGCCATCTTCGGCGAAAAGGCTTCCGACGTGCGCGACACTTCGATGCGCATGCCTCCGGGCACTTTCGGCACCGTCGTCGAGGTGCGCGTGTTCAATCGCCACGGTGTGGAGAAGGACGAGCGCGCCATGGCGATCGAGCGTGAGGAGATCGAACGCCTCGCCAAGGACCGTGACGACGAGCAGGCGATCCTCGACCGCAACGTCTACGCGCGTCTTTCCGACGTGCTCGTCGGCAAGGAAGCGATCGCTGGACCGAAGGGCTTCAAGAAGGGCTCGACGCTGTCCAAGGATACGCTCGACGAGTATCCGCGTTCGCAGTGGTGGCAGTTCGCCGTGGAGAACGAAAAGCTCCAGAGCGAGCTGGAAGCCCTGCGTGGTCAGTACGACGACTCCAAGAAGGCGCTTGAACAGCGCTTCATGGACAAGGTCGAGAAGGTCCAGCGCGGCGACGAAATGCCTCCGGGCGTCATGAAGATGGTCAAGGTCTTCGTTGCGGTGAAGCGCAAGATGCAGCCGGGCGACAAGATGGCCGGCCGTCACGGCAACAAGGGTGTCGTGTCGCGCATCGTTCCGGTCGAGGACATGCCTTTCCTCGAGGACGGCACGCATGCCGATATCGTGCTCAACCCGTTGGGTGTGCCGAGCCGCATGAATGTCGGCCAGATCCTGGAAACGCACCTGGGCTGGGCCTGCGCGGGCATGGGCAAGAAGATCGGCGAGCTGATCGACACGTACAAGGCCGCTGGCGACATCAAGCCGCTGCGCAAGACGCTGGAAAGCTTCATGCCGGCCAATGATCGCAACGAGCCGATCCGCGAGTATGACGACGAGAGCATTGTTCGCCTGAGCGAGCAGATGCGCCGCGGCGTCTCGATCGCGACCCCGGTGTTCGACGGCGCGCACGAGGCTGACATCAACATCATGCTGGAGCAGGCGGGCCTGCACACCAGCGGTCAGTCGCAGCTCTATGACGGACGCACGGGCGAGCCGTTCGATCGCAAGGTGACGATGGGCTATATCTACATGCTCAAGCTTCACCACCTGGTGGACGACAAGATCCACGCGCGTTCGATCGGACCGTACTCGCTCGTCACCCAGCAGCCGCTGGGCGGCAAGGCGCAGTTCGGCGGCCAGCGCTTCGGCGAAATGGAGGTCTGGGCGCTGGAAGCCTATGGCGCCGCCTACACGCTGCAGGAAATGCTGACAGTGAAGTCGGACGACGTCGCCGGCCGCACCAAGGTCTACGAGGCGATCGTGCGCGGCGACGACACGTTCGAGGCAGGCATTCCGGAGAGCTTCAACGTGCTCGTCAAGGAAATGCGGTCTCTCGGCCTCAATGTCGAGCTGGAGAACACCAAGCTCGACGACGCCCCGGTTCGGCTGCCCGACGCGGCCGAGTAAGGCTAGCGCGCGCCGCACGAAGTTGCGGCGCGTCAACGGAATTCGACGGCCGGTGGCCGACAAAGACGGCGGGCGTTTGGCCCGCGACTAGATGCAAGGGGTTTTCGAGGACCCCGAAAAGGAGAACGGCATGAACCAAGAGGTCATGAATCTCTTCAATCCGCAGGCGCCTGCGCAGGTGTTCGATTCCATCCGGATCTCACTGGCCAGCCCTGAGAAGATTCTGTCCTGGTCGTTCGGCGAGATCAAGAAGCCGGAGACCATCAACTACCGCACCTTCAAGCCGGAGCGTGACGGCCTGTTCTGCGCGCGCATTTTTGGCCCGATCAAGGACTACGAGTGCCTGTGCGGCAAGTACAAGCGCATGAAGTACAAGGGCGTCATCTGCGAGAAGTGCGGCGTCGAAGTCACGCTGTCGCGCGTCCGCCGCGAGCGCATGGGCCATATCGAGCTCGCCGCTCCCGTCGCCCACATCTGGTTCCTGAAGTCGCTGCCCTCGCGCATCGGCACGCTGCTCGACATGACGCTGAAGGACATCGAGCGCGTCCTCTACTTCGAGAACTACATCGTGACCGAGCCTGGCCTCACCGCGCTGAAGGAGCACCAGCTGCTCAGCGAGGAAGAGTACATGATCGCCGTCGACGAGTATGGCGAGGACAGCTTCACCGCCATGATCGGCGCCGAGGCCATTCATGACCTTCTGGCCGGCATGGACCTGGAGAAGATCGCCGGCGACCTGCGTTCGGAACTGGCTTCGACCACGTCCGAGCTGAAGCAGAAGAAGTATCTGAAGCGGCTCAAGGTCGTCGAGAACTTCATGGAATCCGGCAACCGTCCGGAATGGATGATCATGAAGGTGGTTCCGGTCATTCCGCCGGACCTGCGTCCGCTGGTACCTCTGGACGGTGGACGTTTCGCGACGTCCGACCTGAACGACCTCTATCGCCGCGTCATCAACCGCAACAACCGCCTGAAGCGGCTGATCGAGTTGCGCGCGCCCGGCATCATCGTGCGCAATGAAAAGCGCATGCTGCAGGAAGCCGTCGATGCGCTGTTCGACAACGGCCGTCGCGGCCGCGTCATCACCGGCGCCAACAAGCGTCCGCTGAAGTCGCTGTCCGACATGCTGAAGGGCAAGCAGGGCCGGTTCCGTCAGAACCTGCTCGGCAAGCGCGTCGACTATTCCGGCCGCTCGGTCATCGTCACCGGTCCGGAGCTCAAGCTGCATCAGTGCGGCCTGCCGAAGAAGATGGCGCTCGAACTGTTCAAGCCCTTCATCTACGCCCGCCTCGACGCCAAGGGCTACTCCTCGACCGTCAAGCAGGCCAAGAAGCTGGTCGAGAAGGAGCGTCCGGAAGTCTGGGATATTCTCGACGAGGTCATCCGCGAGCACCCGGTTCTGCTGAACCGCGCGCCGACGCTGCACCGCCTCGGCATCCAGGCGTTCGAGCCGATCCTGATCGAAGGCAAGGCGATCCAGCTGCACCCGCTGGTCTGCACGGCCTTCAACGCCGACTTCGACGGCGACCAGATGGCGGTCCACGTGCCGCTGTCCCTGGAAGCGCAGCTTGAAGCCCGCGTGCTGATGATGTCGACCAACAACATCCTGCACCCGGCTTCCGGCGCGCCGATCATCGTGCCGTCGCAGGACATGGTTCTGGGTCTCTACTATCTCTCGATCGTCAACCAGAACGAGCCGGGCGAGGGCATGGTGTTTGCCGACATGGGCGAACTCCAGCACGCGCTCGAGACCAAGGCAGTGACCCTGCACGCCAAGATCAAGGGCCGCTTCCGCACGGTCGACGCCGAAGGCAAGGTCGTGTCGAAGATCCATGACACCACGCCTGGCCGCATGATCATCGGCGAGCTTCTGCCGAAGAACGTCAATGTACCCTACGAGACCGCCAACCAGGAGATGACCAAGAAGAACATCTCCAAGATGATCGACACCGTCTACCGCCATTGCGGTCAGAAGGAGACGGTCATTTTCTGCGACCGCATCATGGCGCTCGGTTTCGCTCACGCCTGCCGTGCCGGCATTTCGTTCGGCAAGGACGACATGCTGATCCCGGACAGCAAGATCAAGCTGGTGTCGGACACCGAGGCTTTGGCCAAGGAATACGAACAGCAGTACAATGACGGCCTGATCACGCAGGGCGAGAAGTACAACAAGGTCGTCGACGCCTGGGCCAAGTGCTCGGAAAAGGTCGCCGACGAGATGATGGCCCGCATCAAGGCGGTCGAGTTCGAGGACAATGGCCGTCAAAAGCCGATGAACTCGATCTACATGATGTCGCACTCCGGTGCGCGTGGCTCGCCCACCCAGATGCGCCAGCTCGCCGGCATGCGCGGCCTGATGGCCAAGCCGTCGGGTGAAATCATCGAGACGCCGATCATCTCGAACTTCAAGGAAGGCCTGACCGTCCTCGAGTACTTCAACTCGACCCACGGCGCCCGCAAGGGTCTGGCCGACACCGCCTTGAAGACGGCCAACTCGGGTTACCTCACCCGCCGTCTGGTCGACGTGGCGCAGGACTGCATCGTCAACTCCGTGGATTGCGGCACCGACAAGGGCCTCACCATGCAGCCGATCGTCGATGCCGGCCAGGTCGTCGCTTCGGTCGGCCAGCGCGTGCTGGGCCGCACCGCGCTCGACGACATCAACCATCCGGTGACCGGCGACCTGCTGGTCAAGGCCGGAACGCTGATGGACGAGCGCGACGTGGAGCAGATCGAAAAGGCCGGCGTCCAGTCGGTCCGCATCCGCTCGGCACTGACCTGCGAGGTCAGGGTCGGCGTGTGCGCGGTCTGCTACGGACGCGATCTGGCGCGCGGCACCCCGGTCAACCAGGGTGAAGCCGTCGGCGTCATCGCGGCGCAGTCGATCGGCGAGCCGGGCACGCAGCTCACCATGCGTACCTTCCACATGGGCGGTACGGCGCAGGTGGTGGACAGTTCGTTCCTTGAAGCCTCCTATGAGGGCAAGGTCGAGATCCGCAACCGCAACGTGGTGCGCAACTCCGACGGCCAGCAGATGGTCATGGGCCGCAACATGGCGGTGCTGATCCTCGACGAAGCCGGCAAGGAGCGTGCCACGCACCGTGTCACCTATGGTTCGCGCATCTTCGTGGACGATGGCGACAAGGTGAAGCGCGGCCAGCGTATCGCCGAGTGGGATCCCTACACCCGCCCGATCCTCACCGAAATCGAGGGCAGGGTGGCGTTCGAGGATCTGGTCGACGGCATCTCCGTCCAGGAAACGGCCGACGAGTCGACCGGCATCACCAAGCGTGAGGTCATCGACTGGCGTTCGACGCCGCGCGGCAACGACCTGAAGCCGGCGATCGTCGTTCAGGACGCCAAGGGTAAGGTCGGCAAGCTGTCGAAGGGTGGCGATGCCCGCTTCCTGCTCTCGGTCGAGGCCATTCTCTCGGTTGAGCCGGGTGCGCAGGTTCGTCCCGGCGACGTGCTGGCGCGTATCCCGATGGAAAGCGCCAAGACCAAGGACATCACCGGCGGTCTGCCGCGTGTCGCCGAACTGTTCGAGGCACGTCGTCCGAAGGACCACGCCATCATCGCCGAGATCGATGGCACGATCCGCTTCGGCCGCGACTACAAGAACAAGCGCCGCATCATCATCGAGCCGCATGACTCGACGCTCGAGCCGGTCGAATACCTGATCCCGAAGGGCAAGCCGTTCCATCTCCAGGACGGCGACGTCATCGAGAAGGGCGACTACATCCTCGACGGCAATCCGGCGCCGCACGACATCCTGGCGATCAAGGGCGTGGAGGCACTCGCTTCCTACCTCGTCAACGAGATCCAGGAAGTCTACCGCCTGCAGGGCGTGTCGATCAACGACAAGCACATCGAGGTGATCGTTCGCCAGATGCTGCAGAAGGTCGAGATCACCACGCAGGGCGACTCGACCTACATTCCGGGCGACCACGTCGACGTGATCGAACTGGAAGAGGTCAACGAGCGCCTGATCGAGGACGGCAAGAAGCCGGCCGAAGGTCAGCCGGTGCTGCTCGGCATCACCAAGGCCTCGCTGCAGACGCCGTCCTTCATCTCGGCCGCCTCCTTCCAGGAGACGACCAGGGTGCTGACGGAAGCCGCGGTTGCCGGTAAGACCGACATGCTGCAGGGCTTGAAGGAAAACGTCATCGTCGGCCGGCTGATCCCGGCCGGTACTGGCGGCACGATGAGCCAGATCCGGCGCATCGCCACCTCGCGCGACGAACTCATCATCGACGAGCGCCGCAAGGCCTCCGGTGTGGAAATCGCCGAGCCGATGCTGGCCGATATGACAACCGCCGCGCAGTAAGCGCGGCGGCAACAGATCTCAGGCAACTGGGCCGTCGGGGCAACCTGGCGGCCTTTTTGTTTTCTGGACGTGGCGAAATTGGTATCCGTGGTGGTAAGAGAGGTCCCCGCCGGGCCTACCTTTCCGCATTTCGGCTTCGATCGGAGAAGAAACGATGAGCAAGAAGACCTGGGCCGCAGTCGACGACTACATCGTTGATGCCCTGTTCGAAGCGGATCCCGCCCTCGACGCTGTTCTGGCCGCCAACCATGACCAAGGCCTGCCACCGATCGACGTCTCGCCGGCGCAGGGCAAGCTGCTTTCGCTTCTCGCACGCATCCGGGGCGCGAAAAAGGTTCTCGAAATCGGCACGCTGGGCGGCTATTCGACGATCTGGATGGCGCGGGCCTTGCCCATGGACGGCAAGATCGTGACGCTTGAACTCGACCCGCATCACGCCAAGGTCGCGCGGTCGAATTTCGAACGGGCAGGAGTGTCGGAGCGGGTGGATCTGCGGGTTGGGCCGGCCCTTGAATCGCTGGCCGCGCTAGGCGCTGAAAATGCCGGGCCGTTCGATCTCATCTTCATCGACGCCGACAAGCCGAACAACCCGAACTATCTGTCCTGGGCCATGCGGCTTTCGCGGCCGGGGACAGTGATCATCTGCGATAATGTCATCCGCGACGGCGCGGTGCTCGACGGGGGTGGCCATGACGTTAATGTCGTGGGCGCCCGGGCGGCGTTCTCGTTCATCGGCGGCGACAAGCGCCTGGATGGCACCGCCATCCAGACCGTCGGCGCCAAGGGCTATGACGGCTTCGCGATTGCGATTGTCAGTTGAAGGTCAGTCGAAAAACGCCTCGACCACGTTGCGCTTGCCGAGCATGAAGGCGTCGGCGACGTGCTGCAGCGGCGCGAGGTCGACATCCGAGGTCCCAGCGCGCACGATCTCGGCGAAACGCTTGTAGAGCATGGGGTATTCCGCTTCTGGCTCCTCATGCACCACGCGACCGTCGATGGCGAGCTTCGAGCCGCCGCCGGAAAGCACCATCTTGCCCGCATCCGTGTCGGCCAGGATGTCCCAGCTTTGCGGGCCGGTCTGCAGCCAGTCGAGGTCCATCGTCACCGGCAAGCCGTTCGAGGTGCGGAAGGCGACTTGTGCCGCGACCGGGGCGGCGCGGTTTTCGGGAAAGTCGAGCACCGCCGACGTGATGAACATCGCCGGCAGGATGTGGGTTGCGATCGACAGCGCGTTGATGCCGGGATCGAAGACCCCGAAGCCGCCCGGCGCCCAGATCCACTCCTGGTTCGGATGCCAGCGGCGCACATCTTCCTTCCAGACGATCGCTGCCGAGCGGAGCCGGGTCGTCGCGAGAAAGCCGCGCGCGGCTTCCACCGCCGGCGCATAGCGTGAATGCCAGCTGGCAAACAGCGAGACGCCGTTTTTCACGGCCAGCACCTTCAGGTCCTCGACCTCGCTGACCGTGGCGCCCGGTGGCTTTTCCAGGAAGGCATGCTTCTTCGCCTCGAGCGCGGTGCGCGCGGCATCGTAGCGGAATTGCGGCGGCATGCAGAGCGATACCGCCTCAAGCTCCGGCACCGCGTCGAGCATTGCCTCGATGGTGGGAAAGTTCGGGATGCCGTCGACCTTGCCATGCCGGCTGGCGGCGGCGACGAGGCGATAATTCTGGTCTTTGGCCAAGGCCGGCAGATGCTGGTCGCGGACGATCTTGCCAACGCCGACGATGCCTATCTTGATGGGCTGGGACACGACCGCTCCGTCTGTTTGATGATGGTGAGCGTTTCTATCAGAACACTTGCCTCGGGCAAGCCGGAAGCCGAAAAGTCAGCCCCAGCTTTCCTCGAATTGCAGCGTCAGTTTTCCGCCCGCCAGAAAGGCTTCGATCGCGGGTTCGAAGGGTGAGGGGTCGAGGCCGTTGGCCGCCAGCCACTCATCAGAATAGTAGGTGTTGGCGTAACGGTCGCCGGAATCGCAGATGAGCGTCACCAGCGAGCCGGTCTTGCCGTGCTCGATCATGCGCGACGCCTGAAGGCACATGGCGATGAAGTTGGTACCGGTCGAACCACCGACACGACGGCCGAGCCGGCGTGACAACACTCGCATTGCCGCCAGCGACACGGCATCCGGCACCCGCAGCATGTGATCGATGACGCCTGGCACGAAGGACGGCTCCATGCGCGGCCGGCCAATGCCTTCGATGCGCGACGGGTCCTCGCAGCGGCAATTGTGATTATGCGTGGCAAAGCCCTCGAAGAAGGCGGAGCGTTCGACATCGACAACCGACAGCCGCGTCGCATGCTGCTTGTAGCGTAGGAAGCGGCCGATCGTGGCGGTTGTGCCACCAGTGCCGGCGCTCATCACGATCCAGGCCGGGATGGGATGCCGCTCCTCGCGCATCTGTCCGAAGATGGAATCAGCGATGTTGTTGTTGCCGCGCCAGTCGGTGGCGCGTTCGGCATAAGTGAACTGGTCCATGAAATGGCCGCCGAGCCGTTCGCTGAGTTCGGCCGACTCGGCATAGATGCGCCTGCCGTCGTCGATGAAATGGCAGTTGCCCCCATAATGCTCGATCGCGGCGATCTTTTCACGCGACGTCGACCGGGGCATCACCGCATAGAAAGGCACGCCGATCATGCGGGCGAAATAGGCTTCCGACACCGCTGTCGAGCCCGATGAGGCTTCGACCACCGGGGTGCCTTCACGGACAAGGCCATTGCACAGCGCATACAGAAACAGCGAGCGCGCCAGCCTGTGCTTCAGGCTGCCGGTCGGGTGGGTGGATTCGTCCTTGAGATAGAAGTCGATTCCAGCCAGCGCCGGCAGGTCGAGTTTCCACAGGTGGGTGTCGGCCGAACGGTGCTGGTCGGCCTCGATCGCGGCGACTGCCTGGTCGGCCCAGGCTCGGGATGCAGGTTCAACCCCCTTTGATCCGGCCATCATCGGTGCCCTGACTTCAGATCGGCGCGTCGAAGGTGACGATCGACACTTCGCCTTCGAGCGCGCCCTGATAGGCTGACAGATGCGGCTCGTCGTCGGGCACGCCGTCCATGTCGCCGATCTGGTCGAGTTCGGCCTCGGCATAACCTTCCGCCGCAAGCGATTCGAGGGCACGGCGCACCGCCGAATCGTCGTCGGGAGCGACCAGCATGACATGCACGCCTTCCGCCTTGCCGCCTTTGCGCTTCCAAACCCGGCCGGTGATGATGGTGACCGGGCGTTCTTCGTTGTCGTTCACGGGCTGATTCCTCCTGGCAAAGCGCGGGCGAGGGGATTTGAGTGCTCAGGCGGCCTTTTCGCATGAAGCGGGGCCTCGCGACAGCCAAAAAGCCGGTCACTTTCTTCTCCGTCCTTGCAAAATTGCGAAAGAAAATTACATGCGCCTTTCGCATGGCCGCCAAGCCCTGGCCTCAATGCAATATTTGGCACTGCGGGGTTGACGGTTCGCGGGCTTACGAGTAGAAGCCGCCCTGTCAGAACCGATGTGAGGCTCTCCTTTCCGAAGCGACACGCTTTGGAGTTTGCTTCAAACAGGGTTCGTTTTACGAGCGAAAAAGACATTTCCGGCGTGCACGAAGCGGCTTCCGCTTCCTCTGCCATTTGTTCGGGCAAGACCGCGAGGCGCGGTTTGTGGCCCGAATTTGCGTATGGAAATGACGCTTTGAGCGGCCCTGACCGGGCGAGACACGGAATTGAGAGACAAGAGGGTTTAATGCCTACCGTCAACCAGCTGATCCGCAAGCCGCGCATTGCGCCGGTGAAGCGCAACAAGGTCCCGGCCATGCAGCAGAACCCGCAGAAGCGGGGCGTCTGCACGCGCGTCTACACGACGACGCCGAAGAAGCCGAACTCGGCGCTGCGCAAGGTGGCCAAGATCCGCCTGACTAATGGTTTTGAAGTGATCGGTTACATCCCCGGCGAAGGTCACAACCTTCAGGAACACTCCGTGGTCATGATCCGCGGCGGCCGCGTCAAGGATCTTCCGGGCGTTCGCTACCACATCATCCGCGGCGTGCTCGACACGCAGGGCGTGAAGAACCGCAAGCAGCGCCGTTCGAAGTACGGCGCCAAGCGTCCGAAGTAAGATTTTCCGGCCCTGGCGCTGCTTGAATGCGTCGGGCTACGAGATTGAGAGACAAAAGCCATGTCGCGTCGTCACAGTGCAGAAAAGCGTGAGATCAACCCGGATCCGAAGTTCGGCGATCTGATCGTTACCAAGTTCATGAACGCCGTCATGTATGACGGCAAGAAGTCGGTCGCCGAGACCATCGTCTATGGCGCGCTTGACCAGGTCCAGTCGAAGACCAAGCAGGAGCCGGTCACCGTCTTCCATCAGGCGCTCGACAATGTCGCGCCGCATGTCGAAGTGCGGTCGCGTCGTGTCGGCGGCGCCACCTACCAGGTTCCGGTCGACGTGCGCCCGGAGCGCCGCCAGGCATTGGCCATCCGTTGGCTGATCGCGGCTGCCCGCAACCGCAACGAGACCACCATGATCGATCGCCTCTCCGGCGAGCTGATGGACGCGGCCAACAACCGCGGCACGGCTGTCAAGAAGCGTGAAGACACCCACAAGATGGCTGAAGCCAACCGCGCTTTCGCACACTACCGCTGGTAAAGCGCGAACAGGACTGAGAGGCAGCTACGATGGCCCGCGAATATAAAATCGAAGACTACCGCAATTTCGGTATCATGGCGCATATTGACGCCGGCAAGACGACGACCACCGAGCGCGTCCTCTACTACACGGGCAAGTCGCACAAAATCGGCGAAGTGCACGACGGCGCTGCCACCATGGACTGGATGGAGCAGGAGCAGGAACGCGGCATCACCATCACGTCCGCCGCCACCACGACCTTCTGGAAGGGCCGTGACGGCAAGATGCGCCGCTTCAACATCATCGACACCCCCGGACACGTCGACTTCACCATTGAAGTCGAGCGTTCGCTGCGCGTGCTCGACGGCGCCATCGCGCTGCTCGACGCCAACGCCGGTGTCGAGCCGCAGACGGAAACCGTCTGGCGCCAGGCCGACAAGTACCGCGTGCCGCGCATGATCTTCTGCAACAAGATGGACAAGATCGGCGCCGACTTCTACCGCTCGGTCGAGATGATCGGCTCGCGCCTCGGTGCGCAGGCTGTCGTCATGCAGCTGCCGATTGGCGCCGAGACCGAATTCAAGGGCGTCGTCGACCTCGTCGAGATGAACGCGCTTGTCTGGCGCGACGAGACGCTGGGCGCTGCCTGGGACGTCGTCGAGATCCCGGCCGACCTTCAGGCTCGTGCCCAGGAATACCGCGAGAAGATGATCGAAGCCGCCGTCGAAATGGACGAGACGGCGCTTGAAAACTATCTCGAAGGCAAGATGCCGTCGAATGACGAGATCCGTTCGCTGATCCGCAAGGGCACGATCGCGGTCAAGTTCTTCCCGATGTTCTGCGGCTCGGCCTTCAAGAACAAGGGCGTGCAGCCGCTGCTCGACGCCGTTGTCGAATACCTGCCGTCGCCGGCCGACGTTCCCGCCATCAAGGGCGTCGATGCCAAGACCGACGCCGAGATCGAGCGTCATGCGGTGGACGACGAGCCGCTGTCGATGCTGGCCTTCAAGATCATGAACGACCCGTTCGTCGGTTCGCTGACCTTCGCCCGCATCTATTCGGGTAAGCTCACCAAGGGCATCTCGGTCGACAACACCGTCAAGGGCAAGAAGGAGCGCATCGGCCGCATGCTGCAGATGCATGCGAATTCGCGCGCCGACGTCGAAGAAGCTTTCGCCGGCGACATCGTCGCTCTGGCAGGCCTCAAGGACACGACCACCGGCGACACGCTGTGCGATCCGCTGCACCCGGTCATCCTCGAGCGCATGGAATTCCCCGATCCGGTCATCCAGATCGCCATCGAGCCGAAGACCAAGAACGACCAGGAAAAGATGGGCCTCGCCCTTCACCGCCTGGCTGCCGAGGATCCGTCCTTCCGGGTCAAGACCGACGAGGAAAGCGGCCAGACCATCATCTCCGGCATGGGCGAACTGCACCTCGACATCATCGTCGACCGCATGCGTCGCGAGTTCAAGGTCGAAGCCAATGTCGGCGCTCCGCAGGTGGCCTATCGCGAGACGATCACCCGCAAGCATGAGCAGGACTACACCCACAAGAAGCAGACCGGCGGTACCGGCCAGTTCGCCCGCGTCAAGGTTATCTTCGAGCCGAATACGGAGAGCGAAGAGTTCGTCTTCGAGTCCAAGATCGTCGGCGGCGCGGTGCCGAAGGAATACATCCCGGGTGTCGAAAAGGGCATCCAGAGCGTCATGGGCGCCGGTCCGTTCGCGGGCTTCCCGATGATCGGCGTCAGGGCGACGCTGATCGACGGCGCCTACCACGACGTCGACTCCTCGGTGCTGGCCTTCGAAATCGCTTCCCGCGCCTGCTTCCGTGAAGCCGCACCCAAGCTTGGCGTGCAGCTGCTCGAGCCGATCATGAAGGTCGAAGTCGTGACGCCGGAAGACTATGTCGGCAGCGTCATCGGCGACCTGAACGGCCGCCGCGGCCAGATCCAGGGCCAGGAAGCGCGCGGCGTGGCCGTCGTCATCAACGCGATGGTGCCGCTCGCCAACATGTTCAAGTACGTCGACAACCTGCGCTCGATGAGCCAGGGCCGCGCGGCCTACACGATGCAGTTCGACCACTACGAGCCGGTCCCGACCGCGGTCGCCCAGGAAGTCCAGAAAAAGTACGCGTAACTCGAAAGAGCCGTCGCGGTAACGCAATTCAAAGCCCGCATGGGCGAGCAGGAAATGGAGACATCACATGGCAAAAGGTAAATTCGAGCGCACTAAGCCTCATGTGAACATCGGCACGATTGGTCACGTTGACCATGGCAAGACGTCGCTGACGGCGGCGATCACGAAGTATTTTGGCGAGTACAAGCGCTACGACCAGATCGATGCGGCGCCGGAAGAGAAGGCACGCGGCATCACGATCTCGACGGCTCACGTCGAATACGAGACGGCCAACCGTCACTACGCCCACGTCGACTGCCCCGGCCACGCCGACTATGTGAAGAACATGATCACCGGTGCCGCGCAGATGGACGGCGCGATCCTGGTGGTGTCGGCCGCCGACGGCCCGATGCCGCAGACCCGCGAGCACATCCTGCTTGCCCGTCAGGTCGGCGTGCCGTCGATCGTGGTGTTCCTGAACAAGGTCGACCAGGTCGATGACGCCGAGCTGCTCGAACTGGTCGAGCTCGAGGTTCGCGAGCTTTTGTCGAAGAACGAGTTCCCCGGCGACGACATTCCGATCGTCAAGGGTTCGGCGCTGGCGGCGCTTGAAGATTCGAACAAGACGATCGGCGAGGACGCGATCCGCGAGCTGATGGCTCAGGTCGACGCCTACATCCCGACGCCTGTTCGTCCGCTCGACAAGCCGTTCCTGATGCCGATCGAAGACGTGTTCTCGATCTCGGGCCGCGGCACGGTCGTGACCGGCCGCGTCGAGCGCGGCGTGGTCAAGGTCGGCGAGGAGCTGGAGATCATCGGCATCCGTCCGACGACCAAGACGACCTGCACGGGCGTTGAAATGTTCCGCAAGCTGCTTGATCAGGGCCAGGCTGGCGACAACATCGGCGCGCTGCTGCGTGGCGTTGATCGTGAAGGTGTCGAGCGCGGCCAGGTTCTGGCCAAGCCCGGCACGGTGAAGCCGCACAAGAAGTTCGTGGCCGAAGCCTACATCCTGACCAAGGACGAAGGTGGCCGTCACACGCCGTTCTTCACCAACTACCGTCCGCAGTTCTACTTCCGCACGACGGATGTGACCGGCATCGTGTCGCTGCCGGCTGGCACCGAGATGGTGATGCCTGGCGACAACATCACGGTCGATGTCGAGCTGATCGTGCCGATCGCCATGGAAGAGAAGCTGCGCTTCGCCATCCGTGAAGGCGGCCGCACCGTCGGTGCCGGCATCGTCGTCACCATCAAAGAGTAATTTGGACTTAAACCGATCTGTCGCGGGCGCGGAAGTTGCCCGCGCCGCGCCAGAACAAGGAAGTGACGCATGAACGGACAGAATATCCGCATCCGCCTGAAGGCGTTTGATCACCGCGTGCTCGACGCCTCGACGAAGGAAATCGTGTCGACGGCCAAGCGCACCGGCGCAAACGTCCGCGGCCCCATTCCGCTGCCGACGCGGATCGAAAAGTTCACGGTGAACCGGTCGCCCCACGTCGACAAGAAGAGCCGCGAGCAGTTCGAGATGCGCACGCACAAGCGTCTGCTCGACATCGTCGATCCGACCCCGCAGACCGTCGATGCTTTGATGAAGCTCGATCTGGCCGCCGGCGTCGACGTCGAGATCAAGCTCTAAGGGAATGAGAGCGCGGTAAGGGGCGGTGCCCCTGGCCCGGAACTCTAAAGGAATTGAACCGATGCGTTCAGGTGTGATTGCAAAGAAGGTGGGAATGACCCGCATCTATAACGATGCCGGGGAACATGTTCCCGTCACCGTTCTCCAGATGGAGAACTGCCAGGTCGTGGCGCAGCGCACGCAGGAGAAGAATGGCTACACCGCCGTTCAGCTCGGCGTTGGCCTCGCCAAGGTGAAGAACACGTCGAAGGCGATGCGCGGCCATTTCGCGACCGCTTCCGTCGAGCCGAAGGCGAAGGTTGCCGAGTTCCGCGTCTCGGCCGACAACATGATCGATGTCGGCGCCGAGATCACCGTCGAGCACTTCGTCGCCGGCCAGAAGGTCGATGTGACGGGCACGACGATCGGCAAGGGTTTCCAGGGCGTCATCAAGCGTCACCACATGGGTGGTGGCCGCGCGACGCACGGTAACTCGGTCTCGCACCGTACCCACGGTTCTACCGGCCAGCGCCAGGACCCCGGCAAGGTGTTCAAGGGCAAGAAGATGGCCGGCCATATGGGCGATACCCGCGTGACGACGCAGAATGTCGAGATCGTCTCGACCGATGCAGACCGCGGCCTGATCCTGATCCGCGGAGCGGTTCCCGGATCGAAGGGCGCCTGGATCCTGGTCCGCGATGCGGCCAAGGTGGCACTGCCGGCCAATGCGCCGAAGCCCGCCGCGATCCGCGCCGCTGTTAAGAACGAGGCTCCGGCCACAGAGGGAGCGGAATAATGGATCTCAAGATCACAACGCTTGGCGGCAAGGACGCCGGCAAGGTGAAACTCTCCGAGGAGATTTTCGGCCTTGATCCGCGCGAGGACATCCTGCAGCGCGTCGTGCGCTGGCAGCTCGCCAAGAAGCAGCAGGGCACGCACAAGGCCAAGGGCCGCGCCGAAATCGCGCGCACCGGCGCCAAGATGTACAAGCAGAAGGGTACGGGCCGCGCCCGTCACCATTCGGCACGCGCTCCGCAGTTCCGCGGCGGCGGCAAGGCCCACGGCCCGGTCGTTCGCAGCCACGAGCACGATCTGCCGAAGAAGGTGCGCGCTCTGGGCCTGAAGCATGCTCTCTCGGCCAAGGCCAAGAGCGCGTCGATCATCGTCATCGACGAGCTGAAGCTGACCGAGGCCAAGACCAAGGCACTGATCGCGAATTTCGCGACGCTGGGCCTGAGCAACGCCCTGGTGATCGGTGGCGCCGAGCTTGACAAGAACTTCAAGCTGGCCGCGACCAACATCCCCAACATCGACGTGCTGCCCATCCAGGGCATCAACGTCTACGACATTCTGCGCCGCGGCACGCTGGTCCTTTCCAAGGCCGCCGTCGAGGCTCTCGAGGAGCGCTTTAAATGACCGACCTTCGTCACTACGACGTGATCGTCAGCCCGGCGATCACTGAAAAGTCGACCATGGCTTCCGAGCAGAACCAGGTCGTCTTCAACGTCGCCAAGAAGGCGTCGAAGCCGGAAATCAAGGCCGCCGTCGAAGCGCTGTTCGGCGTCAAGGTGATGGCCGTGAACACGCTTGTCCGCAAGGGCAAGATCAAGCGCTTCCGCGGCACGATCGGCCGCCAGAGCGACGTCAAGAAGGCGATTGTGACGCTGGCCGACGGCCAGTCGATCGACGTCGCGACGGGTCTCTGAGCAAGGCCGCGAGGACAGAACAATGGCACTGAAAAAATTCAACCCGGTAACGCCGAGCACCCGCCAGCTGGTCATCGTCGACCGCTCGGGCCTCTACAAGGGCAAGCCCGTCAAGGGTCTGACCGAGGGCCTGACCAAGTCGGGCGGCCGCAACAATTACGGCCGCATCACCGCCCGCTTCATCGGCGGTGGTCACAAGCGTTCGTACCGCATCATCGACTTCAAGCGCCGCAAGTTCGACGTCGTCGGCACGGTCGAGCGCATTGAATACGATCCGAACCGCACCGCCTTCATCGCGCTGATCAAGTACGACGATGGTGAGCTGTCCTACATCATCGCCCCGCAGCGCCTTGCCGCCGGCGACAAGATCGTGGCTGGCGAAGCGGTCGACGTGAAGCCGGGCAATGCGATGCCGCTGGCCTCGATGCCGGTCGGCACGATCGTCCACAACATCGAGCTGAAGCCAGGCAAGGGTGGCCAGGTCGCCCGTTCGGCCGGCGGCTACGCCCAGCTCGTCGGTCGCGACCAGGGCATGGCGATCCTGCGCCTCAACTCGGGCGAGCAGCGTGTCGTTCACGGCTCCTGCATGGCCACCGTCGGTGCCGTGTCGAACCCCGACCACGGCAACATCAACGACGGCAAGGCCGGCCGCACGGTTTGGCGTGGCAAGCGTCCGCACAATCGCGGCGTGACCATGAACCCGGTCGACCATCCGCACGGCGGTGGTGAAGGCCGCACCTCCGGTGGCCGTCATCCGGTCAGCCCGTGGGGCAAGCCGACCAAGGGCAAGAAGACGCGGTCCAACAAGGCGACCGACAAGTTCATCCTGCGCTCGCGCCATCAGCGCAAGAGCTAAGAAGAGGTAACGCCAAGTGACTCGTTCTATTTGGAAAGGCCCCTTCATCGACGGCTACCTTCTCAAGAAGGTGGACAAGGTTCGTGAAGGTGGTCGCAATGAGGTGATCAAGATGTGGAGCCGTCGCTCCACCATCCTGCCGCAGTTCGTCGGCTTCACCTTCGGTGTCTACAACGGCCAGAAGCATGTTCCCGTCTCGGTGAACGAGGACATGGTCGGTCATAAGTTCGGTGAATTCGCTCCGACGCGGACCTATTACGGTCACGGCGCGGATAAGAAGGCGAAGAGGAAATAATCATGGGCAAGGCCAAAGCTCCGCGCAGGCTTGCTGACAACGAAGCGCGCGCCGTGTTGCGCACGATCCGTATCAGCCCGCAGAAGCTGAACCTCGTTGCCGCGCTGATTCGCGGCAAGAAGGTCGCGACAGCGCTTTCCGATCTCGAATTCTCGGCCAAGCGGATTTCCGGCACGGTCAAGAAGACGCTGGAATCGGCGATTGCCAACGCGGAAAACAACCACGACCTCGACGTCGATGCGCTGATCGTGGCGGAAGCCTATGTCGGCAAGTCGATCGTCATGAAGCGGTTCCACGCTCGTGGCCGTGGTCGCGCCAGCCGTATCGAGAAGCCGTTCTCGCACCTCACGATCGTCGTTCGTGAAGTCGAAGAAAAAGGGGAGGCCGCATAATGGGCCAGAAAGTCAATCCGATCGGTCTTCGCCTCGGCATCAACCGCACCTGGGATTCGCGCTGGTTCGCGAACACCGGCGAGTACGGCAAGCTGCTGCATGAGGACATCAAGATCCGCAAGTATCTTGAGAAGGAACTCAAGCAGGCCGCGATCTCGAAGGTCGTGATCGAGCGCCCGCACAAGAAGTGCCGCGTCACCATCCATGCCGCGCGCCCGGGTCTGATCATCGGCAAGAAGGGCGCCGACATCGAGAAGCTTCGCAAGAAGCTGATGGAGATGACGAAGTCCGAGACGCACCTCAACATCGTCGAAGTGCGCAAGCCGGAAATCGACGCGACCCTGGTCGCCCAGTCGATCGCTCAGCAGCTCGAGCGCCGTATCGCGTTCCGCCGCGCCATGAAGCGCGCAGTGCAGTCGGCGATGCGTCTCGGTGCCGAAGGCATCCGCATCAACTGCTCGGGCCGTCTCGGCGGCGCCGAAATCGCCCGCATGGAGTGGTACCGCGAAGGCCGCGTGCCGCTGCACACGCTGCGCGCCGATGTCGACTACGGTACGGCCGAGGCGAATACGGCGTACGGCATCTGCGGCGTCAAGGTCTGGGTATTCAAGGGCGAGATCCTCGAGCACGACCCGATGGCTTCGGAACGTCGCGCGACCGAGGGTGATGCTGCGCATGGCGGTGGTGGTGATCGCGAACGCGGTCGTCGTCGCGAAAACGCCTGAGACATTTAGGAATTTGGAGTTAGAACGATGCTGCAGCCAAAGCGCACAAAGTTCCGCAAGCAGTTCAAGGGCCGTATCCATGGTACCGCAAAGGGCGGCACCAACCTGGATTTCGGTGGTTTCGGGCTGAAGGCGCTTGAGCCGAACCGCGTCACCGCGCGTGAGATCGAGGCGGCCCGCCGCGCGATCACTCGCGAAATGAAGCGCGCTGGCCGCGTCTGGATCCGGATTTTCCCGGATCTGCCGGTCACGTCGAAGCCGACCGAAGTCCGCATGGGCAAGGGCAAGGGTGCCGTCGACTACTGGGCGGCGCGCGTCAAGCCGGGCCGCATCATGTTCGAGATCGACGGCGTCAGTGAAGAAACCGCCCGTGAGGCGCTGCGTCTCGGCGCGGCCAAGCTCTCGGTCAGGACGCGCTTCGTACAGCGCATCGCAGAATAAGGACGGGCTGATCATGAAAGCCGAAGACATCCGGACCAAGACCCAGGACCAGCTGACCGACGACTTGGCCAGCCTGAAGAAGGAGCAGTTCAACCTGCGCTTCCAGAAGGCCACCGGCCAGCTCGAGAAGACCGCGCGCGTGAGGCAGGTCCGTAAGGACATTGCGCGTATCAAGACCATCGCTGCGGAAAAGTCCGCGGCCAAGAAGGCTTAAGGACGAAAACCATGCCAAAGCGCATTCTGCAGGGCACCGTCGTCAGCGACAAGAACGAGAAGACGGTTGTCGTCAAGGTCGAACGGCGCTTCACGCATCCCGTGATGAAGAAGACCGTGCGCATGACCAAGAAGTACAAGGCGCACGACGAGAACAACGCCCACAAGGTTGGCGATCAGGTGTTCATCCAGGAATCGAAGCCGATTTCCAAGGACAAGCGCTGGATCGTCGTGTCTTCGGACCAGGCGTAAACAACGAATTTTGGACAGACCGGGGAGGGGTTTCGAGCCCGTCCCGTTAGAAAAGAAGAAGGCGGCCAGTCATGATTCAGATGCAAACAAACCTCGACGTGGCGGATAATTCCGGCGCGCGTCGTGTCATGTGCATCAAGGTGCTGGGCGGCTCGAAGCGGAAATACGCTTCCGTGGGCGACATCATCGTGGTGTCGATCAAGGAAGCCATTCCGCGCGGCCGCGTTAAGAAGGGCGATGTGATGAAGGCGGTCGTGGTTCGCACGGCCAAGGACATCCGCCGCCCGGACGGCAGCGTGATCCGTTTCGACAAGAACGCGGCCGTTCTCGTCGACAACAAGAAAGAGCCGATCGGCACGCGTATCTTCGGACCGGTTCCGCGCGAACTCCGCGCCAAGAACCACATGAAGATCATCTCGCTCGCGCCTGAAGTGCTGTAAGGAGCCGGACCAATGCAAAAGATTAGAAAAGGCGACAAGGTCGTCGTGCTGGCCGGCAAGGACAAGGGCCGTTCGGGCGAAGTCCTCTCGGTTCAGCCGAAGGATGACACCGCGCTGGTGCGCGGCGTCAACATGATCCGTCGTCACCAGAAGCAGTCCCAGTCCCAAGAGGGCGGGATCATCACCAAGGAAGCGCCGATCCAGCTGTCGAACATCGCGCTGGCCGACCCCAAGGATGGCAAGCCGACCCGCGTCGGTTTCATCTTCCAGAAGGACGGCAAGAAGGTGCGCGTCGCCAAGCGCTCGGGAGAAGTCATCAATGGCTAAGGCTCAAAGCAAGCAGGCGACTGCAACCAACACGCCGCGTCTGAAGCAGGTCTACAACGAGACCATCCGCAAGGCGCTGCAGGAGCAGTTCGGCTACGCAAACGACATGCAGGTTCCGCGCCTCGACAAGATCGTGCTGAACATGGGTGTCGGCGAAGCGACCGCCGATTCGAAGAAGCCCTCGGTTGCGGCCGAAGACCTGGCGATGATCGCCGGCCAGAAGGCCGTCGTCACCCGCGCCCGCAATTCGATCGCCGGCTTCAAGGTCCGCGAGAACATGCCGATCGGCGCCAAGGTCACGCTGCGCAAGGAACGCATGTACGAGTTCCTCGACCGCCTCGTGAACATCGCGCTGCCGCGCGTCCGCGACTTCCGCGGACTGAACCCCAAGAGCTTCGATGGCCGTGGCAATTACGCCATGGGCATCAAGGAGCACATCGTGTTCCCGGAGATCAACTACGACAAGGTTGATCAGATCTGGGGCATGGACGTCATCGTTTGTACGACTGCGAAGACGGACGACGAAGCCCGGGCATTGCTCAAGGCTTTCAACTTCCCCTTCCGCCAGTAACGGCAGCGAGAAAAGGAAAAATCTGAAATGGCAAAGACCAGCTCAGTCGAGAAGAACAACAGGCGCCGCAAGCTTGCCGACCAGTACGGTCCCAAGCGCGCTGCCCTGAAGGCGATCATCATGGATCAGTCCAAGCCGATGGAAGAGCGCTTCCGCGCTCAGCTCAAGCTTGCTGCCCTGCCGCGCAACTCGGCCAAGATCCGCATCCGCAACCGCTGCGAAGTCACCGGCCGTCCGCGTGCCTACTATCGCAAGCTCAAAGTATCGCGCATCGCGCTTCGTGATCTCGGCAACAACGGCCAGATCCCGGGCCTGGTCAAGTCGAGCTGGTAAGGAGGACATAACATGTCATTGAGCGATCCTCTCGGCGATATGCTGACCCGCATCCGCAACGCCTACGGCCGCAAGAAGTCGAGCGTCTCGACGCCGGCCTCGCGTCTGCGCACCCGCGTCCTCGACGTGCTGAAGGCTGAAGGCTATATCCGCGACTACAGCCAGACCGACTTCGACAACGGCAAGTCCGAAATCGAAATCGAGCTGAAGTATTTCGACGGTGCGCCGGTCGTGCGCGAAATCGCCCGCGTCTCGAAGCCGGGCCGCCGCGTTTACGTCTCGGCCAAGTCGATCCCGCACGTCGCCAACGGCCTCGGCATCGCCATCCTTTCGACGCCGAAGGGCGTGATGGCCGATCACGAAGCCCGCGAACAGAACGTCGGCGGCGAGATCCTCTGCCAGATCTTCTGATCTGGCAGCTGACCGCAAATTGGAATCCGGTCTTCGGATCGTTCCGAAGACAGAGACCTGAAACAAGAGAAGTGACGAGGACAACAAAATGTCTCGTATTGGAAAGAAACCCGTTTCGCTGCCGCAGGGCGTGACCGCGACCGTCAACGGCCAGACCGTGACGGCGAAGGGCCCCAAGGGCGAGCTGAAGTTCGTGGTGAACGACGAAGTCCTGGTCAAGATGGAAGGCAGCGAGATCGCTGTCCAGCCGCGCGACCAGACCAAGACCGCCCGCTCCAAGTGGGGCATGTCGCGCACGCAGATCGTCAACATCCTGCAGGGCGTCAAGGACGGGTTCGAGAAGAAGCTCGAGATCACCGGCGTCGGCTATCGCGCCGCCATGCAGGGCAAGAACCTGCAGCTGGCTCTTGGCTTCAGCCATGACGTCGTCTATGAGACGCCGGCCGGTGTCACCATCGCTGTGCCGAAGCCGACGGAAATCACCGTGACCGGCATCGACAAGCAGCAGGTTGGCCAGGTTGCCGCCGAGATCCGCGAATACCGTGGTCCGGAGCCTTACAAGGGCAAGGGCGTCCGCTACGCTGGCGAGAAGATCGTCCGCAAGGAAGGCAAGAAGAAGTAGTGGGCTTGTTTCCGAAAAGTCTCAGGCTTTTCGGAAAGGACCAAGCCAAGGAAGTGTAACGCCGCGGGGAGCGGTCGCGGGAGGCGTTTTCGCCTACCGCATATGGCGGCCCCCGTTTTTTGAAGGCAAGGAAGACCATCATGGGTACCAAGGAATCCACGCAGCGCCGTGCGCAGCGCGTTCGCCGCCAGATCAGGAAGGTCGCCGGCGAGCGTCCGCGTCTGTCGGTCCACCGCACCTCGAAGAACATCTATGTCCAGGTGATCGACGACGCCAAGGGCCACACCATCGCCGCCGCTTCGACGCTCGAGAAGGACCTCAAGGGTTCGCTCAAGACCGGCGCCGACACGGCCGCCGCCGCCGCCATCGGCAAGCTGATCGCCGAGCGCGCCACCAAGGCCGGCGTCAAGGAAGTCGTCTTCGACCGTGGCCCGTACATCTATCACGGCCGCGTCAAGGCTTTGGCTGAAGCTGCCCGCGAAGGCGGCTTGAGCTTCTGATGCTTGATCCCGAAAAGTTGCAGACTTTTCGGACAAGATCATGCAAAGGAAGATAATTCGCCCCCGGTGACCCACAGAGGCGCCGGATCTCATCATCAACCGTGCTTCCGGAAAAAAACAAGGAACAGGATATGGCACAGGAACGTAGGGAAGGCGGCCGCGGCCGCGAGCGTGAGCGCGAAGAGCGCGACGACGGCATGGTGGACAAGCTGGTCCACATCAATCGCGTCGCCAAGGTCGTCAAGGGTGGCCGCCGCTTCGGCTTCGCCGCACTCGTCGTCGTCGGCGACCAGAAGGGCCGCGTCGGCTTCGGTCACGGCAAGGCACGCGAAGTGCCGGAAGCTATCCGCAAGGCAACCGAATCGGCAAAGCGCGACATGATCTTCGTGCCGCTGCGCTCGGGCCGTACGCTGCATCACGACGTCGAGGGACGTTGGGGCGCCGGACGTGTTCTGCTGCGCGCCGCCAAGCAGGGTACCGGCATCATCGCCGGCGGCCCGATGCGCGCCGTTTTCGAGACGCTCGGCATGCATGACGTGGTCGCCAAGTCGATGGGTTCGTCGAACCCCTACAACATGGTCCGCGCCACGTTCGACGCGCTGAAGAGCCAGATGCATCCCAAGGATGTGGCTGCCGCTCGCGGCATCAAGTATTCGACCCTTCAGGCCCGCCGCGGCACCGCCGTTGCGGCTGAAGAATAGTCGATCTGACCAGGGATTTTGACCATGGCCAAGAAAGCAACCAAGACCATCACCGTTGAGCAGATCGGTTCGCCGATCCGCCGTCCGAAGGAACAGCGCGCGACGCTGGTCGGCCTCGGCCTCAACAAGATGCACAAGCAGCGCACCCTGGAGGATACGCCTTCCGTGCGCGGCATGATCGCCGCCGTTCAGCATCTCGTCCGCGTCGTGGACGAGGGTTGAGCCAAAGCGCAGGAGAACCCAGATGAAACTCAATGATCTGCGTGACAAGGACGGCGCGACGCATTCCAAGAAGCGTCTCGGCCGCGGCATCGGTTCCGGCTCGGGCAAGACCGCCGGTCGCGGCGTCAAGGGCCAGAAGGCGCGCTCCGGCGTTGCCATCAACGGCTTCGAGGGTGGCCAGATGCCGCTCTACCGGCGCCTGCCGAAGCGTGGCTTCAACAACATCTTCGCCAAGAGCTTCGTCGTCGTGTCGCTGGCCCGCATCCAGGAAGCCGTCGACGCCAAGAAGCTCGATGCCAAGGCAACCGTGACGGCAGAGGCGCTTGTCGCCGCCGGCGTCATCCGCCGCGTCAAGGATGGCGTTCGCGTCCTGTCCGATGGCGAACTGAAGGCAAAGCTTGCCTTCGACGTCGCCGGTGCTTCCAAGGCCGCGATCGAGAAGATCGAAAAGGCCGGCGGCTCGGTCAAGTTGCCGGAAAAGGCAGCTGCCGAGTAACGGCAATTTGAAGCGCGGTCGGCAAGAGTGGGATCCCGTTTTTGCTCACGATTGCGCTTTGACCTGCTCAATTAAGCGGCCGCGTCAACGCGGCCGCTTGCATGTTAAGAGCCCGGAGCTTATCTCGTGAGCTTCGGTGAAACGCACCGCCTGACCTCACGGGCCATCAAGCGTTACCAAGCGGAGAATCAGGCATGGCTTCGGCTGCTGAACAACTAGCCTCGAATCTGAATTTCTCGGCCTTCGCCAAGGCGGAGGACCTGAAGAAACGCATCTGGTTCACCATTGGCGCGTTGCTCGTCTACCGCCTCGGCACCTACATTCCGCTTCCCGGAATCAACCCCGACGCCTTCGCCCAGGCCTTCTCCTCGCAGAGCAAGGGCGTGCTCGGCATGTTCAACATGTTCGCCGGCGGCGCCGTGCAGCGCATGGCGATCTTCGCGCTCGGCATCATGCCTTACATCTCCGCCTCCATCATCATGCAGCTGATGACCTCGGTCATTCCGTCGCTGGAAGCGCTGAAGAAGGAAGGCGAACAGGGCCGCAAGGTCATCAACCAGTACACGCGCTACGGCACCGTGCTTCTGGCGCTGGTGCAGGCCTATGGCATTTCGGTGGGGCTGGAGAACGGCAACGGCATCGTCAGCGATCCCGGCATGTTCTTCCGCATCTCGACCGTCGTCACGCTGGTCGGCGGCACCATGTTCTTGATGTGGCTCGGCGAGCAGATCACCGCGCGCGGCATCGGCAACGGCATTTCGCTGATCATCTTCTCCGGCATCGTCGCCGGCCTGCCGCATGCCATTTCCGGCACGCTGGAGCTCGGCCGCACCGGCGCCCTGTCGACCGGCCTGATCCTGGCGATCATCGTCCTGGCCATCGTCGTCATCGCGCTCATCGTGTTCTTCGAGCGCGCCCAGCGGCGCCTGCTGATCCAGTATCCGAAGCGCCAGGTCGGCAACCGCATGTTCCAGGGCGATACCTCGCATCTGCCGCTGAAGCTCAACACGTCGGGCGTCATCCCGCCGATCTTCGCTTCGTCGCTGCTCCTGCTACCGGCCACCATCGCCGGCTTCTCGCAGACCACCAACATGCCTGCCTGGGCGAGCACCATCCTGGCCTCGCTCGGCCACGGCCAGCCGCTCTACATGGCGTTCTACGCGGCGATGATCGTGTTCTTCGCCTTCTTCTACACAGCGATTGTGTTCAACCCGAAGGACACCGCCGACCAGCTCAAGAAGCATTCGGGCTTCATCCCGGGCTATCGTCCGGGCGAGCGCACCGCCGATTACATCGATTACGTTCTCACCCGCATCACCGTCGTCGGCGCCATCTATCTGGTGCTGGTGTGCCTGCTGCCGGAGTTCCTGATCTCGGCGACTGGCGTACCATTCTACCTTGGTGGCACATCGCTTCTGATCGTGGTCAGTGTCACGCTCGATACGGTTGCGCAGATTCAGGGCCACCTGATCGCGCACCAGTATGAAGGCCTGATCAAGAAGTCGAAGCTGCGCGGGGGGAAGAAAGCCAGATGAGGTTGATTTTGCTTGGGCCGCCAGGGGCGGGCAAGGGGACACAAGCACAAAGACTGGTAGAAAAACACGGCATACCCCAGCTCTCGACGGGAGACATGCTGCGTGCCGCCGTCCAGGCCGGTTCCGAAGTCGGCAAGCGTGCCAAGGCGGTGATGGATGCCGGTGAACTGGTGTCCGACGCCATCGTCAACGCCATCGTCGCCGAGCGGATCGACCAGGCCGACTGCGCCAAGGGATTCATCCTCGACGGCTACCCGCGCACGCTGGTGCAGGCCGATGCGGTTGAATCGATGCTTTCGCAGCGTGGCATCGGCCTCGACACGGTCATCGAACTGGTCGTTGACGACAGGGCCCTGGTCGGCCGCATCGTCAAGCGTGCCGAGGACGCCAAGGCCGCCGGCCAGCCGGTGCGCAAGGACGACAATCCCGCGGTGTTCGAGGAGCGCCTGCGCGAGTACTACAAGAAGACCGCTCCGCTGACCGGCTACTATTACGCCAAGGGCAAGCTCAAGACGGTCGACGGCATGGCCAGCATCGACGCGGTGACCGCCGAGATCGAAGCCGTGCTGGCGGCCGCCACCAGGGCGCGGTAAGGGAATCTAAAGAATAGGCTTGACGGGAGCGGCCCGCTGCGGTATGGCGGCCCGTCTTCCTATCAGGTGCGAACTTTGCTTGTCCGCAAGGGCAAGGCAGTCGCTTTGAACTGGAAACTCCCGCAAGGGCCGGCCTCCACCGGACGCGGGGCAACTTTGACAGCGCCAGGTCTCCCTTGTTTTGAAGGTTGGCCGGCCGACATGGAGAAGGAAAGAACATGGCTCGTATAGCCGGCGTCAACATTCCGACCAACAAGCGCGTCGTCATCGCGCTTCAGTACATTCACGGCATTGGCAAGAAGTTCGCCCAGGAGATCGTCGACAAGGTCGGCATCCCGGCCGAGCGTCGCGTCAACCAGCTGACCGACGCGGAAGTGCTGCAGATCCGCGAGACCATTGATCGCGATTACCAGGTCGAAGGCGACCTGCGCCGCGAAGTGTCGATGAACATCAAGCGTCTCATGGACCTCGGCTGCTACCGCGGCCTGCGTCACCGTCGTTCGCTGCCGGTCCGCGGCCAGCGCACGCACACCAATGCACGCACCCGCAAGGGCCCGGCCAAGTCGATCGCCGGCAAGAAGAAGTAATTTAGGGCAGTAAGGGGGTAGGGCAGTAAGGCAATAGGAACGGCAGACATACTGCCCTACTGCCATATCTCCCTACTGCCTTCTCCTAGGTGGAGCCGCTGGCATTACGGCGGTGTAGAGATCAACTGAAAGGAATATCATGGCCAAGGAAGCCGCTCGTGTTCGCCGTCGCGAACGCAAGAATATCTCGTCGGGCGTTGCCCACGTCAATTCGACCTTCAACAACACGATGATCACCATCACCGACGCGCAGGGCAATTCGATTGCCTGGTCGTCGGCCGGTGCCCAGGGCTTCAAGGGTTCGCGCAAGTCGACCCCGTTCGCCGCCCAGATGGCTGCCGAGGACGTCGCCAAGAAGGCCCAGGAACACGGCATGCGCATGCTCGAAGTCGAGGTCTGCGGACCGGGCTCCGGTCGTGAATCGGCGTTGCGTGCCCTGCAGGCGGCCGGCTTCACCATCACTTCGATCCGTGACGTGACGCCGATCCCGCACAATGGCTGCCGCCCGCGCAAGAAGCGCCGCGTCTAAGAAATTACCGAACGCCGCGCGAACGCCCACAGGGGCGTTCCTCCGCGGTATTCCAGGTCGCCCGCCACGATTGGATGGTGGCGGGTCAACGGAAGGAAAGCATCATGATCCAGAAAAATTGGCAGGAACTGATCAAGCCGAACAAGATCGAGTTCTCGTCGAAGAAGAAGACGCTGACCACGCTGGTCGCCGAGCCGCTCGAGCGTGGCTTTGGCCTCACGCTCGGCAACGCGCTGCGGCGCGTGCTTCTGTCTTCGCTGCGCGGTGCGGCCGTCACCGCCGTGCAGATCGACGGCGTTCTGCATGAATTCTCGTCCATCGCCGGCGTGCGCGAGGACGTGACCGACATCGTCTTGAACATCAAGGAAATCGCCATCCGCATGGAAGGCGATGGCCCCAAGCGCATGGTCGTGCGCAAGCAGGGACCGGGTGCGGTTCTCGCCGGCGACATCCAGACGGTTGGCGACGTAGAGATCCTCAACCCCGACCACGTCATCTGCACGCTGGACGAAGGCGCTGAAATCCGCATGGAATTCACCGTCGACACCGGCAAGGGCTACGTGCCCGCCGAGCGCAACCGCGCCGAGGACGCGCCGATCGGCCTGATCCCGGTCGACAGCCTCTATTCGCCGGTCAAGAAGGTCTCCTACAAGGTCGAGAACACCCGCGAGGGCCAGGTTCTCGACTATGACAAGCTGACCATGACCATCGAGACCGACGGTTCGATCTCGGGCGAGGACGCGGTGGCTTTCGCCGCCCGCATCCTGCAGGACCAGCTTGGCCTGTTCGTCAATTTCGACGAGCCGCAGAAGGAAGTCGCCGCCGAAGCCGTCACCGAGCTCGCCTTCAACCCGGCGCTGCTCAAGAAGGTCGACGAACTTGAGCTTTCGGTGCGTTCGGCCAACTGCCTGAAGAACGACAACATCGTCTACATCGGCGATCTCATCCAGAAGACCGAAGCCGAGATGCTGCGCACTCCGAACTTCGGCCGCAAGTCGCTGAACGAGATCAAGGAAGTCTTGGCGGCGATGGGCCTGCACCTCGGCATGGAAGTGCCGGACTGGCCGCCGGAAAACATTGAAGACCTCGCCAAGCGTTACGAAGACCAATATTGAGCATGAATTCCAAGGATCGGCGGCGTGGGCCGCCCGATCCGACGGTCATGCGGAAAACCATCAGAGGCCTTGGCCTCTTGAACAACTGAAGAAGGAAAAGAGCCATGCGCCACGGTTTCAAAGGCCGTCGCTTCGCCCGAAGCATTAGCCATCGCAAGTCGATGTTCGCCAACCTCGCCGTGTCGCTGCTCGAGCACGAGCAGATCGTCACCACCCTGCCGAAGGCGAAGGACCTCCGTCCGATCGTCGAGAAGCTGGTGACGCTCGGCAAGCGCGGCGACCTGCACGCCCGCCGCCAGGTGATCGCTCAGATCGGCAATGAAGGCGTCGTCAAGCGCCTGTTCGACACCATCGCCCCGCGCTACGCCACCCGCAATGGCGGCTATCTGCGCATCATGAAGGCAGGCTTCCGTCACGGCGACAACGCCGCGATGGCCGTCATCGAGTTCGTCGATCGCGACACCTCGGCCAAGGGCGCCGGCGACCGCGCCCGCCTCGAAGCCGAAGGCACCGACGCGGAAGCCGCGGCCGCATAAGGCCACGTCTTTCCGGAATGAATTGAAGGGGCCTGCGGGCCCCTTTTTCATGTCCTTCGCGGTTCAAAGCGCGCCCAGAAAGATCTGCCGGCGCGAAAATAATCGGATTTCAGCGGCTTAGCCTTTCATTTTGCACAATCGTCGGGACAATGCGCCCGAACTTCCCAGGAGGATTCGCGAATGCGCGCCAAAAGACTGTCCCTTGTCCTGCTCTGCGCCTTCACGGTGTTCGCAGCCGCACCGGCAGTCCGGCAGGCGCTGGCCGAAGACGCGGCAAAGCCCGCCGATCCGGGCCTGTCCGACGTGCTGACCGATCTGCTGCATGGCGTCGAAGGCGAGAATGCCACCTCGGGGCCAGACAAGCGCGTGCCATTCGGTCGTGAGGAGGTGCAGCTTTCCTTCGCGCCGCTGGTCAAGCAGACGGCGCCGGCCGTGGTCAACGTCTATGCCTCGCAGACGGCCAAGGTCACATCGCCTTTCGAAGGCGATCCGTTCTTCGAGGAGTTTTTCGGCCGCGCCCAGCCGCGCGCGCAGTCCTCGCTCGGCTCGGGCGTGCTTGTCGATCCGAGCGGTGTCATCGTCACCAATTTCCACGTCATCAAGGATGCCGACGAGGTCAAGGTGGCGACCGCCGACGGCCGCGAATTCACCTCGAAGGTGATGCTCAAGGACGAGACGCTGGATCTCGCAGTGCTCAAGATCGAATCCGACAAGCCGTTCCCGGTCATCGCCATCGGCGATTCCGACGCGCTCGAGGTCGGCGACCTGGTGCTGGCCATCGGCAACCCCTTCGGCGTCGGCCAGACCACCACCAGCGGCATCGTCTCGGCACTTGCCCGCAGCCATATCGGCGTCTCGGATTCGGGCTATTTCATCCAGACCGACGCGGCGATCAATCCCGGCAATTCCGGCGGCGCGCTGATCAACATGGGCGGCCAGCTGGTCGGCATCAACACCGCCATCTACAGCCGCAGCGGCGGCTCGATCGGCATCGGCTTCGCCATTCCCGCCAACATGGTGCGGGCTTTCGCCGACGCCGCCAAGGCCGGCCTCGACTTCTTCGAACGTCCCTATATCGGCGCCGAGTTCGAGGCGGTGACGCCGCAGATCGCCGAATCGCTCGGCATGGAAAAGCCGACCGGCGCGCTGGTCTCTTCGGTAGACGCCACGGGACCCGCCGGCAAGGCCGGGCTGAAGGCGGGCGATGTCGTGCTGCAGATCAACGGCAAGCCCGTCGAGAGCATCGAGGCGCTGGACTACCGTATGGCGACGCTGTCGATCGGCACCAAGGCGAACTTCGCGATCCTGACCAAGGGCAAGCAGGCAGCCATGGACATCGCGCTGGAGCGCGCGCCGGAAGGTGCGAAAGCTTCGGAAGTGACGCTGCATGGCCGCAGCCCGTTCTCGGGCGCCAAGGTCGCGGAACTGTCGCCGCGCCTTGCCCAGAAGCTTGGCTTGCGCACCGATCTCAAGGGCGTGACCGTGATCGATGTCAACCGCGACTCGCCGGCCGCCGATTTCGGCTTCCAGCCGGGCGACATCGTGCGCGAGGTCAACGGCACCACCATCGATACCGCCGCGACGCTGGCGCAGGTAGCCCAGCAGGATACGCGTTGGTGGCGCTTTACCGTCGAGCGCGGCGGGCAGATACTGCGCCAGGTGTTGCGTTACTGAGTTCGATCTGAAGGGATCGTGCTCCAAACCAAAAGAATTGCATGGCCGATCTGTTCAGCGTCGATGAACCGGAAAAGGCGCCGCCTGGGCGGCCGCTGGCCGACAGGCTGCGGCCGAAAAACCTTGGCGAGGTCGTCGGCCAGGAGCATCTGACCGGCCCCGATGGCGCGCTGACCCGGTTGATCGGCTCGGGCTCACTCGGCTCGATGATCTTCTGGGGGCCGCCAGGCACCGGTAAGACCACGGTGGCAAGGCTGCTCGCCGGCGAGACCAGCCTTGCCTTCGAGCAGATCTCGGCGGTGTTTTCCGGCGTCGCCGACCTGAAGAAAGTGTTCGAGACGGCCAAGCTGCGCCGCGCCAATGGCCGCCAGACCCTGCTCTTCGTCGACGAGATCCATCGCTTCAACCGCGCCCAGCAGGATTCCTTTCTCCCTGTCATGGAGGATGGGACGGTCGTCCTGGTCGGCGCCACGACCGAAAACCCGTCCTTCGAGCTCAACGCGGCTCTGTTGTCGCGCGCGCGCGTCATGGTTTTCCATTCGCTCGGCGAGGAGAGCATCGCCAAGCTGATGGTGCGGGCGGAGGAGACGGAGGGCAGGGCGCTTCCGCTTGACGACGAGGCGCGGGCAATGCTGATCCGCATGAGCGATGGCGACGGCCGCGCATCGCTGACGCTCGCCGAGGAAGTCTGGCGCGCTGCCAAACCTGGCGAGATATTCGATCCCGAAGGGTTGCAGCGTATCGTCCAGCGCCGGGCGCCGATCTACGACAAGGGCCAGGACGGGCACTACAATCTGATCTCGGCGCTGCACAAATCGGTGCGCGGTTCCGATCCCGATGCCGCACTCTACTATCTCGCGCGCATGTTCGATGCCGGCGAGGATCCGCTCTATCTCGGCCGCCGGCTGGTGCGCATGGCGATGGAAGACATCGGCCTAGCCGATCCGCAGGCGCTGGTCATCGCCAATGCCGCCAAGGACGCCTACGACTATCTGGGCTCTCCGGAAGGCGAGCTCGCCTTTGCCGAGGCCACCGTCTATCTCGCCACCGCGCCCAAATCCAATGCCGTCTACACCGCCTTCAAGGCGGCCACGCAGGCGGCAAAGCAGCATGGCTCGCTGCTGCCGCCGAAGCATATCCTCAACGCGCCGACCAAGCTGATGAAGGAAGAGGATTACGGCGCGGGCTATCGCTACGATCATGATGAGCCGGACGCCTTTTCGGGCCAGGACTATTTTCCGGAGAAGATGGGCCGCCAGACCTTCTACGATCCGCCCGAACGTGGTTTCGAGCGCGACATCAGGAAGCGGCTCGACTATTGGGCGAAGCTGCGCAAGGAACGGGAATAGCCGATTTGCGCGGCCCGGTGGTCGTCACGCTTCGAAGCGAGGCCTCGCCATGGAGCATCTCAACCTCGGTTGCTCTCCACGCGCTGCTGGCCGCCACGCTGGCGCTCGTGCCGCTGCCGAAGCCGCCGAAGCGGCTGGAAGAGGAACGGGTGTCGGTCGACATTCTGACGCCGCAGCAGTTCGAGGCCTCGACAAGACCATCGCCGGCGCCAGCATCCCCCTCGGCGCCTGAGGCAAAAGCGCCCGCACCAACACCAAGCGCTCCTCGATCTACTGCGCCTGCCGCGCCGGCCATGATTCGACCGACCGAAATGCTGTCGGCCAAGACGCTCGCCGATCCGCGCAGCCGGCAAGCGCGCGCCGATCTCGCGACCTTCGCCTCCGACGAACGCATGGTGCAATTGTGCAATCTCGAGGCCATGGACCAAATCCGGCGATGGCGCGCGGACTTTCAGCCGGAACGCGTCGTGCCCTATGCGACGGCCGAGGAGAAGATCAGCGGCACCACGATCGCCGCGGACGGTGCGGCTTTCCGCAGTCGCAAAAACTGGTATGGTCTGAAGTTCAAATGCCAGCTCACACGAGACGGCGGAAGCGTCGTCGGCTTTGAGTTCCTGGTCGGCGATCCCGTGGCCAGGGAGAAATGGGACGAGCTCGGCTTGCCAGCGGTGCATTGACCGAAGGCTGGCAGATTCCACCAGGCAACTGCCAGGCCACGATGTCGTGGCGTTGTGCGGCGACCCAAAAAACCTTATCAAGGCGCACGGCCGGGCGGTGGTCGTTGCCGAGATTTGGCACACTCATTCGCAACAGGATCGCGCTACGCGCGTGGAAAAATGACAAAAACCCTTCGCAAATCCCTTCGCAAATTCGCCATCGCCATCCCGCTTCTTGCCCTTGGCTTCTACTTCATCCCCATTCTGACGACGATCTTCATCGTCTGCGGCCTGATCGACGTGCTGCGCAACGACAGGAAGGATCTGGCGCTGTTCTCCGGCTACTTCCTCGGCAACGGCCTGTTCACCTGGCTCTTGTCGCCGTTCAACCTGCTGGTCGATCTGCTCTGCTACCGCAATCCCGGCGTGTGGAAGCTCGAGCAGTTTCCGGAGGATTATCAGCGCGAGGTCAATGAGGTCCTGGACATCTTCAAGGCGCGCAAGGACGAGATCATAGCCGACATCGACGCCAATTTCGGCGCCGGCCGGCGTGGCATGTATGTCTACCAGTGGTACGGCAAGCACCGGATCGACAACGTCGCCGAGTTCAACAAGGATTTCAAATACATCAAGACCATAGCCGTTTCGGTCTTCAGCAAGCGCGAATCGACCTCCTGGCATTTCGGCCCGCTGCGGCTCAGCCTGCGCATCCTTTACAATCTGATCCCGGTGAAAGCGGAAATCTTCGTCGAATGCGGCAACGTCAAGAACTACTGGTACGACAATCCGCAGTTCATTTTCGACGATACGCTGCTGCACCGTTCGGTCAACGAATATGACGGCCGCCGCTACTGCGTGTTCATGGACATCGTCAGGCCGTCCCCGTTCCCAAGACTGATTGCCGGCATGCTCGCTGTCGTCTCCGTCAGCGTCGAGCGCATCAATTCGATGTTCTACAAGAACTGGAAGATGATCGGATCGACCAAGCCCAAGAAGGTCGAAACCACCTGAACTGAGAAACCGTCAGCGCCGGCGGCGGTTGCAAGCAAGCATCTCCGCCGGCTGCTTCTTTGGACGCCCCTTTTAAGGCGTTTTCCATGCTTGCGAAGTGCTCGTTCAAGCGCCGGCTCATTTGGGCTCTCAACAATTCATTATATGAATCTTGTCACAAGATTCGCCGGAGCGGCTCCTGACGGTGTCGGGGGATGGCTCCGGCTCTGGTTCGGTCTCTTCCTTCCTTGGCGGCCTCAAGTGACAAAGAACAAAATCTTCGGATTCTGGACGGGTACCTACCTATGCACCTTGTTGCTTGGGATTGCCCTCAGCGCCGCGTACATAAATCTCGAAGAGTCCGTCTACTACTGGGACTTCGCGGCCTATTTCAACATGTTCAACCAGCAGGGCGCACTGCTGGTCGAGAGCCCTTTCGAATGGCTGAGCCAATTGGGCACCTCCATCGCGACGGAAGATTACGGCGTGGCGATCCTGGTGCCCCTGATGCCGTTTCACCTTGTTTTCGGCGGTTCAAGGCTTTCCTTCGTTGCCGGGATAGTCGCGGTCTACCTGGTCCCGGCGATTCTTTTGATAGGCAGAATAAGCTATCAGGAGGCGGTCTCCGAGGCGCCGTCCCGGAGTTGGATCGCCGTCTGGATCGCGGCCTTCCTGTACACGCCGTTCTGGGCGCCGACGCTCCGGGGAATGCCTGACGTTGCCGGCTGTCTCGCCTTGACCGCGGCAACCTATTTTCTCTGGAAATCCAGGTTCCTGACCCGCGAACCGGTGATAAGCGGGATATCCGTCGGCGCCTGCCTGTGGTTGGCGTTCATGCTGCGCCGCTGGTACGCCTATGCAGACATAGGGATCACCGTTTCCGCGGCATTCCTGGGTTTGCTGCAGATCGCAAGGGAGCGGGATTTGCCGGCCTTCCGCAACGCGGCTCTGGGCGGCGCGTGTGCGATCTTCCTTATTGCCGCGACGGCGTTGAACTTCCAGCTGCCATTGATCGCCAAGATTCTGCAGACCAGCTACGCCGACCTCTACAGCGGATACAAGACGACCTTTGTCACCCAGCTCGGCGACGTCGGATCCCGGCTCAGCTATCTGAACTGGGCGTTGATTTTAGTGGGCCTCTACATCTCGGTTGTGCGCCGCAACAGATTTGCCCTGTTCTGTGCCATGGCCTCGGTGCTCACCTTCTTGGCTTTCACCCGGACGCAGGACCCGGAACGGCATCATTCCCTGCCGATGTTTCTTTGGCTTTTTCCCGCCTATGCCCAGGCGATCGTTTCGATCGTCGCCGTGCCGGGACTGAAGTCACGTTGGCCGACCGCCGCGATCGCCATTGTCGCCGGATTTGCTTTTTTGGGCGCGTTTTTTCCTACCGGCCGTCAGGTGTTGTCCCCGGTTGGCTTCGTCTTCGCCAGGGAAGCCACGCTCCCTCTTCGCCTCGACAATCTCCCAGAATACAGGCGCCTGATCGATGATCTCGTCGCCAGGATGGGACCGGAGGACCGTTTTTCGGTATTTGCGTCGGGTCCTGTGATGAGCGACGCCCTGTTGTTCGGCATGAAGCGGGACCTGGTTGCCCATGTCGGATGGATTTGCCAGGTGGACAGTCGCGATCGGTTCAGACCGGACGCTTTGAAATCCAGATATGTTGTCGTGACTGACCGGCCGGTTACTCATCTGCAGCCGGGCGCGCAGATCTGCGTCACGATCCCGAACCAGTATATTCTTGAAGGCAAGGGTATCGGCGCCGCATACAGGCGCCTTGCGCAGTACCGATTGTCCGGCGGTGTCGCCGGTTATCTCTACGAACAGGTACGCCCGGTCAGCAAAGCCGAGGTTGATGCCCTCTATGTTGAATTCAGGAAGAAGTATCCGGACTGGACTGCGCCTGAATGGTGACGACGAAGGGGAAGGGATTGACGCCATCACCCTTGCAGGGGCAGTAGACCACGATGTTCAATCTGCTTCTCGTGGTCGTCGGCGGCGGCATCGGCGCCGGCATTCGCCATCTCACCAATATGGGCGCGCTGCGTCTTGTCGGTCCCAACTATCCCTGGGGTACGATGGTCATCAACATCGTCGGCTCCTTTGCCATGGGCCTGTTCATCGCCACCCTGGCGCGCCGCGGCGGGTCGAACGAAGTCAGACTGTTCGTCGCCACCGGAATCTTTGGCGGCTTCACGACTTTTTCCGCCTTTTCGCTCGATTTCGCGACGCTGTGGGAACGGGGAGCCACCCTGCCGGCGTTTGGATATGCGCTGGCCAGCGTCATTGGCGCGATCATCGCCCTGTTTTTGGGTCTTTGGCTCGCAAGAAGCCTGCCTTAATGCTATTGCCGCGCCAAGCGCAGGCCGAGCCCTGCTTTGGAAACGGATAAGCGAAGAAAAAATGGCAGGCGTTGAACAGATCACGGTGGAGGCCGGCGAGGCGGGCATGCGGCTCGATCGCTGGTTCAAGACGCATTTCCCGGGCCTGGGTTTCGGCCATTTGCAGAAGCTGCTGCGCTCCGGCCAGATCCGCGTCGATGGCGGTCGCGTCAAGGCCGACAGCCGCGTCGAGCCCGGCCAGGTGGTGCGTATCCCGCCACTCGAGGTCGACAAGAAGGGCGAGAGCGCGCTGACCGGCCATTCGATCCGCAACCAGGGCGACGCCGATGTCCTGGCGAAAATGCTGATCCATGAGGATCCGAAGGTTTTCGTCTTCAACAAGCCGGCGGGCCTGGCGGTGCAGGGCGGTTCGGGCGTCACCCGCAATGTCGACGACATGCTGGAAGCCTGGCGCAACCAGAAGGGCGAGAAGCCGCGGCTGGTCCACCGGCTCGACCGCGACACGTCGGGCGTGCTGGTCGTCGCCCGCACGAGATTGGCCGCCATGAAGCTGTCGGAAGCGTTCCGTGCCCGCGAAACGAAGAAGACCTACTGGGCGCTGGTCAAAGGCGTGCCGCCGAAGCGCGAGGACAAGATCTCGACCTGGCTGATCAAGGAGCCGACCGAGGATGGCGACCGTGTCCGGGTCGCCGCGCATGGAGAAAAAGGCGCCGACCACGCCGTGTCCTACTACCGCATCATCGAGCAGGCGGCGCAAACCATGACCTGGCTGGAGATGGAACCTTATACGGGCCGCACCCACCAGCTTCGCGTCCATGCCGCCTATATCGGCTGCCCGATCATCGGCGACCCGAAATATTTCGAGGCCGACACCAACTGGGATTTTCCCGGTGGCATCCAGAACCGCCTGCATCTGCATGCGCGCCGCATCATCATTCCCCATCCCGACAAGGGGGTCATCGACGTCACCGCGCCGATGCCGCCGCATATGCGCCAGAGCTGGAACCTGATCGGCTTCGACGACGCCAGCGCGGAGGATTGATCTTGAGCGGCGCCACCGACGCGCTCGATCGGCGCGACACAGTCGACATGGCCGCCGCCGCCATCATGGTCGGCCTGACCTTTTCCTGGGGCCTGAACTACGTCGCCGCCAAAATCTCCTATGCCGGCTACGACCCCGTCTTCCTGTCGATCGCGCGCTCGATCATCGGCGGCTTCTGCGTCTTCCTCTGGTGCCGCTGGCGCGGCATCGCTCTGTTCGGGCGTGATGGCACATTGCTTGCCGGCATTGCCGTGGGCGTGCTTTTCGGCATCGAGTTCCTCTGCCTCTATGTCGGACTGGAGCATACGACGGTTGCCCGCAACACGCTGCTGGTCAACTCAATGCCGTTCTGGATGCTGATTGGCGGTCACTTCCTGCTTGGCGAACAGATCACCATGCGCAAGTTCCTCGGCCTGCTGCTGGCTTTTGCCGGCCTCACCGCTGTCTTTTCCGACAAGCTAGGCGGCGGCGGGGACATGCTGTTCGGCGATCTGCTCAGTCTCGGCTCGGGGTTTTTCTGGGCGTTGACCAACATCCTCATCAAACGGTCGAAACTGGTCGAGGCGAGCGCCGAGAAGCTGCTGCTCTATCAACTCGCCGGCGCCGCGACCGTCGGCATATTGGTGCTGCCTCTCGCTGGTCCGCCGGTGCGCGACCCCTCCTTGTTGCCGACTTTGGCGCTGCTTTTCCAGGCAATCTATATCGTCGCCTTCACCTATGTCCTGTGGTTCTGGCTGCTGCGCCGCTATCCGGCCTCCGGCCTTTCCAGCTTCACCTTCCTGTCGCCGGTTTTCGGTGTCTTGTGCGGCGCCATCATCTTGAACGAGCCGCTGACCATTCGCATTTTTCTGGCGCTTGGCTTGATTGCGGCGGGCCTGATCATCGTCAACCGGCCGGCACGCAAGCTGACCCCGGTGTGAGAGAGACTTTTCATGCGTGACATCCTCAACGACCTCGAAGCGGGCAAGTATCTTTCCGATCCGGATCCGGTGCGTCGCGCCCAGATCCAGATGAAGACACCGCTGCCCAAGCGCTTCTACAAAACCGCTTCGGTTGCGCCGATAGAGGCAGGTTTCGCCGTGCATCTCGACGGCAAGCCGGTGCGCACGCCGGGCAAGGCGCTGCTGGCGTTGCCGACCGAGGCGGCGGCAGCGCTGGTTGCCGACGAATTCGCGGAACAGGGCGAGACGATCAATCCGGTGACGATGCCGGTGATGCGCCTGGTCAACACCGCCATCGACGGCGTTGCCAGCGATCCGCAGGCGGTGCTGGAAGACATACTGCGTTTTGCCTCATCGGATCTGCTCTGTTACCGCGCCGACGCCCCCCAAGGGCTGGTCGAACGGCAGAACGAGCAGTGGGATCCGGTCATCGATTGGGCGCGCACTGCATTGGCGGCTCGCTTCAACCTTGCCGAGGGGGTCATCCATGTCGAGCAGCCGCGCGAGACGATCGCCGTGCTGGGCAGCCATCTCAACCAGCGCGCCGAGCCGCTGCGCCTGGCCGCCATCCATCTCATGACCTCGCTGACCGGTTCGGCGCTGCTGGCGCTGGCCGTCGATTTCGGCGAACTCGACGCCGAGGCTGCCTGGGCCGCCGGCCATGTCGACGAGGACTGGCAGATCGAGCATTGGGGTCAGGACGCCGAAGCGGTCGCGCGCCGCGCCGCCCGCAAACGCGACATGATGGCTGCCGTCAGCCTTCTCGAAGCGCTCAAGGGTTGACCCTGCGGCGATTGCCGCAGCGCACCTAATACCAAAGTCATAATCCCATCGTCGCTCTGCCGTCGGCGGGCGCTTTCTGTCATTTTTCCCGTGATGGCCCGGCATTTCCGAGTCCGCGTTCGGAGGAGAGCGCAGACATTGGCGCCCGGCATCGAGGACAGGGTCTCACGGGAGGACAACTCTATGGCAATGGCATCGACTGCCGGCAGAACGAGCCGCAGCATGACGCGGGAAGAGAAGAAGGTCATCTTCGCTTCCTCGCTCGGCACCGTTTTCGAATGGTACGATTTCTATCTCTACGGTTCATTGGCGGCCTTCATCGGCTCGACCTTTTTCAGCCCGACCATCCCGGAGGCGACGCGCAACATCTTCGCGCTGCTGGCCTTCGCCGCCGGTTTTCTCGTCCGCCCGTTCGGCGCCCTGGTGTTTGGCCGTATCGGTGACCTCGTCGGCCGCAAATATACCTTCCTCGTCACCATGACGATCATGGGTCTGTCGACCTTCCTGGTCGGCTTGCTGCCCGGTTATGCCACCTTGGGTATCGCGGCTCCGGTGATCCTGATCGCGCTGCGCATGTTGCAGGGCCTGGCCCTCGGCGGCGAATATGGCGGTGCGGCGACCTATGTCGCTGAGCACGCGCCTGACGATCGTCGCGGTTTCTACACGTCTTGGATCCAGACGACGGCGACACTTGGCCTGTTCCTGTCGCTGATCGTCATTCTGACTGTTCAGAGTTCCCTGAGCAAGGAAACCTACGCCGCTTGGGGCTGGCGTATTCCGTTTATCGTCTCCTTCGTGCTGCTCGCCGTCTCGATCTGGATTCGACTGTCTCTCTCGGAGTCTCCGACCTTCCAGAAGATGAAGGACGAAGGTAAGGGCTCAAAGGCACCGCTTTCGGAAGCCTTCGGTCAGTGGAAGAATGCCAAGATCGCACTGCTGGCGCTGCTTGGCCTCACTGCTGGCCAGGCCGTGGTCTGGTACAATGGCCAGTTCTACGCGCTGTTCTTCCTGCAGAACGTGCTGAAGGTCGATGCGCAGTCGGTCAACATCATGATCGCGATCGCGCTGGCTCTCGGCTCGCTCTTCTTCGTCGTGTTCGGCTGGCTCTCCGACAAGATCGGCCGCAAGCCGATCATCATGGCTGGCCTTGCGCTCGCCATCGTCTGCACCTTCCCGCTGTTCAAGGCATTGACCTGGGCCGCCAATCCGGCACTCGCCAAGGCGCAGCAGAGTACAAGGGCAACGGTCACCGCCGCACCCGGCGACTGCAAGTTCCAGTTCAACCCGGTCGGCACCGCCAAGTTCACGACGTCATGCGACATCGCGACTTCGTTCCTGACCAAGAACTCGGTTCCCTATGATGTGGTGCCGACGGCGGCGGCCGGAACGGCTGCCACGGTCAAGATCGGCAACGAGACGGTGCCGTCCTACGACGCGGTTGCCGCTGGCGATCAGGCCAAGGCCAAGGACGCCGCCTTCGCCAAGGCCGTCAACATGTCGCTGCGGGACGGCGGGTATCCGCTGAAGCGTGCGGCGATCAAGGTAGCGGACCAGAAGCTCGATGCCTTCATCGCGGCCAATCCTGAACTCAAGCTCGACGCGGCTGCCATTCGCGGCGGCGAAAAAGCCGCGGTGCCGACCGATCAGGCGGTCAAGGACAAGCTGGTGACGTCAGAGGAGGCCGCCGGCGCGCCAGAGGTCACCGTCTACAACATACCGGGCGGTGGTGCCTTCGCCATGTTCGCCGATCCGGCAGCCGTGAACTGGCCTATGACGATCGGCATTCTGTTCATCCTGGTCCTGTTCGTGACCATGGTTTACGGGCCGATAGCGGCGATCCTGGTCGAGATGTTCCCGACCCGCATTCGTTACACCGGCATGTCGCTGCCCTATCATATCGGCAATGGCTGGTTCGGCGGTCTGTTGCCGGCAACAGTCTTCGCGCTCAGCGCCTACAAGGGCGATATCTACTATGGTCTGTGGTATCCGGTGGTGATCGCGGCGATGACGCTGGTTATCGGCATGATCTTCGTCAAGGACACGCTTGGCACCGACTTGCACGGCAAGGACTAGCCTAGCCGTCATCGGCCGACAGAAAGCCCGGCGTGATCGTTCACGCCGGGCTCTTCATGTCTGAGACTCCGATGGAGCGGATCAGCTCTTTGGCTGATCTTCTTCCTCGATGGCGGCTTCGTGATACCAGCCGTCAAAATCGGCGTGCGTGTAGCGCAACGAGGCGATCTCTGCCGCGAATTTCGCCTTTGCGCCTAAATTTGAGGCAGATTTGCGCGCTGCCAGAGGGAACATCAGAATTTTTGCCGATGGACGGGAAGAGGCGATTTCCATGGGCGGTCTCCTTTCTTTTTCAGGAGCTTGTCGATTCAGCTTTTCCACAAGATAGGTCCTGCGATTCATTTAGGCAATATGCCTACGAAAAGATCAGTAATTGCCTAATATTTATGCATAAATCTAGTTTGACTGATATGGGCCCAGTGATGAGGCGGCTCAGCAAATCCGATGCGATATCCCTGCCATTTTGCCGCACCCGCCGAAGTCGGAGTGGCACATGAATTGCATTTTAGGGATCGGCAGCGCCGGCTGCCGACGGCAGACGCGTGTCGACGCCGTTTGGTGTTCGGTGAACAAGCAACGAGAGGCTAGAATGACGAAATACAAGCTCGAGTACATTTGGCTCGATGGTTACACCCCGGTTCCCAACCTTCGCGGCAAGACGCAGATCAAGGAATTCGCCGAATTCCCGACGCTCGAACAGCTGCCGCTGTGGGGCTTTGACGGTTCCTCGACCATGCAGGCCGAAGGCCGCAGCTCCGATTGCGTGTTGAAGCCGGTTGCGCTTTACCCCGATCCGGCGCGCACCAACGGCATTCTCGTCATGTGCGAGGTCATGATGCCCGATGGCGTCACGCCGCATGAATCGAACAGCCGTGCGACCATCCTCGACGACGAGGACGCCTGGTTCGGCTTCGAGCAGGAATATTTCTTCTACAAGGACGGCCGCCCGCTCGGCTTCCCGGAGAGCGGTTATCCCGCACCTCAGGGCCCGTACTACACCGGCGTCGGCTACAAGAACGTCGGCGACGTCGCGCGCAAGATCGTCGAAGAGCATCTCGACCAGTGCCTTGCGGCCGGCATCAACCATGAAGGCATCAACGCCGAAGTGGCCAAGGGCCAGTGGGAATTCCAGATTTTCGGCAAGGGTTCCAAGAAGGCGGCCGACCAGATCTGGATGGCGCGCTACCTTCTCCTGCGTCTGACCGAGACATACGGCATCGACATCGAGTTCCACTGCAAGCCGCTCGGCGATACCGACTGGAACGGCTCGGGCATGCACTGCAATTTCTCGACCAAGTTCATGCGCGAAGTCGGCGGCAAGGCCTATTTCGAGGCCCTGATGGCGCAGTTCGACAAGAACCTGATGGACCACATCGCCGTCTACGGTCCGGACAACGACAAGCGCCTGACCGGCAAGCACGAGACCGCGCCGTGGAACAAGTTCAGCTATGGCGTAGCCGACCGCGGCGCGTCGATCCGCGTGCCGCACTCCTTCGTCAAGAATGACTACAAGGGCTATCTGGAAGACCGTCGTCCGAACTCCCAGGGCGACCCCTACCAGATCGCTTCGCAGGTGCTGAAGACGATCTCGCAGGTTGCGACCGATGCGAAGGTTTCGGCCGCCGCTTGATTGTTTTCGCGGCGCGGATCGCAAGGTCTTCGCCGCGGCCTAAACGCTGCAACAAAAAGCCCTGGCGGAAACGCCAGGGCTTTTTCGTGTTTGCAAGGCGCGGGTGCGCCTGCCGTTCTCAGCCGGCGACAGCTCCGCGCGCCTTCAAGGCCGCCAGCACCTTCGCATGCGGCAAAGCAGGGCTGCGATTGCCGTCGCGGCCGGTCATGTCGCTGTTGGCGACCAGCGCATTCAGTACCGCCTCCTCGGTCGCCTGTACGACGGCTGCATAGAAATCGTCCATGCGGCCCCATGGGATGAAGTCCATGTGGCTGTAGCTCTCATCGCCGGGCGGTCCTTTTGGAAAGCGGCCGTTGAGCGCATCGCGGTTGGCGGTCGAGAAGGCGAGAAAAATGTCGCCGGAGAAATGCGAGCCGGTGGTGCCCGTTCGCGCCAGGCCGAGCGGCATGCGCCGGGCCAGCGCCTTGCATTGGCCGGGCAGAAGCGGTGCATCGGTGGCGACGATACCGATGCAGGAGCCGGCGCCGGTTGGGCCGCCGCTGAAATAGGACTCCATCGGATTGTCATCCGCAAGCGCATGCCCAAGCGGCACGCCGGCGATGGTGAGTTCGCGACGCGAACCGAAATTGGCTTGCAGTAAGACGCCGACCGTGTAGGCGCGATGGCCGTAGTCGACGATCCGCGAGGCCGTGCCGGAGCCGCCCTTGAAAGCATAGCAGTTCATGCCGGTGCCGCCGCCGACCGAGCCTTCCTCGATGCGCCCGCTCGCCGCATTGTCGATCGCGGCGATGGCGTGGTCGACCGTAACATGCGAGCCGTTGATGTCGTTGAGATAGCCGTCCCAGGTTTCCGCCACGACCGGCAGCAGCCACTGGTTGGCGACATCGGGCTTGTGGCGCGCCACCCAGTCGATGACGCCGCGATGGCAGGGGCCGACCGCGTGGGTGTTGGTGATCAGGATCGGCAGGCTGATGCTGCCCGCCTCCTCGATCCATGACGCGCCGGTCATCTCGCCATTGCCGTTGAAGGAATGATAGCCGGCCGCGCAGGCAGTGCCGATACCGTCATGGCCGAACGGCAGGATGGCCGTCACACCGGTGCGCGCCGGCCCGTGCCCGAGGTTGAGATCGCCTTCGCCCTTGATGATCGTGGAATAACCGACCAGGACGCCGGCGACATCGGTGATGGCATTGGCGGGGCCAGGTGTGCCTTGCAGGGGGATGGCGAGCGCCCGGGCTCGCGCCTTGCCGGCTGGCGTGGTGGTGTGGGTCGGCACTTGATCCATGCTTGGGTTCGCTCCGTGGAAATAAGCCGGCTCAGCGAAGGCTGCAGCCGGTCGCAAGCTCGGCGTAGCTGGTCAGGATGGCCAGCGCCGAAGCTTGATCGACCGCGGGCACGACGTTGACCAGATGCAGCCCCAGGCCATCCTCGAGTACCACCAGGCTGCGCGCGATCGTCTCGCTGGCCGCCTGCAGCTTGAAGATGCCGGTGGCCGCACCCGCTTCCAGGATGCCGACATAGATCGACACCTGCCGCTCGAACAAAGTGATGTGGCGGGCGGCATAGCTCGCATCCGAACGCGAATAGGCGCCGAGCTCGAGCAGCAGCCGGCAGAGCTGGTCGTCCGCGTCGGTCGGCAGTCCGCTCTCGATCATCGTCTTCAGCCGCAGCCGCGGGTCGGCGATCTCGGCGACCGACGCCGCGCGCAGCGTGCAGAACCGCTCGACAGCCTTGCGCTGCACATCGTCCAGCAGGTCCTTGAGGCCGGGATAGTAGTAGAGCAGGGCGCTCGAACTCATCCCCGCCTCATTGGCGACGTCGCGCAACGTGACGCCGGCAAGGCCGCGCTTGGCGATCATCGATTCTGCCGCCGCGACGAGGGTGAGGCGGCGATCGGTCTGGGTTTTGGGTCGTCCCATTTCTGTTTCCTGAATTTGATTCAGTTTAAAACTGGGGTGAGAAATTTTGCAAGCACCATTGCGCCATATTTGTTGACGATATCTGACTCCATCGATAGGTTCCGCAGCGGAGGATAATTTTTATCTAATTAAAAAAAGGGGAGGACGATGTCTACAAACGAAGCAACAACAGGGCCGGTCGACAAGGCCGCGCCAGCCGCCAAGGGACTGGACCGGGCGCTCAACGCGCTGGGCACGCTGATGATCGTGCTGTCGGCCGTGACGCCGGCATCCTCGGTGTTCATCATCGTGCCGGGTGTCATCGCATTGGCCGGCACGGGCTCATTTCTGAGTTTCGTCATTGCCGCCGTCATCGGGCTGTTCATGGCCTTCGTCTACGCCGAATTGTCATCGGCCTATCCGATGGCCGGCGGCGAATACACCATGATCGGCCGCACGCTTGGCCGCTTCTGGGGCTTCGTCACGCTGGTGCTGGTGTTCGTCTCGATCGTGCTGATCGTCGCCGTCATCGCGCTCGGCGTCGGTACCTATCTCGGCGTGCTCGTTCCCAACCTCAGCCCGCAATGGGTCGGTGTGGTGACGATCGCGCTGGCTGGCACGGTCGCGGCCATGCGCATCAAGCTCAACGCCTTCGTCACGGGCATCTTCCTTGGCATCGAGATGCTGGCGCTGCTGATCCTGACCGGTCTCGGCTTCGCCCATGTCGAGCGGCCGCTGTCGAGCCTGTTCACCTCGCCGCAATTGCTCGATGCCACCAACACGCTGGTACCGGCGTCGGCCGGAATCATCCTTGCGGCCACCGCCGTTTCGCTCTTTGCCTATAATGGCTACGGCGCGGCTGCCTATTTCGGCGAGGAGACGCAGGACGCCAAGCGCAATATCGGCAAGGTCGTGGTCTGGGCGCTGTTGATCACGGTCGCCGCGGAACTCATCCCGCTGACCGCCGTGCTGCTCGGCTCTCCGGATATGGCGGGCCTGCTCGCAGCACCGCAGAAGATCGAGTACTTCCTCGAGGCGCGCGGCGGCCATGCGCTGACGGTGCTGATCAGCCTTGCCATCGCCGTCGCCATCTTCAACGCGGTCATCGCCATCATCCTGCAGGCGGCGCGGCTGCTGTTCAGCTCCGGCCGCGACAAGACCTGGTTCGGTCCCATCAACGCCGCGGTCGCCTGTTTCATCGACATCAACCTCCTGCTGGTGGTCAGCGGCACGTCGCTGGTGGTGATCTATGCGCTTCTGTGCGTGGCGGTGTTTGTCGGGCGCCGCAACGGCAGCACGGCTGGCGGGCACTACCGCATGCCGCTGTTTCCGGTGCCGGCTATCCTGGCTTTCGTGGCTCTGGTCTATGTCGCCTACCAGAATCTTCTCGACGCCGCCTTCGGACGCCCGAGCCTGATCGCGACACTGCTGATCATGGTCGTGGCGGCGATCTACTATGTGCTGGTGCTCGCCAGGCGAACGGATTGGAATCTGCATGGTCCCGACGAACTTGCCGGATAGGCGTCACCCTCCGATTCTGTCCCTGCAAGACCCCCGGCTTCGGTCGGGGTTCTCTTTTGCCGTTCTGGCCCAGCGGAGGGAATACACCCAAAAAAAGTCAGGCTGAAAAGGATCGAACAAATTCACCGGACGGGGAGGCTTTTGATTGACGTCCTTCGGCTCCACTGGTGCCGTGCGTTTCCGACTTTATCGAAAAAGCCCGGAAAACGGCCTGTTTCAGCTCACCCGTACTCGAACGACCTCTCTATAAGCCTCTGTTCATACATCGAAATCCGCGATTCATGCCTTCGTCCGGCAGCGTTGACAGATCACGCTGCGGCATGCGTATTCCTGGCCATCGGTTACGCCAAAGCGATGCTGTTCGAACGGGGCGGGGTTTCTTGAACGACGGCATTGGCGGGGGCGCCGGACGAGCGGGCATTGCAGCCTGAGGCAGTGCGCCGCTCGCTCCTGGCGTTCGATTGCGCTGGAAATGGCAAGCCTTCATTTGCGATTTCCGCCCGCGGCCACGAAGCCGGCAAGCGACGCCATCAATCGATCCTTTGGAACGGAATAGAGAGTGCTCGCGGTTGCGTGGCTGGCCACACGCGCGCCCGTCGACAAAGCATTGACGACAGCAAAAGGCCCTTGAAGGCGGAAATCCTTCAAGGGCCTGTTTAACGCCATCCGTATGGGATCTTACACCGAATAGTACATGTCGTATTCGACCGGATGCGGGGTCATTTCGAAGCGCATCACCTCGGCCATCTTCAGCTCGATGTAGCTGTCGATCTGGTCGTCGTCGAAGACGCCGCCGGCCTTCAGGAAGCCGCGGTCCTTGTCGAGGCTCTGGAGGGCTTCACGCAGCGAACCGCAGACGGTCGGGATCTTCTTCAACTCCTTCGGCGGCAGGTCATAGAGGTCCTTGTCCATCGGCTGACCGGGGTGGATCTTGTTCTTGATGCCGTCGAGGCCGGCCATCAGCATGGCGGCGAAGGCGAGGTAGGGGTTCGCGCCCGGATCGGGGAAGCGGACCTCGACACGCTTGGCCTTCGGCGACGAGCCGAACGGAATGCGGCAGGAAGCCGAGCGGTTGCGCGCCGAGTAGGCGAGCAGCACCGGCGCTTCATAGCCGGGCACCAGACGCTTGTAGGAGTTGGTCAGCGGGTTGGTGAACGCGTTGATCGCCTTGGCGTGCTTGATGATGCCGCCGATGTAGAACAGGCAGCTTTCCGACAGGCCGGCATATTCATTGCCGGCGAAGGTCGGCTTGCCGCCCTTCCAGATCGACTGGTGGACGTGCATGCCCGAGCCATTGTCACCGAAGATGGGCTTCGGCATGAAGGTGGCCGTCTTGCCATAGGCGTTGGCGACCTGGTGCACGACATACTTGTAGATCAGCATCTTGTCGGCGTTGCGGACCAGCGTGTCGAACTTGATGCCGAGCTCGTGCTGCGCGGCGGCGACTTCGTGGTGGTGCTTTTCGACGCGCACGCCCATTTCGGCGAGCACGGTCAGCATCTCCGAGCGCATGTCCTGCGCGCTGTCGATCGGCGGCACCGGGAAATAGCCGCCCTTGACGCGCGGACGGTGGCCGAGATTGCCGGTCTCGTAGTCGGTGTCGTCGTTGGACGGCAGCTCGGTCGAATCCAGCTTGAAGCCGGTGTTGTAGGGGTCGGCCTTGTACTTGACGTCATCGAACACGAAGAACTCGGCTTCCGGGCCGACGAAGATCTGGTCGCCGATGCCTTCCGACTTCATGTAGGCTTCGGCCTTCTTGGCCGTGCCGCGCGGGTCGCGGTTGTAGGATTCGCCAGAGACCGGATCGAGGATGTCGCACAGGATGACCATGGTCGACTGGGCAAAGAACGGATCCATGTGGACAGTGTCCGGATCGGGCATCAGCACCATGTCGGACTCGTTGATGGCCTTCCAGCCGGCGATCGAGGAGCCGTCGAACATGACGCCGTCGGCGAACATGTCTTCCTCGACCTCGACGACATCCATCGTCACGTGCTGCAGCTTGCCCTTCGGGTCGGTGAAGCGCAGGTCGACGAATTTCACGTCGTTGTCCTTGATCTGCTTCATGATGTCTTTGGCTGTCGTCATGTCATGTATCCCTGTTTGATGACGTTTTTTGATGGATGACGTTCTTGGAAGGCTGGCCGCGTCAGACCGCGTCCATCCCGGTTTCGCCGGTGCGGATGCGCACGACTTCCTCGATATTGGAGACGAAGATCTTGCCGTCGCCGATACGGCCGGTCTGGGCCGCCTTGCGGATGGCTTCGATCGCGCCTTCGACCGCATCGTCGCCGAGCACGACCTCGATCTTCACCTTGGGCAGGAAATCGACGACATATTCGGCGCCACGGTAGAGTTCGGTATGGCCTTTCTGACGTCCGAAGCCCTTGGCCTCGGTCACGGTGATGCCTTGCAGTCCGGCCTCCTGAAGCGCTTCCTTCACTTCGTCCAGCTTGAATGGCTTGATGATCGCTTCGATCTTTTTCATGTAAAAAGTGGCCTCCACTGCCAAAAAAACGGGTTGTGAACCCCCGCTTGCGCCTCCATCAAGCACGAACTGTGCCAGATAGCTGGATTCGAAGCGGTTTCATACGATTTCCAAGTCACGTCCTGCCGAGGTGCAAATTCGCGTCGTTCGATGCATCGGATGCGGCATGATCTGCCGAAGCCCTATACACGGCCAGCCCCTGCATTCGCATAATAATTAGGCAAATCGCCCATTGAGTGGGCATCTTTGCGCCTTGATACACTCCTGGCGACATGGCCGCGGCTGATGATGAACTCCTCCCGTTTGCTTCGGCTCGAAAACTGGACAATGCTTGATCGAATGCGGATCGGCAATCCATGAGCGATGAACTTCTTACTTCCGCCGAAATGGGCGAGGCGGATCGGCTGACGATTGCCGCCGGTCCAATCGACGGCATCGGCCTGATGCGCCGCGCCGGCGAAGCGGTCGCGGGTGAAGTTGTCAGGCGCTACTCCTCGGCGACACATGTCCATGTGTTGTGCGGGCCTGGCAACAATGGTGGCGACGGCTATGTCGTCGCCCGCATTCTGGCCGGCAGCGGCGCCGCCACCACGGTCTGGGCATCCGGTGCGCCGAGGCCGCAAAGCGACGCGGCACTCGCCGCGGCACAGTGCCCGATCGCGCCCCGGCCGCTGTCGGGCTTCGCGGCCGAACCCGGCTCGATCGTGGTCGATGCGCTATACGGGGCAGGGCTGTCCAAGCCGCTGTCCGGCGATGCCGCCAGGGCGGTGGGTGTCGCCACCGATCGGCGTTTGCCGGTTGTCGCGGTCGATCTGCCCTCGGGCGTTTCCGGCGACAGCGGCAAGGTGTTGGGCGTGGCATTTACAGCCGACGTCACCGTAACTTTCGCGCGCAAGAAGCCAGGCCATCTGCTCCTGCCGGGACGGGAGCGATGCGGCGAGATTGTGCTTGCCGATATCGGTATCGGCGACGACATCATCACACGGCTCCAGCCCCGGACGTTCGAGAACAGGCCGGCGCATTGGCTGCGCGATTTCCCGGTGCCGGCTGTTGACGCACACAAGTACAAGCGCGGCCATGTCGGCGTCTTTTCCGGAGGGCCGAGCGCCACCGGCGCGGCGCGGCTGTCGGCGCTTGCGGCGGCCCGAAGCGGGGCAGGGGCGGTGACCGTGCTGTCGCCCGGCAGCGCCATGCAGGTCAACGCAAACCATCTGACCTCGATCATGCTGCGCAAGGCCGATGATGTCGCCGATATCAAGGAATTTGTCGGCGAACGCCGGCCTTCGGCCTTCGTTCTTGGCCCTGGCTTCGGCGTCGGTGACAAAACGCGGACCTTTGGGCTGGCGCTCCTCGCCTCCGGCGAGCGGCAGGATGTTGCCACACAGGTTGATGGCCTTGTGTTCGACGCCGACGCGATCACCGCCTTTCGCGACGCACCGGACGTCCTGTTCGAGGCGGCGCGCAGGCCGAATGCGCCAGCCCTGGTGATGACCCCGCATGAGGGTGAGTTCGCCAGGCTGTTTCCCGACATCGCCGGTGATGGCGCCTCTTCCAAGCTCGACAAGGCGCGCGCGGCGGCCGCTCGGGCCAACGCCGTCGTCGTCTACAAGGGCGCCGATACGGTGATCGCTGCTCCCGACGGCCGGGCGGCAATCAATTCCAACGGCGCGGCCTGGCTTGCCACCGCCGGGTCCGGCGACGTGCTGTCCGGCATATCAGGCGGGCTGCTGGCGCAAGCCATGCCGGCGTTCGAAGCAGCCTGCGCGGCGGTATGGATCCATGCCGAGGCCGGCAGCCGCTTCGGTGCGGGTTTGATTGCCGAGGATCTGCCGCTGGCGCTGGTGCCCGTGTTGCGTGAACTGGTCGAAGCACGTCCCAGGGTGCCCGTTGAATGAAGCGTTTCGTGCTCGCCATCGCGGCCGTCGTCGCGCTGTTAGCATCGCACGCAGTGCGCGCCGGGCAGCCGGTGACCATCGTCGACGATCCGGTGGTTCTCGCCGCCCTCGATGCCAGGGGTTTTGGCTTCGGCGGCATTTTCCACGTCGATGGCGGGGATGATCTGAAGGCGCTCTATGACAAGGCGCCGGCCTATCATGCGATCGTCGATACGGTGGCGGCCGACATTGCCGCGCTGCGGGCCGAGATAAAGGCCGGTGGGCGCACGCTCTACGAGGTGACCGACGCCAATGTCGGCCGCATCATGGATATGCGCTGGCTGAAAACGGAGGCGGCGCGCTTCCGGCTGGTCGGAATCGTCAACCGGCTCGACCGGCGTGACTTCGCTGCCTTGGCAGGCGACAAGGGGTGCGGCGAGGTGCGCTTCATCTATCGCCTGGCCTACAGTTTCAAAAAGGACGGCAAGGTCCTGGCCTCGCGACTGCCGTTCAACTTCAACGCCGTCTACCGTGCCGCACCCGATGCCGATGGCGGCTGCGTCGGCGTTGCCGGACGCTGGACGCCGCAACTCGATGAGAGCGTCGATGCCGGCTGGCTGACCGGCGGGCCGCTGGAGCGTGCCGGTCTGACCTTCAAGCAGCTTGAACTCAATGCGCAGGTGGTGCGCTTTCCCTCGGGCCAGGAGACCGAATTCGGCGGGCAAGCCGCGTATCTCATGCGGATCTTCGGCATCGATGGCGCCACCGTCAGCGAGAAGCCGATGGAAAACACGCCCGATACAGTGCGGCTCTCGCAAGATGCCGCACTGAAGAAGCGGCTTGCCGATTATGTCAGCGCCAATGTCGCGGCGGTCGATCTCGGTGTCTATGAAATCCCGGACGAATTCCTGGCGAAAAAGGTCGTCTCATGGTCGACCTTCGGCAGCGCGCGGCAAGCCAACCACCCGTTCACGCAAATATTCCAACTCAAGGAACTAGAATCGCTCGATTATTCCTCGCTGAAGCTGGTGCGCACGCCGGAGGCGCTAGTAGAGCGGCTGGACAATGGTTCCTGCCAGGGCTGTCACCAGGCGAGTTCCACGGCCGGCTTTCACTTCATCGGCCTCGACGATAGGACGACGTCGCCACTCAACCGCATCGAGGTCGGCATCTCGCCGCATCTCCATGCCGAGATTCCGCGGCGCCAGGCTTGGCTGCGCACAACGCAGGAAGGCAAGGAGCCGAACCGTTATCGGCCGCTGTCCTTCGCACCGCCCGCCACCTGGACCGAGACCGGCGACATCGATTTCGCGCCGGCCGAAATGGCGATGCCGTGCTTGATGCCGGACGATGCCAGGCGCTTCGGCGCGACCTGGCAATGCGGTGGCGGCACGGTCTGCACGCCGCTGGCGACCGCGTCTGGCGTGCGCACCGCTCTGGCGCAGTGTCTGCTGCCGAAGGATAGCCCGAAGATGTTTTCCGGCCATCCCTGCCTGACCGGGTCAATCGCCAGCAACCCGTCGCAGCCTTTCAACGACCGCTACACGATATCAGGCCAGTTTGCCGCCTTCGCACCGGGGATTTCGCGGACTGCCTATACCTGCCGGCCGCCCAAGATCGGCGTACCGGCCGGCATCGCCTACCGCGCCTGCGACGACAAGGATCGCAACTTTGCTGCCTTCAAGAAGGGCAGGCCCATGCCGAACGAAATCTGCGGGCTGGTCGGCGGCAAGAAATTCGATACTTGCGTGGCGACCAACAATTTCGACCAGTGCCTCGGTGGTGCGGTTAATCGCGGCAACCGGCCGGCCTGCTCGGCGGATCATTTCTGCCGCGAGGATTATATGTGCCAGTCGCTGCCGCCGGACACGCCGGGTGTCGCCAAGGTCAAAGGCATCGGCTTCTGCTCGCCGACCTATTTCATCTTCCAGATGCGCATCGACAACCACGCAACGCCCTGGGCGAGCGCTACCAGCGTGCCCAGGGATGCGGGGTTCGGCGCTGCCGAGGAGGAATGAGTGTTTGCCGCTTCCTGGCAAAAGCTCTTCAGCGCCTTACAGCGGGATGTTGTCGTGCTTCTTCCAGGGGTTCTGCATGTCCTTGTTGCGCAGCATCCGCAGCGCCCGGGCGATGCGGCGGCGGGTCGAGTGCGGCATGATCACCTCGTCGACATAACCGCGCTCGGCGGCGACGAAAGGCGACAGGAAGCGATCCTCGTAAGTCTTTGTATGGGCTGCGATCTTTTCCGCGTCGCCAATGTCCTTGCGGTAGATGATTTCGACCGCGCCTCTCGCACCCATGACCGCGATCTGCGCCGTCGGCCACGCATAGTTCATGTCGCCACGCAGATGCTTCGACGCCATCACGTCATAGGCGCCGCCATAGGCCTTTCTGGTAATGACGGTGATCTTCGGCACGGTCGCCTCGGCATAGGCGAACAGCAGCTTGGCGCCGTGCTTGATCAGTCCGCCATATTCCTGTGCGGTGCCGGGGAGGAAGCCTGGAACATCGACGAAGGTGACGATCGGGATCGAAAAACAGTCGCAGAAGCGCACGAAGCGCGCCGCCTTGCGGCTGGCGTCGGAATCGAGCACGCCGGCCAGCACCATCGGCTGGTTGGCGACGAAGCCTACGGTGCGGCCCTCGACGCGACCGAAGCCGGTGACGATGTTCTTGGCGAAACTCTGCTGGATCTCGAAGAAGTCGCCCTCGTCGGCGACCTTCAGGATCAGCTCCTTGATGTCATAGGGCTTGTTGGCGTTGTCGGGGATCAGCCGGTCGAGCGACAAATCGTGATCGGTGACCGACTGGTAGCATTCGACCTCGGGAATATCAGATGTGTTCGAGGCAGGCAGGAGATCGACCAGCCGGCGCATCTGCAGCAAGGCTTCGACGTCATTGTCGTAGGCGCCATCGGCGATGGAGGATTTGGTCGTGTGCACCGACGCGCCGCCGAGGCTTTCGGCCGTCACCGTCTCATTGGTGACGGTCTTCACCACATCCGGGCCGGTGACGAACATGTAGGAGGTGTCGCGCACCATGAAGATGAAGTCGGTCATGGCGGGCGAATAGACGTCGCCGCCGGCGCACGGGCCCATGATCACGGAAATCTGCGGGATGACACCGGAGGCCAGCACGTTGCGCTGGAAGATCTCGGCATAGCCGCCTAGGGCCGCCACGCCCTCCTGGATGCGCGCGCCGCCGGCGTCGTAAAGTCCGATGATCGGCGCGCGGTTGCGCAGCGCCATCTCCTGCACCTTAATGACCTTTTCGGCGTGCGCCTCCGATAGCGAGCCGCCGAACACGGTGAAATCCTTGGCGAAGAGATAGATGGGACGACCGTTGACCGTGCCCCAGCCGGTGACGACGCCATCGCCGGCGATCTTGGTCTTCTCCATGCCGAAATCAGTCGAACGGTGTTCGACATACATGTCGAATTCTTCGAAGGAGCCTTCGTCGAGAAACACCTCGATGCGTTCGCGCGCCGTGAGCTTGCCCTTCTTGTGCTGAGCGTCGATACGCGCCTGGCCGCCACCCATGCGGGCGATGTCGCGCCGGCGCTCGAGTTCCTTCAGCACGTCCTTCATCGCTCGGTCCCCAAAATGGAAGCTGCGTTTGTGGTAATGATGCCCGTCGGGGAGCGCAAGCGTTGGCTTTTGGCCAATTTTTGCTGCACTGCAACATGACGCCCCTTGCATTCCGGAGCGAACTCAGCCATATGCAGCCCATAGGCGCTTGGGCCGGGAGATTCCGGCCTTCTCGACAAATGAGACTGGTTGCGTCTGTTTTCCCTCTTTCCGGCAAATCGGTAAGGCGGCGAAAAAGCCCCGTGGCATGATGCCTGCGGGCACGACAGCGCAGCCGAGTGGACGCACGCGTCCGCCCGCCTTGTCGTTTCATATCAAGTTTTTCGACGGCAGGTTGCGCCCTGCCGCCATTGATGTTTGCGGCCAAGAAGCCGCGTGAAAGAAGATTATTTTGACCAACGAAAACACATTGCCCGGCAACGTCACCGCGGAACTCTCCGGTTTCGCAGCGCTGGGAATCACGGGTGCGCTGCTCAAGGCCACCCACAATGCCGGATTCGCCGAACCGAAGCCGATCCAGGTTCAGGCAATCCCGCCGCAGCTGGAAGGCCGTGACATTTTCGGCATCGCGCAGACGGGCTCCGGCAAGACCGCGGCCTTTGCGCTGCCCATCCTGTCGAAGATCATCGCGCTCGGCACCAAGCGGCGCGCCAAGACGACCCGCGCGCTCATCCTCGCGCCGACCCGCGAACTCGCCGTACAGATCGAGGACACTATCAAGATCCTGGCCAAGGGCGCGCATGTCTCGACTGCACTCGTGCTGGGCGGCGTCTCGCGCTTTAGCCAGGTGAAGAAGGTTGCTCCCGGCGTCGACATCCTGATTGCCACGCCCGGCCGCCTGACCGACCTGGTGCGCGAGGGCGACCTCATCCTCTCCGATACCAAATGGCTGGTGCTGGACGAGGGCGACCGCATGCTCGACATGGGCTTCATCAACGACGTCAAGCGCATCGCCAAGGCGACCGCGCCTGACCGCCAGACGGCGCTGTTCTCGGCCACCATGCCGGACGAGATCGCTGAACTGGCCAAGGGTCTTCTGAAGAACCCGGTCCGTATCGAAGTCTCGCCGCAAAGCACCGCGGCGGCCGAGATCGTGCAGGGCGTCGTCTTCGCCCGCACCAAGCAGAAGCGCCAGGTGCTGTCGACGATGCTCGCCGACGAGGCGATGAAATCCGTCATCATCTTTTCGCGCACCAAGCATGGCGCCGACCGGGTGACCAAGGATCTCGAGCGCGATGGCTTCAAGGCCGCCGTCATCCATGGCAACAAGTCGCAGAACGCTCGTCAGAAGGCGCTGAACGATTTTCGTGATGGATCGGTCCGCATTCTGGTCGCCACCGACATCGCGGCGCGCGGCATCGACGTGCCCGGCATCAGCCATGTCGTGAATTTCGACCTGCCGGACGAGGCTGAAAGCTATGTCCACCGCATCGGCCGCACCGGCCGCAACGGCATGGACGGCATTGCGATCACGCTTTGCGATCCTTCGGAAAACAGCAAGCTGCGTCAGGTCGAGCGCATCATCCGCACCAAGCTTCCGATCGTTGCCGACCATCTCGGCAGCCCCGATCCGCAGCGCAATCCGGCTGAAAAGAACGAGCGCTTCGAGCCCGCCAATGATCGCAACGACCGCAACGGTCGTCGCGACGGCCGGCGGCCTGGCGGCGAGAACAAGGGCAACGGCTTTGGCAAGAAGCGCTTCGGCGACAAGCCCGCCTTTGCCGGTGAGCGCAAGCCGGAAGGTGCGAAACCCTTCAAGGGCAATAACAAGCGCCGTTTCGGCGGCAAGCGTCCGGCAGCGCGAGCTGCCTAACCAAGCCTCGTGACGGTTGGCCAAGCCTTGGCGCTTGGCTGGTTGCCTGACAGATAGAGAAAAGGGCGGCTGAAGCGATGCTTCGGCCGCCCTTTTGGTGTCTGCACTCTACTTCGCCACCGCTTCGACCCAGACGGCAATCCGTTGCGCGAGAAAAGCCGTGGTCGACGGCGACAGCGCATCGCCGGCAATGACATGGTTGTCCGGGTCGCCGGTGTCGTCGACCGGCACCAGTTCGTGCGGTGCGCCCCAGCGCCCGGCGATTTCGCGGGTGCGGTCTGGCCGCACCACTTTGTCCGAATCCGAGAAGATGAACAGGGCAGGGATATCAGCCTTCTCCACCGGCGCCCCATAGGCGAGTTCCGTCAACGCTTGCATCGGCAGCGTCGCGGCAACCGGATATCTGGTGGTCCAGAATTTCTCGTGCAGCGCGTTGCGCGCCACGAAACTGCGCTCCTTGCCGATGACGAGTTCGGCGATCTGCTTGCCCCAGGGCATGGTCAGGATCTCGGCGCCGGATGCCTTGACGCCGAAATTGGGCGAGATGAATGCAATCGCCGCCACCCCATCCGATGCGCCCGGCTGCGTTGCCGCCCATGCCGCCAGCGAGCCGCCGGTCGAGGTCGAGATGACGATCACCTTGTCGCCGATCGCCCGGCCGATGGCGAGCGCTTCCTCATAGTCGTTGATCCAGGCATTGACGCTGCCTTGCGTCATCGCCGCGCCGTCCAGCCCGTGACCGGTCAGGCGGGTGTAGAAGAGATTGGCGCCGAGCCGGTCGGCCACGTCGTCGGGCAGGGGGCGGACCTCACCCTTCGAAGCCGAGAAGCCGTGGATGTAGACGATCGACAGCGGCGTCTTGGCATGCACCATGGGGTTCGCCCAGACGATCTCCTTCTCCAGCCCGTCGCGGATACCGGGCACGGCGGCTTCCACCTTTGCCACATAGGCCTGCGGATCGTCACCGATGAGGGAAGGATCGAAGCGGATCGTGGTGTCGACGGGAACGCGCGGGCCAAAGACGAAGGCCAATGCAAGGATGGCGATCAGGCCAAGTACAGCAAGCACGATCCGCCGCCCCATCGCAGACTCCACGCAACAACACCAAGCCTATGGCGGTGGCCATGAACAGGCAACGGCCGCCCGGGCAGCCACACCACCAATCCTGTGGGCATCCTATTCGTTGGGTGGCTTGCGGTCGTAGTTCAGCGGCCTTGCCTTCCAACTGGTCATCAGGCTGATCACGCCTCGACACAGCGGCCTCGGCAACATAGCGAGAAATTTCAGCGGCCAGCTCGTGCGGTAAGGAAACGTGGTTTCGAAGCCGCCGGATTTGATTGCCTTCACCATACGGCGCGTCGCCCGGCTGACCGGCATCAGGCCCGGCATCGGCAGCATGTTCTTTTCGGTCAGCGGCGTGTCGACAAAACCGGGGTTTATCACCTGGACGCGGATGTTCATCTTGTCGAAATCATACTTCAGCGACTCGGCCAGGATGTTGATCGCCGCCTTGGTGCCGCCATAGGCGGCTGTGGTTGGCCAGCCGAAATAGGCGGTCACCGATCCGACCAGCACGACGTGGCCGCGCGCCCGCACGCGCATATACTCCACGACCGGCACCAAGCCGTTGATGATGCCGAAATAGTTGACCTCGAAGGACTTGCGAAAGTCCTTGACGACGAGAGCCTCTCCAGGCGTCGCGATGTAGTTTCCGGCATTGAAGACGGCGAGCACGATGGGGCCGAGCTCCTTCTCGATCGCGGCCACCGTTCTTGCCATGCGCGGCTCGTCGGTCACGTCGCAGGGAAAGGCGGTGACGCTGCCCGGCATCTGCGCTGTCTCGACGATGAGCGTGTCGATTGGATCGTCATCCAGTGCCGTTACCGCCACCGCATAGCCCCGGGACGCCAAATCCCTGGCCAGCGAGCGGCCAATGCCGCTGCTGCCGCCCGTGACCCAGGCGACGCCGTGTTTCGGATCGGCCCGATAGAGTGTCATGCTGCGCCCTGCCGAGTTTGTTGGTGCCTTGCTCTAGCGGTCAGGAAATCGAATGAAAAGAGTGCTTGTCGACCACGGGTGCAAATGAACCGTGGGATATCGAACCCGCTCCAGGGGGTGTAGATGCACAGCAGTGCCGGAAATGCGACTGGACCAGGCGAATTCTTGCCTTGAAACCGAAGCTTCGGGTTTCTAGGGTTTCGGCGCACGCACACAAGGAATCCTGAATGCCCCGTTCTGTGATCGACGCGATCGGCAACACGCCTCTGATCCGCCTTAACAAAGCGTCCGAAGAAACCGGCTGCGAGATCCTGGGCAAGGCCGAATTCATGAATCCGGGGCAATCGGTCAAGGATCGCGCCGGCCTTTTCATCATCCGCGACGCCGAACGGCGCGGCCTGTTGAAGCCGGGCGGCGTCATCGTCGAGGGAACGGCAGGCAATACGGGCATCGGGCTGACGCTGGTCGCCAAGGCGCTGGGTTATCGCACGGTCATCGTCATTCCCGATACGCAGAGCCAGGAGAAGAAGGACACGATCCGGTTGCTCGGCGCCGAGCTGATCGAGGTGCCGGCCGTGCCTTACAAGAACCCCAACAATTACGTGAAATTGTCGGGACGGCTGGCCGAGCAGATGGCGCGGACCGAGCCCAACGGCGCCATTTGGGCCAACCAGTTCGACAATGTCGCCAACCGCGATGGGCATATCCGCACCACGGCGGAGGAAATCTGGGCCCAGACCGGCGGCAAGGTTGACGGTTTCGTTTCGGCTGTGGGTTCCGGCGGCACGCTGGCCGGCGTCGCTTTCGGGCTGAAGGCCAAGAACAGGGATGTGAAAATCGCGCTCGCCGACCCGCTGGGCGCCGCGCTCTACAGTTTCTACACCAGCGGCGAATTGAAGTCGGAAGGCAGCTCGATCACCGAAGGCATCGGGCAGGGGCGCATCACCGCCAATCTCGAAGGGTTCACGCCGGACTTCTCGTTCCAGATCAAGGACGAGGACGCGCTGCCGATCGTCTTCGACCTGATCCAGGAGGAAGGCCTGTGCGTCGGCGGCTCGACGGGCATCAACATTGCCGGCGCCATCCGGCTCGCCAGGGAATTGGGCCCGGGCCACACCATCGTGACCATTCTTTGCGACTACGGCACGCGCTACCAGTCGAAGCTGTTCAATCCGGAGTTCCTGCGCGAGAAGAATCTCCCGGTGCCGGGCTGGATGGAACTGCAGAGCAAGATTTCGGTGCCTTTCGAAAAGGTCGCATGATGGCGCACAGGACGGAAGCGCTGTTTCGCGACGATGCCTATTTGCGCACGGGGGATGCGACGCTTGTTGCCGTCAATGATCGTGGCGGCATCATTCTCGATCGGACGATCTTCTACGCCACCTCGGGTGGCCAGCCGGGCGATACCGGCCATCTCGAACGTGCCGACGGCAGCCGCATCGCCATTGCCGCCACCATCACAGGTGAGACCAAGGACGAGATCATCCATGTGCCGGCGCCCGAGCAGGCGACCCTGGCGGTTGGCGAGAAGGTCAAACTCGCCATCGACTGGGAGCGCCGGCATCTGCTGATGCGCATGCACGCGGCCTGCCATCTGCTTACCGTCGTTTGCCCGTTCCCAATCACCGGTGCGGCGGTTTCCGAGGACGACAGCCGTGTCGATTTCGACATTCCCGACGCCGGCTTCTCGAAGGAAGATGTGACCGTGAGCCTGATGGATCTGGTGCGCGCCGATCATCCGATTTTCACCAGGCTGATCAGCGATGAGGAACTCGCCGCGAATCCCGGCCTGGTCAAGTCGAAGAACGTCCGGCCGCCGGTCGGCACCGGCAAGATCCGCCTTGTCTGCATCGGCAACAACGCCTCGGTCGATAGCCAGCCCTGTGGCGGCACACATGTGAAAAGCACCGGCGAAATCGGTGAAATCCACATCGGCAAGATCGAAAAGAAGGGTCGTGAGAACAGGCGCTTCCGCATCCGCTTCGGCCCGATGCCGGCCGCCTGAAGTCAGACAGTGGTCGGCCTTCTACAATTCTTCAGGCGGTCGTGAGACGCGTTACGCAAGGTGTCGGAAACTGGAAGGCGGTCTCTCCACCCAGGCTTCGACCTGCTCGGTGACGAACTTCGCTGCCTGATGGTGGATGAAATGACCGGCACCGGGCAACGCAATCAGCGCGGTCACATTGTCGACCTCGCGGAACGTGCCATCGAAAGCGCTGACGGGTACATAGGGGTCGTCGGTGCCAAACAGGACCAGGGTCGGTGCCTTGACGAGTGGCAATTGCCCCAGACTTGGCACCTTGCCGAGCGGAATGTTGGCTCTGTAGTAGCCAAGCATTGCCTCCGGACTGGATCGCCGCAGCGAGTCCGTCAGCGCCTGCCTATCCTGCGGATCGGCGACCCAGGTCGCAAGTTCGTCGATGTTCAGCATCTGGGCTGCGCCGGGTGCCTGGAAGCTGCGTATGTAAGCGATCATCTCGGCATTGGCCGGATCGGCAATGGCATTGAGATGATTGCGCGGATGCGGCGTCGACAGCAGGACGAGATGGCGCACGACCTGCGGCGCGCGTATAGCCAGCCACCATGCAACGATGCCGCCCCAGTCGTGGCCGACAATGGCGGCCTGGGTCAACTTTTCGGCTGCGAGAACGGCCAACACGTCGTTGACCAAGTTTGCCAGCACATAGTTGCCGTAACCCTGCGGCGCATCGCTTTGTCCGAAACCCCGCAGGTCGGGCGCGATCACGCGGTAGCGACTGCAAAGCGCTTGCATCTGCCGGCGCCAACCCATGCCGTGATCCGGAAAGCCGTGCAGAAACACTATCGGCGGGCCTGAGCCCGCCGCCGTGTAGTGCAGTTTGACGTTGCCGTTTACAGCAAACTTCGATTCAAACGCCGCTTCCAGTTCAGTCAATTGCAATCCATTCGATGCTGCGTTCGAGCTCAGCAGCCCGAACGGCTGGGCTACATCTTGACTTCGAGGCGTAGGAACGGGCCGTTGAACGTCTGTGTGCTCTTGTCGGAGAGCGTCAGTAGATTGTGCCACTGCTCGACCCGATAGCCGGCGGTGAACGTGGTGTTTTCCCATGGCTTGAACGTCACGCCACCGGAGAGGTCGATATTGGTCACGACTTCGCTGGAGTGCTGGCTCTCGCTTGCATTGATGGTCTGATCGACCGGGGTAGGCGGGACAGCGCTCGGATCGTGCTGCGTCGCGCTCAGGCTGATCTTGTTGGTACGCCTGCCCCACATGGCCGAACCGGAAACCGCGCCAGTCAGACCCCATGTCTCGCCCAGGGGATAATAGACTTCTGCGCCGATGCGAGGGCCGACGCCGTAAAATTCCGACGAGCCGATCTTGTCGGCGCTACCGGACTTGTCCGCCGGATTATCCCGGGTAATGCCTTCGTGCAGGCTCACTTTCTCCTTGGAGTGCAGCAGCCGCAAGCCGCCGAAGAAGCGGATGTCGGCGCTTTGTGCCTGGACGTGCTTGCCGATATCGAAGTCCAATGTCTGAAAATTATAGCTGTTTCCGAACGAAAGATTGACGTTGCCCGGGTCGCTGCCGGTTATCGGTATGTCAAAACTGGTGTCATTGTCCTGTCCAGCATGGAAGGACCCGGCGAGGCGCCAGTCGACGTCCGGAGAAATCGCCTTGGTCAGCGCGACCGATCCGTAGAGATCGCCAAAGCCGTTGTTGCTGCCTAGTTTGTCCGTGGTGTCGCCGAGCTTGTCGACGTTGGACTGATAGACCGCGCCTTCGAATGCAATCTTTATGCGGGAATCCACCACTGCCGGATCGATCACTTGCGCATCCGCTGCATGGGCAGCAACCACACCAACAGATGTCACCGAAGCAGCCGACGCCGCAACAGTAGCAAGAAGCTTGCTTGAAACGTGATTTCGCATTTTTTCCCCGCCTGGAATCTAACTGAATAGTTATTAGCCCAGTCGCACATTACCGCAGCGGTATCTCGCGTCATAGCTGTTATAATAATTTGCTCGGGCAGTGTTACGCGTTTGCCACAGATGGCTTTTTATCCCCGAGAATCAAATAAGATAGCGGCGGGTTCAGTAGGCGAAATGTTAGCGCGACGCCGGTGGCGTTCGGGGCTGCCGGGGAGCATTGATGGACAATCAGGCGCAAATCGAAAGCGTTCTCAACAACCTCGTCTATGCGCTTTTTGCTCAAAGCGGGCAGGTCGAAACGAACGGGAAGGCTGGCAACCTCGGCAATCTGATTGTCTTTGACAACCCGGAAGCCGTAGACACCATCGTCAAGGCGCCAGAACTCTTCCGTAAGAACTTTTCCCTGATCTCGGCACTCGGTTTCAGCCGCTTCAACACCAATGGCGAGGATTGGTCGGTTCGGCGCGCCATCACCCAGGATACCTACCTGGCGGCAGCCAAGCCGGCGCAGCAACAGCCCATGGCAGAACTCTACGCCACCGCTCTTGCCGAGAGTGACGCAACGTTGCCTTCCATCCAGCAAGCTTTGTTCGCGGTATCGATGACGATATTCTACCGGGCTTTCGGCCTGGTTCCCGACATGGCAGCGACGCTCCTTCTGCTCGACAGGGTCCGCGACGTGCTAAGGCGCCTCCAATACTATTCCTGGGTGTCGCCGACGAGCGCTGAGCGCGCGAATGTTATCCAGGGCGCCCGTGCGGTGGTTGCCGATTTCACGTCGCTGCTGATGTCGGATCCCCGGGCGGCCGCCGAGATGGACCGCTTCAGGAATCTGGCTTCCGACCTGGAAGACTTCTCGCCGGTAGAGGAGTTCGTCATGAACTTCTTCGCCGGCGTCGAGACGACGGTGACCACCGCTCTTTGGGTGATCGACCGGCTGGGTGCCAACCAGCAGGTGCAGGAGCGGATCCATGCCGAGGTTCTCTCCGGCGAGGCGCAAACGCCTTACACCGATTGCATGATCAACGAGACGATGCGTTATTTCCCTCCGATACCGTTCCTGACTCGTGAAGTCGGCGCCGATACGGTTCTCGACGGCCAGAAGCTCTATGCCGGGCAACTGATCATGGTATCGATCGTCGGCGTGCATCAGAATCCAGCCTACTGGTCAAACCCGCGTGTCTTCGATGCAAGCCGGGAGGAATTCCTCGAGAACAGCTTTGATCGGCGGGCCTTTATTCCCTTCCTTACCGGACCGCGCATGTGCGGTGGCGCGCGTCTTGGTCGGCTGGAGGTCCGGGAGGCGGTCCTCGCCATCGTGCGGCAGTTCGCCTTCGGCCGGGCCGACGATGTGATCCGGTTCGATTATGCGCTGGCCTTGCGCCCGGCGCAGGGGGCTTCGGTCAGTGTTTCGCGCCGATGATACACCAAGGTCAGGTATGGTCCTGCCAGAACCGCCTGACGTAGTCCCCAAACTGCCGTTTGATCATGGTCTTGAACTCGACATCATGCGCGTAACGCGCGCTTGTCGATATGGCTTTTGATTTCAGTTCGAAGCCTGGGAACCAGTTGCTCATTGTGGCGGAAGCATTTTCCTGCTGGCTCGCGATGAAATCCTCATAGCAAACTTGGGCCACTCTACTACGATCAACAGTATTCAGGTAATTTTTCCACCTGATTTCGCTATCGAAAATGTACTGGGCGGTATCCCTGACAACCCTCTCGGTCAAAATCGACACCGTGGGAATTCCAGGCAGCGTCTCCTGACTGTCGAACGGCTGGCCCGTATGCAGCATCGAGAGCAGGCTTATGGTTTGATCGACCTTGTTTCTCCTTGAGAGGAAGACATAGAACGAGTTGCCGTCGTCATCGCCGATCGAACTGCGCGCGAATGGCAGGTTTTCAAAGAAGATCTTGGCTGCGAATACGCCGTTCTCAGTCCTTCTCGCCAGGAGATGGCGGCCATAGGCCGGCGCCTGCTGATTGAGTTTTTCAAGGTCCAAGGTGTCATCCGCTGACCAACGTCTCATCAGCGGCAAGGCATACTGCCACTGAAAATACTCCGTCGGTATTCCCAGACCGAACTGCCGCAGGATCTGGCAATAGGAATGCCCCGCCGTTCGCGGAGTCGTGCAAATGAGTATTTTGGCGGGGTTTTCGGTAGAGCTTTGGCGGTCATGGGTCGCGCCGATATATTCACTGTATAAATCGTCGAAATGCATTTCCGGAACCAATCCCACCACGACACGCCAGGTTTCAGGCGGCAGACAGAAACCCCAGAATGAGCAGAGCCTGGTCCAGTGACATCAGCGATGGCGGATCGCCCGCATCGATGTTGTCGACAAGCCACAGATCAGGCCGTGCCAGCCGCGTGCGTTCGATAGCCTGCCGGTCGATGACCTGGCTGTCGCGACCGTATAGCAGCAGGATGCGGGCGTCGATCTTGGCGGCGATTGGAAAGAGATCGTATTCGCGGCCGGCGAGGGCGCCGAAATTTCCCGTCGTGGCCCGGTCAAAGGCGAGCCGGAAGCCATTGGAACCGGCGGCGATCCTGTTCTCGACATAGCGGTGGAACACCGTGTCCTCGACCGGGCCCATGGTCGCTCGGGTGGCGCTTAGATAGTCCTTGGCCGCCGTGCGGGTTTCGAACGCAAGCATGCTTTCTCTGAGGACTTCGTTTCTCATCGCGTCAACCCTCGGCCCGCCGAGCATGGGGACGTCGTTGAGAATGATTCTCGCGGCCTTGGAGCGGGTCATCTGCAAAAACAGCAGCAAAATCGTACCACCCCAAGACGTGCCGATGAAGTGGTTCTCCGTACCGGCGAACTCGCCGAGCGCGCGCAGGCATTTGGAATAGACATTGATGTCGTATCCCGAGCCCAGATAGGCGCTGCGCCCGCGTCCCAGCAGATCGGGGCAGATAACCAGGAAACCATTGCGGCACAGGAAGGTGGCGAGGAAGTCGAAGTCGGCGCCATTGCCGGTAAAGCCGTGCAGGCAGAACACCGTTGCGCGTGGCGTGCCGGCCGGCCGCCAGATGCGCACGAACATCGCGGCATAACGGTCATCCAGCCGGATGAGGATCTCTTGCGTCAGCGCCTCGGCGGAACCGGCCTGATCCATCAGGCGTCACGTTTGCGGACGGCGCGCTTGACCGAGCCGCGGCTGTCGATGAAGTCACGTTTCCAGAATACCGATTTGTCCAGGTTGATGCGCTTGGCTTCCTTGATCATCGGCAGGATGTGGGACGACGATCGCGTCGCCAGCACCGTCACCGCAGTGGCGTCGCCCCCGGGAAAAGGGTTGAGCGGCCCGCCATTCGTCGCCCAGGCCTCGGCTATCTCGCGGCTGGTCTGGATCCAGCCGACGTAAGCGACGATGGCGTCGTCGATCGAGCCGACCATATGTGTCTGCTGGTCCAACTGGTAGCGCAGCGTCTTGACCATCAGGCCGAATTCATAGCCGTCAAACGGTGGGTAGTGCGCGATGAAGTTGCAAACGAGACCGAGCGAAACCGGATTGCTGGGAATACGGGTAAATAGAAGATTGCTCATGCCTAGATTGTTGACCCCGCCCACCCCAGATCATAACGATCAATCCGTACTCGCCACGAAACACGAAAACAATCGGAATCAGCGGACCGCTGCGGCTTGGCTATGTTGCGAATGTCGCGCGCTCGGAACGCATCCGAATTGCCAAGCTAGACAAAGTTTTGCCGAAGACGACGCAGGAGAACCAGAATGGCCGAAGACAGTCCTTTCACCGTCGATGCGGACTGGCTGCAGGCGCGCCTGGGCGAGCCCGGCCTGACGATCATTGACGCGTCCTGGTATCTCCCGGCGCAAAAACGCGACGCGCGCGCCGAATATAATGCAGCGCACATCCCGGGCGCCCGCTTCCTGGATCAGGACGCGGTGTCGGATCCCGACTCCGCTTTGCCGCATACGCTGCCTTCGGCTCGGCATTTCGCGCAATATGTGGGTTCGATGGGCGTGTCCGCCGACGACACCATCGTCGTCTATGATGGTCCCGGCTTTTTCTCGGCACCCCGGGCATGGTGGATGTTCCGCATAATGGGTGTTTTCCAGACCTATATCCTGGATGGCGGTTTCGACGCCTGGAAGGCGGCCGGCCGGCCGGTGACGGCCGAGCCGACGAAGATCGCGCCGAGCGTGTTCCATGCCGATTTCGACGCCGGCCGCGTCGCCAGCCTCGCCGAGATGCGCCGGATCGTCGAGACCAGCGCCAGTCAGATTGCCGATGCCCGTGGACCCGGCCGCTTCACCGGCGCCGAGCCCGAGCCGCGCGCGGGTATCCGCTCCGGCCATATGCCGGGCGCGCGCAACGTGCCGTACTCCGCATTATCGGAAAACGGCATGCTGTTGTCGAAGGACCGTTTGCGCAAGGTGATCGAGGACGCCGGCATTGACCTGTCGAAGCCCATTGTCACATCCTGCGGCTCCGGTGTAACCGCCGCGGTGGTTACGCTGGCGCTGGAGACGCTTGGCCACACCGACAACAGGCTCTATGACGGCTCATGGACGGAATGGGGCGGGCTCTCCGACACGCCTGTCGTGACCGGCCCCGCTAAGACCGCCAAGGAATGAACGCGATGGAAAACGGCGTGCTGCAGGATATTGAAGTCACGGTGACTTTTCTCGAAATGCATGCCCCTCCCGCTGTCTCGCCGCCGGTGCCCTACAACCGTCAGGTCGCGCTGCTGAAGACCAAGGACATTCCCTTGCATTTCTATCGCTATCTGATGGATCGGGTCGGGCGCAAATGGCATTGGGTGAATGTTCTCAGGCTGGACGATGAGGAGCTTTCGGCCGGCATCCACCGCGAGGACCGCGACATCAGGGTGCTGTACCTCGACGGCGCGCCGGCCGGATTCTTCGATCTCAAGCCGCATCTGCCTGATGAAGTCGAACTCGCCTATTTCGGCATGATGGAACATGCCACCGGCCAAGGCATTGGCCGCTGGTTCCTTGGCTCGGCGATTTCAGCCGCCTGGTCGCATGGGCCAAAACGGGTGACGGTGCAGACCTGCACGCTGGACCATCCAGCAGCTCTGCCACTTTACCAGAAGCTCGGCTTCAAGCCGGTCGCGCAGAAGAAGGAAGTCGTGCATCCGCTGCCTTTCGCCGAGCGTTCGGCCAGCGTCATGCGGCCTTGATTTCAGCTGGAATCCGACATCAGCCGGAACCTGAACCAGCCGTTCATCGGCGCTTCAGCCTGCCTTTGGCATCTTGCCCGCACCACCAATGCGGCTGAGGCCGAAGGAGAAAAGATATGCTGACACGCCGTACCCTTGCCGCCGCGCTGATCGCAGCGATTGCCATGCCGGGCCTTGCCGTCGCCCAGGCGACGACGCCCTCGGCTGCGACGATCGAGCGCAAGCTCGAGGCGGCGCCCCGGGTGAAGCTGCGGCCGAGCGAGCGCGTCACCATCCGCGAATTCAAGCGCCGGCCCGATTTGCGCCGCATGGCGCGCTCGATCGACATCCAGTCGATCAATTTCGCCTTCGGCTCGGCGGCTATTTCCAGTTCGCAATATGATAAGATCGAGAATATCGCCGATGCACTGCGACGCATCCTGCGTCGCGATCCCGGTGCGCGCGTACTGATCGAAGGGCATACCGATGCCGTCGGCTCTTTCCAGTCGAACCAGATCCTGTCCGAGCAGCGCGCCGCTTCGCTGAAGCGCACGCTGGTGCGCGAATTCGGCGTACCCGGCCATGCCCTGGAAACCGTGGGTTACGGCGAGGAATTCCTGCTCGTGCCGACGCAGAACGAAAACTGGCAGAACCGCAGGGTGACATTGCGACGCTTTGACGATTTCATCCGGTGATCCGGGGCTCTGCCAATTTTAGTTAGCCGGGGTAATTATCGACATGCTTAGAGGATACGAGAGACTGATTGCCAACATCGGATCGGTTCCTCGTTCCCTTGGCAGGAATCGGGTGGGAAGCATCGGCCCGAGTGGATAATTTCCGGTCGACAAAACCGGAGATTTCACGATGACCGTTCAGTTCAAGGCGCTATCCACCGACCATGTCAGGGCAGTTCAGCGCGGTGGCCCCGATGCATACGGCCAGACACCCGAGCGCAGGATTTCAGACGGTGACGGCATGCCTTGCCGGCATTGCCTGAAGAACATCGCCGCTGGCGATGCCTATCTCATCCTTGCCTATCGCCCCTTTCCGGAGCTTCAGCCCTATGCTGAAACCGGCCCGATCTTCCTGCATGCCGAAGAATGCGAGCGTGCGGCCGGAACCGAAGAGCTTCCCGAGATTCTCGAGAGCCCGGACTATATCGTGCGCGGCTATGGCAGGGATGACCGCATCGTCTACGGCAGCGGCGGTGTCATTCCGACAGGGGCAATCGTTGCGCGCGCCGAGGCCTTGTTCGAACGCGACGACATTGCCTATGTGCATGTCCGCTCGGCGCGCAACAACTGCTATCAGTGCCGGATTGAACGGGCCTGAACCACAAGGATTGCGGTCTGGAAAGCTGTCGTAATCCCGTCGCATAGATGCGTTAGAAAGCGAGTGTCGATAGATTGGCCGACCGCGGATGAACCGGCGGCAATCTCGATTTCGAGGAAGCGGGGCTTTGGCTCCGCTTTTTTGTTGCCTGGGGCTCAGTGCAAAAGTCTTCAACGCAAAGAAAAGGCCGGCCGGCTAGGCCGGCGGGCCGCAACTTTTGCCTGGAGGGCTTTTAGTTGAACTTGTACTTCGCGCCGATGCGCACGGTCTGGAACGAAGCCTTGTCTGTCAGCGTCCCATCCGGAGCGCCGAATTCGGACGAGAAGTCCTTCTTGCCGAACCGCGAATAGCGATATTCGAGACCGACGGTCATGTTGCTGGATACCGCCGTTTCGAGGCCGCCACCCACCGTGAAGCCACTCTTGTTCCAATCGATGATGTCGCCGAGTGGATCCGAAGCGTGCAGATTGAAATGCTGGTAGCTGTAGCCGCCGATGACATAGGCTAGGGTCGATTCGTTGACCTTGGCGCCAACGCGGGCTAAAGCATCGAAGCCGTAATCGTTGTCGAGTTTGATCGAGCCACCAGGGATCTCGAGTTTGGAGCGAATTCCAGAATAGCTGCCATCGAGCTGTACACCGGCAACCCAGCTGCCGAAATCGTAGTCATACCCAATGCTGGCTTCGCCGAGCACGCCTTCGCTGCCAATGCCATTGAGATCGAGAGCGCCGCCACCAAGGTCGACGCCAAGGTCGTGAACCGCCGTGCCGGCGCCAAGCGCGCCACCAACATAGAAGCCGGTCCAGTTGTAGGTCGGGGCCGCAAATGAAGCGCCGCCACCGTTCTGAGCGCCGAAGCGATAGTTGGCGGCGATGTGGAAGGTGTGGGTGGACGGTTCGACATTCAGAGAACCGCCGCCAAAATCAATAACCGACTTGTCACCATAGTCCGCGTAACGGTACTCGGTCTTCAATGTCCAGTTGCCACGCAGCACGGTTTCCATGCCGACGCCGAGCACATAGCCGCTGCGATTCTGGGTGAAATTCAAGCCCTCGGCAAAGCCCGATCCATCGAGCTTGAAATGCTGCCAGCTGTAACCGCCGAGCACATAGCCGAGCGTATCGGGGTTAAGGAGATAGCCAGCGCGCAGGCCGACATCGAAACCGTAGGAATTGGTCAGGTCGATATCGGCACCTGGAATGCTGATCGACGGGCCGATGTTTCCGCCGTTGGCGTCAATGAACCCGCCCAGCAAGAAACGCTCGGAGACCATATAGTCGTAGCCGGCGGTCAGTTCACCGAATACGCCGTTACCGCCGATGCCGTTGAAGTCGACAATCGGCGCGACGCTGAACTTGTGCACACTGGCGCCAAAGCCCCCGCCGATGCCGACATAAGCACCACTCCAATTGAAACCGGACGCCTCGACCGGCTGCACCACATCAGCCGCATGCGCTGCGGACATCAAAGCCACTGCAGAAACGGCACCCAAAAGGAAAGATTTCGCAGAAACGCGAAGAAACATAGCCCAAACCCCTAATCATTAAACCCAGCGCGCCTCTAGCAGGGAGTTGGCCGGATTAGGAATGACAAATATGCAACAGTGTTGGGCAAACCAATCCCTGCCGCTGACGCCGATCTGCTGAGTAACCAGGCTTTCCTCGGTAGATCGCCAGTAAAAAGCCCGCCGGGGTGGACCGGCGGGCAACAACAGCAACTTGACTTTTTCTGGGTGTATTAGGCGGCCAGAACAGCTTTCGGCTCGACCAACTCGTAGCCGAGCGCTTCGGCGACCGCCCGGTTGGTGATCTTGCCCTTGTGGACATTGAGGCCATTGCGCAAATGATGGTCGTCGACGAGCGCCTTCAGCCCCTTGTCGGCGAGCTGCAGGCCGTAGTGCAGCGTCGCGTTGTTGAGTGCATGGGCCGAGGTGACCGGCACCGCACCCGGCATGTTGGCGACGCAATAGTGGATGACGCCGTCGACCTCGTAGGTCGGCTCGGCGTGAGTCGTCGCATGCGAGGTCTCGAAGCAGCCGCCCTGGTCGATAGCGACGTCGACCAGCACCGAGCCCTTCTTCATGCCCGACAGCATTTCGCGGGTGACGAGCTTGGGTGCCGCGGCACCGGGAATCAGCACGGCGCCGACGACGATGTCGGCCGAGAAGCATTCTTCCTCGAGCGCCTCGACGGTGGAGTAGCGGGTGTGCACACGGCCGGCGAAAAGGTCGTCGAGCTGGCGCAGGCGCGGGATCGAGCGGTCGATGATGGTGACGTCGGCGCCAAGGCCGGCGGCCATGCGGGCCGCGTGCAGGCCGACGACGCCGCCGCCGAGCACGGTGACTTTGCCGGGCAGCACGCCGGGCACGCCGCCGAGCAGCACGCCGCGGCCGCCATTGGCCTTCTGCAGCGCCGTGGCGCCGGCCTGGATCGACAGGCGGCCGGCGACTTCCGACATCGGCGCGAGCAGCGGCAGGCCACCACGATCGTCGGTCACGGTTTCATAGGCGATTGCGGTGACGCCCGAAGCGAGCAGGCCCTTGGTCTGCTCCGGATCCGGAGCAAGATGCAGGTAGGTGTAGAGGATCTGGCCGTCGCGCAGCTGAACCCACTCATTGGGCTGCGGCTCCTTGACCTTGACGATCATGTCCGACTTGGCGAACACGTCGGCGGCGGTCTTGGCGATGGTGGCGCCGGCGGCGCGATAGGCGTTGTCATCTGCGCCGATGCCGGCGCCTGCGCCGGCCTCGACCAGCACTTCGTGGCCGTGCGCCACATATTCGCGGACCGAGCCCGGCGTGAGGCCGACACGATACTCGTGGTTCTTGATTTCCTTGGGGCAGCCGACGCGCATTTTCTTCTCCTGATCCGGGCCCTTTTGGGCTCACTCCCTGTATTGTCGGAGTGAACCATGAATCGGCTCGCAAGTGTTTGCGAATGCGCTTGCGCGGGCAGGCAGGTTTCGATAATCCTTGCGTGAAATAGCAGGATATTCGCAGGATTCACGGAAAATGCCGCTCGACAGGATCGATATCGCCATTCTTGAGACTTTGCAGAAGGATGGCAGGATACCCAACGCGGCTCTCGCCGAGAAGGTTGGCCTGTCGCAGTCGGCCTGTTCGCGCCGGCTCGACAACCTGGAAAAATCCGGAACCATTCGCGGCTACCACGCCCGGCTGTCCAATGCGGCACTCGGTCATCAGATGACGGCGATCGTGCATATATCGCTGTCGGGTCAGTTCGAGAAGACGCTGTCGGATTTCGAAGCAGCGATCAAGCGTTGCCCAAATGTCTTGTCCTGCCACCTGATGTCGGGCGAATACGACTACATCCTGCGCATCGCGGCGAAAGACTTGGTCGACTATGAGCGCATCCACAAGGAATGGCTGTCGGCCATGCCGCATGTCACCAAGATCAACTCGTCCTTCGCCTTGCGCGAAATCGTCGACCGCACCGCCATGGGCATGAAGCCGGAGATGGCCTGAACTGTAACCAGAAACGGCTAGCTGGCACTGAATGCTTCAGTGACGATCCGATCCATCGGAATGTCGTGCGGTTGCGGATGGATGGTGGCGATGCGCTGCAGTTCGTAGCCGACGCCGATGACCAGCGGCTTGAACGGCATGGCAGCCAGCGTGCGGTCGAAGAAGCCGCCGCCATAACCCAGGCGATAATGTGCCGGATCGATGCCGACGATCGGCGCGATGACGATTTCCGGCAGCACCGGATCGCCCTCGGCCGGGATCGGGATGTTCCAGACGCCCTTTTCCAATCGGTCGCCCGGTTTGTAAGCACGGAAGATCAGGGGGTGCCCTTTCTCGACGACGATGGGCAACGCCGTGCGGCCGCCGCGCTCGTTGATGGATGCCATCCATGGCCGCAGGTCCGGTTCGCCGCGAAACGGCCAGTAAAGGCTGATCATGCGGCCGCGGATTTCGCCGATGATCGTGTCGAGCCCTTCGGCGATGCGCTGGGACATTGCTGCTCGCGCGTCGGCCGAAACGGCCAGGCGGGTCGCGATCAGCCGCTCGCGTTCGGCCTTGCGCCAGCGCCGTACATCGGTCCAGTCGGCCAGCGGCGCCAGGAATTCCGGATCGAGTTCGTGCATGAAGCAGGGCGGCGAGGCATATTGTGCCGGACCCTGGTCGTCCTGATCGTTGGCCATGCGTCACCTCATAGCGTGTTCGGTGACGCTATACCTCGCAACACGATACAACTTGTGCATTCACGACATGGGACGGCGAGTCCCGGGCACTGTCCTTTGTTGTTGCATTGCACAAAAATACCTACATCCGGGACAGGCATCTAGCCGTCAGGGTGAATGAGATGAACCAAGCCAGCCATCATGTTGTCGTCGTCGGCGCGGGGTTCGGCGGCCTCGAACTCACCCACGGGCTGGCTGGACAGCCCGTGCGCATCACCATGATCGACAAGCGCAACCACCATCTTTTCCAGCCGCTGCTTTACCAGGTGGCGACGACGGCGCTGGCGACCTCCGAGGTTGCATGGCCGATCCGCCATCTCTTGCGCAAACGCAAGGACGTGACGACGCTACTGGCCAACGTCGCCGGCGTCGACCGTATCGGCAAACGCGTACTGCTCGACGACGGCAGCACGGTCGCCTACGACACGCTGGTGCTTGCCACCGGCGCCCGTCACGCCTATTTCGGCCACGACGAATGGGAGCCTTTCGCGCCGGGCCTGAAGACGCTTGAGGACGCCACCACCATTCGCCGGCGCATTCTCACGGCCTTCGAGCAGGCGGAGCGGGAAACCGATCCCGCCAAGCGCCAGGCGCTGCTGACCATTGCGATCGTCGGCGGCGGGCCGACCGGCGTGGAACTGGCCGGCACCATCATCGAGCTGGCGCACGACACGCTGCGCGGCGAGTTCCGCAACATCGACACGCGGCAAACGCGCGTGGTGCTGATCGAAGCCGGCGACCGCATCCTGGCCAATTTCGCGCCGAAACTCTCCGACTACGCCAGCAAGGCGCTCGAGCGGCTCGGCGTGACAGTCGAGCTCGGCCGGGCCGTCACGCGCTGCGACGCCGAAGGGGTCGTGTTTGGTGACAAGCAATTGGCGGCGAAGACAATCCTATGGGCAGCCGGCGTTGCCGCTTCGCCCGCCGCCGAATGGCTGGGAGCGAAGGCGGACCGTGCGGGTAGGGTGCTCGTCGAGCCTGACCTCAGCGTGCCTGGCAACCCGGAGATCTTTGTCATCGGCGACGCCGCCCTTGTGCTGCGGCCCGATGGACGGCCGGTCCCCGGCGTGGCGCCTTCCGCCAAGCAGGAGGGTCGCCACGTCGCCGCGACCATCAAGGCCAGGCTCGGTGGTGACAACACCGTGCGGCCGTTTCATTACAAACACGCCGGCGATCTGGCGACGATCGGCAAACGCGCCGCCGCGATTGATTTCGGCTGGATCAAGCTCACGGGTTGGCTCGCCTGGTGGCTGTGGGGCATCGCGCACATCTATTTCCTGATCGGTTTCCGCAACCGGCTTGCGGTTTCCCTGAGCTGGCTATGGATCTACGTCACGGGCCAGCGCAGCGCCCGGCTGATCACCCAGGGCGACGACGACAAGACCTGACCTTTCTTCACCGGCCCATTCATCCGCCCGTCATCTCTTGCTGATGGATTGACGTGCGGATGCGCGCGACTTGTTGAGTGGACTTGAGCCGATTTCGGCGCGAAGTTCGCTTCGGGGCAGGGCGCGTCACGTTGTCAATGAGGAGAAAACATGTCGCAACTGCTCCATCCCGTCTCCCGCCGCGGTTTCCTCGCCGGCGCTGCAGCCACAGGGGCACTGATCGTGCTTCATCCCTTCTCCGCCCGCGCTCAAGCCAACCAGGCGCATCTTCGGATCATGGAGACCACCGACATCCATGTGAATGTGCTGCCTTATGATTACTACGCCGACAAAGCCAACGACACGATGGGCCTGTCGCGCACGGCGTCGCTGATCGACGCGGTACGCAAGGAAGCCGTCAACTCGATGCTGATCGACAATGGCGACCTGCTGCAAGGCAACCCGATGGGCGACTACATCGCCTACGAGAAGGGCCTTAAGGACGGCGATCTGCATCCGATCATGAAAGGCATGAACCTGCTTGGCTACGAGTGCTCGACGCTCGGCAACCACGAGTTCAATTACGGCCTCTCCTTCCTGGACAAGGTGCTGGCGGGCGCCAATTTCCCCTTCGTCTGCGCCAATCTGATCCGCGGCACCGAACTTGCCGCCAACCCGCGCGACGACAAGCTTTATCTCAAGCCCTATGTGATCCTCGACAGAAAGATCAAGGACGGTTCAGGCGCCGAGCAGCCGATCCGGATCGGCATCATCGGCTTCGTGCCGCCGCAGATCATGGTCTGGGACCTTAAGAATCTCGAAGGCAACGTCAAGACACGCGATATCGTCGAGGCGGCCAAGGCCTGGGTGCCGCAGATGAAGGAAGAGGGCGCCGACATCGTCATCGCGCTCTCGCATTCCGGCATCGATGTGAAGCAGGGCGACATGATGGAGAACGCCTCGTTCTTCGTCGCCGGCGTCGATGGCATCGATGCCGTGTTCACCGGCCACCAGCATCTGGTGTTCCCCGGCAAGAAGGACTTCCAGTCGCTCGACGGCGTCGACACGCAGAAAGGCATGCTGCAGGGCAAGCCCGCCGTGATGGGCGGTTTCTGGGGCTCGCATATGGGTCTGATCGACCTGATGCTGGAGCGTGACGGATCGAAATGGAAGGTCGTCTCCGCGACCTCCGAGGCGCGGCCGATCTTCGAGCGCATCGACAACAAGAACAAGCCGACTGTCCCCGACGACAAGCGCATCATTGCCGCCCTCGAACAGGACCACCAGGCGACCCTGGCCTATGTGCGCCGTCCTGTCGGCAAGACCTCCGCGCCGCTCTATTCCTATTTCGCGCTGGTCGCCGACGATCCGTCGGTACAGGTCGTCAGCCAGGCGCAGACCTGGTACTTGAAGGAAATTCTCAAGAACACGCAATGGAAGGACGTGCCGCTGCTGTCGGCCGCCGCTCCCTTCAAGGCGGGCGGGCGCAACGGCGCCGATTACTACACCGACGTGCCGGCCGGCGACATTGCCATCAAGAACGTCGCCGACCTCTACCTCTACCCGAACACCGTGCGGGCCGTCGAAATCACCGGCGCCCAGGTGAAGGAATGGCTGGAAATGTCGGCCGGCATCTTCAACAGGATCGAGGCGGGGAAGGCCGACCAGGCGCTCATAAACACCGATTTCCCGTCCTACAATTTCGACGTCATTGACGGCGTGTCCTACAAGATCGATCTGTCGCAGCCACCGAAATATGACGCCAAGGGCGGCGTGGCCAGTGCGGGCGCCAATCGCATCGTCGACTTGATGTTCGATAGAAAACCAATTGATCCCAATCAGAAATTCGTCGTCGCGACCAACAGTTACCGGGCCGGTGGCGGCGGCAATTTCCCCGACATCAATGCCTCGAAGATCATCTATGAGGCGCCGGACACCAACCGTGACGTCATCGTTCGCTACATCGTAAGCCAGGGCACGATCAACCCGTCGGCCGACGGCAACTGGTCGTTCGCACCGCTGCCGGGAACCAGCGTCGTGTTCGAGACAGGCGTCAAGGCAAAGGACTTCATCACCGATGTGAAGTCGCTGAAGATCGAACCGGCGGGCGAGGGCGAAGCGGGGTTCGCAAAGTATCGCATCCTTCTCTGATCCGGTTGGCCTGAATCCTCAGCGCGGAGATGACTTCGCCGCTCGCGATGGAAGCGGGGACGGTGGTGGGCCGGCTAATTACGATGCAAACGCTGCTTGATCACAGGCATGACGCGATCCAGCGCATCCGTGGAGATGCCGCCGGAATAGCCATCCGGCAATTGGTCGATCAGTTGCGGATCGTCCAGCCCTTGCGAAAAGCCGCCGCCCGAATAGGGTCCGAGCAGATAGACGCGTGTGTCGACAGCCTGCATGCGATCGAGAAAACGGTCGGGCCAACCCCACATCCATTTCGCGACATTGATGGGGATGAGCAATGTGCCCTGGCGGCAGGCATCCGGAACATAACCGCTCCAGCCCAGCGCGGCGTATCGTGCGATGCATTGGGTGAGCGACGCGCGGCTCAGCGTATGCATGCCAGGCAACGCTGCCTTGACCGCGGCAATCGGCTTGTCGCCGCCATAGACCGAGAGATAGGCGCGCTCGGCAGGTGTGAGCCGGGCGAGCCATGTGGCCAATGCTTCGCCTTCAAGGGGATCGTTGCTCTTGACGTTGATGTTGAAGCGGTGGGCCGGGAAGTGGGACAGCACCTCGTCCAGGGACGGCATCATGCCGATCCCCTTGCCGCGAAACGGGAAGGTTTTGCCGCCATCCGCCGTGTAGCCGTAGCCGATGTCGAGCATCTTCAATTCGGTCATGGAATGGCTGCGAGTTGCGCCCTTGCCTTCGGTCCGGCAATCCAGCGTCCAGTCATGGAAGACGGCGAATTTGCCGTCCGTCGTCGGGTGGACATCCAGTTCGAGCGCATCCGCGCCAAGCGCGAAGGCGGCTTCCATCGAGGCGATCGTGTTCTCGAGATAGCCATGGCGCGGTGGCAGCATGCGAGTGGCGGTGCATGTGTCGGGACGAAGATCCGTACGTATGAAATCCTGGGCAAGGCCTCGATGGGCAAGCACTGTCGGAACGCCTGCAGGCCGACCAGACAGCAATGAGCTGTTGTTGAGCCAGATGCCTCCCGCGGCGACAACTACGCACGTGAAGAAGATCGTCCGTTTGCGCATTTTTCGATTCGCCTGTCCCTAGCGACATCCTGCTTCAGAACGGGCTTTTTGACGGCGACCACGGGGCGATATCGAGACCATGTCCTGACATCGGCTGGCCACCTGAGGCGAGATCGAAAATTGCCGGCCTAAGCCTTGTAGACCACCTGCCGCACATCGATGTAGCTGGCGCGGAAACCGGCTTCGCAATAATGCAGGTAGAACTCCCAGAGCTTCTTGAAGCGATCGTCGAAGCCGAGCGGCACGATCTTCTCCCAGGATACCCAGAAGCGGTTGCGCCATTCGGCGAGCGTACGCGCATAGTCATCGGGAAACACGCGCTCGCGCAGATGCGCAAGGCCATGGTCCTTGCCGAGTGCCTTCAGAATCGACGGTGTCGGCAGCATGCCGCCCGGGAAAACATAGCGCTGGATGAAATCCGGCCTGGCGCGATAGGTGTCGTAGGCGGCCTCGTTGATGGTGATGATCTGCAGGCCAGCAGTGCCGCCGGGCCTCAGGCAGGACTTCATCTTCGAGAAGAACACCGGCCAGTATTTCTCGCCGACAGCCTCGAACATCTCGATAGACGCAATGCGGTCGTAAGTCCCTGTTTCGTCGCGATAATCCTGCAGCTTGATGTCGACCTTGTCGGCAAGCCCGGCCTTGGCGATGCGTGCCTTGGCGAAATCATGCTGTTCGCGGCTGATCGTCAGCCCGGTCACGCGGCAGCCGATTTCGCGTGCCGCGAATTCGGCAAAACCGCCCCAGCCGCAGCCGATCTCCAGCACATGATCCTTTCCGCCGATACCCGTATCCTTGGCCAGCGCCCGATATTTGGCGGCCTGGGCGCTCTCCAGGTCGTTGGCGCCATTCGCGTAGAGCGCCGAGGAATAGGTCATGCTCGGGTCGAGCCATTCCTTATAGAAGGCGTTGCCGAGATCGTAATGCGCAGAGATGTTGCGCTTCGAACCGGTGCGTGTGTTCTCGTTGAACCAGTGGCGGATGCGCTGGACGGTGTTGATGAGCCAGCTAGCGCCGCCGGCGACGCGTTCGCCGATCGCCGAATTGACCACGAACAATTCCAGGAAACTGGTGACGTCAGGGCTTTCCCAATCGCCGTCCATGTAGGATTCGGCAACGCCGATCGTGCCGCCGGAAAAGGCGCGGCCTGGCAGGCGCCAGTTCTTGAGCACCAGTTCGGCGTCTGGACCAGGTCCCTTGCCGCCAACCAGAACGGCGCGGCCATCCGGCATCCTGACCTTGAGCGAACCGCGCGGCAGGTTCATCGCCGCCGACAGCACCATGCGCGCCTTGGCCGGCAGGCCCTTGACGATCTCGGCGAAATTGAATTCGTCGAGCCTGACCGCTTCGCCTGGCGCTACGCTATGATGGTCCCCGTCTGCCATTTTCATGCCCCTGGATTTCCGTGGTGCCGGCGCAAACTGCCCGGGTCACGGTTGTCTTGGATCATTCGCCAGGTTCGAATGTCTTGCCTGGTCCCGGCAGCTCCCAGTGCTCCCCGGTGAGAATGCCGCCACAATCTTCCACGTGATGAGGGGGAACTTCAAGAGGCAGGCCACTGGCCGGGCTGTGCCACGTGGCGTCTGGCATCTGCGCCTTGCGGCAAGTTGCTGCGGTCCACGAGCAAAAACGTCTATGGCCGCCACAGCGCATGTGCGATAGCTTTAGCCATGCGTTATGTAATCGTCATTGCGGCAATCGCGTTTTTCCTGATCTGGGACGGTCTCTACAATCAGGGCCGGTATCTCGACATCTCGGTCAGGGAGCTCAACCACGTCGTGCGTTACGTCACCGGCAAGGCCTGAGCTCCCCTCCCGAAGAGGGAGCCTGGAGCGTCGTTCGACGCGCCCGTCGCCACGGGATCAGATCGCGCACCATTTGAGGCGCGTCGCAAGGACGCGTGGCGCCGTGAACGGTTGACGTGAGGAAACCGCCGTCACAAAAGACCTCGGCATTCAGATCGAGGAGGCGGGATTGATCCGGCATATCGTTTTCTTCAGCGCGCTGCGCAAGGAGGATGTGGAGGCAGTGCGCACCGGGCTGCTGGCACTCGGCAACATTCCTCATTCCAGTCTCTTCGAGGTCACTTTGAACACCAAGGTCGACCCGCTGTCGGACGAAATTGATGTCGTCGTCTACGCCGAGTTTCCCGATGACGCGGCGCTGGCCGCCTATAAGGCGCATCCGCTGTACGCGCAGACCACGGCCAAGGTCAAACCATTGCGCGAACTGCGCTATTCCGCCGATGTCGTGGCCGGCAGCTGATCCCCGGCCGCGGTTCTGAATCTCGACAAGTCCCTCGGCAGCCAACGGGAAATGGCCTTGAACCGCTCTTCGGAATGATGCACACCGCGCCCGATGACCGATAGACCAACCCCCGGCACGCATCCGCTTGACCATCTCGTTCTGCCGACCGGGAGCCTCGAGGTCGCGCGAGCCCGGCTCTCTTCGCTGGGCTTCGTCGTTGCGCCGACCGGTATCCATCCCTTTGGAACGGAAAACTGCTGCGTTTTCCTCACCGACGGCACCTATCTGGAGCCGCTCGCGATTGGCAATGAACAGGCAACGATCGACGCGACGGCCGCCGGCAACGTCTTCGTCGCGCGCGACCGCCTCTATCGCGACAGCCGTGGCGATGAGGGTTTTTCGGCTGTCGTCCTGGGGACCGACAATGCCGATGCCGACCATGCACGCTTTGTCGACGCCGGTCTGTCGGCGGGAGACATGCTGAGCTTTTCGCGCGCTTTCACCGATACATCGGGCAAAGGCGATACCGCATCGTTCAAGCTCGCCTTTGCAGCGACCCGCGGAGCAACCGATGCGTTCCTGTTTGCCTGCCAGCGGATCAATGCGCCAAAGGTGGACCGCGCTGCCCTGCAGGCGCACGCCAACGGCGCCAGTGGAATCCTTGAGGTGGTGGCGGTCAGCGATCAGCCTGCCGGACAGATCAGCCTGATCTCCGCTGCGGTGAATGATCCCACCGCCGACGGCCAGGGCGGAGCGTTTTTCCTACCCAATGCCACCTTGAGCGTGCTTGACCCCAGATCTTTCACGGCCCGCTTTGGCATTCCGGTCGGGTCATCGACGAAACTTTGCTTCATGGCGATCGTCTTTGCGGTCCGCAGCATCGATGCCACGTCGAGCCTGCTTGCAGCCAATGCAATCCAGCACGATATAGCAGGCACTGATATCGTCGTGCGGCCGGCATCCGGACAGGGCGCGGCTTTCATCTTCCGGGAGATCCCATGAGCAAGCCTCAAGCGCCAAATTCGATAGCGCCCAATTCGACGGTAACCGTCGGCAATGTCGTCTTCGACAACAATGCGGCCTTGGCGCTGATCGCTGGTCCATGCCAGTTCGAATCGCGCCAGCATGCCTTCGACATGGCCGGCGCGCTGAAGGAACTGACCGACAAGCTCGGCATAGGCCTCGTCTACAAGACGAGCTACGACAAGGCCAACCGCACCTCGCTGTCGGCAACGCGTGGAGCCGGCATGGATGCCGCACTTCCGGTCTTCGATGAGCTACGCAAGGAATTTTCGCTTCCCGTGCTGACCGATGTCCACACCGAGGAACAGTGCGCGATCGTCGCGCCGCATGTCGATGTGCTGCAGATCCCGGCCTTCCTGTCGCGCCAGACCGACATGCTGGTCGCCGCCGCTAGGACAGGCAAGGTCATCAACGTGAAGAAGGGGCAGTTCCTCGCCCCCTGGGACATGAAGAACGTGGTCGCCAAGATCACCGGTTCCGGCAACGCCAATGTGCTCACCACCGAGCGCGGCGCGTCCTTCGGCTACAATACGCTGGTGTCCGACATGCGCGCGCTGCCTGTCATGGCCGAGATCGGCGCGCCGGTGATCTTCGACGCCACGCATTCGGTCCAGCAGCCGGGCGGGCAGGGCGGCTCGTCGGGCGGCGAGCGCCGCTTTGTCGAGACGCTGGCCCGTGCGGCCGTAGCCGTCGGTGTCGCCGGCGTCTTCATCGAGACCCATCAGGATCCCGACAATTCGACCTCTTCCGATGGCCCCAACATGCTGCCGCTGAAGGACATGCCGGCGCTTCTGGAAAGGCTGATGGCTTTCGACCGGATCGCGAAGGGGCGCTAAGCCAACCATTCCTGGCCGTGCTTGTGGTCGGGAGGGGCCGGTTGTACGCTTGGCCGGCAAATGAGCGTTTTGGCAGGAGGAAGCCATGTCCGTCGCCCGCGTCACCGAAATCACCTCGTCGTCGAAGAAGAGCTTTCAGGACGCCATCGAAAAGGGAATCGCCCGCGCGTCGAAAACCCTGAAGAACGTGGAAGGCGCCTGGATCCAGGATCAGAAGATCGTCGTCGAGGACGGCAAGATTGCTGCCTATCGCGTCAATATGAAGGTGACGTTCATCCTGGCGGAGTGATTGGCCGCCGCCGAAAAAGTCGGGAACTTTCACCCACGCCCCTCATTGTCAAAGCAGAGTTCAACGACAACGAGGAGCAGATCATGACAACCCAGACAGGCCACACCGAAGCCATTGCCGCCTCGCGCGTCATCGGCACGTCCGTCTACAACACCGAAGGCAAGAGCATCGGCAGCATCGAGGATATCATGCTCGACAAGACGTCGAACGGCATCATGTTCGCGGTGATCGGCTTTGGCGGCTTTCTCGGCATCGGCGAGAAGTACCACGCCATTCCTTGGGCCAGTCTCGACTATGATGAGGACAAGGGCGGCTATGTCGTGCCCTTCTCCAAGGAGCAGCTGAAGGCCGCACCTGCCTATTCGATCAACGAACTGGCCGGCGCGGACGGCGAAAGCGCGCGCGACGCATCCTATGAGTACTACAAGGTCACGCCCTACTGGCATTGACGCAACCGCAATAAAAGGGGACCCCGTTTCGACGGGGTCCCCTTTTTACTTAAAGGCAACGCTATTTGCTGAAGTGCAACGCCGGCAAAGGCGCAAGAGCCTTTGGTGGCGATTGCTGTATGTCGCACGACGTCAGGAACGCCGCCGCGATCAAGAACAGACTCACAATACCGCTCAACTCGGACATGGCGAAACTCCTCCTGTTTCGCCCCGCGCGACACCAGCCATAACCCGAAATGGATGTCCGGGCGCATGACTTATGATGACAGAAATTTGCGCTTCGTGAATCGGGCCGGCGGCACTATTCCGCCATGGCCGGATTGCCTTTTGCGTCGCTTTGGCTAAGACGGGCGCGACCTTTCGTCAGATCAATCGGGGACATCGCAATGACCGCCATCATCGACATTGTCGGACGTGAAATCCTGGACAGCCGTGGAAACCCGACCGTCGAGGTCGATGTCGTACTCGAAGACGGTTCGATGGGCCGCGCGGCGGTGCCGTCGGGCGCCTCGACCGGCGCCCACGAGGCCGTCGAGCTGCGCGACGGCGGCGCCCGCTATCTCGGCAAGGGCGTGCTCAAGGCCGTGGAGGCGGTCAATGGCGAGCTGTTCGAGGCGATTGGCGGTATGGAAGCCGAAAACCAGATCCACATCGACCAGACCATGATCGAACTCGACGGCACGCCCAACAAGAGCCGCCTCGGCGCCAATGCCATTCTCGGTGTTTCGCTGGCGGTGGCCAAGGCCGCTGCCGATGCCGCCGGCCTGCCGCTCTATCGCTATGTCGGCGGCACCAAGGCGCATATCCTGCCTGTGCCGATGATGAACATCATCAATGGCGGCGCCCATGCCGACAACCCGATCGACTTCCAGGAATTCATGATCCTGCCGGTCGGCGCGCCGACTTTGCGAGAAGGCGTGCGCTGGGGCTCGGAAATCTTCCACACGCTGCGCAAGAAGCTGAAGGATGCCGGCCACAACACCAATGTCGGCGACGAAGGCGGCTTTGCGCCGAACCTGAAGAGCGCGCCGGTGGCGCTCGATTTCATCATGGAGTCGATCGAAAAGGCCGGCTTCAAGCCGGGCGAGGAAATCGCGCTCGGCCTTGATTGCGCCGCCACCGAGTTCTTCAAGGATGGCAATTACGTCTATGAGGGTGAGAAGAAGACGCGCGACCCCAAGGCCCAGGCCAAGTACCTCGCCAAGCTCGCGGCCGACTATCCGATCATCTCGATCGAGGACGGCCTTGCCGAGGACGACTGGGAAGGCTGGAAGTACCTGACCGACCTGATCGGCAAGAAGACGCAGCTGGTCGGCGACGATCTCTTCGTCACCAACACGGCGCGCCTGCGCGACGGCATCCGCATGGGCGTTGCCAATTCGATCCTGGTCAAGGTCAACCAGATCGGCTCGCTGACGGAAACGCTCGATGCCGTCGAGACCGCGCACAAGGCCGGCTACACCGCGGTCATGTCGCACCGTTCGGGTGAAACCGAGGATTCGACAATCGCCGATCTCGCCGTCGCCACCAATTGCGGGCAGATCAAGACCGGTTCGCTCTCGCGCTCCGATCGCATGGCCAAGTACAACCAGCTGATCCGCATCGAGGAAGAGCTTGGCAAGCAGGCGCGTTACGCCGGCAAGTCGGTGATGAAAAGCTGATCCGGGGCAAGTTTCCAGGGAATGTGTAGGGGCGGGTCATTCGCCCACCGCCAACGCGCGTCACACGGCCTCATGTGACGCGCCGCATCCTCGGTCGTGGCCCTCGGGCAAGCTTTGGGCGACATGCACTGCCGAGCTTGAAATGGAACATTTAGCCGGGGCGGAAAGCGCTCAAGCGCTTTCCGTGCGATGCACGCCTAGTGCCACCGAGAGGTTTGCAGTGATTTTCCGCATTATATCCGGCGAGTCTCGGTCGACGCCGTAGACGAAGCCTGGGAAATCGAGTGGTTTCTGGCGAGACCAGATCGCCTCATGCTGGTCCGGGGGCAGAATCTGGGCCGGATCGCCGACGGCAATCCAGCCGATCGGTACCACCGTACCAGGTTCGAGGCGGGTACGCAGGTGGACGATGCCGTTGATGCGGACTTCCGATCCGCAACCTACGTGCGCACCATGGAACACCGCCGCACCCGTAGCGATAAAAACTTCATCGCCGATTTCCGCACCAACCACGTGGCTGTTGGGGCCTACAAGGCAATGATTCCCCATGGTGCAAGGATGACTTGCTGTGGCCCGGATCACCGCATTTTCCAACACGATACAGTCGCGGCCAATGCGGATCGAGCCGCCTGCCTCCGCCACAAGGCGGGCGCCGTGCATGACCCGGCTGCCAGCGCCAATGACGACATCGCCACATACTGTGGCATCCGGGGCGACCCAAGCATCGGTGTCGATCGCAGGCGAATGCCCTGCATAAGAAACGATCATCGCTCGTTCTCCTCTCTCTCGATCTCAGCCGCGCGGCAGCCGATCGGGCAAATCTCATGCGCGCAAAGATCATGCTCGCAGAGGCGGCACGTTGTTCTCGCGAAAGCGCGGGACGTCGTCGCCCCGGCTAGAATCTCGTCCAGCATGGAAACGAAGTGCCGCCGTTTGTCCGGCTGCAGCGCAGACAGCAATCCGTCGAGCGCGGCGAGCCGAAGAGCCTGCATCTCCCTTACCTGGGCGTGGCCAGCATCCGTCAGCGCCAGCGGAGTGACACGACCCTCCGGGTTGCCACGCACGATCAGCGCCTGCCGTTCCAAGCCGTCGATCAAACGCACGGCCGTCGGTTGACTGACGCCGACAACCGCGGCGAGTTCGGTCGTCGTCAACCCTGGTTTGAAGTGCAGCATAGACAGCACCGCCGCAGCACTTTGAGAAAGCTCCCTCAACGAGGCTTCCGTCCTGTCGCGAATCATGGCGCCGAGCGCGCCGAGTTTGTTGGCGTCTAATAGTTGCATAGCGTATGCATATGTAATTTCAGCAAAACGTCAACCGCTTTCCCGCATGCAAGCCGCGCGATCGCAAAGGGTTGAGAAGAAAAACCGACGGCCGGATGCAACCTGCCGGATCGGGCCATGTCCTGCTCGCCAAATCCCATGGTCCCGTAACTGTCCGTTAAGCACAATCGGCGAAAAAGATGCAAGCCGCATGAGTTCGCGGCCACGAGGGTTTGGATCATGTGGACGCGTCAGCACAAGCAGAGAAATACCGGCCGGCTGATCATCCCTTCGCTTTGCGTGGTGTTCCTGGCCTATTTCGGCTTCCATGCCTATCACGGCGAGTTCGGCATCAATTCGAAATATCAGCTGGAAGCCCAGACGGTTGCGCTGCAGGCTCAGCTCGATGCGATCAAGGCGCGCCGGATGGAACTCGAACGGCGCGTTCGGCTCTTGCATGACGGCACGCTGGAGAAGGACATGCTTGACGAACAGGCGCGCAGGGCGCTCAATCTGTCCCAGGCCGATGAAATCACCATCATGTTGCCGGCCTCATCGAAATAACTGCATTTCAGTTAATCGACAATATTTTCAATGATTTTAACCGCTTAGGCGCATGCCAGCTATGCAAATTCGTCATGGCGCAACGCTGTAACGCGTGTTAGCCTTGCATAAATCGGTGGGGAGAGCTGATCTTCCCAGGGCGGATTTCATCCTGCCCTAATGTCCGCAAAGAGACGCCAACAGGGAGTGATGCATGGCCACCGCAGCCAGAAAAGCGCCTGCCAAATCGAAATCCGAAGGCAAATCAGGGCTTTCCGCGCCCAAGCCTGCTGAATTCACCAAGGACGAAGAGCTTGCCGCCTACCGGCATATGCTGCTCATCCGCCGCTTCGAGGAAAAGGCCGGCCAGCTGTACGGCATGGGTTTCATCGGCGGCTTCTGCCATCTCTATATCGGCCAGGAAGCGGTCGTCACCGGCATGAAGATGGCGCTGATCGATGGCGACCAGATGATCACGGCCTATCGCGACCACGGCCACATGCTGGCCATGGAGCTTTCGCCGCGCGGCGTTATGGCCGAACTGACCGGACGCCGTGGCGGCCTGTCCAGGGGCAAGGGCGGCTCCATGCACATGTTCTCCAAGGAGAAGCATTTCTACGGCGGCCACGGCATTGTCGGCGCGCAGGTGTCGCTCGGCACGGGCCTGGCCTTCGCCAACCGCTATCGCGACAACAACAACGTCTCGCTGACCTATTTCGGCGACGGCGCCGCCAACCAGGGCCAGGTCTATGAAAGCTTCAACATGGCCTCGCTGTGGAAGCTGCCGGTGATCTACATCATCGAGAACAACCGCTACGCCATGGGTACCTCGGTGTCGCGCTCGTCGGCCGAAACCAATTTTTCGCATCGCGGCGCCTCGTTCAAGATTCCCGGCATCCAGGTCGACGGCATGGATGTGCGCGCGGTCAAATCCGCCGGCGATCAGGCGACCGAATGGTGCCGCGCCGGCAACGGGCCGATCATCCTCGAGATGCAGACCTACCGCTATCGCGGTCACTCGATGTCCGACCCGGCGAAATACCGCTCGAAGGAAGAAGTGCAGAAGATGCGCTCCGAGCATGACCCGATCGAACAGGTCAAGGCTCGGTTGACCGAGAAGAAATGGGCGACCGAGGACGAGCTCAAGACTATCGACAAGGAGGTTCGCGACATCGTCGCCGACGCCGCCGAATTTGCCCAGAACGATGCGGAGCCGGATCCGTCCGAGCTCTGGACCGATATCGTATTGTAAGGGAGGGCCAGGACATGCCGATCGAAATTCTCATGCCCGCTCTCTCGCCGACCATGGAAGAGGGCAATCTCTCCAAGTGGTTGAAGAACGAGGGCGACAAGATCGTCGCCGGCGACGTCATCGCCGAGATCGAGACCGACAAGGCGACGATGGAAGTCGAAGCCGTCGATGAAGGCACGCTTGCCAAGATCGTGGTTCCCGCCGGCACCGAAGGCGTCAAGGTCAACGCGGTGATCGCCGTGCTTGCGGTTGAAGGCGAAGACACCGACAAGGCCGGCGAGGGCATAGGCGAAGAGCCAGCCAAGGCCGAAACGGCCGCGTCGGCGCCGGTTGCGGCGAAGAGCGAGGCCGGGGCACCGGTCGCGGCGGCGCCGAAGACCGAGATCGCAGCCGATCCGGATATCCCCGCCGGCACCGAGATGGTCTCGACGACGGTGCGCGAAGCGCTGCGCGATGCCATGGCCGAGGAAATGCGCCGCGACGGCGATGTCTTCGTCATGGGCGAGGAGGTCGCCGAATACCAGGGCGCTTACAAGATCACCCAAGGGTTGCTGCAGGAGTTCGGGCCGCGCCGCGTCGTCGACACGCCGATCACCGAGCATGGTTTTGCCGGCGTCGGCGTCGGTGCGGCGATGGCCGGGCTGAAGCCGATCGTCGAATTCATGACCTTCAACTTCGCCATGCAGGCGATCGACCAGATCATCAACTCGGCCGCCAAGACGCTCTATATGTCCGGCGGTCAGATGGGCGCGCCGATCGTGTTCCGCGGCCCCAACGGTGCCGCTGCCCGCGTCGCCGCCCAGCACTCGCAATGCTACGCCGCCTGGTACAGCCACATTCCTGGCCTGAAGGTGGTGATGCCGTATACGGCTGCGGACGCCAAGGGCCTGCTCAAGGCAGCCATCCGCGACCCGAACCCGGTCATCTTCCTCGAGAACGAAATCCTCTACGGCCAGTCCTTCGACGTGCCGAAGCTTGATGATTTCGTGCTGCCGATTGGCAAGGCGCGCATCCACAAGCAAGGCAAGGACGTCACCATCGTCTCCTTCGGCATCGGCATGACCTACGCGGTCAAGGCGGAAGCGGAACTGCGCGGCCTGGGCATCGACGCCGAGATCATCGACCTCAGGACCATCCGCCCGCTCGACCTCGACACCATCATCGCTTCGGTCAAGAAGACCAACCGGCTGGTCGTCGTCGAAGAAGGCTTCCCGCAAAGCTCGGTCGGCGACCATATCGCCAACCAGGTGTCGCAGCGCGCTTTCGATTTCCTCGACGCGCCGGTCATCACCATTGCCGGCAAGGATGTGCCGATGCCTTATGCGGCCAACCTCGAAAAGCTGGCTTTGCCAAATGTCGGCGAGGTCATCGAGGCGGTCAAAGCCGTCACGTACCGGGGGTAACCAGGTGGCTCGCGAACTCGAGGTTCCCGCAGCGGTCGTCGAGAATAGCGAATTCGATGAAATACTCCGCGTCTGGATTGGTTCGGACGCGGTCGTCACGATGCAAGACCTCTTTGGACCAAACGCTCACAACTGGGGCATGGTGCTCGCTGATGTCGGCATGCACATAGCCGGGATGAGACTGGAACAAGACGGCATCCCTGAAATCGAGACGCTTCAGGCATTGGAAGAAGGCTATCGTGGCAGAATGTCGGAGCAGTTCAATATCCAGCACCGTTCGCTGACCGGGCGGAACTGAGGAGGAAAAATGCCAATCAACATCACCATGCCGGCGCTCTCGCCCACGATGGAAGAGGGCAATCTTTCCAAGTGGCTCGTGAAAGAAGGCGACAAGGTTTCACCCGGAGACGTCATCGCCGAGATCGAGACCGACAAGGCGACGATGGAGGTCGAAGCGGTCGATGAAGGCACCGTCGCCAAGCTCGTCGTCCCCGCCGGCACCGAAGGCGTCAAGGTCAACGCACTGATCGCCGTGCTTGCGGCTGAGGGCGAGGATGCGGGCGCCGCCGCGAAAAGCGGTGGTGGTGCTGCACCAGCGAAAGCCGAGGCGCCGAAAGCGGACGCTCCCAAGGCTGAGGCACCAAAGGCTGAACCTGCCGCCGCTCCGAAGGCAGAGGCGGCTCCGCTCGCCAATGGTCATGCCAGTGGCGAGCGCACCTTTGCATCGCCGCTCGCACGCCGTATCGCCAAGGACGCCGGCATCGATGTGTCTGATGTGACCGGCACCGGCCCGCATGGCCGTGTGGTGAAGGCCGATGTCGATGCCGCGATTGCTTCTGGCGGCGCCAAGGCGGTGCCTGCGGCCAAAGCCCCACCCGGTGTGCCGGCCGCTTCCGCTCCTGCTGTGAAGCCGATGTCGGACGACCAGGTGCTGAAGCTGTTCGAGGAGGGCTCCTACGAACTCGTCCCGCACGACAATATGCGCAAGACCATTGCGCGCCGCCTGGTCGAGGCCAAGTCCACTATCCCGCATTTCTATCTGACGCTCGACTGCGAGCTCGACGCGCTCCTGGCGCTGCGCACGCAGATCAATGCCGCAGCCCCGATGAAGAAGACCGACAAGGGCGAGGCACCCGCCTACAAGCTGTCGGTCAACGACATGGTGATCAAGGCCATGGCCATGGCGCTGAAGGCTGTGCCGGATGCCAATGCCTCATGGACCG